>CDZC01000728.1_pt1 | contig 240477 bp, 177 predicted proteins | sample 557371 | NCBI WGS metagenome assembly CDZC01 (sample SAMEA3182085, study PRJEB8094) | gut metagenome | biome: human; feature: gut; material: Stool; isolation source: human stools | place: Canada | collected 2013-01-21
GATTTACTGTCGTTTCTGACTTCTGATTCGGCATGAATGGTTGCTTTACGCCCTTTTATATCAAAATCTTTGGCGTACACATAGACACCTGTTGTTTTCAGGTTACTGTATAAGGGAAGAGTTTGATATACATTATCGGTAACGTACAGAAATACATTTTTGGGGATACCGCCATAGTTAGCATTGAAATTGCGGTCGTTCCACTGAAATTTGGAGTTGGTTCCCTCTTCTCTGTACATCCAGTTGTTATCGGTGCGAACGGCAATTACGTTTTCACCCTCCTTCATATATGGAGTCAGGTCGAATCCCACTGCCATTACGCCATTTTCGTGTCTGCCCAGATTATGACCGTTGAGATAGAAGTCTCCACGTTGACGTACTCCTTCGAACTCGATAAATACTTTCTGATTACTTTTCAGTTCCGGAATCCGGAAACTTTTGCGATACCACACCACTGTATCTGTCAATTGTTCGATGGAGAGTTTAAATGCTTCATCTTCATTGAAAGCATGAGGCAAAGTTACTTGCTTCCATTCACTGTCGTCGAATTTAGTGTCTTTGGCTTTAGGAAAGTCTCCTATTTGCAGCTTCCATTCACTGTTGAAGTTGTATTTTTTGCGTTCGGATGCCTGTCCGTCGATAACAGACAGGGTAGTCAGCAGAAATACGAAAAGGAATAATTTGTGTTTCATGATAATCAATTAAATTGTTCTGCTGCAAAGAAAGTGTATTGAAAGAAGATACACCCGGTATTAAAGTACGGAAATAATGTAATTTTTATCTTTTGATGGAAAAGTGTGACCGATGTTTGTACATAATTTCAGATAATAGTACACATAACCCCATTGGCAGAGAGAATGTGTACTATTATCAGTCAGTTATCATGTATCCTGTTTAAGCATCCGTTTCTCCGTTTTCTTCTCCTTTTTTTTCAGCGGGTTGTTCCGTATTTCCTGCTGTGGTATTGGAGGTCGGAGCTTTTCCACCGTTCTTTTGATAAACAGAGGGTGCTATTCCGAATTGATTCTTGAAACACTTGCTGAAATAATAGGGGTCGTTGATACCCACTTTATATGAAATTTCAGCAACGGTCAGATCTTCGGTCAACAATAATTCCGCAGCTTTCTTCAAGCGAATGACACGCAGGTATTCATTTGGAGAATATCCGGTGACGCCACGTACTTTTTTATAAAACACGGTACGTCCCAATCCCATGAGGTTGGCATAGTCATCTACAGAGAATTCCGTTTCCACCATGTGCTCGTTCAGCATCTCATTCAGTTTTGCAAGGAATTTGCTGTCTTTGTTGTTCGTACAGATAGCTGCATGAACAATTCCCGGTTCATTGGAGAATTTTTCCCGTAACTTGTCACGTTGTTCTATCAGTTTGGAAATTCTGGCCAGTAATAAAGAAATACTGAATGGTTTGGTGATATAAGCATCCGCACCGGATTCGATACCTTCCAGATATTTTTCTTCCATATTGAGAGCGGTCAGCAGAATAATGGGGATATGGCTGGTGGCAAACTCGTTCTTCAGCTTCTTGGTCACCTCAAATCCTGTCATGCCCGGCATTAACACGTCACAGATAATAAGGTCCGCATCATAAGTCTGTGCACGTTCGAATCCGCTGATACCATCCGCTTCTGCTACTACTTCGAAATAATGGCCGATTTCCTCTTTCAGAAATTCGCGGACATCATTATCATCTTCGATAATCAAGACTTTTCGTTTGTTCAACGGTACGGACGGTGCCTCCGGTTCGTCCGTTTTTTCATCTGTAACAAATTCCTTGTGGCGTTGCTCTTCTTCCTCAATCAATAACTGGTTGGGAACAAGGAAATCCTTTTCTTCATAAACACTGGCATCGGTTGGCAGTTCGACGGTGAAGATTGAACCGCCTCCTTCATTCTCATTATAAGAAATTGTTCCTTTGTGCATGTTGACCAAGCCATAGGTAAGATGTAGTCCTACGCCTACGCTGCTGTGTGAGAAGCTACTTTGCATAAAGCGCTTGAACAGTTCGGCACGTTTCTCTTTCGGAATGCCCAATCCCGTATCGATCACCTGTATACAGAGTTGTTTCTTCTGTTCCTGTATGTCTACTTTGAATATAATCTTTCCGTTGGAAGGAGTATATTTGAAGGCATTGGAGAGCAGGTTATAGACCACTTTGTCGAGATTTCCCTTATCCACAGGCATTTTGTAAGAGTTTAGCGAAGGTTCGAAACGGAAATCCATGTTTTTGGATTCACTCACGTCCTTGAAACTAAGGAATATCTCATAGCAGAAAGCAATGACATCTGTTTCTTCCAGAGAGAGGGCGAGTTTGTTTTTCTGCATTTTCCGGAATTCCAACAACTGATTGATAAGTCTCAACATTCGCTTCGTACTCTTGTCCATGATCTTCAGGGAGTGTTGCATATCTTTGGAATGATTCCCCATATTGACGATTCTCTCCAAAGCACCTTGAATCAGTGTCAGCGGAGTGCGGAATTCGTGGGAAATATTGGTGAAAAATTCCAGCTTATATTCCGTTAACTGGTTTTCAACGGCGATACGGTTACGCAAAGCATTGAAATTTCTGATAATGCGGAAACTGAAATAACCTGCTATAGCAATTAGAATAGCATAAATCAGATAAGCCCAGCCGGTTTTCCAAAAAGGCGGAGCTATTATGATTTCCATCACGTTTTCTTCTCCCCAGATACCGGCAGCGTTACAAGCTTTCACATGAAGTTCATATTTACCCGGAGGTAGATTCCGGTAAGTGGCAAAGTTGAGGTTAGAGGGCGAACTCCATTCCGTGTCGTATGGAGGGAGGCTATAAGAGTATTTGGATACACCATCCAGGTAATTGAAAGTAGAGAAAGAAATCGTGAATGAACTCTGATAGTATTTCAGGTTCAGTTCGCCAATATAGGGTATGGCTTCCTGTAAAGGCGAGTCTTCCACTCCCGGGAGCATGTGTGCGCCATTGATCTGAAGTCCGGTGAAGATGACGGAAGCAGGTTTATCCAGATTTTCTATCTTGTTGGCATCCAGTACTACCAGTCCATAATTTGTACCAAACAGCAATTTCCCGTCGTTGCTGACGCAAGCGGTGTTTTCACTATATACATTTCCTAAAGTATAAGAAGAGAAAAAGTAATTCTCTATTTGTCTGGTGCCCGGGGTGAAACGGGAAATTCCGTATTCGGTTGCGATCCACATTTTGTTGTCCTTATCTTGAATGATGGACTGCACAACTGCATTGGACAATCCGTCTTTTATGTCATAGCAATCGAAAGTGAGGTGTTCATAATTGTCTCCCGGATGGCAAACTGCAAATCCTGCTCCGGCTGTACCAATCCACATATTGCCTTCATCATCGTTCATCAAACACCGTATCTCGTTACTGGGGAATGTGCCGTTGGCATGATTGTAAATCACGTAATTCTTGGGTGATGCAATCAGTGAATCCGGATGGAAGATATAGATACCATTGTTGGTGCCTACCCACATTTGTCCGTTTTTGTCTTCTTCGATGACGCGTATGCGCTTTTCACTGTAGTTGTCTTGTAAGAAGTGTTTAAACTGGTAGCCGTCGGCCGTTTTTACTGCTAAGTTTAATCCTCCACCGAAAGTACCCAACCACATACGTCCTTTCCTGTCCCGATAGATAGAATAAACCTGGTCGTTGGAAAGAGAGTTAGGGTTCTTGGCGTCATTCTTATACCATTGGTTGGCACCGATGCGAAGGCCAAGTCCTCTCATTCCCAGCCATAAGTTTCCCTCCGAATCTTCATTCATGCTATACACGTTGTGGGTGAAATCTTCTTGCCGGAGTACTTTGGTCAGGGCAGAGTTGTATTCGTAAAGGCTGCCCATGCGGTTGGCCATATAGATATGCCCGTTTTGAGTTTGGAAGAGCATACGAATGGTATTCGAGCGGTCAGAACTATTTTCACCGCTGGGGTGAAGGCGTTGTGTCCCTTTATTCAGAATTTCCAGGTGGGATAATCCCGAGAATTCGGAACTTACCCAGATGCCTCCGGAACGGTCTTCCATTACAAACTGAAGATAGTTGGAGTTGATATGGCTGGATTGATTGACTTCGAATGTGAAGTGCTGTAAATTACCTGTCGATAGTTCATAAGCGTAAAGTCCGTTCCCATAAGTCGATATCCAGAGAATGTCCCGTGAGTCGTGTACGATGCTGTAACGTTCCACATCAATGTAACCGATATGTTTGGAGGAAAGAAATTGGAAAGGCTTGATTTTACCGGTGGTTATGTTTACATACCATAAGTCGCCGGTATAGTTGTGTACCCATACATTTTTCTTATTGTCTCTGGTGACTGCGCCGTTCTTGATGTTCAATTCTGTGTAACGGCTTAGTTTTCCGGTCGGGATATCCAATATGTAGCTGCCGTTGACAGTGAACAATACCCATTTATCTTGCAAAAGGAAGTTACCTGTAACACGGCTCGTATCATCAAAACTTTCGGCTAGCGATGCAACTTTCTCCAATTTATCTGCAGAATAGGTATGGCGATAGATTTCATTTTTGTCAGTAATGATACAGGTATATTTATCATAAGAGATGATGTGCTCCCAACTCTGCTGATGCGGGTCGAGATTGTTTGTTTTACCATTTTGATACTTTAATAATCCTTTATTCGTACCAATCCAGATTTCTCCTTTCGCACTTTCCAGAACAAATTGCACCTTATCGGAAGGCAGATTGCCCGATTTTTCTTTATACGTCTGTGATGAAAACTTTCCGTCACGATAAACGACTCTACGACAACCGTTCTGGTTATGCCATAACCAGATGGAGTTGTCGGAAACGATGATGAACTTGGAATAGTTTTCCTTGTACTCCCCGTTTCCCGTGAAATCTACGAAGCAGCCATGCCGCAAATCATAACAACTGATGAAAGAAGAAATAGTGGAGATCCACATAAAACCATTCGGATCTTCTTCCATGCTCCGGATGCGGGAGTCGGCCAATGAGAGCGGGTTGTTTATATCCGGATAGATATTGACGAAAGAATTGCCGTCATAATAACTTAATCCGTTGAGAGTTCCCAGCCAGATAAATCCTTTACTGTCCTGCATCATATAACGGGTCGAATTATTTGCTAATCCATCTCCGGTAGTCAGCTTATTGGATCGAATTTCAATGGAAGCCGACAGTGGATAGAGATAAAGAAACAAAAGCGAGAATATAAGGTATGTATTCTTCTTCATAGTGGATTTATATGTGTTATATACAGGCAAAGATAGTTATTTCTTTGGATTTTAAACAAATTTGCCCTTTGTATAGCGAATATACTAAGGGCAATAGATGTGTATTTGTGGTTGGCGCTGATACTTTTAATACAATGTTTACTTGAATTGATAGCCTCTGAAAGTACCCTTCATATTGATAAGATCCGGCCCGAAATAGAATCCGGGTTGCGTTGGCTGGTTATAGCCAACATTCTGGGTAGCGATACTGATTCTGTATATGGGTTCCTCAAGGAAGGTATGGAATCTGTATTCGGTTGGGATAGTCGACACATAGAGACGAAGAGAAGCGTTATCCTCGGAGCGCACGAGTACTTCTTCCCGCCAGTCGCCTATCATATCACCTTGTAGGCAAGGATTTGATTTCGTTCCATTGTTGAAAAGAGTCCCCGTGAATTTGACAAGCGGGACAAACTTCTTGTTTTCCCAATCGTATTTAATAATCATGTTTCTATCCAGCATTTCACGCAATAGATCTCCATCCCACCAAACGGCCATATTGGTAGGCGTATTTCTCATTTTGGGAGCAATGACTTCTCCTTTTACGTTTCGAATCCCTTGCGAATCTCCCGACCACATTTCTACGCCCGGATGAGTCGGGTCGATGTCTGCCGCCATGCAACGGCCTACGTCGGTATTACTTTTGATTTGCAACAATACTTCTCCCGTTGCAGCATCTCTATAAGTGGAGCCGTCACGTTTGTTTTCGTGACAGTCCCACACTTGCAGACCTTTTCGTGAAGGGTCAAAATGAGTTAGATGGATGGCATCTCCATGTCCCATTCGGGTAGAATAAAGTCCCTTGCCATTGTGGTCGATAGCACACGAACCATAGATGATTTCGTCGCATCCGTCACCGTCCACGTCGCCTACACGCAGATTGTGGTTTCCTTGTCCGGCATAATTTTCGCATCCGGGATTGTTACTGTCGAATATCCACCGGTTTTTCAGTTCTTTCCCATTCCAGTCGAATGCAGCCAGAACTGTGCGTGTGTAGTATCCCCGACACATTACAACACTCGGATGTATTCCATCAAGGTAAGCAACGCAGGCCAGGAAGCGATCGCTTCGGTTACCTTTTGCATCTCCCCAATCGCTAACATTGCCACGGGCAGGGATATAGTCGATGGTGTGCAGTGCCTCACCGGTGTCTCCTGAAAAGACGGTCAGATATTCCTTACCTTTCAGGATGCGTCCTTGTTTCATTATCTGATTTCTGCTTGGGTCGAAAGTTCCCTCTTCGCGATAGTCCGCATTTGCGTCTCCTATTACTTTTCCTTTGCCGTCTATTGTTCCGTCGGCAGTCCGCATCACCACTTCCGCTTTGCCGTCACCATCCAGGTCGTACACCATAAATTGGGTGTAGTGAGCTCCTGCACGTATGTTTTTACCCAAGTTGATACGCCACAGCTGTTCTCCGTTCATTCGATAACAGTCGATATATACTTCACCCGTATAACCTTCGTGTGAGTTGTCGCGTGAATTGCTGGGATCCCATTTCAGGATAATTTCGTATTCGCCGTCACCGTCTACATCCCCGATAGAGGCGTCATTGGGGCTGTAAGTATAAGTCTCGCCCGCCGGTGTGACTCCGTTTGCCGGTTTTTGCAGGGGAATTTCCAGATAGCCGGAAGGCGCATTTTCCGGAAGTGTGTATGTACCGTCAATGTGATGTGTCTCTTTTCCTTTTATAACGGGACGCACTTCGTAAACTGCTGCTTTCTGACTGTTGTTCTTATCACGAAACAGGGTGCTGACTGTGACAGGCGTGTCTGTCAGTTTTTCCCCGTCTTTGTACACATTAAAGCCGGTTTGTATCGGATCAGAAGAAAGATACCTCCATGAAACGATCACTTCTGAAGGATTCTCGCGAATGGCAACTACACCGCGGTTTAGTTTCTCCCGTTGTAACTTTGAATAGTTATAACCGGTTTGTGCCGTCATTGTTGCAACAGACGGTAACATGAATATGCACAATAGATAAATGGCAATTTTTCTCATATTTGTTTGATCGGTTTGGACCTTATTATATTTATTCACTCGCAAAATTACTCCTTTTTTGAATGTACGAAATGGAGAAATGTACAAAGACTATATACAATTGTGCACCTTTTGAAATTAATTATCTATTCGACATGATATTCTATCTTTTACGTACATCCGTCCATTACCTCTTTGATGAGATGCGATAATTTTGCAACGTGAACTAAAAGCAAGAATTATGAAATATCTTTTATCTATTGTACTATTGGCATTGATTGGTTTTACGACTCCCAAAAAGACAGTTTCCGTTTATGATTGGGGAAGCGCGTCTGTAGAGCCGGATTTATCGTGGGCTGATCAGGTAGGGGCGCAAAAAACTCCCAAAAACAAGGAATGGGATGCTGGGAAGTTCGGATTGCGAAATGATACCTCCGTATTCAGTACCCATGCCATTCAAGCGGCTATTGATGCTTGTTATCAACAGGGAGGAGGTACGGTTGTTGTTGCTCCGGGATATTATAAAATAGGAGCCTTGTTTATCAAGAGCGGAGTGAATTTACATCTTAGTAAGGGCACCACCTTGCTGGCAAGTGAGAATATTCTGGATTATCCGGAGTTTCCTTCCCGTATTGCAGGAATCGAAATGACGTGGCCTTCAGCTGTTATCAATATAATGGATGCGGAAAATGCCGCCCTTACGGGGGAGGGATTTATAGATTGTCGCGGAAAAGTTTTCTGGGATAAGTATTGGGCTATGCGGGAGGAATATGAGAAGAAGAATTTGCGGTGGATTGTGGATTATGATTGCAAGCGCGTACGGGGGGTACTGGTTTCCAATAGCAAACATATCACCTTGAAAGATTTTACATTGGTGCGTACCGGATTTTGGGCTTGCCAGATTTTGTATTCAGATCATTGTTCGGTGAACGGTCTTACTATTAATAATAATGTAGGCGGTCATGGACCGAGCACAGATGGCATTGATATTGATTCGTCCACTAATATTCTGATAGAAAACTGCGACGTGGATTGTAACGATGATAATATTTGTATCAAGGCAGGGCGTGATGCGGACGGGCTGCGTGTGAACCGTCCGACAGAGAATGTGGTGGTTCGTAATTGTATTGCCCGTAAAGGTGCGGGGTTACTGACTTGCGGAAGTGAAACTTCTGGTTCCATTCGTAATGTACTGGCCTATGATCTGACAGCTTATGGTACAGGAACGACCCTACGTCTGAAATCATCCATGAATCGTGGCGGAACGGTTGAGAACATCTATATGACACGTGTTGAAGCTGATAGCATCACTCATATTCTGTCTGTCGATTTGAACTGGAATCCGAAATACAGTTATTCTGCGTTGCCGGAAGAATATGAAGGGAAAGAAGTTCCTGAACACTGGACTACGATGCTGACTCCGGTAGAACCGAAAGAAAAGGGGTATCCTAATTTTCGGAATGTGTATTTCTCTCATGTAAGAGCAGGTGCGGCAAAGCGTTTTATTTCTGCTTCAGGATGGGATGCCAGTCATCGTATCGAGAATTTTTATCTGTCTGATATTAGTGCGGAAGTGGAATCTGTCGGGAAGATAACTTATGGAAAGAACTTCCAGTTGCAGGATATCCATTTGAAGGTAAAAGATAAAAGCAGGTTGCGTCAAACGGATAATGTGGATAGTAAGATTGAGATTAATTACAAATAATTCTTCTTATGGGCGGAATGCTCTTGACAAAGCCTTTTTTATGTTGTATATTTGTGGATGTGAATATCAATGAATAAAAGGTATCATTAAAAAGAATGAAAAAGAAACTGGTACAATATGATGACAATATAGTAGGAAATTCTTGCAGTAGTTAAACTGTGAGAGTTTTCGTATGAGCTAAAGGCTGCGAATCTTTATGGGATTTGTAGCCTTTTTTGTTGCAAAAAATCACGGTTATGCTCTTAATTTAGGAATTTATAGTTTATAATAAATTGGGGTGACGTTTATAATAAACTCCTCAATAATTTATTAAAAACGGTGGAGAGGATTATGAAAGATGGGTCAGCTTTTTTCTTCTTTAATGTAAGATGAAATATAACTTGATTGGGATTTTCCTATGGAAAGTAAATGATATAAACGTAGTTGTCACAAAATTCTATTCTTTACGTACGATATTACAGTTCTTGTGATATAAAAAGCAGTAGCTTTGCAATAACATAATAATGATATACCATGAAACGCATTGGTCTTTTTCTCTTTTTCATAGGATGTTTCCTTTTATCTCTTCCGGCGACGAACTATTTTGTGGCCATCAATGGAAATGATTCGAACAGTGGGACGATTGATAAGCCTTTTGCCACCTTGGGCAAAGCACAATCAAAAGTAATGGCAGGAGATACTGTATATATCCGGAAAGGGACATATCGAGTGTCGGAAGCAGAGATAATGGAACATTATACAGCTGGAAGTACCACTTGGAGCCGGGTGTTTAAAATGTCAAAGAGTGGAACTGGTCCGGATAAACGAATCTGTTACTCCGGCTATAAGAATGAGCGTCCTGTTTTTGATCTTTCGGAAGTAAAGCCGGAAAACGAACGTGTTATTGTATTCTATGTGAGTGGCTCTTATTTGCATTTCAGAAATATAGAAGTAGTGGGGACACAAGTGACTATTGTAGGACATACCCAGTCCGAATGTTTTCGCAATGAAGGGGGCAGTGATAATGTCTACGAGCACTTGTCGATGCATGACGGCATGGCTATCGGCTTCTATATAGTGACAGGTAAAAACAATCTGGTGTTGAATTGTGATGCATACAATAATTATGACCCTGTATCCGATGGCGGTAAAGGAGGAAACGTCGATGGATTCGGGGGACATCTTACTTCGCCCCAATATACGGGTAATGTATTCCGAGGCTGCCGTGCCTGGTATAATAGTGATGACGGGTTTGATCTGATAAACTGTCAGGCAGCTTTTACCATTGATAACTGTTGGTCTTTCCTGAATGGATACACGAAAGATGGTGGCAAGGCGGGTGATGGCACCGGATTTAAGTCGGGAGGATATGGAATGAGTGATAATCCCAAAGCACCAAGTGTAATTCCCATGCACATCGTCCGGTATTGTCTCGCTTATATGAATAAAAATAAAGGTTTCTATGCTAACCATCATTTGGGAGGAATAGCCTGGTATAATAATACAGGCTATCAGAATCCGTCTAATTTCTGTATGCTGAATAGAAAGACTGCATCGGAAGCTGTTGATGTGCTCGGGTATGGTCATATTATTAAGAATAACTTGTCGCACAAACCGAGATCTTCGGGAAAGCATATCATAGATGTTAATCAGTCGGAATGTGAAATAGTGAATAATTCTTTCCTTCCGGTGGGGATGGTCGTGACGGATGATGATTTTGTCAGTCTGGATGCCTCTCAACTCACTCTACCTCGTAAGTCGGACGGAAATCTTCCTGATATAGATTTTTTGCGATTAAGAACGGATAGTCAATTATATAATGCTGGAGTGGGGTGTTTTCTTACAGAAGGTGATGAAGATACTGCTTATGGATGGTTGGAAGATACAGCTATCTTTGTTGAAGGGGATGTTGCAAAAGTGGTAGGTAAGGGTGCGGAAGCTTTTGTGCATTTTTATATTAATGGGAAGGAGGTCTCTTTTTCTGATAGGCAAGTAGACTTGTCTGTTTATAAAGGAGAGATTGATTTACAAGCGACAACAGATAATGGCGAAATAACTAAATTGAAAATTATCAGATGATAGAAAAATGTAGATTCTTTCCTCTATTGCTACTATGTGTCCTTTTTACATCATGTAGCAAAGAAGAGGTTCTTGCAGAGGAAGTAGGCATGACTGGAAATCCCCATTTCACTTGGGATACTACTGTCGAACTGGAGCAACCGAATAACTGGTGTATGACTTTGTCCACAGAAAAGATTGCGATAACTAATATTGCAGAAGGTAGACAGTATATACTTACTTGGAAAGGAGGACTCACAGCCGGGCAGAAAACTGATGGAATATTAAAGACTGTTGTGCGAGGTGAACAGACAAGGAGTACGGATTTAGAACTGCTTGAAATAAAAGATTCGGGTAGTAACATTTATGAGTTCTTTCTCCGTGGTGGCGGACGTAAAGGAGAAATTGTGATTACGAGATAATATTCTGCCGTGTTACTATTTCTGAATAATGTTATAAGAGTTATTAAATCATTATCGTTCTTAGATTTAGGTGCACAAAAGTGAACCTTTCTTTATCTGTTGCAAAGAAAATGCATTGTAAGGAAAGTAATATTGAAATTTGTACGGAAAGTATGTAATGTTAGACTTTACCGGTCGAGAGGGACTGTTTTATCTCTTCAGCAGTATCTGTGATGTGTTGAGGAGCAAATTCTTCCAGCTCCGTGCGTGGACGAAATCCCCATGTCACTCCGCAAGCAGTAACTCCTGCATTGGCAGCCGTTTGCATATCTACACCGGAATCGCCTACATAGAGAACATCTTCCTTTTGTACATTGGCTAGTTTTAATATATCAAAAACAACTGCCGGATCGGGTTTGACATTTATTCCTTCCCGTTGGCCGAAAACTGCTGTAAAATGAATACCGGGAAAGTAGTGGGCAACCAGCTTTTCTGTGGCAGCCTGATATTTGTTGGATGCTACGGCAATTTGGATACCTGCAGACTGTAGGTAGGATAACAGTTCCGGAATGCCCGGATAAGGTCGGCTATCATCTGCATTGTGAATATCGTAATAAGGAATGAACTCATTGCGTACACGAAGTACATTTTCTTCCGTCTTTTCACCTTCGGGCAATGCGCGTTCAAAGAGTTTATTGATACCATTGCCTACCATAAAGTTGTACTTTTCTATTTCATGAGTGGGGTATCCTAATTTATTTAAAGCATAATTGGTGCTGTGGGCAAGGTCGGCGATGGTATTCAGCAATGTTCCATCCAGGTCAAATATAACTAGTTTCTTCATTGAGTCTTTGGTTTATTGTTAATCTTATACTTAAATCTCCCGATTTGCAAAGGTATACTAAAAAAGTGAGATAGGGAAGAATGGAGCAATAGTTTAGAGAATATCCAATGACAAACAAAGCTAGAAATATATTTGTTATTTTACCGGATTGGCTTAACTTTGCGAGAAACTAAAGAATAATGAATGCTGAATGGTTTGAGACACTGCCCGAACAATGCCCTCCTACAGATGCGGCGCAGTGCGAAGGCTATTATTATAGAATTGCAAATGGTAATCCTGCTACAACAGAAGATTTCTTTTCACAAAGAAAAATGCAGCCGGATAAAGTCTTTAAGGGATTAGGAATAGATGAATGCGTAACAAGGGCAGTCTCTCTATTTTCAGAAAGGGAAGAAGCGGAGAAGAGATTGAAACTTCCTAAGTTTAGGAAGGCAAGTATTGCTTTAGTCGCCTTAGAACCAAAAGATGGAGTGTTAAAGAAAACCTTCGGTATAGCACATTATTCTTGGTGGAGAACAAAGGAATTTAATGTTTTACAAGCTAAAATAGTCTGATTATGGAAGATGTACTAAGGATAGACAGGATATTGGATTTCTGTGATGTGCCGCAACTTTTTGTGGCAAGAGATGCCTTTGATACACTATATCTTTGCCTTTTGTACGATGATGAGACGGTTTGTCGCTATACGGGAATTCGTATCTCTACACGTAGGCTTGAATCTTTTTTAGTGGGTGAAGCGGATTTGCGTTTGCTCTATCTGCAGCCTGAAAGTGAACATGAGTATTACGATGTTGTGTTTCAATCGGGTGAATACCAGAAAACGCTATTAAAGGAAAGTACCTTGTCGGAAGATAAATTGCCGGCTGAGGGATATGTTTTGTCTGGAGAGAAGCGAGAGAATGTGGTTATTAATTTGCCAATGAGAGACCGTAGCCTGTTAGCAGAGCTTGTTCGCAAATTTGGTTGGGCTTGTATGTGAGTTTATATAATGATGAAGAAGATTGTCCCACTGCTTTCCAACAGAAGTAGGACAATCTTCTTCATCATTATATAAACATTGATTACTTCTTAGTAATCCGGAACCAGTCTACATCTGCCCATCCACCGTCGTTAGTGACGATAGCCGGTCGTGTGCAGAACATTCCGACCTTTGTGCCAATCCATTGTCCTTCTCTTACCTGGAAAGGATTGCCTAGTGGCTGATATTTCTTTCCGTCAAGGCTGTAGCTGAAATTACACATCACAATGAGATCGTGTCCGCCTTCGCTGCCTTTGATCTTCTTGCCGTCATAGCTGAAACGAACTTTCAGATAAACAGTATTTTGAGAAAGATCCACAGAAGCATTTGCCTGTTCCGGTTTTCCTTTATCTGCTTTTTTACATTCAACTTGAGACAGGACCAGACCTTTATCTGTATTTTCCAGAATGATTCCGGCATAATCTCTACCCATTACAACCAGTCCGGTGCGTTCACCTTTATTTTTAGGATTAGGGGTAAACGTAAGTTTCATTGTTGCAGTGAAATTGTCAGAAGGCGTTTTCTGTAGAAGCAGGTTGGCTACATCCCACAGATTTTTATAGTCATTCAAAACCGGATAGGAGTATAATCTTACATAGCTCTTATCACCTGCATAGTATGCCCATTTTTCATTGATGTTGGCATGCCATTGCCATTGTGGAGAGAGGGTATATCCATCGAACTCATCACTTTCCTGCGGAGTGCAGATAGGATATGTTTTACCTACATTCGGCTTTTTATAAGTCAGAACAGGTTCGCCACAGCCGTCACCGTCTTTGTCTATGCCGATCACAGGCCAGTCGTTTACCCATTTCATAGGCTGAAGATGCATGATACGTCCGTAAGCACCCACATCCTGAAAGTGAAGGAACCAATCTTCTCCGGTAGGAGTATCTACCCATGCACCCTGATGAGGACCGTTGACAGGAGAGTTGCCTTGCGCAAGTACGGTTTTCCATTCGTAGGGACCATAGATGTTTTTAGATCGTAGTACAACCTGCCAGCCTGTTGGTACGCCACCGGCCGGATGGAAGATATAATAATAGTCATTTCTCTTATACATTTTAGGACCTTCGCAAGTCTGATGTGCTTCATGACCATCGAAGATTATGCGTGAAGGAGTGATGGCTTTTGTTGCTTCTGCATTTAGTTCGCAGATGGTGATTACACTTTTCAGCCCGGCACGACTTCCTGCGTATGCATGTACCATATACACTTTCCCGTCTTCATCCCAAAACGGGCAGGTGTCAATAATTCCTTTTCCCGGTTTCACCAAGACTGGTTCGCTCCACGGACCTTTCGGGTCTTTGGCTTTCACCATAAAAGCTCCCTGGTCAGGATCCCCCCAAAAGATATAGAACTCTCCGTTGTGATGGCGAATGGCTGGAGCCCAGACACGGTTGCCATGTTCCGGCCGTTCCGGAGTTTCAATGGGAGAGAGGGCATTGGGGACGGCGGCACCGATAATCGTCCAGTTCACCAAGTCCTTGGAATGTAGGATTTGTAATCCGGGTAAACAGTTGAAACTGGATGAAGTCATATAGAAATCATCTCCTACGCGGCAAGCGTCAGGATCGGAGTAATCGGCATAAAGTACCGGATTTTTGTATTTACCGTTTCCGAGGTCGGAAACCCATACCTCAGATACATAGTTTTTTTGTGCTACTGCGGTGAAGACCGTTAATAGGCAAAAAGCTAAAGTCTGTGTCAATCGTTTCATGTTATAGATTATATTTATATAAGTGATTTGCTGGTTTTATCTGGTGACAAAGGTAGAAAAAAAGACTCTGCACAAGGAGGAATATTTGTGCAGAGTCATAGAAAAATTGGTAGAAACCTCGTAATTTTTGTTTAGTTGTATATGTATCTACCTTATTACCTTTACAGTTACCGGGTGAGCCAACTCTTCTTTCCATTCATGGAGATAGGCAAACCATGCTTCCGGTGTTTTATATCCGAAAGTTTCTTTCATCGAAGTAAAAGTCGTATGATACTGGAAATATTTATTTCCCGGAGCGGTAATCGTATAAAGGAAGTTAGCTTTATCCTTTTCTTCCGATTTCACATAACGTTGAGGAATGCAAGTGCCCAGTCCTACGGTTTCTTTAGCATATTTCACAGTGTCGTTTACAGGCCAGTCCGTCCCCCAGCTTCCTACAAGCCCTTTATGATCGGAGAACGATTTGGAAGTACCTACAATGTCTTGTACACCTGTGCAGAAAACCTCCTTATTGAGCGGTTCGTCAAAGAATGCTTCAATATGAAGATCGCGATGTCCTGCATAGAGCGTGTAGCGTGTCATCATATTCAGTTCTGTATCCTGATATTTCCATCCGGTCACTTCAATTTCAGCAATCACGCGTACCGGTCCATAAGAAATGATACGTTCCGTGCGGGTATCCACCGGAGTGATGTGTGTAGCTTGCTGTCCGTCCCAACCTTTCAATGCGCCCGGTCCGCAACTGTCGAATACACGGAGCACGTCATCTCCGAATCCTTTAGCTAACTGCTCATCCGTCGGATAGAACTGCGATTCTTTGATTTCCAGCCCTTTGTTGAACTTGCCATAAATATCCGGCGTCTGTTTCTCATTGAAATAAAGGCGGTATCCTACCAGTTCCGATTCCAATACCGGACCGTGAGGACGTACCATACTGTATATATTACTAGTGCCGGGAACAGTGATAGCTTGTACCCGCTGATGCTTTCCTTTCCGGTTGTCTACGATAAACATGTCGGCATAAACTCGTTCAGGATAAGTCTTTGTACTCTTTTCTGAAGAAAGTGTAATCTGGAATGTTTTTCTACCATGAGCAGGAAGATCGGCAACAAAAGCCAGTTCGTCCATCTTACGGTCTCTGTTCAGATCGTCCAACTGGGAAGCTATTTCCTTGGTCCCTTCCATGACAATGGCAGACTTTACTTTGAAACCTGCGTGCAGTTCATGCAAATTGATGACAATCGGAGCGTCCGTTTTTGCCTGATTCCAGTTGTTCTGCACTTCAACTGTGATGGTTTTCTCCTGTTTCTGCGCTTGGGCAGACAGGCTGAAAACTCCTAAAAAGAAAGTAATAATAAAAAGATTCTTCTTCATGTTTCTAAGGCTGAAATTATACGTCGTATTTCTCCTTGCAAAAATAGCAGAAAAAATAGCAGACTGTGTCTCTTTTGAGGAGATTATAGTCTGCTATTTGAGCTTTTTACTCTATATAATGATTGTGGTTTCCTTTTTTTGCACCACAGAGGACACAGAGAGCACAGAGGAATAAATATGCAGTAAATGGATTTCATTTTATTAAACCGAATCCTCCGTGTCCTCTGTGTCCTCTGTGGTGAACCTTATTTGAGACTTAAAATCTCCTCTTTTGCACCTAATTTCTCATAAACCTTTCCGTCTATAGTCAGATTCTTGGCATTCTTAACGTTTAATATATTGTTGCCTTTAGAAGATTCTACATAAATATTTTCCAAAGTAACTCCGTCCACCTGACTGATAACAACTCCATCCGCAGCTTCCGTCATCACAACGTTTTTAACGGTAATATTGCTGATGGGCATTTCCGGCAGTCCGTTGAAGAACATGGCACGTCCCGAACCTCTGCAAACAATATTGGAAATATGAATATTGCGGAAAGCAGGTGTTTCTTCTGTCACCGGAGGAATGGCAGTTTTCATACGGCTCAACAGATCTTCTTCCGATTCTTCACCGGCACCTTTTCCACCGTAGAACAAGTCGAACAATAAGGGTTCATTCGGAATATTAATCATATTGATATTGTTAATGTAGATGTTTTCTACCACACCGCCACGTCCGCGGGTACTCTTGAAACGTAAACCTACATCTGTACCCATAAATGTGCAGTCCTCTACATAGATATTCTTCACACCGCCGGACATTTCACTACCTACCACGAATCCACCATGTCCGTGCAATACTGTATTGTTTTTCACGATAACGTTCTGGCAAGGTTCTCCACGACGGCGTCCATCTTCGTCTTTACCGGATTTGATACAGATGGCATCATCTCCCGCATCAAACACACTATTGATAATCAGAGCGTTTTTACAAGATTCCAAGTCGATAGCATCACCGTTTTGAGAATACCAGGGGTTGATGACCATGATATTATTTACTGTGAAATCTTCGCAAGACAAGGGGTGCAGACACCAGCTTGGTGAGTTTTTGAAAGTAACGCCTTCCAACAGTACCTTTTTACTTTTAACGATACTCAACAGTACCGGACGCAACCACGGACGGATTTCTGCCCATTCTTCATCTGTGTTGATACCTTCGGGGACATTGAAGTCTTTGCAAGCCATTGCACCTTTCAGTGAGCCGGCAGTGGGATACCATATCTCTTGTTTCTCGTCGAGAACACCTCCCGAGTTTACCAGCTTTTTCCATTGTGAAGCAGTCAGCTTTCCTTTTTTTACTGGACGCCAGCAGTCACCGTTTCCGTCAAATGTACCATGTCCGGTGATAGCGATATTTTCTGCATTGCGTGCTGAAATCGGCGATTGGCAACGACGAGTCTCGAGTCCTTCGAAAGAAGTGGCAATGATAGGATATGCCTCAAAATCACCGGTAAAAAGCACCAGCGCATTTTGTTCCGTATATAGGTTTACATTGCTCAACAACTCGATCGGACCAGTCAACCAGACACCTTCCGGGATAATCACTTTACCCCCTCCGCGTTGATTCACGTCTTTAATAGCATCGTTGATAGCTTTGGTATTCAGGAACAGACCGTCTCCTTTGGCTCCGAATTTCTCAATGTTTACTTCGTAAGCAGGGAAAAACGGTTGCTGTACTTTCGGCATTTCAAAAGGTAAATTCTGGTAAAGAGCGTCACTGATTGAGCTTTCTTTTACAGCAGTCTTGCTTTGTTTACATCCCGATGAGATAAACGGTAAACAGCATACGGCCATCCAGAAGAGTCTTTTTGTCAATGTGTTCATTTAGTAACTTAATTTCTATAGGGTTATACATCTATTGTTTTTCTTGGTAGTTGGTTGATGATTAATAAGGATGATTTCATAATTCTTATGTCCTTCCGCAGGCGATCTGTCGCAGGCAGCCTGCAGGAGAGGAATAAGACGAATTCATGTTAACCTAATTCTAACCTTAAATAAATATTATGAAAAAACCTCTTAATTATCGATTGCAAAGATAGGTGGGAAAGCCTAAGGCGATGTGGACTAATTGATAGATTACGTGTATTTTTTGTCATTTCTGTCTATTATTTGCACACTTCTCGTGTTTTTATGCAGAAAGTTCCTATCTTTGCACAAAATTTAACTATTAAAAGATATGAGTTACAACTTGTTGAAAGGAAAAAGAGGTATTATCTTCGGTGCTTTGAACGATCAGTCTATTGCCTGGAAAGTGGCAGAGCGTGCCGTAGAAGAAGGTGCAACCATTACATTATCAAATACTCCGATGGCTATCCGTATGGGAGAAGTCGATGCTTTGGCCGAAAAATTAAATTGCCAAGTTGTTCCGGCAGACGCCACTAGCGTAGAAGATTTGGAGAATGTATTCAAGACCTCCATGGATATACTGGGTGGACAAATTGATTTTGTACTCCACTCTATCGGTATGTCTCCCAACGTGCGCAAGAAACGTACTTACGATGACCTTGACTATGGAATGTTGGATAAGACATTGGATATTTCAGCTGTTTCATTCCACAAGATGATTCAGTCGGCCAAGAAACTGAATGCTATTGCTGATTATGGTTCTATCGTTGCTTTGAGCTACGTAGCCGCACAGCGTACTTTCTATGGCTATAATGATATGGCAGATGCAAAGGCTTTGTTGGAGTCTATTGCTCGCAGCTTCGGTTATATTTACGGACGCGAACATAGCGTACGGGTGAACACGATTTCACAGTCGCCTACATTTACTACTGCCGGTTCGGGCGTGAAGGGTATGGACAAACTGTTCGACTTCTCCAACCGTATGTCTCCGCTCGGAAATGCAACGGCTGACGAATGTGCCGATTATTGCATCGTGATGTTCTCCGATCTTACCCGTAAGGTGACTATGCAGAACTTATTCCATGACGGTGGATTCTCCAGCGTAGGTATGAGTCTTCGTGCCATGGCTACTTACGAGAAAGGACTCGATGAGTACATGGACGAAAATGGTAACATCATTTACGGATAAAAGATTATGAAACTACGGATCTCTCTTCTTATTATATTAATGAGTATGCTTTTCACCTCCTGCGGGATAAGCACAGGAAAGGGTACGGAGCAGAAGGAAGAAGAGATTTCTGTTCTGAGATATGATAAGCTGTTGAGCGAATATGTTCGCTCCAACAGCTTTTCTGCTATGCAGAAGTTGACGATGGACTACCGTATGCCGACGAAAATCCTGATTGAGGATGTATTGTCTATCGGTACGGTGAAAGATGATACCATCTCGCAACGTCTGCAAAAATTCTATTCGGATACGACTTTGGTTCGTTTGCTTAGCGATGTAGAAGCAAAATATCCTAATCTGGATGAAGTGGAAAAGGGACTTAGCAAAGGATTTCGGAAACTGAAAAAGGAAGTGCCTGATACGAAAGTGCCGTTTATCTATTCGCAAGTATCCGCTTTCAACGAATCTATTATTTTAGTGGATTCTTTATTGGGAATCAGTCTTGATAAATATATGGGGGAAGATTATCCTCTTTATAAGCGTTTCTATTACGATTATCAGTGTCGCTCAATGCGTCCGGAACGGATTGTGCCGGATTGTTTTGCTTTTTATCTTTTGAGCCGTTACGGTATGAACTATCATGAAGGTACTTGTCTGATTGACTTGATGATGCATACGGGGAAGATCAATTACGTAGTGCAAAACTTATTGGGATATAGTGATATTGGTGAAGCAATGGGGTATTCTAAGGAGGAAAGCGACTGGTGCAAGGATAATGAAAAGGAGATATGGAATTATATCTGTACCAACGATCATCTGCATGCTCGTGACCCGATGGTGATCCGCTATTATATGAAGCCTGCTCCTGCTGTTGATATGTTGGGTGCTCAAGCTCCGGCATTGATAGGTACATGGATGGGAGCAAGAATCATTGCTTCTTACATGAAAAAGCATAAGGATATGAAGCTGAAAGATCTTCTGGAATTTACTGATTACCACGAAATGTTAAGTGAATCCAACTACCTGGCTTCCTGAATCGTTTCTCTTTCTTATTTCTCAATTTTTAATTTTCAATTCTCAATTTAATAAGTGGAAACTGCCCTTTATTTGTTGCCCGTGACTTTAGGTGATACACCTATTGAAAAGGTATTGCCTTCTTATAATAAGGAAATCATTTCCGGTATCCGGTATTTTATAGTCGAAGATGTTCGTTCTGCCCGTCGTTTCCTGAAAAAGGTGGACCGGGAGATTGATATTGATGCGTTGACATTTTATCCGTTGAACAAACATACTTCACCTGAAGATATTTCCGGTTATCTGCAACCTTTGGTAGGCGGAGCTTCAATGGGAGTTATCTCCGAAGCCGGTTGTCCGGCGGTGGCTGATCCGGGAGCGGATGTGGTTGCCATCGCACAACGTAAAAAACTGAAGGTAGTTCCTTTGGTTGGACCCTCTTCAATTATTCTTTCCGTGATGGCTTCGGGCTTTAACGGGCAGAGCTTTGCGTTTCATGGTTATCTGCCGATTGAACCGGGGGAACGTGCCAAGAAACTGAAAACATTGGAGCAGCGTGTGTATGCTGAAAATCAGACACAACTTTTCATTGAGACGCCTTACCGGAATCATAAGATGATAGAAGATATTTTGTTAAACTGTCGTCCTCAAACAAAGCTTTGTATTGCTGCCGATATTACATGTGAAGGAGAGTATATACAGACGCGTACAGTGAAGGACTGGAAGGGACATGTGCCTGAATTGTCTAAGATTCCCTGTATTTTTCTCTTATATAAATAACGCCTTTCAGGTGTTCATATTCATCTTCGAAACAGCTACTGAAGAAGCCTTTTCCCAAGTTTTCCTCTATCTGTTTGAAGCTCCATAGCTTACTGTTTTTAAAGCGAGGGGTACAAAGGATGGAATCATCCTTGATATCAACGATGAATAAGTAGATAAGACGATTGGTTACTTCATTCTCAAAGTGATAAACGATATTGAACTCTGGTTTGATATCTTTCTCATGCGGGAAAGCATTGTTAATCAAGCGGGTGGCACCTGCCTCTAAAGATTCTCCGTAACGGAGATAACATTCCATGGGAATGTCCACTTTTCCTTTGTCCAAAATGGCTGTTGACGGTCTGTCGCAAAGGAACAGCATTCCATGAGTGGATATGGCAATTCTTATCACCGGATTGATGTATGCGTTCTTATAATTAACAGCTTCTATCGCAGGGGTTTTCCCGATCACGTCTCCTTTTGTATTCACAATAGGAACATATTCCGTGTGAGACATTAGGTGATTGAAGAAACGGATAGCGATCTGGTTGAACAGGATGCTCATAAGAAAGACAGTAGGAGGTAACACTTTATAGAGCACAAACAGACTTGTCTTACTTAGTGGGTTTTGGAAAATGACGGTGATGCTGATTATAATAAAATGCAGTATTCCGAAAATCAAGGCAATGCGAGCAGATACAACGGCGGCTTCTGCTCCCTGAGCATATAAACGTTTGTTGCAAGAACCTATCTGTTTTAAGAAGTGGTTGATAAACCTTTTCTTATGCATATAAAGACTTAGCATTGGAATGAGAATACTGACTTCCAGAGTAAGCGGGAGCGCACCGGGGGGAACATAATCACCAGGAATGAGAGCTGCTACGGATAATAGTGCCAGCACTCCGGTCGCTATATAGAGGATAAAATTAGGAATTAACAATCCTTTACGTCGATAAGAAAGGTATATTCCTATAATACCTATACCTGTACCGATGTAAATAGCCGTGTCTTGCGTTATAAGTTCACACAATAAAATGGAAATAATAACGGGGATAAAACCCAGCGACATGTTAAATGCGGAAGAAAGTATTCCTTTATGATCCATCTCTATATTTATGTTTATTTGTCGGTTCTATCTATAAAACAAATAGTGTATGTGTTTTGTTTGCTAACGAATATGTTTCTCTGCATGGTAGGAGGAACGAACAAGGGGAGCACTCTCTACGATGTTGAATCCTTTCTCTAAGCCAACTGTTTTATATTTTGCGAATTGCAGCGGAGTGATGTATGCCGCAACGGGATAATGCCGATGACTCGGTTGCAGGTATTGCCCTATGGTAAGAATCTGGCAACCGGTTGCTAACAGATCGTCCATCAATGTTTCGACTTCCTCCGGAGTTTCACCCAGTCCGACCATTATGCCGCTTTTAGATTTGACTCCCTTTTCGGAAATGTGTCTGATAACCTGTAAGCTTGTATCATAATTTGCTGCACTGCGGACTAGTGGACTAATGCGGCGCACAGTTTCCATATTGTGTGATATGATGTCGGGGCGGGCGTCAATTACTAAATCTACCAACTCCATTCTGCCTTGAAAATCCGGAATCAGTACTTCAATGGTTGTCTGTGGATTCAACCGTTTTATTTCCCGGATGGTACGTGCCCAATGTTCTGCTCCCAAATCAGGTAAATCATCCCGGTCTACAGAGGTGATGACGGCATGATCCAGTTTCATCAGTGCGATGGATTCTGCTACATGGGTAGGCTCGTTTGCATCTAACGGATGGGGACGTCCTGTCTGTGTGTTGCAAAATTTACAGCTACGCGTGCAGATGTCACCGCCAATCATGAAGGTGGCTGTTCCTTTTCCCCAACATTCCCCCATATTAGGGCAACGCCCACTGCTGCATATCGTGTGCAAGCAGTGGGAGTCGACAATTCGCTTTGTTTCGGTGTATCGTTCGTTGGCACCGATATTAATTTTCAGCCATTCGGGCTTACGTACTCTATCCGTCATTATAAGTTGTTCAAGAAGAAGTTGGTCAACCGTGTGTACAGGTGTTGGCGGGTGTTGCCACCATATATTCCATGATTACGGTTCGTGTACACTTGCATATCAAATTGTTTTCCAAGCTGGACTAACTGCTCGGCATATTCTGCACAGTTCTGGAAGTGAACATTGTCGTCTGCCATACCATGTACCAGCAACAAGTTTCCATGAAGTTTGTCGGCACGGGTGAAAGCTGATGATTCCTTATATCCTTCCGCATTTTCTTTGGGAGTGCGCATGAAACGTTCGGTGTAAATCGTATCATAGAAACGCCAGTCGGTCGGTGCGGCTACGGCTACTCCGGCTTTGAATACAGGAGTTCCCTCGCTCATGCTCATAAGAGTCATGTATCCGCCATAACTCCAACCCCAGATACCAATGCGGTCTTTGTCCACATACGCTTGTTTGCCTAGGTAAAGCGCTGTTTCCACCTGGTCTTTGGCTTCTTTGACGCCGATTTTCAAATAGGTACATTTCTCAAAAGCTTCTCCACGGCCTCCAGTGCCACGACCATCTACACATACCACGATATAACCGAGGCTTGCCATGTATGTCTCCCAGCTGATTCCCCAAGTATCCAATACCTGTTGGGAACCCGGGCCACTATATTGATACATCAGTACCGGATATTTTTTGGATGCGGAGAAATTAACCGGTTTCATCATCCAGCCGTTCAACTTCACGCCATCTGTAGTCTGGAAAGTAAAGAACTCTTTTTGTGGTACTGCATATCCGGACAATGTTTGCTTCAACGCATCATTTGTAATAAGCGTTTTGAGCGTTTTGCCTGAATTATCGTTCAAGGTAACCAACATAGGAGTATCCAAGTTGGAGAACTTGTTCATATAATACTTCATCGATTTGCTGAAGAGAGGCGTATTGGTTCCTGCCTGTTGAGACAATTTGGTCTTTTTGCCTTTCTTATCTATTTTATAGACAGCCTTGCGCAGAGGACTCTCTTCGTTGCTGGTATAATAGAAAGAACCATCTTCTTCATCATATCCCAGAAAATCTTTCACTTCGAACTTACCGTTAGTAACCTTTTTAATCAAGTTACCTCCCATGCTATACCAATAGAGATGACTGTAACCGTCACGTTCGCTAAGCATGCTGAAATATTCGGGATAGAACTGGATGTTATCGAAAATATTCTCCTTTATGTAATAAGGAGATTCATCACGGAGCATTAGTTTGCAAAGTGTTGAGCGAGGATCGGCAAAGTAGAGATCGAAACGGTCTTGATGACGGTTTAATGTCATGATAGCCAATTTGTTGGCATCCTTTGTGAAACGGATGCGTGGAATGTATCCATCTGCATCCAACGGAAGTTTCATCGTACGGGTGACGTGTGACTTGATGTCATACGTGCGTACTTCTACTTTCGAATTCGGGTATCCGGCTTTCGGATACTTGTAGGTATATTCACCCGGATAATCTTTTAAGGCATCAATACGGGGTGCCTGTCCGGCAAATACCGGAAAAGAGTAGGAGGGAACTTCTGATTCATCGAAGCGGATGAAAGCGATCAGTGTATTATCAGCGCTGAATTCCAAAGCACGGTCGAAACCGAACTCTTCTTCATACACCCAGTCGGGGATGCCGTTGATTACAGAGTTCTGTTTGCCATCCTCCGTAATCTGGCTTTCACTGTTGCCATAAAGCAGCTTAACAAGAAATATGTTATTGTTGCGGACAAAAGCAATCATTGTACCGTCTGGAGAAAAGACGGGGACCTGTTGAGGTCCACCGTCAGACAGCCGTTCAATAATGTTGTTTGTCGTAACGCCCTTATCATTTCGTTTCAAAGGGTAAATGTAATGTACAGCTGTGTATGAATGCCTATATATAGGTGTCGTTTTAGTAGCAATCAGCAATTTCTGACCGTCGGGCGAGAACTGGTAACTGTCGAAGTTCTTGAAGTCACATTCGCGTGTAGTGCTTACATCGAAAATCACTTCTACTTTCTCGCCTGTTTTGAAAGAGTATTTAATGATCTGCGTGCCGTCGGCGTTCATCTGCGTGTAGTGTTCGCCATCAGGCATGGGGATTACTCCCTGGATATTTTCCGGGCGGAAACGTCCGGAGGTGATATCTTTTAAATCGAGTGCCTTTTGTCCTTGTGCCATTCCGGTCAGACAGAGAAGGCAGAGTAATAAAGTGATGCTGATCTTTTTCATCTGCTTTTATAATCGGTTTTGGTTTTAATTCGTACTTGCAAAAGTAACAATAAACTTAGATTCAACAAAGCCTGACCGATTTTTATATAGATTTGATAAGGATTATTGGGTGAGATTCAATATCTTTGTGAAAAGGACTTTAAACATTACCACTATGAATTCAAAAAGAAAAGACTTGCAATATGCTTCTGTCTTCTTATTGGCCGTAGCATTGACATTCCTGTTGGGGAAGGGGGATAATCTGTGGTTGGTATCGTGGGGTGACTTGATACCGAGTTTGTTTGTGCTGTTCATAGCAGGTGATTGTTTGCATAGTTCCTTGCTCCGTATCAAACGCGGCGAAGAGGATGGAGGAGCCCGGTGGAGTACTTGTTTCACTTTTCTGGTATTCAGTATTGTTTTTATGGGCGACTTATTCTATATCGGCAACTTTATTGTGAATAAACTGTGGGGCTAAAGGATTAGTCGAAATTCTGTTTCACAGGTATTTAATAGTAAGATTTTCTTCTTAACTATAGCTTTTAGTTTACTTTAACTAGATAAATTAGTTTATGAACTAAAACTTTTCGTTATTTGCAGCAAACAAAGTTGCAGATATGAAAGGATTAACAGCAAAAGAAGAAGAAATCATGGGCTTTTTCTGGGAAAAAGGCCCCTTGTTTGTGAAAGAAATGTTGGCTTTCTATGAAGAGCCCAAGCCTCATTTTAATACATTATCTACGATTGTGCGTGGGCTGGAAGAAAAAGGTTTTTTAGCTCACTATACTTTTGGGAATACTTATCAATACTATCCCGTAGTCAGTGAAGAGGATTTTCGTAAAGGAACGTTGCGGAATGTGATTAGCAAGTATTTTAATAATTCTTATCTGAATGCTGTTTCTTCTTTGGTTAAAGAGGAAGATATTTCGTTGGATGAATTGAAACAACTCATTCACGAAGTGGAACAGGCTGATAAGAAACACTAATCTTTTTAACGAAAATCTATGCTATGGGAGTTTTCTTCATCTATATATTAAAATCGTCAGTTTGTCTTGTTTTGTTTTACCTGTTTTTCAGGTTATTACTTAGCAAGGAAACTTTTCATCGTTTCAATCGAATGGCTTTATTGGGAGTGTTGTTCTTTTCATTACTCATTCCTTGTATCGAAGTAACTACCCGGCATCAGGTTGAGGTGCAACAGGCTATGCTTTCCATCGAGCAGTTGCTACTGATGGCAGAGTTGGAAGCTACCCCTGTTGATGCTGATGTAGTGCAGGAGACGTCGGCTATATCTTGGATACAGGTGGTTCTGCTGGTTTATTTGGCGGGTATTCTGTTTCTTGCCTGTCGCAATATCTATTCTTTGATTTGTCTCTTCCGGTTAATACATTCCGGTAAACATGAGAAGTTGGAAAAGGGGGGTACACTTGTGGTGCACAATCAGGAGATAGCTCCGTTCAGTTGGATGAAGTATATTGTCATCAGCCGGAAAGACCTGAAGGAAAACGGGAGGGAAATCCTTATTCATGAAATGGCTCATATTCACCATCGTCATTCAGTTGACTTATTGGTGGCGGATATTTGCATCTTTTTCCAATGGTTCAACCCTGGTGCGTGGTTGTTGAAACAGGAGTTGCAGAATATTCATGAGTACGAAGCGGATGAGACTGTAATCAATGAGGGTGTAAACGCGAAGGAATATCAACTATTATTAATAAAAAAAGCTGTTGGCACAAGGCTCTACTCTATGGCCAACAGCTTTAATCACAGTAAACTTAAAAAACGTATCACTATGATGTTAAAAGAAAAATCGAATCCGTGGGCACGGTTGAAGTATTTGTATGTACTTCCGTTGGCAGCTATTGCAGTAACTGCTTTTGCCCGTCCTGAAATCTCTGAAAAAATGGAAGAGATTTCTGCTGTCAAAGTTAATGATTTGGCGGAAATTGTGCAAGAAAAGGTGCTGCAAGATACAGTGAAAGTATCAAAAGATGAGAAGAAAGATGCCGTAGTGGTGTCTGGAGTGAAGTCTAAAGCGGAAGAAGAAATTATTGTCTTTGAAGTTGTGGAGCAGATGCCGGAATATCCTGGCGGTATGAATGCATTGCAAAAGTATCTGATGGATAAAGTAGCCAGTTCTTCTATGAAAGGTAAAGCAGGTGGCAGAGTGATGGTTGGTTTTACGGTAGCTGAAACAGGGAAAATAAAGGATGTACATGTACTTCAGTCGGATGAGGAGGCATTGAATCGGGAAGCAGAAAGAATTGTCAGTGAAATGCCGGATTGGATTCCCGGAAAGCAACGTGGCAGACCTGTGCCGGTGAAATATACTATCCCTGTAAGATTCGGAAGTTTCAGATTTGCAGAGAATAAACCGCCTTTGATTTTGTCTGATGGCAAGGAGATTAGCATGGAAGCTATGGAAAAGTTAGACCCGTCAACAATCGAAAGTCTATCTGTGTTGAAAGACTCTGCTTCAATAAAAGTGTACGGTAAACGTGGAGCAAACGGGGTGATACTTGTGAATACTCAAAGAGGCAGTAAGGATAAAAAACACAATATAGAAATCAGTTTTTCTAAGAAAGCAACTAATGCGGATGCTATACCCGATTTCCCTGTCAGTGGAACTGTTGTTGACGAAGAGGGACGTCCAAAAGCTGGGGTAAGTATTATTGTACCTAATACAAATCATGGTACGATAACGGATATAAATGGACATTTTAGTCTAAAAGCAATAAAAGACGGCAATCTGTGGTTCTCGTTTATCGGATATAAGCCTGTAAAAGCTCCTGTAACTTCTACGATGAATATACGGATGGAGCAGGAGGTCGTTAAACTGTTCCCTGAACTTTCAGGCAGTGCGCTAAATGTAAGTTCTGGAACTAAGGGTGTTAATGGTGTATCTATATATGGGATAAAAGGTGAACAGTCTTTGGTCATAATTGATGGGAAAGAAGCTATGGATAAAGATGCCTTATCCAAGCTCGTACCGGACCATATAAAGAGTATTTCTGTGCTGAAAGATAAATCAGCACAGGCCGTTTATGGCGATAAAGGAAAGAATGGGGTAATTATTGTAGAAATGTTGACGGATGAGGAATATCAGACCCGTCAGAACAAGAAATAGAAGAAATCATGCATTGATTTGTTGACGGAGGTACGCTAGTATCTCCGTTTCTTGTTCCGGATGGAACCATTGTATTTCTTCATCTCTTTTGAACCAAGTCATCTGTTTACGCGAATAAATGCGGGAGTTTTGCTTGATTTTATCTATGGCAAAGGGGAGTTCCCATTCTCCATCCAGATACTTGAACAGTTCTTTATAACCTACTGTGTTGAGCGAATTGAGGTGGCGATAGGGAAGTACCGAGCGTACTTCTTCCAGTAATCCTTCCTCTATCATTTGATCTACCCGACGGTTGATACGCTCATACAACTCTTCCCGGTCGCGAGTCAGACCGATTTTTAGAATGCGGAAAGGACGTTGCTTTTTTTGTTGGGTGCGAAAAGAGGTATAAGTGCGTCCGGTCATATAGCAAATTTCCAATGCATGAATTACCCGTTTGGGATTCTTTAGATCCACTATCCGATAATATTCCGGATCTAGCAGGCGAAGTTCTGCACAGAGTTGTTCAAGTCCTTCCTCCTCATATTTCTGTAGCATGAGTTGACGGGTTTCCGCATCAACGGTAGGAATATCGTCGATACCTTTACAGATAGCATCTACATACATCATTGAGCCACCTGTGAGAATCACGACCTCGTGTTGCGTAAATAATTTCTCGAGAATTTCCAACGCTTCTATTTCATATTGGGCGGCACTGTAATAGTCTGTAAGGTGGAGTGTACCAACCAATTGATGAGGGACACGTTTAAGTTGATCGGGAGTAGGAGCTGCCGTGCCTATTTTTAATTCGGCATAAAGCTGTCTTGAATCGGCAGATACAATACTTGTCTGAAAAGTTTCTGCTAAGCGCAGGCTCAATTCCGTTTTCCCTACACCTGTAGGACCTATAAGAACGATGAGAGTAGGCATTGGGCTTTTAAGTATTAAGTATTGAGTATTAAGATGTGTGCGGAACTAAAAAATATTAGGTATTAACTGCCTGGCACTGCATAGCAATTAATACCTAATACCTAGTACTTAATACTTAGAATTTTTCTTCTTCGTATGGAGTACTTGCGTCGCCGCCTATGTCGAATCCTTCCTGATCGAAGTCTTCCATGTCGAAATCTTGGTCTCCATAGAAGTTTTCATCCAGATCAAGAGAACCGCTGGCAGCGGCCATTTCTTCAAAATCTACCGTTTGTTTAGGAGCGTCTCCTGATTTCTTGGTACATTTGGCGCCATCCATATCTTTTCCGGTGATAATTTCGGATAGTTCGATGAAGAAACAACGTTCTGTTATGTAATCGAATACATATAGTAGTTTCTGTTTTTCATCTTCTACCAGTTCACTGATAGTAGTGTCTTTCATTACCCAGCTATCCATTTCCGGATTGTCGTCCATTTCTTCCAAGGTTACTTCTTTTCCTTTTTCCCAATCGTCATCGCAGATAAAGAAAGAAGTCATTTGGTCGTTTTTGTACCCTACTGATTTCAGTATTGCTTCATGGAAGTCATAAAAAGTAGCTTCCGGATCAATTTGTATTTCTCTGACAAAATCGTCAACTTCATCAGATATGATAGTAAATCTGTATATCATAATATGACTATTTTGAACTGTTTATTTAATGATACCACGTTCTGAATTACGGATGAAATCGATAATATAGTCAATTTCCGGACTTTTTTCAAATTCATCTTCTATTTTTTTCAATGCTTCTGTCGTGTTCAAACCACTTTGATAAATGATACGATATGCATTGTGAATACTTTCGATCACTTCATTGGCAAAACCACGACGGCGCAGGCCGATGATGTTGATTCCACTAAAAGCAATCGGTTCGCGTCCTGCGATGATGTAAGGAGGAATATCTTTACTGAAGCGGCATCCGCCCTGAATCATTACATGACTCCCTACATGACAGAATTGGTGCATCAATACATTGGCACTGACAATCGCATTATCATCAATAATGATTTCACCTGCCATCTTGGTAGAGTTACCGATGATACATCCGTTACCAACCAATGCATCGTGTGCCACGTGTACACCCTCCATCAGTAAATTGTTATTTCCTACAATCGTGCGCCCTTTAGCTGCTGTACCACGGTTGATTGTTACATTTTCACGAATCAGATTATTATCCCCGATTTCGGCTGTTGATTCCTCACCGCGAAACTTAAGGTCCTGCGGAATGGCTCCGATTACGGCACCCGGAAAAATAGTGTTTCCGTTACCAATACGTGAACCATATAAAATATTGGCGTTAGCCATAATTTTATTGTTGTCGCCGATAACTACGTTCTTATCTATAAATACAAAAGGCGCAATTTCTACATTTTCCCCAATTTTAGCTTCGGGATGAATATACGCTAAAGGACTTATCATGCTTTTAATATATCAATTATTACTTATTTTTCACTATTTGTGCCATGAACTCTGCTTCGCAAACAACTTTCTCGCCAACAAATGCATATCCTTTCATAGTAGAGATGCCACGGCGGATAGGTGCCAGCATTTCTACACGGAAGATAATAGTATCTCCCGGCACTACTTTCTGGCGAAATTTTACTCCATCTATTTTCATGAAATAGGTAGAATAACGTTCGGGTTCGTCTACTGAATTTAAGACAAGTAAACCACCGACTTGTGCCATTGCTTCTACTTGAAGTACTCCCGGCATAACAGGTTCTTGTGGGAAGTGTCCCTGAAAGAAAGGTTCGTTAGCTGTGATATTTTTGATACCTACAATGTAATTAGCACCAATCTCAATCACTTTGTCAACCAGTTGGAAAGGATAGCGGTGTGGCAATAATTCGCGGATACGGTTTACATCCATTACTGGCTCACGGTTACAGTCGTAACTTGGCGCCTGTATTTCGTGCAGACGGATTTCTTTCCGCATTTGGCGTGCAAACTTATTATTGATCGTATGTCCGGGACGGGTAGCAATGATCCGGCCTTTTATCGGTTTACCGATTAAAGCAAGGTCACCGATTACATCCAATAATTTGTGGCGGGCACATTCGTTTGCCCAAACCAACGGTTTGTGATTGATATAGCCTAATTGTTCAGCGTCCATGTGAGGTACTCTCATCACATCTGCCAACTTGTCGAAACTTTCCTGTGACATCTTACGCTCGTAGATTACGATTGCATTGTCCAGGTCACCCCCTTTAATCAATCCGGCGGAGAGCAGTGGTTCTATTTCGCGAACAAAGACGAAAGTACGGCTGGCAGCCACTTCGTCTTTGAAATTATGCATATCCTCAAGTGTAGCAAACTGATTCGGGATAATGGTTGAATCGTAAGAAACCAGTACATTCAGACTGAAATTCTCGTCAGGAAGTACGATGATAGAAGAACCAGTCGTTTCATCCCGGAACTCAATTTTAGACTTGATAATATAAAAGTCTTTGACGGCATTTTGTTCTACTGTTCCTACACGTTCTATTTCTTGTACATAATATTGTGCACTACCATCTAAAATAGGAAATTCCGGTCCGTTAACCTGAATAAGGCAGTTATCAATGCCCAATGCGTAGAGGGCTGCCATACCATGTTCAACGGTGCTTACTTTGACTCCATTCTTCGACAATACAGTACCACGAGTGGTTTCTGTCACATTGTCGGCTACTGCATCGATAGTTGGTTGTCCTTCTACGTCAATGCGCTGGATTTTATATCCATGATTGTCCGGAGCAGGATTAAATGTTACAGTGAGATCAAGTCCAGTGTGAAGACCTTTCCCGCTCAGTGAAAAGCTATCTTTCAGCGTTTTTTGTTTCAGCATTGGTTACTTATTTACTTATTTAATAGTTGTTTTAATTCTTCTATTTCTTTGCGCAAATTACGCAATTCTTTCTGCATATCCGGTAAGCTTCTTTGTGCAACGGATGCTTTGAAGTATTGCTTTAGTTCCATAGGAGGAGTTCCGATAAGCTGGCTACCGGATTTAATATCTCCGGGTACACCTGACTGTGCACCTAAACCAACTTTGTCTCCTATTTTGGAATGTCCTGCAATACCTACCTGACCTCCGATCATACACCATTCACCAATTTTGGTAGAACCGGCAATTCCGGCTTGTGCAGCCATTACGGTATGCGAACCTATTTCATCATTATGTGCTATTTGTATCAGATTGTCTAATTTGACACCACTATGCACTACCGTAGCTCCCATCGTAGCACGGTCTACACAAGTATTAGCACCTATATCTACTTTATCTTCCAGAATAACAATTCCGATTTGCGGAATCTTATCGTATCCGTTCGGGGTGGGAGCAAAACCAAATCCGTCAGCTCCGATCACTGCACCCGAGTGCAGGATACATTCGTTACCTATGCGGCAATCATGATAAACATTTACATTGGAGTAAAGCAAGCAACTGTTGCCTATCTTCACGCCATCTCCAACAAAAGTGTGTGGATAAATTTGGGTATTATCTCCGATCACGGTATTTTCACCGATATAGGCAAATGCACCGATGTATACGTTCTCACCAATTTTGGCGCTGGGTGCAATGAATGCTAGTGAATCTATACCTTGTTTCTTAGGCTTGCTCATCTCATAAAGATTGAGCAATTTAGCCAGACTTTCGTATGCATTGTCTACTTTTATCAGAGTAGTTTTAATTTCGTGCTCGGGAGTGAAGTCCTTATTAACCAGGACAATGCTTGATTGTGTCTCGTAGATGTAAGGTGTATATTTGGGATTTGACAGGAAAGAAATTGCTCCGGGCATTCCCTCTTCAATTTTAGCGAATGTGTGTACCGTAGCGTTTTCGTCTCCAATGATTTCCCCTTGGATAAATGCTGCAATTTGCTTAGCCGAGAACTCCATGTCTTTAATTTAAAATTTAATTAGTTCACAAATAACGGATTTTTTTTTCAGATTTCCGTGTTATTGCATGAATATTTTATACTTATCTGTGTAATCTCTGATAGCAGAGATAGTATTTCTTTACCTTTTTGGACAATAATGAGATGTTCAGCATGTCCGATGCTTCGGCAATATTTTTGATAGTGCCGTCTTTGTAGATAATGTCAATACTGTCATCTGCCGGGTCATACATATTCTTTTCGATGCTGGGGGTAGAGACAAAATAGTTCGCTTCGGAAAGGGGTATACCTAATTGCTGGCTGATGTGCAAAGTTAATTCTTTTTTTCTGTCCTCACTAATCGGTTCCGATGAAATTTCTACTTTAAAGATATTTCGGTTTATCATTCCCGTGCTTAAAGTAGAAAGAACCTTGTCTGCATGGGTACTCCACACTTTCAAGGCTGTCCATATATCATTGTCGTCCAGTTGAATAAAATTCTCCAGACAGTCGGGATTGTTATAGAACTCCGTAGGATTGATATCATTGTAAAGGAAAAAACGCAATGCGGGTGATGCAAACAGTTCCACTCCTTGCGATGCCAGTTCTTTAGCACGTAATAGGGTACTGATAAGCATTTTTTCGTATGCGACGGACGTCTTATGCAGATATACTTGCCAGTACATCAGGCGACGTGCCGTAAGGAAATTCTCGATAGAGTAGATCCCTTTGGATTCGATAACCAGGCGGTCGTCCGCTACATCAAGCATTTTGATAATTCGTGCGGAACCGATATTTCCTTCTGTCACGCCTGTGTAAAAGCTGTCGCGGCGAAGATAATCCAGTCTGTCCATATCCAGCTGACCGCTTACAAGTTGATGTAGAAAGCGTTTTGGATATTCGTCTTTGAAGATTTGAATGGCAAGACTAAGCTGACCGTTCATCTCTTTGTTCATCCGTTCCATCAGCATGAGGGAAATCTCTTCGTGGGAGACTCCTTTTACTATAGTATCTTCCAGTACATGTGAGAAGGGGCCGTGTCCTATATCATGTAACAGGATGGCGGCCTGTACAGCTTCCGCTTCGCTGTCAAAGATAAAATTACCTTTAGAAGTCAGTTGGGTGATAGCTTCACTCATCAAGTGAAAAGCACCTAAAGAGTGTTGGAAACGGGTGTGTTGCGCACCGGGGTATACAACAGAAGATAATCCTACCTGCTTGATGCGGGTAAGACGCTGCAAAAGGGGATGCCGTACTATATCGTACAGTAACCCCTTTGGAATATTGATGAACCCGAATACGGGGTCGTTAATTATCTTTCTTTCGTAAGGCATTCGTTTTCTTTAGAGATCCTTTTTCTCTTTTCAGAGAATTGCTTTGAGTTGTTCAGCCATTTGCGCCTGTACTTCTTGTGCGGCGGTGCGGGCAGCTTCTGCAAATTTCTCTGTTTTATCTACGTAGATGATACCACGTGAGGAATTAACAATGATTCCGCATGTACTGTTCATTCCGTATTTACAAACTTCTTCGAGCGAGCCGCCTTGTGCCCCTACACCTGGTACGAGAAGGAAATGGTTCGGAACAATTTTACGAATATCTTCGAAAGCGCGTCCTTGAGTAGCACCTACCACATACATCATACGGTCGTCACTAGCCCATTCTTGTGATTTACGTAATACTTTCTCGAACAGACGTTCGCCGTTTACATCTTCTGTTAATTGGAAGTCATGCGAACCTTTGTTGGAAGTTAATGCCAACAGGATCACCCATTTACCTTCATAGGTAAGGAATGGAGTAACGCTGTCTTCGCCCATATAAGGAGCTACCGTTACAGAGTCAATATTAAGTTCTTCAAAGAAGGTGCGGGCGTACATTGCAGAAGTATTTCCGATGTCACCACGCTTTGCATCAGCGATGATGAATTGATCGGGATAGTTATCTTTGATGTATTTTACTGTCTTTTCAAATGCGATCCATCCTTTTACGCCCATGCTTTCATAGAAAGCCAGATTGGGCTTATAGGCGATGCACAAATCAGCTGTCGCGTCAATGATGGCCTTGTTGAATGCAAAGATTGGATCTTCTTCTTTCAACAGATGCTCCGGGATTTTCTTGATGTCAGTATCAAGTCCTACACAAAGGAATGATTTTTTGCGCTTTATGTTTTCAAATAATTGTTGCTTATCCATCTTATTATTTACTATTATACAATTTACTATTTTAAGAACCCGTTTTTAACTCTCAATTCTCAACTCTCCACTTCTCTAAAGTTCGCTTTCTTTCAAGCGTTCCGCGTTTTCTGCTACGATCAGGTGGTCGATACAGTCTTGAATATCCCCGTCCATGAATGCAGCAAGATTATAAATCGTGTAATTGATGCGATGGTCGGTGATTCGTCCCTGTGGATAGTTGTAGGTGCGGATTTTAGCAGAACGGTCTCCGGTCGATACCATTGTTTTACGTTTAGAGGCAATGTCATCGATGTATTTCTGATGTTCCTTGTCATAGATAAATGTACGGAGACGGGCCAAAGCACGTTCCTTGTTTTTCGGTTGGTCACGTGTTTCGGTACATTCAATAAGTATTTCTTCGGCAATGCCTGTATTCGGGTTCTTCCAGATATAACGCAGACGTACTCCGGATTCTACCTTATTTACATTCTGTCCACCAGCACCACCACTTCGGAAAGTATCCCATTTGATTTCTCCTTCGTTGATGACTACATCGAATTCTTCGGCTTCGGGAAGTACCGCCACTGATGCGGCAGAAGTATGAACACGTCCTTGTGTTTCGGTAGCAGGAACACGCTGTACGCGGTGTACTCCCGATTCATATTTTAAAATTCCGTATACATTATCGCCTGTGACACTACAAACAACCTCTTTGAATCCTCCTGCTGTCCCTTCATTTGCATTGGAGACTTCCATCTTCCAACCTTTGGTTTCACAGAATTTGGCATACATACGAAAGAGGTCACCGGCAAAGATAGCTGCTTCATCACCTCCTGCACCACCACGGATTTCAAGAATTGCGTTCTTGCTGTCTTGCGGATCAGCAGGGACAAGCATTAGTTTGATTTCTTCTTCCAATACCGGAAGGCGCTCTTGACTGTTGTCCATTTCTTCTTTCGCCATCTCGCGCATTTCGGCGTCCGATTCATTAGCAAGGATATTTTTAGCTTCTTCAATATTACCCAGTAATTGGATATATTCTTTCCTTGCTTTCATCAAGTCGTCTAATTCCTTATATTCTTTAGTCAGCTTGACGTAACGTTTCTGATCGGCAATCACTGCCGGGTCTGTGATAAGGGTAGATATTTCTTCAAAACGGGCTACGAGTCCGTCTAATTTTTCTAATATGGTACTGTTATCTGCCATTCTTTAGTATCTAAATTCTCCGAATTCGCTCTTAATGATTAATTCTGTTTGCTCACATGCTTCAACACGTCCTACAATCTGTGCCGGGATACCGAATGACTCGGAAATAGCAATTACTTCTTCTGCATGTTCCGGTGACAAGTAGACTTCGAGGCGATGTCCCATATTGAATACCTTGTACATTTCTGCCCAGTCCGTACCACTTTGTTCTTGAATTGTTTTGAATAAAGGAGGAACAGGGAAAAGATTATCTTTTACTACACGAACGTTTTCAACAAAGTGTAAAACTTTGGTTTGTGCACCACCGGAGCAGTGCACCATTCCGTGGATTTCCGGGCGCAGTGCATCGAATAATTTCTTCACTACTGGTGCGTATGTACGAGTAGGGGAGAGCACTAACTTACCTGCATCAATTGGAGAATCTTCTACACTGTCTGTCAGTTTTAACTTGCCGGAGTAAACTAATTCTTCGGGAACGGCAGCATCGTAGCTTTCCGGATATTTTTCAGCAAGATATTTTCCGAATACATCGTGACGGGCACTTGTCAAACCATTACTGCCCATACCGCCATTGTATTCTTTTTCGTAAGTAGCTTGTCCGTAAGAAGCCAGACCAACGATCACGTCACCCGGACGAATATTGGCATTGTCGATAACGTCTGAACGTTTCATGCGACAAGTTACGGTAGAGTCAACGATGATCGTACGAACCAAGTCGCCGACATCAGCAGTTTCACCACCGGTTGCGTATACCCCTACACCCATTTCACGGAGTTCGGCCAGCAATTCATCTGTTCCATTGATGATGGCGGAGATTACTTCTCCGGGAATCAACAGTTTATTACGTCCAATGGTAGAAGAGACAAGAATATTGTCTACGGCACCTACACAAAGCAGGTCGTCGATATTCATAATCAATGCATCCTGTGCAATACCTTTCCAAACGGATAAATCACCTGTTTCTTTCCAGTACATATAAGCAAGAGATGATTTGGTTCCGGCACCGTCGGCGTGCATAATGTTGCAATATTCCGGGTCACCTCCCAATATATCGGGGATAATTTTACAGAATGCTTTCGGGAAAATTCCTTTGTCGATGTTCTTGATGGCGTTGTGCACATCTTCTTTTGATGCGCTTACTCCACGCATCATGTATCGTTGATTACTCATGAGTTATAGAATTATATTGTATACGGCTGCAAAAGTACAGCTTTTTTTTGGTACAGCCAACTAGGTACTGGCAAATGTTAATCATTAACTATTTTACTTTAGAATATTCTCTTGAAAAGGAGAATAATAATAGAAAATTAAGAGTTAAAATCATAGTAATGAGAACTGTGATTTTAACTCTTAATATGTAAGGGCTTTATCAAATCTTTTTTAGAATTCTACTTTCGGAGCCTTCTCACTTCCTTCTTCTGCTTCAAAATATGCTTTCTTATCAAAACCGAACATTCCTGCAAAGATATTCTTTGGGAAACGGCGGATATTGGTGTTATAAGCCTGTGCAGCATCATTGAAATTTTTACGTGCTACATTGATACGGTTTTCAGTTCCTTCCAGTTGAGCCTGTAATTCCAGGAAGTTTTGATTAGCTTTTAAGTCCGGATAATTCTCGGTAATAGCTAACAACTTGCCCAGTGCTGATGTTACAGCACCTTGTGCCTTTTGGTATTGTGCCAACTTTTCCGGTGTCAGATCGGCAGCGTCCACTTTAATTTGAGTTGCCTGGCTACGTGCGGCAACAACTCCCTCTAATGTTTCCTTTTCATGTGTCGCATATCCTTTCACGGTATTTACCAAATTAGGTATCAAGTCGGCACGGCGTTGGTATTGAGTCTCTACATTTGCCCATTGACCACTTACGTTCTCGTCCATAGTAACCAGACCGTTATATACACTTACTGCCCATATGACAAGGATAGCCACAACGGCTAAGATGATAATAATTGACTTTTTCATGTTGTTAATTATTCTATAGTTTTTGTTAATTTATCGGGGTTTTGACGAACGTCCCAGACTGTCACAATGATTACATCCTTATTAGCATCAACGTAATAAATAAGTTTATAACTAGTGTCTACTACTAATGCTCTGTAACAGAGTGTAACTCTTTCTGAAGTGTTTAGAATGCTTCCCGCATTCGGGAAAGTTCTAAGTATCTCTGCCTCTTTGATAAGTTTATTATGCAATTTAGCAGCTATACGTTCGTTTTTTGTATATTGTAATGTTTGTAAATAAACTAATTCTAGCGTTTGTAAAGCCGATTGAGTCCAAACAATATTTGTCATTTCATATAATATTTGAGAACATCCTCGTGTGAAACAACCCTTCCAGCTTTGACATCTTCCATACTTCTATTGATTGCAGTCTCTAATTCTTCTTGAGTATGTGGTAGTAGCCATGATTTTTGTTCCAGTTCATTGGAGAACCGAAGCATCTCTTTGAGCTGGTTATCTTCCATGAGCATTACCCGTTCCATAATTTTCTGCCTCATGGTGACTGCATCCATACCATAAGAAGCAGCTGGCTCATGGACAACTTTTTCTTGTTCTTTTTTTTCTTGATATTCCTTGTTCTCTTTCATTTTTTTCCTGTCTTAGTCATTGAGTAAAGTTACTAATTTATTTCGAAACTAGGGCATTGTACAGCATTTATTTTAGAAACGTGAGCCGGCACCACCACCGCCTCCCATTCCTCCGCCAAAGCTGCCTCCACCGAAACCGCCTCCGCCTCCTAAACTACCTCCACCAAAGCCGCCGATAAATGGACCGCCTCCGCCACCTCCCCGGTGATGGTAGTCGCTATCATAACTTTGTTGACGACGTATGATGGTATGTCCGCAGTTTCTACATGTATAGGTGACATCTTCAGTTTTCACTCCGTTAATCCGGGATACGACTGCACTTCCGGTTCTTTGTAATTGGTGTTTACCGCATTTCGGACAACGGCTTTGCCTGCGTGCAGAAAAGAAAGCAAGACCTCCACCGATGACAATAAAGCAAAGGATGGCAAGAACAAAATCAAAGGAACCACCGTCGTTCGAATCGGAGAGGGCATCGTTTTCCATGGAACCGTCAAGACGCTGGCAAGTTGCTTTAAGACCAGCCACCATTCCTGCATTCCAATTTCCATCTTTCAGGTAAGGAATCATATATTTGGTTTGAATCCTTTTGCAGATCGCATCGGGGAGCACTCCTTCCAGACCATAACCGGTATAAAACTGGATACAACGTTGATCTGTGACCAACAAAATGACCAATCCATTATCTTTGCCTTTTTTCCCAACACCCCATTGGTTGAGTAGCTGGTGGCAGAAGTTGAAACAATCTTCTTCTCCGATTGAAGGAACTACGGCAACCACCGTTTCAATTCCTGTTTGTTGTTCCAAGGCATAAAGCATGGAGTCTATACTGTCACAAGCAGCCTGTGAAAGTATGCCGGCCGGGTTGCAAACATATTGCATTTTGTTTTGCAGGTGAACTTTCGGTAGGTTGTCCACCGTGTATACTTTCTCTTGAGCTTGTAGTGGGAACAGAAGAAAAGTAGCTAGTATAAAAGTCAATATTGATTTCATAACGATTATTTTACGTTTGCAAATATAGAAACTTTTTCTGTTATGAATCTAAAACTCCTTGTTATAATAGGTTTAATGAATGTATCGCCCGACGAATGCACGGACTCGGTCGGTGTACTCCTGTTTATTCTCTTTGTATGAAACAGCATGAGCCGCTCCCGGCACAATCCATAGTTCTTTGGGTTCCGGTTTGGCTTCGTAGAGCGAATATGCCATCCAGGTGGGTACATACGTATCTTTATCCCCATGAATAAACAGCATCGGAAGCTGTGATTTGGCTACTTGTTTCAGTGAGGAAGCCTCTTTGAAATTCCATCCATATTTCTTTTCGCAGAGCCAGCTTGTGGTATACATTAGTGGAAAAGGAGGAAGGTGGAAACTGGCTTTAAGCTCATGTGAGAATTCGTCCCATACGCTGGTGTAGCCGCAATCCTCAACAAAGCATTTAACAAATGGCTTTTGTTCCTCACCGGACACCATCATGGTTGTCGCACCTCCCATTGAAATGCCGTGTACAACCATTTGCGTACTATCTCCGAAAATTTCATTGGCAATGTTCATCCATTGCAATACGTCCCAACGGTCTTTCCATCCCATCTGGATGGCCGGGCCTTCACTTTCTCCCTGATGTTGCAGGTCGGGAAGTAATATGTTATATCCTAAATCTCGATTATACAAATAACCAATCATAAACATACGGATAGCATTATCTGTATGTCCATGCACAATGACTGCTGTCTTACTGGTGGGTTGCGGAGCAGCAACATAATACGCATGAAGTTGTGTTCCGTGCGGATTGATGATGAAAGTATCTTTCAATGCATCCACTTGTTTCAGGCTGTCCACCCATGGACGTAGGAAAGGGTAGTTTCTATACATGAAGGGATAAGAGTCAGCATCTTTAGACAAAATCTTGGCATTCGGAGTCAATGAAAAGTTTAACATATAAAAACTTCCTCCGATGGTGCAGCCGGTCAATGCCAGCATGATAATAATGATGCTATATACAACTTTTCTCCTCATAAAAACTCTCTCTAATCCTTATTTATGCCATATCTCCCATGCGGCAAATGCCTGGAGCAGCAGCATTTCCAGACCGTTTTTAACAACAGCCCCTTGTGCTTCTCCTTTTTTCATGAACAGCGTAACATTCGGATTATATAACAAATCGTAGAGCAAATGGTTTGGAGTCAGTAGCTCATAAGGAATATTAGGGCAGAAATCTACCTTAGGAAACATACCTACGGGAGTACAGTTGACGATGATTGTATACTCTGCCATAATTTCGGGAGTCAGCTCTTCATAAGTCAGCATATCATCGGCTTTATGGGTGCGTGATACGAATATACTTTCAATACCCAGGTTTTTCAGCCCGTGGTAGACGGCTTTGGAAGCTCCGCCAGTACCCAGAATCAATGCTTTTTGGTGATGAGGCTGCAATAAAGGTTGAATGGATTGAGTAAATCCGATGATGTCGGAGTTGTAGCCAACCAGTTTGACTTTTCCTTTCTGCTGGCGGATGATTTTAATGACATTCACTGCACCTATCTTTGCGGTATCGCGGTCGAGTTCATCCAAAAAAGGAATCACTTGTTCTTTGTAGGGGATTGTCACATTAAGCCCGCATAAATTGGGATTCTCTTCGATAACTTCCATGAAGTTATTAATGCTGGGAATTTCGAAATTCACATACTCTGCATTAATACCTTCGGATTTGAATTTCTCATTAAAGTATCCGATAGAAAATGAATGTCGCAGAGGGTAGCCGATTAAACCATATTTTTCCATAATACAATCAGGATTAAATTAATCATTCATAATGATTTGGTACTATTTTGTCGCGGTATAAAGAGTGCAAATGCCAAAGGTCAGCCGTTTAAAGTTGACTTCGCTAAATCCGGCTCGTGCGATGACTCCTTTCATGACTTCCCCTTGAGGAAATACTTTGATCGTGTCCGGCAGATAGTGGTAGGCACTGTTGTCTTTGGAGAGAAGTTTGCCCAATAATGGAATGACGACTTTAGAGTAGATGGAAAACAGTTGTTTCATCGGGAAGCGGTCCGGAGTGGTAAGTTCCAGAATTACAAGATGACCGCCCGGTTTCAGTACGCGGCACATCTCGGAGAGCCCTTTGTCGAGGTCTTCGAAGTTGCGGATACCGAAAGCTACAGTAATAGCGTCAAAATCATTGTCGGCAAAAGAGAGTGAAGTGCAGTCCTCCCGGGCAAAAGATATTTTATCCGACAGTCCTTCCTTTTTTACTTTTTCACGTCCCACATTCATCATACCTTCCGAGATGTCCGTGCCGATCAGTTCGGCAGGTTGCAGTTTGCGGCAGGCGAGGATGGCAAAATCCCCTGTACCGGTCGCTACATCCATCATTCGCTGCGGTTGAAAAGGGCGTAACCAGGCAATAGCTTTTTTGCGCCAGCTGCGGTCGATACCTAAAGATAAGGTATGGTTCAGCTTGTCGTAGGCATGTGCGATGTTGTCGAACATGCGTTCCACTTGCTCGGTCTTTTTTCCTTCTTCGTCGTAAGGCTTGATATGTTGTTGCGGGTAATCCATTCTTTTATAGGTGATAGTTGATAAATGATAGGTGATAGTTGAAGGAGATAGTTAATAAATGATAGTTGGAGAATGACAGAGTTAATAGTTATATGCGATAAGCTGCATATTAACCATCATTTATCATCTATCAACTATCATTTATTATCTGTCATTTATCGCTTATCAGCTATTCAAAAAAGTTTCGACGTTTTTGAATATACGTTCAGCGATATTGCTAGTATCTTCTTTCACAAATTTCTCACCGGTGATGTTTTCGAACAATTCGATGTAACGGTCACTGATGCTTTGTACGATAGCCGGAGTCATTTCCGGTACTTTCTGACCGTCTTTGCCCTGGAAACCGTTTTCCATCAACCATTCACGAACGAATTCTTTAGAAAGTTGTTTCTGCGGTTCGCCTTTTTCGAAACGTTCCTGATAACCTTCAGAGTAGAAATAGCGGCTTGAATCCGGAGTGTGGATTTCGTCCATCAGGTAGATAGTGCCATTGTGCTTACCGAATTCGTATTTTGTATCTACGAGGATCAGTCCGCGCTCTGCTGCGATTTCAGTACCGCGTTTGAAGAGAGCTAATGTATATTTTTCGAGAATTTCATACTCTTCCGGAGTAGCCAGTCCTTGTTTCAGGATTTCTTCCTTAGAGATGTCTTCGTCGTGCAATCCCATTTCAGCTTTCGTAGTCGGAGTAACGATGGGTTCCGGGAATTTCTGGTTTTCGCGCATCCCGTCCGGCAACTTCACGCCGCAAATTTCGCGTACACCGCTTTTGTAAGTACGCCATGCGCTACCACACAGGTAACCGCGTACAATCATTTCTACCGGAAAACCTTCACACAATACGCCTACCGTTACCATTGGGTCCGGAGTAGCCATTTTCCAGTTCGGACAGATGTCAGTAGTGGCATCGAGGAATTTAGCTGCAATCTGGTTCAGCATTTGTCCTTTGTAAGGAATACCTTCAGGAAGTACTACGTCAAAGGCCGAAATACGGTCGGTTGCTACCATGACGAGTTTTTCGCCGTTGATGTTGTACACATCGCGCACTTTTCCGTGGTACACGCTTTTCTGTCCCGGAAAGTTGAAATCTGTTTTTGTTAATGCTTTCATTGTCTTTATTATAATTACAAATTACAAGTTACAAATAACAAGTCGCAATAGGATTCCGAATCTAAAGACGATTAGTCTTTGGCCAGTTTCACCGGACGTTCGCCGTTGATAACCAGTTGTTCGTTTTTCCGTTTCTCCCGTTCGGCTTTCGCTTCTTTGTCGAATTTTTCGTAAGCATCCACGATGCGTTCCACCAGTTTATGGCGTACGATATCTTTTTTATTCAGTTCAACAAAACTGATACCTTTCACTCCCTTCAAGATGCGGAGAGCTTGCACCAATCCCGATGTTTGTGAAGCGGGGAGGTCGATCTGTGTCATGTCTCCCGTCACAATCATCTTGGTGTTCATACCCATACGGGTGAGGAACATTTTGATTTGCTGTGTGGTGGTATTCTGGGCTTCGTCCAAAATGACGACCGCATCATTCAGCGTGCGTCCGCGCATAAAGGCTAACGGGGCAATCTGGATAATGTTCAATTCCATGTATTCCTTTAACTTGGCAGCAGGTATCATATCTTGCAGGGCATCGTATAAAGGTTGCAGGTATGGGTCGATCTTATCTTTCATGTCGCCGGGCAGGAAACCAAGCTTTTCTCCGGCTTCTACGGCGGGGCGGCTAAGGATGATTTTTTTGATTTCTTTATTCTTCAATGCACGTACGGCGAGAGCGATAGCGGTGTATGTCTTTCCCGAACCTGCCGGACCGATGGCGAATACCATATCATTCTTGGCGAATCCTTCTACCAGTTTCAACTGGTTTTCGCTTCGGGGGATGATAGGTTTTCCCGTGACGCTGAACACAATCACGTTTCCTGTCTGTTCCGCTTGCGGCGCATTTCCTTTTATAATGTCAATGATAACTTCTTCTTTCAGTGAATTATATTCGGCGCAGTACTTTTCAAGTTTGGTGATATTTTCTTCGAAGGCACACATTTCCTCCTCGTCGCCCAGCACTTTGATGACATTGCCTCGGGCAACTATGCGTAGCTTTGGATATAAAGCTTTAATTAACTGTATGTTGGCGTTGTTTACGCCGTAAAAAATAACCGGATCAATGTCCTCAAGAACAATCAGTTTCTCTATCATTAAGTCGTATTAAAGAAAAATTTCTGCAAATTTAATCAAACGTTTTGGATTCTCTGATTGTTTAGAGGTGAATTTTACTGCAATTTACATTCATCTTCCGTTTATCGGGCAGTAATATGGAAACAACCTTGTTTCAGTTCGTATTTGATATAGCATTTTTCAGCTTGTCGTAGATCTCTTAAAACTTCGGATAGAACAAGTTTCAGTGTGTCGGCACTCACGTCCTGCATAGGGCGACCGTCTTTATCTTCCACTTTCTTAAAACGTTTCCAACTAACATCAAAAGTGGCCCCGAAACAATGTGCCGAGTTGGCGGAGGCATTTCCATTGCGACGGCGAAGACGTTTCACATCGTTTTCAGTACGTAGTACGGAGGTGATGATTACCTGATTGGGATTCAGCCCTTTGGCAGCCAATGAATCGAGGAAGTTGGAGCCGATTGTATCGAGCAATGCGCTGGCACGTGGAACGAGGTAGGGAATGGAATGTGTCAATGAATCCACTACATAAAATTCATTATCAGTGATATGAGTCAGCTTTTCTTTCATTGCTTCCGCTTCCTCTCGGTCTGCCAGCGGGCTGATACCTATCTTTTTAGCGACTTCCAGATGTGCATCGTTCAAATCAGGGAAAGAACGTTTGTAACTGACAACGCCACGAATGTTGTGCGGCTTGTTCAATTTCAGTGACATGTCTTTCTTTTTGCAGCTTGAAGTAAGCGTTGTAAGCCCAATAACAAGTAAAAATAGCGGTAATATGCGAAGCTTGTAAGTAGTCATTTTGTATTTTTTGCCCGCAAATATACGCTATTTTTTCATACGTTCTATGCTTTGCATTATTTTCCGCCTCATATCTTTTATGGGTCACTCTAAAATATTTTCCGGTATTTCCGGACGGGTATCAAGAGTGCCTATAATGGTATAATCCGTGTTATCTATTGTTGTCTTCAATGATGGTATTATCAAATAGTTGCTTTTAGTTGCAGGCTCTATGGGAAGTTCTCCCCATTTTACATTTAAAAATCTGTGCATAAGATTAATGACAGCATTTGCGTTGGTGTGCTCATCAGATAATTCAAATCTTAGTTTGTGAGGAGTCGGGTTTATTGCTTCATCCGTGAAATTTTCTTGTTCATCGGACTTGTATTTTAAAGTTAAATAAATTGAGGCATCCGGATTCGATGAGTCATTTTGGGTAAACTCGTATGTCCCTTTGGTTAACAGAGTAGGGGCTAGTTCGTGTTGAGAGTAAATATAACGGACAAAGTAGCAGTCTTTAGCTTCATTGTTTATCAGATAGACCGCAGTACCATTGGAAAGTGCCGGATGATTGCTCTCTTTTATTGCGTATGCCAGATAGCTGTCTGTAATTTTAATTTTCAAGTCAACAGTTTCGTTGGTGATGTTGTCCTTTACGCTTACCTTTGTTTCTCCTTTCTTTTTGGGATAAACTAATAAACTTCCCATTCCTGTGGAACTGGATAAATCTACACTTATACTCAAAATCTCTGTTCTTTCTACGGTTACAGTGTAGTCTCTGTTTCCGCCCCTAATCATAATATCGGCTGCTCCTAGCAAGGGTCGTTCATAATATTCTTTTTCGAAAGATAAGGGATATATTTCTTTTTCATCGTCATTACCGCAACTAAAAAGAAAAATGGTACAAAGAAATGACAGTAGTGCTCCAAGTAAATGTTTTGTCTTCATGATTATTCTGTTTTATAGTTTAGCAGGAGAGATATAGCTGTATAAGTTCCTGTGTTGATGTTGGAGACAAATATATGGATTTAATCAATATAATTAATTAAATGTTATATTTATTTCCTGCCATCAAGCAATTTTCATACATTTGTGACTGCTTATCAAAAGAATAGGTTGTTTTCCCACTAAACATAACACACATGAAAACAGATTTCGATTACAATTCTATGCCCGTCAGCTTCGCTCATTGCTTGAATGGACATTGTTTGCGTGCGGACAAATGTCTGCGTCGACAAGTAACTCTCCGGATGCCGAAAGAACGGGCTGCTGTAACGGTTATCAATCCCGAACATATCAATTCCGATGGTGGAGACTGCACTTACTTTATTGATGAAAAGCCTTTGCTTTTTGCACGGGGAATGAAACATATATTGGACCGTGTGCCGCTTGCTGATGCCAACATTATTAAACGACAGATGATTTCCTATTTCGGCAAGACTGTTTATTACCGTTGCTGCAACAAAGAACGATTGATAAAACCGAAGGAACAGGAATACATACAAGGACTTTTTCGCAAAAGAGGAGTTGTTGAATCACCTCAATTTGACGAATACATAGAATACTATGATCTAGGTTAAGGATATCTATTAGTTCCGGTAGTCCCATATATTGTGGGAAAGTATTCTCATAAAATGTGGGAATACTTTCCCGCAAAATGAGGGAATCTTTTCCCTCCAGCTAGGGAATCTCTTCCCACAATATATGGGACAAAGGAAGTCTGTGATGAAAGTAAAAAGAAGGTATATGCTTCCGTTTATTGAATATCAGTTCCGGTATGAGAAATGAATGATGATAAGTATGAGAAATACCGTCTATTTACGACTTTTCAGGCAAAATAATATGAGAAATACCTTATTGAAAAGTATTTCTCATATTATATGTTGTTGATTAGTAGAATATTAATTAAATCTTATGAGAATATGAGAAATGAAATTGCTAAATCATTTCTAGTGGGCTAGATCACTGTGTCTTTCAGCCATTTTCCGAAAAAACGGTCATAGACAATATAACCATCTGGTGTATTATATATTAGTTCTTTATTTAGTAAGGACTTCAGTGCCACGTTAACGCTGCTGGGCGTTTTTAGATGATGCCTTTTGATGAAGTCATTGGCATTTATACTTTTTATACAGCCTTCTGTGGCAATAGCTTTCAATAGATCCACTTGATTGTTGGTTAGTAGTGTCAGGTTACTTTGGTATATGGTTTCCTGTTCATCTAAAATGTCATTTATACAGCTATCTACCAGTCGGTTATTAATAGGGCTGATTTTCTTCTCATACAATCGGTTGAGTATGCTTTGAATGTACCAGGTGTGTCCGTTTTCAAGTTGGTATAAGTAGGAGAATGTTTCTAACGGTAGCTCTCTTTTTTCTTTGGCAAAGAATGAGTGTGCGAACGAATAATAATGCTCCAACGGAATCTCCTTTAACACAATAATTTGGGTACTTTGATAAAAAGGTCGTTTTGCAGAACTAAACATTTCTTCCATTATATGTTTTTTACTTCCGGAAAATATAAAGTGTACATTTGGCATGAATTGGATATGGGAACGGAGCAATGCTTCTACACCTTTTTCCGGATATTCTGTAATCTGTTGGAACTCATCAATGGCAAGGTAACAATGTTTTTTTGAAGCTGCCATATAGTCGAGCACTTCTTTTAGTGTCTGTTCGGCATGAGCAGGGACAAAGTCCAGAGTTACAGTAGGCATACCGCTTCTTTCGTCAGTACTGATTATGGGACGGCAAGATTTGAAGAAAGCGGTCATTTGCCGGAGTATATTTTGGGACAGGGTATCCAATTCTCCGAGAACATTTTGAGCAAGCAATTGTATGAATGCCTTTAAGTCGCGTGTGGGATAGATATCCATGTAGAAATAGGCGGTATTCGGATTCTTTTCCTGTTTCATCCGGTAGAATACATTTTTGATGAGTCCCGTCTTTCCCATACGCCGAGGGGATATTAATGTCAGATTCCGCCCGTTTTGTAAAGCTGAAATCATTTTATCAGTTTCTTTTTCCCGGTCACAAAAGTATTCCGGACTGTTATAACCGTACACAAGGAATGGATTATATGGTTTCATATCTTATTATATCTTTTATGTTACATATTTTATGTAATACAAAGAACGTAATAATTGGGGAATATTCAAAGACTTTTTTTATTTATGTGTATATAAATAGTGCGCTGATGAAAGAACAATCATTTTCTTTCATCAGCGCACTATTATTTGTCGGAGCAGGATTATTTCTTATCCTTCTTCTCTTCAGCTTTCGTTACAGGCTTTTCCTCCGTTTTACTGTCCGGATTAATAATACCTTTCACCGTTTCACCGATGGGCAACTTATCCAGTACACCAAGACTTGGAGCTACCGTTTTCACCAGTGTATTCAGGAAATTGCTTGTGCCGCCGTTTCCTCCGTCGAATACAGTGATATTTCCTAAGTTCATGTGTTCGAATGCTTTTACCTGTTCGCCGGCGATTTCCTTCCATTGGTCTACCATCTTGTATTGGATAGCGATAGCCGGGTTCGATTCGGCTGCTCTTACCATTGCTTCGAAACCTTCCGCTTCGGCAAGTAATGAACGTTTCTTACCTTCCGCTTCTGCTTCCAGTTTCATCTGGATAGCTTTTGCTTCTGCTTCCGCTTGTGCCAAAGTAGCTTTTGCGCGTGCTTCTGCCTCACGAGTAATCTTTTCGGCAATGGCATTAGCCTGTAGAATAGCTTCCTGTCTGGCAATTTCCGCAGGAACAATCTTTTCGGCTTTCAATGAAGATTCCACTTTACGTGCTTTGGCTTCTTCTACCTCCTTCTGGGCTATTTCACGTGCAGTCTGTACGGCTGCTTCCGATCTGGCAGCAGCTTCACCGGCTTGCTTGTCGGCATTAGCTTGCGTCACGGCCAGTTCTGAATTTGACAGAGCCACCTCTTTCTGTGCGTCATTTCGTCCGATAGCAGCTTTCTTGGCTGCTTCCGCCTGTTTGATTTCCATATCCGAGTTAAGTTCGGCAACACGGCTTTCCTTTTCGGTATTTGCCTGTTCGATACGGATATTCTTTTCAGCTTCCGCTTTTGCTACTTGTGATTCTTTTTCCGCATTGGCGATGGCTACTTGAGAAATTCTGTCCTTATCTGCATTGGCAACCGAGATTTCCTGTTGTTTCTTCGTTTCTGCGATGGCGATATCTTGATCTTTACGCGTTTCTGCAACTTTGGTTTCGCGTTCCTTAATCTGATTGGCAATTTTGATAGCACCCAGCTTCTCCTGTTCTTCGATGTTAGCTTGTGCTTCGTTCAGAGCTTTACTTTCAGCTTCCTTACCTAAGTTGACAATGTAGTTGGCAGCATCACGAATGTCACTGATATTGATGTTCATCAGGTACAAACCAAACTTGCGAAGTTCGGTATCGATGTTGTCTTTTACTTTAGCCAGAAACTTATCGCGGTCTGAATTTAATTCTTCGATAGTCATATCGGCGATTACCATACGCATCTGACCATATACGACATCGGTAATTAAATTCTGTTTGTCGTCCATCGTCAAACCCAGCATACGTTCAGCAGCATTTTGCATTACTTCGGGATCAGTGCTGATAGCTACAGTAATGGTAGTCGGCACATCCACACGGATATTCTGAGCAGACAGTGCACCCGTCAGTTTGCATTCAATCTGCATTGGTTTCATGGAAAGGAATTCGTATCCCTGGATAATCGGCCATACGAAAGCTGCACCACCGTGATATAGCTTCGCCGACTTCTTATCTCCTCCTGTTTTACCATATACAACGAGGACTTCATCACTCTTACATTTGCGGTAACGAGAAAGGATACCAATAAAAGTGAGTAGGATGACTGCCACTAATATAGCAGCCATAATCAACATTTCTTGTGTCATAAAATTGTGTATTTGAATAGTTATTGAATGAATAGCGTTCCGTCTTTGTAACTGGTGATGATTGTTCTGTCACCTGTCTGATATGCTTTCCCGGATTCGGAGATGACGTCTACTTCGCGCATGGCTCCGTCCCGGCTTGTCTGTACTGTATATTTGCTGTCACTTTGCTTGAAGTATATAGTACATTCCCGTCCTACAAGTTGATCTGTCTGTTCAGAATGATTCACTTGTTGCAGTTGATAAGCTTTCTTATAGAGAAACCACACAGCGAGAACAAAGAAAAGACCCACCAGAATACCGATGACATAACTTTGAATTTCAGTGTTTCCCGCTAAATACATGTACCAGCCGAATCCGATTCCAAAATGAGTTAGTCCTTTAAAAGAAACTACGCTACTGATGTCAGCATCTACGTCTACATCTGCATCTATGTCTCCGAAAAAGATGGATAGAATGAATTGGATTACAAATATTCCTGTTGTCACAAGGGCAATAATAAGGAAAATGGTACTACTCATAATTGTGAGGTATTAGTGAATCATGATTATTTTGTTCTCCAAATATACAGGTTTATGCGAATTATACAAAGATAAATGAGATAAAATGACTACTTTTGCGCGCGAAAACCCTAAAAAAGAGGAATTAGCGTGCAAAGGTATTTTATTTATTTGGCTTACGACGGAACCAACTATCACGGTTGGCAGATTCAACCGAATGGGATTAGTGTGCAGGAATGTCTGATGAAAGCATTGTCTACCTTTCTGCGTCGCGAAATTGAAGTAATAGGAGCAGGCCGGACGGATGCGGGAGTGCATGCCTCTCTGATGGTTGCTCATTTTGATTCCGATGAACTGTTGGATACTACTTCTGTTACTGATAAATTAAATCGTCTGCTGCCTCCCGATATTTCTATTTATCGTGTTTGCCGGGTTCGGCCGGATGCCCATGCCCGTTTTGATGCGACTGCGCGAACTTATAAATATTATGTGACGACATCGAAATATCCTTTTAACAGGCAATATCGCTGGCGACTTTATAACCAGTTGAATTATGAACGCATGAACGAAGCAGCACGTATCCTTTTCGAGTACAACGATTTTACGAGTTTCAGTAAACTTCATACGGATGTAAAGACCAATATTTGTCATATCACTCATGCAGAATGGACGCAGGAAGAAGATGCTACCTGGGTATTTACCATTCGTGCCGACCGTTTCTTGCGGAATATGGTGCGAGCCATCGTAGGCACGCTCATTGAAGTGGGACGCGGGAAACTGACTGTTGAAGGTTTCCGGCGGATTATAGAACAGCAGGACCGTTGCAAAGCCGGGACATCTGCTCCGGGGCAAGCCTTGTTTCTGGTCAACGTGGAATATCCGGAAAGTATATTTGAATGTGATGACCAGCAATCATCCATAACCGGCGAACCGTCTGTCGCTGATAACTTATAATTGGTAATTAGTAAATAATAAATATTCTCATGTGGTTATTATTAGCATTCCTCTCGGCTACTTTGCTGGGCTTTTATGATGTATTCAAGAAGAAATCGTTGAAAGATAATGCAGTACTTCCTGTTTTGTTTCTAAATACATTCTTTTCCAGTCTCATCTTTCTACCGTTTATCCTGATATCCGTTTATCAACCGGACTTGTTGGGAGGAACAATCTTCAATGTTCCCGTTGCTGGTTGGGAACAGCATAAATATATTATCATCAAGTCGTTCATCGTATTGTCTTCGTGGATATTCGGATATTTCGGAATGAAGCATTTACCCATAACCATTGTGGGACCTATCAATGCCACCCGTCCGGTGATGGTGCTCGTGGGAGCTATGCTGGTATTTGGTGAACGATTGAATCTCTATCAATGGATTGGTGTGATGCTGGCCATTGCCTCTTTCTTTATGTTGAGCCGTTCGGGAAAGAAAGAAGGTATTGATTTTAAGCATAACAAATGGATCTTTTTTATTGTACTGGCTGCCATTACAGGTGCTATCAGTGGTTTGTATGATAAATATCTGATGAAGTCTCTGAATCCGATGCTGGTGCAATCCTGGTATAATGTTTATCAGGTGTTTATCATGTGTCCTATCCTGTTGTTGCTTTGGTGGCCTAAAAGAAAGTCCACTACTCCGTTCCGCTGGGATTGGACGATTATCCTGATTTCCATTTTCCTTTCTGCTGCCGATTTTGTTTACTTTTACGCATTAAGTTACGACGATTCGATGATTTCTATCGTTTCGATGGTCCGTCGGGGAAGTGTGGTTGTTTCTTTTACTTTCGGTGCGCTTTTCTTCCGTGAAAAGAATTTAAAAAGCAAAGCGATTGACCTTATACTGGTGTTAATCGGAATGATATTCTTATATTTGGGGTCTAAAAGTTAAAACAGTTACACAAGACTGTTTGTCATAGGTTAAATAAGATAGATATGAAAATAAATAAACTTGTTATCACTATATTCTTCTCTGCTGTCGGACTTTTTGTTTCGACTGCTCTTCAGGCACAAGAGGCCAAAACGTTGTTTGTGAATATGCCGGATTCTCTAAGCCCCTTGCTTACAAAAGTGAATCGTGAAGATTGCATAGACTTTCTGGAAAGTAAGATGAAAGCGCAAGTAGAAAACCGTTTTGGCAAGAAGTCGGAGATGACTGATCTTAGCAAAGACTATATCCGTATGCAAATGTCAGCTCAATCGACCTGGCAGATGAAAGTGTTGGCATTAAATGATTCAACGAACGTAATCTGTACAGTCTCTACTGTTTGTGCTCCTGCCTGTGATAGCAGCATCCATTTCTATACGGACGACTGGAAACCGCTTACAACATCTCTCTTTATTACCCTGCCCCTGATGGATGATTTTCTGAATGCTCCCGATTCAGCAAGAGTTTATGAGTTTGATGAAGCACGCCGTTCGGCAGATATGCTATTAATGAAAGCCGATTTTAATAAAGAAAATACGGAACTGACACTTACGTTAACAACCCCCGACTATATGTCAAAAGAAACAGCAGAGAAACTGAAACCGTTTCTCCGCCGCCCCGTAGTCTACCATTGGAAAAATGGAGCATTTATTAAATTGAGAATTGAGAATTAAAAATTGAGAAATAGGGATTATTCAATAATCCCCCTGATTAAATATATCAATAAGGCAACTAACTCGTAAAGAATTAGTTGCCTTATATTTTTTAATTTTGAGAATATCCAGAAATAGCTACACCGCAGCGCAGCTTATTTCTCAATTTTTAATTCTCAATTCTCAATTTAACAAGCATTCGTTGATGAACGCTATCATTTCCGGTGTGTTTGCTTCCACACTTTGAAGTAATTTGAATTGTGCTTTGGTGCGAACGAGGTTATGTTCCGGATATTTGATTTTATAATAAGTATCTCCGTTGATATAATCTGCCAGGAACCGTACGCACTGCATGTATGGGAATAAAGCGGCTGCATAAGGAAGATTCTCAATCTCGATCTGAGTCAGGAATGATTTGGCTCCTTTCAGATAGCCCTTGGTAAATGCTTTGAATATTTCCATATTGAAGTTTACACGATCAAGGTCTTTGTCGTCTTCATCACCTGTGTTGGCACCTGTACGTAAGAAGTCACCATAATCGGAGAATATAAAGCTAGGCATTACCGTATCCAGATCAATGACACAAAGCACTTTACCATCCTCGTCGAACATCATGTTATTCACTTTCGTATCGCAATGGCAAACGCGTTTGGGAAGTTTCCCTTCACGATATAAACGTTCAGCTTTACACATTTCATCCGCGCGTTTCTCTATTTCATCCAGATAGTATTTCACTTCTGCTACCCGTCCGGCAGCATCCTTCGCAACGGCTTCACGTAGCTGTTTGAGGCGAAACTCCATGTTGTGGAAATCGGGTATGGTTTCACCCAATGTTTCCGGAATATCGGCCAGCATAGCCTGGAAGTTACCGAAAGCTTCTCCTGCATAGTTGGAATATTCGGGATTTACCGTCTCATACGTTTTTGCACGTGGGATGAATACCATCACACGCCAATAACTGTCACCGTCGAACCAGTATGTTTTACCTTCTTCTGTTTCGAGGAAACTCAACACCTTGCGGTCTATATCCGATTCTCCGGCTTCCGTCAGTTTCTTGCGAATGTGATTGGTAACAGCGCTAATATTGGATTGAAGCATTTCTACATTCTGGAAAATGGCATGATTGATGCGTTGCAAAACATAGTCGGGAGCATCTGCTTCTTTGGTGTTTACTTTATAAGTGTCGTTGATAAGTCCTGCACCCAAAGGTTTGATTTCTTCTATCGTACCTTGGACTTTAAATTTAGCTACGATGCTAGATAAATCTTTCATGTTTTTTTTCTTTAAAAATTTATACTAAGGTTATCGATAATCATATTTAGCAGCTTCGTTGGCTTGGTTAGCCGAGCGAACGGGTACTAATGTGAAGCCCCACTGGTAATCACGGTTAGCCGGGATCTGGTAGAAAGGTTCCGGACGTGAGCCCCAACTGTCATATCCGCCTACTCCTTGTTGTTTCATATCTACACAAACCTCAATAAAATCTCTGGGAGTGATGTCGTTGACATGATGCATTCTCCGTAATACGTTGCGAGCAGCGTTCTCGTCGTGATTGGCAACCTCTTCCGGGCTGAAGTTATTCCATTGGTAAGGGTGGGGCAGAGCTTCTTCGGAGTCAAAGTCTTCGATAGAGTTGCGCAAGGCATTGAAACCGATAAGACTGTCCGCTATCAACACCAGGCCGTTTCCTTTATTAGGAGATAAGGCGATCCAACGGGTATCTGTGTGATGTCCGTTTTCTTGTGGACGCACATAGTTGAAGTACATTTGATCTGCTGTTGTCTTGTATACGCCAACGAGCGTTCCGTGATTGCGGTCGATATAATTCTCTTCCGGGCCACGGCCAAAGTATTGTACATTGTTCATCTGTGCCGGCAAGCGGAAACGCACACCGATACGGGGGACTTCCAGTTTGGAGGCAGCCTTACGGGCAGCATCACTTCCGGGGGTAAATGTAGCCATGCGGGTAGCTTCGGAAACTTCTGTTTCTGTAGGCTGCATATCCGTTGATGTGAATTTGGCATTTACGTTAACTATTCCGTTCGGATAGATTTTGTAAGTGACAACATACAAGTTGCCGGCAGCCAGTAAGTAGGTTACATTTAAGGAGACTGCTTTATCTTCTGCTGTCATGGTAGCATCCGTTATGCGGAAGTTTTTGCTTGATTGTTTCCATACCTGCAAACGTTTAGGAGTGCTGTTACCATAGTCATTATCATTAGGAGCACGCCAGAAGTTAGGCTGAATACCAAATCCGTCTTTGAAATATTCTGTACCATCTACTTTATACGAGGTTACTAATCCGCTATTCTTGTTGAATACAAAGTTTACTTTGGAGGAAGAAACGATTAATTCATCTCCTTGAGTCGTTGTTTTCAATGCCGGACCGTTTGCTTTATAAATACTCTTCTCTGCCTGGATAGGAAGTTGGAACTGGTCGTATGCAATTTCATATCCGGTTGGAATCAACGGTTCAGGCTCTGTGGTTGTTACACTGAAGTTGACAAAATATTCTGTTCCCGGTTGGGCTTTCAGACCATTTACCGGTACGGTGAATTCTTTAGAGGCTTGCGGAGCAATATCCAAAGATACTTTTCCACCTTTTATTGTCTTTCCGTTAGCAAGTACATTGTAGTGAATCTGATATTTTTTCAGGTTAGTGAAATAGAAACGGTTGGTGATTTTGAATATACCGGCTGCGGCATCTACTGCTTCAAAACCTACATTCTGATGTACATATTTCACTTCAGCCATTGCCGGATGCGGACCACGATCCGGATTGACAAGACCGTTGCAGAGGAAGTTACCATCGCTAGGTGCGTCTACGCCGAAGTCACCTCCGTAGGCCCAGTATTCTCTTCCATTCTTATCTTTTTGGAGAAGACCTTGGTCTACCCAGTCCCAGATATATCCACCTTGGAGATTCGGATATTTGTAAATTGCCTGCCATTGTCCCCACAGGTTTCCCGTGGAGTTTCCCATGGCATGTGCATACTCCGAAGGAGCTACAGGACGGTCGCTACCATTCTTTCCGATATTTTCCAGCCAGTCGGCACCCGGATATTGCGGAACATACATATCGGAGTTCCATTCCCATTGAGCACGTTCGTAGTTGACCGGACGATCCATCAGGTCTTTGTCTGCCTTTTTCAACCACAAATAAGTCTGATAGAAATTATATCCGTTTCCGGCTTCATTTCCCAGCGACCAGAATGTGACGCTCGGATAATTCTTATTACGTTCAAACATATTGATGGTACGATCCATGTGCGGTTTCAGCCATTCGGGATTGTTACCCAGTGAACCGCCTTTCCGGAGATCATAATACATTCCGTGGCTTTCCACATTGGCTTCATCATATACATAAAGTCCGTATTCATCACAAAGTTCATAGAAACGGCGGTCTTGCGGATAGTGGCAAAGGCGTACACTGTTTAAGTTATGCTGTTTCATCAATTCGAAGTCACGGCGCATTAAATCCTCTGTTACATAATGACCTGTTGACGGGTTATGTTCGTGGATATTTACCCCTTTCAGTTTCAGAGGCTGACCGTTGATGAATAAGCAGACATACGGTTTTCCGTTGGCAGCCTTCTGTTCGATAGGCTTGATCTCAATCCGGCGGAATCCTACATTGAAAGGAATGATTTCATTGATTTTGCCATTCTCTTTTACTGTCATCAACAGTTTGTATAGATTCGGATGTTCGGAGGTCCATGTGCTGACATCTGTCAGATTCTTATCGAAAGAAAGTGTACGTACTTCGTTCGATGGAATATAGGCTGTCTTCTCTTCAGTAGCTACAACTTTTCCTTGTGCATCTAATAGTTCATAAACTAATGTAAGATTAGTTGCAGCCTTTTCATGATTTCTCAAATCGACATTTAAACCGAAGATTCCATTTTTGTAACTGTCGTCCAGCGTAGACTTAATTCGGAAATCTTTGAGAGCTGCTTTAGGCTGTGAATACAGAAAAACATCGCGTTCAATACCACTCATACGCCAGAAGTCTTGACATTCAAGATAGGAACCGGTGCTCCAACGGAAGATTTTAACTGTAAGTACGTTCTTTCCCGGCTTCACGTAATTGTTGATAAGAAATTCTGCCGGATTCTTGGAGTCTTCGCTATATCCTACTTCTTGTCCGTTGATATATACATATACGCCGGACTTAGCTCCTGCCAGATGCAAGTAGATATCCCGCCCATCCCAGTCTGCCGGAATATCGATGTCCCGGCGATAAACTCCTACCGGATTGGCTTCGGGAAGAGTAGGAGGTTGTGGATTGCGCGGTTTGAATTCATAACCATGATTGGTGTAGATGGCTATTCCGTGTCCTTGTACTTCCCAGTTGCCGGGCACCTGAATATCATCCCACGAATCTGTATTGGTGTTCGGATCGGTAATGTTATCGGGAAGTTTTTTATAAGAGTCTACGAAGTAGAATTTCCAGGTTCCGTTCAGCAAGCGGTAATACTTGCTTCGTTCGAACTTGCCACTCAAGGCATCAGCGCGATTGTTGTATGTCATAAAAGAAGTACGTGGATACTCTTTGTTGACTTCAACTACCTGCACGTCCTGCCAATAAGGTTTCACGGCTTTCTCAGCCATTGTACTAAGTGTTGTCAGGGAAAATATTCCCATGAAAATGCCTGTTAATAAGTTGGGGGTTGGTCGAAATTTCATGTTTCTCAATATTGGTTTTTCATTTCTTTTTTATTTTACTTTGATATGATCGAATCCTTCTCCATACACTCCGATGACAGCACTTTGCGATACAAATGCATTCGGGTCTATGTCTTTTATCAACCGGAAGATGATAGGCGATTCCCTTTTCTTGGCTAATACAAACATCATCTTTACTTCTCGTCCTGTATAAAAGCCGGTTGCATTGATAATCGTTACTCCCCGGTGCGGATATTCGTTAATATGCCGTCCAATTTCTTCATATTTGTTAGATATGATAAAGAACTGTACGGATTGGCGGGCGCTATTCACTACCTGGTCGAGAACGAAACTACAAATATAAAGAGTTACAAACCCATACACCACTTTTTCCCAGTCTTTTAAGACAAAATAACTGGAAGAAATGATAATCATATCGCAGATGAGCACGACTCTTCCTAATGTGATGTCCCGGTATTTGTTGATGATGGCTGCAATAATATCTGTACCTCCCGTACTTCCATTAGCCGAAAAAGCAACACCTATGCCGCCTCCACAGAAGGATGCTCCGATGACACATGCCATAAAGGGCTGGTCGTGGAGAAGCCCGAAACCTGCTGTCAATTTTTGAATGACGGACAGAAAGAAGGTGAGGGTAAATACACCAAAAATAGTTTTGATGCAAAACTTTAGTCCCAGCAACTTGAGGGCTAGTAGCAGCAAGAAGAAGTTGATGCTGAAGTACGTATATTGTACCGGAAAACCTGTGGCCCAATATACGATAGAAGCAATACCCGGTACTCCCCCGGTGGTGATATCGTTAGGCAACAGAAAAACGGTCCAACCGATACCATACAAAATCATGCCGATGGCAATCATTACATAATCTCTGGCTTCACGGATAATGCTTTGCTTAGAAGGCTTTGGAATAGCTGTTTTCATAAACGTGATTATGATAATCTATAAAATGTTCAAACACGAACCCATGAATAATCCGGCTTTGGGGGAGAAGCCGGATTGGTTCATTATGCTCGTGCTAAAAGGAAATATTCTGTTTTATTTTGCAAAAGCGTGACGGTAGCCTTGTACTTTATTCCATCCGCCGCGAGTGAAGTCGGGTACTTCTACCGGAGCTGAATTGTTCTCGATAGAAAGTCTGGTAAGTTCAGCCATGCAACACCATTCTGCCAGGTCATAAACGTCCATATCCAATGGTAGTCCATTCTGCAAGCAATATGCCAGACGGTAGTCCATGATAAAGTCCATACCACCATGTCCACCTACTTTCTTGGCTGTTTCTTCCAACTCTATATGAATAGGATCTTTATATTTATCCATCAAGGCTTTTTTTACGTTTTCAGGTACAGAACCATGTGCATTCAGATTCTCATGATTAGGCACATCTTTTGAATCAACTTGTGAAGGTCTCAGGCAATATTCTTCAATCGGATATTTGCTTGCGTAACCATCGGCTCCCACTATCTGATACATACGGCTGTATGGGCGTGGAGTCATTACGTTGTGCTGAATCAACATTGTTTTACCGTTCTCTGTGCGAATCAGGGTAGAAGTCTGGTCACCATTTTGGAAGTCGGTCACCTCTTCTCCTGTTTGTTTCTTAATATAAGCCGGTCCGTTGACAGCTTTCGTATCCATCGATACCAATGTTTTCATGCGGTCGCCACGGTGGATATTAAGTACCTGACAAGCAGGGCCCATGCCATGGGTAGCATATACATCACCACGGTGTAGATGATTATAATCCATTCGCCAGTTATTCCAGTATTCAGGCCAGAAATCTTCCAGATTGTGGATATATGAACCTTCTACATGAAGTACTTCTCCGAATACGCCTTGTTGTGCCATATTTAAAGAAGTCAGTTCAAAGAAGTCATATACGCAGTTTTCGAGCTGCATACAATGCTTACGTGTCTTTTCGGAAGTATTGATTAGCTGCCAGATTTCATCCAGTGTCATGGCGGCAGGAACTTCGATAGCTACATGCTTACCGTGTTCCATGGCATAAACACCCATTGCTGCATGATGTTTCCAGTCGGTGGCTATGTATACCAGATCAATATCGTCCCGTTCACAAAGTTGCTTCCATGCCTCTTCCGAACCACTGTAAGAAGCAGCTTCAGGAAGTCCGGCATTCTTCAAAATTTCTTGTGATTTTTCAACACGTTCGGGAAGCAGGTCGCATAATGCTACAATCTTAGTTCCCGGGATATGGGTCCAACGTGCCACGGCACCGGGACCACGCATTCCTAATCCGATGAAACCGACACGAACGGTATCAATTTTAGGAGTAACGAGTTGGATTACATCTTCTTGTCCGGCAGGGCGGGCAGGAGTTTCTACTTTGATAGGAGTAAAGGCTTCGGGAGCCTTTGGTTGTTGAGTACAACTGGTGTGCCAAGTTAACAAAGCCAAGCCGATGGCAGTGACTGTAAATAGTTTCTTCATCATATTTTAAAGTTTTTAATAGGGGTTATTCGATGTTTTTCATTTACGTGTCAAAAATAGTAATTAATTAGCCAACTATTTGTATTTGTTCCCGATATTTTCATCACAAAAGTTTCTATTATGAGGTAAAAGATGAGTCTGACTTTTTTTACCTGATTTTGTGTAGGCTTATGTGATGTCAAATACATATAAAAGACATGCCATAAAAAGGCTCTTCCTAAAAAGAAGTCACCTTTTTAGAATTGCTTAACGTTTACTACTCCTGTTGGGGTAAACTATCTACTTCGTCTGTACTTCTGATAGAACCTAGTATTTGTATTTTTTCCAGGCTCCCCTGGTGAAATCCGGTATTTCTACTGCTATGCTCTTATTCAGTACAGATTTTTCACTTAGTTCTGTGATACACGACCATTCGGCTGCATCGTATACATCCATATCCAGTGGAAGCCCGTTGCGCAGACAATGAATAAGGCGGTAATCCATAACATAATTCATTTCATTGGGTAGGCCTCTGCGATGTGCTTCTTCGCCAATGGTTGCGCTAAAAGGATGTTTATAGCGTGCCATCATTTTTTCTAGCAGTTCTCCTTCAAGTGGAGTGTCTCCATTAGGATCCAGGGCGATACAGGGGACAGGGTATTTTTGGGCGAATCCCAGTGTGCCGCATACTGTTTGAAGGCGGCTGTAAGGACGTGGGGTGGATATGTCGTATTGAAGCATGATTGTCTTCCCTTTGAGCGTGTGGATAAGAGTCGTGTTTACGTCTCCCAATTGATATTTCTGGTGGGCTTCCGGTGAATATTCGCCGAATAGTCTACGGGCATACTCGCTCATTCCTGCCTGATGAGTAGACATGGAAACGAGATATTCCATTCTGTCACTGCGATGAATATCCAGTATCTGGCAGGCGGGGCCTAACCCATGAGTGGGATAAGGATTGCCTGTATGTTCGATGCTGTATCTTTTTCCCCAATGGTTGTGATAGCCGCCTTCGCTCTCTTCGGCAAAGTACATTGAACGAAGATCGTGAATGTAGGCTCCTTCTACATGCATGATTTCTCCGAACAATCCTCGTTGGGCCATGTTGAGAGTCATTAGTGCAAAGGGATCATAACAACAATTTTCGAGCATGATGCAGTGTCGCCTGGTTTTTTCTGCAGTGTCTACCAATTGCCAACATTCTTCCACGCTCATAGCAGCCGGAACTTCAATAGCTACATGTTTATTGCATTCCATTGCGAAAGTTGCCATTGGAGTATGCATTAACCAGTCGGTGCAGATGAATATTAAATCTACTTCATCCGATTCGCACATCTTCTTCCATCCCTCCACTCCGGTATATCCGGTGGCTTCGGAACGGTCAGCTTCTTTTAATAGTTGTTGGGCCTTACTTAGATTTCCTTCTCTTATTTCACAAAGAGCTTTGATTTCTACTCCTTCAATTTGCAGATAACGTTGTAAGGTGAGCAATCCTCGATTGCCCAGTCCTATAATCCCGATGCGGATAGTGGGGATAGGGGGATGTGCTAGTCGGAGTACGTGCGATTGTACCGGAGAATTTTTCATAAGCTTAGCGGTCTAAAGTAAAACAAAAAAGAGAATCTAATTTCTCAGATTCTCTTTGGAGAGCGGAAGACGGGGCTCAAACCCGCGACCCTCAGCTTGGAAGGCTAATGCTCTATCAACTGAGCTACTTCCGCAATTTTTGTGGGCAAAGATGGATTCGAACCACCGAAGTCGAAAGACAGCAGATTTACAGTCTGCCCCATTTGGCCACTCTGGTATTTGCCCTTTTTTGCTTTTGAGGAGGTTTGTTTCTCAATTGCGGTGCAAAGATACAACTATTTATTTAAACTCCAAACAAAATCGATCATTTTTATTGCAGTAATTGCACATTCATCTCCTTTGTTACCCAGTTTGCCACCGGCACGATCCTCTGCTTGCTCCATTGTATTTGTGGTAATTAATCCGTAAATAACTGGTATATCGCCAGTTGCGTTTAATTCGGTAATTCCTTGGGTTGCTCCCATGCAAACATAATCAAAATGTGGGGTATCTCCTTTAATTACGCAACCAATTGCAATAATTGCATCAAGATCGCAATTTTCCATCATTTGGTTAGCTCCAAAAGTAAGTTCGAAACTTCCCGGTACAGTTTTCACCAGAATATTTTCGTCTTTTGCTCCATGTTTTTTTAATGTATCGACTGCGCCTTTCAGTAAAGCACCGGTAATATTGAAATTCCATTCGGATACGACGATACCAAATTTCATTGCTTCTGCATTCGGAACGGAATTGAAATCATATTCGGATAAGTTATGGTAAGCTGTTGCCATAGTTAATTAAAAGTTGAGAATTATAAAATGAAGATTTGAGAGTATGAGAGATTTAAGAAGAAAGGCACGGATTTCACGGATTCCACGGTTTTAATAGATAGTCCGCTTAATCCGGTGTAATCCGTGCCTCGATTCCCTTATATAATAGATGGTATATTATTTTTTCATCAATTTAGCTTGCTCGATATATTTGTCGATGTCCATAGCCTGATAAGATTGGAAATATTTATCCTTGATCTTAGTGTAAGCGTTTACAGCATCGTCATATTTTCCCTGTTTTACCAGGATTTCACCAGCTTGTATCAGGAAGATCGGGCTTAATGTGTTGTTGTCAGCTTTGTCTGCTGCCGACAATAAAGTAGAAGCCGCTTTGTCTAATTGGCCAAGTTGTGCGTAGCAGTTACCTGCAGCACCCAAAATTGCCGGAGCAACCATTTGGTCTTTTCCATTGAAGCTGTCCAGCATCTTCACTGCTTCTTCATATTTGCCAAGTTGTGCGTAGCAAATACCAGCATAAGCTTTTGCCAAATTGGCAGCTTTTGTTCCGCTGTAGTCATCAGCAACTTTCAGGAAACCTGTATAACCGATGCTGTCACCGTTCAAAGCCTGTTCAAAAGCATCCTGTTCAAAGTATTCCTGTCCTTTGAAAAGAGCTGCCTGTGCTTTTTCTTCACGTGGTTCAGCATAGAGGTTTTTGTACATGATAAAACCTGCTACAATAATAATCACAGCAACAACACCGCCAATAATTGCGTTTTTGTACTTGATAAGAAATGCTTCCGATTGTGTCAGTGCATCTTCTACGTTCAGATGTTCGTTCTGATTCTTTTGTTCTGCCATTTTATATGATTCTTTTTGTTATTATTCACAGTTTGATATTTCGACTCGCAAAAGTAGTTTTTTTATATCTACAAACGAAATTTAGAAGCATCTTTTTTTGTTTTACACCCGAAAACCACGAAAATCTTGCTACTTTTGTGAACAAATTAACGTGTACACAATGATACTGAAACGAATATCCATATTAAACTATAAGAATCTGGAAGAGGTAGAACTGGGATTCTCTGCTAAGCTGAATTGTTTTTTCGGACTGAATGGAATGGGAAAGACGAATTTGCTGGATGCGGTGTATTTCTTGTCTTTCTGTAAGAGCTCCGGAAACCCGATTGATTCTCAAAATATTCGTCATGAACAAGACTTTTTCGTAATTCAGGGCTTTTATGAAGCGGAGGACGGAACTCCTGAAGAGATTTATTGTGGGATGAAACGCCGTTCGAAGAAACAATTTAAGCGGAATAAGAAAGAATATAGCCGTTTTTCGGACCACATCGGTTTTCTGCCTTTGGTGATGGTTTCACCTGCCGATTCCGAATTGATAGCCGGGGGAAGTGAGGAGCGTCGCCGGTTTATGGATGTAGTGATTTCGCAGTATGATAAGGAATATCTTGAAGCGCTGATACGGTATAATAAAGCATTGGCGCAGCGTAACACATTGTTGAAGAGTGAGTTTCCGGTGGAGGAGGAGCTGTTTCTTGTGTGGGAGGAGATGATGGCGCAAGCCGGTGCAATCGTATTCCAGAAACGTGAAGCGTTTATCCGGGAGTTTATTCCTATTTTCCAATCTTTCTATTCCTTTATCTCGCAGGATAAAGAGGTGGTGGGATTATCTTATGAGTCTCATGCGCGGGATGCTTCTTTGTTGGAAGTGTTGAAGCAAAGCAGGGAGAGGGATAAGATAATGGGATTCTCTTTGCGTGGGATTCATAAAGATGAGTTGAATATGTTGTTGGGTGAATTCCCGATAAAGAAAGAAGGTTCGCAGGGACAGAACAAAACGTATCTGGTAGCATTGAAACTGGCGCAGTTTGATTTCTTGAAGCGTACCGGCCGGACTGTTCCTTTATTATTATTAGATGATATTTTCGATAAGTTGGATGCTTCCCGTGTAGAGCAAATAGTGAAGCTGGTGGCTGGAGACAATTTCGGGCAGATATTTATAACGGACACGAACCGGGGACATCTCGACCGTATTTTACATAAGGTAGGCAGCGATTATAAAATATTTCGTGTAGAAGAGGGCACAATTCAAGAAACGGAGGCTGATAATGAAGCGCAATGATGCCGAACAAATAGGAAAACTGATTCAACAGTTTCTTCGTCAGGAGAGTTTGGAATCTCCGCTGAACGAACAAAGACTGCTGGATGCCTGGCCTCAAATCTTGGGACCGGCGGCGGCTTATACCAGCAATCTTTATATTCGTAATCAGACATTATATGTACATCTGACTTCCGCAGCTCTTCGTCAGGAATTGATGATGGGGCGTGAGGTATTGGTGCGCACGCTGAATCAGAGAGTCGGAGCTACCGTAATTACAAATATTATTTTTCGTTGAAGAAAGATATTCTGTCTATAACCTTTATACCTAGCTTCCGGAGTGTTTCGGTTGCACGGTTGTAATAAAAAGGATTTTCCAAATATTGATTGTTATGGGCATCTACGCCGATGATAGCGGTGCAACCTTCATGGGCGGCTATTTTCCAGAAATCCGGATGAGGAATGGTAGTAATGCCATGAATATCATTGTACTCTTCATATCCGATATTATATTCCAACGGTAAGTTTAACCGTACTGCCGTCCGGCAGATATGTCTGCTGACTAGCTTACAATGACGATCGAACTCGGGGTAAGAACGCATAAATAAATCCGGATGGGCAAGGTAGGCAAATAGTCCGCTTTCCATTCCTTCAATAGCACTCTCTTCATAGAGTTCGAGCATGTCTACCGAATCTGTATTCCGGCCGAAGTAGGGGAACTTCTCATCTGTGTGAAAATGGTGATTTCCAAAGATGATATAGTCCAGTTTATATTCTTTGATGATTCCTTTTAACCAGTGTATGTATTCAGGAAAGTATTCGCATTCCAATCCTATTTTTATGCTGATTTGATTTTTATATTTCTCTTGCAGCGAACGGATACTTTCCACATATCCCGGTAACTCTTCGGGAAGCATCCGGATGTCGGATATATAATCAGTGTGATATTTCCACGGAGTGTGGTCAGAAAAGCCTAATTCTTGATAGCCGCCTTTGATGGCACTTAAAACAAATTCTTCGTCACTCCCTGTCGCATGATGGCAGCGGGTGGTGTGGGTGTGATAATTCGTCTTCATTGATTGTTATGATTATATCCATGCGGATGTCGAATGATTCCGCCGGAACTTCTTCTACTAATTGAAATGGGAAACAGATTCCTGCTTTATAGGCTGATGGTATGCGTGGCAGGAGACGGTCATAATATCCTTTTCCCCGCCCCAAACGGTTACCTTTAGCATCGAAAGCTACTCCGGGAACGACGATGAACTCTATGGCTGCATAGTCTGTGAATATTTCTCCGGTTGGTTCTGCTATACCGTAGATGCCGCTGATTGACATGTCTTCCGGTCCGGTGTATATCCGTAGTTCTAAATCATCGCCTACTACTACAGGGAGTAGAATCCGTTTTTCGCTACTCCATTTTTGAATAAAGGCATGTGTATCTACTTCGTCATTCAGCGAATGGTATAGTAATACAGTATTTGCCGCCCTGAAAGCCGGATGGGCTTCAAGGGCGGCAAGTATATTAGCTGATTGCAGCTTTCGCATAGTTGAATCCGCGTGTTGGGTCTTCAGTAATGCTATATGCTTGCGCAGTTCTTTTTTTCTTTCCATCTTTTTTATCCTTCGTCACTTCTTCTTCAACGGCTACCGGAGCTTTGGGGAAAGCTTCTCCTTTTTCAAGTATCTCAATACCTTTAATGACAGTAGCATCTGTTTTGTTGAAGTATTGGAGATAGGCTTCCAGTCCAAGCATATTGTAGATGATGTTGCCAAAGAGGTTCTTTTCCAATAGTTTGTATGATTTCTGAATGAGGATATTTCTTCTTTTCACTCCTTTACTGTCGGCAAAACGGACAAACTGTTCCACCAAACCTTGATGACGAAGATAGTTTAGTAATTCTTCCTCAGTTTCGTATTGGCTTAACTTCTTCCGGTTATTGTCGGTGTATTGGAATGTGAACTGAATAGTCAGTCCCCGGTTAATAACTGTCGATAGATAAGAAGTGACTCCCGTTGTATCCTGCGGAACGAATATATCCGGCATGATACCACCGCCGCCATACACAGTACGTCCCAAGCTGGTATTATAACGTTCGCTCTCATTCTGCTTGATACTATCACGTGAGAAAAATTCTCCATGTTCGTAACGGGTGTATAAATCCAGCTCGTAGTTACGGTCTTTACCGCTTTCGTATGGGCGTTGGATGCAACGTCCGGATGGGGTGTAGTAGCGGGCGATTGTCAGGCGGATAGCCGATCCGTCACTGAAATCGATAGGCTGTTGCACAAGTCCCTTACCGAAAGAACGGCGTCCTACAACTGTACCCCGGTCGTTATCTTGAATAGCTCCGGTGAAAATTTCACTGGCGGAAGCAGAACCTTCGTCAATCAATACAACGAGCGGCATTTTCTGACAACTACCCGTACCGTTGGCAAATTCTTCTGCACGTGGATATTTACGGCCTTGAGTATATACGATCAGCTTACCTTCAGGCAAGAATTCATTTACCATGCGGATAGCAGCTTCCATATATCCTCCGGTATTACCGCGCAGGTCAATGATTAGACCTTTGCATTTTTTGTGGTTGAGTTGTGCTAATGCATTAAGCAATTCTACATGGCTGGTACGTCCGAATTTGCTGACTTTCACATAACCGATATCGTCGTTCACCATGTAAGCAGCATCTACGGTATTTTGAGGAATGTCTCCACGTGTGATGTTGAAGTGTAATAAGTCCTTTTCTCCTGTTCGTTTGATTCCCAATTTTACCTGTGAGCCTTTCGGACCTTTCAAGGTGCGCATAGCCCGTTCGTTCGTTACTTTCTTGCCGACAAACAAGCTATCGTCTACAGTAACAATGCGGTCGCCCGCCATTAATCCTATCTTTTCAGAAGGACCTCCCTGAACAACAGCATTGACATGAATGGTGTCATTCTGTATGGTAAACTGGATGCCAATTCCGCTGAAGCTGCCTTCCAGTTCAGAGTTGACTTCTTCGAGATTTTGGGCTGGGATATAAGTTGAATGCGGATCCAGTTCGGCTAGAATTTGCGGCATGGCTTTTTCTACCAAATCGGCCATGTTTACGGTGTCGACATATTGATCGTCTACAATGCGTAACAAGGCGTTTAGCTTATTGGAGGAGCCATTGATAATACCCAAACGGTTGCCGGCAAAATGCTTGGCATAAAATGTGCCGATAAGAATCCCGACTACCACACTGACTGCTATGATGACAGGTGTAAAACGTGAAGAGTTTTTTGTACTCATGTCTATTCCTTTTTTAAAACGTTCGTCTTCTTATTTATTTGGAGAGGAATTATCATCTAACTCTGTGTAGATAACTTCGATTCCCGCCCGTTTTAATAACTCTATTCCATCTTCCAGGCGGTAATGCTCGGAATAAACTACCCGTTTGATTCCTGCCTGTATGATTAACTTTGCACATTCGATGCAAGGAGAGGCGGTGACGTACATGGTAGCACCGTCGCTACTGTTATTTGAACGCGCTATTTTGGTAATGGCATTGGCTTCCGCATGCAGAACGTATGGTTTTGTCAGGTTGTTTTCATCTTCACATACATTCTCGAATCCGGAAGGTGTTCCGTTATATCCATCAGAGATAATCATTTTATCCTTAACAATTAAAGCTCCTACTTTACGGCGTTGACAATAGGAGTTTTCAGCCCATATACTGGCCATACGTATATAACGTTTGTCAAGTTCTAATTGTTTTTTTTCAGTGTCCATGTTGTTTACTATTTATTGCTGACTACCCGGAAAACCATACGGAAAGTTTGTTTACCGGATGCCGGTTTGTATAAAAGGTATAAGTTATTGCTGTCTCCTTCGTAAGATGTAGCTGCATTAAGTCCCTCTATGAAATTTCTGGCAAGTTTGTCGTCACCATAATTACCAGCAGTGGTAACGGTAGCTTTAAAACCGTTATTCTTGGCATTGGCATTCCATTTTCCTTCAAAAGTACTGGTTGCAATTACACTTCCTTTTATATTTCCGTTAATAACGTCTCCATCTACTGTGCCATCAAATACGATGTTGTATGTACCGTTCTTATTAAGTTCTTTAATACTTGCTTTTTCTTGTTCTTCATTCTCCCAAAAGCCAAACATCTCATGACCTCCATCTACTGTGATATAATTTAGTTTCCAGGTTTTTCCTGTAAAGATAGCAGCTACATCGTCCGAATCATTACATCCTGAAAATAAAGGAAGCAATAAAAGCAATCCTACTATTTGAAATATACTTCTCTTCATACTTAATACCTTCATACTTAATACTTATTTCTTTATCCCATTTCTGATTAGCAAAGCATCAATGCTCGGTTCCTGTCCGCGGAAACGTTTATAAAGTACCATCGGATGTTCCGTTCCTCCTTTCGACAGAATATGATTGCGGAATGAGTCTGCCACTTCCTGATTGAATATCCCTTTTTGCTTGAATAATGAAAAAGCGTCAGCATCCAATACTTCCGCCCATTTGTAGCTATAGTATCCGGCGGCATACCCACCGGCAAAGATGTGGGAGAACTGCGTACTCATGCAAGCTTCTTGTACTACCGGCAATATTTGCGCATCCTTCCAGGCTTCCTGTTCATAAGCTTTCACATCTCCTTCAAAAGGAGTGTTACGCGTATACCATGCCATATCAAGTAGACCGAAGCTGATTTGTCTCAGGCAAGCATAAGCAATATTGAAGTTTGATGCATCTACAAGACGTCTTATTAATTCATCCGGCAAAACTTCTCCCGTCTGATAATGACGGGCAAAGGTATTGAGGAAATCTTTCTCTATGGCGAAATTCTCCATAATTTGTGAGGGGAGTTCCACGAAATCCCAATATACATTGGTTCCACTTAAACTCCTGTAAGTGGAATTGGCAAACATACCGTGCAGGCTATGTCCAAACTCATGCAAGAATGTTTCTACCTCATTGAAAGTCAATAAAGCGGGCTTATTCTCGGTTGGCTTGGTGAAGTTCATCACAACGGATACATGAGGACGGCTGTTTTCACCAGTCTTTTTATCGATCCATTGGTCTTTGTAGCTCGTCATCCAGGCTCCGGCACGCTTTCCCGGACGCGGATGGAAATCGGTGTATAGGACGGCTAAGAATTTGCCGTCTTTATCAAACACTTCAAAGGCTTCTACCTCTTTATGGTAAACCGGAATTTCTGTATTTTTCCGGAAAGTGATTCCATATAACTTTTCTGCCAGGCCGAATACTCCTTTCTTCACTTGTTCCAGTTCGAAGTAAGGGCGAAGCATTTCTTCGTTGATATTGAATTTTTTGTCTTTCAGTTTGTTTGAATAATAACTCCAGTCCCAAGGCATGACAACGAAATCAGCTCCCTGTTCTTCACGAGCCAGTTCTTGTATCTCTTTATATTCTTGCTGTGCAGTAGGAGTGTATGCTTCCAACAGTTGGTTGAGCAGCTTGTATACCGACTTGCTGTTTTCAGCCATTCTTTTCTTTAGCGTATATTCCGCATAATCTTTGTATCCCAGTAACTGGGCTATTTTCATGCGTGTATTGGCTATCTTTTTTACAATGTCGATATTATTGAATTCGTTATCGTGTGTACATTTGGTATTATAAGCCATATACAGCTTTTGACGTAAATCCCGATTGTCGGAGTACGTCATGAAAGGAACATAGCTCGGAGCGTGAAGCGTGAATGCCCATCCTTCTTTACCTTCGCTCTTAGCTGTTTCTGCAGCTGCTTCTATGATAATTTCGGGTAGTCCGGCAAGGCTTTCTTTTTTTGTTAACAGCATTTGATAAGCATTCGTCTCTTTCAGGTTGTTTTCACTGAAAGTTAGAGTCAGTTTACTCAATTCGGTAGTCAGGCGACGGTATTCTTCCCGTGCTTCTCCTTCCAAGTTGGCGCCATGGCGTACAAAACTGTTATATGCATTTTCCAGTAACTGTTTTTGTTCCTGTGTCAGCTGCAAAGCCTCTTTCTGGTTATACACTTCTTTCACACGTGCGAATAACTTTTCGTTCAGTGTGATATTGTTGCTGTGTTCACTAAGCAACGGCATAATCTTTTGAGCCAGCTCTTGCAGATCGTCATTCGTTTCTGCGCTTAGCATATTACCGAAGACGGCTACTACTCTATCCAGTAATTCTCCGGATTCGTCGAAAGCTTCTATTGTATTGGTAAAATCAGCCTTTTCCGGATTCTGTATGATAGCTTCTATTTCAGCATTTTGCAACCTGATTCCTTCCAGAATAGCAGGTTCATAATGTTCTGTTTCAATCCGGTCAAACGGCACGGTTTCGTGTGGCGTATGGTATTGCCCGTAGAAAGGATTCTGGGCATTTGTTATATTGTTCATAGTGCAAACTAGTATCAATGTTATTAATAATCTCTCCATAGAGGTACAAAGCTACTAAAATTGTAGCTTATTCAACGGATAACACGTTGCTTTTTAACAATATATAAAATGAAATGTATAAAAAAACCGCTACGGTTTCCCGCAGCGGTTTCTATATTGTTCAGGCTTCTAATTAAGCGTTAACTGATGCCATGTGAGCGATCAAGTCAAGAACTTTGTTAGAGTAACCGATTTCGTTGTCATACCAAGATACAACTTTAACGAAAGTATCAGTCAAAGCGATACCAGCTTTAGCGTCGAAGATAGAAGTACGAGCGTCACCCAAGAAGTCAGAAGAAACTACTGCATCTTCAGTGTAACCCAGGATACCTTTCAATTCGCCTTCAGAAGCTTCTTTCATTGCAGCGCAGATTTCAGCGTAAGTAGCCGGTTTAGCCAAGTTAACTGTCAAGTCAACTACAGATACGTCCAAAGTCGGAACACGCATAGACATACCAGTCAATTTGCCGTTCAATGAAGGGATTACTTTACCTACAGCCTTAGCAGCACCAGTAGAAGAAGGGATGATGTTGCCAGAAGCAGCACGACCACCTCTCCAGTCTTTCATAGAAGGACCGTCAACTGTTTTCTGAGTAGCAGTTGTAGAGTGAACTGTAGTCATCAAACCGTCAAGGATACCGAACTTGTCGTTCAATACTTTAGCGATAGGAGCCAAACAGTTAGTAGTACAAGAAGCGTTAGATACGAATTGAGTACCTTTTACATATGTTTTTTCGTTTACACCGCAAACGAACATCGGAGTGTCATCTTTAGAAGGAGCTGACATTACAACATATTTTGCACCAGCTTCGATGTGAGCCTGAGCTTTGTCTTTGCTCAAGAACAAACCTGTAGATTCAACAACGTATTCTGCACCTACAGCATCCCATTTCAAATCAGCCGGATTTCTTTCAGCTGTGATACGGATAGCTTGACCGTTAACGATCAATTTGCTGTTTTCAACATCAGCTTCGATAGTACCGTTGAACTGTCCGTGCATTGTGTCATACTTCAGCATGTAAGCCAAGTAATCAACCGGGCAAAGGTCATTGATACCTACGATTTGAATATCGTTTCTCTCCATTGCAGCGCGGAAAACGAAACGTCCGATACGTCCGAATCCATTAATACCTACTTTAATCATTTTGTTTAAACTTTTAAGGGTTTTATAATATTTGTTCAAATATCTCTCAGCCTCCGCACTTGTTTTATTTTCAAATGCGGTGCAAAATTACAAAAATGTTTTTATATTCGCATATTAAATTCACATTAAATATTGAAAAAAGATGGGAAAGAGCACATTTTTACAGGACTTTAAGGCGTTTGCCATGAAAGGCAACGTCATTGATATGGCTGTCGGTGTTGTTATTGGTGGTGCATTTGGAAAAATCGTATCATCATTGGTTGCTAATGTTATCATGCCTCCGATTGGTTTACTGGTTGGCGGTGTGAACTTTACGGATTTGAAATGGGTGATGAAAGCGGCGGAGGTCGGTGCCGACGGCAAGGAGGTAGCTCCGGCTGTAACACTGGATTACGGCCAGTTTTTGCAGGCTACCTTTGATTTTTTAATTATCGCTTTCGCTATATTCTTATTTATACGTTTGATAACGAAATTGACTACTAAAAAACAGGCGGAAGTTGCGGCAACTCCTCCTGCTCCTCCTGCACCAACGAAAGAGGAAGTTTTGTTGACGGAGATACGTGACTTGCTGAAAGAAAAGAATAGTTGATTCTAACTTAAAATAGAGGAGATTCCAGGTGTAAACTAGAGAATCTCCTTTATTTTTCTCTTCATTATTAATATAGATTGCGTACTTTTTTCTACTTTTGCAACTCAATTTATTCAAAATCCAACCATTGATATGCAGGAAAAAATAATAATTCTTGATTTCGGTTCGCAGACAACACAGCTCATAGGCCGTCGTGTACGTGAATTGGATACGTATTGTGAAATTGTTCCTTATAACAAATTTCCTAAGGAAGACCCAACTATTAAAGGAGTTATTCTCTCCGGAAGTCCTTTCTCGGTTTACGATAAAGATGCTTTTAAAGTAGATTTGAGTGAAATTCGTGGTAAATATCCAATATTGGGTATTTGTTATGGTGCACAATTTATGTCATACACCAATGGCGGAAAAGTGGAACCGGCCGGAACACGCGAATATGGACGTGCCCACTTGGCTTCATTTTGCAAAGATAATGTGCTGTTTAAAGGAGTACGTGATGGTTCGCAGGTATGGATGAGTCATGGAGATACGATTACTGCTATTCCTGATAATTTCAAAAAAATAGCTTCAACAGATAAAGTAGAGATTGCTGCTTATCAGGTAGAAGGTGAGCAAGTGTGGGGTGTTCAATTCCATCCGGAAGTATTCCATAGTGAAGACGGAACTCAAATCCTGAAGAACTTTGTGGTAGATGTTTGCGGTTGCAAACAAGACTGGTCGCCGGCTTCTTTCATTGAAAGTACGGTTGCCGAGCTGAAAGCGCAGTTGGGGGATGATAAAGTCGTTCTCGGTTTGAGTGGCGGAGTTGATTCTTCAGTTGCAGCAGTGTTGTTAAACAAGGCTATCGGTAAGAACTTGACTTGTATCTTTGTAGATCACGGTATGCTGCGTAAGAATGAGTTCAAGAATGTGATGAAGGATTACGAGTGTCTCGGTCTGAATGTGATTGGTGTTGATGCCAGCGCAAAGTTCTTCGCAGAACTGGCTGGTGTGGCTGAACCGGAAAGTAAGCGTAAGATTATAGGTAAGGGCTTCATCGATGTATTTGATGTGGAGGCTCACAAGATAAAAGACGTGAAATGGCTGGCTCAGGGTACTATTTATCCGGATTGTATCGAGTCATTGTCTATTACGGGTACAGTGATAAAGAGCCATCATAATGTAGGCGGTCTTCCTGAAAAGATGAATCTGAAGTTGTGTGAACCACTTCGTTTGTTATTTAAGGATGAAGTGCGCCGGGTAGGTCGTGAGCTGGGTATGCCGGAGCATCTGATTACCCGTCATCCGTTCCCGGGGCCGGGACTGGCAGTGCGTATTCTGGGAGATATTACTCCTGAAAAAGTACGTATTCTGCAGGATGCTGACGATATTTTTATCCAGGGATTGCGTGACTGGGGATTGTATGATAAAGTATGGCAGGCAGGAGTTATCTTGTTGCCGGTACAGTCTGTGGGCGTAATGGGAGATGAACGTACTTATGAAAGAGCGGTTGCTTTGCGTGCTGTGACATCTACAGATGCTATGACAGCCGACTGGGCACATTTACCTTATGAATTTATGGGTAAGGTGTCGAATGATATTATTAATAAGGTGAAAGGAGTGAACCGTGTAACCTATGATATCAGTTCCAAGCCACCAGCAACCATTGAATGGGAATAATAACATTATCCATCATAAAAATAGCCTCAACAGGAATTTCCGTTGAGGCTATTTTTATGATGGATAGTTTCTTTTTTTGATTGGTCAGTCCGTATCTACTCGCTTACCAGCTTCTGTGCGTCCGGAATAAGAATCTCTTTCCGGCGTAACTCTAATAGTCCTTTGTCTTGTAGCTCGTTGAGTGCTTTCGATGTATTCAATCGGGTATCATCTAAGTAGCGGGCAAGGTCGTCCATTTTTACTTTGAATATCTTTTCTCCCTGTGTCTTTTCACAATGTAACAGGAAAAAGCGAATGATTTTCTCTTTTAAATCCTGTGTCGGCTCTTCCCATAAACGGGAATAAAGGTTTTGTGCCCGGTTACTGACAATATTCATGTAGTTGAGCCGGAATATTTCATATTTGAACAGGTCGCTAAGTACGAATGCTTTGCTGATACTGACTGTATGTGCTTCCGTATGTGCCACATAAGCAGAAGTGTAATTGGTATTCATGCCAAACAACGACTGTGGTTCCAGCAGGTAAGGTGCTTCCATCTGTTCGATGACGGTGTATATATTTTCTTTGGAACTTGTGACGATAGAAACCTCTCCTTTTAACAGGAAGCAGAGTTGTTTACACGGACTACCACTCTCTATGATAGTTTCTCCCACTTTATGCTTGATAAAGTGTAGCTTGACCTTATCCAGAATACTTGTGAAATCTTCATGACAAAGACCTTGAAATAAAGGCAATTGGAGCAAAGTGTCGAACATTGTTTCCATATGTTGTAATCTCTTGTTAATCGTACAAATTTACTCATAATACAATACTGCTGTCAACATCTGACCGTTCTTTTTGTTTTTTTTATTGTTTGAATGCATAAAAATAGAGTATATTTGCAGAAAAAAAGGAGGGAATTATGTTCGCAGGCTTCAATTGGCAGCAGATGATTAGTGCGTTTATCGTACTTTTTGCCGTGATAGACATTATCGGCTCTATACCTATTATAATTAACCTCAAAGAAAAAGGGAAAGATGTGAATGCGATGAAAGCTACTGTCATCTCTTTTGCTTTGCTGATCGGATTTTTCTATGCGGGAGATATGATGCTGAAACTCTTCCATGTAGATATTGAATCGTTTGCAGTAGCCGGCGCATTTGTCATTTTCCTCATGTCTTTGGAGATGATTCTGGATATTGAGATTTTCAAGAACCAGGGGCCTATCAAAGAAGCTACTTTGGTGCCGCTTGTCTTTCCTCTGTTGGCAGGTGCCGGAGCTTTTACCACTTTGCTTTCGCTCCGGGCGGAATATGCCAGCATTAATATCATTATAGCTTTAGTCTTGAACATGATCTGGGTTTACTTTGTTGTGAGTATGACCGGTCGTGTAGAACGTTTCCTGGGAAAAGGAGGTATTTATATTATTCGTAAGTTCTTCGGTATCATCTTGTTGGCTATATCTGTAAGATTGTTTACGGCCAATATAACGTTATTGATTGAGGCGCTGCATCGGTCTTAATGAGTATTTAGATTATCTTATTAGATTGGAATACTATCGTATCGGCTGTGCCATCGTGTTGGCACAGTTGTGTCATCGTATTGGCACGGCTGTGACACTTCGATGGCACAACTGTGACAATAAGGTGGCACGGGTTGGCATTTATAATGCTTCTTTTTCTTCTTCTACTGCTACTGTTGTTGTCTCTTCTGTATTCTCTTCGTCTTCCGTTTCATCTGCAAAAGGTTCCGGTCGTTGTGGCCCGTGATTGACAAAAACGAAAGCGCAGAGCGTTCCCATAATTCCGCCGCTAAGATGACCTTCCCACGACATATTGGTGGGGGAGAAATAAGGAAACATGTGCCATATAATTCCTCCATATAAAAAGGTAACGAGTAGAGAGATGGCAATGAGCGGAACATATTTGCGGAGAATACCACTGAAAAAGAGAAAGAAGGCAAGTCCGTAAATTAATCCGCTGGCACCAATGTGCCATCCCGGTTTTCCAATCAGGAAAGTAAGCAGTCCGCCTCCGAGCCAGATTAGGATAAAAATCTTACCTGCTATCCCCCGGTAAAAGTAAAAAAGACACCATGACAAGAAAAATAAAGGAATGGTATTTGCCAGTAAATGACTGAATCCGCTATGTATCAGCGGGTGAGTTAAAATACCTACCAGTCCCCGTTTCTCCATAGGATATACCCCCAAGCGAGAGAAGTCCCAGTCCATTCCGACTTCCATAATCTTGAGTATATAGAGAATAAAAATAAGAAACAAAGGCTTTGCTGCAGCCAGCATGATACGCTGAATATCTTGCTTCATGACATTCTTTTCTTTAGATATTTTACGCAATACTACGAATATTTGCACAAAATCTGAAAATAAAAAGCCTTTTTATTTTTGTTTTTATCTATAATTTGTACATTTGGGCGTTATACCCGTTGTATATGATGCTACAACCAATATATGCGGTATGTAACAATAAATAGATATACGATATAATGACCAATAATTAACCTTTAATAATGCACAACTATGAGTTATTTACGATTTGACAAGACCCTCATGACGAATCTGGAAGAGTCTCTTCAAAGAGAAATCCTCCGGACGAACAAAGCAGGAGCTTATCATTGTACGACGATTGTTGATTGTAACACACGCAAATATCACGGCCTGTTGGTAATCCCAGTTCCCAATATCGACGATGAAAATCATGTGCTGCTATCTTCTCTTGATGAAACGGTAATTCAACACGGTGCGGAGTTTAACTTGGGATTGCACAAATATCAGGGAAACAACTTTAGTCCTAACGGACACAAGTATATCCGCGAGTTTGATTGTGAGCATATCCCGGCAACAACTTACCGTGTTGGAGGTGTTATCCTCCGCAAAGAAAAAATCTTTGTACATCATGAAAATAGAATCCTGATTCGTTATACTTTGCTGGATGCGCATTCGGCTACGACTTTGCGCTTCCGCCCGTTCCTCGCTTTCAGGAGTGTACGTGAGTACACACATGAAAATGCGCAGGCAAGCCGCGAGTATCAACTTGTGGAAAATGGTATTAAAACCTGTATGTATCCCGGATATCCGGAACTATATATGCAGTTGAATAAAAAGTGTGAGTTTCATTTCATGCCTGACTGGTATCGGGGGATTGAATACCCGAAAGAACAAGAGCGTGGGTATGACTTCAATGAAGACCTTTATGTTCCCGGTTATTTTGAGGTGGATATAAAGAAAGGGGAGAGCATTGTATTCTCTGCCGGAACTTCAGAAGTGACTCCCCGTAGATTGAAACAGACATTTGAGGCTGAAGTGGCTGATCGTACCCCGCGTGATAGTTTTTACCACTGTCTGAAGAATTCCGCTCATCAGTTCCATAACCAGCAGGAAGACGAACATTATATTCTTGCCGGTTATCCGTGGTTTAAATGTCGTGCACGTGATATGTTCATTGCCCTGCCGGGACTGACGCTTGCGCTCGATGAGGTCGATCAGTTTGAGGATGTGATGAAAACGGCGGAAGAGGCAATTCGCAATTTTATAAATGAAGAACCAGTAGGCTACAAGATTTATGAAATGGAGCATCCTGACGTTTTGCTTTGGGCTGTCTGGGCTTTGCAGCAATATGCAAAAGAAACTTCCCGTGAGCAATGTCGTCAGAAATACGGAGAACTCCTGAAGGATATAATGGAGTTTATTCGTCAGCGGAAACATGAGAATCTTTTCTTGCATGATAATGGATTACTTTTTGCCAACGGTACGGATAAGGCGATTACATGGATGAATTCTACGGTGAACGGACATCCGGTGATTCCTCGTACGGGGTATATTGTTGAATTTAATGCATTGTGGTATAATGCGTTGCGTTTTATAGCTGATTTGGTGCGCGAAGGAGGAGATGTATACTTGGCGGATGAACTCGATGCGCAGGCAGAAGTAACCGGAAAGTCTTTTGTCGAGGTATTCCGTAACGAATATGGTTATCTGCTTGATTATGTAGACGGTAATATGATGGATTGGAGTGTACGTCCTAACATGATATTTACCGTAGCGTTTGATTATTCTCCTTTGGATCGTGCACAAAAGAAACAGGTGCTTGATATTGTGACCAAAGAGCTGCTCACTCCGAAAGGGATTCGTTCGTTGAGTCCTAAGAGTGGCGGATATAATCCGAACTATGTAGGTCCGCAGATACAACGCGATTATGCTTATCATCAGGGAACGGCCTGGCCTTGGTTGATGGGATTCTATCTGGAAGCTTATCTTCGAATTTATAAGATGAGCGGATTGTCATTCATTGAACGCCAACTGATTAGCTATGATGACGAGATGACAAGCCACTGTGTTGGTTCCATTCCCGAGCTATTCGATGGGAACCCGCCTTTCAAAGGACGCGGTGCAGTATCGTTTGCGATGAATGTAGCAGAAATACTGCGTGTCTTAAAGCTACTGTCTAAGTATTATTAAAAAAGGAGGAACGAAGATGAAAGTTTTAATGTTTGGATGGGAATTCCCTCCCAAAATATATGGTGGTCTTGCGGTTGCTTCTTATGGAATAACTAAAGGATTGAGTCTGCAAGGTGATATGGAGACGATTTTCTGTATGCCTAAACCGAGCGGTGAAGAAGAAAAGTTCTTGAAAATAATCGGTATGAATCAAGTACCCATCGTATGGCGTGATGTCAACTACGACTACTTGAAGTCCCGCTTGTTGGAAATGACACCAGAGGAGTATTATTCTTTCCGTGATCACATCTATGCCGATTTTTCTTATATGCATGTGAATGATTTGGGATGTATGGAGTTTGCAGGTGGTTATCCCGGGAACTTACACGAAGAAATTAACAATTTCTCGATCATTGCCGGAGTAGTGGCTCGTCAGCAGGAGTTTGATATTATTCATGCTCATGACTGGCTGACTTACCCTGCCGGCGTACATGCCAAGATGGTAAGTGGAAAGCCGCTTTGTATCCATGTGCATGCTACTGATTTTGACCGTTCTCGTGGCAAAGTCAATCCTACTGTTTATTCGATTGAGAAGAATGGTATGGATCATGCTGATTGTATCATGTGCGTATCCGAGTTGACTCGCCGCACTGTTATTAACGAGTATCATCAGGACCCCAGAAAAGTATTTGCGATGCATAATGCTGTTTATCCATTGTCGCAGGAGCTGTTGGACATTCCACGTCCCGATCATTCAAAAGAAAAGGTGGTCACTTTCCTCGGACGTATTACAATGCAGAAAGGACCGGAATATTTTGTAGAAGCTGCTGCACTTGTGTTGCGTCGTACTCGTAATATTCGTTTCGTCATGGCTGGCTCGGGCGATATGTTGAATGCTATGATTAACCTGGTGGCTGAACGCGGTATTGCTGACCGATTCCATTTCCCGGGTTTTATGAAAGGTAAGCAGGTATATGAGGTTTATAAGAACAGTGATGTATTTGTCATGCCGTCTGTCTCTGAACCTTTCGGTATTGCTCCATTGGAGGCCATGCAGTGTGGAACACCTTCCATTATTTCTAAGCAGTCGGGGTGTGGCGAGATTCTTGATAAGGTGATAAAAACTGACTACTGGGATATTCATGCAATGGCTGACGCTATCCATTCTCTTTGTACTAATCCGTCTCTTTTCGAATACCTCAAGGAAGAGGGAAAGAAGGAAGTAGATGGGATTACTTGGGAGAAAGTCGGCTTGAGAATCCGTGCTCTCTATGAGGCTGTGTTAAGAAACTATGGTAAATAACAAAACAATAAATAAAAATGAGAACTATCTGTCTTTATTTTGAAATACATCAAATTATCCATTTGAAACGTTATCGTTTCTTCGATATTGGTAATGACCATTATTATTACGATGACTATGCGAATGAAACGGGTATGAATGAGGTTGCTGAACGTTCGTATATTCCTGCTCTCAATGCTTTAATTGAGATGGTGAAAAACTCGGGTGGTGCTTTTAAAGTAGCGCTTTCTATCTCGGGGGTAGCCTTGGAACAATTGGAAATTCATGCTCCGGCAGTCATTGATTTATTGCACCAGTTGAATGAAACAGGATGTTGTGAGTTTTTGTGTGAACCTTATTCACATGGTTTGTCTTCACTTGCCAACGAAGATTGCTTCCGCGAAGAAGTGCTTCGTCAACGTGATAAGATGAAACAGATGTTTGGTAAAGAACCGAAAGTGTTCCGCAACTCTAGTCTGATTTATTCTGATGAAATTGGTGGCTTGGTAGCTTCTATGGGTTTCAAGGGGATGTTGACGGAAGGGGCTAAACATATCTTGGGATGGAAGAGTCCGCATTATGTTTATCACTGTAATCAAGCTCCCAGTCTTAAGCTTTTGTTGAGGGATTTCAAACTTTCTGACGACATCAGCTTGCGCTTCTCCAATTCGGATTGGGCTGAATATCCTTTGTTTGCCGATAAGTATATTAATTGGATTGATGTATTGCCGCAAGAGGAACAAGTGATTAATATCTTCATGGAATTGAGCTCGCTTGGTATGGCTCAACCATTGTCTTCTAATATTCTTGAATTCTTGAAAGCGTTGCCGGAATGTGCAAAGGCTAAGGGAATCACTTTCTCTACACCGACAGAAATTGTAACGAAACTGAAATCGGTGTCACAGCTTGATGTCGCATATCCGATGTCATGGGTTGATGAGGAAAGAGATACTAGTTGTTGGCTAGGTAATGTTATGCAACGCGAGGCTTTCAATAAATTGTATAGTGTAGCTGAACGTGTTCATTTGTGTGACGACCGTCGTATCAAGCAGGATTGGGATTATTTGCAGGCTAGCAATAACTTCCGTTTCATGACAACGAAGAATAATGGTATGTGGTTGAATCGCGGAATCTATGATTCTCCTTATGATGCTTTCACCAATTATATGAATATTCTGGGTGACTTTATCAAACGGGTAGATGCACTATATCCTGCTGATGTAGACAGCGAAGAATTAAATTCTTTGTTGACTACAATTAAGAACCAGGGGGATGAGATTACCGAGTTAGAAAAAGAAGTGGCTAAATGGCAGGCAAAAGCAGAAGCGGCAAAGAAAACGACAGTCAAAAAGGCTGCTGATGCTAAAGAACCGGTAATAAAAGAAAAAGCTGTTGCTAAATCAAAACCTGCTGCAAAGAAAGCTGAAGTTAAGAAAGCAGTTGCGGAGCCGAAGAAGGCTACAGGTAAAGCTAAAAAGGCTGCTGCTAAATAAGGAGTATAAGAATTTATCATATATGGAACCGTGAGTGAGATAAAATCAAACTCACGGTTTTTTTGGATATGCCTGCTTTATTCTATATAGGTCTGCTGAAGTTTTATTATATTCGATTGTGTTGTATTTAACGGCTTGATTAGCGGGGGATTTGGTAACTTTTACCTTTGTTTACAATAAAGGATATTCATTGAATACATAATACATAAATAAAGAGGGTCCACTTCACATTGAATGGCACCCTCTTTATTTATTACTGTTTAGTCTAGGACTAATTTGTATGTTTAGTCTTTATCCTATGGTTTGGTAAAACTGGTATAAACAACTTCCAAATTTAGTGCTCCACCGTCTTGTCCTCCTTTTAATTTTACATATCCGGGGCGCAGGTCATGTTGGATACCAATAATATTGCTGGAAGTACCATAATAATTATTACTACTTGAAGAGTCGTAAGTTACCAGAACCGGAATTAATACGACTCTATCCCATTTGGTATCTTCTTCCCATTCTGTGATCTTATTAGTCGATTTGGGTTCATCAATACCTGTATCTGTATTATACACTGTATACTTAACCTCGCCTTTTTCATTGATGTCTCTTTCGGCAGCTTTTCTGTCGTTTACACACGCATTGATAAGCCCAGTGATATTATTGAAAGTATATTGGTTGGTACTGGTGGAATGAGAAGTTAAGAAAGAGGAAACTCCATCATTTAACTGGTTTTTTGCAAAGAACCTGTCTTTCTCTTTTTCCCGTATCAGCATTACATTAGCTGGTGCAGACATTCCGAAATTGCTACTATTGCTTGATTGATTGTAATTGGAGAATGTTAATTTGACGGCATTTAATGTGTCTCCATATAATTCTTCATTGATCTTGCTAATAGGCAGAACTGCTTCTGTGAAAATTCCGGCAGGAGTTTTCAGGTATGTACAACTCTTATCATTTTCAATTAGGTCGTCAATTTTGCTGTCATTGTCGAGCCGATTAGCTTGAATGACTTCACGTGTAGAGTTAAAGACGCGATAAGCATAATAGGTTGAGTCTTTTCCGTCATGTGTTAGATGTGGCGTTCCTTTTATACTATCAATAGCATAACATTTATATACTACATTCATTTGGACTTGATTGACATATAATACTGTTCCGTCTCCAAAATCGCTCCTTACATATAGTCCCTTGAATGCTTTAAAGAATTCTTTATTATCAAATTTAGCACCTTTATCTTGAGCTTTTCTGAATTCTCTTAATATATTTCCTCCTACTCTTTCAGCAATAGACTTCTCAAAAGTAAGATGTACACTTGGAACATAAGTGTCTGAGTTACGAATAGAGTCTTTAACAGAGAGGTCAACAGCTGTATATGCTTTACTTCCTAAAATATCACTCTCTTTATAAAACTCATCTGGGTTAATGTCGGTATAGTAATAATCTTTATTTTCCGCTTTTTCTAATTCTTTCTCTAACTCATAGACACTTAGACGACAAGCAGTCAATGAATCTCCAAAATAGCTGTTGTACCATAAATAAAGTTCGACAGTGTGGATGTTGCCTATTACTTCGCTACTTTCATCATTTGGGTCCTTATGAATCAATACGATATCATCAGAATCAGAAGCTTTTTCTACCATTGTATTGGTAATCTTATTATTATTACCGAAAGCAGTATTGTTATACAATCCAGGAAAAGTCAATCCTTCCGGACAATTCAGTGTAGACAAGAATCCCGCCTGATAAGTACCGAATTGACTATCTGTGAATTTACCTACATATCCAATATTTGTTTTAGCATAAATTCGTCCGGCAGGCACAGAACTTGTTGTTACAGGATATGTTCTTAATTGTCCATTGATATTTTGGTCGCTTCCCGGAAACATTCCCAATCCCAGTCCGGCAGTGTTGTCATCACAACCCCAAAAGGTGATTGCCAGTAAAGCTATTAAGGCGTATTTTGCTTTCATGATCGTCGTATCTTGATTTTTTATTCTTCTTCGTTTGCAGTGGCTTCCCATACTTGGTCGTAGAACTCGTTGCAGGCATCTGCATAGTTTTCCGGGTTCTGGTAGTCAAGTACCAATTTGCCAGATTGGCGGGCATATTCAATAATAGACTCGTCTACCTTTTCACTGTTTTGTATTACTCCGTCCGAATAGTCAACAGCGAGTTTGCAAAGAGCGGCGTAGTCTACCGGTTCCTTCAAATCACCTAAATCTTTCTTAGTAATACCTTTCAGCATCAGTTTTGTTGCGAAATCGTCGCTAAGTGTACTCTTGAAATCATCTTCATAAACAGAGAATACCACTTTAGCGTCGCGGAAAGAAGGCTCGTCTTTATAGGCTTTCTTAATATAAAGAGGAGCTAAAGCTGTCATCCAGCCATGACAGTGAATGACATCAGGACACCAGCGAAGCTTTTTCACTGTTTCCAATACACCGCGTGCATAGAAAACGGCACGGCTATCGTTATCATCATATTCTATACCATTTTCATCCGTTGTCTGCATACGATTCTGGAAATAATCATCGTTATCGATGAAATATACCTGCATGCGTGCGGATTGGATAGAAGCAACTTTTATAATCAAGGGGTGGTCAGTATCGTCGATAATCAGGTTCATACCAGAGAGGCGGATCACTTCGTGCAGTTGATTTCTGCGCTCATTGATATTTCCCCATTTAGGCATAAAGGTTCTGATTTCACGGCCTTTTTCTTGTATCGCCTGTGGAAGGTTTCTACCTATATTGGCCATTTCGGATTCTGAAACGTAAGGTGTAATCTCTTGAGTAATAAATAAAACTTTATTCGCCTTTGTCATAATAACAATAGTTCACTATAATATTCTGCAAAGATACGAAAAAAAAGACACATTAAATAAGATATTCTTTCTTTATGTGGCAAATATTAGTTTATTTTGCAGAGTTTTTGCAAACGAGTAAAACATAAACCAATTGACGAAAATGAAAGTAGTGCACACTATCAAGGACTTACAGGCAGAATTGACTGCCCTAAGAGCCCAAGGTAAAAAGGTGGGACTGGTTCCTACAATGGGTGCTTTACATGCGGGACATGCATCTCTGGTAAAGCGCAGCGTAAGTGAGAATGGTGTAACTGTTGTGAGTGTTTTTGTGAATCCCACACAGTTTAACGATAAAAACGACTTGGAGAAATATCCGCGTACATTGGATGCAGATTGCCGTTTGTTGGAAGAATGCGGGGCGGATTTCGCTTTTTCTCCTTCAGTTAGCGAAATGTATCCGGAACCGGATACCCGTCAATTTAGCTATGCGCCATTGGATACGGTGATGGAAGGAGCTTTCCGTCCGGGACATTTTAACGGTGTTTGCCAAATTGTCAGCAAGCTGTTTGATGCTGTACAGCCGGATCGTGCATATTTCGGAGAGAAAGACTTCCAGCAGTTAGCGATTATTCGTGAGATGGTTCGGCAATTGAAATATAACCTTGAAATTGTAGGTTGTTCAATTGTACGTGAGGAAGACGGACTGGCATTGAGTAGCCGGAACAAACGTTTATCTGCAGAAGAACGTGAAAATGCTTTAAATATTTCTCGCACCTTATTTAAAAGTCGTAACTTTGCAGCCACTCATACAGTGAGCGAGACGCAAAAGATGGTTGAAGATGCGATTGAAGCCGCTCCGGGTTTGCGTATGGAGTATTTTGAGATCGTAGACGGAAACACATTGCAGAAAATTAGCAATTGGGAAGATACTTCCTATGCAGTAGGATGCATCACAGTGTTCTGTGGAGAGGTCCGGCTGATCGATAACATTAAATATAAAGAATAACTAAAAAGACGAAACCTTATGATGATTGAAGTGTTGAAGTCGAAAATTCATTGTGCACGTGTCACGGAGGCAAATCTGAACTACATGGGTAGTATCACGATTGATGAAGACCTGCTGGATGCTGCAAACATGATTCCGGGAGAGAAAGTGTATATCGCTGATAATAACAACGGTGAACGCTTTGAAACCTACATTATCAAAGGTGAACGCGGTTCGGGCAAAATTTGTCTGAATGGTGCTGCTGCCCGCAAGGTGCAACCCGATGATATTGTGATAATCATGTCCTATGCATTGATGGATTTTGAGGAAGCCAAGTCGTTTAAACCGGCTGTAATTTTCCCTGATCCTGCGACGAACAAAGTGGTAAAGTAGAAAGTATCTTTGATATTTGAAATAAGAAAAGCCCCGTTTACATTTCGTAAACGGGGCTTTTCTTATTCTACTTTTTATGCCGGGGGTGATCGGTGTTCTACCCACGTGTGAGTTGGTTTTAGCACACCTCTCGATAAACTTCCGCCCACGTGTCAGATGTAGTTATCCCACGTGTTAGGGAAGTTTAGCCCGGGTGTTAATAAGCGGCAGTTAGTTGCCGGCGTTTGTTTTCAGTTGCTCATTCATAGCAGCGGCAGCTTTACGGCCATCACCCATCGCCAGAATTACGGTAGCTCCACCGCGAACGATGTCACCACCTGCGTAAATCATTGGAATAGAAGATTCCATGTTGTCATTTACTGCGATAGTTCCTTTTCGTCCTAATTCCAGTCCTTTGATAGAGCTTGGAACAATCGGGTTGGGCGATACCCCAACGCTGACAATGGCCAGGTCTATATCGATTGTTTCTGTTGCTCCTGGGATGGCTACAGGACTACGACGTCCAGAAGCATCAGGTTCGCCTAATTCCATCTTTTGCAGAATAACCTGTTTTACGCAACCTTGTTCATCAGCAATATATTCGATGGGATTATGCAGAGTGAGGAATTCAACTCCTTCTTCTTTGGCGTGTTTTACTTCTTCGATACGTGCAGGCATTTCTTCTTCCGAACGACGATAGATAATAATAGCACGTTCAGCGCCAAGACGTTTTGCCGTACGGACAGAGTCCATAGCTGTGTTACCGCCGCCGATTACTGCCACATTCTTACCGAAAGCTACCGGAGTGTCCGAATCTTCGCTGGCGGCATCCATCAAATTGACACGGGTGAGGTATTCATTTGAAGACATGATATTAATAGAGTTCTCTCCCGGGATATTCATAAAGTTTGGCAGTCCGGCACCGGAAGCCACGAATATTCCTTTGAAACCTTCCGCTTTCAAGTCTTCTACACCGATAGTCTTTCCTACAATACAGTCTTTGATGAAGTTAACGCCCATCTTACCGAGGTTGTCGATTTCTACGTCTACAATCTTGTTTGGCAAACGGAATTCGGGGATACCGTATTTCAATACACCGCCAATTTCATGCAACGCTTCGAATACAGTTACATCATATCCATATTTAGCCATATCTCCGGCAAATGCCAATCCTGCAGGTCCTGAACCGATAACAGCTATTTTGATGCCGTTTTTCTCTGCAATGACAGGTACGGAGATTTGTCCGCTTTCACGTTCATAATCAGCTGCAAAACGTTCCAAATAACCGATAGCTACCGGCTTTTCATTCATTTTCAGATGAATACATTTTGATTCGCACTGTTTTTCTTGTGGGCACACACGACCGCAAACTGCAGGGAGCGCACTTGTTTCTTTCAATGTTTTAGCAGCTTCGAGGAATTCGCCGCGTTCGATATTCTTAATGAAGCGGGGAATATCAATGCCTACCGGACAACCTTCCATACATCCCGGATTAGCACAGTCGAGACAGCGTTTCGCTTCTGTAACAGCCTGTTCCGCTGTTAATCCTTGATTAACTTCCTCTTTACGGCTGTGTGAACGGTATTCAGCATCGAGTTCATTCATCTCTACACGAGGAATAGTCGTACGTTCTTTTGGCTTCATGGATTTACGTAATTCCTGTCTCCAAGCAGCATTACGACTTTTTTCATCGATTTCTTTGGTTGCTTCACATTCCGATTCCAGCTTATGCATTTCTTCGCGTTCGATATTCTTGAACGCACCCATACGTTTCAGCATTTCGTCGAAATTCACTTGGTGACCGTCGAATTCCGGACCATCTACACAAACGAATTTAGTCTTTCCTCCTACAGTGATACGGCAAGCACCGCACATACCTGTTCCGTCCACCATGATCGTATTTAGCGAAACATCTGTCGGAATTTCATATTTTTTAGTCAGCAAGCAAACGAATTTCATCATGATGGCAGGGCCAATAGCGAAACATTTGTCTACTTTCTCACGTTTGATAACTTCTTCTACACCTTCTGTCACCAGACCTTTACGGCCGTAGGAACCGTCATCCGTCATGATAATTACTTCGTCAGAGCTTTCACGCATTTCTTTTTCCAAGATGATAAGATCTTTATTGCGTCCGGCCAATACAGTGATAACACGGTTACCGGCAGCCTTCAAAGCCTGTACGATAGGAAGCATCGGAGCCACACCTACACCACCACCAGCGCAGACTACTGTTCCGAATTTCTCTATATGGGTAGCTTGTCCGAGTGGGCCTACTACGTCAGTGATAGATTCGCCTTCATTCAGTTCGCAGAGACGGGTAGAAGAAAGCCCGACTTCCTGCACTACCAGAGTAATGGTACCCTTTTTCAGGTCGGAACCTGCGATAGTCAATGGCATACGTTCTCCTTTTTCGCCTACACGTACGATGACGAAGTGTCCGGCCTTACGAGATTTAGCAATTAAAGGAGCTTCAATTTCAAATTTGAATACTTTTTCAGAAAAGCGTTCCTTGCTAATGATTTTGTTCATTATCTAATTAATTTGTTGTTTTTATTACGTAACTGCTATCAGAATGATATAAATTTTGGCAAAGATACAGCTAATTTACGAAATATAAAAGAAAAGCCACTCTTTTGATGAGTGGCTCTTTATATACGGTACTTTTATTAGTCTGTCATGTCAAATATTAGTCTATCATGTCAAAGCCGCAATATGGAACCAAAGCTTTCGGAATTCTAATACCTTCCGGAGTTTGGTTGTTTTCAAGTAGGGCGGCAACGATACGTGGCAATGCTAATGCTGAGCCGTTCAATGTATGGCAGAGTTCGGTTTTCTTTTCTGCATTACGGTAACGGCATTTCAGACGATTGGCCTGATAGGTGTCGAAATTGGATACGGAACTTACTTCCAACCAGCGTTTCTGTGCCTCTGAATATACTTCGAAGTCGAAACAAAGGGCAGCAGTGAAACTCATATCACCACCACAGAGGCGGAGAATACGATATGGAAGTTCCAGTTTTTGCAACAGACCTTCTACGTGGTCGAGCATTTCCTGATGAGATTGTTTGGAGTGTTCCGGTTTGTCAATACGAACCAATTCTACTTTGGAGAATTCGTGCAGACGATTCAGTCCGCGTACATCTTTACCATAAGAACCAGCTTCACGACGGAAACATTGTGTATAGGCACAATTCATGATTGGCAACTGTTTTTCTTCCAAAATTACATCACGGTAGATGTTGGTTACAGGTACTTCTGCTGTCGGGATCAGATATAAATCATCTACTTCGCAATGATACATTTGTCCTTCTTTGTCAGGAAGCTGTCCTGTGCCATAGCCGGAAGCAGCGTTAACTACTGTCGGTGGCATGATTTCAGTATATCCGGATTTGCGTGCTTCGTCCAGGAAGAAGTTGATAAGAGCGCGTTGAAGTTGTGCGCCTTTACCTTTATATACAGGGAAACCTGCACCTGTGATTTTTACACCCAGGTCGAAGTCTATTAAATCATATTTCTTAGCCAGTTCCCAATGGGGGAGTGCATCTTTAGGAAGTTCAGTTTCCATACCTCCCATTTTTTCCACTACGTTATCTTCAGCGCCTACACCTTCGGGTACACTGTCGTAAGGAATGTTGGGGATGGTATAAAGTACATTCTGCATATCTGTTGCAGCCTGTGTCATAGCGGCGTCTAATTCTTTGTTACCTTCTTTTAGTTCGGCAACGCGGGCACGTGCAGTTTCAGCTTCCTCTTTCTTGCCTTCTTTCATCAGTTGACCGATGGTGCGTGAAAGCGAGTTAACCTCTGCCAGATTCTTATCTAATTCATTTTGTGTGCTACGTCTCTTGTCGTTAAGAGCGATCACTTGGTCGATCGTTTCCTTTGCATTTTTGAAATGCTTCTTTTCCAGTCCGCGGAGTACCGCCTCTGTGTTTTCTGTAATTTGTTTAATGGTAAGCATATCTATACTTTTTATGAACTTTCTTATTTAAGGCTACAAAGATAAAGAAAAAACGAATAATCGAGCAAGTATATGTGTATTATCTGATACATATATGCATATCAAGTACACATTTTATGAGGGAAATCTTAGTTAGGTGCTGATACAATGAAGTGAATTAGACATAAAAAGAAAGGAGATGTAATCCAATGGATTACATCTCCTTCTCTTAAATATTTTCAGTTGTGCAATTATGCCTCGGTAGCAGGAACAACAGAAACATATCTTCTGTCTTCTTTGCCAACTTTGAAGCTAACTGTACCATCTACTAAAGCGAAAAGAGTGTGGTCTTTACCCATTCCGATGTTTTCACCCGGGTGGAATTCAGTACCTCTTTGACGAACGATGATGTTACCTGCTTTGCAAGCTTCGCCACCAAATATCTTAACGCCTAATCTTTTACTTTGTGATTCGCGGCCGTTCTTAGAACTACCGACACCTTTCTTATGTGCCATTTCTTCTTACTTTTTAATTGATTAAGCTACTACTTCTGTAATTGTTAATTCAGTAAACTGTTGACGGTGACCGTTCAGTTTTCTGTGTCCTTTTCTTCTTTTCTTGTGGAAAACAAGAACTTTGTCGCCTTTAACCAAGTTTGAAACAACCTGGCAAACAACTTTAGCGCCTTCTACGGTAGGAGCACCTACTGTTACGTTTCCGTCTTTGTCTACCAAAAGAACTTTTTCAAATTCTACTGTTGAACCGTTTTCTGCACCTTCGATGTGGTGAACGAACAACTTTTGACCAGCTTCTGCTTTAAATTGCTGACCGTTAATCTCTACAATTGCGTACATCTTATATATAAATGTATAAGTTAGCTCCGGCGGGTGGTCTTTAATCACTTAAAGAACTCTTTATCGAACCCGTTGCGGAATAATCGGGCACAAAAGTACTATTTTTATTCGTTCCCGACAAATATTTCTTTTATTTTTTATAGGAGATAAAATGATTACGGCAAATAAATGAGCATTTTAGCTCTCATTGTAGCCTATTGGACTAATTCTCCTAAATTCTGCATAATGATTTTGTGTGGATAAACACGAAGTTCCTCTGCAGTTGTCATTCCGTTCAGCACACCTGCAAAATCGACTCCTGCATTCTGCGCTGTTTCGGCATCTACGGTGCTATCTCCAATATACAATGTCTCTTCGGGGCTACTTCCCAGATGTTCCAATGCAAATTTAACTCCTTCCGGCGAAGGTTTCGGTGCTTTTACATCTTCTCCTCCCACTACTATATCAAGAAAATCCTTAGGCAGATATTCTTCCAGATAACTCAATATCCGGAAACGATACTTGGTAGAGATAATTCCGACGCGGGCACCCCGTTTCTTCAATTCTTTCAGCGTAGACAATGTGTCGGGGAAAAGACGGGTATTTACATTCATGTGCACATCAGCTTCCAGTCTGTACTCCTGCCGGAAGGCCTCCAGCTGTGCCGGGTCGGTAATTCCGGTAAGGATACTGAATGATTCTTCCAATGTTTTGCCGATTGTACGCTTGATAGCTTCATCAGTAACGGTTAAATACTGATGCCGGGTAAGCACAATTCTGAAACACTTAACGATACCACGCGACGAATCGGCTAGTGTGTAGTCGAAATCGAATAAATAGGTTTTGTAGTTCATTGGGGAAAACTTTTCCGCAAAAGTACTAAATACTTTTCTTATTTCACAGCTTCTACCGTGTATCCTTGTCTTTTTAGTAAGTTTAATAATCCTTTTTCTCCGGGGAGGTGCAGGGCGCCTACTGCAACAAAAGTCGGAGAAGTCTTCATGATTGCCGGTAGTTTTTCAGCCCACGCTTTATTACGGTTGTAAATCATAGCATCTTCTTCGCCGGGAAGTGCGTCACATTGATCGCCTTTACGCTCTTCGCTGATTTTAAGCATGGTGTTCAGATCTTGGTTCATGTAGGCGTTTGTGAGCCTTTTCAGGTTTTCTACTTCAGTCTCTATATGGTTAAGAGTGCACATTAATAGTTGTGCTTGCCGTTGTAGTGAACTGCCATTGAAAAGCAGGTTGAATTGGAATTCTGCAGTTTCCAGTCCGTCCACCTTTTTTCCGTTTTGGATGGCTTGGCTCTGAAAGAATGTGTCGAGTTGCTCTTGCGGGTTGAATTTCCCTATATGTTTTACGTAAGCCATCACCACTACATTATTTAATAAGAAGGCAGGTTTTAGCTTCGGAGCCATATTTAAATCTACCATCAGGTTTTCTTTGCAGAATTTATTAGCAGTCTCAAAGTCTTTCGGAGAAAGGAGAGAGTTCAGCGTGGTATCACTTTCAATCATCATTGCCTTTTGCATCTTTTCCATGGTGGCAGGCGATTGCATTTCCGACATTTTCATCTCTCCATATACTTGTTGGGTTTCATTCATAGCCTTTTTAAGTCCGGCAATGCTGTCCATGATGCTGAACGGTGCCAGATGGTGAGTGCCTATGATATAGGAAGGTTGGTTCAGTCCGTTGCCGGACGCTTTCCATAAAAGCTGTGCATTGGCGCTGAATGCCACGCAAATAAATAGAACTGCTCCGATGAATGATTTCATAATTTTATATCATTAGAAGTTGATAATTAACGTATTCTGCCGCCGCTTATCCAGTGTTTGGTATAATAGTTCTCGTTCAAGTTGCTGACGATCACTCCTTTACTGGTGCTGGAATGAATAAACTTACCGTTTTTGAGGTAAATGCCTACATGAGCTACTTTATTTTTTGAACGACTGCTGGTGAAGAATACTAAGTCTCCTTCCCGGAGATTCCGCTTGGCGACTTTATTACTTTCTTTTTTCAGATCTTCCGTGTTACGCGGCACTTGGGTGCGGTATACCTTACGGTACACTTGATAAACTAATCCCGAACAGTCGGCTCCTCGTTTCGAATCACCTCCACCACGATAGGGAACCCCTATCCAGTCGGCTGCTTCCAGATAGAGCTTATGGTTATCCTCCATATTAATATCTACCCCCAACAATATAGAAGCTCGCGCCAATGCTTGATAATCCAGCCGGGGCGCGGAAGTGCGGCAGGAACTAAGGCTGGCAACCAGTCCTAATAAAAGGATGAATTGCAGGAAGTATCTTTTCTTTCTATCAGGTTTCTTTATACTAGACTTATGGGTATCAGACTTTTCTGTTATATATCTCATCATAATTAGTTTATGCAATAATTTTGGTAAGGATGAATACTTACCATTCATTATTTTATCATTCCCTATTTATCGTTTACTCTTCTTCTACATTAAAATAATCCTCCAGTTCTTTCTCTGCGGAGTTGTCCTCGTTGATAATATCCCGGATGATGACACCGTGTTCCAATAAAGCGATCCTCGGACATACATCTACGGTATGATTGAGGTTGTGACTGGATATAATAACCGTAGCTTGATGCTCCTCATTATATTTCTTGAGCAGATGTTTGATGATAGACTGAGAACTTGGATCGAGGAAGTTGAACGGTTCGTCCAGTATCAGTAATTGCGGGTAATGAAGCATGGCAGAAATAATTCCGATCTTTTGCTTATTACCTGCGGAGTAGTTGCGGATTAGCTTCTTGTGCCCGATCACTTCTCCACTCATAAAACGTTCGAAAGGAATCAGACGTTCGTCCACTTCTTCTTTCTTTAGTCCGTACATCTTTCCGATGAAATAGAAATATTCTTCCGGAGTGAGATAATCAATCAGAAAACCATCGTCAATGAAAGCACCGGTAATGCTTTTCCAGTCTTCGCTTTGGCTGACATCAATATCATTAATAATCACCTTACCATCATCTGCTTTTAGCAGATCCAGCATGATTCGGAAGAGAGTTGTTTTACCGGCACCGTTGTTTCCCACCAATCCGAGCATATCGCCTTGATTGATTTCGTAGTGTTCTATGTCTACGGCAATCTTCTCACCGAAATTCTTTTTAAGTTTGTCAATGATAATCATGATCTTCAATGTTTATATGGTTAATGATTCATGAACGTTTATTGGCGGCTGTCTCTGAAGCCTTCCATGTTTTCGTATCGCCGTTTCATGAAACGATGATATACATTTTTAATCCATAAAGGAGAAGTCAGGGTAAATCCGAGACCGACAACTAACAGAATTATGTAAGTGATTGTTTCACCTAAAAATGCATTTAATAGACTGTATAAGATGAGAGGCACACCGAAAGCAGCGAAATTAACCACCATCTGTATAGCGCTATTCGTTTGCCGGGTTGCCACTTTCTCGTTTAAGGGTACCGTCTGTTTGTTGTAGACAGCCAGTTGGAAAAAACAGAAATAAATAAAGCCGATGGTATAGAAAAACCAGGCAAAGGCGCCCAGTAAAGTGAGTTTATTCATGATGATGGCGGGAATCATGAGTATGAAAGGTATGATTTCGCCAATGCTATATGTGTAATATTTGGCTTTCAGCAGGCTCATAATTGATTCTTTACGAGACATCAGGCCATCAATGTAATTACCTTCGAATGACATAATCTGTGAAAGGATAATCATTCCGAATACGGCAAAGTTGTATACACAGATGAAAGAAGTCATGAAATTGCCGTCGTAGACACTGGAAAAGCTAAGTGCGACGGAGAAAGCCACCACTACAATTGCGATATTGCGTAATGCACCTTTGCAGCGGCGGTTGCGTAAAAGCATTTTCAGTTCCAGCCTCATATATTCGCCAACTTCCCCGTAGCGTTCGAAGAATTTATATTCGGAGACATGTTTAATCTGGCTATCTTCTACTTTTGCCAGCTCTGCATAGATAAGTCCGGACATGATCTTGCGGTTAATCAACCATAAAATGGCAATCACAAGTATGGTGCCGAGAAAATAGAGAATGTTGCCCTGTATATATCCGTCTCCCAGATCCATGAAGAAATAGAAGAGAGGACTATCTTCGGGAATAAAAAGAAGGCAGCCTATTCCACCGTAGAAAGCGATAGGTAATAGAATCCACCAAATACGTTCGTTGATAAGAGTGCGGCAAAGCAAGTACCAGTAATTATTGGCAATAATCAATAGCAAGATACCGATAAGATAGGTGATGACACCGGGGATACCGAAAAACTTGGTAATAGTGATGAAGGAAAAAGGGACAAACAGAAACAACCAGAACAGGTTGAACAGGCTTAGTCCCGAGCGGATCAGTAAGAAGTCGATGACACGAATTCGTTTAACCGGCAGCAGGAGGTAAGGTTTTACCTCCTGCGTCGGTGTTTTTTGAAACGGAACACGCAACAGAAAGTCCAGTGCCAGGATAAAGATCAGAACCACTGCGTTCATCACATGATATGGTTCCCGGTTGGGAACCATATCAGAAAATCCGAACGCGAACGTCGTACCGAAGAATATCAGGTAACCGGCCCAGAATGCGCCCATGACATAACCGAGTATTTTAGCAACTTTGTTCTTTTCATACATCGGATGCCGTTTGGCGGCAAGCCTTCCATGTTTGCGTAATTCGTTGAATATCATCATTCAGTAGATATACTAGAGAATTTTTATTTGTTTTCTTCCGGCACGGTCATGATGACTTGAATTTCGTTGTTCTGTTTCAGCAATTTGGCGAGGAAGTCTTGCACTTCTTTCGCTGTGATGCTGTTGACCAACTTTTCATAGTCTTTTGTATTATCCACACCCGTGTAGAGGTATTCGTCCATATTATTAAGCCAGTAGCCGTTTTCTTTCTGGGCGTCTTTATACTTCTTCAGCATATATTCTTTGATCTTCTGCATGTGTTCGGCAGACGGACCTTCTTTTGCCATTTTGTGAAGTTGTTCTACAACAACAGCAGACAATTTATCTTTCTTGGCAGGGTCAGTTTGGAATACAATCTGAAGAACAAGTTCCTCTTTCGGGTATTTACCAAGACTTCCGTTACAGCTTACACCGTATGTACCTCCTTCTTTTTCACGGATTTCAGCAGTGTAAACCAAATCCAGAGCCTGATCTAAGAAGCTAAGCAGGACATTGTTGCGCAAGTCATATTTGCAAGTGCCGCTATAAAGGAACATGATGGTAGCCATCGGAGTTTCCTGTGCTTTCGCAAATACATTTTTGATCTCTCCCTTGCGGATATCCATCTTGTTATCTTTGAAAGTCTCTTTACGGTTGATAGATGGCAGACCTCCCAGATATTTGGCGATTAACGGTTTCATTGTAGCCAAGTCTACGTTTCCTACCAGGAAGAAAGTGAAGTCACTTGCATCTTTGTAGCGGTCTTTGTACATTTCAAGAATACGGTCATAGTCGATCTGGTCTACCATGTTTTCTTTCATTCTGATAGCACGTGGATGGTGACCGTATAGTACGCTTGTAATAGTGTCACTGAAAGCAGTCATCGGGTTAGCGTCCGCATTTTGAAGTTCAGCTTTCAGACGGTTCTTGTAAGATTCGAATGCTTCATTATCCTTACGCGGAGAAGTGAAAGTCAGATAAGTAAGCTGCATCATTGTCTCAAAGTCTTTCGGGGCACAGCTACCGGAAACAGTTTCCGTAGTGTTGCCGATACCCGCACCTACGTTTGCACGTTTGCCAGCCAAAGCTTTACCCAGATCTACTTTGCTGAAATTACCGATTCCACCTACCAGAGCTACTCCGTTTAATTGAGAGATATTGATAATTTCTTCGTTCGGGAATACGCTGGTACCACCAAAGCTTACACCTTTCATTACAATCTGGTCAGCCTTGAAATCAGTTGGCTTCACATATACGGTTACACCGTTGGAAAGTACCAACTTAGTCGTACCATAGATTTCACCAGCTTTTTCAGAAACAATCTTGCCACCTTTAATATCTTCAGAGATTAGCGGTTCGTTAGAAACTTTATCTTCATAAGGTTTCAGATCGAATGACTTCATTTGTTTCAATAAAGCAGCAATTTCTTCTTTAGTAGGGTATTTTGCTCCTTCTTTTTCCGGACCGGCCAGCAAAACCACCTGATTGTTGTCAGTGATTAGTTGTTGCATCACCTGATTGACAGCTTCTACAGGGATATTCGGAGCCAGTTTGTTTACCAGTGTATATTCAACTTCGATTCCCGGAATCGGTTCTTTTTCAAGGAAATTGTTAACGTATTCGTTGACGTAAGAACCACTTTTAGTCTTTTCACGTTCGTTGTAAGCAGATTCTACGGCTTGCAAATAGTTGGCGCGTGCGCGTTCATATTCTGATGCGGTAAATCCGAAGCGGCGTGCACGTTCCGCTTCTTCCAAAACAGTTTTCATTGCTAAATCGATACCGTCTATTTTGCTGCTTGCATCAAGTGCGAGTGCTTCTTTAGTCTTGGCAAGGAAATAGTTTCCATATTCTGCGCTTGCGCTAGTGAAAGGAGGATTAGCGGTTTGACGGAGTTCATTCAAACGGTTGTTCAGCATATTCATAGCCATGCTGACCATATATTGAGTAGCATAATAAGCAATGGTGTTTTTCAAAGAATCCGGTGTAGCGTCTTGTTTGAAGAAGATGTTCACATAAGGATTCTTCACTTCCTTGTCTGTACCGATATAGATCAGCGGTTCCTGATTATCTGTCACTGGATAGTAGATACGTTCGGCCGGGTTTACCGGAGCTTTTACATCTGCGAATACCTTTTTCAGTTTGGCTTCAATTTCATCTACATTGATATCACCTACAATAACGATTCCTTGCAAGTCCGGACGATACCATTTCGCATAATAATCGCGGATATCCTGATAAGGGAAGTTGTTGATAACATCAATACTTCCGATAGGCATACAGTCTGAATATTTCGAATCCGGATACAGAGTAGACTGTGCATCAGTCATGATGCGAAGCATACCACTGTTGCGGCTTCTCCATTCTTCGCGGATAACGCCACGCTCTTTGTCAATTTCCTTGTCGGCAAGGTTGATAGCGCTCGACCAGTCGTGAAGAATCAGCAGACAAGAGTCTACCACGTTTATATTTTCAGTCGGTACGTTGCTGATATTATACACCGTCTGGTCGACACTGGTATATGCATTCAGGTTCGTGCCGAATTTGATACCTTTCGTTTCGCACCAAGGCACGATGCCAAGTCCGGTTTCATCACCCGGGAAGTGCTTTGTTCCGTTGAAAGCCATGTGCTCCAAAAAGTGAGCCAGACCACGTTGTTGCGGTTCCTCAAGAATGGAACCTACTTTCTGGGCGATGTAGAATTCAACTCGTTTTTCGGGAAGGGCGTTGTGGCGAATGTAATAGGTAAGCCCGTTGTCTAGTTTACCGATGCGAACATTCTTGTCCACAGGTAACTCTTGCATGGGTTGTGCAAGTACGAGCTGGAAATTGCAGCATATAAAAAGGACTGCAATAAATAATCCACGTAATAAATGTTTCATGTTCTATTTAGTTTAAATAAATATTTCTGTGTTATTTGTCGTTGTGCTTGGTTGTAAATCACAAATAGACAGGGAAAAGAGTTATTTTATAGCTTCCCGTATCCTGACTAGCTTAGTTAACAGTCCTTCCAGAAGGTCTAACTTTAACATATTGGCACCATCGCTTTTTGCTACGGCAGGGTTTTCATGTGTTTCGATGAATATTCCGTCGGCACCTACGGCGATACCTGCTTTGGCAACAGTCTCTATCAACTGCGGCATTCCTCCCGTTACCCCACTGGTCTGGTTGGGTTGCTGCAAGGAGTGAGTGACGTCCAGAATCACCGGATAGCCGAATGATTGCATTTCGGGGATACCACGGTAGTCTACAACAAGATCCTGATAGCCGAAAGTTGTTCCACGTTCGGTAAGCATCACATTCTTGTTTCCGGCTTCCACCACTTTGTCGGCAGCAAACTGCATTGCCAGCGGTGAAAGGAACTGTCCTTTCTTGATGTTAATCGTTTTTCCGGTTTTAGCTGCGGCAACCAACAAGTCGGTCTGGCGACAAAGAAAAGCCGGGATTTGAAGTATATCCACGTATTCGGCTGCCATTGCAGCTTCATCTGCGGTATGGATATCGGTTACGGTGGGGACTCCGAAAGTCTCATGTACCTTTCTCAATACTTTGAGTGCTTTCTCATCGCCAATGCCGGTAAACGAATCCAGACGTGAGCGGTTTGCCTTACGGTAAGAACCTTTGAATACATAAGGAATTTGCAGTGCTTCGGTGATCTTTACTACTCGTTCGGCAATGCGCATTGCCATTTCTTCACCTTCTATCACACACGGACCGGCCAACAGGAAAAAGTTGCCGGCGGGGTTGTTCTTAAGTTCTATCATTTTATTATTTACCAATTACAAATTATCAATTAGATTGTGAGTATATGTTTCTTTCCTTGGGTGGAGTGATCCTGATTAGTTGGGGATGATAAGCGTTGTCTTTTCCGGGAGCACGCCTACTTCTAAAGGAAAATGTTTAGGCAACAAACGCCCGTCCAAATCCACCGCTGCATTCTGTGCCCGGAGTACCTTTACTTTTCTCGTCCGGTAGCTTTTCACCACTTTGTGATTCAGGATTCTTCCCTGAATCAGCATCCATAGTCCGGAAATAATTTGCAGGAATTCCGGGCGGTAGATTACAGATACATCCAGCCATCCGTTGTATGGAACGGCACTGGGAGTTTGTCCCCATCCCCAGGCACTGCCTATACATACGGTCATGATGCGTCCGCGGATATGTTCATCATTGATGCGGAGATGCATTCTGTAAAGTTTCCGTTCGAAGATGAGGGAGAACAGGGCGGCAACGTATGAAAGGAACTTCACACCCCAGAAACGTTTGGTCTGATCGGTGATTTTGACGATTCGTGCTCCCAGTCCGATATTAACGGCATTGAGGAAATAGCGACGCTGGTGTTCGTTTCCGTCGTAGAAGTTGCAGTAGCCTACATCTATTTTCTTCAACCGATGATTGATGATACAGTCGACAGCCGGCTTGTATTCGGTGCTAAGTCCCCAATATTTGGCGAAGTCATTTCCGATACCGTTCGGAATCATGCCGAGGGCGATGTTCTCTTTATCTTCGGCATCGGATAGCATAATGCCATTGATGGCATCGTTCAATGCCCCATCACCTCCCACAATGACAATCGTGCGATAACCATTGTTGGCCAAAATTTTAGCGAGACGCTCTACCGAACCGAAACCTTCGGATTGTACATAGTCATAGTCTACACCTTTACTGTCCATGTACTCCTTAATTTCTTTCCAGCGCTTCTTTACCTTTCGGGTACCAGCTTTTGGGTTGTAAATCACTCCCCATTTCTTCGGTTCTACACTCATATTTGTTTATCTATCCTATTGTGTATTAAAAATCGCACTATAATAACTGCCAAAGATACTAATTCCCTTGCAGTTTCTCTTTTACAAAAGCTATCTTTTCTTCCATCGGCAGCTCTGCATTCATCCAATGGATCGTAAATCCTCTTCTTTCCATGCCGCGGAACCAGGTCATTTGTCGCTTGGCAAACTGATGGATGGCTATCTCCAAACCGTTGAACATTTCTTCATAAGTTAGTTTGCCTATGACGTATAATGTCAGGTATTTGTATTCCAGTCCATAGTAGATGAGATCGTCCGGTGCAATTCCCTGTTCGATCAATCGTCTTACCTCGTCCACCATTCCTTCATCCAATCGTTGTTTCAATCGGCGGGTGATCTTTTCACGGCGCAGTTCCCGGTCAATGTCCACTCCGATGATGAGACTGTTCAGTTCCGGAAATTCCCTTTCGGGAACCGGATGGGCTGCATAATACTCTTCAATTTCTATCGCACGTATCGCCCGTTTCACGGTATCCACATCGGTGGAGTTATGCAAAGCCTTGTATTGACTTAGCATTTCCGTCAACTCTTCCAGCGAATGATTTGCCAAACGGTTACGCAATTCCGGATTTTCCGGTACGGGCATCAGTTTATATCCTTTCAACACGGATTCCAGATACATACCTGTCCCTCCACATAAAACGGGAAGACAGCCTTTTTGTTTGATGCTTTCGTAAGAATTCAAGAAATCACGTTGATATTCAAACACATTGTATTTATATCCGGGGGCTGCAATGTCGATCAGATGATAGGGGATTGTACGTCCGTTTACGGTATAGTCGGCCAAATCTTTTCCTGTACCGAGATCCATTCCTCTATATATCTGACGGGAATCGGCACTGATAATTTCTGTGTTGAGTTCATAGGCCAAGGCAGCGGCAAAGGGAGTTTTACCCGAGGCTGTAGGTCCGAGTATGGCGATTAAATCATAGTCCGGCATAGCTTCATTCTTTTATATCTGCAAAATTACGAAATATTTTTAACCTGTTTGGCATTCAATCGCTTTTTTATCAAGATTAATAAGGGGATAGGGAAGGTTAATTTGCATTTTAACCTCTAATTGGTGGTATTCAATCTAATAATAATGAAGTGTATGAGAATACCGCCATCTGATATTATCTACTATAATATTTGTGTTGTTTTTATTGTCAATCTGTCAGGGTAGTGGATAATCTTTTGATTTTTAGTGGAATATGGCTGATGATAGGAGCTGACAATAGGCTGATAATAAAGGTCTTGTTTTTTTATTGTCAGCTTTGTTTTTGCAGATTAAATAGTATAGCTATTTGATAAACAGTTGTTTATCTCCTTTTTTATCATGATGCTATTTTTGTGATAACTTCTGTATATCTGTATGCTTTTACGTTATATTACCACTAAGGTTGTGTTGAAAAATCAGGTGTGATAACTCTAGTATGCTGATAGAATAACACGGAGATACGGGTAAAGTAGCTTAAAGATACTGGCATTGTTCAGCTAGAGTGCCTTTATTGTTCAGCTAAAGTACCGCTCTTGTTAGTTCTCCACGGCCGTGGTAGCTTCTTCTCACAGTCGTGGTAGCTTCTTCTCACGGCCGTGGGAAGATCTCACCACGGCCGTGGAGAATGAATGATATCGGTAGCTTAACAGATGTATACCTGCTTGATAGAATAAAGATAAAGGTGCCTTAATAGAGTTGTGCTTACTTGCGTAAGTCTATAAACCTGGCATTCAAAATCATTTCCACATTTATCTGTTGTTTATTGTCTGTATGATTCGGCATACCTTTCCGTTTTTATCCACACCTTCTATGGTTATATCTTCCGGTGCAGTGCTGTCCGGAGTATAGTATTCGATAGTTGCTTTTCCATTGGCATCCAGTTGAAGGGTAGGATTCCAATAGATCGTACTTCGTAAATCCGAGCGTTGGTCATTCTTCTTTTCGGGCGTATCATAAGTAGGATGATAGAACTCGACCGAATCGCTGTACCCTAGTGGAGTGCACGTGATAATACCTTGTGCCGGTCTTGCCGGGATATCTTTGCCGTCTTTCAGCGTAATAACGATAGCACCTGCCGAACCGCGGGAACCTAAGATTGCTGCATCGGCACCGCGAAGAAGGCTCAAACTCGACATATCGCTGGTTTGTATCATGGTCAGGATGTCGTTATCGTCTTCATACACCACGTCGTCAACAACAATGACAGGTTGCTCGGGATTGTTACGGATATGTATTTCATTTCCATTTGTCACGCTAATGCCCGGAAGTCTGGTGACTGCATCAAAAGCTGTTTGTGCACCGAATCCTTCCAGTCTGTCCCCTTCGATCGTGTAGGTGTTGATACCTCCTGTGTAAATACTTTCTGAACTGGCCTTTTTACGACTTCCAGTGACTACCACTTCTTTCAGATTGTACACTCTCATTCCACCTTCCATGTAATATTGGTCGCGGGTGTTGAGCAAATAATCTTCCATAAACGTTGCTGTTCCATCATGGAAAGGAGACTTGTGCGAAGTTGCCGGGTATTGAGGAGTGTCAATCACGATGTCCACTCCGGCAAATCCTCTTTTGGTACGTGCCTGAACAAGGAAAGTCGTGCTATCTCTGAAAGATGTGTTCACGATAAACTCTCCTTTTTCGTCTGTGGTGGTAGTGGCGATGATGTTCTGTTTGGGGGCCAGAATACAAATAGGTCCTTTCTTAACGTTACCTCCAAAGAAACCTTTGATACGTCCACTGATAGTTTGCCCCTTTTCCATATAGTTGGTGAGGTTCATTGAAGGTGCAGTCAGTACATTCTGGATATGGTGTCTGCGCCATCCGTGCGTCATCATCAGAAAGTCTACCGTGCGGAGAGTCCGGAGGTCTTGCTGCAAAAAATAATATCCGGGATTTTCTACATATCCTTTTAAGTCGGAGGTCAATAGAAGATTCGATACGATATTGTCAGCAAGCGAATCCGGACGGATACTCTTTCTGTCGGTAATGCTGACGGAGAAACTACCTTCTACCGGAGTGCCGTTATCATCCTTTGCTGAAATTTGCAGGGATACTTTTTCTCTTTTTCCGTATGCCGGTTTATCTGCAAGAATTTGCCATTGATGTGGATTCCGGTCGGGTATGAAAACCAGGCGTTCGCTAAGTGCGTTGCCCTGTTGGTCGATCAGCATGAAATGGGTGATGCCTGCGTTGAATAAACTGTCGTTCATTCTTCCAAAAGTCCTGTCGACACTGACTGGCTGCAGGATGACCAGCTTTCCACGAGTGTGCGCAATCAAAAATAATTTTTGAGGCCACTCGGTAGCTTCTGTTTTCTGGATTTCGTAACGGATTTCCTTTTTATAATGTGTCATGGAAAGTGTGATTCCTTTTTCTTCTACAGCCGGGAGGTCGAATCGTTTACTAATCCCGTCACCGGATTTGGCAATCACATAGTAAGAGTTTCCCACAGTTGGATTTAGTGTGAAAACTCCCATGCCGTCATGCTCCGAGCGGAAAGCTGTCAATGTGTCTCCGTTGGCATCGAACAGGAAGCCTTCTATTTCTGTAGAAAAGCCGTCCGATCCTTGAGTCTTGAAAGCTATATTCTGATGAGTAACGGTCAGAAGAGCTCCTCCTTCCGGGAAGAACTTAACATCAAAGTCTTTTGTAAACGAAGGCAGATAGAAAGTCTTTTTATAAATGTATTGGGGATCATCGAACTCTACTTCAATGTGGCGTGTGGCAATAGGCTTCAAATCCGGCAGGGAAATAGAAATCAACCCATTCTCGTCTGTCTTTCTTTTACCTTTATCTTTAATCTTTCCGTTTTCAATGTAGCGGTAGCGGATGGTTGTATTTCCGAAAGCCTCTTGGGTATTGCTGGTAAATCTTACCTTGGCTGTATAATGTGATTCGTCTTCTTGTTGATACTCAATATTTGAAACAATCGTATTATCAATCGAATTACCGATTTTCAGATTGCGTGAATAAAAGAATTCCGGTTCCTGATTAAGCATCCAGTTGCTATATCCCCGCAAATAATAATCGCCTGCTGGGAGAGTGGGAGGGAGGGTGAAAGCATTATGAAAACCCAATGAATCTCTACGAATCTTCTTACGTTCTACGATAGAGTCGGAACGGTTGACAAGTTCTGTAATGATGAAGTTGCTTTGTGTATTATCTTGATGTGTAACAGAGTTTACCAGATATCCCTTGAACCATATTTTTTCTCCTGCCCCATAAAAAGGCTTGTCCAGATGTAAGTAGAGTTTCTCCTGCGGGACTTTTTCCAGTAGATTAAAATACGCAATAATGGTATCTTGTACGTTTTGCCCCGACAATGGGGCAAAACAGAACAGTATTCCGAAAAAGAAAGCTATTAAGCCTCTATGGATAGAAAATGTAGTTTTGTTTTTCATACGCTATGTGTTTGATTCTACATCTATGATTTGTGCATCCAAATCGAAAGCACTTTCCTTTTTACTGCCAGTATGTTAATCACCGATACAACGATAAATAATAGAATACCCATACTGATTGCTGCCCATAATGATCCGGTTTCCAGTTGTGGGAATAGCAAGCGGATGCTGTCTATGTAATAACTGCGCAACCAGGAGACTAATCCGATGGATAATACAAGCACAATAACGTTCAATCCTACCGTGAGCAACTGATAAGGCAATGCTACCTTGTTGGGACTGTATCCGATTAGTAATAGACTTTCCAGCTTGGTCGTATTCTTTTGTAAAAGCAGGAAGATGCTCAACATCAGTATATAGAATGAAAGGATACTGATAAATAAACCCACTCCCAATACAATACCTACGATAAGACGGAGGAAATAAGTTGTTTTTCCGGCATCCAGCTTACCATCTTCCGTTTCATATCCTTTCTTCTGAAAATAACTGGCGATGGCGGAATCTGCCGGATTGCTAACCTCGATAATCAACCGTGCCGGTTGGGCTTCTGCATTCGGTGCAAAATTCTCATTAGCCCATTTCATAAAGGACTGGGGAACAAGAATCGTATTCAGACGATTGGAAAAGCCGACAATGTTTCCTTTGTACTGTTCCACCCGTCCGTTGCCACGCATCATAATATCCATTTGAATCAGACTCATTAACCCTTCCGATAGTTTGGGGAGGCTGCGGCTTTGCGCAAAACCGAAGTTGTAAAGGTTCAGATAGTTGCGCGGAATGATAATGGGGATGGTATGTGTGTTTTCATCGAAATGCCATTTATCGAGTTTGATGTCGACAAACTCATCGGGAACAGACTCAAAAAACATATCTGTGGAAAGATGAATACCGGCTTCCTTCATTCCCAATCCTGCTGAAACTTTGAATTGAGAAGGAGTGAAAGCTCCTATTGTTTTGGTAAACGGTTGCTTTTTCAGATCCGCAATTTCTTCGGCAGAGAATGTATTACTCTTTCCTGCAAAAGAACCGAGAGCACTGATTTTCTTTGTAGCTATGATGAAATCCTTTTTCATAAAGCTGTCTCCTTCGGTGAATACCGGAATGACATCTTTATAAAACTGTACGCTAAGCAATACAATCATCATGCCGAATAGGTTGGCTAAAAAGAAACCGGCTAATTGACCGATACTGATATGTTGGCGGAGAAGCTTCCAGACAAGGGTATTCATTGTTTTATACTTAATAATTTTAATACGGAATATTTAGGCACGGATTACACGGATTTCACGGTTTAAGATTTATAGGAAAACAGCGTAATCCGTGTAATCCGTGCCTAAATACTTTATGATAATACATAGCCAATTCTTTTATAAGCTGAGAATATGTTGATAAGGCAGACCGATATGTTTACCGATGGAAGTGGCGATCACTCCGGCTCCTTGTGCCTTTGCTTCGGCGATGATAAGTTCACCCATGATGCGGCTGTTATCATCGTCCAGGTGGCTGATCGGTTCATCCAGAAATAAAAAGTCGAACGGCTGGCAGAGCGCCCGGATAAAGGCGACGCGCTGTTGCTGTCCGAAAGATAGCTTGCCGGCTTTCACATTTATTTTATCTGCGATCCCCAGTTGTTCGAAGAACGATATGATTTCTTTTTTCTTTTTGCATCCGGTGAGGTTATTCTTCAATTGCACATTTTCAAGAGCGCTAAGTTCGGTGAAGATGCGTAAATCTTGAAAAAGCATACTTAGTGAATGCTTTCGCAGGTCGACCCATTGCTTCACGGAGTATGCTTTGATATTGGTTTCATCGAAATTAATAATCCCCTGATAGTCGTTGCGGTAGCCATAGATATAGCTGCACAACGAAGATTTGCCGGTGCCGGAAGCAGCTTCAATCAGATACATTTCTCCTTTCCGGAAGAAAAGATCCTGATGCCATACGTCCGAAGTCACCGAATTACGGTCAGCAAACACTTGGGGAAGTGTTTGCTGTAAGTGAATACTATTCATACCGTTGGTTTATACATTTATTACATGCCGGCAAATTGCTTGGCAAAGTCTACAATTTGTTTGAGGGCATTTACATCTTTGTCTTTCAGGCAGAGGTCGATCTCGCTGACTTCCCCTTCCGAACTCATGGACAGGTAAGAAACCTTGTTGGCCAGTTTGATATATGTCTTAGCTTCCTGTCCTCCGAAACCTGCTACCATTTTAACGATAGGCAGATCGAGGATTGCTTCGGCATTGATTGCTATAAATAGGCTCTTTCCCTTCATATCCGATGCATAAGGAGCATCTTTGACTGATTTGTCGGCAGCTTTACCTACGTTTTTGTAGAGTAACTCATCATTGGTTGCATACATTTGTTTATCCTTGATGCCGAAGAATATATTCATGCCTCTTGTCTTGTAGACATATTCGTCTTTGCCAAGTTGCATGATATCTTCCCCTCTCTTCAATCCCAATGATTCCTTGTTCTTGTAAATCATTTCAAGAGCATTGCCGTTCTTCACGTCAGCGTACATCATGAAAGTGGGAGCACTGCTCATCGTTACGTTGATTAATCCTGCAGAAATATCACCATTGAACGAGCTGAACAACTCTTTTACTTCGTCTGCCTTAGCGATAGATACTGTGTTGCGGAATTCCTTGTTTTCGCTCAACAGGTTATACAGTTCGCCTCCTTTTACGCCTACGTTGAAGAACATCAGGGTAGAAGCCGGGAAGTATTTAACGAAAGTATTGTTCGCTTTTCCAACAGATTCCATTTGTTTTTTCAGGAGAGCTTTCACTGCTTCGTTTTCAGTATAGTTTTCTGTTTTGAGGGCAATCTTTCCTTTTTCAAAGTTCAGTCCTCCTATCAGAGTGATGTCTTCCGCTTTCACTTCGGTAGGTAATCCCATGGTTATCTGATCGCGGTAGGTTGAAGGAATAGCTGTCATGGAAGCAAAGAAGTTAATATCACTTTTCTGTTTCTCCATTTTCTGGAAAGCTCCTGATTTCACGATACTATTGCTTGCTGTCTGTTTCAACAAATTAGTAATGGCTTCTTTGGCTTTATCAGTTTGAGTTGTTCCGCTGACATTGACTACCAATATAGTAGAACTATTGAAAACAAGCAAACCGCTGTTCATCGTTGTAAAACTGTAACCGTCAGCTTCGCCTACCGGTTGACAGATCTGTTCTTTTGCCATCACGTCGAGTGATGCATGTAATTTATCTTCATTGTTCACTTTACCTACAACAGTGGGATAAGGGAAAGAAGATGAAGAGAACACATAGAATGGAGATTCAACATCGATTCCCGATTCGCCCGGATTCTTCATAACCTTTTCCAGTTGTTGGAATGTGGCCGCATTCATTCCGCTTTTCAGTGCTTCCAGTACTTTTTGTTTAGCAGCTTCATTCTCTTTATCATCCAATCCCGCTTTGCTTGCGAGGGATTTAAGATTGATAGAGGCAACTACCGAAGCGTCAGCCGGTATCACATTTGTATATTCCGATGTTTTGGAACATGCTGCCAGAAAAACAATCAGTACTGCCAGTACCGAGAGTCGTGAAATCGTTTTCTTTGCCATACTTATGTTATTTAAAAGTGGTATAATCATTGATTCAGACATTTACTGCTGTTATTGATTTTGCAGATTCAGCGTGTGGCAGGCCACCAATGCCGCTGTTTCTGTACGGAGCCGTGATTTGCCGAGACTAATCGGTACGAATCCCCGTTCGATGGCCTTCTTCACTTCTTCTTCACTGAAATCTCCCTCGGGACCTATCAGAACAAGGGCGTCTTCTCCTGGTTTCAGAACATTCTTCAATAGAGGTTTCTCCCCTTCGTAACAGTGGGCGATAAACTTCTGTCCTTTAAACTCCTGCCTGATGAACTGATCGAACTCGATCATTTCGTTCAACTTTGGCAGTCGTGCCTTGAGAGATTGTTTGATGGCTGATATCAGAATCTTTTCAATCCGTTCGGTCTTGATGACTTTACGTTCCGAGAAACGGCAGTTGAGGAAAGTCAGTTCGTCAAAACCTATTTCGGTAGCTTTCTCTGCAAACCATTCGTTGCGGTCCATATTCTTCGTCGGTGCCATGGCAATGTGTAAATGGCACGGCCATAACGGTTCCTGAAAAATGGTTTCTTTGATGTTTACGAAACAACGTTTGTTGGTTGCAACAGTAATTTCAGCTTTGTAGAAGTTACCCTTACCGTCGGTAAGCGTGATTTCGTCTCCGATACTTAGCCGCAGAACACGGATGCAGTGTTGCGCTTCCTCTTCGGGAAGCTCGTTGCTTTTCTGTATATCTGGAGTATAAAATACGTGCATAATATTATTTACTGATTTTTATTTCTTGAATTGATTTGATCGCGTATCTGCGCGGCTAACTCGTAATTCTCATCTTTAATAGCCTGTTCCAGTGCTTCTTCAAGCGTTCTGGAAGTAGCACCGGGCAAATCATGTTCTTCTTCAGCCCCTTCGTCGTTGTCCGTTTCTTCAGAACGGTTTCTTTCTTCTGACGACATGTGAAGACATTCCTGTTCAAGAATAGATTCATAAATAAGAATCGGGCAGTCGGCACGCACTGCCAGGGCAACTGCGTCTGAAGTCCGTGCGTCAATGCGTATAATCTCTTCGTCTTTTTTGAGGTAAATATAGGAGTAGAAAATACCATCCTTTGCTTTGTAAATTAATACACGTATCAGGCTGGCTCCCAGTATAGTAAGACTTGTTATAAATAAATCATGTGTCAACGGACGGGGAGTTTTCACTCCTTTCAGATATAAAGCGGTAGCCTGGGCTTCCGCCGGACCGATGATGATAGGCAGTTGCCTTTCACCGTCCACTTCGCCTAATAGCATAGCAAACGCGCCTACTTGCGCCTGGCTGTTCGTGATATTTATAACTTGTAATTCTACCTTTTTGTCCATCGTTCTCTTTTACTTAATTTGTTTTACTCTCCTGCTGGTGTTTGTACTTGAATACCAAGGCAAACAGAATGCCGATTACCAGCGCATAAGCGGCAAAGATCAGCCAAATGTTCATCCATTCGCGACTCACCAGTCTGCCGTCGGCATATACAGAGAATGCATCAACTACCGCACCGCTGGCATATCCGCCCATGATGGCTCCCAATCCGTTAGTCATCATAAAGAACAAGCCCTGTGCACTGGCACGGATAGAAGATTTGGCTTCTTGTTCAACAAACAACGAACCGGAAATGTTGAAGAAATCAAAAGCCATACCATAAACAATCATGGAAAGGATCAGCATCCATAGTCCTGATCCCGGATCTCCAAAACCGAACAGGCCGAACCGGAACACCCAAGCGAACATACTGATTAGCATGACTTGTTTGATTCCGAAATGACGCAGGAAGAAAGGTATGGCAAGAATAAACAATGTTTCGGACATCTGTGAAATGGATAACAGGATGACTGAATGTTTCACTCCGAAAGAATCTGCATATTCAGGGATGCTGGCAAAACTGCTTAGGAAAAGGTCGCCGTAAGTATTCGTAATCTGCAATGCTGCACCTAGAAGCATGGAGAAAAGGAAGAAAATAGCCATTTTCTTTTTCTTGAATAACACCAGCGCATCCAGTCCGAAAGCGGAGAGCCATGATTTGTTTTCAGATTTAGCCGGTCGACAGGCCGGGAGGGTAAATGAATAAAGTCCGAGTAGCAATGCGGAAGCACCGCCTACATAAAGTTGCGCACTTGAATTCTTGAATCCGGTAAGGTCGACAGCCCACATGGCACAAATAAAACCGATTGTTCCCCATACGCGGATAGGAGGGAAGTCTTTAATCAGGTCACATTTGTATTGTTCCAGTGCGTTGTACGATACCGTGTTGGCGAGGGATAAGGTGGGCATATATACCAACAGGTTGAGTAACATGGCCCAATACATCTGGTCGTATCCCGTTGCGGTGGAAGCGTAGAAGAGACATCCTGCTCCTGCAATATGGCAAAGTCCGTATAAACGTTCTGCATTAAACCATTTATCGGCAATAATACCGATAATACCCGGCATTACCAAAGAGGCAATCCCCATGGTGGCGAAAATGGCTCCGATTTGTCCTCCTTCAAAATGGAGTTCTCTTCCCATATAGCCACCTAGTGATATTAACCATGACCCCCATACAAAGAATTGCAGGAAGTTCATAATAATCAAACGAACTTTTATACTCATGACTTTTTTAATTTGTGTTTCTCTTCACATTCATAAACCTTGCAAATATAATATTTTCGTTGAATAGGTGGATAAGTAATTTGATAAAAAGGGGATAAAAATGGCATAAATGCGAAGAAAAGATGAGATTTGGGTGTGAAAAAACAAATGGAGGGGGTACAAAAAAAAGAAGGCTATCTATCCCAGACAGCCAATCTTTGTTAACCTTAAATCTAATACCATGAAAAACACAGTGCAAAGATATAGGGTTTATGTTATACAACATAATGTTTTCTCGAAAATCCTCTGTTTGTTAACTCTAATTAACTTTGAATCTTCCGTTTTTCTGTTACTGCCCTCTCTAATCAGCCATACTTCCGGAGAAATGCCTGATATCCGAATGGAAACTTGGCTCCGGCAGCTTGCCGGTTATTCTACGTAGAGCACCAATCCTTTCAGATATTCTCCTTCGGGATGATAGATGTTTACCGGATGGTCGGCCGGTTGAGTCAGCTGGTGTAGAATACGTACGCTACGCCCTGACATGGCTGCTGCGGTAAATACGGCAGTACGGAAATTGTCTTTGCTTACCACTTGCGAACAAGAGAAAGTAAACAGGATACCGCCCGGTTTGATTTTCTCGAATGCTTTGGCGTTCAGTTTACGATAACCTTGCAAAGCATTCCGCAGTGCATCTTTATGTTTGGCGAATGCGGGCGGATCAAGGATGATTAAATCATACTGGTCGCCCATGCGGTCGAGATATTTGAAAGCATCCTCGGCAAACGCCTCGTGGCGGGAATCACCGGGGAAGTTTAATTCCACGTTTTTGTTAGTCAGATCAATTGCTTTGGCTGAACTGTCGACAGAGTGCACGAGTTTCGCACCTCCGCGCATGGCGTAGAATGAGAATCCACCGGTGTAGCAGAACATATTCAGTACCGAACGGTCTTTGGCGTAACGTTCCAGCAAAGAACGGTTTTCACGCTGATCTACAAAGAATCCGGTCTTCTGACCTTTCAGCCAGTCTACATGGAACTTCAAACCATATTCTTGTGCGATATTATCACTGCTTCCTCCTTTCAGAAAACCGTTTTCGGGGAAAAGGTCTGCCTTAAAAGGAAGAGTTGTTTCTGATTTATAATAGATATTTTCGATCTTGTCACCCATTACTTCGGATAAAGCTTCGGCAATTGCCATGCGGTCTACATGCATTCCTGCAGAGTGTGCCTGCATAACAGCGGTTTTGGCATAAACGTCAATCACCAGTCCGGGGAGATTGTCTCCTTCACCGTGAACGAGACGGTAAGTGTTGTTGATTGGATTAGTGGCGATGCCGATACTGCGACGCATATCGTATGCAATTTCCAGTTTGCGTTTCCAAAAATCGTGATCGATAGGTTCCTGGCGGAAAGACAGTACGCGCACAGCAATACTTCCGATCTGGAAATGTCCTTCGGCAATAAATTCTTTTTTTGAGGTGTACACTTCTACAACTTCACCTTCATCGGGCTCTCCGTCAAAACGAGCGATAGCACCGGAAAAAATCCAGGGGTGGAATCTCTTAAGAGAATCTTCTTTACCAGGTTTGAGATATACTTTATGCATAATGTAGTCTTTCCTCAACCCTCTCCCAAGGGGGAGGGCTTCAGATCGTTTTATTATTGGTTATTAATCACTTATTTTATTACTTATCACTTCTTCCGCGGGAGAGACAGTAGCAGTCAGCGGAGAAACCTCCCAATCTCCCGTCTGTTTCAGTTCTTGCAACAGATTGTAGATATTGAGGCATGCCCATGCATCGGTAGCAGCGTATTGTTTCTGTCCGTCACTTAATACATCAGCTTCCCAGTTGGACAAGCGTTGTGATTTGGATATTTTTTCTTTGAATAAGATGGCGTAAATCTTTTGCAGACTTTTGTCCTGTATTCCGAATTGACGCACATAGTCCTGTAATTCGATACAGCTTTGTTGGGTGAAAGGTGCACGTTTGTGCAGCATCATAAAGTCGTCTTTCAGTGAAAGTCCCACTTTGATTACAGCCGGATTTTCTAACAAGTCAACCAATGGCTGGGTCAATCCCGTCATATTGAGCCGGAATAAGAAACAGCATTCTTCGGAAGAAATCTGGAGAAGTGCTACTTTGTGCGATTGTCCTTTGGTAAAGGAAGGGCGAGTTTCGCTGTCGATACCTATCACTGCTCTGGATTGGAGGTAAGCTACTGCTTTTTCCGTTTCAGCTTCCGACTGGATAACATAAATACGTCCCGGAAAGACTGTTTTCGGGAGTTCTTTTAGTTCATCTTTATCTATGGTTCTTCTTACAATCATTTCTATTTTAATTCATCATCGTGGCAATGGCAACCGTCTTCGTGACAGTGGCAATCATCATCGTGGCAATGACAGCCATCTTCTTCACAACAATCGTTGTCGTCGCTTGGTTCGTAAAATCCTTCTTCATTACCTACTTCCTCTTCTTCTTCCTCCTGGTTGTATTTCACGTCGTGAAGGGCACGAAGTGTGTTTACCAGTTTCTGTCCCCACAGTGTACCGAAGTTTTCCTGGCAGATGGCCAATGAATCATTCATTGTTTCGTTCAGTCCCAGTTGGAAGACAAATATGAAATCTTTAATATCCTGATAAATGTCGGCCAGGTCTTCCGATATAGACTTCTTGATAGGCTGGTCGCTATACACCATATCTTGCACGAATACGTCCAGATAATCATCCTTGTCAGCCATCAATCCGGAAAGGTTGATACGCAGAATTTCGTAAATCTCTTCTGTGACATACGTTTCAAGTGCTTCGTCCCCGATAGTCTCACATTTGGGCAGCATAGATGCTTTGAGATAGAGTAGGGGGAGTATTTTTAATGATGTATCAACGAAAGTGCTACGCTTCATGCGTTCGGCACGTTCGAGAAATGCACAAAATTCGGCAGCTACCGTTACGAACTCAATTACGTTTTTATCAAATATCGTTTGGCTTTCTTTTTCCATGATCTATATTGATTTGAAACGCAAAGGTAAGAAAAAGGATTGAATGAGCGTAGTGCTCGTTATTTTTTTATTATTTTTGCAGCTTAGAATCTCATTCCTGTTTTATAAAAAAGAATTAAAGACTCATGGCAAAGAAGAAATTAGATAAGGAGGCGGAACGTACTCCCTCTTCCCCCAGTAAAATTGTGGCTGTATTTAAGAATGAAACCATTCATTTTGTAATCGGATTGATGCTGGTCATCTTTTCCGTTTACCTGTTGTTGGCTTTTTCTTCCTTCTTCTTCACGGGGGCTGCCGATCAAAGTATTATTGATAGTGGCAGTTCGGCAGATTTGGCGGCTGTTAATAATCAGGTGAAGAATTATGCAGGTTCACGCGGAGCGCAGTTGGCCAGTTATCTGATTAATGACTGTTTCGGTGTTTCCTCTTTCTTCATACTTGTTTTCCTGGCAGTGGCAGGATTGAAGTTGATGCGTGTACGTGTTGTACGTTTGTGGAAGTGGTTTATCGGCTGCACACTCTTGCTGGTCTGGTTCTCCGTATTCTTCGGATTTGCCTTTATGGATCATTATCAGGATTCCTTCATTTATTTGGGAGGTATGCACGGATATAATGTCAGTCGTTGGCTGATCTCGCAAGTTGGAGTACCCGGTGTGTGGATGATCCTGTTGATAACGGCTATCTGTTTCTTCATATATATAAGTGCACGTACCGTCATCTGGTTGCGTAAACTCTTCGCATTGAGTTTCCTGAAACGCGAAAAGAAAGAAGAAAAGGAGAATGTTCCGGAAGGAGAAGGCGATCCGGAATTTACGACTTCCCAACCGCAAGAAGTGGAGTTTAATTTGAAACGGACGTATAAACAGACACCTCCTCCGGCACCAGTGATGGATATTCAGGCTGAAGAACCTGAAGACGACTTTCCTATTAATAAACCGGAAAAGGAAGATACTTCCGTATCTGACGAGAGTGAAGGAGTGACTATGGTATTTGAACCGACTGTTTCCAATCCTGCTCCTATTGTGCAGGAAGACTCTTTGGAAGAGGCGGAACCTGGATTTGAGGTGGAACCGGCAGCTTCGGAAGAAGAATACCAGGGACCTGAACTCGAACCGTATAATCCTACTAAAGATTTGGAAAACTACCGTTTCCCGACTATCGATTTGATGAAGCATTTTGAAAATGATGATCCGACGATTGACATGGACGAGCAGAATGCAAATAAAGACCGCATCATCAATACATTGCGCAGCTTCGGAATCGAAATCAGTACGATTAAAGCAACCGTGGGACCTACGGTAACTCTATATGAAATTACTCCGGAACAGGGAGTACGTATTTCTAAAATCCGTGGTTTGGAAGATGATATCGCATTGAGCCTTTCCGCTGATGGTATCCGTATTATTGCTCCGATACCGGGTAAAGGAACCATCGGTATTGAAGTTCCGAACAAGAATCCGAAGATTGTTTCCGGACAGAGTGTGATCGGAAGCAAGAAATTCCAGGAATCCAAATATGACTTGCCTATTGTATTGGGTAAGACGATCACGAACGAAGTCTTTATGTTCGACCTTTGCAAGATGCCGCACGTATTGGTGGCAGGTGCAACCGGTCAGGGTAAATCGGTCGGTTTGAATGCCATTATCACTTCCTTATTATATAAGAAGCATCCGGCAGAATTGAAGTTTGTGCTGGTCGATCCGAAGAAAGTGGAATTCAGTATCTATTCGGTGATTGAAAATCACTTCCTTGCCAAACTTCCTGATGGAGGTGAACCGATTATTACGGACGTAACGAAAGTAGTGCAAACCCTGAACTCTGTTTGTGTGGAGATGGATACCCGTTATGACCTTTTGAAGATGGCACATGTGCGTAATATCAAAGAATATAACGAGAAATTTATCAACCGCCGCCTGAATCCGGAAAAGGGACATAAGTTTATGCCGTATATCGTAGTGGTGATTGACGAGTTCGGAGATTTGATTATGACCGCCGGTAAGGAAGTGGAACTTCCGATTGCCCGTATTGCACAGTTGGCGCGTGCTGTCGGCATCCACATGATTATCGCTACACAGCGTCCGACTACTAATATTATTACAGGTACGATCAAAGCCAACTTCCCTGCACGTATTGCATTCCGTGTATCTGCCATGATGGACTCCCGTACCATTCTCGACCGTCCGGGTGCTAACCGTTTGATTGGTAAGGGTGATATGCTCTTCTTGCAGGGAGCCGATCCGGTGCGTGTGCAGTGTGCCTTTATCGATACGCCGGAAGTGGAAGAAATTACGAAATTCATTGCCCGTCAGCAAAGTTATCCTACTCCGTTTTTCCTGCCAGAGTTCGTGAGTGAAGATGGTGGCAGTGAAGTCGGAGATATTGATATGGGACGTCTTGATCCGTTGTTCGAAGATGCAGCCCGACTGGTGGTGATCCATCAGCAAGGTTCCACTTCGTTAATTCAGCGTAAATTCGCTATCGGTTACAACCGTGCCGGACGTATTATGGACCAACTCGAAAAAGCGGGAATCGTAGGCCCTACCCAGGGAAGCAAGGCGCGCGATGTCTTGTGCATGGATGATAACGATCTTGAAATGCGATTGAACAATTTACAGTAACCGTTCGTTTATTAATCAAATGAGAAAGTACATTTTTAGTGTTTTAATAGCTTTACTGTCTTTGCCTGTGATTGCCCAACAACAGTCGCAGGCTAAAGTCATTCTTGACAAGACGGCAGAGGCGTTTCGTAAAGCAGGTGGTGTAAAGGCTGATTTTACTGTAAAGGCTGTGACGAACGGTCTGGTAGAAGGTGCAGAAAATGGAACGATTCAGTTGAAAGGAGAGAAATTCGTACTGAAAACGTCGGATATCATCACTTGGTTTGATGGAAAAACGCAGTGGAGTTATGTGACAAAGAATGATGAAGTGAACGTCAGCAATCCGACACAGGAAGAGTTGCAGCAGATTAATCCGTATACGTTTCTATATATGTATCAGAAAGGATTCTCTTATAAGCTGGGAGCAACCGGGACGTATCGTGGAAAAGCCGTTTGGGAAGTCGTTTTGACTGCCAAGGATAAGAAACAGGAGTTGGAACGTATCACTCTTTTTGTGACGAAGGATACTTACGAACCTTTGTATATTTTGCTTCAACAGCGTGGTCAGCAGACGCGTAATGAGATAACCATTACAAGTTATCAGACTAAGCAGAATTATGCGGATCAGGTTTTTACGTTTGATAAGAAACAATACCCCAATGCGGAGGTAATAGATTTGAGATAATATACGTTTATAACAAAACGATAAAGATAAATTAAAATGGCAGAAATAGAAAAAGTGAAATGCCTGATTATAGGTTCAGGACCTGCCGGATATACGGCAGCGATTTATGCAGGACGTGCAAATTTATGTCCGGTGCTTTATGAAGGATTGCAACCGGGTGGGCAGTTGACTACTACTACGGATGTGGAGAACTTCCCCGGTTATCCGGAAGGAATCAGTGGTCCGCAGTTGATGGAAGACTTGCGTGCACAGGCGAGCCGTTTCGGAACAGATGTTCGTTTCGGTATTGCTACGGCGGCCGATTTGAGCAAAGCCCCTTATAAAATAACAATCGATGGTGATAAGGTTATTGAAACAGAATCATTGATTATTGCTACCGGAGCTACTGCTAAATATCTAGGACTGGAAGATGAAAAGAAATATGCCGGAATGGGGGTAAGTGCTTGCGCCACTTGTGACGGATTTTTCTATCGCAAGAAAGTAGTTGCCGTAGTCGGTGGTGGTGATACAGCTTGTGAAGAAGCTGTTTATCTTGCCGGACTTGCATCCAAAGTATATCTGATTGTCCGCAAACCTTTCTTGCGTGCATCGAAGATTATGCAGGAACGAGTAATGAACCACGAGAAAATAGAAGTTCTTTTTGAACACAACGCGGTTGGTTTGTTTGGCGACAATGGGGTAGAAGGTGTAAACCTGGTGAAACGTTGGGGCGAACCGGATGAAGAACGTTACAGCTTGCCTATCGACGGTTTCTTCCTGGCTATCGGACATCAGCCGAATACTGAAATCTTTAAAGAATACGTTGATACGGACGAAGTGGGTTATATCATCACGGAAGGTGATAGTCCCCGTACAAAAGTTCCCGGAGTTTTTGCGGCAGGAGATGTTGCCGATCCGCATTATCGTCAGGCTATTACGGCTGCGGGAAGTGGTTGCAAAGCTGCTTTGGAAGCAGAACGTTATCTTTCTGCCAAAGGACTCATTTAATCCGGTTTATATCCGATCATAGGAGGGTATTAAAACCCTTATAAATATAAAAATCACCCACGCTAGAGTTTAATCTGTAGCGTGGGTGATTTTGTAGAGGAAGGTGTGCCATAATGAATAATAAAACGCAGATTAACGCAAATTATCGCAGAAATAATTTTATAAGTCGTTGATTAATATATCAATATAATTGAAATAATCTGCGATAATTTGCGTTAATCTGCGTTTTGACACTCTCTTATTTTATAAGCTCAAAGCTCCTCGAACAATATTGATCGATTGTCTTTGGTTAATACGCTTCTATTTCATCTATCCATAATTCAGCAGGAATGACTTCCGGCCCGTTATTCTTTTCAAAGTTGACACCATTATGCAGTGTGCCGCCATTCTTGATTTTGACTTTCAGGAATGTAGTCTGTGCCGGTTCAAATTCGATGGAATCGGTGAATGCAATTCTTCCTGTTTCCGGATAATCGTGTTTCAAAGCTTTTTCGGCTATCCGTGTGTATTGCTTGCCGTCTGCTGATACTTCTACGGCAACTCCTCCTGCAGGAAGAATTCTCATGGCAGGATTGAATAAAGAACCGAAAATAACTTTGCTGACTTGTGTCGGTTTATCCAGATGAACGATAAATTCCAAGTCCTTACCCTCCACGATGCCGAAACTACACCACGGAGTATAAGAAGCGTTATTGCCTCGTTTGCCATTGGTCAGTCCAAAGGTGGTTTTGTCAGCTCCTAATACATCGTTTTCATCGAATATATCGCCTGTCCATCCCATCGTATAATTAACCGTATAGGGCTTTCCTGTCAATAAATTGCCATACAGTGGCTTGTGAGCTACTTTGCCCAACATCTTTCCGTCTTTGAAAGCAGCGGCTTTCAGGTCGATATTACCTTCAAGAACGAAAGGCTTTTCATATAAGACGGACGCTTTGGTCGGTTCGCTGCCATCCGTTGTATACCGGATTTCCGCATTCGGGTAGAAACTTTCCAGCAATACCATTAAAGGACCGTTTTCATCTGCGTGCGTATTTATATTTACGTCATAGAAGTTGAGACAAGGTTGGGTGTTCATAACTTTCAAACGTTCAAATTCAGTCACCATCCGTTCGCAGAAATTCTTCCAGTCTTTGTTTACGTTTTGTGTCCAGGCCGTTTCGGCGATAGCCATTGCACGCGGGAAAGCCTGGTAGTCTGTACGTTCTGAAGTCTGCATATATTCTCTCCAGATATTACCTTGTATTCCGATGATATGCTTCTTGGCAAGCTCGTCAGCGTCGTCCGGAACAGGGTTATAGCTATATGTTTTCTTCAAGGTATTGTATCCGCCAATAGTAGTCGGAGCAATTTCCGGCTCTTCCTGGTAGTAGTCCAGATATACATAAGGATTCGGAGTCATGATGGCATTATGCCCTGCTTTGGCTGCGTTCATACCGCCTTCTACACCGCGCCATGACATAACAGTTGCATTGGGAGCCAGACCACCTTCGAGAATTTCATCCCAGCCGATGATGTTTTTACCTTTGCTATTCAGGTATTTCTCCATACGGGTAACGAAATAGCTTTGCAACTTATCTTCTTTGCTGTGCTTTATTCCGTCTATCTTACTGGGAGCCGTATCATCTTTCAATCCTAACTGACGGATTAACTGCTGGCAGAAAGCACTATTCTTCCATGCTGTCTTGGGACATTCGTCGCCACCGATGTGAATGTATTCGCTGGGGAATAATTCTATTACTTCATCCATCACTCCTTCAAAGAATTTGAAAGTCGTTTCACTCGGGCAGAATACCTGTTCGAATACTCCCCAGGTAGGAGATACCTTGTAAGTTTGTGTAGAGTCGCATGACAATTCCGGATAGGCGGCAAGTGCAGCCAATGCATGTCCCGGCATTTCTATTTCGGGAACAACATTGATATATTTACTTGCAGCATAAGCCACTACATCTTTGATTTGCTCCTGTGTATAATAACCTCCATGTTCTTTTCCGTCGAATACTTGCGGATAGTTTACATAGTAATAGTCTACTAATGTCTTTTCACGCTGGGAACCGATTTCCGTCAATTTGGGATATTTCTTAATCTCGATTCTCCATCCCTGATCGTCTGTCAAATGCCAGTGGAAGACATTCATCTTGTTTATAGCCAGTAAGTCGATAAACTTGTAAATGTAGTCAATCGGTACATAATGGCGGCAAACATCCAACATGAGTCCGCGATGAACAAAACGGGGTGAATCTTCAATTTCTACGGCAGGAACCGACCAGTCAGCTTTCTTATCCAACTGCTTTCCGTAAATTGCCGGAGGGAGTAACTGATAAAGAGTCTGCACTCCATAAAAGAACCCGTTCGGTTGGGAAGCGGTGAGCGTAATGAGACTGGGAGTAACCGACAATTTATAACCTTCTTTCGGCATACCTTCCTGTACAACAAAAGAGATCGCTGTTTTTCCGTCTGTATTTTCAGCTTCTTTCAAGGAAATTCCTGCTGTCAGTTTTAGTTGTCCGGCCAGGCTGTCGGCAATGCTTTTTACTTCCGGAGCATCCGAAGGAACTACGAGGCAGACTTTGTTGTTTAGTTCAAAGCGTCCTTCCTGTGGAAGAATCTGGTTGGGTTTGGGAACGATGTTGTACTCGTTCGCCGCTTCTTTTGTCTTTTGGCAACTGGGGGCGATCATTAGCAAGGACAAAAGAAGAAGAGAAATACTTTTCTTCATGGTCAAAATGTGTGTTAAGTTATAAATAGATTTGACAGGACAAATGTACTTGTTTATATGATAAGTTCCAATAATATGGAAATAAAAAAAGCCGGAATGATGTCCGGCTTTTAGCTAAAGTTTCAGATTAATGTAGTTATATAATTAAGAGAGAGTTTTTATTTCAGTAGTTGCTCTTCGATGATTTGTACGTACTTCTCCGGAGTAGCTCCGACTTCAATAATCGGTTTGCCGCCTGCAGGTATGAAGAATAAGGTAGGCAATGCCTGCACACCGAAGTGATTACATAAATCCTTTTCCTTGTCTGCATTAACTTTGTAGAATACAACTTTACCTTTATATTTTTCAGCCAGCTTTTCCATTTCCGGAAGTAAGCGCATGCAAGGTCCACACCAAGTTGCCCAGAAATCAATCACAACCGGTTTGTCGCCATTATAAACGAACTCATTCCCGTTTCTGTAGTCGAAGATGTGTTCGAGGAAGAATTGGCGGGTAATCGGATTCAGTTTGCCGTCTTCCACTTTAGTTTCCGTTACTTTAGCTTCCGCTTCCGGTATGGGAACCATGTCAAATGGCTGGAAGTAAATTTTCTGATGAATATAGTCGATGGATATGATTCCGTAGTCCAGTATCTTTTTGCCTAATACGGAGCGTTTCAAGTACGGGTTCTTCACTGCCATGGCATCTTCAATCTTTGTTTTTACAAACATGGTTTCCGGTAAGATGAGGCTTTCCTCTTCTTGAGTGGTTTCTTTATATCCATTGGAAACTTTTTGGTTGGTTCCTTTGGTATATTGTGCGCTCCATGTATTGAAATCTTTTTCGGTAAGGTTCACCAATCCTTCGCTCCATGTGTCCAGAACAAGAGAAACAGGTTTTCCCTGAATGGATACCGGACATACGATTCCTAATCCTGTAATCAGCTCAAAGTTCTCCCGATAGTTTAATTTCATGTAAGAAGGACGGTAGGGCTGCGTAATGGTGAGCTTTTTCCGTTGCATATCAATGGTCAGAACAGAAGTGCGGAAAATAGCACCGCTTAATACACCCATCACTCCCAGCTTGCGTAGATACGGTTCGTCTTCCAAAGTGAAAGCCGGAAGATCGTTGTTAAACGTGTTGTTGCCAATAGCAACAGTTGCCATTTCATATACTTTTCCGACGGGCACTTGTTTGAATACAAAATCTTGATAAGAACTAAAAGTGCCGTTCTTCCCCGTGTCGATGCGTAACTTCTTGAGAGCTTCAGGAAGCAGGGCGTTATGTCCTGACAGATCGAGGACAAAGTCTGCCACTTCGCCATTGATGGCGGCTTCTACGATAATCTTTCCATCAATGGTTTTGAATGGAATGACCTCTGTCATACTGTTCTGTGTCTGTGCACTGATTCCTCCGGCAATACAAAATGCAAGTAGACAGAGATACATCTTTGTTATTATTCGCTTCATATCTTTTTCTGTTTAAAGTTCATTTCTCTTTCCTGATTTCAATCTTTTTCTCTTGATTGTCTTTCTTGACAATAATATAACCGGTATCACCGGGAATGGCTTTCATGATATCTTCCACGGCCATTTGGCTCATGGGACAATCGTCCAGAGAAGTACCGTTGATGTTAATCACCTGGTCGCCGAAAGCAACTTTATCTTTCATGCTGTCCCAGATCGTTGTAATTTCGAATCTGTCATTGCGTGGCAGAATACTCACGTTCCAGAGAGCGGGAGCACCGCCCATGTCGGTTTTTCCTTCTTCAAACGGGAAGAAGTAGAACCGTCTGCGCATATAATCGATAATCACTTTACCGTATTCCAGTAAATCCACCCCGATGATACTTCCATTCATTACTGTGGTCGTACTACCCACATTCGTGAATTCTTTCCCCATGATGTTGATAGGAGGAACAGTCACCTTCTTTATATCCACCGGCTTGCCCAGACCTGTTATTCCGGCAGCTACGATACCATATCCATGGTTAGTCACTTTTGAAATGTCAGACAGTCTCTCATAATCTTCTGTAGAATAAAGCAGAAAGCCATCTGCACCTGTATCGAACAGAACCTTGAAGTCATTGTCCCCTAAGCGGACATTGACGATGGAATGATGCTCCGTCTCATCCAACAGTGGAATTCCATCCGTTACTTTTAGTCCTTCAGGACGATACGGATAATTGATAACCATTATTTTAGAACGGGAATCGAATGTGACTACCGACTGTGCGAAAGCGTCTCCCCCAAGAATACCGACAACTCCTAGTCCGGCGAAGAATGGATTCTTAGGCAGCACCATTGTCTTCAACTGCTTGATTTTATAGTCTTTCCCGATAGAAACATTCTGTACATGTGCTTCCTGATAATTGGAGCCTTGTGCATTCACATCGGAGATGCGCGTATATCCTGCGGCAGTAGCTTTCATTTCCGTTGCGGCATCATACATAGTTCCGGTTCTTCCTCCCGTATCAATGATATATTTCACTTTTATACCGTTAACAGTGACGGGGATAATGATTTTCTCTTGTATAAATTCATAAGGAATGGTGTCGCAAACCTTATTCCGGATTTGCGCTGCCATTCTTTGTCCGCAGTTTAGAAATAACAGCAGCCATAAGCCGGTCAGTATTCCTATTCTTTTCATATTATTCTTTTTCATAGATAATATCCTTCACTCCGGAAGCTGTCTCAATCGTCAGCTTCGTCTTCTTTTTCTCTTTCAATTCAGGAATTCCGTTCAGAATACTTTCGCAGAAGTCATATTTTTTAGCAGGTTTACCATTGATTTTAATCACCTTGTCTCCGACTGCTATCTTACCTTTCGTACTACTCCATACGGTAGATACAAACAAATCTCCGTCTTTGACCGTCAAGTCAAAATTGTTACTTTGATTGTTTATTTCATTGTCCGGTTGAAATGCTTCGAAATAGAATCTTCCGCGTGGATAGTCGATGGTCACTTTACCGTATTGCAACAGTTTGACACCCAATAATGTGTAAGGGTGATTGTTGGTACTGGTTGTTACATTACGGAATTTGGTGGCTCCGACTGATAATAATGGAATACGAACCCTGTAAGAGGAAGCCTTGTCTGCTTGGCCGGATACTCCGATACTCCCTTCTCCATACCCCTCGGAAACCACTTCCATAGAGGCTTCCGGTTTGATTTTTTCAAAATCGCTTTCGATAAGTGATAACAGGCTGGGACTACCTGTATCAAATAATACGTTGATATTGCTGACCGGAGCTATTTGTATGCTGACGATCGGCATACCGCCTCCTTTGGTGAAATTCAACATCTTTCGTAAAGACACCGTCGATGGTTTTTCAGCAGAGGTAACTATGATATTTTTGGTTTGCGAATCAATCGTGACAATGGTGCTTGCGAATAAATCACTGCCGATGATACCGTCTACTCCAAAACATTCCCAGCCTTTTACCTCATCAATGACCAGTGACGGAGCATTTTTGAAGTTAATGACATGGTCGGGAGTCGTCAGATTCTCTATCCGGGTAGTTTTATAATAGCTTTCCACGTTATTCACATCCGTTACTTTAGTCGAGTCGGTGGCTGCCAGTTGCAGTGCTTGGCAGGCTTGGGTCGTGAGTGCCGTACGTCCTCCCGTATCAAAAATGAAAGGACGTGCTGTGCCGTTCACTTTCATTTCGATAATCATCTTTTCACCTACCATCTGGTAAGGTATAGTTGCCTTATATTGTTGGGCGAATACAGGAACCGCCATGCAAAAGGCGACGACGATTCCTATCATACGAGTTGTGTACTTCATAAGCTAATTTTATTTGCTGACTTTTTCTGCTTCCAAAATTGCCTGATAAGCGTTTACAATACCTCCGGAAATACACAAATCATCGAAAAGGAACAAGTCTTGTGAAGGACTGTCGTTTACGCGGATTCCTTTTTCCACTTCCACTCCTTTGCGTGAAGTGACGCTTTTCAGTAGTATGTCACGGATTTGTGAGCCGGTTAATTTAGGGAAATATGATTTCACCAAGGCAGCTACACCGGCTACAGTAGCCGATGCCATTCCTTCACCTGTACCTTTTTGGTACGTATCACCCATATAGGATGAATAAATATCTGTTCCCGGTGCATACAGATCGAGAGCAGTTGCACCGTAATTGGTGTTCAGTACCGGATTTCCATTCTTATCTGAAGAAGCAACCACCATAAAATTGGTAAGTTCTCCGTCTTTTCTCATCTTCCGGTTAGGGAAGAATTCATCTTTATCCATGTCTACTGACAGATCCCAAACCGGAACTATTACCAATGCTCCTTTCTTTTCAGCTTCTTTCAGTGCATCTGCTACCCATTGTCTCTGTTCTTCCGGGTATAATGAATTTTGTTCCGGCAATAAAATAACATCCGCTCCGTGGTTTACTGCATACCGGATGGCCAGTGCCATATCTTTTAAATAAGGTTCTCCTTCTCCCGGATGAATACGTAAAGTCATAATTTCTGCATTATCGGCAATACCGTTACTTCCGACACCGTTGTCGCGTTTGGCGGCGATCACTCCCGCTTTCATAACTCCTGTTGCTGCATCAGATGTCAACAGTACATTATTGCCATATTGTGTGTCGTTAATATCCAGAGGATTATCACCTACAATTTCTTTCCGGTTATCAGTTCCGTATTTTTTTAAAGCATCTTCATAGGACGTTTTGGCTGTTTCCACACTTTTTTTCCCCATTCTTTGGTATACGAGATCCCATTTGTCCGTTTGGTAAATGCTGAATGAATAAGCGGTAAAAACAAAAGCGATTTCAGAAAGGCTGTCTCTTTCTGCCTTAGGATCATAGCAGCTCTGGAAATCATCGACAGTCAGCTCTTTTCCGGGGAAACGCTTTTTCATGTCCTTATCGAATTTCTCAATATATTCTTCAATGACATAAGAGAGTTGCAGGCCACCGTATGAACCTCCGATTCTGGATTCAGGCATTACCTTATAACGATAATAACTATATTCTTCCATATTTTCCGGTGCAGGTACTTCCTGACGTTTTCCGTTAATGATTTTATAATATTTTTTTCCGTCAAAGATATAATCCGCATATTTATCTTTCAGACGGAAAAATTCACGTTCTCCTTCGCGTGTCAGAGATTCCATGACTTGACCGTCTTTACCACCGATGAAATTCCAACCATTGATGTCGTCTATCAAACCATTCTTGTCATCGTCTTTCTGGTTCAGCTTTTCTTTGGGATTCACCCAGATAGCCTGTTTCAGATCTTCGTGTTCTACGTCCATTCCTGTTCCGATCAATGCAACAACCGGTCTTTTTTTAGCTTTCTTCTTGTTGGCTTTCAGATACTCGTAAGCCTTGTTCACTTCAGCACCATATACACTGTCTTTGTTGAAAGAACAGTTAAACCAGTCCAGTTCGGATTGTTTCTTTTGTGTTTCTGCTTCTTGTTTTACTAACTGTGCCGATGCTGTAATGCTGATAAAACAGCATATAATAGGAAATATAAGTTTCTTCATTGTTGATGAGTTATAATTTATACAATCTAGTTATTTTCTTATTTTTAAAATAGCTTCGCGCACCTGTTCCCCCCGGACATTACGTGCAGCGAGTTTACCTTCTTTGTCAATGACAACAAGGAAAGGGATGGAGTAGAAACCGTAAGCAGCCTGAATAGCGCTTGGAGTCTTGCTGTTTTTGGGAAATCCTGTTTTATCCCATAGCATCACCCACGGCAGTTTTTCTTCATCCAGCATTTTTCTCCATTTTGCTTCGCTGTCATCCAACGAAACACTGATGAATTCTAAATCATCCGCTTTCAGTTCATTGTATATTGTCAGCATGCTACGCATTTCTTTGCGACAGGGACCACACCAGGAAGCACAAAAATCCAATACGACAATTTTCCCACGGAAATCTTTCAGACTTACATTTTTTCCGTTGGCATTTATGAATGTAAAGTCGGGACATTCTGCATTGATAATTTGATGGGAGAGGACCTCTACCCGGTTTACCAACCATTTGGCAACGAAAGACGTCCGTTCATTTTCCGGTATCATATCCAGCAACATTTTGTTGGAGTAGTAATCATTAACATTGGCCAGATAAGCCAGTGCGGCTGCCATGCCGGGAGTCAGTTTCCCTTTGACAGAAGCAGAAATCGTAGCTATATCCGGATCTTTTTCTGTAGGCATATAGTTTTGTAAAGTCAGAAATGAATCGATGCCGGTGAATGAGAGCGAACTTTGTTCGGGGTTCTTTTCATCAAAAAAACCATTAATGCTTACAGGAACGTTTTCGAAGTATATGTTTTGTTCCGTATTTCCAATATATAATGTGTATACATCAGGTGAAATTTCTTTTTTTTCGGTTTCGAATACTCCATTTTGGCTAATAGGACAACTTAAAATGAGGTTCCCATTCAAATCCTTAACTTGCAAAGTGGTTGGTTTGAGTAGTCTCAACTTTCCTTTGAATTGTAGTCCGCCGTCGCTCCATAGAGGAGTGGTGCTGCATAAGAGCAATAATATCAGTGAGAGTCTTATTAATTTCATGATTTGGAGTTTATAATATATCGTAAATTCTAAATATCTTTATTCTTATTTTATCTATCCTTTAATAAAACGACTAACTTAATCGCTATGGAAGATTTTCTTTACCAATCTCCCCAATCTCCCCAAGGATCATCATCGCCATCTCCTTCATCTGTTTCCGGTAGTTCCGGATAAGGTTTAATATCCCAATCTTCCGGCCCTTTGGCGATAGCTTCCAAATCAATATTATATTTTTTTAGATAGTTTGTCACAAAATCGAACTTAGTGCTTAGAAATGGATAGGTTGCCGAAGGAAACATTGCTTTCCGTTCTTCTTTGGTATGACGCATGGCTATTTGCAGATAGCCGATAAATGTTTCTTTGGCTGTTGGAGGATTATCGGAACCGGGTGTAGAATGTTTACCTGATACTGTATTTACATTACCAGGATAGCCTCTCGTGAGATAATAATTAGGATCGGCTTTACTTTCGATGTCTTCACTTCTGACAATCGGAGTCAAATGGTCGAATCCTGCATCAAATTCATCTTCGGGTATGATAATGTTTCCGTTGGCGATAGCTGTATTTATAACTTCATCAATTATTTTGAAGCGGCGTATGGTAAAACTATCCTTATTGCCGGCAATAGGAGTTTTCCATCCTGTGATTGGGTCATCGTAAGTGCTGTGGGTTTGATCTCCCCAAAAACAAGTTATCCAGCAGTCGGTTTGGCCTTCATCATGCTCGGGCAGTGCTACATAATATTCCAGTACTCCCGGTATGATGGAGGTAAATACAGAATAATTGTATACCATATACCAGTACATAGGAAATACTCTGTCCGTAACTTCCCGATTGAGATAAGGAAAAATGTGATTCTTCATAAAAGTAATATAAAATGCCCCCATTTCGTCATTGAGACAATTTTCGAATACTCTTGATGAACTACCGACTCCACCATTAGTCCAATTTTTATTGAGGTCTTTTTCAGTGATATCTTTATATATTATCTTCACTCCGAAATCTTGGTAGATTTTCATGACATCATTGTCCCATGAATTATTTCCTTGCGGAAACTCAAATCCTCCGGCAAGTGCAAGCGGGTCTGGCGTCGGGATGATTGAGTCATCATCGTAACAGGACGAGAATGTGAGACAGAATAGTAATATCCATACATTATATATTGGCTTCATGATTCTCTGTTGTTTAAAATTAGCGATCATTATTTCTTATATTTATAGTTAGTTTGTAACGGGAACCCCAGTCCGTTCCGGTCCGAACGGATTTTGTTCCAATAATAAGTTTCTTTGCAACACTTCTGTTGGGATAGGTAATACGTATGAAGGATCGTTTTTTGTTAGTGTATAAACTTTGCCTTCCCATTTGTGCTGTATGGAAGGCATACCATATCGACGTAAGTCGAACCAGCGTTGTCCTTCGTAGCAAAGTTCTTTTCTGCGTTCTTCACGTATTTGGGTGATCAAAGCATCTCCACTCAATCCGGAAAAAGACGGTGCGTTTCCTCTATCATATCGTTTTTCCAGCAATGTATTCATAGCGGTGATGGCATCTCCTTCGTCTTGGCTCATGGCAGCGGCTTCTGCATAGTTTAGATAAGCTTCTGCTATTCGGAAGGAGAGTGCAAAATAATCACTGCTTCCGGAAGTGGGGACGGAACGTAGTGTCTTATATTTGCCATAGGGGAGATAAGTATCATAAAATGTGCTGTTCTCCGGAACTGCCTCGTTATATAGCATTTCCCTGGTAATATAACGGTCTTTGCGTAGGTCGCCTTCCGAGAAACTATTGATTAATCCGTCTGCTGCTTTGAACATTCTTCTGGTCTTTTCTTCATCGCTGTTTTCATCTTTCTTATCGATATAACCTTCGTATTCACCTGTCAAGTCTCGGATAGTTCCATAACTCCAGATGACTTCCGGCGAATCATATGTATTGAATGTGTAATAAGGTTCTTTTATACCTGCTTCCGGTGCAGGAATAGTATTCAGATCGCGTAGTGAGAAGTTCCAATCTTTGATAACTTTCTCTGCATACGTTTTCGCTTCTTCCCAATTTTCCATATATAGAGCTACACGTGATTTTAATAATTGTACCATAGGTAGACTGACAAGGTAGTTCGGTTCATATTGTTGTGTGGCGGAGAGAGTTAGGAATAAACGTTCTGCTTCGTTCAGGTCGGTAACAATCTGTTGGTATACTTCTTCTACCGTGTTCCGTCTCATCAATATATTGTCATCATCTCTCATTTTACTGTCCAGCTTGAGAGGAACTCCCAATGATTCTTTGTTATAATTATAGGGAAGTCCGTACTGATTGACTAACATATAATAATAAAAAGCCCGTAGGGCATAGGATTGTGCCTTAATATAATTCTTTTCTATTTCTGTACCGGATACTTCGTCAATATAGTCAAGTGTGGCATTAGCTCCTAAAATATATTCATAAAGGTTCTCCCAAGTATTGACTGTTTGTTGTCCCAATTTTTCTCGTATTTCGAACATATTGGGTTGCCAGCTATACAGTATCTCAAATATTTCCATATCTGCTTTGTCGTTTTCAGGGAATTCGTAACCTTCCACCTGATTCTGCTCGACATCATCTGCGAGTATTTCCTGATAGTTGAGAAATTTGGTATCCTTTTGTTGGGGATAGGCTTCTCCGATAAGCATCTCTTGTAATGCATTAGCGTCTTTGGGTATATATTGGCTCTGTGACTTTGGCTCTAAGAAATCTCCGCAAGCGGTGAGGCCGGTCAGTGTAATTGTATAGATTAAATATTTAAGTTTCATATCTCTCTTTGTTTATTGTTTAAAATCCTATATTAAGTCCCAATGAGAAAGAACGTGGCATGATACTGTTTTCTAATTCCGGATCAAAACCATTGAAACGTTTGCTGGCTATTACAAATACATTGTCCATATTAAAGTTAATAGACAGATTTTTAGCATGTATCTTGTCACACCATTCTTTTTTCATCTGCCAGGATAATCCAATGTTACGGCAACGCAGGAATGAAGCGCTGACTACCATAGCATCTGATTTTTCCCACATATAAATGGGTGATTCTGCGGTCTCCGTGTTAGGCAAAGTCCAAGCGATCCCTAATGGCCATATCGGCAACCCGGGGATATTTGTGTAAGCTTCGTCTCCTGTCTTTTGCCAGCGATTCAATAAATCGCGGTTTATATTCTTGGTTGGATCGGGCATCATATTATGTTCTCCTCGGAAATCATTGTAAGGTGACGTCAAACGCTTTTTGCTACCTAACAAAAGGGAGAAGCTGGTATTTAGTGACAAAGATTTGTAGCGGAAACTCAAACCGAGACCTCCGGTGAAATACGGCTCTTTTTCTCCGGAATATACAAGGTAAGTGGTCGGGTCGATGCCTTTACTTTTTTCTTCTTCCGGGACCTCAACATAGTTGAACATCGGTTTGCCGTTACTTCCATCAAGACCGGCAAAGGAATATGACCAGAATCCGCTCAACGGATATCCTTCTTTTAATATCTGGGTGTTGCTTCCGGTCAAGTACATCCCCGTGGTTCTGTCAATCGTGGTTTCTCCGCCTTTGTTCCAGTTTTTAGAGGCATTCAGGTTAATATTCAGGCTGAAATCACGTTTCTGAACAGGTGTGAATGATAACGTGTATTCAATTCCCCGATTGTAAATAATTCCGCCGTTACGTTTCATGTCGTTAATTCCATATTCGAATGGTAAATCTACGGTGATTACCGCATTGGAACGTCGGGTGTAGTATTCCAGATTCATATAAAACATATGAAACAGTTCCAGGTCTACACCGAAATTCCAGTTTTTGGTACGTTCCCAGGAGAGATACGGATTGGGGATCTGGCTGATAGTGGAGTAATATCGATTATATCCTGCTTGTACTCCGTTCTGACTTAAGATTAGTTCAGGACTTTCACGTGTCAAAGCGTTTCCCTGAATACCAAATGTTCCTCTGAAATTGAGTGTTGTGATCCATTTCAGATACTTTTGGAAGAAAGCTTCTTCCGATGCTCTCCAGGAAAAACCGAATGAATAAGTCGGGTCGATACGGTGATTGATATCCTGTCCGAAAACGTTGGAAGCGTCATTTCGTACATTGGCATTGACTACATAGCGATTCTTGAATGAGTATGCAAAAGTAGCGAAGAACGAAAGGAAGTTGTTGGTATTGTTTGTTCTTTTCCAACCTCTGTCATAAAGTTCTTTTAATATTCCCCAGCCTGTTGGACTTCCGCCCGGTGATACTACTTGGCTTGGTATGGTAGGTGCTACAATACGTTCGCCTCTGTCCGGTACATATCCCCAAACTGTATTGGCTGTTCCTTTAGCTGTAGACGAGCGAAGTTCCATACCCAATAGCGCATTCAATCGGTTATCAGGATTGAATGCTTTGCTGAATTGTAGCTTGTTCTGGATATTGTAAGAATACTGGTTGTTGTCATTTGTGTACAATCTACCTCCGAATGGAAGCTGTGCAGCTTTAAAATCGGCACTGGTGGGAGTAACAGAATTAAAATCATAACCACGATACAGGTTGGCAATGTAGTACGTGCGTTCGGTAGCCCAGCTTTCATTTGTACTGTTATTAGTCGAATAACCGCCTGTAAATTGATAAGTTAACCAGTCAAGGACATGCCAGTTGACATCCAAGGAAGCGGACATGAAGTTGGAGCGTGCTTTTGAGCCGCTGTTATCCCGTTCATTGATGAAATTGTATGAAAGGGTTTCTTTATTTCCTGTTTTATAATAGTATCCGTTTTCTTGCATATAATAAGCATCCGGGTCAATGATACGGTTTGTATTAGTTGCATAACCCATTGGATTGATATCATCGAAAAAACCGTTAGTAGTAGAAACGCTACCGTTTAAAGTCATGCTGATAGTCAGTTTTTCTATCGGACGTAACATCAGAGCGATGCGGCCTGTCATACGTTCGTTATCGTTACCTATTTCCTGACCTTCGCTGTTGTTATATCCCATAGATGCCGAATAACTGAACTTGTTCGTTCCACCGGAAACACTAACGTTGTGACTATGGCTGAACGAACGGCGTGTCAGGCGTTTGAACCAGTCAGTATTGCGGGTTTCCATATCGTTGTAAAGTTTTCGGTATTCGATATCTGAAATGTCATGTTCCTGTAACATCCGTAATATACCTTCATAGGTGTTAGGATCCTTATAAGGCATTGTTGCGTAAGTGATCCCTGCATCGAACGCTTCTTGTGAGAAACGGATGCGTTCTTGAGAGTTCATAAAGTTGAACATTCCATAATTAGGGCGTTGTCCGATGTTGAAGTTGGCGGAATAGTTTACAGTCAATCTGTCAGTGGTATTCTTTTTGGTTGTGATTTCGATTACACCGTTAGATGCTTTTGAACCATAGATAGCAGTGGCGGAAGCATCTTTCAAGATTGTGATGTTTTCGATGTCAGCGGGGTTTAGCCATGAAATCTGGTTGCCGATGATATCCTTTAAACTTTTAGTCATCAGTTCGCCGCTATCTAGTGTTACTTGGAAATCTTCCTGAATAATACCGTCTACTACCCACAATGGATCACGATTTCCTTGTAGCGTACTGGTACCTCGAATCTGGATCTTAGGCGCAGTACCTACCCGACTGCTTGAGTTAGTAACCACCATACCTGCTACACGTCCTTGTAACATTTGGTCGATAGTAGTGTAGGAAGGCATTATAATGTCTTTGGCTTTTATCGTAGTAATGGAACCAACGAGGTCACGACGTTGAATATTCTGGTAGCCGGTTACCACCACTTCGTCAATTTCCGTACTGGAACTGGTCAGAGTGACGTTGATTGTTTTCTTACCTGTATATTTCAACGTTTTCTTTTCCATTCCGATAAAAGAGAACGTAAGAATCAGCCCCTCTTGTGCCGGAATATTAAAAGTATAATGTCCGTCCAATCCGGCGATGGCTCCATGTTTGGAGCCTCGGATCGTAACAGTGGCACCGGGTAATGCTTCGCCACTGGCATCTCGAATCCAACCACTGATTGTAACTTTCTGGCTTTGCTTTTTCTTTATAACAATTGCACTACCAGAGATTTCGTAAGTCAGGTTAGTACCTTCCAGACATTCATCCAGAATTTCAGTAATTGTTTTATCTTTTGCCTTGATGGTGATATCGGTCACATTAGCAATGTCTTCCGTTCCATACATAAAGACAAATTTCGTACGATTCTGCAGATACCAGAGTGCTGCTTCCAGCGTTTCTCCTCTCAAGTCGATGGAGATTCTCTGATTGTCCTGTGCTTGAATCATGAGTGAAGAAAGGGAGAATATCCATAAAAGACAGAACTTTACAAAGTTTCTGCTTGCATAAGATATCGCCCATGGCAGGGATTTTACTCGTTTTTTCATAATGCGTTAGTTATATTATGTATTATTACTGTTTGTAGGAAATGTGCAGGATGCCCTCCCGTTGTTTGATATTGACCAGATTTAACTCTGTAATCATGTCGATAATCGGGTTCATGTTGGCGTAACGGTTAAGGTAAGCTCCGATACGCACCTGTTTGGCTGCTTCGTCTTCAAAAGAATATTGGAATCCATACCATTTGGACAGGTATGACATCACATTCTCAAGAGGGACATTTAAAAAGATAAATGATCCGGATTCCCAAGATGTGTACAAATCAGTGTTTACGTTGGCGACGGTATTTGTACCGGTATTTTTATTATATGTATAGTGCTGGTTGGGAACTAATTCGAATGCTTCATTTCCACTGTTGATTCTTACTGTTCCACTGATTAAGGTTGTACTTTCCGTATCTTCATCAGCGTAGGCTCTTACGTTGAACGACGTTCCCGTCACCCGGATAGATGTATGCGATGTTTTTACGATGAACGGATGCTCCTTGTCCGGGGCAACATCAAAATAAGCCTCCCCTTCAATTTGCACAATACGTTCTTTACTACTGAAACAAACCGGATAAGTCAGCCGGGTTTCCGCATTGAGATGTACCCTCGTGCCGTCGGAAAGCGTGATAAGGCATTCCATCCCCTGCAATGTGCGTAGTGTGTTTGGGATTTCTTTTACTTGTGGTTTGTTGGCGGGAATCTGATAGTTGATCCCTTTAGAATCGATCACAAATGCTCTGACCGCATTCTCCGGAAGATTATTATCGGAAAGATTGAAAGATTTGCCGTCACTCAAGATCAGTTCCCCGCCAAGGGTTCCCGGAGTGATGTCGCTAATCGTTTCTTCGGATATCCAATGATAGATAAAGTAAGAAGTAGGTACTAATAACAAGATGATGAGAGCTGCATATTTCAGACTCTTTTTCCACGAAAAAACAGTACCCGATTGATTGCCTCCTAATAACGGATAGACTTTCTCCCACGCTTTTTGTGAAGAGAAACTTTTTATTAACCGGCTGTTTTCTTCATACGTTTCCTTATTTAATATCCGGTCGGCTATCTTTTGATGTTCCGGGTTTTCATCCAACCATGCACGATAGTTCTTTTCCTCTTCGGGGGTAGACGAATGAGTAAATAAGGAAGCTAAGATTTTTGCAATTTTAAATTTTTCTTTGAATGAATTCATCGTTTTTTCGATTTGTTATATAAGTAAAACAATCCAATCGAAAAAACGGGGTAATCAAAAAGTTACTTTATTTACATAAAAATAGTAATAAGGCATAATTTATGCCTTTGAGGCTTTCGCGAAGTTTGCGATAGGCGAATTTCTTTAACGTATGGACAGTACCCTCTGCAATTTGCAATTTGTCAGCAATCTCATGGTTTTTTAACCCTTTCATGGAGTATAAAATGATATTTCGCATCTGGGTAGGCAATTCTTCTACCGCTTTGCGCACTATGCGGAAAGTTTCCTGCTCGATAATTGCAGCTTCGAAGCCGCTGTCAAACTCTTCCTGTTCTGCAAAATCAGGAATATCCAACTGCTCATGTTTGAGATGATTCAGGCATTTATTTCGGGTGACGGTATAAAGGAAGCTCTTTACTTTCAGAATGTCATCAAAATCTTCTTTTCGCTCCCAATAAACTAACAATGCATCTTGTACGATGTCTTTGCAGACCTCTTTGTCCTCGATATAGTGAGATGAGAAAACACAAAGAATAGGGTAGTAGTCATCAAATAGCTTTTTGAAAGCCTGTTTGTTGCCACGTTTTATGTCTGCAATTATATTTTCTATATGTATGTTCACTATTTAGGGTGGAGCGATTGGAGCAGAAACTCTCTTACCCAATCTTACTTATTTTCTTCAGCTTTTCTTCTTCGATGATTTTGATCTTTCTTCCGTCGATAGTAATCAGTCTTTCCGTAGCGAATTGCGACAAGGTACGGATAGCGTTCGAAGTAGTCATATTGGAAAGATTTGCCAGATCTTCACGTGAAAGATAAATGCTCAACGTAGAACCGTCTTCTTCCAGTCCATAACTTTCTTTCAGGAAGATAAGTGATTCGGCCAAGCGTCCGCGAATATGTTTTTGTGTCAGATTAACGGTACGTTCGTCAGAGATACCCAAGTCAATGGAAAGCTGGCGGATAAAGAACATGGCCAAGTCATTGTTTTGGGCAACCAGTGTAGTGATGGCACTCATAGGAATCAGGCAAACAACGGAAGGTTCGAAAGCTGCTGCGGCAGTTACAAAATCTTGTTTGGCAAAATAAGCACGATATGCAAAGTATTCGCGTGGTTTAATCATGCGGATAATTTGACTTCTACCCCCCACACCATCTTTGAAGATTTTCACTTTTCCACTGATGAGACACATCAGATGATGTGGCGTTTCTCCTTCACAGTAGATGGTTTCATTCTTTTTGTAGGTTTGTATCGTATAATTATTCATCAGAAACTCCTTTTGCTCATTGTTTAGAGGAGCTAACATATCGGATAACGGTTCCGAAATATCGATGTCTGACATATTCATTTTTACCATGAGTGCTACAAAACTGTGTTATACAGCACAAAAGTAAAAAGAAAAAATGAGAAAATGAACGAATCTATAAAAAGATTGCACAAAAGTGGGAGCTTTCGTGCAATCTTGCAGACATTTTATTTGGTAAACAACAGTTCTCTATATTTAGGCAACGGCCATATTTCGTCATCCACTTCCATCTCCAGGTGGTCGATGTGGTCGCGGATTTGGTCAAGATATGGGCGTACTTTTTCTTCGTATGCGAATGCCCTTTCTTTGTAGTTTTCCATGTGGTTGGCTACTTTTCTCGCTTCGGTCATGTCGCGCACGAGTACTTTGATAGAAGTGACCCGGTGTGAAATCTCACGAATCAATTCTTTACGGTCGGCACTCAATACTTCGTATTCTTCAGCCGGGAATATTTCTTTCAGTCCGCGAAGATTTTCGAGCAAACGGTTCTGATAGGCAACCGCAGTCGGTACGATGTGGTTGATGGCGAGGTCGCCCAATACACGGCCTTCGATTTGCACCTTCATGGTGTATTTCTCCAGTTCTACTTCCAAGCGGCTGTTCAATTCAGTTTCGTTGAAGATACGTTCGCCGATAAGCACCGATTTGGATTGGTTGTCAATATAGTGCATCAGAGCTTCCGGTACGTGGCAGATATTAGTCAGTCCGCGGCGTGCAGCTTCTTGTTTCCATTCTTCGGAATAACCGTCCCCTTCGAAACGAATCGGTTCGGAGGCGATAATTGTTTCTTTCAGCAGGCGGAAGATAGCTTCGTCTTTGCCAACTCCTTCTTCCATCAGCTTTTCTACCGATGCGCGGAATTCGTTCAGCTGGTTTGCCATGGCCGCATTGATTGCAATCATGGAGGCGGCACAGTTGGAAGAAGAACCTGCGGCACGGAATTCGAAACGGTTTCCGGTGAATGCAAAAGGAGAAGTACGGTTGCGGTCGGTGGTATCCAGTAAAATTTCGGGGATACGTCCGATGCCTAACTTCAGTGTGGTTTTTTCTTCCGGTGTCATTTTCTCATTTCCTACCTGGCGGACAATTTCGTCGAGAGTAGACGAGAGTTGTGAACCCAGAAAGCAAGAGAGGATGGCGGGAGGAGCTTCATTGGCTCCCAAACGGTAGCTGTTGCTGGCGCTCATGATGGAGGCACGCAATAAATCCTGATTTTTATAAACCATCATTAAGGCGTTTACCAGGAAGGTGAGGAATAGCATATTTCCTTTCGGATTCTTTCCGGGAGCGAACAGATTGATGCCGGTGTCTGTGCAGAGCGACCAGTTGTTGTGCTTGCCCGAACCGTTTACTCCGCTATATGGCTTTTCGTGCAGGAGTACATTAAAATGATGCTTCCTGGCGATACGCTTCATCAAATCCATGACGAGCTGGTTGTGATCGTTGGCAAGGTTGCAGTTTTCGAAGATAGGGGCCAACTCAAATTGGTTGGGAGCTACTTCGTTATGACGGGTTTTGGCAGGAATACCGAGTTTGTGACACTCGATTTCGAGTTCTTTCATAAATGCAGTGACACGTGGAGGGATAGAGCCGAAATAATGGTCTTCCAACTGTTGGTCTTTGGCAGAAGAGTGTCCCATCAGTGTCCGTCCTGTCAGGCAGAGGTCGGGGCGTGCATTATATAAGGAAGAGTCTACAAGGAAATATTCCTGTTCCCATCCTAAATTGGTATATACGCGTGTGATGTTCTTGTCGAATAGCTGGCAGACTTCCGTTGCTGCTTTATCTACAGCGGCAAGTGCTTTCAGCAATGGAGTTTTGTAATCCAACGCTTCACCTGTATAAGAAATGAAGATAGTGGGGATACAAAGAGTGGTATCTACAACGAATGCCGGTGAAGAAACATCCCATGCTGTATATCCTCGTGCTTCGAAAGTGTTGCGGATACCACCGTTAGGGAAAGAAGAAGCGTCCGGCTCTTGCTGGATCAGCAGTTTTCCGGAGAAGCGTTCAATCACTCCGCCATCTTCGCCGAATTCGATAAAGCCGTCATGCTTTTCGGCTGTTCCGTCTGTCAGAGGCTGGAACCAGTGTGTGTAGTGAGTGACGTTGAGTGACTTAGCCCAACTTTTCATACCGTTAGCAATTAAATCTGCTATTTCACGGCTGATAGGCGTACCTTTTTCGATAGCGTCGGTTACAGCTTTGTAAGCTTCTTTGGGAAGATACTCCTGCATCTTCTTGCGGTCGAACACGTGGCTACCATAATAATCAGAGAGTTTGTTGGAAGGGGCAATAACTTCCAGAGGTTTCCGGTTGGAAAGCTCTTGTAAGGCAAAAAAACGCATTTTTGACATAAATGGTCTATTTTTTATCGGTTGATGGCGCAAAATTATATGTTTTTTCTGAAAGTGCCCCTATTTTGGAGGGGGTATTTTGAAAAATAATGTGTTTTTCTAAAAGTACCCCCTCTATTGATTCTTAAATTTCTATTCTGATTGTTTCTGTTGGTCGATTTCTTTAGCCATCTGTTTAACCAAACTTTCCACTTGGATATAATGGTTGTGATAGTTCTTGAATAACAGTTTGAACACCGGGCTGTTCACAGCCATTTGGGTAAGAAATTGTAGGTGTTTACCCGTAGAGGTGTTCATCTGCATACGTTCTTTTTTGCTCAAGTTGTCTTGTATGGAGTAAGCACCGCATGAAATTTGGATTTCTGCAATGCCTTCGTCCCAAGGATGCGTGTTGAGGTGAGTCAATGCTGCCAGGATTTTTTTTAGGTTTTTCAGCAGAATGTTTAATAGTTCGAATTCGGTACGGTTTACGGAACAGGAATCCGGGTCCAGAAGGAAAGCGAATTTAAGGTAGAAATCCTTTAATTCCTCTTTAGGAATAACGAATGAATCTTTAGAAGCCTTTATCATGCCTCCAACCGCTGGTTGAACGGTAACTTGTTTTGTTTCCATAATATAATTATGAATAAGGTGGTAGGCGAAGATTTTCTATGAAATAAGAGCGGTTCCGCCTTTCCCGTTACTCTTCACCAACCAGGCAGTGGGTGCATTAACACTCCACACGGGGGTACGAAACCGCCATATGAAACATCAGGACAGGCATAAAAATGCCTGCCACGAAACGAGGCAGGTTCCCTACCTGGTTGATATGAAGAGTATCACAAAGATACGACAATTTTCTTCTTTGTCAAGAATAAAAGGAGAAATAAAAAGGTAAGAGTAAATATTTCTCTTTTTCATTTAGTATATACTAATTGAATTCAGCGCCCACTAGAAATGATTTAGCAATTTCATTTCTCATATTCTCATTTATTAATCATAAGTGACAGAAAACTAATAGAATAGACAATGAGAAATGATTTCAAAAACAGCGTTTCTCATAGTTTTTCCGTCAAATACCCCCAATTTTACCTTGTTTCTCATACTTGTTGGATTCATTTCTCATAGCGTCTTTCCTGTTAACCTATAACAAGAATAAAGAAACAACTAATCAATCATTATCAGGGGAAGTACATATTCTCTTTGTCCCATATATTATGGGAAAGTATTCCCTAATATTATAGGAATTTATTCCCACAAAATAAGGGAATCTTTTCCCAGTTAGCAGGGAATACTTTCCCAACTAAGTAGGAACACTTTCCCACAATATATGGGACAATTGGAACTTGTTTATCTTCAACCAGAAAAAGGTAGAAGATAGTATTTGACTATGAGAAATACCTTGAAACACTATGAGAATAAGGTGAATTTTAAGCTAAAATAGAGGGTATATTATGAGAAATGTCATGTTAGAAAGTATTTCTCATAAGCTATTTGTTTGATTATTTGTTGTTTATCAGTTATTAATGAGAATATGAGAAATGAAAATCATTTTTCTTGTTCTAGGAAACCGCTGGGAGGCGGAATTTTTAATTGATGTACTCATGACTGCACTGTTATGAACATTGATATTTTCTTTTATCTCATCTTTGAGGATATTCAACAAAAAAACTCTATCTTTGTTTTATAATTGAGACACAAGATATAATGGGAAGATTTATCAATCCCTTTACCGATTTTGGCTTTAAGTTCTTATTCGGCAGAGAGGTAGAAAAGGAGTTATTAATTGACTTCTTGAATGATTTACTTGTAGGAGAGCATGTAATTACCGACATTCGGTTCCTTAACAACGAACAGCAGCCGGAAGTAAAAACAGAACGAGGGCTTATCTATGATATATATTGTAGAACTAATACGGGGGAACATATTATCGTAGAAATGCAGAACCGGGAACAGCCTTACTTTAAAGACCGTGCCCTTTTCTATCTCTCCAGGGCTATTACTCAACAAGCGAGAAAGGGAATTTGGAACTTTCAATTAGATGCTGTGTATGGAGTGTTCTTCATGAATTTCGTGATGGACAAGGATATACCCTCTAAAATCAGGACGGATGTTATTCTTTCTGACAGGGATACTGGTAAGCTTTTCAACAGTAAATTTCGGCAAATTTTTATTGAATTGCCGAACTTTAATAAAGAAGAGGATGAATGTGAAAATGATTTTGAACGCTGGATTTATATATTAAAGCACATGGATACACTTGATCGAATGCCTTTCAAGGCTCGCAAAGCCGTTTTTGAACGACTGGAAAAGTTAGCCTCCAAAGCGAATATGACCCAGGAGGAAAGAATGCAATACGAAGAAGAATGGAAAGTCTATAACGATTATTTTAATACGTTGGATTTTGCAGAACAGAAAGGTATACAAAAGGGTATACGAGAAACAGCCCGTAAAATGAAAGAGCTAGGAGTGGCTGATGATATAATCATAAAATCTACGGGTATTTCGAAAGAAGAAATAGAGAAATTATAATCTTTCTCCTATTATTAATAAACGACTCATGCATTCAAACATGAGTCGTTTTTGTTTATTCCCATATTTATATTAATCATGTATGAAAATCTTCCTTTCTCTGATAACTCTTTTTAGTAGCTTAATTCCATTGCTTTTCGATATTCTTTTTTATATTTGCCTACGTTAATGAAGGAGATACGACGATTGAGAGATAAAATATTGATAGGATGCATATTGTGTCTGTTCTCTTTTATACCAAAGGGGACAGCCAATAATTATATAATGAATCCTTATACCCATCAGGAAATCTCTGCTGACTCCATTATAGAACGTGTGATGACTTTTGCACCTTTGTATGAAACGATAGTCAGTGATTATCGCGCGAACCTATATATAAAAGGTAAGATGGACATTCAGAAGAAGAATTTTATTCTCCGTTATGTACCTTCTATGTTTCGTTTGCAAAAGGGTGTTCGCGAATATCTGCTTGAAACATACAGTGACCTTCATTATACGGCTCCCAATATTTACGATCAGAAAGTAAAGGCTTCCCAGGGAACTGTGAGAGGAAACAGGGGATTGCCTGGATTGCTCGAGTACTTTAATGTAAATATCTACTCTTCTTCTTTATTGAATGATGAACGCTTATTGTCACCACTGGCCAAAAACGGACAGAAATACTATAAATACCGGATAGACAGCGTGATGGGAGATCCTAACAATCTGGATTATCGGGTTCGCTTTATCCCTCGCACTAAGAGCGATCAGTTGGTGGGTGGATATATGGTGGTCAGTAGTAACGTTTGGAGTGTTCGTGAAATTCGTTTTTCGGGGAGATCGGAACTGATAACATTTACCTGTTGGATTAAGATGGGAGATGTGGGCAAGAAAAATGAATTCCTGCCGGTGCGTTATGAAGTGGAAGCTCTTTTCAAATTCCTCGGAAATAAGGTGGACGGTAATTATACCGCCTCTTTAGATTATAAATCCATTGAATTGAAAGAAAAGAAGGTACGTAAGAAAGAAAAGAAGAACTATAACCTTTCAGAATCCTTCTCTTTGCAGTGTGATACGAATGCTTATAAGACGGATGCTTCTACCTTTGCCATCATGCGCCCCATCCCTTTGAGCGAAAGCGAGAAGAAACTATATTCCGACAATTTGCTTCGGCGTGACACGACAACGGTACAAAAGCAATCTAAGAGTCAGGCTTTCTGGGGAACGATGGGTGATTTGATGGTAGAAGATTATAAATTCAACTTGTCCAACATCGGAAGCGTGCGATTCTCTCCGTTTATCAATCCGCTCTTATTCAGTTATAGTGGAAGCAACGGTTTGTCTTATCGACAGGATTTCCGTTATAACCGTCTTTTCAGGGGGGATAAATTACTTCGCATTGTACCTAAACTCGGATACAACTTTACGCGTAAGGAATTCTACTGGTCATTGAATGCCGATTTTGAATACTGGCCGCAGAAACGGGGATTCTTCCGGTTGAATGTGGGTAACGGTAACCGTATTTATAGTAGTAAAGTGCTGGACGAACTGAAAGCCATGCCGGACAGTATCTTCAATTTCGATTTAATTCATCTTGATTATTTCAAGGACTTGTATTTCAACTTCCGTCATACCGTTGAAGTAGTCAACGGACTGGATATCGGTCTGGGTTTCTCTGCCCATAAAAGAACAGCGGTAGAGCCTTCCCGTTTTGTGATTACCGGTGACTATCCGATGCCACCCCCGGAATTTATGGATAAATTCAAGAACACTTATATCAGTTTTGCTCCCCGCATCCGGATAGAGTGGACTCCGGGACTCTATTATTATATGAACGGAAAACGAAAGATTAACCTCCATTCTTTATACCCGACTTTCTCGGTCGATTATGAACGGGGTATTAAAGGAGTGTTCAAGAGTACGGGCGAATATGAAAGAATAGAATTCGACCTTCAACATCAAATCCGGATGGGATTGATGCGTAACATTTATTATCGTTTCGGATTCGGAGCATTCACCAATCAGGATGAGTTGTATTTTGTGGACTTTGCCAATTTCTCCCGGCATAACCTTCCGATGGGCTGGAATGATGAAATCGGTGGCGTGTTTCAGGTGCTTGACTCACGTTGGTATAACTCCTCCCGCCGTTATGTACGGGGGCATTTCACCTATGAAGCTCCGTTTCTTATTCTCCGGCATCTGATGAAGTACACCCGTTATGTGCAGAATGAACGTATTTATATCAGTGCCCTCTCTATGCCGCACCTTCAGCCTTATCTGGAAGTAGGATATGGCATCGGTACGCATATTTTTGACGTAGGAGTTTTTGTGAGCAGCGAAAACTGGAAATTTGGAGGAATAGGCTGTAAGTTCACGTTTGAGTTGTTCAACCGATAGTTTTCTTCGTTCCGGTTGTTTTATCGAAAGATTTTACTTATCTTTGTATAAGAGAGGATGAGGGCAGAATTTAGCATCAAAGAGGTGTAGTCGCCTCATAAGCACAGGTATTTTCCTAGAAAATAAATTCTAAGGTATAAATACCTAAATTTATTTTAGTAAATAACTCATCCTCTCTTCTCTCTTTTTATATGCATATACAAAATGGACGGAATTTTAATAACGATCATTGTTATCACCGTTTTCCTGGTTTATAAGATGATTTCCTCAAGCAGGAAACAGGAGGGGTATAAAAGATGGAAAGCAACAAGCAGTGGTAAGGAAGAAAAAACTACTAAAGTAAAATGGGAACACGGAGCCTGGCTAAGGCATGCTTTGGGGGGAACTGTTCCGAGAGCGCAGTATGTTCAAAAGTTTGATGAAGCGGCTGTTGTTTGGTGCGCCAACTTGTTGGGAGTGGAAACGGCACGGTTGAAGGAAATTCTACGGGATGTTTCCGAACATTACCGGGAGTTCTGGATGAGAAAAAGAAAAGGAGGTTATCGGATGATTTCTGCTCCTGACAAAGAATTACAATCTATTCAAACCACTATTAATTCTCGAATATTATCATCTGTGACAATGATTCATCCGGCGGCAGTAGGTTTCCGGAGCAATCATTCTGTGGTTGATAATGCCAGTCCCCATCTGGGAAAACGGTATGTCTTGAAAATGGATATTCATGATTTTTTCTTTTCGATACGGAGCCGGAGGGTGAAAAAGACATTTGAGAAGATTGGTTATCCGGAAAATGTGTCTAAAGTATTGGGAGTGTTGTGCTGCTTGTATAGGCACTTGCCGCAGGGAGCACCTACAAGTCCGGCGTTAAGCAATATCGTGGGGTATGAGATGGACAAGAAATTGGCTGCACTGGCAGCGGAATACGGACTGACTTATACCCGCTATGCCGACGACCTGACTTTTTCGGGAGATGTGTTCCCCAAAGAACAAATCATTCCCCGGATCAAACAGATCATCCGTGATGAGAAATTCGAACCGAATCATAAGAAGACCCGTTTTATCAATGAGTATGGCAGGAAGATTATTACAGGAGTATCTGTCTCTTCCGGTGCGAAACTGACAATCCCTAAAGCCAGAAAGAGAGAGATCCGGAAGAATGTCTATTTTATTCTGACAAAAGGCTTGGCGGAACATCAGCACCGGATTGGCTCGAGTGATCCTGTTTATCTGAAACGGCTGATTGGAGAACTTTGTTATTGGCGATCAATAGAACCGGACAATGCGTATGTATCCGATTCTATTAACCGTTTGAAATATTTGGAGAAAGGGTATTAATCTAATTGGCAATCGTTACCCGTTCATTTTCTATCTTGGCGTAATTCCTTTTCACAGCTTCGCGAATACCTCTTTGCATGGCAGCGTCTATGTTCGATCCCATACGGGCAAAGCCGAACTGTTGTGCGCATGCTTTTATCAAATCTGCCACAGGCAGGCTGATGGAGTCGGTCAATAGTTGCCGGATGGCATTGGCTATTTCTTCAGGTGGTATGTCTGTCGCTTCCCGGTCGGAAACCGGGCGATAGATTGAATAGGAAGCGCATTGCTCTTTGTCGTTCCAGCAGAAGACAAGTCCTTCGTATTCTGTGCGATAGATATTCAATGTGTCGAGTGCTGTTTCTATCTGTGCCTCTACCCGTGTTCCCAAGCGGCTGATTCCCCATTCGGACAGGATTTTCTTACAGAGCAGGGATTTACTGATTGGCGCCTCGCTTTCCATAATCTTCCGTATTTGGGAGAGGAGGATAGAGTAACTGTCCGTAAAGAAAAAGTCTTCCGGTGAATAACTGTATGGGGTAATCTTTGCAAACTTGTACTTTTGTTCTATCCGGTTTTGCGTAGAAAGAACGGAAGTTGCTTGCTTTTCAGGAGCAACAGGCGATGCCTTGAGTACGAATGAAATTTCATTGTTGGTTATCTGTGCCGTCGGTGCAGGTGCTGCCACTTCTGTCGGAGTAGAATTAATTCCGGCTGCTGCCATTGAGCCGACCTTTGAACTTTTTTTCCGGGCGATAGCCTCTTGGATAGTTGCCATTACTTCGTCCGGCTTTTCCCACCAGTCCATTGTCCATATCCGGTAGATGTCCCATCCGAGTGCTTTCAATACATTATTCTGCACAATTTCCCGGTCACGTGCGGTCTTGGTACGTTTGTAGTTTTTGCCGTCGCAGATAATACCTAACTGATAGTTAGAGGTATTTTCGGTGTCGACGATACCAATGTCTATCTTGTAACCGGAGCAACCGATGTCTGTATGCACGGTGTAACCCAATGAGCGCAGTCTGTCGGCAATGATCGTTTCGATGGAGGCTGTTGCTTCCGACAGTTGTCTTGGCACACTGCTGATGGTGCTCCGGGTTCCCTTCTCCGCATATTCGAGGAAACGTTTTAGTCCGGCTACTCCAATAGAAGAAGTCCGGTTCAGGTCGATCATATCCGACCTTAGGGTGGAATAGATAATCATCTCATACCGGGCACGGGAAACGGCTACATTCAATCTTCTTTCGCCGCCTGCCCGGTTCAGTGGCCCGAAATTCATGCTGACGCGCCCTTCTGCATCCGGGCCATAGCCCACAGAGAAGAGAATAACATCGCGTTCGTCTCCCTGCACATTCTCCAGGTTCTTGATAAATAACGGTTCGTCGCATTCCAACGCAAGAGTTTCCAGTTCGGGGTAAAAGATAAAAAGGTCGGATAATAAGTCTTCTATCAAGGCTTGCTGGACAATGCTGAAAGTGACCACACCGATACTTTTCTTTCTTAATTCCTCGCTTCTCAATCTTCTGGCTATTTCGTCCACCACAGCTTGAGCTTCCGCCCGGTTCTGGCGCGACTTGCCTTTATCATAGTAACCGTTGATGTTGACTATCCTGACTTTCGATTCAATGTTGTCCGGTGAGGGGAAAGTCATCAGTTTGTTATCGTAATATTCGGAGTTACTGAAAGCGATGAGGCTTTCATGTTTGCTTCGGTAGTGCCATAATAAATATTTGGAAGGGATAGACAGAGCGAGACAGTCGTCAAGGATACTCTCTAAATCTTCCATTTCAATGTTGTCTTCATCAATGGTGTTGACCGAGAAGAAACTGGTAGGAGGCATTTGTTTCGGGTCGCCTACGATAATGACGTTTTTACCCCGTGCAATGGCACCCACCGCTTCATAAGTAGGCATCTGTGAGGCTTCATCAAAGACAATCAAATCAAATTTATCAGCGTCCGTATCGATGAATTGAGCGACGGAAAGAGGACTCATCAGCATACACGGGCACATGCGCGACAACAAAGTGGGAATTTGGTCGAATAGCTTGCGAATAGATATGCCGCGGGCATTGTTGCGGATATTCTTTTGAAGGATACCCACTTCGGAACTTTGGATGGCTTCGTGAGTGAAAGACGGAATGTTGGAGGCCAACCGGGCAAATAATTCTCTTTGGGTCGTTTCTTCGAATTTGGCGGATATTTGTTTGTATTTAGCAATGATATCATTGAATATCTTACCGTTGAATAATTCCAAAGTCGGCTCTTTGGCAATGATATACCGGATAGCCGCCTGATAGAAACTCTTGCGGAAGCTGTCTGTAAGTTGGCTGGTAGGAATATTCTTTTCTTTATATTCCGTCGCGATAAATCCTATTCCCAGACTATGCAGGGTTTGGTAGGCTTGTAGCCACTGATACCAGTCCTTGAGCTTGTCGAGGTTCTCTTTCCAGGTTCGGGCTTTTGACAAGGCAATCGTTATCCAGTCGGCTGAATCGGTATAAAGTTCTTCGATCGAGATACCCAGCATGCCGGACAATTTCTTTTCGGTGGCTGTGAGTGTATCTGCGAGCTGATACAGTTCATTGAAAGAATGAGCATGGATGTCTCTGAATGTTTGAATTCCTTCTGTGAGTTGTACGGACAAATTCTGCTTGATTTGCGAAACTTTGGCAATGTCTTTTGCGTAGTTCAACAAATGCGAATGAAGGGAAGTCATGTCGTCGATTATCTGCTCAATGGTGTTCCAATCCTCGTTCTTGCCGGGGCGTCCGAATAGGGAGGGAAGTTGCCCGATGTATTTCCGGACGGCTTCTGCTTCTTCCTGATACCGGATAATGCGGTGGAGCAGAGGTTTGATGTCTTCTGTTTCAATCGTTTTTAAAGCATATACGTTGATTGCCTTTCTGATTTTCCGTTGTCCGAAATATCTGGGAAGGAACCATTGATCGGATACCCGGTTCCATTCGGCTAACATCTGCTTTGCGTTGATGGACAGGATTTCTTGGGTGAATCCGGTTTCTATCTCTTTCCTTTGTTCATCCCGTTTCCGTCCGTGAACCACTACTTCCCGGTATTCATTCAGTGTTTCGTTGAGCAATGGCAAAGTCAGCAATCCGGGAGTCAGTTCCGGAATGTCGAGTATTCTCCGGATGATGTGGGAGATTGTCTGGAAATCCTTGCGTGTAGGGTGTATATCCGTATCTTTTAGAAGTATGGAGAATACATCCAGCTTCTGCCGGATGGTGGTCAACAGGTCGATAAATCCGGTGAGCAGTTGGGAGGATCCCTCCTTAACGGCTGATGAATATTCGGTAATCGAGATACCGGTTAATGGATGCTGGTAAGGATGTCCACACGCATTGGCCGTCCGGACTAGCAGCTCGATGGCATCTTCCCATTGGGCAAATGTGTCTTTATCTAATGTATCCAGATAAGCTTGTGGAATATCAAAACAAGATTCGACGTCCACGGATTGATAATGAATAATGGCGTCGTATAATGAAACTCCGAACGGGTATTCTTTATGCAGGGCTTCGATATATTGATTCAATTCCGCCCGTAAATTCAGCAGGCGTTCCGCTTCCTTTCTGAATTCTTCGGGAGGTGTCTGTCTGATAATTTCCGTAGTTTCTTTCAGTTGCGAGATAACGGCGGATTTCTTTGTTTTGTTGGAATGAATTTCCAGACAGAACGGAGCCAGGCCGATAGCTGCCAGCCTGTTTTGCACAACGGAGAGGGCAGCCATCTTTTCCGCTACAAATAAAACACGTTTTCCTTTGTAAAGCGCGTTGGCGATGATATTGGTAATCGTTTGCGATTTTCCTGTTCCCGGAGGGCCGTGCAGGATGAAAGTCTTGTCGTGTACGGCTTCGTAGATGGCTTCCAGTTGCGAAGAATCGGCGATGATGGGTAATACAATATCTGCGGGCGACACTTGTTTGTCCATATCCGCTGCATCTATTTCCTCTGTGGCGGCTTCCCATTCTATCTTTCCGTTGATGAGGCTGGACACAATCTTGTTCTGAATCAGTTTGTTGGCATTGTTGTGAATGTCATTCCACATGATGAACTTGTTGAAAGAGAAGATACCCAGAATCGCTTGCTCTTCCACGTCCCATTTACGCTGGTTCTTAATGCTGTTGCGGATAATGGAATAAATCAGCTTGACGTTTACGCCGCTTTCGTCGGTAGGCAACGGGTCCAATCCTGATATGGCGATTCCGAAGTTTTGGCGAAGCATTTCCAATAAGGTGATGTTCATCATTGTTTCTTCTTCCCGGGAACGGATTACGTAACCTTTGGCTGCCGATTTACGGATAATTTCAACCGGTAATAGCAAGATAGGGGCATAGCGGGGACGTTCGCTGGAAGGTGTCTCATACCATTTCAAAAGTCCGAGAGCCAGATAGAGCGTGTTGGCTCCATTTTCTTCGATAGAAGTACGCGAAGAGCGGTATAAGTGAGTCAGTGCCTTACCTAAATCGTTTTCGGGCAGATAGAAACGTAACCTTTTCTGTGAAAGTTCCGAGTTGATGAAACCAACCATGGGATCAGACTCCGGTATGGAGGAATAAATCCCGAAGTCCATCGCCGGACTTTCCCAATCGGCAGGGCGGTGAAGAATGCGGAATTCTTCTCCGTCGGCCAATGCATCTTCCAGACAGGATAGATTAGCCGGGATGAGTTGGAGCGTGTTTTTGGTAATCCGGATATTCAGCAGATTGTTGCGCAGGCTTAAATCCAGCAACCGTCTTTCCCATAACAGCTGTTTGGTAATCACGGCCTGGGTTTCATTGCCCGATAAATCATACGGATTGATACTTTGCGGAGTGGCATGAACGGCACTTCTTTGAATGTCGGTCTCCTTTTCTTCTACTTCCCATACCTGCCCGTGCAGAATGCGCTGGGGGATGGGGCGGATGCCCGAATGTCTCGCTCTTTTCACATCTATGGCAAGAATGAAACTGTTTCCATCCGTCAGCTTTCCGTTCGCTTTCTTCACTGCATCGTCGAAATCGGACGAATGTCCCATGTTCATGCAGGTCGTTTCAACTAAAGTAATGTCGTATATTCCTTCGGCAGTCCGTTTGGTTAACAGGGAAACATCGTCAATGGTAGGATCCGGGAAAGTCTCCGGCACTAGCCAGGCTCCAGCAAAAGCATGCCCTTGAGTGATGATAATGAGAGCATTCAGCCCGATTGCTTCCAGACAGGAAGCATAGAGCAAGGCCATATCCAGACAGGTTCCCAGTTTTTGTGCCATCACGGAGTCGGCTAGCCGTACACGTTGCCCATATTCCTCGAAGCTGGCGGGGATGGTGCTGTATATAATCTGTTGTTCCGTGATAGCCGTGTAGATGGCGGCCATCTGTTTCCTTACCCGGTCCGGAGTGCGGCTTTGATATTCGTCGAGGGACGGATTGTCAGTCCATTGTCCCAGGATGGAAGCGGCTCTCTTGATGATCGGCACAATGGCTGTATGATTGGGGGTGATGAAAGCGGCCAGCATTTCGGGCAATACATTGAGCCCTCCCCATTGGTCGTATGCCAGAATGTCGATAGGGTAGGTTTGGCAGAATACGGATTCTGCTTCGGAAGTAATTTCAATTTTCAGATTGCCGGATAAACGTTCGGTCAGCTGTGTGAAATAGTTGGCGGACAAAGTAAGATTGAATGACGACAGGCATATCGATTCATTGGGCGGAATCTGTGCCACAGCTATCGGAGCAGCGTTTCCGAAAGTCGGTTCTGTCGTGATTTGTACCTGAATGTCCTTCAGCGGGGCAGGCGTTGTATTCTCAATAGAAAGCTGATGAATGATTGATGCACCGTTTTGTTGTATCGCAAAATTAATAAGCGGTAAATAGTCGCATTGCACCTTGACTTTGTCCAATCTCTCGTCCATGGCAAAAACTGTATAAATTAAAGATTGCAATATTACAAAAAATACGGATATAATTCTCTTTTCTTCTGCCATTCTTTTGTCAATCAAGAAAATATTCCTACCTTTGCGCCCGATTTATAGATAATATAATGTCTTATTTAATTAAAGTATTAAACAATTTATTTATTAATGGAAAACTTAAAGAACGTAGCTCCTATTGAAGATTTCAACTGGGATGCTTATGAAAATGGCGAAACAGTAACCAACGTTAGCCACGATGAACTGGAAAAAGCTTACGACGGTACGCTTAACAAAGTGAACGACCGTGAGGTTGTTGACGGAACCGTAATCGCAATGAACAAGCGTGAAGTAGTTGTGAACATCGGTTACAAATCAGACGGTATCATCCCATTGAATGAGTTCCGTTACAATCCGGATCTGAAGATCGGTGATACAGTAGAAGTATACATCGAAAATCAGGAAGACAAAAAAGGACAGCTCGTTCTGTCACACAGAAAAGCCCGCGCTACTCGTTCTTGGGATCGCGTTAACGCTGCTCTGGAAAATGAAGAAATTATCAAGGGTTACATCAAGTGCCGCACTAAGGGTGGTATGATCGTAGACGTATTCGGAATCGAAGCATTCTTGCCGGGTTCTCAGATCGACGTTAAACCGATCCGCGACTATGATGTATTCGTTGGCAAAACAATGGAATTCAAAGTGGTTAAAATCAACCAGGAATTCAAAAACGTTGTTGTATCTCACAAGGCTCTTATCGAAGCTGAACTGGAACAACAGAAGAAAGAAATTATCGGTAAACTTGAAAAAGGACAGGTTCTTGAAGGAACTGTTAAAAATATCACATCTTACGGTGTATTCATCGACCTTGGTGGCGTAGACGGTTTGATCCACATCACTGACCTTTCTTGGGGACGTGTTAGCGATCCGAAAGAAGTGGTTGAACTGGATCAGAAGCTCAACGTTGTTATCCTTGACTTCGATGACGAAAAGAAACGTATCGCTCTTGGTTTGAAACAACTGACTCCGCACCCATGGGATGCTCTTGACACTGACTTGAAGGTAGGTGACAAGGTGAAAGGTAAAGTGGTTGTTATGGCTGACTACGGTGCATTCATCGAAATCGCTCCGGGCGTAGAAGGTTTGATCCACGTTTCAGAAATGTCTTGGAGCCAACACCTGCGTTCTGCACAAGATTTCATGAAGGTAGGTGACGAAGTAGAAGCTGTTGTGCTGACACTTGACCGCGAAGAACGTAAGATGTCTTTGGGTATCAAACAACTGAAACAAGATCCATGGGAAACTATCGAAGAAAAGTATCCTGTAGGTTCTAAGCATACTGCAAAAGTTCGTAACTTCACTAACTTCGGTGTATTCGTAGAAATCGAAGAAGGTGTTGACGGCTTGATCCACATCTCTGACCTTTCTTGGACTAAGAAAGTAAAACACCCATCAGAATTTACTCAGATTGGTGCTGACATCGAAGTTCAGGTATTGGAAATCGACAAAGAAAACCGTCGTTTGAGCCTTGGCCACAAACAACTCGAAGAAAATCCTTGGGATGTATTCGAAACTGTGTTCACCGTAGGTTCTGTACACGAAGGTACAATCATCGAAATGTTGGATAAGGGTGCTGTTGTAGCTCTTCCTTACGGTGTAGAAGGTTTCGCAACTCCGAAACACCTTGTAAAAGAAGACGGCTCACAAGCACAGTTGGATGAGAAACTTGAATTCAAAGTGATCGAGTTCAACAAAGACGCTAAGAGAATCATCCTGTCTCACAGCCGTATCTTCGAAGATGTAGCTAAGGCTGAAGAAAGAGCAGAAAAGAAAGCTGCTTCTGGTGCTAAGAAGTCATCTTCTAGCAACAAGAGAGAAGATTCTCCGATGATCCAGAACCAGGCTGCTTCAACTACGCTGGGCGATATCGACGCTCTTGCTGCATTGAAAGAACAGTTGGAAGGAAAGAAATAATCTGAATAGAATATTTTCCAATGAAAGGCGCTCCCGATATCGGGGCGCCTTTTTTAATTCACCACAGAGGACACGGAGGACGCAGAGGGTAGGGAGGATATAGAGGACAGGGAAGGATATGGAGAATACAGAGGATGTGAAGGATTGATTTAACAAACTAACGATGGTGATATATTTATATAAACTTATCCTCTGCGTCCTCCGTGTCCTCTGTGGTGAATAGAAAAAAAGTTTCTTCCTTTGCAAGATTAAATGTGAAATGTCCTATCTTTGCATACCATGGAAAAATTCGAGTTACATATATTGGGATGCGGCTCCGCTTTGCCTACCACGCGACATTTTGCGACCTCTCAAGTCGTGAATTTGCGTGAAAAGCTTTTTATGATTGATTGTGGTGAAGGGGCACAGATGCAGTTGCGCCGTTCCCGACTGAAATTTTCCCGGTTGAACCATATCTTTATCTCTCATTTACATGGTGACCACTGTTTCGGATTACTGGGATTGATCTCTACATTTGGATTATTGGGGAGGACTGCCGATTTGCATATCCATTCTCCACGGGGATTAGAAGAACTGTTTGCACCGATGCTCGCTTTCTTTTGCAAGACTCTGACCTACAAAGTGTTCTTTCACGAATTCGAAACGAAGGAGCCGATGCTCATTTACGATGACCGCTCCGTGACTGTGACGACGATTCCCCTGAAACACCGTATTCCCTGTTGTGGTTTCCTTTTTGAAGAAAAACAGCGTCCTAATCATATCATCAGAGACATGGTAGACTTTTATAAAGTCCCGGTCTATGAACTGAACCGCATCAAGAACGGAGCGGATTTTGTAACTCCCGAAGGAGAAGTAATACCCAATTTACGTTTAACCCGCCCTTCGGCTCCGGCGCGTAAATATGCTTATTGTTCCGATACAATCTATCGTCCGTCCCTTGCTGAACAAATTAAAAATGTAGATTTGCTTTTCCATGAGGCCACCTTTGCACAGACCGAGCGGGCACGCGCCAAGGAAACTTATCATACCACTGCTGCACAAGCTGCGCAACTTGCTTTGGATGCCAATGTGAGACAACTGGTGATCGGACATTTTTCCGCCCGTTATGAAGATGAATCTGTCTTACTTCATGAAGCGTCCGCCATTTTCCCACAAACCATTTTAGCGAAAGAAAATTTGTGTATTGACGTTGATGGAGGGACTGTCTATGAAAAGTAGTAGACTGCTCTGGGGAGTAATCATCCTGCTCTTCGGTTGCCTGGCAGCCTGTAAAAAAGAGAAACCTCAATCTCCGATACCGGATTCTTTGTCTTCCCTCCGGGAACTGTTTCATCCTGCTTATCAAATAAATGCAGACAGCATTCATCAGATGATTCGTATTGGTCTGAACGAAAATCCGGTAACTCCCTGGGATTCGGTTTTGCTGGCGCATTATCAGGAAAAGGATGAATTCTTTTGGCTGAACGATTCTCTCATATCCGATAAACCTGCCGTACAGGTAGCGGACTCGATGTTATTCTGGTTAGGAAACATTTCACAACATGGAGTTAATCCGAATCTGTATCCTGTTGATAGCATCCGTGAGGAATTGCAGCAGATACGAACCTTGAAGCTGCGCGAAGGGAAGACGATGAACCGTCTGCTGGCAGACGTGGAATATCAGTTGACAGCCGCCTATCTTTCGTATGTGTGTCAATTGAAATTCGGATTCCTGCCTGCGGAGCGCAGATGGAATGATTCGATCAACCGTATTCCTTTGAAACAATGTGATGTGAAGTTTGCAATGGCCGCTCTCGACTCTTTGCGTGCAAATCCTAACGCCGCTTTTCGTCGGGCGCAACCCTCTTCTCCGCTTTATCATAAGATGCAGGAAGAACTGGTTCGTGTGAATGGCTGGGGAGCGACAGATACTACGGATTATTATCGCGACCGCCTATTGGTAAACATGGAGCGGGCACGTTGGCAGTATGCATTGGATAAAGGACGGAAATATGTGATAGCCAATGTGGCGGCATTTATGTTGCAGGCCGTCAACGAAGAAACGGATTCTATCCTGGAGATGCGTATTTGTGTGGGGAGTGTGAAGAATAAAACTCCTCTGTTGTCAAGCAGGATTTATTATATGGAACTGAATCCCTATTGGAATGTGCCTCAAAGCATTATCCGCAAAGAGATTATCCCTACTTACCGCAGAGATACGACGTATTTTACCCGTAACCGCATGAAGGTGTACGATAAGAATGGACTCCAGGTAGATCCTCACAGTATTAAATGGGCGAAGTATATAGGGAAGGGCGTACCTTATACGGTGAAACAGGATAATAAAACGGGAAATTCTCTGGGACGTATCATCTTCCGTTTTCCCAATCCTCATTCCGTATATCTGCATGATACTCCGTCACGGTGGGCTTTTACACGGAATAATCGTGCGGTGAGCCACGGTTGCGTCCGTCTTCAAAAAGCACTCGACTTCGCGTTCTTCCTGTTGAAAGAGCCGGATGAATTGTTGGAAGACCGTATTCGTATTGCAATGGATATCAAGCCGGTGAGTGAAGAAGGAAAGAAGCTGCCCATCAGTGCGGCTTATCGTGAATTGAAACATTATAGTTTGGAACAATATATACCTTTATTTATAGATTATCAGACGGTTTATCTGTCTGCCGATAATAATTTGAGGTATTGTGAGGACATTTATAAATATGATCCGTCCTTACTAGAGGCGATGAATAACCTGAATTTGAAACCATAAATAAACATACAGATACGAGAGATTATGATCCCTTATAACGAACGCGAAGTTCTGAAACTCCTTCAGGAGGAGAGTACACAGCGGAAAGGATTTGAAATGATTGTGGGGCAGTATAGCGAGCAATTGTATTGGCAAATCCGCCGGATGGTACTGTCGCATGAGGATGCGAACGATCTCCTGCAAAACACTTTCATCAAGGCATGGACGAATATCGATTATTTCCGTGCCGAGGCGAAGCTGTCGACCTGGCTCTATCGCATCGCGCTGAATGAGTGTCTTACCTTTCTGAATAAGCAGCGTGCCATGACTACCGTGGATATTGACGATCCCGAAGCAGTAGTTGTGCAAAAGCTGGAAAGTGACGCCTACTTCTCGGGCGACAAGATACAGATGTGCTTGCAAAAAGCCTTGCAGACTTTGCCCGAAAAGCAGCGTATGGTGTTCAACCTGAAATACTATCAGGAAATGAAGTACGAAGAGATGTCGGAAATCTTCGGCACGTCGGTCGGTGCATTGAAAGCATCTTATCATCATGCGGTGAAGAAAATTGAGAAGTTTTTAGAAGAAATAGATTAAACCTTTTAAATGAGACACTGTCTAATGAAAAGAGAGGAGAAAAACGTATGAAAGAAGAAGATATTTTATTGAAGAAGCTTGGAAAGGAAAATTCCTTCAAAGTGCCCGATGGTTACTTTGAGAACCTGACTTCGGAGGTAATGAATAAACTTCCTGAAAAAGAGAAAGTTGCTTTTAAGGAAGAGCCTGGCAGCACATGGACAAGACTGAAACCATTGCTCTATATGGCAGCTATGTTTGTAGGGGCGGCCTTGATTATCCGGGTGGCGTCAACAGACCATAAACCTGCTACAGCAGATGATGTAGCGGTGACAGAAGTGGATACTGAAGTAGTCGTATCTGACGAAATGATTGATGTAGCAGTGGATCGTGCCATGCTGGATGATTATTCGTTATATGTTTATTTGAGTGACGCAAGTGTAGAATGATTTATAAAAACTGATTGAATACAGAAAATGAGAAAACTTATCGCATGGATCGTTTTGTTATGTGGCTTTATGCCTGTTCTTTGGGCTGCTGATGGATGTGATCAGCACTTATCCCGGGAGGAGTTCAGGGCAAAACAAAAAGCTTTCATTATCGAACAGGCTGGATTGAATAAAGAAGAAGCAGCCAAGTTCTTTCCCGTTTATTTTGAACTCCAGGATAAAAAGAAGAAACTGAATGATGAGTCATGGGATTTGATGCGCAAAGGCAAGGATGATAAAACGACGGAAGCTCAATATGCAGAAATCAACGAGAAAGTAGCCAACAACCGTATTGCTGCCGACCAGCTTGATAAAACTTATTTGGGTAAGTTTAAAAAGATTCTTTCAAGCAAGAAGATTTTTCTCGTGCAACGTGCAGAGATGCGTTTTCACCGCGAAATGATAAAAGGTATGAATCGTAGCAAAGACAAGGGAGACGATTCAAAGAAGAAATAAAGAAAAACAGAGCGTCTGATTCGTATGAACAGACGCTCTATTTGAGTAAAATGAAGGCTCTATTCCCACCGGATAGAGCCTCTGTTTTTTTATGCCGGTAAGGAAGTTACAGTCCTTTTTTCTTTGCTTCATTCCAAATGGCATCCATCTCTTCGAGAGACATATCTTTCAGACTTTTTCCTTCCTTGATGGTGTGCTCTTCCAGATAATTGAAACGGCGGATAAACTTCTGGTTGGTAAGTTCCAGTGCATTATCGGGGTTGATTTTATAAAGGCGTGCCGCATTGATGAGGCTGAACATCACGTCGCCGAATTCAGCTTCTGCCTTCTCTTTATCCATGTTGGCCACTTCTTCCTGAAACTCACCTATTTCTTCTTTCACTTTATCCCAAACCTGTTCCCGTTCTTCCCAGTCGAAGCCTACATTGCGGGCTTTGTCCTGAATACGGTAAGCCTTGATAAGCGAGGGCAGGGCAGCGGGCACACCGCTCAATACACTCTTGTTTCCATCTTTCTCTTTGAGTTTCAACTGTTCCCAATTCTCGGAAACTTGTCCGGCTGTCTCTGCTTTCACCTCTCCGAACACATGCGGATGGCGGAAAATCAGCTTATCGCACAACTTGTCGCAAACATCTTTGATGTCAAAATCTCCTGTTTCAGAGCCTATCTTGGCATAGAAAGCGACGTGCAATAATACGTCTCCCAATTCTTTGCAGATCTCTTTCTTGTCATCCCTCATCAGGGCATCACAAAGTTCGTAAGTCTCTTCTATGGTGTTGGGACGCAGACTTTCATTCGTCTGTTTACGGTCCCAGGGACATTTAACACGCAGTTCGTCGAGAATGTCCAGGAAGCGTCCGAAGGCTTCCATCTGTTCTTGTCTGGTATGTGACATAAATCTATCTATTTAATTCATTTTTTTCCATTCCTGGTAAGAAATCAACAACCCTACTACTTCCGAGTAATTCTGGCGTCCGCTTTCTATCTTGTTTCCTTTCAGGTAAAGATCGTATATCCAATCCTGTACGGCTCCCACTACCGGGCTATACTTGGCAGCCCAATAGGCTTGATTATTCTTGGCTAATTCAATAATTTCCGGTCGGATGCGTTGAAAGAGTTTTGCATATTCTTCTTCTGAAAGTAATCTTTTTGCATTCCCCAATACATGCCCCAGTACAGAGAAATATCCGGAGAAACGGATACCCATCGCCTGTGAACGGGTGCAAACCTGATAAGCATAGAAATTGGCTTCCGCTTCGCTGGTGATACCTAACAGGTGGGCTAGTTCATGAGCATAAGTGGCGGGGTAGTTGGTGGGAAGCAAATCTCCGTTAAGGGTGAATTCGCAGAAGAAAGGCCCCATGCTACCGGTTACTCCTACCATGGAAATGAATGGAGTAAACAACATGGTCTTTACTCTCGGATGATCGTGAGGAGGTCGGTGTACGCCCAGACTATCACTTAACTGATTATAGATTCGTACGGTTTCTTCCTGTATCAAATCCTGGTTGATACTATTTACAGGGGTGTACGAACGATTTAATTGGGTGATATAGTCGTCAACGAACTCCTGAAAATTTTCGGGAGTGTAGGCTGTATACGGGATTTCGGTTCGTTGGTAAAAGTTCTTTTGAGAATAATTCAGTCCCCAAGCCAGATAGAACCATACATAAATCCACAACAGATATTCGCCGTCACGCAATAAAATTTTCTTCCAAGGCAACTTTTTACGGAGCCGGGCATAAATAGGGTAAATAATCACGCCTGCGATACTAAGGAAGATAAATAAGTCTCCTATCGCAAAAGGAAATAAATTGGAAAAAAACGACAAAACGTAAGAGATAAAAGGATAGATTGTTTGCGAATAGATTGTTGCCAGGGCAGGAATCCATTGCGTTAGCCACACCAGGATTAAGATTGCTCCTAAGGCTAAATATCTTATATTTGGCTTCTTTTTCATCATTTGTCTAATATCAGTCAACAAAAATATGCATTAAATAGACGTCGCGCGAAAAAATACCTCTATATTTGCAAAAAATCTGTTAACAATGGCTTTATAACTTCTGTAATAGGGAAAGTCATTCAACATAAACCGGATAGAAGATGGCTACATCAGAAGAAATTGAAAAGTATTGCCGGAATTGCGTATCACGTGATTTCGTGAATGGTAAAGGTCTTGTTTGTAAGCGTACCAGAGAACTTCCTGCTTTTGAAGAAGAATGTGAAAGTTTTGAGAAAGATGAAGAGCTGGAAAGATTAGCCCCTCCCAAGCCGGAAGACTTCCCGGTATCTATGACAGAAGAAGAAATGCTTGCCGAAGAGAATCTCTCCAAAGGAGTGCTGTACGCAGTCGCTGCCTGTATTGTGGGTGCGGTGGCATGGGGACTGATATCTGTTTCTACGGGTCGCCAGATTGGATTTATGCCCATTGCTATCGGGCTTATGGTGGGTTTTTCTATGCGGAAAGGGAAAGGAATACGTCCCATTTTTGGAATTATCGGTGCGGCATTAGCCCTGGTTAGTTGCATCTTGGGAGATTTCTTATCTATTATAGGGTATATTTCCCAAAGTTATGATATGGGCTATTTTGAAGTCCTGACAAGTGCAGACTATGGGGAAATATTTTCTGTTATGTTGAAAAATATGATGTCAATGACTGCTTTTTTCTACGGATTCGCTCTTTATGAGGGATATAAATACTCTTTCCGTGCACAGAAACGCCCCGAGGGTGGCAAGATTTGAATTTAAATTATTAATTTTGCACCCGTTATTTTAGAATATACATTATCATATATACATAAAACAATATGGAATTAGCAAGTAAGTACAATCCCGCTGACGTGGAGGGAAAATGGTACCAGTATTGGCTGGACCATCATTTATTCAGTTCGAAACCCGATGGCCGTGAACCTTACACCATCGTCATTCCACCCCCAAACGTCACCGGTGTGTTGCACATGGGACACATGCTTAATAATACCATTCAGGATATTTTGGTTCGTCGTGCCCGTATGGAAGGCAAGAATGCCTGCTGGGTACCGGGAACTGACCACGCCTCTATCGCTACCGAAGCAAAAGTTGTAAACCGACTTGCTGCTCAAGGCATTAAGAAAACCGACTTGACCCGTGACGAGTTTCTGAAACACGCTTGGGATTGGACAGATGAGCACGGTGGTATTATCCTGAAACAACTCCGTAAACTCGGTGCATCCTGCGACTGGGAACGTACGGCTTTCACTATGGATGAGAAACGTAGCGAAAGCGTAATCAAAGTGTTTGTAGACCTGTTCGAAAAAGGACTGATCTATCGCGGCGTCCGTATGGTAAACTGGGACCCGAAAGCATTGACCGCTCTTTCTGACGAGGAAGTGATCTACAAAGAAGAGCACGGAAAATTATATTATCTCCGCTATAAAGTAGAAGGTGACCCGGAAGGACGCTATGCCGTAGTGGCAACTACCCGCCCTGAAACAATCATGGGTGACACAGCGATGTGTATCAATCCAAACGACCCGAAAAACGAATGGCTGAAAGGCAAGAAAGTGATCGTTCCGCTGGTAAACCGCGCCATCCCTGTGATTGAAGATGATTATGTAGACATCGAATTTGGTACAGGTTGCCTGAAAGTGACTCCGGCTCATGACGTAAACGACTATATGCTGGGCGAAAAGTACAACCTGCCTAGCATTGATATCTTCAACGATAACGGTACATTGAGCGAAGCTGCCGGTATGTATATCGGCATGGATCGTTTCGACGTTCGTAAACAGATAGAGAAAGACCTCGAAGCTGCCGGACTGCTGGACAAGACAGAAGCCTATACAAATAAGGTAGGTTACTCGGAACGTACCAACGTAGTGATCGAACCGAAACTATCTATGCAATGGTTCCTCAAGATGCAGCATTTTGCAGACATGGCATTGCCTCCGGTAATGAACGATGAACTGAAGTTCTATCCTGCAAAATACAAGAATACCTACCGTCACTGGATGGAGAACATCAAAGACTGGTGTATCAGCCGTCAGTTGTGGTGGGGACATCGCATTCCTGCTTACTTCCTCCCGGAGGGCGGTTATGTGGTAGCTGCTACAGCAGAAGAAGCATTGGCAAAAGTGAAAGAGAAAACCGGCAATGCCGCCTTGACAATCGAAGATCTCCGTCAGGATGAAGACTGTCTGGATACCTGGTTCTCTTCCTGGTTGTGGCCTATCTCTTTGTTCGATGGAATCAACAATCCGGGTAACGAAGAAATCAACTATTACTATCCTACCAGCGACCTTGTGACAGGACCGGATATTATCTTCTTCTGGGTAGCCCGTATGATTATGGCAGGCTACGAGTACGAAGGACAGATGCCGTTTAAGAACGTTTACTTCACAGGAATCGTTCGTGATAAACTGGGACGTAAAATGTCCAAGTCACTCGGTAATTCTCCCGACCCATTGGAGTTGATCGAGAAATACGGAGCCGATGGAGTACGTATGGGTATGATGCTTTCTGCTCCTGCCGGAAATGATATTCTTTTCGATGACGCACTTTGCGAACAGGGACGTAACTTCTGCAACAAGATATGGAATGCTTTCCGTCTGATTAAGGGCTGGACAAATGCCAAAGGTACTATTGAGATCCCTACCGATGCGCATCTGGCAGTTCAGTGGTTTGACCAAAGACTGGATGCGGCAGCTGTTGAAGTGGCCGATCTCTTCTCCAAATATCGTTTGAGCGAAGCGTTGATGCTGGTTTACAAACTGTTCTGGGATGAATTCTCTTCTTGGCTGTTGGAAATCGTGAAACCTGCTTATGGACAGCCAGTTAATGGCTTTATTTATAGTATGGTTCTTAGCTCTTTCGAGCGTCTGCTTGAATTGCTGCATCCTTTTATGCCATTTATCACAGAAGAATTGTGGCAACAATTGCGTGAGCGTGAACCGGGTGAAAGTCTGATGGTTACTCAACTGTTTGAACCGGTTGGAGCAAATGAACAGTTTCTGGCAGATTTTGAAGTAGCTAAGGAAATCATCAGTAATGTCCGTAGCATCCGTTTGCAGAAGAACATTGCTCTGAAAGAAGAACTCGAATTGCAGGTTGTAGGCACTCATCCGGTAGAGAAATTGAATCCGGTGATTATCAAGATGTGTAACCTGTCTTCCGTAACAGTGGTAGAAAGCAAATCAGAAGGTGCTTCTTCTTTCATGATAGGAACGACCGAATTTGCCGTGCCATTGGGTAATATGATTGACGTGGAAGCCGAAATCGCCCGTATGGAAGCCGAATTGAAGCATAAAGAAGGATTCTTGCAGGGAGTGATGAAGAAACTTAGCAACGAGAAATTCGTCAATAATGCTCCGGCTGCCGTTCTTGAACTGGAACGTAAGAAGCAAGCCGATGCAGAGAGCATCATTAATTCTTTGAAAGAAAGTATTGCGGCTTTGAAGAAATCATAATCCTTTGATACTTAATTTTATATAATAAAGGGCATCTCAATTCGTTTTGGGATGCCTTTTTTTTGCACTAAAGAAATTAATACTATCTTTGCTTCCGCTATTTATAGAATACCACAAATGAAACAATCGTTACGGATCATTCCATTCCTCCTTGGATTATTCCTTTTTATTGAAGGATTCTTATCACCTGCGTCAGCCCGAACCGAAAATACAAATAAAGAAGTACTGGTTTTAAACTCAATTAATTTCAATCTGCCCTGGGCTAAAAACTTTTATTGGTGTCTTCATGATGCTCTTCAGAAACAAGGTATATCGGTCAAAGCGGAGTCGCTTTCTGTAGCTGCTTTGGAGAATGAGGTGGAAGTGAATGCTCTGATTATTCATTTGCGCCAGAAATATCCAACTCCTCCCACTGCGGTTGTGCTGATTGGAGATCCGGGATGGATGGTTTGCCGTGAGTTATTTGATGATGTATGGAAAGAGGTCCCGGTAATTGTGACAAATGCCCGCGATTATTTACCTGCTTCTCTTGAGGTCTTATTATCTCACGCCCCGTTGACGGAAGCCAATACAGTTTCGGGTGATGAATGGAGGCGGGGATATAATATAACCATTTTGAAGCAACATTATTATGTAAAGGAGACGATCGGCTTAATTAATAAACTGATACCTGATATGGAATGTCTGGCGTTTATCTCCGATGATAGGTATATCAGTGAGGAAACTCGCCGAGATGTAAAGGAAGCTGTAGAAGAGAACTTCCCGGATTTGCATTTGGATTTACTTTCCACCACTCAATTATCTACGGAAATGTTGCTGGATACTTTACGTGGTTATAAACCGAATACGGGAATCATCTATTATTCATGGTTTGAGTCACATAACAAAAATGACAATAACTATCTTTTCGATCATATTCAGGAGGTGATTGTCAATTTTACTCCATCTCCATTATTTTTGCTTTCTCCCGAAGACTTGTCGAACAATACTTTTGCTGGGGGGTATTACGTTTCGACAGAATCGTTCTGTAAATCTTTGTTGGAAATACTCGGTCGTGTATTGGATGGAGAGCAAGCACGTAATATTCCCGGTGGGGTAGGAGGACAGGGAAGTGCCAATCTCTGCTATCAGGTGTTGAAATCCCACAATATACCTTCGTCCCGCTATCCGGACGATGCGGTTTATGTCAATGAACCCAAAACTTTTTTCCAACAGTATTATATTCAAATTCTTTCTTGCTCTTTCTTTTTATTGATATTGATTGTTGCTATCATATATTATATCAGTATTCTTCGGAAAGCATATAGTCGTTTGCATGAAGCAATGGAAAAAGCGGAACAGGCCAATCAATTGAAATCTGCATTCCTGGCTAATATGAGTCATGAGATACGTACGCCCTTGAATGCCATTGTAGGATTCTCCAATATGCTTCCTCATGTCGAAAACCGTGAAGAAATGTCCGAATATGCAGACCTCATTGAAACAAATACGGATTTGTTGCTCCAGTTGATTAATGATATTCTGGATTTGTCGAAGATTGAAGCCGGTACATTCGATTTCTATCCTGCCTTGATTGATGTGAATCAGACGCTTGAAGAAATCGAGCAGAGTATGCAGCTACGTCTGCGACACAATAATGTGACTTGCACATTTGTGGAGAGACTGCCCGAATGTACATTATATACGGATAAGAACCGTTTGATTCAGTTACTTGCCAATTTCATTGTTAATGCCATCAAATTTACAGAAGTGGGTACCATTCGTATGGGGTATCGTCTGCTAGACTCCGAAACGATTTATTTTTATGTGTCGGATACTGGCTGTGGAATGTCTTCTGAACAGTGTATCCATGTCTTCGAACGGTTTGTGAAGTACAATTCCTTTGTGCAAGGTACCGGACTGGGACTTTCTATCTGCCATACGATTGTAGACCGCCTGGGAGGGAAAATAGGAGTGGAGTCGAAAGAAAACAAAGGATCTACTTTCTGGTTTACCTTACCTTATCGGCAGAATTAATGCTTTATTTCTTTCCAATCTATCAGTAGATAAGTTGCTATGCTCTTATTGCAAACTTCCTTTCCCTTATTGGATAAGTTGTCTTTGACTAAGAAGAAACTATAAACGCAAGTTCTGATTGTATAAACGAAACTTGCAATTATATAATCAGAACTTCTGTTTTTATAAATGAAGCTTGCAATTATAGTTTTCTCTCGGTCAAAAAGAAGTTTGGCAGTAGGGGAATGTAAGTTTATCCCTAATACAACGGAAGTTATCTATTAGTACTTTAGTAAATAGAACGTAATAGATCAGAAAATAGATAGCGGGTTTATTTTAAGGAAATAGAATCGGTAGCAATAATGGCAGATAATCCTTTAAATCTACGCGTAGTTGCTTTAATGCCTGCTGAATGCGGTAATCTACAGTTTTGGGAGATACTCCCAGAATTTCCGCTATTTCTTTATAACTCATATCCCGGAACCGATGCATCACGAAAGCTTCCCGGTAACTTTCCGGCAATGTGGCAATGGCATCCTTGATGCGTTGTGTCAACTCTTCGACTTGATAAAGATCCGTATCTTGTAGCATCTCCTGCATTTCTTCATAAAATCGAGTGTCGGCACGTTGAGTGGCGTCAATATGTGCAAGCTTGTTCAGAGCTTTGCGGTATATCATTTTAAAAAGGTACGAACTAAGCGAGGTTTCGATAAACAAATTTTCTCTGTTCTCCCAAATCCATAAAAGAGAATCCTGCACAATTTCTTCCGCATCTTCCAGATCTACAAAACGATGACCATAAGCACACAGTGTCGGATAATACCTCCGAAACAGTGCGTCGAATGCCTTTTGGTCTCCCTGTTGTATGGCAGATAGTAAATAATTGTTTTCTAACAGGTGAATTTCTTTCATGTATTAGTTTGATATTTCATTGCAAATATAGCTTTTTTATAAGAAAACAAAGATTTTCTGAAAAAAAAATGAGATTTGGTTTAGGAATCCCACAAGTCTCTCTTGTCTTATAGTAAAAGGCAATAAAATACGAATATGGATAAGACTGATAAAAATACAATAGAAGAATTGCTTCCCCGTTATTGTGAGGGACTGGCAACGGAAGAAGAGCGTCTGCAGGTTGAGATGTGGATGGATGAGTCGGAAGAAAACCGGCGGATGGCCAAACAGATACATGCTCTTTATCTTGCTACAGATACCGTTCACATCATGACGAAAGTCGATACAGAGAAAGCATTGACAAAGGTGAAAAGTAGAATGACAGGTAACAGACAAAGGAAAACGACATGGTGGGAATGGGCGCAACGTGCGGCAGCAGTGCTGTTCATTCCACTTCTCGTTACTCTGATGGTACAACATTGGGGAGGAAGCGAACAGGAGTTGGCACAAATGATGGAAGTGAAAACAAATCCCGGAATGATGACTTCTCTGACATTGCCCGATGGCACATTGGTTTTCCTGAATTCCGAATCTACCTTAAGTTATCCCTCACGCTTCGATAGCGACACAAGAAATGTAACATTGCAGGGAGAGGCTTATTTTGAAGTAGCCAAGAACCCGGAAAAGAAGTTTATAGTTTCTACTTTCCACCAATCACGGATCGAAGTACTGGGAACTCATTTTAATGTAGAGGCTTATGAAAAAGAAGACCGGATTGCAGCAACATTGGTTGAAGGAAAGATAGGTTTTATTTATTCATCTGACAATGGTTCGAAAAAGGTGCTGATGGATCCCGGACAGAAGCTGGTCTATGATACAAGAGACAGTAAAGTGCAGCTTTATGCCACCTCCGGTGAGTCGGAAATAGCTTGGAAAGAGGGAAAGATTATATTTAGAAATACTCCTCTCGAAGAGGGATTACGAATGTTGGAGAAGCGATATAATGTGGAATTCATTATTAAAAACGACCGTTTGAAAGGAGACTCATTTACAGGTACGTTTACAAATCAACGCCTCGAGCGTATTCTGGAATATTTCCAGCTTTCTTCTCAAATCCGTTGGCGTTATCTTGATTCGCCGGATATAAAAGATGAAAAGAGTAAAATAGAAATATATTGATTGATTAACTTTAAAACAAAAATGCAATGAAAGACAGACCCCCTTAAACAAAAACATACGGGAGGATATTGGCGTATCTTCCCGTATGGAAATCGGTAAATCTTTTTGATGCTTGTTTGGCGACAAGCTTAGATAAACTTTTTATTAAATTTAAGTCATTACAAAATTATGCAAAATTATTTTAGCATCCAATTTTTATGGGTGGTAAAGTCACTTTGGCTAACCTCAAAAAAAATCCCATTATCTATGAGACTATTGGTTTTGTTCTTAGTATGTTCTATTGGGCTGACCTATGCAGCCGATAGTTACGCTCAAAAGGCTTTAATCAGTATTGATGTACGTAATCAGCGGGTGGAGGACATTCTAAAAGAAATTGAAGAGCAGTCTGATTTTGATTTCTTCTTCAATAATAAGCATGTCGATTTGAATCGTCGCGTATCAGTTTCTGCTGATAAAAGCAACATTTTTAGTGTGTTGAAAGAAATCTTTTCTGGTACTAATGTAAAATATTCGGTACTAGACAAGAAGATTATATTATCCATTGAGGCACAGTCTCCTGAACAAGAAAAGAAAATAACCGTATCCGGTACTATATCAGATGCACAGGGGGAGCCGATTATCGGAGCCAGTGTATTAGAAAAAGGAGTACAGGGTAACGGTACGATAACAGATATTGACGGGAACTTCAAAATATCCGTCTCTTCATCGAAGGCACAGCTCGATATCTCCTATATCGGCTATCAGTCTCAAACGGTTGCCGTGCAACCCGGAAAAAATATGAAAATCATTTTGCAGGAAGATTCCAAACAACTCGATGAAGTGGTAGTGGTGGGTTATGGTACACAGAGCAAGAAGACATTGACAGGTGCCGTTTCTATGGTAAACATGGGAGATGTGGAGATGAATACCGTACCGAATGTATCTCGTGCGTTGGCGGGTAAAGCAGCGGGGTTCCGTGTGAACCAGGTTTCTGCACAGCCGGGTGGTGAGGCGAAGTTTCGTATTCGTGGAGAAGCGTCTACCGGTGCTGGTAATGAACCTTTATTTGTAATCGACGGCTTCCCGGTATCTTCTACTTCCAATTTAAGTTCTGGTAATGGTTTCTATGAATCGGGTAATATTGATAATGTACTGGAATCATTGAATCCGGATGATATTGAATCCATTTCTGTGTTGAAAGATGCTGCTTCCACAGCTATTTATGGTGCGCGTGCCGGACATGGAGTTGTTTTGATTACCACCAAACGTGGTAAAAGTCAAAAGCCCAGAGTGACTTATTCCGGTATGGGGTCGGTGCAGGTAGCTCGTTCCAACTACAAGATGCTTGATACTCGTATGTATATGGATATGTATAATAAACAGATGCATGAAGAGTGGTTAAAGTTGAACGGAATGGGTATTTATGAAGGATATGTTGAGAAGCAGGACACTCCGCCTACTCAATATAAACCCACTTTCAATAATGATGAAATATTGACTGCTAGCGGTACCGATTGGTTGGATGCGGTGATGCGCAATGGATATACGCAACAGCACAATCTTTCTGTGAATGGTGGTACGGAGAAAACTCGTTATCTGGCTTCTGTCAACTATATGAACCAAGAAGGAATTGTCAAGAATAATGGTGTCAGTCGTTTTTCTGCCCGTTTGAATCTGGATCAAGAATTGAGTGAATATGTTTCTTTCGGACTGACTGCTACTTACTCGCAGAATAAGTATGACAATGTTCCTCTGGGAGACAATGCCAATGAATATTCCGGCGTATTGACCGGTGCTATCCAATCCAATCCTACAATTCCTATCTATGACTCTGAAGGAAATTATTTCATTGATCCGAAACGTCCCTTCGTTGCGAATCCGGTGTCTTTGTTGGATATTAAGGATAATACGGTAAAAGACCGGATCATAGGATCTGCATTCGTATCCGTGAAACCGTTGAAAGACTTGGAAGTGAAGTTGCAGTTAGGTGTCGACCGTAGTTTCCAGAAACGTTCCAGCTATTTGCCTAAGACAACTTTGCAGGGAAAGACCAAAAACGGAAGAGCGGATATTTCGCAGGAAACAAGTACTGCCTATCTGATGGAGCTGACAGCTCAATACTCCAAGAGCTTTGGCGATCATAACGTGAAAGCTATTGGTGGTTATTCGTTCCAAAAATTTAAAAATGATGGATTGAGTGCCGGAAATGAAGATTTTCTTGTAGATGGCTTTGGATATAATAGTTTGGGTTCAGGAAATTACAAGAAACCATCTGTAGGTTCATGGGCTTCTATTAACAGTATTGCTTCTTTGTTTGCCCGTGCCAATTACTCGTATAAAGGCAGATATTTACTGGAAGCTACAGTTCGTGCTGATGCTGCTTCCAATTTCGCCCCGGAAAATCGTTGGGGTTATTTCCCGTCCGTATCAGCCGGTTGGATGATAAGTGAAGAAAATTTCATGAAAGGGGCTTCAAACTGGTTGTCTATGTTGAAGTTAAGAACTTCTTATGGACAGACGGGTAACTCTAATGTCGGTTATCGCATTTACGACTATTATGAAGTGGGAAGAAGTGCCATTATCGGAGGTGCAGAATCAACAGGAGTATATGCTTCAGATTTGGGCAACAGGAGCCTGACTTGGGAAACGACTACGGAATTTAATGTAGGTGTGGATCTAGGTATACTCAACAACCGGTTTAAGTTGACAGCCGAATATTTCAAACGTAAGATTACAGACTTGTTGGTGACAAATAAACCATTGCCTTTTTATAATGAAATAAATAAAATAGCGGGTAATATAGGATCAACACAAAGTCAGGGTGTGGAAATCACAGTGAATACGGTGAATATCGTTACTAAAGATTTTGAATGGGATACGACATTAACCTTGTCACATTACAATGACCGTTGGCTGACACGTGACCCGAACTGGAAACCCAAACCTTATGAAAAAGAAAATGATCCGATTCGTGCATGGTGGGAATATGAAGCGCTTGGCATCCTGCAACCGGGAGAAAAAGTTCCGGACGCTCAAAAAGACTTGGTTCCGGGTATGATGAAATTGAAAGACCGCGATGGAAACGGAGTATTGGGAGATGAGGATAAAGTATATATGGGTAATGGTGATCCCAAAATTATCTATGGTCTGAACAACTCGTTCAGATATAAGAACTTCGACTTGAATATCTATTTCTATGGAGAAGCCGGCAGAAAGAGAGGAGCCAGTTATTATGAGGGCTGGACACGTATGGACAATGGTATCAATGTTTCTACTTATGCCCTGAAAGCTTTTAATAGCAATAACCTGACAGCCACAGATCCGACATTTGTCAGAGGTGGAAGCGGATGGGGGGATTACTATGTGAAATCTATCTATTACGTTCGTTGTGGAAGCATTACATTAGGATATAAAGTGCCTATCAGCCAGAAGATTGCCAAGAATCTCCGTGTATATGTAGACGTGAATAATCCATTTGTGATTACTAACTGGACAGGTCTGGACCCGGAAACGGACAATGGAACCTATGCATATCCGAATGTAACCTCATATAATTTTGGTGTATCAATATCTTTCTAATAAGTGATGAATATGAAAAAGACAATTTATACTGCAATAGCAACTCTCTTGTTCCTCATTTCGTCTTGTACGCTGGAGCAGGAAGTATATAATAAAATTAATCCGGGAATGTTTCCCCAAAATGCTGAAGATGTAAATGCTTTGGTCAATTCGAGTGCTTATTATGTGTTTTCTCCGTGGGGAATTTTTGAAGTAGCGGCAGGCTATGTGACGACTTCGGAAATGGTAACCGATTATGTGGAAAACACTTGGGGATGGACTACCGTATACAATTCGTATGAAGCTAATGACTGGCATATCGACGGTGACTATCGTCGTGTGTATGACTATTCCCAGTATTTGGCTTCCATGACTTTGACAATGGATCGCATCAAGGACGTGAATATGGATGAAACCTTGAAAGCTCGCTATATGGCGGAATTGAAATGCGGACGTGGTTTCCTGGCTTTTCTGATGTATGATATGTATGGTCCGATACCTATCGCCGATCTGGAGACTTTGCAAAAACCGGAAGCAGAGATTGTTATTCCACGTTTGTCGGAAGAAGCTATGCGTGAATACATTGTTTCCAACTTGAAAGATGCAGCTAATGTGTTGCCCTATAAGTATGAAGATACAAATTACGGACGCTTCACCAAAGGATTGGCCAATACATTATTGCTGAAATTCTACATGATGACCAAGCAATGGGATGAGGCGGAGAAAATAGGACGTGAATTGACAAAACCGGAATACGGTTATAAATTGGTAGACGATTATAACTCTCTGTTCTCTTTATCTGGTGAAAAGAATTCGGAAGTCATATTCTCATGTGTGGCCGAGGCCGGTGTGATGGAACAGAAATGGTTCGCTCACGTACTGACTTCTGACTATCCGCTTCCTGCTGGAATGTCGGTGACTGCCTGGGGAGGATTTAAAATATCCTGGCCTGCATACGAATCTTATGATCCTAAAGACAAGAGACGTGAAAGAATTATTGGTGAATATACAGGTACGGAGGGCGTACACCATAGTCGGGCGCTTGACCGTGACGGTGGTACGACAGGTATACTTTTCTACGGTGCAATTCCGGTGAAATATAAAATTGAGGGGGTAGTAGGTGAGAAGTGCGAAATAGATATGCCCATCTATCGTTATGCGGATGTATTGACTTTACTTTCGGAAGCTATCGTTCGCAATGGAAACAGTATCACTCAAGAGGCGATTGGCCTGTTGAATCAGGTGCGGGTTACTCATGGTGGACTAAAAGCTTATCAATTGAGTGATTTTTCATCTGTAGAAGATTTTCTGGATAAATTGTTGGAAGAACGTGGACATGAATTTTATTTTGAAGGAGTGCGTCGTCAGGATTTGATCCGCCACGGAAAATTTATTGAAGCAGCACTTGCCAAAGCAAGATTTGCCGGACAGCCGACAGGTAAAATAGAAACGAAAGTGGATGGACAATATAAATATGAGAAATTCCCGTTGCCTACTCATCTGATTACTGAAGGACAAGGCATTATAATTCAAAATCCCGGTTACTAAAAAATAGATAGCATTATGAAACATTTATTATATAGTCTATTAGGAATATTGTTGCTTGCCGGATGTAAGGAAGACAAGTACAATGTGATCATTCCGATGTCGGATATTTACTTGAGCACGCCTCAAGATGGAGCGATCATTGATTTGAATGATTTATCGATTGAGAAATATAGTTTCTCTTGGGAGAAGCCTCTGGAAAATGGAGCAAAGCTGCTTATTTGTGCTGACAGGAAATTCAAAGAACCGGTGATAATTGATGCAGGAAAATCGACTTCTGTTGCGATATCTGCATTGACTGCCGATCAGAGTTTTTCTCAATTGGGAATTAAAGCGGGACAGGAAGCAATACTGTATTGGACGGTCAAAGAAACAGGTAATATAACCGCAGCAGCTTCGGAAGCACGCACCATTCGGGTGAAACGTATGACTAGCAAATTAGTGCAGCCGGAAGATTTGACTAAGATTTCCTTGGCTGAAAATGCCCCGGAGACTGCTGTGCAATTTGAATGGAATACCCAGGAATGGCCTGAATCCACCTCGTACTCGCTTTGTTTCTCACTGGATCCCGAAATGATACAGACGGTTGCCGAACAGAGTGTGGGAGTTGTGAATGGTAAAGCATCATTGACTCATGAAGAACTTCAGGCACTGCTCGATAAACTTTCCATCAAACGTTGGACTTCCAATTCTGTGTATTGGAATGTGAAGACTGATGATGGGCAATGGGTATCGCGTTCTTCCGGAGTATTGAATATGACAGAAATGATGCGCTTCATAGATGTTCGTGGAGATGAAAAGATTACTTATCGTGTTGTTCGTATATTTTATAGTGACAAAACATCATTGGTTTGGTTGGCAGATAACCTGCGCGCAACTAAATATGCTGATGGTACAGATATTGAAGCGAATAATTTCAAAAAGACACCTGCATCGCTCGGAGAAGGTAGAGTGAAAGCCTATGGAGTGCATTATCATTACGATATTCGTGATAAGATAGCACCTAAGGGATGGCGTTTGCCGACCATACAGGAATATAAGAATTTGTTTGCAGAAGCCGGAACTGCCGAAGGTCAATGGAATGTATTGAAAGATCCTGAATATTATGAATCAGTAAAAGGACAGGCGCATTTGAACGACTGGAAATTCAATTTGTGTGCTTCCGGTCAATGGAGCGGTGATGCAATTACTAATCATACTGGACCGTATTGTTATCTGTTGGTCACTGATGATATGTCTCATCAATGTATTCTTCATGATGGAGGGGCAACATTGTGGAGTCCTTGGACAACCGGTGCTCCTGCACGTTTTATCTACAATGAAAATTAATCGGGTGAAAATTAAAAGTATATCAATCATGTTAATCAATATAAAGAAAACTATGACCATATTATCTACCTTATTATTAGGTATTATGTGTAGCTTTTGTTCTGATACAATAGATGTATATGCGGGACAATATGGAGAAGAAGACGGAACGAGTGAACCGGAAACTCCGGAGGTAACAGGAAATATTGTACCGATCGAGTCGCTTAGGAATCCCGATAGGGGATTCCACTTGGAATGTAATTTGCTTGCCGACCAAATGAAAAGTCCATATAATGATTATGAGGTTTATGGCAATGATTTGTATACGAAGAAAGTAGAGCAATTTGATGCAAAGGACGACAACCTGACTCTTGTACAGCAATATATCTACTTAACTAACTGGGTGAGTAAAGACCTGGATGCTGAAGCTCTGTCGAATATCCGCAAGATATTCGAGTTGATGAAAGCGCAGGGGTATAAAGCCATTCTTCGTTTTGCATACAATCACGCCGGACTGAATACTTCCGGTGGCGAATCCAAACAATGGATTCTCCGGCACATCGAGCAACTTACTCCTCTGTTGAATGAATACATTGGACAAATTGCTACCATGCAGGTTGGTTTTATCGGTGCTTGGGGAGAGTGGCATACTTCTCCGTTAATGAATGACCAGAGTGCGAAGAATGCAATCGTCAGTGCTTTATTGAGAGCCTTGCCTGCACCTTATTGTGTAGAAATGCGTTATCCGAATCATAAGAAAGCGTTGACACTGGAACAGGAAGGATCTCGTGGACGTATCGGGTATGCGAATGATTATTTTACAGCCGGCGAACATCCGCTTGCACCGGGCAATGACTTTGTTCCTAATACGGATGATTACAAGCAGATAACGGAAGAGGTGAAAGTGAACAATTTCTATATGAGCGGTGAGATCCCTTATAATGAGGATACAGAATGGGGATTGGCGGAGTTGATTAGTCCGATAAAATCACTGCGTATTTTGCGCGAACACCGTTACTCGGCATTTGATGTGACGCAAAACTATGATTTGAATATCATGAGTTGGAAACGGGTAAAGGTAAATCCCGCTTTATTAAATGATAATCACATTCTGTTCGATGAGAGTTACTTCAAAGATGAGGAGGGCAATGAAGTTGTTCGTTCATTCTATGATTTTGTACGCGACCATTTGGGGTATCGTCTGAATCTTCAAAGTGAATCGAAAGTAGAAGCAAAAAGTGGAAATCTGGAATACGATCTGACGATTACGAATACCGGTTTTGCTACGGTGATTAATCCGAAAGAGGTATATCTCGTACTGGTTTCCGAAAGCGGTCAGGTAGTGAAAGAATTCAAACTGGATGTGGATCCTAAGACCTGGATTCCGGCTACCGAACAGGAACCGAATCAGGCTGCGAAATACACTATCAAAGGAAGTGTGGCAGCCGGTGTGAGCGGAACCTATAAAGTGGGGATCTGGATGCCCGAAAAAGTAGCCGATTGGAAATACAATTCGGTATATGCCATTAAGTTTGCTAAAACAGAGAATGTGACTCATTGGTATGATGATGCAGACAAATATGCCGTGAACCTGTTCGGAACAGTTACATTCTAAAAATAAATTGATGAATACTTCCGACCGTATAGAACAGATCTCATGTTGCGGTCGGAGTATTCGAAACTCACATCTTATTTGAATGAAGATGAACAAAAATCATAAAACCGTACTTGTTATACTTAACATCATAGTATCATTTCTAATTTCTTCCTGTTCCTCCCCCAAGGAACAGGTTAGAATAGGAAATGGTACTTTTACTATCGAGGGAAAGGATATCCAGTTGATTTGTGGAGAAATGCACTATCCCCGCATTCCGCACGAGTATTGGCGTGACCGCCTGAAGAGAGCGCGTGCGATGGGACTGAATACGGTGTCTGCCTACGTCTTCTGGAACTTCCATGAACGTCAGCCGGGAGAGTTTGACTTTAGTGGACAGGCTGATATTGCAGAATTTATCCGTACGGCACAGGAAGAGGGACTGTATGTGATTCTTCGTCCCGGTCCGTATGTCTGTGCAGAATGGGATTTCGGAGGTTACCCGTCGTGGCTGCTGAAAGAAAAGGATATGACTTATCGCAGTAAAGATCCGCGTTTCCTGTCCTATTGTGAACGATATATCAAAGAACTTGGCAAACAACTGTCTCCTTTGACCATCAATAATGGAGGCAATATTATTATGGTGCAGGTGGAGAATGAATATGGATCGTATGCAGCGGATAAAGAGTATCTTGCCGCTATCCGCGATATGATTAAAGAAGCAGGATTCAATGTTCCGCTATTTACCTGCGATGGTGGTGGACAGGTGGAAGCCGGACATGTTGAGGGCGCACTGCCTACATTGAACGGAGTGTTTGGTGAAGATATATTCAAAGTGGTAGATAAGTACCAAAAGGGCGGTCCCTATTTTGTTGCGGAGTTTTATCCGGCCTGGTTTGATGAGTGGGGCAGACGACATTCCTCTGTTGCTTATGAACGTCCCGCCGAACAGCTGGACTGGATGTTGAGCCATGGTGTTTCTGTCAGCATGTATATGTTCCATGGAGGTACAAACTTTGAGTATACCAATGGAGCCAATACCGGAGGCGGTTATCAGCCCCAGCCCACAAGCTATGATTATGACGCTCCCTTGGGTGAATGGGGAAATTGTTATTCCAAATATCATGCATTCAGGGAAGTGATTCAGAAATACCTGCCTGCGGGAACAGTACTGCCGGAAGTTCCGGCAGATAATCCGACTACCACTTTTGCAACAGTCGAATTAAAGGAAAGTGCTCCATTAAGGACTGCATTTCATCAGACTAGCCAGTCTGAAAATGTGCTGTCGATGGAGGATTTGGGAGTTGATTTCGGATATATTCATTATCAGACCACACTTCAAAAAGCGGGAAAACAGAAACTTGTCATACAGGATTTGCGTGACTATGCTGTGATCCTCATAGATGGTAAGCAAGTAGCCAGCCTGGATCGTCGTTACAATCAGAACAGTGTGACCTTGAATGTGCCGAAGACACCTGCCACACTGGAGATTCTGGTAGAAAATACCGGACGCGTCAACTATGGTCCCGATATACTGTTTAACCGGAAAGGTATCACCAGCCAAGTTTTGTGGGGAAATGAAAAGCTGACCGGATGGTCTATTACTCCATTGCCTCTGTATAAAGAAAAAGTTTCGGAAATGGAGTTTGGCGAAACCATCAAAGGCGTTCCTGCTTTCCATAAAGGAACGTTTACAGTAGAGAAGAAAGGTGACTGCTTTGTGGATATGAGTCAATGGGGCAAAGGTGCTGTCTGGGTAAATGGCAAATCTTTGGGACGTTTCTGGAATATCGGTCCTCAACAAACACTCTATCTGCCCGCTCCATGGCTGAAAGAGGGAGAAAATGAAATTGTAGTGTTTGAAATGGAAGATACGGGTAAGCGTGTTTTGCAAGGATTGAATCAACCCATTCTGGATAGTTTGGGTATTGATAAGAATTATCAGAAAGGCCAGCGTCGTGCAGTGGTAGGCACTCCGATTCTGGAAGATGGTGATCTTGCATTAAAAACTACTTTGCAGGAGACTAATGAGTGGCAGTCATTCGATTTACCGGTTGCGACTACTCTTCGCCACTTCTGTATAGAGACTCTGTCTTCCTACACAGAGGATAATCAGGCCTGCATTTCGGAAGTGGAACTGATAGATGATAAGGGACAGCCGATTGACAAAACTAAATGGGAAGTCGTTTATGTAAGCAGCGAACAAGCTGATAAGAACTTGGGAATAGCAGAAAACTTGTTTGATGGAGATATCTCTTCTTTCTGGCATACGAATGTGGCCGTGGAGTCTAACCATCCTCACCGGGTTATTATAGATATGAAAGAAATTTATAAGGTTTCGGCTTTTCGCGTGAAAGTTCGTAAAGGTTCATTCTTATCAGGAAAGGTGAAAGATATAAATATATATGGTCGTCCACAATTCTTCTTATTTCATTGAATAAAACGTAGTAAATAGATAAAATACGACTCTTAATTATTATATTTGACAAACTGTAAATAAAACTATGTATACACGTCTTTTATTCATTCTATTATTGGGGGCTACATGGATGTGTAGCTGCCAAACCGAACAGTCTCCTGTCAATACATTGGCAGACCGTGTGACGGAAGGTACTTCGAAAGATCGAATTCTTTTTCGGATGATTGCTGATGAAAACAATCTGTTAAAAGATTATTTTGAAATATCTTCTGAAGACGGTAAAGTGCTGATAACCGGAAATTCTGATTTGTCTCTGGCTACGGGGTTGAACTGGTATCTGAAATATGTAGCCGGTATTCATCTTTCCTGGAATAATCTTTCGCAGAAGTTACCGGAAGTGCTACCGCTTCCACAAGAAAAGATACGTAAGGAGACATCCATGCAGAACAGATATTATCTGAACTATTGCACCTATTCTTATTCCATGGCTTTCTGGGATTGGGAGCGTTGGGAAAAAGAAATAGACTGGATGGCAATGCATGGCATCAATACGCCTTTGAGCATCACCGGAATGGAGGTGGTCTGGTACAATTTGCTGAAACGTTTGGGATACACAACAGAAGAAGTCAATGAATTTATTTCCGGCCCGGCCTTTATGGCTTGGTGGCAAATGAATAATCTCGAGGGTTGGGGCGGACCGAATCCCGATAGCTGGTATCAGCAACAAGAAGCGCTTCAGAAGAAGATCGTAGCCCGTATGCGGGAGTTGGGTATTGAACCAGTATTCCCCGGATATGCTGGAATGGTTCCCCGTAACATTGGTGAAAAGCTAGGTTATCAGATTGCTGATCCCGGTAAATGGTGTGGATTCCCCCGTCCGGCTTTCCTTTCTACGGAAGATGAACACTTCGATTCTTTTGCCGCTATGTATTATGAGGAATTGGAGAAACTCTATGGAAAAGCCAACTATTACAGCATGGATCCATTTCATGAGGGAGGTAACACGGAAGGAGTCGACTTGGCGAAAACCGGTGCTTCCATTATGGCAGCTATGAAGAAAGCCAATCCGAAGGCTGTTTGGATCATTCAGGCCTGGCAGGCGAATCCTCGGGAAGAAATGATTGCTTCTCTTAATCAGGGAGATTTGCTCGTTTTAGATTTATATAGTGAGAAACGTCCCCAATGGGGAGATCCGGATTCCATGTGGTATCGGGAAAAAGGCTTTGGCAAACACGATTGGCTCTATTGTATGTTACTGAATTTTGGAGGTAATGTTGGTTTGCACGGCCGGATGAATCAGCTGGTGAACGGGTATTATGATGCTTGTGCACACACTAACGGGAAAACGTTGCATGGAGTAGGAGCAACCCCGGAGGGCATAGAGAATAATCCGGTGATGTTCGAACTCCTTTACGAACTTCCTTGGCGTGAAGAACGCTTCTCTTCCGATGAATGGTTGCAGACTTACTTGAAAGCTCGTTATGGCAGAGAAGTTTCACCGGAAATAATGGAGGCTTGGCGTGCATTGGAACACACCGTTTACAATGCTCCGAAAGATTATCAGGGTGAAGGAACCATTGAGTCTTTGTTATGTGCCCGTCCGGGTTTCCATCTGGATAGAACTTCCACTTGGGGATATTCCAAACTATTTTATGCTCCCGATTCTACTGCAAAGGCAGCCCGGCTATTTACTTCCGTTGCCGACCAGTATAAAGGAAACAATAATTTTGAGTATGACTTGGTAGACATCGTACGTCAGAGTAATGCCGATAAAGGAAATGTGTTACTTGAAGAAATATCACAGAGCTATGACCGAAAGGACAAAGAGGATTTCCGCAAACAAACACAGCAATTCCTGGACTTGATATTGGCGCAAGATCGTTTGTTATCTACCCGGAAAGAATTTTCCGTTTCCTCTTGGTTGAATGCAGCTCGTTCTCTGGGAACTACAGAAGAAGAAAAGCGATTGTACGAATGGAATGCTTCCGCATTAATCACAGTCTGGGGAGATAGCATTGCTGCCAATCAAGGCGGACTACATGATTATTCGCATCGGGAATGGAGTGGACTTTTGAAAGACTTGTATTATCAGCGTTGGAAAGCCTTCTTTGAGCAGAAACAGGCGGAGCTGGATGGGAAGCCTGCAGGACAGGAAATAAACTTCTATGGGATGGAGAAAGCCTGGGCAGAGAAGAGTAAGGCACAGACATTGAAGAACTAAATAATTGAATAGAAATGCAAATGTTATAGCCGGACATATTTCATGTCCGGCTATAACATTTGCATTAGAACTTTTTTATAAGGAATCTCAAGTTTCATTGCTGAAAGGTATATATATAAAATAATCGGAAGCAATAAAGGACATATCCTGATTGCTTCCGATTATCTTTTTATGTGTGGATCTTGAACGATCTCTATTCAAAAAGAACGGTATCTTATTTCTCCAACAATTCTTCTTTATTTTTCCAACAAATCCTTTAAGAAGTCATCCAACTCCTTATCCAACCCTTTCAGCAATTCATCATTCACCAATATGGTATCGTCGTCAATCAACAGCAATTCTGCTACGGTTTCTTTCTCTTCATCTACCAAAACGAAAGAATAAGGTTTTAGAATAGTCACTTTGTCGAAATCTCCGGCATCCTTCATTCTGCAAAGAATGTTGCGAAGAGAAGGTTCCACGTTTTCAAGGAAATCATCCCCTTCATAAGTAGCCCATTCTTCGATCATGATGTTTGCCAGTTCTTCATCATCATCGTTGTAAATATTAAGTTGTCCCGATGCCTGATCCGGTTGGAGATGGATATCGGTTACGACTGTTTGTTCACAGCTACATACATATTTAGCGACTGCCTTTTGGATAGCCGATTCGATAATAGATAATGATTGTTGGCTCAATTTCATGGGTTCCTTCTTTTTATAAGTTCAAAGGTATAAAAAAAATAAGATTTGATACACAATTTCCTTAAAAATCATCATTAAATCGGCTCATTTGCAATTTTAACTTGGGTAATTGAGCATTTCTCTCCTTCAGTTCAGCTAAATACAAAGTAGTAAGATAATAATTCGGCACATCATCAATGGTAGCTTGAGGGCTATCTGTGATGTTCTTTTTATCTATTTTCTTAGCTAGTTGTTGTGCCTTTTCTGCCCATTCTTCCGCTTTAGCCAAACTATCTTTCATTTCGTAGTAAACAGCGATGTTGAGAGCTGCCCGCATTTTTTTCTTTTGGTTCTTGGTACCTTCGAAAGCCTGACGCCAAAGTTCGTATGCGTCGTCCCATGAATTTTCGCGTACATAAATGGCAGCGTCACGCATAGGAACCGAACCACCAGTATAAAGATACCGTGTTCCTTTTTTCCAGATGGGTACAAGGTGTTTTACCGGAACCGTTCCCGCGAATGCTGCCGCTTCTTCCAGCATCTGCTTGTCGGGAATCATGCGAGTGGCGGCTTCTATGGCTGTACCTCCAAACTCCTCCCAAAAAATGCTATCATTAGGATGGAGCGTAGTCATCGGTCTGCTACGTTCGGGAAGATAAACTTTCACCGTGGGATAAACTTTCACGTCTACCGCTCCTTGAAAGCAGTTGAACTCATCCAGATAGCGGACAGTCTTTGTTGCTTTGAGTTGCAGGTTTTCCAGCGCAATAATAAAGTCCACTCCCAAGTTAGAAGCCAGTTGACGCACTTCCTCCTGGCTCAATGTACTTTCGCGGGCCAGTTTATCATTGGCGCGTAAGGCAGAATCACAGATAACCACCTCATCGAAGTAGTTCTGCTGTGCAATTTCTTCTGCCAGTGATTCAGTGGCTGCCTTAGGATCTCCATTGGCATAAGCGGTTGCACGACTTATCAATGGTGTACCTTCTTTAATTTTTTCAGTCTCTGTTATCAGTTTATTATCCGGGGCGTCGCTGGTGTTATTCACAATAGCTACTTTTCGGAGTTGCGGAGGAAAGCTCAAGTCGGCAGGTTGCAGATAATCAATGGGGATCTGTTCCAGACTCTGACAGCTACCCAGAGTCAGCAGGAATAAAACGATGAAAACCAGTGAATAAGATTTTGCCATAGTTTTGTTCTATTTAGTAATTTGAACAAAAGTACAACTTTGGAAGAATAAAAGAAAGTCTCAAACAGTTTTTAACCGTTTGAGACTTTCTTTTATAAGTTGAATATAGAGAGACTATGCCATAAAGCACATTACCCTACAATTTCCAACCTTTAATTTATAATTTTTAATTATTAATTAATCAAAGGTTCTTTCCGTGGCAGTTTTTATACTTTTTGCCGCTTCCGCATGGACAAGGATCGTTACGACCTACTGTCTTCTCTGCACGAATCGGTTCACGTTTCTGCTGTTCACGAGTATCCTGACTTGCAGCAGCCTGCTGGTTCGGATCACTCAAATCTTCTTTGTTTTCGCGATACTTGCTCATATCCTGGCGTTGTTCGGGAGCAGCCTGACGCACTTCTACACGACGTGCAGCTGATTCGTCCGGAGCTTCCTGTACAGGAATTTGTCCACGCATCAAGATAGATATAGTCTGGTTATTGATTTTGTTCACCATAGCGTCAAACAAAGTCACAGATTCCAGTTTATAGATCAATAGCGGGTCTTTCTGTTCGTAGCTTGCATTCTGTACAGAATGTTTCAGTTCGTCCAGTTCGCGCAAGTTTTCTTTCCATGCTTCGTCGATTACGTGGAGCAAGATTGATTTCTCGAACGATTTCACCACTTCTTTAGATTCCGATTCGTAAGCCGCTTTCAGGTTACAAGAGATATTATACATCCGTTTACCGTCTGTGATAGGAATCAGGATGTTTTCGTACATGTGTCCCTGGTTTTCATATACCTGTTTGATAACCGGATTAGCGATCTGTGCCAGACGTTCAGTTTTGCGTTTGAAGTTCTCCATAGCAATGTTGAAAGTCTTTTCGGCCAACTGCTCTTTCTTTCCGTTACGGAATTCTTCTTCAGTGAACGGAGTTTCCATTGCTAATGTCTGGAGCAATTCCATCTGGCAACCTTCATAATCATTGTTCTCGATAGCGTTGGCGCAACGGTCCCAAATCATGTTCACGATATCCATACCGATACGTTCACCCATCAAAGCGTGACGACGTTTCGTATAAACCACCGTACGTTGCTTGTTCATTACGTCGTCATATTCCAACAGACGTTTACGAATACCGAAGTTGTTTTCTTCCACTTTCTTCTGTGCACGTTCGATGGAGTTGGAAATCATCTTGTGTTCGATCATTTCGCCTTCCTGGAAACCGAGCTTGTCCATTACACTGGCAATACGGTCGGAAGAGAACAGACGCATCAGGTCGTCTTCCAATGACACGAAGAATACAGAAGAACCCGGGTCACCCTGACGTCCTGCACGACCACGTAACTGGCGGTCTACACGACGGGATTCGTGACGTTCCGTACCGATGATTGCCAAACCGCCCGCAGCCTTTACTTCCGGACTTAGTTTGATGTCGGTACCACGACCTGCCATATTGGTAGCAATGGTTACTGTTCCGCTTAAACCGGCAGTAGCAACGATGTCTGCTTCTTTCTGGTGCAGTTTAGCATTCAACACCTTGTGCTCAATCTTACGCATGGTAAGCATTTTGCTCAACATTTCGGAGATTTCTACCGAAGTAGTACCCACCAATACCGGGCGTCCAGCCTGAACCAATTGTTCGATTTCTTCGATAACAGCTTTATACTTTTCGCGCTTCGTCTTGTAAACGCGGTCGTTCATATCCTTACGGGAGATCGGACGGTTGGTCGGGATAACGACTACGTCCAATTTATAGATGTCCCAAAGTTCACCTGCTTCCGTTTCAGCAGTACCGGTCATACCGGATAGTTTGTGATACATACGGAAGTAGTTCTGCAAAGTAATGGTAGCGAAGGTCTGTGTAGCAGCTTCCACTTTCACACGTTCCTTAGCTTCGATAGCCTGGTGCAATCCGTCAGAGTAACGACGACCTTCCATAATACGACCGGTCTGCTCGTCTACAATCTTCACCTGACCGTCGATTACCACGTATTCATCGTCTTTTTCGAACATCGTGTAAGCCTTCAATAGCTGATTGATGGTGTGTACACGTTCCGATTTGATGGCATAGTTAGTCAACAGCTCATCCTTCTTTTCAAGCAGTTGTTCGTTGGTCAGATTCAGGTTTTCCAATTCCGAAAGTTGTCCGGCGATGTCCGGAAGCACGAACAATGTCGGGTCTTCAGAGTTACCGGTAATCAGGTCTACACCTTTATCTGTCAGGTCTACGCTATTCAGTTTTTCGTCGATTACGAAGTACAGCGGATCAGTCACTTCATGCATACGCTTGTTGTTCTGTTCCATGTAGATCTCTTCCGTCTTGAGCATACCTGCCTTGATTCCCTGTTCACTAAGGAACTTAATCAACGGTTTGTTTTTCGGCAATGCTTTATGACTGCGGTATAGAGCGAGGAATCCTTCTTCCACCTCTTTCTTATCGTTGGATGCGATCAGTTTTTTTGCTTCGGAAAGATATTTGGTAGCCAGTACCTTTTGTGCTTCTACCAGACGTTCCACTAGCGGACGGAGTTGCTCGAACAACTGGTCATCGCCTTTAGGTACAGGACCGGAGATAATCAACGGAGTACGTGCGTCGTCAATCAATACCGAGTCGACCTCATCGACGATGGCATAATTGTGCTGACGTTGTACAAGGTCTTTCGGGCTGATAGCCATGTTGTCACGCAGGTAGTCGAAACCGAATTCATTGTTTGTACCAAAAGTGATATCTGCCAGATATGCCTGACGACGTGCGTCGGAGTTCGGCTGATGACGGTCGATACAATCTACGCTCAAACCGTGGAACATATAAAGAGGACCCATCCATTCGGAGTCACGTTTGGCGAGGTAATCATTCACGGTAACTACGTGTACGCCGTTTCCGGTCAATGCGTTGAGGAATACCGGGAGTGTAGCCACCAATGTTTTACCTTCACCGGTTGCCATTTCCGCAATCTTACCTTTATGCAGAACGACACCACCAAAGAGCTGTACATCGTAGTGAACCATGTTCCACAATGTGTCGTTACCACCGGCTACCCAGTGATTCTGATAGATGGCCTTGTCGCCTTCGATGCGTACGAAATCTTTTGTAGCAGCCAGTTGACGGTCGAAGTCGGTAGCAGTTACAACGATTTCTTCATTTTCTGTAAAACGTTTGGCAGTAGCCTTTACGATAGAAAAAGCAACAGGCAGTACTTCGTCCAGTGCTTTTTCATATTTTTCCAGAATTTCTTTTTCTGTCTTATCGATTTGTACGAAGACTTCTTCGCGGTCTTCCAGTTCGAGAGTTTCAATGCTTGCCTTCAACTCTTCCACTTTCGCACGTTCAGCAGTAGCCGATTCATGGATATATTTTTTGAGTTCTTCCGTTTTGGCACGGAGGGCGTCGTTGTCTAGTTTTTCAATCTCCGGGTAAGCAGCTTTGATCTTTTCCACCCAGGGCTTGATTTCTTTCATGTCTCGTGTGGATTTGTTTCCGAAAACCGAGCTTAAAAATTCATTAAATCCCATGTTATATTATTTAGTTTATTATTTATCTTTTTCTTATTGCAGGCCACATTCATCCGGATAGATTTTCTCATTCCGCACACAGATTCAAGAAAGAAATCTGTGTGAATCGATCGATTATGTGACGAATAATCTCCGCAAAGTTACATTAAAATGCTGATTTATTTATGTTTTGCTCCCTGTTTTTGTGAGTAAATTTTTACCGCAGGTCGGTAATAGGAGCAGAAGTACAGGCGTTGGGAGCCCGGATACGCATAAAATGTGCCAGTGTAGGCGCAATATGGTCAATGGTTACAGGTGTCTGGATAATGGCCGGTTTCACGGAATGTCCCATGAAAATCAGCGGTGAGGGAATATAGGAATGACGTACCACTTTATTGTCTCCGCCGTTCTCGTTGACGATAGTCCATCCGGGGAGGACGTCGATTACGAGGTCACCCGAACGTTTGCGGTGGTAGCCGTTACGTATTTTGTAGATTTCCGGAGTCCATGAACCCAATAATAGCCGGTTAGCCGAATAGGCTTCGTTCACTCCGCTGAACTGCATCAGGAATTTTGCTGACTTTTGTTGGATTTCTGCCAGATTCAGTTCTTTCTTTTCCAATAACTTATGATTCAGGTAAATCTGTTGGTTATGGTGAGCTTCCACATACTTTCCTTCGCCATACGTAGCCATCAGGTACATATTCAATAGAGCCGCACAACGGTTGAGATAAAACTCTCCGCCGGGAACCTTGTACAGTCCCGAATCAGGCGATTCGCTGTCTATATATCCGGTGGAAGTGACGAAAATAAGCACATTTTGAAGTCCTACTTTCTTATCAAGAACTTCGAGCAGGTCGGCAATGCTGCGGTCAAGACGCACGTAGGTGTCTTGTATTTCCATGGCACATTCCTGTACGGATTTGTGCGCATAGTTTCCAGCATAGTAAGTGAGTGCCAATAAGTCAGTAATGTCATCCATGCCGATGGAGCTTTTGTTCAATGCTTCTTCGGCAAGCGCATTCACTTCATCATTCACAAAAGGGCTGGCGATGAAGCGGCGGTATTTATTACTGCGGTCATCATCGAATTTATATTTGAAGAGCATATCCCGCCAATCTGGCAGGAAAGTGTACATGCCCCGCGGAAATATGGGTTCCCATGTCATACCGGCAATACGGAAATCAATCGCTTGACGGTCGTTATATTGGCTTGCCCACCACGGAAACTCTCCATAATAGGTGGTTCCACTCCATTTTCCGGTGTTGGGATTGAGCCAGAAAGCTGCGTTTCCGGCATGTCCGGCTGCAAAAAGTGCGGCATCGCAATCAGGTGCAATGGCATATACGAGTCCTTTGCCTTGTGTTGCTATTTTAAGCTCGTCGGCAATGGTTGAAGTCAGTAGTTTGGTGGGGGCGACAGTCTGGTCGGTGTAATATCCCATAAATGCCGTGTCGTCTGTGCTGTTGACGGGGCGAAGGGTAGAGGCATCCATCCAGCGTTGAGAAATAATTCCGTTCATGGAAGGCGTCGTACCGCTATAAATAGCCGCTATGGCAGAAGCGCGGTCTATACCGCAGAAGGTATATTCGGCGTTATGGAACACTCTTCCCTCTTTCCAAAGACGTTTGAAGCCTTTCTCACCGTAGAGTGACGAAAAAGCTTCCAGATAGTCCGTACGTAATTGGTCAATCGTCAGCCCTACCACTAATTTAGGGGCGGCAGGCAGTGACTGGGCTTGTAGCCCGGTGAAAGTCAGTACGGTGATGAGGGAAGTTAGTAGTCCTTTCATTATTTCTTTTTAGATGTCACAATCAGATTGCTCGCTGAACGTATCAGCAAAACGAGTGCCAAAGGTACAACAGCAAAGTCAAATCTTTGCGGAATTACAGGAAAAAGCACTATAAAAAGTGTTAAAATCACCAGATTCAGGGTTAAATACCAACATTTCTTCCCTTTTCGGACACAATATATAATGTATGGCAAGAAAAGAAGTTGTCCCGGATGGAATACCAATAATAGGAAATTGGAGCTGACTGCCGGGTGTTGGGAGAAGAGTGCGAGAAATGCAAGGACACATCCCACAATACCTGCTATACCAAAAAGGAAGAGGTCGATTCCCCATAATCCGGTTCTCCGGCGGATTCCATAGATGGTGGCGGCGGTTGTCAATATAAATAAGAGTAAGGAGCATTGAAGCGGAGTAGGCATCCAGTCGCTTTCATCCGGTTCGGGAGTGGCATCGACTACCAGCTCGTTGGCCGTTATGAGTGGACGCTGGATAGAATCGCTTTTAATTTGTGCTCCGTCGAAAGCATCCATCAGGTAGAAAGGGGCAAACATCATCTGACGTTGTGTGATGGGCTGGTCGGCTTCACTTCCGATACAGAGGTCAATGCCGAAACGTGCCCACGGATGTCCTTTGCAATACTGATGTACGATGTCGCGGAAAGTGAGGGAGCCATCCTGCGGTTCTGCGGGATAAATCACTTTTCCTGCAATGCTTTCTTCTATCTTGTCCCGGGGGCGGGTAGCACAATTATCGTAAAAGAAATTATAACGGTACACCCGGTTTTCCGGACGATAATTTTCTTGTAATAACCGGATTAGTTCTGTCTTTTCTTCATCGGTCAGATTCAGCGTTTGCTGCCATACGCTGCGTCCGAAAAATGCGTATTCAGCTGCAAAACGTTCATAATCCGTTGCTCCCAGTTGGTAGTCTGTTTCTCCGAGCGAGAAGCGGAATATGAAGTTGGGAGTGTTGAAACTGAACAGTCCGTAGTTGAATACAACGTCAATCCCTTGTGAAGGATTTTCGTAACGGATGGCAGTGTGTCCGAATAGGGAATATATTTCCTCTCCGGGGGCACAAGTCAACAGGCTCAAACGGATGGAGTCGTTGTTGTTGGCAGATGCTTGTCCGGTGGGCAGAAGCAACAGGAAGAAGGAGAGGATGATGTATGAGAAAAACCGTTTCATTAGCTGGTTCGTTTTATTTCGGTGGCAAATATAGAAAGAATAGTTGGATTCGGGAAAACGGAGCCTCTATTTTATCAGAACAGAGGCTCTAATTGGGGTAAACAGAGGCTCTGTTTAGGTGAAATAGAGCCTCTGTTCGGGCGTCAAATCTTTGCGAAATACCGGACACCCTAGTGGACACCCCTGATGGTTGTGTAATGGGCTGTTACTTATGTAGTTATAGCGCCTGAAAAAAGAGGGCGGACACCCTAACGAGCATATATAAATAATAAATATTAATAATCTATATAAATATAGTTCGCTCAACACACTTTTTCTGTGTTCTGTGAATGGAAAAAATAAAGATAATTCTCTCTCGATGCTTCAATTTCTCTTTTTTTGCCTTACCTTTGCGCTCGCTAAAGATGAAAATGCATTGAATTTAATTATCGACATAGGAAATACGATGGCAAAGGTGGCTCTCTTCAATGGCGGAGAGATGGTGGAGGTATTAACCGAATCCAATCAGTCGCTGGATTGTTTGAAAGCACTTTGTTCCAAGTATCCGGTTGAGCAGGGGATTGTGGCTACTGTCATAGATTTAAGCGAACGGATACTAGCCGATTTGGCAGCTTTGCCGTTTCCATTGTTGTGGCTCAATCATCAGACTCCGCTTCCGGTTGTCAATCTGTACGAAACTCCTGAAACATTGGGGTACGATCGTATGGCTGCCGCAGTTGGTGCTAATGAGCAATTCCCTCATCGGGATGTGTTGGTTATTGATGCCGGAACTTGCATCACTTATGAATTTATCGACTCAAAAGGTCAGTATCATGGTGGTAATATTTCTCCCGGTATGCAGATGCGTTTTAAAGCACTTCATCAGTTTACGGGGCGTTTGCCTCTGGTGGACACCAATGGGCGCAAACTCCCGATGGGACGGGACACCGAAACGGCTATACGTGCCGGAGTGATGAAAGGGATGGAATACGAAATTTCAGGTTATATTGAGTCTATGAAGCATAAATATCCTGAACTTTTGGTTTTTTTAACGGGCGGAGATGAATTTTCTTTTGATAGCAGCGTAAAAAGTATCATCTTTGCAGATAGATTTTTAGTGTTGAAAGGATTAAATAGAATTTTAAACTATAATAATGGTAGGATTTAAACACACACTTTGTGCGCTTTTGCTCACGATGGTTACCGGAATGGCAATCGCTCAAAATAATACAAACTCTCCTTATACACGATATGGCTATGGCGACTTGTCCGATCAGAGTTTCGGTAACAGCAAGGCGATGGGGGGAATTGCTTTTGGACTTCGGGATGGAGCACAGATCAATCCACTGAATCCTGCTTCGTATACAGCCATTGACTCATTGACATTCCTCTTTGAAGGAGGTGTCAGTCTGCAAAACATGAACATTAGCGGTGGCGGTGTGAAACTGAACGCTAAAAACTCCAGCTTTGACTATCTGGCTATGCAATTTCGTTTGCATCCGAGGATAGCGATGAGTATCGGATTATTGCCGTTCTCCAATGTGGGATATTCAGTGTCGGATACACAGACTGCAACAGATCCTACTACTGGCAATACGGCTGATTATGCCAGAAGCTATACCGGAGATGGAGGTTTGCATCAATTATATGCCGGATTGGGAGTGAAAGTGCTCAAAAACCTTTCGGTAGGTGTGAATGCTTCTTATTTTTGGGGAGATATTAATCGGACACGTGTCCTTTATTTCCCTAGTGTATCAGGTGCTTATAATTATAATCACCAATCGGTTGCGTCAGTGTCGAGTTATAAACTTGATTTTGGAGCACAATATACACTCGATATTAATAAAAAACATTCAGTGACAATTGGAGCTATATATTCTCCGAAGTTGAAACTGGGTAATGACTATAGTGTGACGACACAAATGGTTTCAAATTCTACAGGTACAGCGGTTTCTACTACAACATTGAAACCGGATGCAACGTTTAGAGTTCCTAACACATTTGGCATCGGATTTACATATAACTATGACAAACGCCTGACTGTTGGTCTGGATTATAGTTTGCAACAATGGTCAAAAACGAAATTTGACGTAAATACTTCAGATGAAGCTGTACGTGAAGACTTTAAAGAAACATACGAGTATTGCGATCGTCATAAAGTATCAGTGGGTGCGGAATACATTCCTAATTTGATGGGACGTTCCTATTTATCCCATATTAAATACCGTCTGGGAGCTTATTATACGACTCCGTATTATAAGATCGGCGGCAAAGAGGCTACCCGTGAATATGGCGTAACTGCCGGTTTCGGTCTGCCTGTACCCCGTTCCCGTTCCATTCTTAGCGTTAGCGGACAGTTTGTTCGTATCAGTGGACAGGAAGCGGCTTTTGTAAATGAAAATATCTTCCGCGTGAGCATCGGATTGACGTTCAATGAACGTTGGTTCTTCAAACGCAGAGTGGAGTAATGAGATGAATAAATGTGAGAGAGAATAGACGACTATATAATAACAACTAAAATTTAGATACAATGAAAATTAAAACGCTTGTGGCTATGTTGTTCCTTTCGGCAGGAGCAACCACTGTGGTAGCACAGGATGCGTCTAACTGTAACTCGAACAGTAGTATTTCGCATGAAGCTGTGCGTGCTGGTAATTTTAAAGATGCGTATACTCCTTGGAAAGCTGTGTTGGAGAACTGTCCGACGCTTCGTTTCTATACCTTTACTGATGGATACAAAATTCTGAAAGGCTTGATGGGACAAATCAAGGATCGGAATAGTGCGGATTATCAGAAATATTTTAATGAACTGATGAATACGCATGACTTGCGTATCAAGTACACGGATGAATTCTTGTCTAAAGGTACCAAAGTGTCTTCTGCTGACGAAGCTCTGGGTATCAAAGCAGTAGATTACATTGCTTTCGCTCCGAAAGTTGATGCTGAACAGGCTTACCAATGGTTGAGCCAGTCGGTAAACGCTGTGAAAAGTGAATCGGCACCGGCTACTATTTTCTATTTCCTGCAAATGTCTTTGGATAAACTGAAAACGGATCCGAATCATAAAGAACAATTTATTCAGGATTATCTGTCTTCATCTGAATATGTAGATGCAGCAATGGCTGCTGAAACCAAAGAGTCGGCGAAGAAAGCTTTACAAGGTATTAAAGACAATTTGGTTGCATTGTTTATAAATAGTGGAACTGCTGATTGCGAATCATTGCAGAATATCTATGGACCGAAAGTAGAAGCTAACCAAAAAGATTTGACTTACTTGAAAAAAGTGATTGACATCATGAAAATGATGAAATGTACTGAAAGTGACGCTTATCAACAGGCTTCTTTCTATTCATATAAGATAGAACCTACTGCAGAAGCAGCTACGGGATGTGCTTATCAGGCATTTAAGAAAGGTGATATTGACGGTGCGGTGAAATTCTTCGATGAAGCAGTGAATCTGGAAACAGACAATCTGAAGAAGGCTGAAAAAGCATACGCTGCTGCAGCAGTACTGGCTTCTGCCAAGAAACTGTCTCAAGCAAGAGCTTATTGCCAGAAAGCAATTGGTTTCAATGAGAATTATGGTGCTCCTTATATACTGATTGCTAACCTTTATGCAATGAGTCCTAACTGGAGCGATGAATCTGCTCTGAACAAGTGTACTTACTTTGCAGTGATTGACAAACTGCAACGTGCAAAACAAGTGGATCCGAGTGTAGCTGAAGAAGCTAACAAATTGATCGGTAGATATTCAGGTCATACTCCGCAAGCTAAAGACCTATTTATGTTAGGTTACAAGCAAGGCGACCGCATCACTATCGGCGGTTGGATAGGAGAGACTACAACGATTAGATAAATGTATGTTGCGAAAACGAAGAAACCGTTTATTGCATAAAAGCATGAGCATAACAATCACCTCCGGGGCGATTGTTATGCTTCTTTTATTATCTTCCTGTGGCGGAAAGAAGAAAGCTATGGGTGAGGCTATCACAGAACGTGATTCCCTTCCGATGATGACAACATTGGGAGTCACCACCCTTATCTCCGATTCCGGAGTGACACGCTACAGAGTGAATACGGAAGAATGGTCGGTGTACGACCGTAAGAAACCATCCTATTGGGCCTTTGAGAAAGGCGTATATCTGGAACAGTTCGACTCTATCTTTCATATAGAAGCCAGTATCAAAGCGGATACTGCCTACTATTATGACAAAGAAAGGCTTTGGAAGCTGATAGGGAACGTAGATATACAGAACCGGAAAGGAGAGCGTTTTAATACGGAACTGCTGTACTGGAACGAAGCTACCCAAAAGGTGTATTCCGACAAGTTTATACGTATTCAACAACCGGACAGAATTATTACAGGGCATGGATTCGACTCGAACCAGCAAATGACCATATATACCATCCATAATATCGAAGGTATTTTCTATGTGGATGAGGAAGCGGGTGGTCCGCCCCAACCGGAAACAAAAGCGCTGCCGGATTCAGTGCGAAAAGATTCTGTGAAATAAACTATGAATATTTATATCTCTCTAATTATCACCATGGTCTTCTCCGCCTTCTTTTCAGGAATGGAGATTGCCTTTGTGTCGGTAGACAAACTGCGTTTTGAGATGGAACGCAAGGGGGGAATTACATCCCGTATCCTTTCCATCTTCTTCAAGAACCCGAATGAATTTATCTCTACCATGTTGGTGGGAAATAATATCGCCCTGGTCATCTATGGTATCCTGATGGCACAGATTATCGGCGACAATCTGCTGGCGGGATTCATTGATAATCATTTTCTGATGGTGTTGGCGCAGACCGTTATTTCTACCCTTGTTATTCTGGTGACCGGAGAGTTTCTGCCGAAAACATTATTCAAAATCAATCCCAATCTGGTCTTGAATGTTTTTGCCATTCCACTGATTATTTGTTACGTCATTCTATATCCTATTTCTAAACTGGCTTCCGGTTTGTCTTGTTTATTCCTTCGTGTCTTTGGAATGAAGATTAACAAGGATGCATCCGACAGAGCGTTTGGAAAAGTCGACTTGGACTACTTCGTGCAAAGCAGTATTGATAATGCCGAGAATGAGGAGGAACTGGATACGGAAGTGAAAATCTTTCAGAATGCTTTGGATTTCTCGAACATAAAAATCCGCGACTGTATCGTTCCGCGTACCGAAGTGGTGGCTGTTGATCTGACAACTTCACTGGACGAGTTGAAAAGCCGCTTCATCGAATCCGGAATTTCCAAGATCATTGTGTACGATGGAAATATCGACAATGTGGTGGGTTATATCCATTCGTCGGAAATGTTTCGTGCTCCGAAAAATTGGCATGAGAATGTGAAGCAAGTGCCGATTGTGCCCGAAACCATGTCCGCCAATAAACTGATGAAGCTCTTTATGCAGCAAAAGAAAACGATTGCCGTAGTGGTGGATGAGTTTGGGGGTACGTCCGGTATTGTATCTCTGGAAGATCTGGTAGAAGAAATATTTGGAGATATAGAAGATGAGCACGATAATACTTCCTATATCAGCAAGCAGATTGATGAACGCGAGTATGTGTTGTCCGCCCGCTTGGAGATAGAAAAAGTCAATGAGACGTTCGGACTCGATTTGCCCGAATCGGACGATTATCTGACAGTAGGAGGGTTGATTCTGAACCAATATCAGAGTTTTCCGAAGCTGCATGAAGTGGTGCGGGTAGGACGTTATCAATTCAAGATAATTAAGGTCACAGCGACAAAAATAGAACTCGTGCGATTAAAAGTCTTGGAATAATGACGATAATCAAGAAATTTTTAGCCAATAAATAGATGCATATTAGCATTTTTTGTATCTTCGTGCGCTAAAACGACAAAAGAAAGAAATAATAATAAACATAAATCGTATTAATCAAAATGGCAACGTTACAAAACATTAGGTCGAAAGGACCTCTATTGGTGATTGTTATCGGCTTGGCGCTGTTTGCTTTCATTGCGGGTGACGCATGGAAGGTGATGCAGCCGCATCAGGCACATGACGTAGGTGAGGTGAACGGAGACGCTCTTTCCGCTCAAGAGTATCAGAATTTGGTAGAAGAATATACCGAAGTGGTGAAACTCATGCGTGGGGTGACCGCCTTGAATGACGAACAAACCAATCAGGTGCGCGATGAAGTATGGCGTTCCTACGTAAACAATAAACTGATTGAAAAAGAAGCAAAAGCACTGGGACTGACTGTTTCTGCTGCTGAAATTCAGGACATCCTGAAAGCTGGTGTTCATCCTTTGTTGAGACAAACTCCTTTCCAGAATCCGCAAACAGGTGCTTTTGACAAGGATATGTTGAATAAATTCCTCGTAGAATATGCCAAAATGAGCGAATCACAAATGCCGGCACAGTATGCTGAACAATACAACAACATGTATAAATACTGGACATTCATTCAGAAAACTTTGATTGAAAGCCGTCTGGCAGAGAAATACCAGGCATTGGTGTCTAAAGCTCTTCTTTCAAATCCGGTGGAAGCACAGGATGCTTTCGACGCAAGAGTAAACCAGTACAATGTGTTGATGGCTGGTATTCCTTACTCTTCTGTGGTAGATTCTACAATTGTAGTGAAAGAATCGGAACTGAAAGATTTGTATAACAAGAAGAAAGAACAATTCAAGCAATATCAGGAAACTCGTGACGTCAAATATATTGATGTACAGGTAACTGCAAGTGCTGAAGATAGAGCAGCTATCCAGAAAGAAGTAGACGAAGCTACTGCACAGTTGGCTACTACTACGGATGATTATACTTCTTTTATCCGTTCGGTTGGCTCGGAAGCTCCTTATGTGGACTTGTTCTATAACAAGACGGCTTTCCCGTCAGACGTAGTTGCACGTTTGGACTCTGCTTCTGTTGGTACTGTTTATGGTCCTTACTATAACGGAGCCGACAATACAATCAACTCTTTCAAAGTAGTTGCTAAAGCTGCTGCTGCCGACTCTGTGGAATTCCGTCAGATCCAGGTATACGCAGAAGATGCAGTGAAGACAAAGACATTGGCTGACAGTATTTACAACGCTATCAAAGGCGGTGCTAAATTTGCAGATCTTGCAAAGAAATACGGCCAGACTGGTGATGCTAACTGGCTGACTTCTGCACAGTATGAAGGTGCACAGATAGATGGTGACAACCTGAAATTCATCTCTGCTATCAACAATACAGGTGTGAACGAACTGGTGAACTTGCCGATGGGACAAGCAAATGTAATCCTTCAGGTGACTAACAAGAAATCTGTGAAAGATAAATATAAAGTAGCTGTTATCAAGCGTGAAGTAGAGTTCAGCAAAGAAACTTACAACCGTGCTTATAATGATTTCAGTCAGTTTATCGCAGCTAACCCTAGTGTAGAAAAAATGGTAGCTAACGCTGAAGAAGCTGGTTACAGATTGCTCGACAGAATGGACTTGAGCAGCTCTGAACATAACATCGGTGGCGTGAGAGGTACAAAAGAGGCTTTGAGATGGACATTTGATAAAGCGAAACCGGGTGATGTTTCCGGCTTGTACGAATGTGGCGAAAGCGATCACCTGATGGTGGTAGGTCTGGTAAGCATTAAACCGGAAGGATACCGTCCGTTGAAAGCTGTACAGGATCAGTTGAGAGCTGAAATCGTGAAAGACAAGAAAGCTGAAAAGATCATGGCTGACATGAAAGCTGCCAATGCAACTTCATTCAACCAGTACAAAGATATGGCTAATGCAGTCAGCGACTCTTTGAAGATGGTTACTTTTGCAGCTCCTGCTTATGTATCAGCATTGCGTAGCAGCGAACCGTTGGTAGGTGCTTATGCTTCTGTTGCTCCAGAAAATCAGTTGAGTGCTCCTATTAAAGGTAACGCCGGAGTATTTGTATTGCAAGTATACGGTAAAGACAAGTTGAACGAAACATTCGACGCAAAAGCTGAAGAAGCTACGCTGACTAACATGCACGCACGTTTTGCCAGCCGTCTGATGAATGACTTGTATCTGAAAGCAAACGTAAAAGATACCCGCTTCCTGTTCTTCTAAAGAAGTAATAGGAAATAGATATTCAGGCACGGATTACACGGATTTCGCGGTTCTCTCATAAGTTTAAACCGCGTAAATCCGTGTAATCCGTGCCTTTTTTATTGTCGTTTTTCGTTTATGATCTTTGTTATCTGATTAAATTTCCATATCTTGCCAGTCTTTATCAATCGAGTCTGTGAAATATTTCATTAACTAATACAAATCTATATTATGATAAAACAACTTGCCCAGTATTCAGTACCCGCTGAAAATTCACGTGTTATTCGTGTGTTCCTTTCGTCAACGTTCAGAGATATGGAGATGGAGCGTTCTGCATTAGTCAAACTATTTAAGGGTTTGCAAGTGAAGGCTGCCAGTCGTGGTGTTACTATTTCATTGGTCGACCTGCGTTGGGGGATCACAGAAGAAGATGCAAAAAGTGGCAAGGTGGTTGAAATATGTTTGAAAGAAATAGTGCATTCCCGACCTTTCTTCATTGGCATGGTAGGCGAACGCTATGGATGGTGTCCCAGTTATGAAGATTTATCGCAGACTTTCAGTGATAGCCTGGAATATAGTTGGGTGGAAGATGATTTGAATAATCGTTTGAGTGTGACAGAGATGGAAATGCAGTTTGGGGTATTGCGCAATCCCAATCCATTGCATGCCTATTTTTATATCAAGCAGTCTGCTACTGATCCCTCTTGTCCTAAAGAGGAGTTTCATAAGCTGCAGCATCTTAAAGAGTGTATTTTGCAGCAGGATCGTTATCCTGTGCAAGAGTATGATTCGCCCGAGCAGTTATGTCAATTTGTAGAATCTGCTTTCACAGAATTGCTCGAACAAGAGTTTCCTGATGTATTGACTGTGGAAGATAACCAGGCATTGCAAGAACAGTTAACCCGTAATGAACTCTTATTTAATTATCATCCAATACCTGAAGCGGATCAGGCTTTTTCCGATTTCTTAGCTGCGGATGAGCAACGGTGTCTCGTTGTAACGGGTGATGGTGGTCTTGGTAAGAGTGCTCTGCTGGCTCATTGGAGTGATTGGGTGAACAATGATACGCAGATGATTCCCATATATCATCGATTGGACAATACTACGCTGTCTTCTTATCCGGAGACTTTGGTGAGGGCATTAGCTGCAAAATGCCAGAATGCGCTCAAATGTCAGACTTTAGGTGAAGAAGATTTGTTTACCGCTGAAGTTTCAAAGGAATCAGATTCAACTCAAGGTATAGCCAGATCGATTCTGGATATTGTGAGAGAATCAATGGTGTTTGGGAATAATGTATTGGACGGTTTTTCAGAAAACACACTTCGAAATATTAAAGAGATTGAGGAAGATTTGAATTCTATTCAAAAGTTCAGTCAGTTGTGGGCTGCGCTAGGGAGATCAAAATATGCTATCATTTTATTGATTGATGACATCAGTTATCTAAATTCAACGGAAGTATCTCTATTTTCTTTATTCGGATCTATACCGTCCAATGTGAAGGTCGTGTTAAGTTTTGCTGCGTCATCTACTGCATATCTGCCTTTTGTCCAGAACGGGTACGTTCATTATCGGTTGAATGGCTTTTCGCAGGCTGATGCAAAGTCGTTTTCAAAACAATATTTGTCTACTTATTCTAAAGCTCTGTCTGCACAGCAAGAAGATATTCTTAGCTCGTGGGTGCTGGCTAAACAACCGCGCTGCTTAAATGTGTTGCTCAATGAATTGGTTTCGTTTGGCCAATATGATACTCTTAGTGAATATATGAGTGGATATTGTCAGATAAACGAGATTACCCAATTCTACGACAGCGTGCTCCGGCGTTTGTCATCTGATTATGGTTTTGATAGGATTGGAAGGGCACTTTTAATGCTTTCACTTACTTTAGAGGGATTTACCGAAGATGAAGTAAAGAGTATGACAGGAATTAATCAGCTGCTTTGGTCGCAGTTGAGAGTGGAAATGAGTAGTTGGCTTACCAACAAAGGGGGACGATATTGCATTTGTGATACGCAAATGATAGAGGCAATTGAACGGTATTTTGCTCAAGATGACGTGTCTATAGACGAGTGTCGCAAGGAGATAATTCTTGCTCTTCTGGATGATAGCGATACTCTTTCTCATCCATTAACTTTTGCTGATTATAACTATCGCATGAAACAGTTTTGTTACCATGACTCTTATCGCTATCAAGTGGAAATTACTTATCAAAGTTATAAGATGCAACATTGGGACTTTTTAAGAGATTGGATCTGTGATGCGGAAACCTTCGAAATTCTGTATCGCACTAATTATTCTCTATTAGAAGATTGCTGGAAGGCGATAATGAACGATAACCCTTCGCTTACGCCTGCAGCCTATGCTGAATTGGACTTTGGTCAGATTGACTCCTTTTTGATTCCTGTCATTGCTAATGACATGGCTACTTTCTTAAGCAGCTCTTTCCATCTGACGAAGGCGGCAATGGAGGTGAGCGAGAAAAGTATGGAAGGAGAAGCGATACCGTTAATTGCCAAGTCGGTATTAAAGATGAATGAAGGATGCCGGTACGCCCGCAATGAAGAATACGAAACGGCATGCGACTGTTTCTTGAAAGCATTGGTGATGCAGGAAAGTATTGTACCAACTCCGGAATTGGAGATTGCCAATACCTGTCGGAATCTGGGTCTGGCATATTACTACAATGAGCAATACAATGAAGCTGTGATTTATTTGAATAGGGCGCTTAATTATCATGCGGCTTCTACTGACGAGAAGAGTCAGGCAGAAGTTATTGAACTTTCCGAATTCTTGGCTTATTGTGATTATTATAGGGATGAGGAAGAGAGTGCCGCCAACAAATTCCGGAAAGTGGCTGAAATGCACGAATCTTTGAATGGCAGACTGTCGAGTGGGGTGGCTAAATGTTTGCGTATGCAGGGAAAATGTCTTTATTATATTAAGCGATATGATGAAGCGTGGAGTTTGGTGAATGAGGCGTTAGGTATTGCTATACAGATAGATAATAGGAAACAGATCGTGGCTTGTCACAAAGAGTTGTATCATTTGTGCAAGGAGTTTAAACGGGTGATGAAGGAGCGTGGAGATGAACAAAGTTCTACTTTATTTTTCCGTGAGTCTCTTCTGCATGAAAAGTTTTTCAGTGAAAAGCCGCGTCTGGCTGAATTAACTGTCCGTTACGAGGCATTGAGATGTGATATTATGCGACAATATTATGAGAATAAGGAGTATGGGAACGTAATTCGTATTGCAACGACTTTGGATATTCACGAGGATATTGATCCTGATGTTTCTAGTGAGGTCTGTTACTACGAAGCGCAAGCTTATGCAAAGATGGAAAATTATCCAATGGCGAAAGATGCTTTCTCCAGAGAGCTTGAACTGCGAAAGAAGTACTTGGGGTGGGAGGACGATCATACGATTCTGGCTTGTCAAAATCTAGGGGTTTTACACAGTTTTTGTAATGAACGGGAAGATGCGTTGGCTTGTTTCCGTGAGGCATACGATCACGAAGTGAAAAAGAATGGTAGTGACTCGGAAATGGCGAAAAAGCTGCTTCAATATATAGATGTGGTTCGTTCATAACTTGGGTATACTTTCCTTTTTTGTTAACTTTTGCATTCTCGCTGTACGGAAATCGACTTAATTTCCTTACATTTGCAAATATAATCGATCAACAGAAAGAAGAATGTCTAAATATCCCCTTTTAGGAATGACCCTTGTGGAGCTTCAATCATTGGCAAAAAGACTGGGTATGCCCAGCTTTGCTGCCAAACAGATTGCATCCTGGCTTTACGAAAAGAAAGTAGCCTCGATTGATGAAATGACTAATCTGTCATTGAAACACCGGGAGTTGCTCAAGCAGAACTATGAGGTGGGAGCAGTTGCTCCGGTAGATGAAATGCGCTCTGTAGATGGCACGGTGAAGTATCTTTATAAAGTTGGTGAGAATCATTTTGTAGAGTCGGTTTATATTCCGGATGACGACCGGGCAACGTTGTGCGTGTCTTCACAAGTAGGTTGCAAGATGAACTGTAAGTTCTGCATGACGGGTAAACAAGGCTATACCGCCAACCTGACCGCCAGTCAGATCATCAACCAGATTCATTCGCTGCCGGAACGCGACAAACTGACCAATGTCGTGATGATGGGAATGGGTGAACCGCTTGATAATTTGGATGAGGTGCTGAAAGCATTGGAACTACTGACCGCTAACTACGGCTATGCCTGGAGCCCGAAGCGTATCACACTCTCTACAGTTGGACTACGGAAAGGATTGCAGCGTTTTATCGAAGAAAATGATTGCCATCTCGCCATCAGCCTTCACTCTCCGTTGACAGCTCAACGCTCCGAATTGATGCCGGCAGAAAGGGCATATTCGATCACCGAGATGGTGGAACTGTTAAAAAACTATGATTTTAGCAAACAACGTCGACTTTCATTTGAATATATTGTTTTTAAAGGGCTTAATGATTCGCAGGTCTATGCCAAAGAGTTACTGAAGCTTCTTCGCGGACTGGATTGCAGAGTGAATCTGATTCGTTTTCATGCCATACCGGGGGTAGACCTCGAAGGAGCGGACATGGATACGATGACCCGTTTTCGTGATTATCTGACGTCACACGGGCTTTTCACCACTATCCGTTCTTCAAGAGGAGAAGATATTTTTGCAGCTTGTGGTATGTTGTCGACAGCGAAACAGGAAGAAAATAATGAGAGTTAATATATAAAACCGAACATCATGAAAAAGTACTTTTTTTATTTAAGCATCGCTTTGGTAGCCTTTGTCGTTGCTTCTTGTGGTCTGAAAGGAAATCACACCTCTAGTGGTCGTGCTTACGAGCTTCTGGTTGTAATAGATCACGGTGTTTGGGATCGTGCTGCCGGAAGGGCTTTACATGATGCGCTCGATTCTGATATGCCCGGTTTGCCGCAGTCGGAACCCTCTTTCCGGATTATGTATACTTCACCGAAAGACTATGATTCTACGTTGAAACTGATACGTAACATTATTATTGTAGATATACAGGATATATATACGAAAGCATCTTTCAAATATGCAAAAGACGTATATGCCAATCCGCAAATGATATTGACTATCCAGGCTCCGAACGAAGAAGAGTTTGAAAAGTTTGTAGAAGAGAATAAAAAGACGATTGTCGACTTCTTTACCCGTGCGGAAATGAACCGTCAGATTACGTTATTGGAAGAAAAACACAGTAACTTTATCTCCAACAAAGTGGATAGTCTGTTCGGCTGCAACATCTGGCTGCCTTCCGAACTGACCAATTCTAAAACCGGTGAGGACTTTTTCTGGGCTTCTACCAACACAGGTACTGCCGACCGTAATTTCGTGATGTACTCTTATCCTTATACAGACAAGGATACATTTACGAAAGAATATTTTGTGCACAAACGTGACTCTGTGATGCAGGCCAATATCCCCGGATTCAAAGAAGGTGTTTATATGTCGACTGACAGCTTGCTGACCGACGTTCGTCCCATTAATGTACAGAACAGCTACACGATGGAAGCACGCGGCTTGTGGCGTATGAAGGGCGATTTTATGGGTGGCCCGTACGTTTCTCACACTCGCCTGGACGAGAAGAACCAACGAATTATTACAGCAGAAATATTTGTTTATTCACCTGATAAAATGAAACGCAACCTGGTACGCCAGATGGAAGCATCTCTTTATACACTGAAACTTCCGAATGAGGTTCAGCAGAATCAGATTCCATTGGGAGGTGTATCCAAGGCGGCAGCGGAACAAACTAAAAAATAAAAACATGGAAGATAACAAGATAAGAATAGGTATCACCCAGGGAGATATTAACGGGGTGGGCTATGAGGTGATTCTGAAGACATTTTCTGACCCTACAATGTTGGAACTATGTACTCCGATCATTTACGGTTCACCAAAAGTAGCGGCTTATCATCGTAAAGCGTTGGACATACAGACGAATTTCAGTATTGTCAACTCTGCTACCGAAGCGGGATACAACCGCTTGAGTGTGGTGAACTGTACGGATGATGAGGTGAAAGTGGAATTTTCCAAACCCGATCCCGAAGCGGGTAAAGCTGCGTTGGGAGCCTTGGAACGTGCCATTGAAGAATATCGCGAGGGCTTGATCGACGTCATCGTGACAGCTCCGATCAACAAACATACGATTCAGTCGGAAGAGTTCTCATTTCCCGGACATACGGAATATATCGAAGAACGTCTGGGTAACGGCAATAAATCATTAATGATTTTGATGAAGAATGACTTCCGGGTAGCTTTGGTTACGACGCATATCCCTGTCAGAGAGATTGCCACTACGATTACCAAAGAACTGATTCAGGAGAAACTGATGATATTCCATCGTTGTCTGAAACAGGATTTCGGCATCGGTGCTCCGCGTATTGCGGTACTCTCTCTCAACCCTCACGCTGGAGACGGTGGCTTGTTGGGAATGGAAGAACAGGAAGTGATTATTCCTGCCATGAAAGAAATGGAAGAGAAAGGAATCCTTAGCTATGGTCCTTATGCGGCCGATGGCTTTATGGGTTCAGGCAATTATACTCATTTTGACGGTATCCTGGCAATGTATCACGATCAGGGGCTGGCTCCGTTCAAAGCATTGGCTATGGAAGACGGAGTGAACTATACGGCAGGTCTGCCGGTGGTACGTACTTCTCCGGCTCATGGCACTGCTTATGATATTGCAGGCAAGGGAGTGGCTTGTGAAGATTCCTTCCGTCAGGCAATTTATGTTGCCATCGACGTGTTCCGTAATCGTCAGCGGGAAAGAGTGGCTCGTGCCAATCCGTTGCGTAAACAGTATTACGAGAAACGTGATGATAGTGATAAACTGAAACTGGATACAGTAGACGAAGATTAAAAACAAGTAATGACAAAAGCAGAGATACAACAAGTGAAACAACGTTTCGGTATTATAGGTAATACCGAAGCATTGTCGCGCGCCATAGATGTTGCCATTCAGGTAGCTCCTACCGATTTGTCTGTGCTGATTACCGGAGAAAGTGGAGTCGGAAAAGAAAGTTTTCCGCAGATTATTCATCAATATAGCCGGAGGAAGCACGGACAGTATATTGCTGTCAACTGTGGTGCTATTCCGGAGGGTACGATTGATTCCGAACTGTTCGGGCATGAGAAGGGTGCGTTTACAGGTGCGATTGGCGAACGGAAAGGGTACTTTGGCGAAGCCGACGGCGGTACTATTTTTCTTGATGAAGTAGGGGAGTTGCCGATGTCTACCCAGGCACGTTTGCTCCGTGTACTGGAGAGTGGCGAGTTTATGAAAGTAGGTTCGTCCAAAGTACAAAAAACGGATGTGCGTGTGGTGGCAGCTACCAACGTCAATCTGACGCAAGCGATTGCAGAAGGACGTTTCCGTGAAGATTTATATTACCGGTTGAATACGGTGCCTATCCAGATACCGCCTTTGCGTGAACGTGGTGACGATGTACTTTTGTTGTTCCGTAAGTTTTCCGCAGACTTTGCAGAGAAATACCGGATGCCTGCTATTCAGTTGACGGAGGATGCGAAGAAAGAGTTGTTGGCTTACCCGTGGCCCGGAAACGTGCGTCAGTTGAAGAACATCACCGAGCAAATATCTATCATTGAAACCAACAGGGAGATCTCTGCTGCTATCTTGCAGAATTATCTTCCTGCACAAAATACGCAACGTCTTCCCGCGCTGATGGGAACGCGTGAGAGTAAAGGCTTTGAGAGCGAACGGGAGATTCTTTATTCTGTTCTGTTCGATATGCGCCAGGAAGTGGCGGAGCTGAAGAAGATGGTGCACAACCTGATGGCGGAACGTGCCGGACAGGTGGGGCAGGTAGGACAAGTGGGAACGGTGGTTACTACTCCGGTAGTGACGACACACCAGCCTTCGGTACCTGCGATCATTCATACCATGCAGCCTGCGGTTTGCAAGGATGACGATGACATACAAGACACGGAAGAATATGTAGAAGAACCTCCTTTGTCACTGGACGAAGTGGAAAAAGAAATGATACGCAAAGCACTTGAAAGGCATCACGGAAAGCGGAAGAGTGCGGCCAAGGACTTGAATATTTCCGAGCGTACACTTTATAGAAAAATAAAAGAATATGAATTGGATTAAGAAAATAATACGCCCTTTGCTACTGTTCGGCTTGCCGTTGGTAGTCATTGCGTGCACTGTTTCCTATAAGTTTAACGGATCGTCTATCAATTATGATAAGGTAAAGACCATTTCGATAGCCGACTTTCCGATCAAGTCGGAGTATGTATATGCTCCGTTGGCAACCAAATTCAATGAGGACCTGAAAGATATCTTCATTCGGCAGACCCGTCTGCAACTGCTCAAGCCGAATCAGAATGCCGACTTGCAGATTGACGGAGAAATCACAGGGTACAATCAGTACAACCAGGCAGTATCTGCCGACGGTTATTCTTCGGAGACGAAGTTGACTATCACCGTCAATGTGCGTTTTGTCAACAACACCAATCATGCCGAAGACTTTGAACAACAGTTTTCTGCTTTCCGTACCTACGACTCTACCCAGTTGCTGACTGCCGTACAGGACGGATTGATTGCTGAAATGTCTAAAGAGATCACCGACCAAATTTTTAATGCAACTGTAGCAAACTGGTAATATAAATGACTTCTGTTAACTTTCAACAATGGATACAGCATCCCGAGATGCTGAATAGGGATACTTTGTACGAACTGCGCAATCTTCTTGCGAGGTATCCGTATTTTCAGTCGCTCCGTCTGCTGTATTTGAAAAACCTGTATGTTCTCCATGATATTAGTTTCGGTGGGGAACTGCGAAAAGCGGTTCTTTACATTGCAGACAGACGGCAGTTGTTCCAGTTGATTGAAGGTAACCGCTATGATGTGCAGGCGCGGAAAAAAGGAGTACCCCTCACGGAGGTACTGAAAGACGAGCCGTCTGTAGATCGCACATTGGCATTGATTGACGCTTTCTTGTCCACAGTACCCGAAGAAGTAGCGGCCCAGACCGGCTTCGACTATTCGATGGATTATACTTCCTATCTTTTGGAGGAGACTCCGGCTACGGAACAGCCTTCAGAAGAAACGCCCAAACTCAAAGGCTACGAACTGATTGACGATTTTATAGAAAAGAGTGAGAGTGACTCCCCCCTCTGCATGAAGCCTTTAAGAGAAGAAGCGGTATTTTCCGCAGATGCTTCGGACGAGGTATGCGAAGAAGAAACGACAGAGGAAGAAGAGGAAGACGACAGCTGTTTTACGGAAACTTTAGCAAAAATCTATGTTAAACAGCAACGATATTCAAAAGCTCTTGAAATAATTAAAAAATTAAGCTTGAAATATCCAAAAAAAAATGCTTACTTTGCAGACCAAATCAGATTTTTGGAGAAATTGATTATTAACGCTAATTCAAAATAACTAAAAATGTACTTATTATTCGTTATCTTAATGGTTATTGCAGCCTTGTTGATGTGTTTCATCGTGCTGATTCAGAACTCAAAAGGAGGCGGACTTGCTTCTGGTTTCTCTTCATCTAACGCCATCATGGGCGTACGCAAGACTACAGACTTTCTGGAAAAAGCAACATGGGGCCTGGCCATCTTTATGGTTGTAATGAGCATTGCTACTGCTTATGTAGTTCCTCGTTCTGCAGTTGTTAAAGACGCAGTGTTGGAACAGGCACAGAAAGAACAACAGACTAACCCGTATAACTTACCCGCAGGTACGGCTGCGCCGCAAACTGAAGCTCCTGCTACCAATGCACCTGCTACAGAAACTCCGGCACCGGCTGAAACTCCTGCTCCTAAAGCAGAGTAATTTGCTCCGCCGTCAGGTAAGGCTTTGGGATAAAACCATTTAAGGGAAGGTGCAGACGAATGCTGCATTTCTTTGATATTTAAGTGTGGATTACGCAGATTACACGGATTTTCAATGTTCCGAGTGGTCAGTGTAATCCGCACTTAACTTTTTCTTGTAAAAAGAATCTCTTTGTGATAGAAACAAACGAGATTTAACTACCTTTGTTGGCTGTATAAGATTATTAACTACTTTTTAAATATAACAATGACAGAACATTTGAAAGAGAAACTGAATGACTCCCCCGTACTCCGATGGAGTGTTCTAGCATTGGTCGCATTTACTATGCTATGCGGCTATTTCCTCACCGACGTAATGTCTCCTCTAAAACCCATGCTTGAGAAAGAACTATTATGGGATAGTCTTGATTATGGATTCTTCACAAGCGCTTACGGTTGGTTTAACGTATTCTTGTTGATGCTGATCTTCGGTGGTATCATTTTGGACAAAATGGGAGTTCGTTTCACCGGAATGGGAGCTTGCTTATTGATGGTGTTTGGTTGTGGATTGAAATACTATGCGATTTCTACTACTTTTCCGGAAGGTGCCATGCTCTTCGGATTCAAAACACAGGTGACGTTGGCTGCATTGGGATATGCTATCTTTGGTGTAGGTGTGGAGATTGCTGGTATCACTGTTTCCAAGATTATAGTGAAATGGTTCAAGGGCAAGGAAATGGCATTGGCTATGGGACTTGAAATGGCTACGGCACGTATCGGAACAACTCTGGCGATGGTATTGACAGTTCCTTTGGCAGACTTCTTCGGATATACGGACGAGGGTGGTGCATTCCATACCAATATTCCTGCTCCTATTCTGTTTTGTCTGATTATGCTGTGTGTAGGTACCATTGCTTTCTTCCTTTATACTTTCTACGATAAGAAATTGGATGCTTCTTTGGATGCAGAAGGCTTGGAACCGGAAGAACCGTTCCGTATGAAAGACATTGTGTATATCATCACAAATAAAGGATTCTGGTTGATCGCATTACTATGCGTATTGTTCTACTCGGCCGTATTCCCCTTTATCAAATATGCTGCCGACTTGATGGTGCAGAAATATAATGTAGATCCTAAACTGGCAGGAACGATTCCCGGATTGTTGCCGATTGGTGCAATTATCCTGACTCCGTTGTTCGGTTCGTTATATGACCGTATCGGCAAGGGAGCCACATTGATGGTGATCGGATCATTGATGCTAATTTTTGTACATACCATGTTTGCCCTGCCTATACTGAATATATGGTGGTTTGCTACTATTATAATGATTACATTGGGATTTGCTTTCTCACTGGTGCCTTCGGCTATGTGGCCTTCTGTTCCGAAGATTATTCCGGAAAAACAGCTGGGTACTGCTTACGCTTTGATTTTCTGGGTACAGAACTGGGGACTGATGGGTGTTCCTTTGTTAATCGGATGGGTATTGAATACTTATTGCAAAGGTCCGGTGGTAGACGGTGCACAGACTTATGATTACACATTGCCGATGACTATTTTTGCTCTCTTTGGTGTACTTGCTCTGATTGTTGCTTTGATGTTGAAAGCAGAGAACAAGAAGAAAGGATACGGTTTGGAAGAGGCAAATATCCAGAAGTAACAGTTACAATTCGAAGTAACGTTATAAATCCGAGAGTATAAGGTTTGAAAATAAAAGAGGGTTAGTATTAATGCTCTGAAATAAAAAAAAGAATTATGGCTGCCAAAGAGAAAATCAACCTGTTAGAGGTCATTCCCTGTCGCAGTGAACATATTACAGCAGAAAGGGAAGGGGAGACGATTGTGCTCTCCTTTCCCCGTTTTAAATATCCGTGGATGCAACGCTTCCTTGTACCGGCAGGAATGTCGAAAGAACTTCATGTGCGATTGGAAGAACACGGTACGGCTGTATGGGAACTGATAGATGGAAAACGTACTGTTCGTGAAATCATAGAAGAACTCGCAGATCATTTTCAAAATGAAGCGGGATACGAGTCTCGTGTATCGGCTTATCTTTCTCAAATGCAGAAAGATGGGTTTATAAAACTTTTTATTAATTGACTTTATTAGATGATAGGTGATAAATGATAGTTACTATGTGGCATAATAGCTGGTTATATGATAGTGCAGCCTCCTAAGGAGGTTTATCAAATATCCCGTTTAAAGACATGAAAAAAGGCAACTGATTCGTAATGAAGCAGTTGCCTTTAGTATTTTGAGAATATCTTTAGTTACTTATATATCTTATTTACTGAATATCCCTTATCATTTAGGAAACATCTCCCATCTATCATTTATCAACTATCACCTATCATCTAATAAATTATCTAATTAAGGAAGATTGCCCAGAATATCACGGCAGTTGCTATGAGGGCTCCCATGATAATAAGCGTCCCCCAAACGAAATAATTGCTGTCCTTTTCTTTCTTTTTCTCCGAGTCGTGGGATGATACGTTCCATTTCCTCGGGAGTGGTGTTGGGCAGTGGATAAGGTTCGTTGGTGCGGTTCAGATGCTTTAGCTTCTCGCTAGCACGTTCACGACGTAGACGGGAAGCTTCCCGTCCCTCTTTTATTCGACGTATCATGTCGAATGCATGTCCTTCACCAACCATATTCTTTGCCCTTTAGAAGTTTACTATTTGCCTTCTTCTCTATCCACTTTTAACAATCCTCCCGTATTCGGATCAAAATAAACTTTGATTGTAGAATTCTTATTGAATAAGACAGGAGCCAGATATTCTATCACACCGAATTGAGTAATAGGAAGTTCACCTTCGTAAAGTTTCTTTTTACCGTCGGTCAATGTAACCATTGCTTGTCCGGGCACGTTGTAGGCGATTCCATCCAAATCTTTCTTCTTCTTACCGTCTTCCTGTGGAATCTTGACAGATTTCAGGTCTTTCAAGCTGATATAAAACGGAGTTCCTGCCAGATCATTGTTGGCAACTACACCCAGTTTCTTGGAGAAGCGGAAAGCAACTTCGTTGTTAAATTCCTTGTCCGGAGTAAGACGGACGGTGAATGTCTTCTCTTCCTTATCACGAGTGCCGGAGAACATTTGCGTCATTGCTTCTTCTTGTGCATTCAGATTATCAAGCATAATTTTAAGCTGTGCTCCGTCTGAAGGCATATTGTCAGCTTGTCCGCGCAATAAGGCATTCTTGCTTTCGCGGATGTTATAGATCTCTTTAGCCACCAGTTCAGCCATCTTCGCGGTAGAGCTGGCCATCAGAATTTCTTCGGTCAGGAATTCGCGGGGATTCGCTATTTTTGAGAGGACAGTGGGAGCAGGAGCTGTTTTCTTGTCTGAACTGCTTTTGCTGTAAGGCACATTGATGGTTTTCACGATGCCGTCCTCTGTCAGTTCCATGAGTGGTGCTACTGTTTTATCCTTCAATTTTACGAAGTAAGTAGTTTCGCTGTTGGGTACACCTACAGATTTCACTTTCACACTAGCTAGTTCCCAATACTCTTCGGGTTCGGTGGAGACATTGGCCAATCGCAGGTAACGATCAGCGTATTTGCTGAATTCTCCTGGAGTATAGTTGACTTTGTTGGCTTTTATTTCAAGCTCTATTTGGGTTTTGGGAAGACTGTAAACTACTCCGTAATCTTTTCCCCGGGTAACTCCCGTCAGTACTTCGGTTTGTGCATAGGCGGACGTTGCCATCAGTAGTCCCGCTGCTATAATCAACTTTTTCATATTCGATTCTTTTTAACTGGTTTTGAAAACAAAGTTAATGAAGTTATTGAAAAAACTGTAAGTTCTTAACTTTTATTCGCTTACAAGTCTCCATGCTGTCGGTAGACAGGTGATAATATCGCTTGCGATCATTCCGATCATTCCCTGCTTCTTTTGAGCAACATCGCCCGCCAATCCGTGAATGTAAGTGCCGATTTTAGCAGCTTCTTCGGTTGGATAACCTTGGGCAAGCAGTGCCAGGATTACTCCGGTCAATACGTCACCACTACCTCCGGTTGCCATTCCGGGATTTCCGGTCGGATTGAAGAAACATTTACCTTCGGGGGTGATGATGGCGGAATAGGCTCCTTTTAAAATAATGTGTACATGAGCGGCACGAGCCAACTCGCAAGCTTTCATCAGACGTTCGTAAGAATCCTGACATTTGCCGGTCAGACGTTCCAGCTCCTTCGGATGTGGGGTGAGGATGGAACCTTTCGGCAGATGTGTAAGTGCGTGGCGGTGGTTGGCTAGGATATTAAGTGCGTCGGCGTCTACTACAACAGGGGCTTGGCAGTGTTCCAGTTGTTCCAGTAGGGCAGCTTCCGTTTCTTCATTTCGTCCCAGTCCCGGGCCGATGCCGACTGCTTGATAATCATCTGTGTCGGTGGGTACGGCAAAACAGGTCTCGTTAGCGTCGGTTTCTACGATTGCTTCGGGTATGGAAGTCTGCAAGATGTCGTTGTTACACATTGGTGCATGAACGGTCAGCAGTCCTACTCCCGAACGGAGGCAGGCACGGGCAGCGAGAGCGGAAGCTCCTGCCATTCCTTTTGAACCGGCTATTAATAGTGCATGACCAAAGTTTCCCTTGTGGGCAAACTGTTTACGTGGTTTGATGAGTGAACGGATATCCTCTATTTCCAACATCTCGTAGTTTGTTTCCGTCTCTTCAATGCCGTCCTCGCTCAATTGGATATCCAATAATTCCCATTCTCCTACAAATTCAGTGTTTTCAGCGAACAGAAAGGCCAGCTTCGGCAGTTGCAGACTGAAGGTAACGTCGGCACGGATAATATTGGTTTTTACGTTGAATGTGTTTTCTTCTCCCATCAGTCCGGAAGGAATGTCAATGGCTACTACCATGGCAGGGGAAGAATTGATGTATTTCACTACGGCAGCGAATCCTCCGCTCAACGGCTTGTTTAGGCCGGAACCGAACAATCCATCAATAACCAGATGATCGGGCGTCAGGACAGGAGGAACGAATTGGGTACTAATTTCGTGGAATGTCACTTCTTCCATCATTTCTACCAGTTCTTTATTAGTCTGGCAGTCGGGCGAAAGTTCTCCCTTTGGGTTGAAGAGATATACTTCGATCTTATACCCTTTTTCAGCCATCATGCGGGCTACGGCAAGAGCGTCTCCGCCATTATTTCCCGGTCCGGCAAAGATGGTGACCGGTGTTTCCGTATTCCATCTGTCTGTGATGGCTTTAGTTAATGCGGTTGCTGCACGTTCCATCAGGTCGATTGATGCAATAGGTTCGTTCTCAATAGTATAAGCGTCCAATTTCTTGATACTGCTGCTTGGAAATATTTTCATTGCGATGTTCTTTTAGTTTTCGGATTACAAATGTACATGATTCTTCTGACTTTTCCCGTTTGTTGTGGGAAGAAAACTTATTAATTATAAGGAGATGAGCTGCAGGGAATAGGGAAATAAGTTGTTCTTGACCCATAGCAAAGTTCTTTTCTATGGGTTGCAAAGTTTTTGAGTATAGGAAGAAAACTATAATTGCAACCTTTGATTATATAAATGAAGCTTTCATTTATATAAACGAAAGCTTTGTTTTTATAAATGCAACTTGCATTTATAGATTTGGGTTAGTGAAAGGGAACTTTTCAACGAGTCATTAGTAAGTTTATCATTAATAGAGAGTAACTTTGTTATGAATAGATTAGGCATAATCTGTAAATGCATCGGGCATAATCTGTCCGATTAGAGAAATATCCGCTTTTGAACTATTTAAGTGTTTGATTATTTGCGGTTTCCAATAAAAATATTATCTTTGGGGTAGGTGATGTATATTGCATCATTTTCCTATGCTCACAATGAATAAGATTATAAATAATAGATTGTTTAATCTTTTAAAGTTTGCATGATGGAAAAGACAAAGATTGGCTTGAATGCCGGGAAAGTATGGCGCATCTTAAATGAAAAAGGTGAACTCTCCATGTTTGATTTGTGCCGTGAATTAAGTTTGACGTTCGAAGACGTAGCTCTTGCTATTGGTTGGCTGGCTAGAGAAAGCAAGGTCTTTTTGAGGAAGAGGGAAGGAATGCTTTTCGCCAGTGTCGAAAATGTCGAATTTACTTTTGGCTAAAGTGGTAAGTAACCTGCATGTAAGATGGATCTCCACTTTGTTATTTACACAGCTAAAAAAATAATGAAGTGGATCAGTAGGATTTTTTATGCCCATTTTTATTATTCCCCCTATATTCCCGTTTGATAAGAACTTTCTTTTTTTGAAGCATTTAATCTATTTTTCGTACCTTTGCACCCCATAAACTACTAAACACATAAATTCATGAGTGCATTGAAAGGGCATCCGAAAGGCCTTTATCTAATTTTCGCGACAAGCACGGCAGAACGTTTCAGTTACTACGGTATGCGCGCGATCTTTATTCTTTTCCTGACGCAGGCATTATTGTTTGACAAAGAAGCGGCAGCATCCATTTACGGTAGCTATACCGGGTTAGTCTATTTAACTCCTTTGATTGGCGGATACATTGCCGATAAATATTGGGGAATCCGTCGCTCTGTGTTTTGGGGAGCAATGATGATGGCAGTCGGACAATTCCTGATGTTTATGAGTGCCTCTACTTTAGATAATACGGAACTTGCTCACTGGATGATGTATGGCGGACTCGGATTCCTGATCTTGGGAAATGGTTGTTTCAAACCTACCGTTTCTTCTCTCGTAGGTCAACTCTACGAACCGGGAGACAGACGGCTGGATGCTGCATATACCATCTTCTATATGGGAGTGAATGTAGGTTCTTTTGCCGCCCCTTTGATTTGTGGTTATCTGGGCGATACCGGTGACCCGCACGATTTTAAATGGGGATTTCTTGCAGCCGGAATCATGACACTGTTCACTGTTGTACTTTTTGAAACTCAAAAGAATAAATATCTTTTCTCTCCCTCCGGAGAACCAATCGGTATTATCCCCGATGCCAAACGTGAAAAGAAAGAGGATAAAGCCGAGCATATCTCACACCCGAAAATGGATAAGCGTACCAAGTTGCGTAATACCCTTGTAATCACTATTCTTACAGTTGCTTTAATAGCCTTCTTTAATTACGCTTTTGAGGGTGACTGGGTGAGCATCGGTATTTTTACCGCCTGCATTGTTTTCCCTGTCCTCATCCTGTTGGATGGCTCATTAACCAAGATCGAACGTAGTCGTATTTTCGTTATCTATATAGTAGCTTTCTTTGTCATTTTCTTCTGGGCGGCTTACGAACAGGCAGGAGCCTCTTTAACTCTCTTTGCCTCCGAACAGACCAATCGTGATATTTTAGGTTGGGAAATGCCGGCCTCGTGGTTTCAATCCTTCAATCCTCTGTTTGTTGTTGTCCTGGCATATATAATGCCGGGTGTGTGGAGCTTCCTCAATAAACGAAAGATGGAACCTGCTTCTCCTACCAAACAAGCCATCGGTCTTTTACTGCTCTCTTTGGGATACCTTTTCATTTGCTTTGGAGTGAAAGATGCTATTCCCGGAGTAAAGGTAAGCATGATTTGGCTGACAGGACTTTACTTTATTCATACAATGGGTGAAATAGCCTTGTCACCTATCGGACTTTCAATGGTAAATAAGTTGAGTCCGCTGCGTTTCGCCTCTTTGATGATGGGAATCTGGTATCTGTCTACTGCCACAGCCAATAAGTTTGCAGGCATGTTGAGCGGACTTTATCCGGAAGCCGGAAAAGTGAAATCAATCTTTGGTTATCAGATTGCTACCATGTACGATTTCTTTATGGTATTCGTTGTCATGTCCGGCGTTGCTTCATTGATTCTGTTCCTTCTCTCGAAGAAATTACAGAAGATGATGCACGGGGTAGAATAAAAAATCGTATTTTTGCAAGGTTATTTTTAAAATTACCGGTTATGGATACCATTCAGATAAAAGACAAACAGTTCACTGTTTCTATTAAGGAACAGGATATTCAGAAAGAAGTGATTCGCGTAGCGAACGAAATCAACCGCGACTTGGCAGGTAAGAATCCGCTCTTCCTTAGTGTGTTGAACGGTTCATTTATGTTTACCGCCGACTTGTTGAAGCACATCACCATCCCTTGCGAGATTTCGTTTGTGAAACTGGCTTCTTATCAGGGAGTGACTTCCTCGGGAGTGATTAAGGAAGTGATCGGACTGAATGAAGACATTGCCGGACGTACAGTAGTTATTGTAGAAGATATTGTAGATACCGGGCTAACCATGCAACGCCTGTTGGATACACTGGGTACACGCAACCCTGAAGCAATCCATATTGCTTCTCTGCTAGTGAAGCCTGAAAAACTCAAGGTCAATCTGAACATCGAATACGTAGCAATGGAAATCCCGAACGACTTTATCGTAGGTTACGGACTGGATTATGATGGCTTCGGACGCAACTATCCCGATATTTATACAGTAGTAGATTAAACAGTTAATATTAAATAGGTACCAGTTTAAATGGTAAATAGTAAATCGTTAAATTGTAAATAACAAAATGTTGAACATCGTAATTTTCGGTGCTCCGGGTTCAGGAAAAGGAACACAGAGCGAACGTATTGTAGAAAAGTATGGAATCAATCACATCTCAACAGGAGATGTATTGCGTGCTGAAATCAAGAATGGCACAGAACTGGGTAAAACTGCTAAAGGTTACATCGACCAAGGTCAATTGATTCCTGATGAATTAATGATTGATATTCTGGCAAGCGTATTCGACAGCTTCAAAGATAGCAAAGGTGTAATTTTCGACGGTTTCCCAAGAACAATTGCACAAGCTGAAGCATTAAAGAAAATGTTGGCAGAAAGAGGACAGGATGTTTCTGTAATGGTTGACCTGGATGTTCCGGAAGAAGAACTGATGGTACGTCTGATTAAACGTGGTAAGGATTCCGGTCGTGCTGATGATAACGAAGAGACAATCAAAAAACGTCTGCACGTATATCATTCACAGACTGCCCCACTGATCGACTGGTACAAGAACGAAAAGAAATACCAACACATCAACGGCTTGGGTACTATGGAAGGTATCTTTGCTGAAATCTGCGAAGCAGTAGATAAATTGTAATTTAGTAATCTTACTAATTATCAATACACTATTATAAATGAATAAGTCAGTCAGTAGCCGGAGTATTCTACTTAACTACTCTAACTACTGACTACTTTAACTACTTAAAAAGAATATGGCTGAATCGAATTTTGTTGATTACGTAAAGATATACTGTCGCTCGGGTAAGGGCGGAAGAGGCTCTACGCACATGAGGCGCGAGAAATATTGTCCTAACGGAGGCCCCGATGGGGGCGATGGTGGAAGAGGAGGTCATATCATCTTGCGCGGTAACCGTAATTACTGGACATTGTTGCACTTGAAGTATGACCGTCACGCAATGGCCGGTCATGGTGAATCGGGGAGTAAAGGACGTAGTTTCGGAAAAGACGGTGCGGATAAAGTAATAGAAGTGCCCTGCGGAACGGTCGTTTATAATGCCGAGACAGGGGAATATCTTTGTGACGTAACAGAAGACGGACAGGAAGTGATCTTGCTCAAAGGCGGTCGCGGTGGTCAGGGTAACTGGCATTTCAAGACGGCAACCCGTCAGGCTCCGCGTTTTGCGCAGCCGGGAGAACCGATGCAGGAAATGACCGTTATCATGGAGCTGAAACTGCTTGCCGATGTTGGTCTGGTAGGTTTCCCGAATGCGGGTAAGTCAACTTTGCTTTCTTCTATTTCGGCTGCCAAACCGAAAATTGCAGATTACCCGTTTACTACGCTCGAACCCAATCTGGGTATCGTTTCCTATCACGGTGGAAAGTCTTTCGTGATGGCGGACATACCGGGTATTATCGAGGGAGCCAGTCAGGGTAAAGGCTTGGGACTGCGTTTCCTGCGTCATATCGAGCGCAATTCATTACTGCTGTTTATGGTTCCGGCAGACAGTGACGACATTCGTAAGGAATACGAAGTCTTGCTGAACGAACTGCGTACTTTCAATCCTGAAATGTTGGACAAGCAACGTGTGTTGGCTGTCACCAAGAGCGATATGCTCGATCAGGAATTGATGGAAGAAATAGAACCTACATTGCCGGAAGGCATTCCCCACGTATTCATATCTTCTGTTTCCGGTTTGGGTATCTCGGTGTTGAAAGACATTCTTTGGGAAGAACTGAATAAGGAAAGTAATAAGATAGAGGACATCGTTCACCGTCCGAAGGACGTAACCCGTCTGCAACAGGAGCTCAAAGACATGGGCGAAGATGAAGACATCGTTTATGAATATGATGACGATGTTGATGATGATGACGATGATATTGACTATGAATACGAGGAAGAAGATTGGGAAGAAAAATGATTTCACTTACAAAAAATAATGAGTTGAAGGGATATAAGTCACTGGATGTATATCCCGAGGTAGCTCATTTCGTAACAACGCGTCACGAAGGTATAAGCACCGGAGCTTACGGCTCTTTCAACTGTTCGCCTTATACCAACGACTCATGCATGAACGTCAATCGCAATCAGAGCTGGTTGTTTCAGTGCATGAATCATCAGATAAAGGAGTTGTTTATTCCTGAACAGAGCCATGGTTGTGCCAGTCTGATTATCAATGAATCATTTTTTAAAGAGTCATTAGAAATGAGACGGCTACTTTTGCGAGGAATGGATGCCTTGATAACTAATGTGCCGGGATATTGCGTTTGCGTCACGACGGCGGATTGTGTTCCTGTATTGCTGTACGACAAAAAACAACACGTTGTGGCTGCCGTTCATGCCGGATGGAAAGGAACTGTGAAGCATATTGTCAGTCATGTGATGGATCATTTGAATCAGAAATTCGGGACGCAAGGCGAAGATGTGGTAGCTTGCATCGGGCCGAGCATTTCGCTCGAATCATTTGAAGTAGGTGATGAGGTGTATGATGCTTTTAAAGAAAGCGGTTTCGATATGTCTCTTATTTCTATGAAGAAGAAGGAGACGGGCAAATATCATATTGATTTGTGGGAAGCCAACCGGATTGAATTACTGAATGCCGGAGTGCCTGCAGAACAGATAGAAGTAGCTGGCATCTGTACCTATATTCATCATGATGAATTCTTCTCCGCACGTAGACTGGGAATAGATTCCGGTCGTATCTTGTCGGGAATAATGATTAGAAAGTAATAATTGGTGTCTGTAATTGCAGGACGCTGATGATTAGTTTATGATAAGTTATGTTTGAAATAAAAGTATCTAAAGAAATAAAAGACGCATGCCCGGTTTTCGCCGGAGCCGCCGTGTATGCTGAAGTGAAGAATACTGCTTACAGCGAAGGTCTTTGGCGCGAAATCAATGCTTTCACCGAACAACTGACTTCCACTACACAGATGGAAGACATCAAACATCAACCTGTTATCTTTGCTACCCGTGAGGCTTATAAACGTTGTGGCAAAGACCCCGGACGTTATCGTCCGTCAGCCGAAGCTTTGCGTCGCCGCCTGATGCGCGGAATCCCTTTATATCAAATTGATACATTGGTAGACCTGATTAACCTCGTGTCTCTTCGTACGGGACATTCTATTGGTGGTTTCGATGCGGATAAAATACAAGGTATACATCTTGAACTCGGTATCGGCAAAGCTGGAGAACCGTTTGAAGGTATCGGACGCGGTGTGTTGAATATTGAAGGATTACCCGTATATCGCGATTCATTCGGAGGAATCGGAACACCGACAAGCGATCACGAACGTACGAAAATGGATCTCGAAACTACTCTTATCCTGGCGATAGTCAACGGTTATAATGGGAAAGATGGCTTGAAAGAAGCTGCTGAAATGATTCAGACTTTATTAAGAAACTATGCAGAATCGGATGGAGGCGAAATCATGTTCTTTGAATAATGAGGCTTTCTTCTCCGGCTTGAAAAAGAAAAAATACATGAAAAACATACTTATCTTACTGACTGTTTTATTATTGCCACTGGTTGCCAACGGACAGAATAAATCTTCCTTCTCTGCCCGGGAAGTGAGCGATGTCCGAGTAGCTACTCCCGGACTATTTGCTAAAGATAATCACATCTATCTGCATTTGGACTCTTTGAAAGATCACGAATATGCTTTTCCCTTACCCGGAGGAAAAGTAATCTCTGCTTATGGAACTCGTGGAGGGCATTCGGGAACAGACATTAAAACCTGTGCAAAAGATACGATTCGTGCTGCTTTTGATGGAGTGGTACGTATGGCAAAGCCGTATTATGCCTATGGAAATATAGTTGTCATCCGTCACGCTAACGGATTAGAAACCCTTTATAGCCACAACTTCAAGAATCTGGTTAAAAGCGGTGATATCGTAAAAGCCGGACAACCTATCGCGCTAACCGGGCGTACTGGCCGTGCCACTACCGAACATGTGCATTTCGAAACCCGTATCAACGGAGAACACTTCAATCCGAATCTGATTTTCAACCTGAAAGAGGGAACATTGCGGAAAGAATGTATCAAGTGTACCAGGAATGGAAGTAAAATCGTTGTGAAGACTCACATTCCTGATAACCGGATTGCTCAAAGTCCAAAAGAAGTAAAGCTCCCTTATCCCTTTTTAGACTTACGATACTCTCGTGGTGACATGCCCATTATTTTACTGAATAACCGGGAGAAATAATAGGTATCTTCGATGCCTATTTTATAGCATATCTGATTAATTTTCATATCAGTAGTGTCGAGTAACAGGCAAGCTTGCTGTATCTTTAATAAGTTGAAATAGGTCAATGGACTATGACCTGTTTTCTTTTTAAACAACATCGAAAAGTGAGAAGGAGAATATCCTATCTGATCGGCTATATCTTGCAGGCTAAGATGCTTCTCCATATTTTCCTTCATATAATGAATAGCCAGTTCGCTTATGTTTTCATCATCTGTTGCGTCATTGCCTGCAGCTGCATTACGAAATTGCTGTATATATCGCAATGTCCCCAGATAAAAATGGAACATAGAGAATGCATAACGCAGGTTTTCATTGCTATATCCATTCTTTAAAGTATTAAATATCTCTTCGAATAGATTGATACGTGTGCTGATACGTGAGTGCAATTCAGGTTGAATATCCATCGGACGGCTCGCCTCTTGAGCGTAAAAGGGAGCGAGAATACCTTTAAAGTGTATCCAGTAAATAGTCCATGGTAAGGATTTATTAGAAGCATACGCATGAGGAACTCCCGCCGGAAGAATAAAATATTGATTGGCGGAGACAGTATATTCCTGTTCACCTATGCGGTACCATCCAGCTCCATCTATGCAATAAATGAATACATATTGATTGATAGGCTCGATTCGTTCACGGTAGTGATGCTTGGCTTTCGGGTAATACCCGATGTCAGTGATATGGAGCATAGAGGTCAGAGGATCCTCTTCCATCTTGTCAACGATTATGCGGGGAAGCACTAAAGCTCTTTCACCGGTAAATCCATCTTTTAATTTTACCATAATCTCATAGTATATGATTTTGCTGTTTGGCGCAAATATATAATAATGTATGCAATCTATCAAATAAACAACAAAAAATAAGATTGTCCATCTTTATCGAATGAAATTCTATTTTTTATCCTCTTAACATCCTCTATCTTTGCAATATCAATTAATCAATCTTCTAATGGTATGAAAAGTTATAATAAAAAATTTGTCTATTTTATCTGTTTAGTTTCCGCGATGGGCGGACTGCTTTTCGGCTATGACTGGGTAGTGATAGGAGGAGCGAAGCCTTTCTACGAACTTTATTTTGATATTGCCGATGTACCTGCTATGCAAGGGTTAGCTATGAGCGTAGCTTTACTTGGCTGTTTGATTGGCGCAATGGTAGCAGGTATGATGGCGGACCGTTATGGTCGTAAGCCTCTCTTAATAATTTCCGCTTTCATATTCTTATCTTCAGCTTATGCTACCGGAGCTTTTTCTGTATTTAGCTGGTTTCTCGCTGCCCGTTTTTTGGGAGGTATTGGCATTGGTATTGCTTCAGGACTTTCTCCTATGTATATTGCCGAAGTAGCTCCTACCTCCATCCGGGGAAAGCTTGTCTCATTGAACCAATTAACGATTGTACTAGGTATTTTAGGGGCTCAAATTACTAACTGGCTGATAGCGGATCCTATTCCTGCCGATTTTACTCCTGCTGATATTTGTGCTTCCTGGAATGGGCAGATGGGATGGCGATGGATGTTTTGGGCTGCTGCATTTCCTGCTGCGGTATTCTTACTGTTAGCATGTTTCATTCCTGAAAGTCCTCGTTGGCTGGCTATGAAAGGAAAAGAAGACAGGGCATGGAAAGTGCTTGGGCAAATTGGAGGTGACGATTATGCCGATCAGGAACTTCGTCTGGTAGAAGAAACGAAATCTTCGAAATCGGAAGGTGGATTAAGGTTGTTGTTTAGCCGTCCGTTCCGTAAGGTACTTATTTTAGGTATTATCGTAGCTGTATTCCAACAGTGGTGCGGTACGAACGTAATATTCAATTATGCACAAGAGATATTCCAGTCTGCGGGATATTCATTGGGAGATGTTCTCTTTAATATTGTAGTGACGGGAGTGGCAAATGTAATTTTTACTTTTGTGGCAATTTATACAGTAGATCGTCTGGGACGCCGCGCCTTGATGCTTCTGGGAGCTGGAGGACTGGCTGGTATTTATCTCATTCTCGGCACTTGTTATTTCTTCGAAGTAAGCGGTTTCTTTATGGTGGTGTTGGTAGTTTTAGCTATTGCTTGCTATGCTATGTCATTAGGACCTATCACTTGGGTATTGCTTGCTGAAATTTTCCCGAACCGGGTACGTGCCGTGGCAATGGCAACTTGTACATTTGCTTTATGGGTAGGCAGTTTCACATTAACATATACTTTCCCATTACTAAATAACTTTTTGGGAAGCAGTGGCACATTCTGGATTTATGCAGCGATTTGTGCTGTAGGCTATCTGTTTTTCTTCCGAGCATTGCCCGAGACAAAAGGCAAATCACTGGAAGCTTTGGAGAAGGATTTAATTAAATAAACGATAACGGGTTGGCAAATAAATAAGTAAGTAAATAGGTATTGGGTGACATTATTAATAGGCGGGGAGAAGATAAAATCTCCCTGTCCCCAACCCTTTTTGTCTCTTGATTTCTTTGACAACGAATTTAAAAACAAATATATAATCAATAATACGATGGTAAAAGCATGGAAAGAAAAGGTGGTAATTCCTACTTATGAAGTAGGTAAACCGGAGAAGAATCCTATTTTCTTAGAGAAGCGTGTGTATCAAGGCAGTAGCGGGGTAGTTTATCCTTATCCTGTGATTGAATCGATGTCCGATGAGAAAGTGGATAAGGAGTATAATGCTGTTTTTATCGAAAACGAATATATCAAGGTCATGATTCTCCCGGAACTGGGCGGGCGTGTGCAAATGGCTTATGATAAGATCAAACAGCGTCATTTTATTTATTATAATCATGTCATAAAACCGGCTTTGGTAGGGCTTGTTGGACCGTGGATATCAGGAGGTATTGAGTTTAACTGGCCACAGCATCATCGTCCCAGCACTTATATGCCTGTGGATACAACTGTTGAAGAGAATGCCGATGGCAGTGTTACTGTGTGGGTGAATGAAATGGAACGTATGTTTCATCAGAAAGGAATGGCAGGTTTTACCCTTCGTCCGGGACACGCTTTTCTTGAAATAAAAGGGGTGCTTTATAACCGCACTGAAGTTCCACAAACCTTTTTATGGTGGGCTAATCCTGCCGTAGCTGTCAATGACTATTATCAGAGCGTATTCCCGCCAGATATTAATGCTGTATTCGATCATGGAAAGCGTGCTGTATCGAGTTTCCCTATTGCAACGGGCACTTACTACAAGATGGACTATTCTGCCGGCGTAGACATCTCGAACTACAAGAATATCAAAGTTCCTACTTCCTATATGGCTGTCAATTCCCGTTTTAATTTTGAAGGGGGATATGAAAATGACACTCGTGCCGGTATGCTTCATGTTGCCAACCATCATATTTCTCCGGGTAAAAAACAGTGGACTTGGGGGAATGGCGATTTTGGTCGTGCATGGGATCGTAATCTGACAGATGAAGATGGTCCGTATATTGAATTAATGGCAGGTGTATATACCGAAAATCAGCCGGACTTTACCTGGTTGCAACCTTATGAAGAAAAGAGTTTCGTGCAGTATTTCCTGCCTTATCGGGAATTGGGAGTAGTGAAAAATGCAAGTAGAGATTTACTGATGAACATTGAAACGGAGGGAGAGGACAGTGTACGTTTTAAAATATTCGCTACCTCCAGACAGACGGTAAACGTGGTGTTGAAAAATGAAGACGGTAAGGTATATTATAATAAAGAGAAAACTATTACTCCGGAGGAATTGCTGGATGAAACGGTAAATGTAGAAGGTGAAGAATTTAACAGGCTAAATCTTGAAATCACGGCCAGCGGAAAAGAATTACTGTATTGGCATGCAGAACCGGAAGAAGTGAAACCGATTCCTGATGCTGCCGAAGCAGCTTTGTTACCGGAAGAAATAAAGACCACCGAACAGCTTTATCTGACCGGATTACATTTGGAACAATACAGGCATGCTACATACAATCCCGTAGAATATTATGAAGAGGCATTACGTCGTGATCCGATTGATGTGCGTAATAATAATGCGCTTGGTTTGTGGTATATTCGTAAAGGTCGTTTCTGTAGAGCAGAACAATATCTGCTCACAGCCGTAAAAACCTTGCAGAAACGCAATCCAAATCCGTATGATGGAGAACCTATTTATAATCTTGGTCTTGCTTTGAAGTATCAGGGGCGCTACAATGAGGCTTATGATCGTTTCTATAAATCTTGTTGGAATGCAGCTTGGCAGGATGCCGGATATTTTGCTTGTGCACAGATTTCTACTATGCAAAATCGTTTGGAAGATGCATTGGATGAAGTTGACCGTTCACTTATTCGTAACTGGCACAATCATAAAGCCCGTGCCTTAAAGACTACCGTTCTCCGCCGAATGGGTAAAACAGAAGAAGCTCTGCGGTTGATTGATGATTCATTAGCTATCGATCAGTTCAACTTTGGCTGTCGTTATGAGAAGTATTTGATTATGAATACTTCCGAAGAGTTAGTCACCTTGAAAGAAATGATGCGTGGTGAAGCTCACAATTATGATGAAATTGCTCTTGATTATTGTGCGGCTGGTTGTTGGCAGGAAGCTGCCTCTTTATGGAAGATAGCTATTGAAGAAGCTGCTGTTACTCCAATGACTTATTATTACTTGGGATGGTGTCTGTTTCAGGGAGGACTTCCCGGAGCGCATCAGGCATTTGCCGATGCAAAGATGGCTTGTCCTGATTACTGTTTCCCCAATCGCCTGGAAGCAATTATAGCACTGCAATGTGCTATGGAACAGAATCCGGATGATGCAAAAGCACCTTATTATTTAGGTAATCTTTATTACGATAAACGGCAGTACGATTTGGCTATGGAAGCGTGGGAAACTTCGGCAAAACTGGACGATAGTTTTCCGACCGTATGGCGTAATTTGGCTTTGGCTTATTTCAATAAAAAGAATGAAGAGACAAAAGCCATCAAATATATGGAACGTGCTTTCCGGCTTGACACTACTGATGCACGTATTTTAATGGAACTGGATCAGCTGTACAAACGTGTCCGCCGTTTGCATAAAGAGCGTCTGGCTTTCCTGCAACAATATCCGGAGTTGATAATGCAACGTGATGATTTAATATTGGAAGAGATCACATTATTGAATCAAACAGGAGAATACAAGAAGGCTAAGACACTGCTTGATGCACATAACTTCCATCCATGGGAGGGGGGAGAAGGAAAAGTACCTGCCCAATATCAGCTGGCCCGCGTAGAATTAGCCAAACAGGCATTAACTGTCGGTAATTATAAGGAAGCTATTGCATTGCTGGAAGAATGTCTGGAATATCCGCATCATTTGGGTGAAGGAAAACTATATGGTGCACAAGAGAACGACTTCTACTACTTTTTAGGTTGTGCTTATGAAGGTTTAGGACAGAATGAGAAAGCTGCAGAATGTTGGGAACAGGCAATTCTCGGGCCAACTGAACCGGCTGCTGCCATGTACTACAACGATGCAAAACCCGATAAAATATTCTATCAAGGTTTGGCATTATTGAAACTCGGGCGTCTGGATGAGGCTAATGGTCGCTTTCATAAATTGACTTCTTATGGAGAAAAACATTTGTTTGACAAGATTAAAATGGATTATTTTGCAGTGTCGCTACCCGATCTATTAATTTGGGAGGATGACTTGACAATAAGGAATGTAATTCACTGCCAATATATGATGGCATTAGGATATTGGGGGCTGAACCAGAAGGAGAAATCCATCCGGTTATTGAATGAAGTAGAAAGATTGGATATAAATCATCAGGGTATCCAGGCTTTTAGGACTCTGATAGGATAGGACAACTTTGTGACGGTGCTTCTATAAGTATCGTCACAAGTTCTTGCTTTTATATAAACCTTAAACAACAATGACATGAGAAATATTAAAAACAGTTTAATCATGAAAATTACAAGCTTTATAGTGATGGGCTTTTCCGTTGTATGCAGTATGACTGCTTGTTCGGATGATCCTATGACAGTTGCTGATCCTGAACCTGCTGTTGTGGTGGTAAAAGTACCTAATGGCAGTTTTGAAGAAGATGCTGCTGAAACAGTTTCCCCGAAGGGGTGGACAATCAGTGGAGATAATTCTGCCGTAAAAGTAGTTGAAGGAGGATGCGAAGGAATCTATGCTTTGCATTATGGGGCAACTTCTGCCTACACGGTATCCACCCGTCAGACTGTTAATGGTTTGGAGGATGGAATTTATGACCTTGAATTTTATTATAAAAGTAGTGGAGGACAAATTTCCTGTTATGTGGCTGCCGGTACTGATAATAAGAAGATGACTTCCTTACAAGCATCTCCTGCTACTTGGATTCGTTCTTATGTGCGTGGGATTAAAGTAGAAGGAGGAAAATGTGATATTGAAATACACAGTGAATCGGCTGAAACCAACTGGAGTCGTTTCGATGGATTGCGTTTAAAGAAAACGGAGAAAGAGTATAATCTGCTGAAGGGCGGTGATATTTCACAGTTGACCTATGTAGAACAGATGGGCGGCAAATTCTATGAGAATGGAGAAGAAAAAGACTGTATTGATATTCTTAAAAACAATGGGTTTAACATTGTTCGTCTTCGTTTATATAATGATCCGGGAAATCCAGACTATTCTCCTTCCAACCGTTTGCCTGAAGGTATTTCCGGACCTGATGATATTTTACGTTTGGCTAAACGGGCCAAGCAGGCCGGTATGCAAATACAGTTGACATTTCATTATAGTGATTATTGGACCAATGGGGAAACGCAAACCAAACCACACGATTGGGAAGGATTGGATTTTGCCGGATTAAAGCAAGCGCTCTATGATTTTACTTTCAACTTCATGAATAAAATGAAAGCACAGGGCACTACTCCCGAATTTGTAGCCTTAGGCAATGAGACACAAGCCGGTATGTTGTATCCTGAAGGAAGTTATGAAAATTTTGCTCAACTTTCCGAATTATACAATGCGGGTTATGATGCAGTGAAAGCTGTATCACAAGATTCGAAGGTTATCATTCATTTGAATGCTGCCGGAGATAAGTCTCAATATAACTGGTATTTTGGCGAATTGAAGAATAGACATACAAAATATGATGTAATCGGAGCTTCCTACTATCCTTTTTGGACTGATAAAAGTGCTGCACAGATGCGTGAATGGGCGGATTATGTTTCTGCTAAATTTGATAAAGATATCCTGATTATGGAAACCGGTTATAGCTGGAACAAAACTTTGCCTGATGGAAGCCCGGGACAATTGGCAGATAATGGCCCGTATGCGGATTTCTCTCCGCTCGGACAAAAGAACTTTATGCTCGAACTTATCAAAGAAATAAAGCAGGCGAAAGATTGCCGTATTCTTGGTTTCCTTTACTGGGATCCTATTTTTATCGAAGTAGAAGATATGGGATGGGAATTGGGTGCCAAGAATTATGTAAGTAATACCACTCTGTTCGATTTTTCAGGAAATAGAATGGAAGTATTAGATGCATTCAAATATAATAACTAAAAAGAATATACCATGAAGAACGTTTTAAAAACAATCGGAAAACTATATCTATTGCTGACGCTCGTTTGTTTGGCTGTTGGCTGTGAGGATGATAAGGAAGATGTGGCTCCCGGTCTTTATGTGGCAAATGAAGAGATAGAAACATTTCCCGGTGATACGGTACTGGTGTCGGGAACGGCTTCTAACTATGTCGGATTGGCAAGCATTACATTGAGTTGTGAAAGTTGGGGGATACATAAGGCCTATGATTTGAATGGACAGAAACCAAAAGTATTTAACTATGATTATCGGCTGATTGTACCGAAAACTGCTACTTTTGAAGAGCATCTGTTAATTACAATTCGTGACGTGAACGGATGGGAAACAAAGAAGAATGTTCTATTGACTTATATTGCGGATATGGAAAGTCCGGTTATGCAAACACAGCTTCCGGTACGAATTGCGGTGGACTTTAATACTGCTACCAATAAGGGAAGTTGGAATCTGAATATGAAGTTTACGGATGACCGTGAACTAAAGAACATCCGTTTGCAAATACCCGGTATGCAAATTGACGAGACTGTGGAAGTTAGCGGGCGTAGTGGAGAATTGAAACGTACTATTGATTTTACTACCGGAGAGTTTCCGGTTACTTTAACTGTTACGGATGCAGGTGGCAATGAAACGGTTGTCAATACTACGGTAGTTGTAATGTTGGCAGAGGAAGAAGACCCGATTCAGGATTATGCACAGATGTATATTGTTAATGCTGATGAGAATCCGAATGATTATGTGAATGGCTATTATCGTTATATGGATCGAAAAGGTGAATATCAATACGAAGGAAAATTCTATGCTCCGACTGACAATGCACAGGTTTACTTTGTACCGACAAAATCGATGGAAGGAGATTTGTATGGAACCAGCCCTTATGTTAGCAGCAAACTGATGAATAAGAATGGTTATGTAGTTCCAGTTGTGCTTCCGAAAAAAGGCTATTACAGTGTTTGGATTGATTTGAATGCTCATACATATAGTTATTGGAATATGGATATTCCGTCGGGTACTTGCACCGAACCTTTATGGATGTCGGGCACAGGTTTTAGTTTTGCTGATTGGGGAGCTTCAGATCAGATGACACAGACGGATACTTATCGTTATGAAGTGGAAACGTCCGTCTTGGGCGATTATGCCGGTGACCGTCAGTATTACTTCTATACGAGTGGCTGGGCGCGGGTATTCCGTGCAGATGCAGCGGGCAACTGGTGGTTTGAAGCAGCAACGGGTAGTTGCATTACTTACAAAACTGATTATGCAGGTAAAGTGAAAGTCACCTTTGATACAGCTGCACTGTGGGCGACAATCAAGAAAGTAACAGAATAAAATGAAACAAGTATGGAAAAATATATTCAACTAGTAAAAAAGGCGGGACTTATGCTGTCCTTCCTGTTGATGACTACTTCGCTGATAGCACAAGGTATTCAGGTGAAAGGGGTAGTGAAAGATCCGGCTGGTGAAGTAATCATTGGGGCGAGTGTAGTAGTGAAAGGTACTACTAATGGTTCTATCACTGATTTGAATGGTCATTTTAATCTTTCGGATGTACTTTCGGGAGCAGTGATAACTGTTTCTTATATCGGTTATATTTCTCAAGAGAAGAAAGCAACCACTGCTCCAATGGAATTTACATTGAAAGAAGATAATAAGACATTGGATGAAATTGTGGTAGTCGGTTACGGTACAGCTAAAAAAAGCAGTATCTCCGGTGCGGTAGCTTCTGTAAAAGCAGATGAACTACCAACAGCTGCCTCTGCTTCGGTCGGCTCTATGTTGCGTGGACGTTCATCAGGAATGAACATCACACAAAACAGTGCCAATCCGGGAGCATCAATGAATATATCCATTCGAGGTGGTCTCTCCGGGCAGACTCCGTTGATTGTGATTGATGGTGTACCGCAGGCTTCTTCCAAGACCGTGACAGCGGGTACAGCTTATAGTGGAGGGGAGAAAGATAATGCTCTGATTAACCTTAACCCTAATGATATTGAGACAATTGATATTCTGAAAGATGCTTCTGCTGCTGCAATTTACGGTTCGGATGCTTCGGGTGGTGTAATCCTGATTACTACCAAGCGAGGAAAAACGGGTAAGCCTGACATCTCCTATTCAGGTTCGGTTGCTTTTCAGTATATTAAAGATGCACCGGATTTCTTGAATGCACGTGATTTCATGATTGAACAGAATAAAGTGTTTGATGAACTGGGACGTGGGGATGAAAAGAAATATACCGATAGACAGATTGCAAATTTTGTAGGCGATGGTACAGACTGGATGGATGAGGTAACTCGTGTAGGTATTGTAAACGAACACAATCTTTCGGTATCTGCCGGTACGGATGCTACAAAATATCTGTTCTCATTGAGCTATTACGACCATCAGGGAATTGCTAAAAATAATTCGATGAATCGCATAACGGGTCGTTTGAATGTAGATCAGACTATTAATCGTCTGCTGAAAGCTGGTATTAATTCTACTTTCTCTCAAATAAAGTATCACGATGTGCCATTGGGTAATGAACGGCAAGATAATTCGGCGTTGATTTATTCGGCTATGACGTTTATTCCTACTGTACCGGTATACGATGAAGATGGAAAATATTCGGTTAATCCGATTCGCGATATTTATCCGAATCCGGTTTCATTATTGGATATAACTGACCAGACTGTGAGCCGTGACCTGTTTGTCAGTGGTTATCTGGAATTCAGACCGATTAAGGATTTGTTGCTGAAAGCTACGGTCGGCTTTGATATGAAAGATGTGCAGGCGGATCAATATATTCCCACTACGACAAAAAAGGGATATAGTATGGACGGACAAGCTTCCAAACAGAATGCCAAATCACAGATGAACCTGTTTAATGCCATTGCCAATTATACCAAAGTCTTTAATGAGATTCATGATGTAAATCTGATGGCTGGTTTTGAATATAAGAAATCTTCTTGGGAAGGAATGGGCATTGTAGCTTCCCAGTTTCCTTATGACGGCTCGTTGATGAACAATATAGGAACAAGCGAACAGGAAAAGCCGGCTATAAGTTCGTATAAAGGAGCCAGTGAAATGGCTTCGTTCATCGCGCGTTTGAACTATTCACTAGCATCCAAGTATGTTCTGACTGTCAATCTCCGTGTAGATGGCTCGTCTAATTTCTCGAAGGAGCACCAGTGGGGAGCTTTTCCGGGAGTATCTGCAGCCTGGCGTATGAATGAAGAAAGCTGGATGAAGAATATCAGTTGGTTGAGTAATCTGAAACTGCGTGCCGGTATGGGGCAAACAGGTAATGCCGGTAATTTGACAGGTATCAATACCTATTATAAGGTATCTCAAGGTGCATTTGCGCCCAACGGGAGTCTGGTAAATGGTATGGCTATCTCCAAATTGGGTAATGACAAGCTGAAATGGGAGACATTGACCGACTATAACTTGGGTATTGATTTCGGTTTCTTCAATAACCGATTGTCCGGCTCTATCGACTTGTATCAGCGCCTTCGTAAAGATGTCATTATGTCTAAAAGCTTGATGTCTTATCATGAAGTGAAGACGATAGACTATAATTCGGCTACTGTTTATCGTGCCCGTGGTATTGACATTGGTATTCATAGTGTAAATTTCGACAATAAGAACTTTGGATGGACCACTGATATTAATTTCTCTTATTATCGTAATCATACTACAAAACGTGACCCTGATTTTATTCCTGCCGTTTATCAAGATTATGTGGAAGAATGGAATAATATTTATGGATACAAAACGAACGGTCTGATTCAAATGGATCAATCTTATAAACATTTACAGAAATCCGGTGCCGGAGCTATTCTTTATCAGGACTTGTATGGATATAAGCTTGATGAGAATGGAGAAAAAATGCGTGATAGTGAAGGTCGTTATATCCGGATTGCGGGTGAAGACGGAATTTTGGATGATGCGGACATTGTGGTACTAGCAAATAATACACCGATTCCTTTCAGTATTAACAATACATTCCGCTGGAAGAACTGGGATGCTAACATTTACCTGTATGGTTCTTTGAACGGATGGAAAGTGAACGATATTAAGTTACAGTCTATTTATGGTATTGAAGATATTACGTATGGCGTCAATGTCTTGAAAGAAGTGAAGAATCGTTGGTCACCTGCCAATCCTATGGGCACATTGCCGGGAGTGGCAGAAGCTTCTTCGGGTGTGAATCCCAGTAAGAGCGATTTCTTCCTTGAGAAGGCGTGGTATTTGCGTTTAGATAACGTATCTATCGGCTATACTTTCCCTGCTCAATGGTTTAAGAATAAAATTCGTTCAGTCAGACTGTATGCTGCAGGACGTAATCTTGCCGTGTTTACTCCTTATAAAGGGATGGACCCTGAAACAGGAAACGGTATTGGAGCTTACCCGAATCAGTCCTCATTTGCTATTGGTTTGGATGTGAAATTCTAAAATATAATAGGTATGAAAACAATGAAATATATAGCAACAGCCTTGATGCTGTTTTCAATGACTTCCTGTGAATTGGAACGTCTGGATTATACCGAGATTTCTCCGGAGAATTTCTTTAAGACGGAGACTGATTTGAAACTGGCAGTCAACTCGCTTTACTATGATTTTAACCCCGGGGATTTTAAATCTGTTTATTCTGCAGATTATTCCGGTTATCAGATTATTGGAGATATGACAACTGATGTACTTTGGTCTTGCTGGGCATGGGAGTCGGATGAATTATATTTCCAACAATGGTATGCCACAGTAGGAGGCAGTATTCAAAATCATGCTTATTCGAATTTCGAACGCTACAATTTCCTTTCGAAAGCACGGAATACTATTCGCCGTATTGAGAATTCTCCGGTAAGTGAGGAGGCTAAAACTCTTTATTCCGGTGAAGCGAAGGCTTTGCGAGGTTGGATGGGACTTTATCTTTATGATATGTTTGGTCCTGTACCCGTAGCTCCGGATGAAGTGTTGGATGATCCGCAAACATTTGTTTACTTACCTCGTCTGACGGAAGAGGAGTATGATACGATGATGGAAACAGACCTGCGGGATGCGATACGGGATTTGCCTGAAGTGGCTGAAGCGCGCGGTCGTATGACTAAAGGCGCTGCCCGTATGATTTTGTTGAAGTATTACATGATAAAAGGCTATTTTGAAAAGGCGGAAATTCTAGCTCGTGAATTGATGGAGATGGAGGGACGTGTATATAGTTTGCAACCTGATTATAATTATGTTTTTTCTAAGGAGGGAATAGGCAATAATGAGGTCATCTTACAATTGGCTTGTAATAGTACTGCCAGTTGGTACTCAAACTATATGACGGCCGAGGTGCTTCCTGCCGATTATCCTTGGGCAGAGAAGGCAACAGGTTGGGGCGGTTATGTGATGCCTTGGGATTTTTATGGTACTTTTGAGGAAGGTGATTCACGTTTAAAGAATGTAGTGACGGGTTATACAAATAAGAAGGGGGAGAAGATCGACCGTACAAACAGTAGTCAGTTGGCTAAAGGTGCATTACCTCTGAAATATGGGATGGACCCGGATATGAAAGATGCGCAAAGTGGTGTTGATGTGGTTATTTATCGTTATTCGGATGTATTGCTTACGCTTGCCGAATGTATCAACCGCAATGAAGGTTCTCCTACAACAGAGGCGATTGGTCTCGTGAATCGTGTTCGTAATCGTGCTGGCTTGTCTGCTTTGGATGATTCACAAACTGCTTCAAAAGAAACGTTCAATGAGGCTTTACTTTTAGAACGCGGACATGAATTTTATCTCGAAGGTCTTCGCCGGCAGGATCTTGTTCGCTTTGGAAAATATGTCGAATATGCCAATGCACGCATTGATGCAATTAACAGGTCCGAGGGCAGGGGATACTTTAATGTGCATGAAGGACACAATCGTTTCTGGATTCCGCAGAGTTTCATTGATGAATCTAAGGGGGCTATCAAGCAAAATAATTATGATAGATAATCATAAACAAAAAATGAATGAATTGTAAATAATGAATATATAGACTATGAAAAGTATTATATTAACATCAGCACTTTGTGCAATGACGGCAACTGTTATGGCTCAACAGGTATATGAACTTTCAGCGCCTGTAAAGGAAAAAGTAATTTATACAGGCCATCTGAAGTTGGGCGGAACCCGTCCCGGAGGCGGCAGCATTGACGTGAATAGTTATTATATGTCTATGGATGGTAAACCTGTCATTCCGGTGATGGGGGAATTCCATTATAGCCGTTATCCCCATGAACAATGGGAAGAAGAAATTCTGAAGATGAAAGCCGGAGGAATAAACGTACTTCCGACCTATATATTCTGGAGCTTGCATGAAGAGCAGGAAGGAGTTTTTAATTGGAGTGGAAATCTGGATATACGCAGGTTCTTTGAACTGTGTAAAAAGCATGATATGAATGTGATTGTCCGCATCGGGCCTTTTGGTCACGGGGAAATACGTAATGGCGCTTTGCCTGACTGGCTTTTTGCGAAACCATTGGAAGTTCGTTCAAATGACGAAAATTATTTGTTTTATGCTAAACGCCTTTATGAAGAAATAGCCAAGCAACTTGAAGGACTTTATTATAAAGACGGTGGTCCTATTATCGGTACACAAATAGAGAATGAACATCAACACTCGGCTGCCCCATGGGGAGTGAATTATCCGGGTGAACCGTTGGATATGACTACTGCGACCTACGATTCTTCAATTACTATGATTGGTGTTAGTGTACAGGACAAGAAAATCACGACTGCCGAACTGGGTGATCTGCACATGAAAACACTTAAGCAAATGGCGGAAGATGCTGGTATTATCACTCCAATCTATACAGCTACCGGATGGGGAAATGCTGCTGTTATCGGTAATGAGGCGATTCCTGTGACTGCAGCTTACACCTATCCGTTCTGGGCTGAACCTCAGATGTCTCCTTTCTGTATGTTTAAGGATATTCAAAAAAATCCGGATTATGCGCCGGTTCGTTATGACACGGATAAATTTCCTTCTTTCTGTGCGGAGATGGGAGCGGGGATTCAGATGATCTACAAACGTCGTCCTATTGTTACGGCAAAAGCTGCCGAGGCTTTAATGGTACGTACGTTGGGTAGTGGAGCTAACGGTATTGGTTATTATATGTATCATGGTGGTTCCACTCCGAAAATGATTGGCGGTGTGGCTTCGTTCAATGATGAACCGATGGGGATGCCGAAAGTTTCTTATGATTTTCAGGCTCCATTGGGAGAGTTTGGTTTGGAACACGAATCCTATCGCACTCTTCGCCTATTACATTCTTTTCTTGCTGACTTTGCAGATCGTCTGGCCCCAATGGAAACTGTTTTACCTGAAGGTTATGAGAAAATTACTCCGGATAATCGTGAAACTTTGCGTTATGCAGCTCGTATGAAAGCTGGTTCCGGTTTCGTTTTCATGGTTAACTTTCAAGATCACGATACTGCACGTATTGACCAGAAAGATTTGCAGCTTCGCTTGAAACTGGATAATGAAACGATACAGATTCCGGCTAAGGGAAGTTTTACTTTACCGAAAGACGAGAGTGTAATTTTACCTTTCAATTTCCTTATGGAAGATGCTCTGTTGAAGTATGCTACGGCTCAACTTCTGATGAAGATTGATGATAACGGTAAAGAACACTATTTCTTCTTTACTCCCGATGGCATGAATACAGAATATGTATTTGATAAGGCAACTGTGCGTGGAAAGAATCAGTTTGCTCCTGTTCCCGGACTGAAGAGCACTTTTAGTATCCGTACTAAAGCAGGTAAGGAAGTAAAAATCACTACTCTTACCCGTGAGCAGGCGTTGAATAGCTGCAAGATAGATGGAAAGTTGCTTATAACCGAAGCAACAGTTCTTCCGGGCAGTGGAGAAGTACAGTTGTTAAGTCTTGGCAATAATAGGTTTGAGTATGTGCTTTATCCGTCTAAACAAGGTTTCAAACCATATATAAAAGAAGTGGAAATAGTGAAACCTGACTTTTCTTATAAGAAAGTAGGTGCCCGTCGTTTGACTGTACATTTTGACGATAAGTTGCAAGCTCCCCAGGTACAGGAATATTTCCTTCGTCTTAATTATACAGGAGATGTGGCAATGGCTTTTATGAATGGAACTTTGGTACTCGACCATTTCTATCATGGTGCTCCATGGACTATTGGGTTGAAGCGCTTTTCACAACAGATGGAAAAAGAAGATTTGAGCTTTTACTTCCGCCCGTTGCGTTCGGATGCTCCTTTTTTAATTGACTTGCCTAAAGAAGCAATACCCGACTTTTCGAAAGGAGCGGTTTGTACGATCAATCATGTGGAAGTGGTACCTGAATATATTACAACGATAAAATTCTAAACGATAAATAAGATGATAAAACGAATACTTTTCATTTTACTTTGTTCTCTGGGTTATCTTTGTCAGATAGGGGCGCAGGAATTGGTATATATGGATTCTTCAGGGGTTATTCGCTGGAAAAAGAATAAACAGGAGGTCGCTCTGTTCGGAGCCAACTACTGTCTCCCTTCTGCCTGTGATTTCCGGGCGGCAGATTATGTTGGCGGTGATAGGAAACAGATGGTTGTAGAAGATTTGGATCATTTTAAAAGAATGAATTGGGATGCTTTACGCCTATGCTTTTGGGGAGACTTTCAGAATACCGACCGACTGGGTAATTTACAGGAGAATGAGCATTTGGAACTGTTTGACTATCTTATTGCGGAAGCGTGCAAACGAGATATTTATATGCTGTTAAGTCCTATTGTCACTTATGATTCTCAATGGCCGGAAATGAGAGATACTACAAATACGGGTTTGGCTAAATATTATCCTAAAACTACGCTTATTCATGATGAAAATGCTGTTTGTGCACAGGAGAATTATATGAAGCAGCTGCTTAATCATCGTAACCCTTACACGGGGCGTTGTTTGAAAGATGAACCGAATATTTTATTTGTTGAGTTAATCAATGAGCCTACCCAATTTCCGGAAGATATTCCCGGTATGGTGTGCTATATAAATCGGATGTGTAAAGCCATCCGTAGTACCGGTTGCAAGAAGTTGACTTTCTATAATGTCAGTCAGGACTTCCGGGTATCTCCTGCTATCAAGAAATCGGATATACAAGGCTCTACTTATGCTTGGTATCCGAGTGCGCTCAATAATAATCATTCTATAGAAGGAAATGGCTTGTTATTTGTCGACCGCTATGAGCAGATGCTTCATCCTGATTTGAAGGGGAAAGCAAAGTTAGTCTATGAATTTGATGCTACTGATATGGCTTCCGGTTTTATGTATCCGGCTATGGTGCGGGAATATCGTCGTGGAGGTATTCAGTTTGCTGCGTTATTCTCTTATGATATGCTGCGTACTGCTCCAATGAATCTGGGTTGGCAGACACATTTCTTTAATATGGTCTTTACTCCTTCAAAGGCAGTGAGCGGGATGATTGCAGCCGAAGTCATGCGTCGCGTCCCTCGTGGCAAGCATTTTGGATATTATCCGGACAATAGGACATTTGGAGATTTTCGGGTGAGTTATGACGAACGGTTGAGTGAAATAAATTCAGGAGATTTGTTTTATTATTCAAATACGACGACTACACAGCCTAAAGATTTGAAAGCATTAAAGCATATTGCCGGAGTCGGTTCTTCTCCGGTAGTCCATTATTCAGGGACAGGTATTTATTTTCTCGACAAACAGGATAATAATAACTGGCAATTGGAAGTGTATCCGGATATTATGGATGTGAATGATCCTTTCAAGATGTTGAATAAGCATAGAGTATCAAGAAAATCGGCTTATAATGAGCGGGCTATAAAAATACAACTTCCCGGCTTCGAAATAGAGACGACTATCTTACCGGGAAAATATTTGGTTAAAGAAGGAAAATTAGTCAGTAAGGAAGAACTCCCTGCCAAAGATTTCTACCAGATTCCCATGAAAGAATGGAAGATTGCAAACCATACTTGGTCGGAATTTACTTCTGATAAAGAGATCACATTCTGTTGTGAAGTCTTTGGACCAAAGCGCCCTAAGCAGGTAGATGTATACCTGATGTTGAAGCCTTGGGGCTGTAAACGAATACCGATGACGGCAGAAGATGGCTTTTATTATAAAGCTCAAGTGGATTTAAGCTGGCTTGCAAAAGGTAATTATGAATATCACTTTGGGGTGGATGCGGGTGAGGATACATTATTATTTCCGGCGAAGACGTATTGTACGCCCGAACGGTGGGATTATTATGAACAGGCTACTTATGCAATGCGTCTGGTGAATGAAACTACTCCTTTGTCTCTGTTGGGAGCACAGGATAACTGGAAACATATCCGCCGTACGCGTACATTCAGAAGTCCCGAATCACAATTCAGTCCGGTTGTTTCAGGCACGGAGCTGACGCCTGCTTTTCAACTTTCTGTTCCTGATTTGGAGAAAAAGGATGATTATACTGCTCCTTGTGATGTGACTTTCTCTCACTATATTGGTGGGCGGATAGCTTGGCGGAGTAAAAGTAAAACAGCTCCTTCTTATATCCGTATTCGTGCTTATGGGGTAAATAATACAGATAAAGCCATTTGTAATTTGGTAGATAGAGAAGGACGAGGGTATGGCGCGGTCTTCAATTTGAAGGATGAAGTTTCGGATATCTTAATACCTGTATCTGAACTTATACCGACGAAAGCAGCTATGTTACCTCAAGACTGGCCCGGAGTTAATCCTTATTGGTATCCGGCTTCTGCACAAAATAATAATGGTGTCGCATTAGATTGGAGAATTATTGACTTTGTTCAGATTTCGCTTCGAGAGGAACTTTACGATGTGGAGAATCAGAAGAATAAGGGGATTGTTGTAGAAAAGATAGATTTATTGTTTTAATAATAGTTAGTTGAGATGCGAATCTCCCTTTGAGAACATATACGCTTTCTTTTGTTGTGTTTGGTCTCATCGGGAGATTTGATTTGTATAGGAGAGCAGATTCAGAGTCGCAATAATGGCGGAGACAGTAACTTTATGGATTAGTTATAATAAGTTATGGAACAAACCGTATGCAAACCGGTTTGTCTATTTTAATATCCCGGTGCACGTCCGTTAGCAATCCCGTATCTGGGTCTCTTTCATAAACTTGTATCACATTGCTATCTCTGCAAGCGACTAACAGGTATTTACCGTTAGGCGTGATGATGAAATTACGCGGATGAATCCCTGTAAGTTGATAGCCTGTTTTCGTTAACATTCCGTTATCCGGATGAATCCGGAAGATAGCGATGCCATCTGCTTTCAAGCGATTACTGGCATATAAGAATTTTCCATCTGGGCTGATATGAATGTCTGCACTTCCTTTGGCTCCCACAGTATCAGCAGTTATCGTTTGCATCTCTTTCAGGTTTCCGTCTTTATATTCAAAAGCAATGACTGTGCCCGATAACTCATTTATCAGATAAGCATAGTTACCGTTTGGGGCAAATGTCAGATGGCGAGGGCCTGAACCGGCTTTTACTTTGTAGGCTGCTGGTTGTCCTTCTTTAAGGAAGCTCTCTTGGTTGGTGATATCTGCATTCGGGTTGATGACATATTTATGTATTTGATCTGTTCCTAAATTATCAGCAAACAGGTATTTTCCATCCGGAGTAATCCGTATACAGTGCAAATGAGATTTTTCCTGCCGTTCCTTGTCTACTCCCGAACCTTCAAACTTCAGGATATCGGAAGCAGGAAGGAGAGAGCCATCCTTGGCAATAGGAAAAACAGAAATACTGCCTCCACTGTAATTGGCAGTCACCACATTCTTACCATTAGTGATAATATAACAAGGGTCTTCCCCTCCAGTCTTTTGTGAGTTTAATAGTTGGAAAGTGCCTTTCTCTTTATCGAAAGCCAATGCATTGGCAGCAGCCCGCTCATCATTAAATTCACTGACTGCATAAACGAATTTTCCGTCAGCGGATGGAACGAGATAAGAAGGATTCTCTATTTCTATTTCACTCAACGGGACAGCAATTCCGTCTTTTTCATTAAAGCGGAAGCTATAGATACCCTTACTGGTTCCTGAAGTGTAAGTACCTACTAACATCGTTAATTCATTTTCCGTAGTACCGGTTGTTTCCATATGAGTCTTTTTTTTAGATGTGCAGCTACTGATACTGATTCCTAATATACAAACAGCAGCGAATGAGTTGAATATAAGTGTTTTAGATAAAAATTTCTTCTTCATAAATAGCATGTTATTGGTTGGTTCTTCATGATGCTTTTTCATTTTAAGTATAAAATAGCTCCGTAAAGATAATGCTTTGATATAATATTTGCTAACGTCTTCTCGTAATTTAGAAAACATTTCCTATCTTTGCACCCTTGGAAAGCGTTCTAAATAATCGCTATTCTGTACGAATAAGAATTTGGGCTTGACTGGATTTGACAGCGGGCAGAAATGGTAGGTAAGCATGCAGTGGGTCGGTAATTTCCACTTAAATATCAGTTATCAAAATTTTATCTGGCGAAACTAATTACGCTCTTGCTGCTTAATCGAATCACAGTAGATTAGCTTAATCCAGGCACTAGGTGCCAGGACGAGACATCACTCGGAAGCTGTTGCTCCGAAGCATTCCGGTTCAGTGGTGCAGTTACATCGGGGATAGTTGGAAGTGGCCTCGCACTTTTGATGAAACTTTAGAGGATAAGGCAGGAATTGATGGCTTTGGTTCTGTTCCTGCACGAAAATTTAGGCAAAGATAAGCATGTAGAAAGCTTATGATTTCCTCGTTTGGACGAGGGTTCGATTCCCTCCAGGTCCACTTTATACTAACATTAGTATCTATAAAGAGAACACTCAACGTTGCAATAGTAACATTGAGTGTTCTTTTTTATGGGGCTATCAATGAATTTATTCCACCTCGCGAGCCATTTATTTTTATATCCGTATCGGGCAATAGCTTTTTAATGCGCTCTATTCCCTCTTTGGTTATCTTTCCATATAGGGTTAACGATTCAATTTTTATCTTTGATATTTCATCCGGTATATCGATCTTATCGATAAACTGGATATCCAACCTTTTTATCTCCTTCAGTTCTAACAAGACAGTAGGAAACTCCTTTACCCTAATGTTAATCCCACTGCCCCAGCCGTTATTTTGTGCATCAGCACTCAACTTGTTTTTTAATCCGTCATTGTTAACGTCTTTCTTTCTGACCATCCAACCAATTTGTGGTCGCAGAGCAAAATTCTTACTATTTTGCTCCAGTCCGATGAAACCTGCCCAAAATTCTAATGGAGTTTCTTTGACGGCATCAGTATATACTTCCTGATACTTTACATCTACCTTCACTATTTCATCGGGGAGACAATTTCTGCCTTCAAGTTGTTTCAGATTATTTCTTCTTCCTTCCTTGTCATAAGGGAAAAATTTAACAATCCATCCATCAATAATATTCGGAGCGCCGTATTGCTTCTGTGAATGATATTTGAACATATTGCGCCAAAAGCTTTTGTCCACCTGGCCTTTGGAGGCTTTGACAAATTCTTCCAGAAGAGGTTCCAGTTCGGAAATCCACCATTCGAGTTTATATTCTTTCAAGCTTCTGGCTTTGTGCAGTAGTTTTTCCCAGTCCTCCGGCGTTCCTTCGAGGGTTATTTCAGGTATTCCACAGACAATGCGTATGATTATAAACTCAAAGTATGGCTTCACAGCTTCCATGATTGTTATTTCAGAAGCAACTTTCTCTAAGGAAGTGGTTGTTGAAAAATTACAGGTGAGCAATTCAGTCAGATGGTTACCGACATGTTCTGATATTTGTTTTGTGAATTGAGGAAAGATCTCTTCCCATGAAAAAGTTGGGTCTTCCAGTTTCTTGTCTGCTCTTACAATTAAGGACAGTTTGCCGGAGAAATCAACGAGATCATTTCTCATTGATTCCTGATTGGCATTTATATGTCGTGCAAATCCTTGGCTGATTAGTAGCCAAATCATGTCTGGGGACAGAACAAATGGTCTGTGATCTGCATAAGCCTGATACATACCGTTGAAAAAAGAATTAGTTCCAAAGGATACCAGACTGTCGGGAGATTGGCTCTTTGCAATGATATGATAAGGTATTTCGATATTCTTCTCTTTTATTTCATAAGGCTCTATGTCCATGTATGATAATATAAGACTTTTATAAATGTCGTCTTGGGAGTCCAAATCGAGTAATTCTTCAGGTTTTGAGAGCCTTTCAACTTTAAAAGTGATTCCATTTTGAGCAAATATGGGAACACTGCAAGATATTATTAATAAACCAAATAATATGTTTTTCATAATCTTAAATGATTGTATGGTGGCATAAACTTATCAGGTATGTCTATGCTTTTCATAGACGATATGCAAATATAACATTATAAGAAGTCAGGGCAGACGCATTATATTTTTTACTATCCCACTCCTGTTTTCATTCTATTTATATGATTGATTATTAACTTATTAATTCTTTCTTATTTCGACTATTTTCCTTATCTTTATAAGATATTATAAAACATAAACTAACATGAAAATAGGGATAATTGACCTTTGTAAACAAATAGAAGATCCTAGAATGAACCGTAAAAAAGTCCATAAAATGGAAACCATCGTCTATATATCCATTGCTGCTGTAATTTGTGGTGCCCAATCCTGGAATGAGATTGAGGAATTTGGCAATGCCAAAATTGCTTTTTTCAAAAGTCGCATACCTAATCTGGAGTTCAT
>CDZC01002336.1_pt1 | contig 231756 bp, 184 predicted proteins | sample 557371 | NCBI WGS metagenome assembly CDZC01 (sample SAMEA3182085, study PRJEB8094) | gut metagenome | biome: human; feature: gut; material: Stool; isolation source: human stools | place: Canada | collected 2013-01-21
ATGTTCGTTATTCGATGGATAATGCTTACTTTTGCGTAGAATTTTTATTCACTAACAATAAACTTTAAACAAAATGGTAAATTACAAAGATTTAGGATTGGTAAACACAAAAGAAATGTTTGCTAAGGCTATCAAAGGTGGATATGCTATCCCAGCATTCAACTTCAACAATATGGAACAGATGCAGGCTATCATCAAGGCTGCTGTTGAAACTAAATCTCCTGTGATTCTTCAGGTTTCTAAAGGTGCTCGTCAGTATGCTAACGCTACTTTGTTGCGTTACATGGCACAGGGTGCTGTAGAATATGCTAAAGAATTAGGCTGCGCACATCCGGAAATCGTTCTTCACCTTGACCACGGAGATACATTCGAAACTTGCAAATCTTGTATCGATTCAGGTTTCTCTTCAGTGATGATCGACGGTTCTCATCTTCCTTACGAAGAAAACGTTGCATTGACTAAGAAAGTTGTTGAATACGCTCATCAGTTCGACGTAACTGTAGAAGGTGAACTTGGCGTATTGGCTGGTGTAGAAGATGAAGTTTCTGCTGACCACCACACATATACTGACCCTGAAGAAGTAATCGACTTCGCTACTCGCACTGGTTGCGACTCTTTGGCTATCTCAATCGGTACTTCTCACGGTGCTTACAAGTTTACTCCGGAACAATGCCACATCGACCCGGTTACAGGCGTAATGGTTCCTCCTCCATTGGCTTTCGAAGTATTGGACGCTGTAATGGAAAAACTTCCGGGATTCCCTATCGTTCTTCACGGATCATCTTCAGTTCCTCAAGAAGAAGTGGAAACTATCAACAAATACGGTGGTGCACTGAAAGCTGCTATCGGTATTCCAGAAGAATGGTTGCGTAAGGCTGCTAAGTCTGCTGTTTGCAAAATCAACATCGACTCTGACTCACGTTTGGCTATGACTGCTGCTATCCGTAAGACTTTTGCTGAAAAACCAGCTGAATTCGACCCGCGTAAGTATCTTGGTCCGGCTCGTGACAACATGGAAAAACTGTACAAGCACAAAATCCTTAATGTGCTCGGTTCTGACAACAAATTGGCACAGTAATAATCTCCAGATTATTCCATAAATAAAAGAAAGGCTGCTACCGGTTGACGGTGGCAGCCTTTTTGTTGGTTTAGATATGGTCCCGGCGAATATCATTGCGGAGCAGAGCCATACTTATTTTTTATTCTGTTCATTTTTCATGGATGCCGAGTGTCCGTTTTGAAAGAATTCTTCTATTTTTTGTTTGTCTCGAAGTACTTTCAGCCAGTTGGTAGCGGCATTGTAATAATTGGATTTTCCCAAAATAAGTTCACCTTTTTCGTCTATTTCCGGTTCCTCTTCTTTGCTGTTTTGGGGGCGTGTTTTTAGGAATGCTTCCAGGCAGCGTTCGGTGTTTTTCTTGTCTTTCAGGTCGTAGAAGTATATATAGGCCATGTCGTACAATAGTTTATGGTTGTGTTTGTCATACTGTTGGTAACGTTCTTTGATAGATTCGATTTGCTTTTTATACATTTGTGCCATTTTGTAGCAGTCGGTCATTCCGATATAGAGTCTGGTCATGCTGCTATCTTTAGGAATAGATAGGTCAATTGCTTTTTCCAGATAGTTTACGCCTTCTTTTTTCCAGGAAGTTTTAGAGCAGGCCCGGCCGAGGTAATAAAGGAGATTGATATTATCGGGATCGTATTTACGGGCGACTTCCAAAAAGTCATGGGCTTCATAATATTTCTCTACTGCATAATAGCTAATGCCTAGATAATAGCAAGTATGGAAGGAACTGCCCCCTGACTGACCAGATATTCATAGCGCCGGATAGCAGTGGGATAATCTTGTTTGAGGCAATATGCCAAGGCATTCTGCCGGTTGACGGAGATGTTGGTACTGTCAATCTGTCGGTATTTTTCTGTAGCTTCGATGGCTTCATCGAAATATGAACCGGATATATTCAAGGCGCCCAGTTTGGTGGCAGCCAGGTAATCGTCGGGATATTTCTCCTGAATATTGTAATAGCAACCTGCAGCAGGCAGAAGTTCGCCCATCCCTTCAAAACTTTGAGCTTGCAGATGCAGGACAATGGCGGAACTATCTTTTTCCGTCATCAGGCTACTTTCGCCAAGTGCATCGCGAAACTTTTGCCGGGTCAGGAGCAAACTGATGTATTGAATACGTACATATTTGTTTTCCGGATTCAGATCAAGGGCGTGTTCGTAATAGTTTAGCGCTTGATTGTATTTGGCCAGTGCCCGGCAACATTCGGCTGCTTCAATGAATGCGCGGGCATTGGTGGTATCGTTAGAGATAATTTCTTCATAGGTAGAGAGTGCCTCTGTGGTGAGTCCTAGTCCGCGCAATGCTTTGCCTTTCTGTAAGAGTAGGTGAGGAGTTGGCTTCTTCTGGGCGATAAGAGAAAGGGCTGTCTCGTAGTCGTAGTTTGCCATAGCTTCTTGGATATGGTCTGTGTGTTGTGCCATGAGAGGGATGGTGCAACCAAGGAAGAACAGAATAATAATCCATTTCATAAAATCTTATTTTAGTTGTTTGACTTATTGGTTGCAAGTTACTAAAAATATTTTATTTACGAATTGTTCGTAGATTGTTTTGGATAGATTAACGGAATGATAAGAGAAGATAACACTATGGCTACATATAAAGAAGAACACCCGTGTTGCAACTGAATGTAACACGGGTGATCTTATAAATGTTTAAAGCATACCGAATAGAAATCCGGTAGGGATGCCTCTTACATCAAGAATCCAAGCAGGATACCGGCAGCGACAGCTGAACCGATTACTCCGGCAACGTTCGGACCCATAGCGTGCATCAGCAAATAGTTGGTCGAATCGTATTCCAGACCAATGATTTGTGAGATACGTGCAGAGTCGGGAACGGCAGAAACACCTGCATTACCGATCAATGGATTGATCTTGTTGCCCTTCTTCAAGAAGATATTGAATATCTTAACGAAAATTACACCGGATGCAGTTGCAATGATGAACGACAATGCACCGAGGGCGAAAATCTTGATAGAATCGAGCGTCAGGAATTCGGAAGCTTGCGTAGAAGCACCTACTGTCAGACCCAACAGGATAGTGATAGTATCAATCAACGGACCGCTGGCAGTATTAGCCAAACGACGGGTTACACCACTTTCTTTCAACAGGTTACCGAAGAACAGCATACCCAGCAAAGGCAGACCGGAAGGAACCAGGAAGCAAGTCAGCAACAAACCGATGATCGGGAAAATCACCTTCTCCGTGTGAGAAACTGCACGCGGCGGTTTCATACGGATGACGCGTTCGCTTTTAGTGGTGAGCAGACGCATGATAGGCGGCTGTATCACCGGAACCAACGCCATGTAGGAGTAGGCGGACACCGCAATGGCTCCCATCAGGTTAGGTGCTAGCTTGGAGGAAAGGAAGATAGCCGTCGGACCGTCTGCTCCACCAATGATACCGATAGCACCGGCTTGCATTGGGTCGAAACCCATTTCCAATGCGATCATGTATGCACCGAAGATACCGAACTGTGCAGCTGCACCGATCAACATCAATTTCGGGTTGGAGATAAGTGCCGAGAAGTCCGTCATAGCGCCGATGCCCAAGAATATGAGCGGCGGGTACCAGCCGGAGGTCACTCCCTGATACAGGATATTCAATACAGAACCTTCTTCATAGATGCCGACTTTCAATCCCGCATCCATATTAAAAGGTATATTACCGATCAATATACCGAAACCGATAGGAATCAGCAACATCGGTTCGAACTCTTTGGCTACTGCCAAATAGATGAACCCCAAACCCACAAGAATCATAACAATGTGCCCTACAGTAGCATTTGCAAAGCCCGTATATGTCCAGAAGTCGGCGAGGTTATTTCCTAAAAAGTTTATAAAATCTCCCATATTATTCAATAATTACGAGGTCATTACCTTCAAGAACAGAGTCACCTTTGTTTACGTTGATGGCAGTAATCTTACCGTCTTTATCCGCATTGATATTGTTTTCCATCTTCATGGCTTCCAATATAATGATAGTCTGGCCTTTCTTTACAGTATCGCCTACATTTACTTTGATGTCGAGGATAACGCCCGGCAGCGGAGATTTCACTCCCGATTTTCCGGTAGACGGAGCAGCTGGTTTCACTACTTGAGTAGGAGCAGTAGGAGCATTAGGCATAGGACGTACTGTTACTGGTTTCGGAGCCACTTTAGGCTGTTTCTCCATTTCCACTTTATAATGTGTACCGTTCACTTCTACATGAGCGATATTATCTTCAATATCTCCGATGGTTACTTTATATGAGTTACCGTTGATTTTATATTTATATTCTTTCATCGTTTTACTTTTTAAAAGGTGACTTACTTTCTGGGAGGAGTTTCACGCAAGGTGTAAATCTTCGAACTCCACGGTGAGTAGCTACGTTTTACACGAGTGATGGTCAGTACCGTTTCTTCTACGTCGTGCACTTCATCCTGCATTTCGTGCAATGCCATAGAAATAGCAGCATAAACTTCGCCCGGAGCCTGTGACAGCTCTTTCGCTTCTTGTTTGTCGATGCCTTTGGATTTCATGGCGTTACGTTTGCTCAAGTTGACTGCAACTCTGCCTACAACCTTGAAGGAAATATAAAGAAGAATCAATCCGACAAATACTACACTCATGGCAGAAATAGACATACCGATACCTACCGCATCATGTTCTTCGAAGTTTTCCATCTTGGCATTGCTGTCAAGAGTCTGGTTGTTGGTGCTCGGAGTGACGTATTTGTCACTACTTCCACCTTTTACTTCCCAGTTTACCGCTCCGTCGCTTACGCGAGCGTATGATTGGTCGGGACCAAGAGCGCCTGCCGGCACTACAATCTGGTCAAGCAGATTTCTGCCGGAGTCGTACAAGCCAATCCAGTTGGCTGTTTCCGGATTCAACTTGCAACTTGTGTGAAAAGTACCGCGGTTAGGCTCGCCGTCTGCCCAGAACAGGGCATGTTGACGTGGTTTCACTAAGGTCAGTACGTCACCTTTCGGAATAAAATAAGTAACTGTATCGCCTGGTTGGTTGCTTACTTTCAGCAAGCAAGCTGCCAGATCGGCGCTACCGAATGATTTATTGAATATTTCAATCCATGCACTGTGCAATCCATAGTCGTCCTGAAAGTTACTCTGATTGTCTATCAGGATTTCATTCAGCACCAACTTGTTGTTAGACTTTTTCTCTCCACAAGAAGTCAGCCCAATCAGCAATAGCAAAGAAAGGAATATTCCGATTTTGGTTTTGTTCATAATCGTTCTTGTTTTAATGTGAAAAGTTGGATTACAACGGAATATTACCATGCTTCTTAGCCGGATTACTCAATTTCTTAGTCTGTAACTGCTGCAAAGCGCGGATCACGCGGAAACGTGTGTTGCGCGGTTCAATCACATCGTCAATGTAGCCGTATTTAGCTGCATTGTAAGGATTGGCAAACAGTTTCGTGTATTCTGCTTCTTTTTCAGCAAGGAATTGAGCAGGATTTTCCTGATCTTTAGCCTCGCGTGCGTACAATACTTCTACTGCTCCGGCACCACCCATTACTGCAATTTCGGCAGTAGGCCATGCATAGTTCATGTCACCGCGAAGTTGCTTACAGCTCATCACAATGTGAGAACCTCCGTAAGATTTACGCAATGTGATCGTAACCTTAGGCACAGTAGCCTCACCGTAAGCATACAGCAATTTAGCTCCATGAAGGATAACGCCGTTATATTCCTGACCTGTTCCCGGAAGGAATCCCGGTACGTCTACCAACGATACGATAGGAATATTGAATGCATCGCAGAAACGTACGAAACGTGCACCCTTGCGAGATGCATTGCTGTCGAGCACACCTGCCAAGTATTTAGGCTGGTTAGCAACGATACCTACTGACTGTCCGTTGAAACGGGCAAAACCAATGATGATATTCTTTGCATAATCTTTTTGGATTTCAAGGAATTCACCGTTGTCCACGATAGCGCCGATTACTTCGTACATATCATACGGTTTAGTTGGGCTGTCGGGGATAATATCGTTCAAAGAGTCTTCCAAACGGTCGATTGGATCTACACAATCTACATAAGGAGCTTCTTCAAGGTTGTTTTGAGGAATATAGCTTAACAGTTTGCGAATCAGGGCGAAACCTTCTTCTTCTGTTTTAGCGGTGAAATGAGTCACACCTGATTTAGTGGAGTGAACGCTTGCGCCACCGAGGTTTTCCTGGCTAACGTCTTCACCTGTTACGGTTTTTACAACTTTCGGTCCGGTAAGGAACATATAAGAAGTACCTTCCATCATCAGCGTGAAGTCGGTTAGAGCCGGAGAATAAACAGCACCACCGGCACAAGGACCGAAGATACCTGAAATCTGTGGGATAACACCGGAAGCAAGGATATTGCGTTGGAAGATTTCTGCATAACCGGCCAAAGCATTGATACCTTCCTGGATACGTGCACCACCCGAGTCGTTGATACCGATGCATGGAGCACCCATCTTCATTGCCTGATCCATGATTTTACAAATCTTCAGTGACATTGTTTCTGACAGTGAGCCGGCAGAAACGGTGAAGTCCTGTGCGAACACATATACCAGACGTCCTTCGATTGTACCGCAACCGGTTACTACACCGTCGCCCGGATAATGTTTCTTATCCATACCGAAGTTCGTGCATCTGTGCTCAACGAACATGTCCATTTCTTCGAAGCTACCCTCGTCAAGCAGCATAGCCAGGCGCTCGCGTGCTGTGTATTTCCCTTTTTCGTGTTGCTTCGCAATTGCTTTTTCACCGCCTCCGATACGTGCTACGGCACGGCGTTCAATAAGCTCTTTAATTTTTTCAAGTTGATTACTCATGAGTTCTTGTTGGTTTTAGAGTTTATGATTAATGTTCGCAGAGTTCTGTCAACACGCCCAGAGTTGATTTCGGGTGAAGGAAAGCGATACTTAAACCTTCAGCACCTTTGCGGGGAGCTTTGTCGATAAGGCGGATTTCTTTGCTTTCTGCTTCTGCCAAAGCATTAGCTACGCCATCTTCTACAGCAAATGCAACGTGGTGAACACCTGCACCTTTGTTTTCAATAAATTTGGCAATGGTACTTTCAGGGCAAGTCGGCTCCAACAGTTCGATTTTGGTTTCGCCTACTTTCAAAAAAGCGGTTCTTACTTTCTGATCTTCCACTGTTTCAATGTTGTAACACTTCAGACCTAATACATTTTCGTAGTAAGGAAGGGCTTCTTCAATGCTTTTTACAGCAATGCCCAGATGTTCAATGTGTGAAATCTTCATAACTATACTTTTTTTATTTGGTTTTAAATCTGTGCTTATAAGGCATAAAACAGCACAAAGAAAGACAATTCTTACCTAATAAAGAAATATTTCTGCATTTAATTGTTGGGTAATAAAGCAGAAAAAATGGTGGGAAAGGAACATAAAGAGTCATTTTGTAATCTTGAGATTACATTTAGATATAAAATTTGACTAGAAGTTTGTTCAACCAACTCCAACTGACGCGGAACCAGCGGCGAGTACTGCTTTGTTTTCCTCCGAAACGGAGAACGAAATCACGATAGCCGTGTCTGCGGAATGGAAGTCCCACATCCATAAATTCCATGTGGCGGAATCCCCGTTGGTGCGCATCTTCCAATGCTTTCCAAACGGCCAACACGCCCGGATATTGAAGTGCATACGTCTTTCTCATACCTCCTGAAAACCAGAGGTATGCATCGTCTCCCGAATAGATGCAGACGGAACCGCCGATGATCTTCTCTTTATATTTTACAACGAATATTTTTGCCTGTTTTCCTTTGATTAACATGTTGTTCATGTGGCGGAAGAAATCGTTGGCAGGAAAATATCTGCGTATGCGGGAGGAATAGACTTTGTGCAGCATCCGTGAGAAGTCGCGTATTTCTTCCACTGTATGTGCTTCCTCTACTCTGGCTCCATTTTTGAGTCCTTTTTTGATCTGCCGAATGCGTGACGGACTGAACCGGTCTTCCACTTTTTTCATACTGTGTAACGAATTGCGTACCCGCAACCAGTTGACAGGGAAATAATCGTTGGCTCTGAAAACCCGGTAACCGAACATCGAATTGTTCAGGTTTCGGAATTCGATCAGGACACAGCTGCGTGATGCTTCCTGCGTGAGATGTTCAAGCATATCCCCAAAGACTTCTTCTGCTTTCTCTTTATTGGCAGAAAGGGATTCGTCTAGAAATTCACCTTCGCTATATACTACACAATGTTTCACTAAAGAGGAAGGGAGCCACTTCTTTGCTTTGCGGATAGCGGCTAGCAGGCGTGCTACCGGTCTGCCGTCTTCCGTTGCTACTATTAATAAAGGAGTATATCCAGGAGTTGCTTCATAAATCTGAAATAACTCTTTGGAATGGAAGGTATTTTTTCCCGGCAATTCAGGAATATCCTTCCCTTGATAATATGTCGTTAGTTTAAGTGGCATCTAGGTACAAATTTACACTTTTTATTCTTTATTCAACAACAAAACAAAGAATTTGTTGGAGATGCTTGAAGTAAAGTACTGTTTATCTTTGCGGATTTATTGGAAAAAATGTATCTTTTAAGAGAAAAATGGTGTGAAAAGTGAGTACGTGTATAAATTATGTTCGTCTCTAAATAAGATTATAATCGAATAGCTTTTGCAAAACAACGAGAATTAATATTAACTTTAAATTAGAACGAATGAGATACAATGCATTTGTTGAAGCATGGAAGAATCATCATAGACGCGCTTCCATGATTTTAGGGTTGTCTTTATTGTCTGCCCCTCTGTCATATTCTGTTTATGCAGAAGATGGAGTATCTAATACTATGGTGCAAGTTGTCACACAAACGAAGACAGTGAAAGGAACTGTCATTGATGAAAGCGGGGAGCCGCTGATTGGCGTTTCTATTGTTGTGAAAGGAACAAGTACAGGTACGATTACTGATTTTAACGGTAATTTCTCTATCAATCTTCCGGCGGGAAGAAAAGAACTGGTCATTTCCTATATCGGTTACAAAGAACAAACTGTAACAGTGGCGGGGAATGGACCGGTCAATGTGAAAATGGTTTCGGATACAAAGGCTTTGGATGAGGTTGTTGTAATTGGTTACGGTGCAGTGAAAAAACGTGATTTGACGGGAGCGGTTGCTTCGGTGAAATCGGAAGATATCACGATGAATCCCGGAACGAACCCCATGGAAGCATTACAAGGTAAAGTAGCGGGATTGGATATCACGAAAGAATCAGGTCAAGCGGGTTCAGGAGTGAAAATGCAATTGCGTGGTAACCGTTCATTGACAGCAAGTGGTAATCCTATGTTTATTATTGATGGTATGCCGGGTGATTATGCTACTTTGAACCCGAATGATATCGAATCTATCGAGGTGTTGAAAGATGCTTCTTCCACTGCTGTTTATGGTTCTTCCGGTGCCAATGGTGTCGTTATCATTACTACCAAAGGTGGAAAAGAAGGAAAGTTGACGGCTAATTTTAATGCATTTTTTGGTATAAACAGTTGGTCTACGATGCCGGAAGTCCGCCAGGGGGAAACTTATATGGAAGGATTGCGTACAGCTCATAAAAATGCGGGTACTTATGTAGATGATGCCAATATGTTTACTAATCCTGCTTATTATGAGGCATACAAAAACGGGAAGTATATCGACTGGGTGGATGAGTTACTGCATACGGGAACTGTTCAGAATTACAGTTTGTCGGTTTCGGGAGGTACGAAAAATACAAAGGCTTATATGTCTATGAACTTTTCCGATGAAAATGGACAATATAATGATGATAATTATAAACTGTATTCAACTAATATTCGTATCGATCATACGATCAATAAATGGTTTAGCACGGGAATCAGTATTCAGGCATCTTATGTGCATCAGAATAAGCCTTTTGCAAAGATTCAAGATGGTATGACTGCTATTCCTTACGGTGAGATCTATGATGAAAATGGCAATATTAATCCTTATCCGATTGAGGGAGATGCCAATTATTTAAATCTTTTGATGAATAATAAAAGTAACTGGAGAAACCAATCCCAGAATACTAAATTATATGTGAATCCGTATATTAAAATTACTCCTATAAAGGGACTGACCTGGGAGTCACGTGTGAACGGAACATTGACTTATTCTCGTTCGAATAGTTTCCAGGGAGATGGTTCATACAACTTTTATAAAGCGGGTGGAAACGTAGAAACAGATACAAATGCCAAGATTACTCAAAACAGATCATATAATTATAAATGGGAGAATATCGTAACTTACAATTTCAATATTGCTAAGATACATGAATTTACTCTTACCGGTGTATCTACCTGGAATCATAATCAGACTGATAATACAGAAATGACAGGAACGGGTATTGCCAACAACAAATATTTATGGGAAGGATTGGAAAAAGCAGCCGTGCAAAAGAACTCGTCCAGTTATTCTATGTCTAAAGGAGTTGGATTAGTAGGACGTGTCAACTATTCTTTATTAGGCCGATATTTATTTTCTGCTTCTATCCGTCGGGATGGTTCTTCCCGTTTGGCTAAAGATCATCAATGGTCTAATTTCCCGGCCGTTTCATTAGGCTGGCGCATTTCTGATGAGAAGTTTATGGAAAGTACAAGAAACTGGTTGGATAATTTAAAACTTCGTGTGGGGTATGGTGTTTCCGGTACGGCTAGTATCGATCCTTATTCTTCCTCTTCTTCTTTGGAATCCGGATGGTTGACTTTAGGGGGCGATAAAACGCAAATATATAATCTTACCCAGACAATTGCCAATCCGGAACTGACATGGGAACGTTCAAAAAACACCAATATCGGTATTGATGTGGCATTCTTGAATAATCGCATCAACTTAACATTGGATATGTATAAGACTAAAACGGAAGGTGTGATATGGCAAAAATATTTGCCTGTGGTAAATGGTGCTTATAATTATTCGGCAACAGGACAGTATCTGACAAATGTGAATTTATGCGAAACAAAAAATAAGGGTATCGAATTGGCTTTGAATACTCGGAATATTGAAACAAAAAACTTCCAGTGGACATCTGCTCTGACTTTTGCATATAACAAGGAAGAGATTACGAAACTGTCTGGAACCGAAAATGATAAAGTGACAAATGGGGACTATACCTATGCTGTAGGAAGTGCTATCAACTCTTTTTATCAGTACAAATTGGATGGTATCTGGCAGAAAGATGAGGAAGCAGATGCGGCTGTATTCGGTTTGAAGCCGGGATCAATAAAGATTAATGTACCTGACATGGTTCGGCATACTGATACAGACGGTAGTGTTTACTATACGAAAGTGAATGCTGACGGACAGGAAATTCGCTATGACGCTTCTAATACTTATTCTGTATCTGCAGATGACTATCAAGTTTTGGGACATAACTCTCCGGATTGGACAATGGGATTCCAAAATACGTTCACATATAAAGATTTTGATTTAAGTATTTATATGTATATGCGTTGGGGGCAAATGATTAAATATTCCGTATTGACAGATTATGATCCGACAGGATTGAATAATTATCCTACTTATTTTAATGTGTGGTCTGAAGCAAATCCGTCGAACGATTTTCCTGCAATGGACGCTTCTATTAAGGATAAGTTAGGTTATTATCCGGGTTTTTCAGCATTGTCTTATGTAGATGGATCATTCTTCAAGATCAAGAATATCACTTTGGGATATACCATGCCTGATAGACTAGCAAAGAAATTGGGATTGGGTAAACTTCGTGTATATGGAACGATTACTAATCCGTTTGTACTTGCAAAAAGTCATTTATTGAAGGATTATGATCCGGAAATGAATGGCAGTTTGAACTATCCATTGACAAAGCAGTTGGTCTTTGGTCTTAATCTTTCATTTTAATCCTTTAAACTGATAAATAATGAAGAAATTTGTATATAATGTGGCCTTAGCTTTATGTGCGATGGTTACTATCAATTCATGTTCATTGGAAGAATATAACCCAATGGAGGTTACCGGCGACGAAACGCTAGCTACGTTTGACGGGTGGTACGGAATGCAGACTCAATGTTACAGTCCTATTTATGGACAGTTGTATACCGTGACTGACTTTTTATCTGTAGCTGAAGCTGGAACGGATACTTGGTTAACGGCAAATAATAATGATAATTCGAAGGAATTGTTTTATTACGAGTCATTAACGCCGAGTAAAAACAAGGCATGGGATAAATTATTTATGCAGGCTTATGCTGCTTTGGGTATATGTAACACTGTTATAAACCGCTCTGAAAGTGTGGAAGGAAATGCGGATGATATTCGTGTGCTAACGGCTGAAGCTCGTTGTTTGCGTGGTTTTTATCATCTGATATTGACTACTTACTTTGGTCCGATAACTCTTTGTATGAATGAGGCAGGTACTAATATCGTATTGGAGCCTAAACGTAATACTTTGTCGGAAATTTATTCATATATCATTGACGATTTGAAATATGCGGCAGATAACCTGAATACGACTCCTTACGGTAATAATCGTGCCCGTGTTTCGAGAAAAGCGGCAATGGGACTTTTGGCTCGTGCATATATACAAGGTGCTGGTCAGGGATTGAGTGAAGATGGCGTTTCTTACTGGCAAAGAGCTGCAGATGTTGCAGGAAGTTTTATTGCAGATACGGAAGCTGGTGGAGGTACTTACGGGGGTTATCTTTATAAAGATGTATCGGATATGTGGGCTGATGGCAATAACCGTACTAATAAGGAGGCACTTTTTATTGCAGCAGGTTGTGATGCCAGTGATAATGATGCATGGGATTATTCGAACTATGGGAACAATAAGTTATTTACATACACTTACTGGAATCAGACAAATCTATCAGATATTTGTAAGATAACATCTGATAAGCAGAATTATTTCTATGGACGTACTAATAATGGAAGTTGCGCACCATCTAAGTACTTGCTGGATTGCTTTGAACCGACGTGGGATAAACGTTGGGAGAATTCATTCCAGACAGCCTTTGGTTCTTTCTCTATGGAAAAAGTAGGATGGATTGCATATACCAAAAATACGGTGACATTGACAAGCGATTTATGTACGAAATATGGTATTGATGCTTCACATGTAGGTGAGAAAATTTATCCTTATGCCGACTGTGATGGTAAAACAATGTCGCATGGAGGAAATCAGTATACTGCATCTATATGGCCGAAAGGTGTGACTACGGGAGATGTATCGACTTTAACAACTCCTAAAAAGGCTTACGTTATAGATTATCCGTTAGCTGCAGATGATAATCGCTTTTTCCTTTATTTGTCAAAAGAACCGATGTCGGAGAATGATAAGAAAGATCGTGTTTATGCATGTGTGAATATCGATGATTTATTTGATGCGGATGGTAACTATGTGAAAACACAAAACGATATGCCTAGCAGTTACGATCGCACCTCAAAAGTATATGCTACATTCCCATGTTTGAATAAATTTATCTGGAGTTATGAAGGCGTATATTATGGAAGTAACTTGCAAATTCGTAATGGGGATATTTTTGTGATGCGTATGGCGGAAGTTTATCTGATTGCTGCTGAAGCTGAACAATATCTGGGTAATGGAACAAAGGCGGCAGGTTATCTGAACACGCTTCGTGCTCGTGCTGCTCGTACCGGAGTTTCGGAATCACAGTACAAGCTGACTACTGTCACCGAAGAGGATATCTACGATGAATATGCACGTGAGCTTTGTGGAGAACATTCACGTTGGGCGTTGTTACAGCGTCATCAAGCATTCTCCACTCGTTTGGCGAAATATAACAAACGTGCTGCTTCCAGCTTCAAATCTTATAATATGTGGCGACCTATATCACAAACATTCCTTCAACAAATAGACAATGCTGAGGAATATGGGGATAATGGATACGGTACGACAGCAAAATCCGGTTTAGACGGATTCTTACAATAACAATATAGATTAAATTTTAATTTTCGGAGGGGATATGTCGTGATGACATGTCCCTTTTTTATATATTTTCTATATCTTTGTGCCATCAAACAGAGCTTTATAATTTAAGCGGAACTATGGTAGAAGAAATTTTAGCTTACAACAAGGAATTTGTTGAAAACAAGGGATACGAATCATATATTACCAATAAATATCCCGATAAGAAAATAGCTATTCTTTCCTGTATGGACACCCGACTGACTGCTTTGCTTCCAGCCGCATTAGGAATTAAGAATGGCGATGTAAAAATGATAAAGAATGCAGGTGGCGTTATTTCCCATCCTTTCGGTAGCGTGATCCGGAGTTTACTCGTAGCTATCTTTGAACTGGGTGTGGAGGAGATAATGGTGATTGCTCATTCTGATTGTGGAGCTTGTCACATGCATAGTGAAACGATGCTTGAAAAGATGACGGCACGGGGGATAAATCCGGATTATATTGACATGATGCGCTTCTGCGGAGTTGATTTTCATGCTTGGCTGGATGGCTTCGAAGATACGGAAAAGTCCGTGAGGGGAACAGTCGATTTTATCGTGCGTCATCCTTTGATTCCTTCAGATGTGACAGTTTACGGATTTATTATCGATTCTACAACCGGAGAATTAACACGGATTGTATAGATAAACTATCTTTTTAATTCCTCTAAATATAGTGACGCTATCCTGTCATGATAGTGATACTATCCTTATTGTATGGTATCGCTATGTCTATAGGATAGTGACGCTATCTTGAATACAAAAAAATAAGGCAGCTTTTTATCGGCTGCCTTTATCTTTCTACGGTTATATACTTTCTTTGACTGGTGCACTCGTTTGTGACAAATAGGGTGCCCGTACATCTCAATTTCTGCCTCACGGCTAGCTTTACGATTCGCTTTAACGTAATCGTCCTGTGTAATTCGCTTTTTCATAATGAAATTATTTCTCTGTGCAAAGATACAATATATTCTTCATTTAGTATAAACTTTTATTTCCTATTACGCTCGGTTTGCATTATCTTTGCATACATTAATCAAATGAAACCGGAAATAATATGGAAAATTTCAGTGAATTGATAAAGAACCGTCGTAGTATGCGGAAGTTCACCGATGAAGAATTGACACAAGATCAGGTAGTTGCATTGATGAAAGCAGCCTTGATGTCTCCCTCTTCCAAACGTAGTAATAGTTGGCAGTTTGTAGTGGTTGATGATAAAGAGATATTGAAAGAATTGTCTCATTGCAAAGAACAGGCTTCTTCATTCATTGCCGACGCAGCTTTGGCGATTGTTGTAATGGCCGATCCGTTGGCCAGCGATGTTTGGATTGAAGACGCTTCCATTGCTTCCATCATGATACAGTTGCAGGCTGAAGATCTTGGCTTGGGAAGTTGTTGGGTGCAGGTTCGCGAACGTTTCACTGCCACCGGAATGCCTTCCGATGAATTTGTCCATGGAATTTTGGATATTCCCTTGCAACTTCAGATTCTTTCTGTCATTGCTATCGGCCATAAAGGGATGGAACGTAAACCTTTCAATGAAGAACATCTTCAATGGGAGAAAATTCATATTAATAAGTTCGGAGGAAAATAAGCATGGGAGCTGCTAAAGCGAATAATAGTAAAGATACCTATCTGGCTACTGCTGTTACCTTTATTGTAATCGGAGCACTTTTTCTGATCGATAAGCTGATTCATTTTTCTTCCATTGGGCTACCCTGGGTGATGAATAAGGACAATATGCTATTGTACGCTTCGATCTGTTTCCTTATTTTCAAACGCGATAAATCAATTGGTTTTGTGTTGCTTGGGCTTTGGCTAGTGATGAATATCGGTTTGGTCATGTCCTTATTGGGTTCGTTATCCGGATATCTGTTGCCATTGACACTGCTCATCATCGGAATCGTTTTATTCTGGTTTGCAAAACGATAAGAGAATAATGAAAAGAAGTATAGAAGATACACCGATCGTGTTTATCGGTGCAGGTAATTTGGCTACTAATCTGGCGAAAGCTCTTTATCGTAAAGGTTTCCGCATTGTACAGGTATATAGCCGGACTATGGAATCTGCCCGTACCTTAGCCGAGAAAGTAGAAGCTGGATATACAACAGATTTACAGGCAGTCTCCAAAGATGCAAAATTGTATATCGTATCAGTGAAAGATGATGCTTTAGTAGATTTGTTACCGCAGATAACAGAAGGAAAGCAAGCGTCTTTGTTGGTGCATACGGCAGGAAGCATTCCGATGAGCGTTTGGGAAGGGCATGCAGAACGTTACGGAGTATTTTATCCGATGCAGACATTCAGCAAACAACGTGAAGTTAAATTTCAGGAAGTGCCTTTCTTTGTTGAAGCGAAAAGGCCCGAAGACGTGGAATTGTTGAAGGCTGTTGCTGCCACACTTTCGGAAAAGGTCTACGAGGCTTCTTCCGAGCAACGTAAAAGCCTACATTTGGCTGCTGTTTTTATCTGTAACTTCACCAATCACATGTATGCATTAGCAGCTGATTTGCTTGAAAAATACAACTTGCCTTTCGATGTCATGCTTCCGCTGATAGATGAAACAGCACGTAAAGTACACGAACTGGCGCCACGTGATGCACAGACCGGACCCGCTGTTCGTTACGATGAGAATGTGATGAGTAACCATCTTGCCATGTTGGTAGATTCTCCGGCATTGCAGGAAATATATAAACTAATGAGCAAAAGTATCCATGAGCACCATCAATTATGATTTATCCCGTATCAAAGCTTTAGCTTTTGATGTGGACGGAGTATTGAGTTCGACTACCGTACCTTTGCATCCTTCCGGGGAACCAATGCGTACCGTGAATATCAAAGATGGGTATGCCATCCAGTTGGCTGTGAAAAAAGGACTTCACATAGCTATCATCACCGGTGGCCGGACAGAAGCGGTACGTATCCGTTTTGAGGGACTGGGAGTGAAGGATTTATATATGGGTTCTGCTGTGAAGATACACGATTATCGTGCTTTTCGTGATAAGTACGGATTGACCGATGATGAAATTCTATATATGGGTGATGACGTGCCGGATATTGAAGTGATGTGTGAGTGTGGACTGCCATGCTGCCCGAAAGATGCCGTGCCGGAAGTGAAATCCGTTGCAAAGTATATTTCTTATGCAGACGGTGGTCGGGGATGCGGACGTGATGTAGTGGAGCAGGTGCTGAAAGCTCACGGTCTATGGATGGCGGAAGATGCTTTCGGCTGGTGAAATCAACTGGTGACATCAATAAAAAGTATTTTCAATCGTAAATAGTAAATCGTCAAATCGTAAATAAAACCATGCTTGATAACTTAAAGAAATATCAGATTATATTAGCTTCCAATTCTCCCCGTCGGAAAGAACTGATGTCGGGACTGGGAGTAGACTATGTAGTCAGAACATTACCGGATGTAGACGAGTCATACCCGGATACATTGGTGGGTGCTGAAATACCTGAATATATTGCCCGTGAAAAGGCAGATGCCTACCGTACCATGATGAAGCCGGGAGAATTATTGATTACGGCAGATACCATAGTCTGGCTGGATGGGAAAGTACTTGGAAAACCGGAGGGTAGGGAAGGAGCCGTTGAAATGCTTCGTGCTCTCTCGGGAAAATCTCATCAGGTCTTCACAGGAGTTTGTCTGACTACTACCGAGTGGCAAAAAAGCTTTACCGCTTCCTCCGAAGTATTGTTTGATGTCTTGTCGGAAGATGAAATCCTGTATTATGTAGATCGTTATCAGCCAATGGATAAGGCAGGAGCTTATGGCGTCCAGGAATGGATCGGGTATATCGGGGTTAAATCAATTTCCGGTAGTTTTTATAATATTATGGGACTTCCCATACAGAAACTGTACGGAGAGTTGAAAAAGCTGTAGTAAGTATTTTGAATATATCTGAATATATCAGTATCAGTGTAGTTAACTTATTGATTACATGAAATACACAAGATATACTTAGTCCAATAATACAAAAAGGCTGCCTCAAAATCGAAAATGAGGCAGCCTTTTCTGTATTTTTAAGCAGGAACATTTATTGAATATCCCAAACTGAAAGATGTGGAAACCTATAATAAATCCAACATCAGAGGAATATCTTCTTCCCGAATTCCTTGTGTGAGAAGAGCTTCTTCATCTTTATGGAACATTTCCAGGAATCGTTCCCGGTTTCCACTAGCCGTAATGGCTTTTCCATAGAAAACGGCAGCTTTCTGAATATCTCCCATCACCCAGGCAACATGTCCTGCATTCATATAATCAATAGCCAGAGGCTTCTGTTCTATTATTTTTTCATAGTACTTCATCGCCTGTTCATGTTTCTGGCTGATAAATGAACACCATCCGATACCACGCCATGCCTTAATACAGTTGTTCTCGATGAAATCCAGTTTGAAGAAATAATTCAGTGCTTCTTCATATTGCCCCAATTCTGCCAGACAGCTACCGATATGGAAAGTCACATTGGTATCTTCCGGAGCAGCTTCTTCTACCTTCTTATAATAGGTGATTGCTACCTGGTAATTTCTGTTCAACCGATAACAAATAGCCAGATGGCGATTGTTCCAGATATTATCCGGTTTCAGCGTGTCTGCTTTCAGATAAGCCTGGATAGCCTCTGCATATTTCTTTCTTTTCTGCAATGCATAGCCAAACTTCTGGTAATATTCAGCACTCTCTCCTTCGAATCCGCCAATCGTTTCCAACTCTTCATAAATTTCGATAGCCTCGTCCCAACGTTCCTTTGACAGGTAGAAATCGGCAATGGGGAACAATACATCTTCCCAGTGCAATATATTGTCGAGTGCAGGGACATGATGAAGATCGAGCTTCTCTTTAAAAATATCTCTGAATTCACTCTTGCGCACACTAAGTTTGAAGAAGCGATACAAATCGTGCAGGTACTGGTTGCTGACCGTTCCCGGACGTTCATTGAATTTCTTCATCGTCTCAACATTCGATTTCTCCGCCAATTCTGCAACCTGCTGTTCATTCAGTTGGCTCAACATCATATCCTGTTGTGACTGTGGCAATTGATGGATTGTGAAAAAGAGAGAGTACTTATCACTGTTACTGAAAAATCCCGATTGAAGAATTAAATCCAGTAGACTGCCTCCCTGATTTCCCGCCTGCTTCATTGCCTTGAGCACATTAGACTGTTGCTTGCTGAATGGATAAAACCAGTTATGCACCTCGCGGAAGAACGGATAGTTTTTCAAAGCCGCAAAAGTACTCATATATACATCTGCACCCTCCAGCTGCAATTCGTTCATTTCACGCAATTTATCCCCCAGTCCGGATTTCTCGAATGCATCTTCCCAATCCGGATTCATATCGTTGTTCTCTTCATCGCTTTCTTCAAAGCCGAACCGCATATTTTTCATGGAGGAAACATTCTTCAGCATTTCGGGAATAATCTCCTCCCTCATCTTTTTATCAATCTTTTCCGTTTCCTGACATAATAGCATTTGGCGGTAAATACGTGCGACATCTTCTCTGAATGAGGGAATTTCTTCCATGAGATCCACCCTTTTTATCAGTTCCGAATAGAAAGTAAGGCGGCTTCTGTAAATGTGGAAAATAATCATCGCACCAACCAATGCCCGTTGACTGACGTTGACGTTGGGATGCTCGTAAGCATCAAGCAACCACATTATTTTTCGTAGGTCGAAACATTCCATCAAGCTCAATGTGAGGGCACTGACAAACAAACATAAATCATCTCCCGGAAGTAGTTCCGAGGCAAGCATGGCTTTTGCATCTTCCTCGTCTTCGGGAGTCCATGCGCTGTTTGTCCATGTTCTGATAAACATAAACTTGAGCGTGTCCTCATGCCGCTTTAATACTTCATCCATCTTTTCGTCAGACAGTAATCCGCTGACTGCCAAGTCGTCATTAAAAGACTCCAGTATGTGTAATATGGTTTTAAGACCATAGTTTGACAAATCTGGCGATTTGGGAGTACGTCGTACTTCATGATAGTATCTTGATGAAGCGTTATCCAATATGAGCAAACGTGATTGGTCGGCAATTCCCCACGTGTCTGATACCATTTTCTGATACAGATTCCACCGCTCAGGGTCATTTGCTCCCTGTTTCATATATTCCAGCATATATTTGTAGGAAGTCTGCAATTGTTCCAGGCGAGTGCGTAGATCCCAGTCAGGACACTGCCACAGCAGAGATTCCAACTGCATCAGAGCTTCCTTGAGTCTTTTCTCTTCAAGTAAGGCACGTATATATGCGTATTGTTCATTAATCGTTTTTTCGTTCATCATTATTTAATTATTTATTTTTTCCAATCCAGGTCAAACGTTTCCAGAGACCCTCAAAAGGACCATGTTTATGGTGCCGCAGCCACCACGAACAAAATGCCATTTGTAATAGAACAAAAAGGATGCCAAAAAGGAAGCTATATGTGATTCCTAAATATCGTCCCAATTCGAATCCCCAATGATAGAACAAAAGAGAACCGAAAATGGATTGCCCGAGATAGTTCGTTAAACTCATTTTACCATAAGATGTGAAACGCATAAAGAAACTACGGTCTTTCACACGGTAGAAAGCCAACAGTAATCCTGTCACCAGTAATACCATGAAACTAAGGCTGCTGAATGAACTTAATATCAATTGTAGAGGAACAAGGACGGCACTCCGTTCGATGAATTCCGGCAACATATTATTTAATCCGTAGATGGGGAAGAAGCAGAGAAGCGAAATTGCTAATGCTTTTAACCACAAGCGTTCGTTCTGTTCACTATACAGGAAATATTTGCGGCGGCCAACCAGCATTCCGAATAGGAATAATCCCGGTGTTTGTAAGATACGTCCATGTTCCAATGCCCAAGTCATGTTAGCCATTTGCCCTTCCCACATATTCATGCGGACTGTTTCAAGGAAGTTGCCATGCTTTTGTACGTCGAAAGCGATGCTGAAATAATAACCTGCCAAACTTTTACCTGCCACATAGTCAGGATTGCACAAGGCATAGATCAATTTTGCCCAATCGATAGGTTGAAGGATTAATAAAGTAGCAAAGATGGCAACCGTACGGTCACTCATCCGGCAGAATATCGGCAGGATAATTCCTAAAATCGCATACATGGTTAATATTTCGCCGGTAAAGAAAGCGGCATTGAATTGTCCTATAATGAATAGGATGAATAATCTCCATAAAAAACGCAGGCGGAAATCTTTCCCTCTCCGTTGTTGGTTATTGTCCTGAATATAGAAACTGAAACCGAAGAGCAAAGCAAATACAGCGTATGCTTTATTACTGAAAGTGAAGAATAATCCTCTCCAGATTGCCTGATCGGTAAATTTCATCCATTCAAAAGGGACTTCTTCCGGGAAAGAATAGAAATTAAAGTGTTCAATGCTGTGCAAGAGGATGATTCCCATTACTGCCAATCCTCTTAATACGTCGGCCACGTCTATTCGGGCGTTGGTTTCGGCGATTTTACTTTCCATGTTTTTTTAGTTACTGTTATTAATAAGATTAATATTTGTTCCAAAAGGAATATATTCCTTATTTATAATTTCATTCATAATCCTATGGGAATGAATGATAGTCTGTTCTCAACTATTACGCATTAATACTTAATACTTGACACTTAATACTTGAGTTAGAACCTCACCTGCACCTGTGCCTGTATCAGATTGGAATCTTTCTGTCCGTCTCCTTTTTTATCACAAAAGGTATATTGTGCCTGCAATCGACATCTGGGATAAAACCAGTATTGTACGCCTGCAATATAGTTATTTTGTTTGAAATCTGCACTCTTGTTCGGGTTGAAATAATCGTACGAAGCGATGAAATCGAAATTTCGTGCAAAGCGTACGCTTCCTGTTGCATAGAAACCTTCACTTTTCACACTTCGGTCTTTTCCGCCAAGATATTCCGTACGCAGATTAAAAGTGGGAGTAGTGACAACACCTCCTGCACTCCAACGTTTCTTGGCGTAGTTTTCTCCCGCTTTGATTCCGGTATATTCCGAATCGGCTATGGCGTGCCCTGTTCCGCGGATGAACGAACCACCTACGGATAACCATTTCAGAGGATAAACCATTAAATTGCCGACCACATCTTTCTGGCTGTTTTTGTCTTTGGTATTCAATCCCTGCCCGTTCATTACGGCCACTTTATATTGCAGGAAGTCGCGAAAGACTTTCCCATGAAGCATCATGCCGATATCCCGTCCGGAAGTCATTCCGTAACACTTATCGCTACCGCTTACTCCTGCCAGATAGCAGACAGACTGTGAATAGCAATTGATAAGTTCTACTGTAGTAGGAGACAATTCGTTTTCTATGGTATAAGGAACTTTGAATTCACCGATACGTGCCGTAAGTCCGGGAAGAAACTGATAATCGGTATATACTTCGAGTAGCATACCACCATTGTAGAAGTCATACATAAAGTCGCAAGTCCATCGTTTGGTGATCTTTCCATGTGCCATGAAAATAATTCGTTTGATGTCGAATGTATTGTCGGGATTCGCTGCATCGTCGTATGTATATCCCAGCTGTGCATATCCGGAGAGACTAATCCGTTCTTTCAGTGTGTTGACAACCTGATTTAGTGGTGTTTGTTCTTGTGCAAGAAGGGCATTTTGTATACCTGTTATACATAATACAAAAGTGAAGAGTTTGAGTAGTGTTTTTCGCATGAGTCAGTTGTTATTTGATTATGGTTGATACTGTGGGGATAAACGTAGTGTCGATCAGATTCTTTTCAGAGTAGGTTTGAGGTATTCGGTGGTTTTCTTTCAACCAGTGTATAGCCTTGTCTATCGTTTCAGCGGAGGGGCGTTTTGCTTTTTGATAACCGGGGAGGGCAACGAGTCCTGTCAGATTTTCGGGTACACCTATCTCTATCAGCACTTGCTCCCATTCTTTCTGCGGGTGCATTTTTATATAATCTACCCCCAAGTTATATCCTGTGATGAGTAGCTCGATTTCTTCTCTCTTCTCGTTGAGCGCTTTTCGTGAAAAAGCGGTAGCGGTGAAATCAATGCCCATCTCTTGCGTACTTACCAATGAACGATGTTTACTGTTCATGGCGATGGATGCGGCAGGATCGGGTAGGAAAGAGGCGTCAATCTGATTGTACTGCAACATTTGCAGGCGGAGAGGAAGCTGGCCGATTTCCGGCATATTTATTTCCGCATGTTTGATTCCGGCTTTGCTTAATAGCTGGTCGGTGGCATATTCGATAACCGTGTTGCGCGACACCGCGATATTCTTTTCCTTGAGCTGTTCCTGTTGGTTGATATTACTTTCTTTGGAGACAATGAAGCAGAAATAACCATCATTCTTCAGGATGAATCCTAAATCAGTATGATGAATAGCTTGTAATACTACCGCACTGGGATAGTCAGTAATCATGCCATCCATTTTTCGGGTTTGGAAAGCAGCGTCCCGGTCGTTGGCAGAGTTGAATGAAAGAATGGTCAAATCCAGTCCTAATGAGTCGTAAATGCCTTGCGTTTTGGCTATATGAAAAGGAAGTCCGTCCAATGTAGGCATCATGCCCAGGGTAAGTGGTTGCAGTTCGGTTAGAGGTAAAAAAGAGCTGTCTCCTTTCTTACTCTGACAAGAGTAAAGGAAGAAAAGGATGAACCAAAAGAATAGTACCGGTCTTTTCATACCTCGTTTTTATAAATAAGAGGAACTCTGTTTTTATAAATAAGGGCAACTCTTTTCACAAAGAACTGCCCTGTCAACATTAACTATGTAAAAATTAACAATTATCTTATTCTTGAATAGCAGCGATACCCGGAAGAACTTTTCCTTCGATTGCTTCGAGCAATGCGCCACCACCAGTTGAAACATAAGACACACCGTTAGCCAAACCGAACTTGTTAACACAAGCTACAGAGTCGCCACCACCTACGAGTGAGAATGCGCCGTTCTTAGTTGCTTCAACGATTGCTTCACCTACTGCACGTGAGCCGTGAGTGAAGTTATCAAATTCGAATACACCTGTAGGACCGTTCCAAAGAATAGTCTTAGATTCTTTGATAACGTTAGCGAAGATTTCTTCAGTCTTAGGACCGATGTCAAGACCTTCCCATCCGTCAGGAATTTCGTCAACAGCACAGAATTTAGTATTTGCATCGTTAGAGAATGCGTCAGCAATCTTAGCGTCAACAGCCAATACCAGATTTACACCTTTTTCTTTTGCTTTCTTAATCAAATCCAAAGCCAGGTCAAGTTTGTCGTCCTCACAGATAGAGATACCGATTTTACCACCCATTGCTTTAGTAAATGTATAAGTCATACCACCGGCGATGATAAGGTTGTCCACCTTGCTCAACAGGTTCTCGATGATTTCGATTTTAGAAGAAACTTTAGAACCGCCCATGATAGCAGTGAACGGACGTTTGATATCGTTCAATACTTTATCAACAGCTTTCACTTCTTTTTCCATCAAGTAACCGAACATCTTGTTGTTTACATCGAAATATTTAGCGATCAATGCTGTAGAAGCGTGTGCACGGTGAGCAGTACCGAATGCGTCGTTTACGTAGCAGTCAGCGTAAGAAGCCAATTTCTTGGTAAATTCTTTCTGGCTTTCTTTTACTGCTTTCTTAGCAGCAGCTTTTTCTTCGTCAGTTGCATCTTCTGCCAAACCTCTTGGTTTGCCTTCTTCTTCAGCGTAGAAACGAAGGTTTTCGAGCAACAGCACTTCTCCCGGTTGCAGAGCAGCAGCTTTTACAGCAGCTTCTTCGCCCATGCAGTCGTTAGCGAACTGAACTTCAACGCCCAGCAATTCAGACAGATGCTTGATGATATGTTTCAAAGAGAATTTATCGGCAACGCCTTTCGGACGGCCCAGGTGAGAGCCAATGATGATGCTTCCGCCGTCTGCCAGAATCTTCTTCAAAGTAGGAAGAGCTGCACGCATACGAGTGTCATCTGTAATGTTGAAGTTTTCGTCCAGGGGTACATTGAAGTCCACGCGAACAAATGCCTTTTTACCGGCAAAATTGAATTTGTCAATTGTCTGCATAATACTCTATTTTTATTTAAAAGTGTTTTTAAAATTCTTCTTTTAGAACGACCGCAAAGTTACTATTTATTTCGGTTCTTTGCTATTAAATCGTTATTTATTCTTGGCTTTTGGTTCCTCTTTTGTAACTTTATAGGTGTTACAGAAATATTTGCACATCATTTGCAAACCACAGGTGTCACATTTGGGAGTACGTGCCTGACAAACGTAACGGCCGTGCAGGATGAGCCAGTGATGGGCAATCGGTATGAGCTTTTCCGGAATATTCTTCACCAGTTCTTTTTCCACGCTGAACGGGGTGGTGCAACTGTCCGGCACCAGTCCGATACGGTGGCTGACACGGAACACGTGTGTATCTACCGCCATTGCCGCTTTGTTGAATACAACCGACTGAATCACATTGGCAGTCTTTCTTCCTACACCGGGCAACTTTATCAGATCTTCCAGATTATCCGGCACCTCGCTATTGAAGTCATTCACCAGCATCTTTGCCATACCGACCAGATGTTTGGCTTTGTTGTTGGGATAAGACACGCTTCGTATATATTCGAAAATCACTTCCGGCGTAGTGGCAGCCAGTGCTTCCGGAGTCGGAAAATCTTTATACAAAGGAGGAGTGATGATATTCACCCGTTTGTCCGTACATTGTGCAGAAAGAATAACAGCGATCAGCAACTCATACGGATTGTTGTAATGCAGTTCGGTTTCGGCTACAGGTATGTTGTCCTGAAACCAGGCGATTACTTTCTCATAACGTTCTTTCTTTCTCATCGTAGCTTGTTTTTATGGTAATGAGGCGTCACTTTTAGTCTGAAATAGAGAGCGGAAACTACCGTCAGGCAGGCTCCGAAAAGATAAGCCTTATCAAATGTACTTATTTCTGCAATATATCCTCCCGTCAGCATACCGATACCGATTCCTACATCCCAGGAAGTGAGGTAGGTGGAAGTCGCTGTTCCCCGCTGACTGTTGGGGGCGAGGTTGACAAACAGCGTGTTAAATGCCGGAAACATAATTCCAAACCCGACACCCATTAATAATGCAATGCCAAAAAACAGCAAGGTACAGGCTGTATCATTCCATTGAATCACATATACACAAGTTGAAAGCAGGAAGAAACTGAAAACAACCAGGTATAATCCGGCGGCTATTACTTGCGTTATTTTTCCGCGATCCACCAGTTTTCCTGAAAAGATACGCGAAATGGCCATACCGACTGCCATAAAGGTGAAGAAGAATCCGGTTTGTGTGTTCAATCCTATTTGGCGGGCGTACATGGCAACATAATTGGTTGTCATTCCGTAAGGGATGGAAAGCAGCAGCAGACTAAGTCCGGCAGGCAGTCCTTTCATCAGGATAAAGCGGTCGAGCGAGATCGGCTCCCGTTTCACAGGAGGCTTGTAGGGCGTTTTAACCAGACTTGCGCATAGAAAACCTAAAATACAGGAACCGAATGCATAGCAGAATATCGTAGCAAAAGAAACTCCCGCATCATGCAGAAACAGTCCGAACATCGGTCCGATGGACATGGCTGTGTTGTTGGTAAGCCCGTAATAACCTAAGCCTTCCCCTCGCCGGGAAGAGGGCATAATGTCTATTACTACCGTGTTTCCGCCTACGGTGACCATTCCGAAAGAGACGCCATGAATGATTCGGAATATAATAAATAAGGTAAGGGAACCGGCAATTAAATATCCGCCGAACATCATCATAAAGATAAAGTAAGCAAACAGATAAAGAGGTTTCCGGGCAAACGTGTCGAGCAGATAACCGGAAAATGGACGGATACAGAGAGCTGCCACCGTGTAGCAGGAGAGGACAATGCCGATAGTGGAATTTCCAGCCTGGAAGAATTCGGATAAATAGAACGGCAAAACAGGAATCAGCAACCAGAAACCGAAGTATAGCAGGAAGTTGGCTGCCAAGATGAAACAATAACTGGGAGTAATGAGTCTATCCTTTGCCATAATGAATGATCGTTCAATCGACCGATTCGCGTTGATTGGAAACCAACGCCGTTGGCCTGATTGGTCTGTTGATGAATATGCCAATGTCCCGATCACCGTCCGACGGTTTCATTGGGAACATTGGCATACTGGTAAATTTAGCACATTATTAATATGCCGCTTCGAATTCTTTTAGGAAGCGTGTATCGTTTTCAGAGAACATACGGAGGTCTTTCACCTGATATTTCAGGTTTGTGATACGCTCGATACCCATACCGAGGGCATAACCGCTGTATATTTTGCTGTCTATACCATTTGATTCAAGTACGTTCGGGTCTACCATACCGCAACCGAGGATTTCTACCCAGCCGGTGTGTTTACAGAACGGACATCCTTTACCGCCGCAGATATTACAGCTGATATCCATTTCCGCACTTGGTTCGGTAAACGGGAAGTAAGACGGACGCAGACGGATCTTTGTATCAGCACCGAACATTTCTTTGGCGAAGAGCAGCAACACCTGCTTCAAGTCGGTGAATGATACGTTTTTATCTACATACAGCGCTTCTACCTGATGGAAGAAACAGTGTGCGCGATAGCTGATAGCTTCGTTACGATATACACGTCCCGGACAGATGATGCGGATAGGAGGCTGTGAAGTTTCCATCACACGGGTCTGTACAGAAGAAGTATGTGTACGCAACACTACGTCCGGATGAGCTTCGATAAAGAAAGTATCCTGCATATCGCGTGCCGGATGGTCTTCGGCAAAGTTCAGTGCCGAGAATACGTGCCAGTCATCTTCAATTTCCGGACCTTCGGCAATGCTGAACCCCAGACGGGCAAAGATATCAATGATTTCGTTCTTTACAATGGTGAGCGGGTGGCGTGTACCGAGTTCCACAGGATAAGCCGAACGCGTCAAATCCAGTCCGTCACAATCGTTGTCCTGACTTTCAAACATTTCTTTCAGCGCGTTGATTTTGTCCTGCGCTTTTGTTTTCAGTTCATTCAGTCTCATGCCGACTTCTTTTTTCTGTTCGGCAGCTACATTACGGAAATCTGCCATTAAGTCGTTAATGGCTCCCTTCTTACTTAGGTATTTGATGCGGAGAGCTTCGAGTTCTTCGGCATTGGAGGCGTGTAAGGCTTCCACCTCTTTCAGAAGTTGTTCAATCTTAGCTATCATATTTTTGATGTATTGTTATTCAGTTTCTTAGTAAAAACCGTGCAAAGATATAATTTTATCACGAACCATCGAAATAATTTGTATCTTTGTTGCCGATATGTACCGAAAATCCGGCAACTTATGAAAAAGATTGTTTTCTGTCTTCTGCTTTTAACCTTTTCTTTTCGCCTTGCGGCCCAAATTGACTATTTGGAGCCGGTGAAGCCTTTTTCCACTTATACAGGCGAGTTAGGCGAATATTATCGTAGTGTGTTTTCTTTACTTAATACGGGCTTCCAGAAACAGCCTTATGCGCGTTTTGCAGCTATCCCTTCCTTTTCGCCGGAGTATGCAATGTCGGTAGAGAAGAGGAATGGACGTTATACGCTGGTTTCGAACACATTATCGCGTACTTATTGGCAGGCAGAGAAGGGGACGGTGACGGTGGATACTAAATCGGTTGTCATTAGTGCTTCCCTATATCAGTCTTTAGGGGCTATCTTTCGTTTGGTGACAGAACAGGTACAGGATTTGGACGGTTCTACGGCTGGTTTGGATGGAATTGTTTATTTTTTCTCTTCTACGGATGCCAAAGGTAAAGAGCAGATGGGACGTAAATGGTCGCCGGAAAAAGGAACGTTGATGGAACGTCTCGTGTTGGTTTGTCAGTCGGCTTATATGTTATCCAGAGGGGAAAATATTTCGGAACAGACGTTGGCAGTGGAGGCTGCTGCTTTATTAAAAGCATTGCAACAGCGTACCAAGGAAGAGCCGGATGCTTATAAGCGGCCGATGTATATCGGAATTTATCCGGTGGGTTCCCGTTCAAAGACACTTTCCGGAAGACAGGTGGAGGAACCTGCTCATTTCTCTGCGATGGCTCCGGAAGAATATATTGCCAGTGAAATGGTTTATCCGTCAGGGCTTTTGGAGAAGAATGTTTCGGGTTATGCTTTATGTGAGTTTACTATTGATAAAGAAGGGGTTATCCTTCGTCCTCATATTCTACGTTCCACTCATCCGGAATTTGCAGAGGAGGCTCTCCGCATTGTCAAAGGAATGCCGAAATGGTCACCTGCATTGGTGGGAGGAAAGCCGGCGGATAGTAATTACACTCTTTATGTTCCTTTCCGTCCGCAACTCTATCGGAATAAATAAGCAACTTTGCATCTAAAGTCCGATTAATAAAAAAGAAATATTGCATTTATAAGTTGAACTTATACTCTCTCCAATAAATAAAAAAAATAAATTTGCTGTCATCTGTCACAGATTGTAACTTAACTGTTTGATTATGAAAAGTTAATGGCGTGACAGCAACATGGTGACAGCACTGTGACGACAATAATGCTGTCACTGCAAAGCAAAGAAGAGATAAACGCACTGCAAAGGCGGTATGGTAGAGATGCATACCCAAATCAAGTAAAAATCACAGATGAAGTTTCATTGCCTGAATAGTATTAACCACAGGCAGATAAGCTATTTTATTTATTACCCCTGTACTTACGGGGCGGGACCTGCCTTGTAACTGATAGTTTCAAGCCTTGAAACTATTGGTTTTGCGGTTCGAAACTACAGTTTCATCGCCTTGAAACTTTAGTTTCTCTTGCTTGGAACTATTAGTTTCTTACTGATGAAACTATAGTTTCACACTGATGGAACTTTAGTTTCTCACCGATGAAACTATTCTCCCGTGTAGTTGTTTACTTATTTGTCTTATATAAAATTCTATTGTAACTAAAAAGCTTGTCATTTATTATCTTTCTTTTCAGAAAAAAGAAGTATATTTGCAATCAAGGACCGGACCTTTGACAGCCGGACTTGTATTTATAGGACATTTAATTTATTAGTAGGAAAGTCGCATTTTCGAATAGATGATAAATCAAATGTCCGTGCCAAGCTTATATCCCTATCGATATATAAGTTCTGGTGCGGGCATACTGTATTTTTCATCTATGGGTATGCGACTACCTCTACTAGGAAATATATGTATCGTTCGCACCTTTTTTATATCTGGTTGCGACGCATACATCTAAAAACAAAACGAGGTATGACAACAAAACAATGGATTGGTATTGAAGAAGCGGCAGCCAAGTATCAGGTATCTACCAGACGTATTATTACTTGGTGTGAAAGGCAAGAGATTATTTATTCAGAAATCGGCGATTATCTAATGCTTGATGAAAACAGTCTGACGGATTGTCTTGAACGAAATATCCGGTTCAGTCTTTCCGAAGAAGAACACAAACGCCGGATGGATGAGAAGATGAAGGAAAATGAAGAGGAATTTTTTCTACTTCAATCACTGAAAGAGTTGACCCCATTGATCCGGCTAATAATAAAGGAGCTTGCCGGAATGATAAGGAATGATGAAAGACGACAACTATTTCTTTATACCGTCTTACAAGGAAATATTAAGGATTTTAGTGTCCGGAAACGCATGAAATATCGTCAAGCGCAGAAGGCATTTGAGGGACTTGTACAGGAAATAAAATCTCAAGCGGGATTCCTTAGGACTTATAAGGAAGAAAATATCCGCCTTAGAGCAACAGTACGGGCGTATGAAATGAAATCCCGCCAAAATGGCTTTGATAATGATATGCTCATGAGGGAAGCAGAAGAAACGAATCCGGAAATTTTTATTCCCGAAGATATAAAAGCGATAAAGGCTTTGCTCGATACTCCTATTACAGAATTGAAATTCGATATTCGGTCGCAGCGGATCATTTCTGAAGCTGATATAAAAACACTCCGGGAACTGTTACAAATCACTTCTCAATATGGGTTTAGGAAATTGCGTGATATGTTACGGAATTTTGGGCTGGTTTCACAAAAGAAAGTGGAAAAACGCTTGAAAGAGCTGAATGTACTGGACGTTGCCGGTAACTGTAATTTATATAGGTATCTGGATGAATGACACAGATTGGGCTGGAGTGTTTCTTTGATAGTATAATAACATGACTGATTTCTTCAAAAATCATTAAAATAGAAAACTTTTCTTCGTTTGTATTGTCTTATAGCCATAAACTTTTAAAATGAGAACTTATGGATGATATGATTAACAGGCATGATTCGATAGCCGAAGAAAATATCGAACCGAATGGTCGTCCGGCTAAGAACCAGTTTGAGGAATGGAGTGGCGAGGTTGCCGACCGTGCCGATGACGCATTTAAGAATGACAAGAAAGACGGTCCCATTAAAGACCGTGAGAAACGTATAAAAGAAATGGACGAAGTGATTAAAAAGGACCTTGAATAAAGGTCCTTTTTTGTTTTCTGCGATACGGAAAGGTAATACAGAAAGATGCATACGGATGAATAAAAATAAGAAATTATACTATCATCCAGTAAATCAATATAGGTATTAAAATTCCTATTATCGTTAGAATTCCGCCGATGCCCCACAATCCCTTTTTCCCGGGAACAATCAGTAACCCGGTGATGAGCAAAATAAACATGAGTAAGAGGAATGCATCGGAGGTTATTGTCCATAAAGAACCCGGATTGCGATGTAACTTATTCAATGCGGTTAGGAAAGCGGGACGATGCATTTCTTTGATAAATGCCTGCTGGCTGGTTGCATCCAACTTGATTACCAATTGCTCTTTGCCAAAGATGGTCAGTTTGTTTTTACTGAGGCTGAAACGGTTATACAGGTCAGGATTGCATGAGAGATCGGAGATAATCTTTCGTGCATCGGCTTCTGTAAAATCGTCTTTATTGGCAGGGAGCTGGAATATATAGTCCACTGTGCGCTCCTTTTTCTGATTCATGAATGTAAATTCTTTCCGGTGGTTGAGCAGGAAGCCGGAAAGGAGATAGACAAACAGGATGCCTGCACAAATGAAAGATACATAACGGTGCGTTAAACGTAAGTATTTTAGTGTTTTGGGAGATAACATTTTTATATAGAATTTACTAAGTTAGTGAATGTCCAATTCGTCTAATATGTATTGGGAATGTGAGTATTGCTCCAAAGTCCATAATACATAGCGGATATCTACCGCGATGTTACGGCTTTTCTCATTGCCTGCAGTTTCGTAGTCGGAACTAAGTCCCTGCCAGATACGGTCGAAGTTGATACCCACTACTTCTCCTTTGGCATTCAATACCGGACTGCCCGAACTACCAGAAGTGGTATGTGCATCTGTCAGGAAACAACAGGTGGGTGTCACTTTCTGGCTAAAGTAGTTACTGGGTTGGCGGTGTTCGATGAGTTTGACGAAACGTGCCGGCAGATTGAAGTCCTTGTTTCCGGCATAAAGGCGATGACGGCTGAGCATTCCGTCAACAGTTGTAAATGGAGTATAGATGACTCCTTCGCTGGGAACGGCTGCCTTTACTTTTCCCGTAGAATAACGCAGGGTGCGGTTGGCGTCAAATGCAATTTGTGTCCCCTTGTTCTTTTCAGCGTATGCTTGCAGATACAAAGAGTAGAGTTTCATGTTTTTATTCTGATACGCTTGTTTCAAACGGTTTATTTTTTCTACATACACCAGATAGAAACCGAGTGACAACTGATACAGCCCATCTTGTGACAGTGCAGCTGTTCCTTGTGTCGGTACACTGTCCAGAAGTGCGAGCATACTTTCTTGATTACGCAGGGGGGAATGATCGTACAGGCTGTCTATATAGGCAGAAAGATGTTGAGGGTAATGCTTTTCTACCTTTTTCAATGCTGTGGAGTAGAAAATAGAATCTACGTGATCCAGATAATAAGCCAACATCTTTTTCATGATATATTTGTCGTCTTCAGGTCTGAAATCACGATAGAATGCTACGGTAAGCGGTTTCAGTTTGCGGATTTCTCCTTTCATGGCAGTCTTTACATTCTTGCTTTTTCTTTGTTCCATTTGCACCAGTTTTTCAAATTTTCCGGCAAAAGGGATGACGTTGGCACCGTAAAGTGCGACTTCGCGAAACATCTGGTCTGTGAAGTTCAGTTGGGTAAGACGTTCGTAGTTTGCTTTCATATCATCGAGCAATGTTGCCCCGTAGCGTTGCGTACGGGTGTTATCAGACAGAATCCATTCTGTCATCGCCTGTTCCTCCTGCTGTTTCCGGGCAATGATGCCGGATTCTTTCACACCACTGATCTCACCAATTGATTTTAGATAGACATTAGCAGCACTTCCGGCCTTAATGTTATAGTAGGAATAAAGCGAGTCGGCAGCCGTTTCTTTACGTTGTGTGTAGAAGTCGAGCTTGATTTTGGCAATATCTGCTTCTGCTTGCGTGTCTTTGAATACAATTTTCTCAAGGGCGAACGAAGGGACATATTGCCTTGTTTGTGCAGGATATCCGGCAACCATCACAAAATCATCGGGCTTCACTCCTTTGGTAGAGATAGACAAATGAGCGTCGGGTTGATAGGGGCGGTTCTGCTTGTTGTAGGCTGCCGGTTGGTTTTTATCGTTGGCATAAACGCGCAAGATGGCGAAATCGGCGGAGTAACGGGGCCATTGCCAGTTGTCTGTGTCGCCTCCGAATTTCCCTATCGAGATGGGGGGAGCGGCTACGATACGCACATCCTTGAAGCAGCGGAAGACAGCCAGGATGTATTGTCTGCCACCAAATAAGGAGTAGATTTTTCCTTCTACACCGCGACCTTTGGCTTGGGATTTGACAATTTTATTCCCGTTCTCGTTGATCTTTTGGGTAAGTGCCTGATCGGTAAGATTTCCGGTATCTTGTGTGATTTCCGTCGTTACGTCTTTGATAGTGATTAATTGATTGACCTGTAAATTCGGAAGATAAGTCTCTTCGCTGCGTTGGGTAGCCCAGCAGCCATGCTTCACGTAATCGTGGTTTGCATCGGAGATATGTTCGAGATAACGTGCGACACAGTGGAAGTTGGTCAATACCAGTCCTTCACCGGAGATGAAAGAGGCACTGGCAGAGGGAGAAAATGTACTGTTGTCATAACTTAATGAAAGGATAGCATTCGACAAGCACGACTGGTTGATGTCGTAAATGTCTTTTTCACTAAGACGCAATCCCTGTTTTTTCATTGCCTGATGTACTTTTCCTTGTATTTGAGTAGGTAGCCAGAAGCCTCCATCGGCATGCACGGGCTGTATGCACAACAGGCAGAAGAGGTAGAAGGCGGAAATAATGGTAGTTAGCTTCATTGTATTTTGTTTTTTAAATAATTATTCCAGGTAGAAGGATTAGTTGTTAACTGTTCGCGGATGCGGGTAAGATGCTCGCTGACCGTCGGGGAGAAGAGTACGCTGAAAGAGGAGGTACGTGCTTCTGTTAGCAATGATTGCAAGGTCTGGAGATAGCTTTCCTGCAAATGTCGTGTGAATATGTCCGGTGTCTTGTCCGTAAAAAGATAGTTGGCAGAGACTTCCAGATAATGGGCGTAGGTAAATCCTGCTGGTGTTTCGTTCGAAGAGATTCGTTCGGCAATGATTCTGCCAAACATCTTTTCAATAATTGTCTTTTGTGCTTTTATGATGGCTTCGGTTGGGTTGCCGGCATATTTGCATACGGCATCCGTCCGTAGGAAGTTGTATCCGCCAAGCAGTTCTTTCCAAAGAAATTCGACAGCTTTTCCGGATACTTCATCGGAGAAACCAATAAAAGGAATCACACGTTCCAGATGGTCGAAATAGGCTTGCTGCAAATCGGTATAGGTGGCGGGCATCTCCTCAAACGGGTTATCTGTCAGACGTTTTTTGTTCCATTCCGGCAATTGCGTCAATATTTGTTGAAGGTTGCGGATTCCGTAGGTTGCCGATGCGACAGGGTCGTTGCCGAGATCGGAGGTTTGAACGGTAGGATCAGTGGGGATAGTGCTCGGTGCCATGCGTCCGCAATGATACATGGGGTCGTTTTGTTTTTCATCTATCCATCCGGCTACAGTTCGGGTGTTCTCGCGGGAGAGATAGGCGTATCCGATACGGATGGCGTATCGGTCGTACACTCCCAACAAGGGAGGTAATACGTAACGGACGCCGTCTCCCGGTTGGGCGACATAATTGAACCGGGCATAATCCATGATGGACGGGGTGGTGCCGTAACGTTCTGTAAATTCCGGACGGCGCAGGTCTTCTGTATTATAGGCATACGAGGCTTTGAAATTATGTTCCAGTCCGAGGCAGTGGCCTATCTCATGGGCGGCGGCGTAACGGATTAATTGTGCCGTTATGTCATCCGGTAGTGTTTTCGTGCGTGCCGCAGGATGGTAGGCTGATGTTTGCAGGAAATACCATTTGCGTAGCAGGGCTATGACATTACTGTGAAACAACACATCTGCTTGCAGAATTTCTCCTGAACGCGGGTCTACCCAGTGTTTCCCCATTGCGTTCGGGAAATCGCTGACTACATATCGGAAACAGTTGAAACGTATATCGTTCGGATCGAACTCCGGTCCGGCTTCGGCGTATGTCTTTGCTTGCATAACTTCTTTAAAACCAATCTCTTCGAATGCTTTGTTCCAATCCAGTATTCCCTTGCGTATGGCTTTTTTCCAAAGAGGAGGGAAGGCATCGTCTATATAAAAAACGATGGGTTGTTGAGGCTTCACTTGTTTGCCTTGCAAATAACTGCGTACATCTTTAGGAGAGGGGACAATCCGGAAGCGGGTGATGTAGTTTTCCGCTGCGATTGAGGGAGTATCGAAGTTGAATTTCCGTTTAGGGATATTGTCATATCCTACCCGGGCATCGTGTATACGTGGTTGCATGGGTTGCTCAGGCAGTAGTAACAGCGATTTCCGTATCGTAGTGAGGAAAGGTTGGGTGGTTCCTTCAAAACCATACTGTACGCTGACTTCCAGGTTCTTTTCGTGGACGTCTACCTGAAGTATTTTATTGAGTTGGGGCAGGGAACGTCCTGGTGACGTTTTCCCTCCAAAAGGGTCTACACCTTCTATGGGCTCACTAAGAAATTTGCTCCAGTTTACAACAATCGAGCTGTCTGTCTCCTGTTCTATTTTCCAGGATTCCGCTATGGGAATGATGGCATTGCGCGCATAAGCCGGATATGAAAGATGAGTTGTGTCCTCACATAAGTTTTTGGAGTCGGGACGTAACAGATATAACTGTTCTTTGTCATATTTGAAACGTATCCATACCGGATCATAAAGTCGCTGGCCTGCATAAAGTTTGACTTTATTATTGGGAGAACTGACGGTCATCACACGGGCTGCTAACAGGAAATCCCGGTTTATCAATCGTTTGGGTATTTCTACCAAACATCCTTTGGCGTTTTGCCGGATGTGAAACATGGGGGCAGAGTTACCCCAAAGGAGGGTGGGAAAGAGCAGCAGGAGTAGCAACCGAAGTTTGTTATTGGCAATTCTCATCATGATTGGTGTAAATTATCTGGTTGGTTTTTGTGGGGTGAGGAAGGTTAATGGTACAGTCCGAGACTTATTCCGAACATTTTGGAATCGGTTTTCTTGTCGGTCTTCAGATATGCTCCTGTGGCTTTGACGAACCACACGTTGGTGTGTTTCTTTATAGTTACAGGCATTTGATATTGTATTTGCAGTTTTCCGTGCGCATACGATGCTCCATAATAGGTCATGTCGGGTAAAAGCACACTTTGGGCGTATTCAGTGGACGGATCGTTGAGTGACAGGTCCGATGATAGCGAAATGTGATATCCGGCTTCTGCTTCTATCCATAATGAACGGTTGTTTTTGCGCAGGAATGAATATCCGCCCTCCATGCAGATAGTTGCCTGGCGGACTGTAAGTGATGAAGACGGAAGATTGTATTGATCTTCTACCGATTGGAAATAGGCGCGTGCACCTGCGTAGGCTGTGGCTTCTCCGGTGTGATGATTACTCCACAACAGGCGGTAGTGCAGATTGGCATTGAGTAAATCGACGGTGTAACGTTCGTCATACGTGAGAAGTGTGTTCCAGTAGGAGGATTCGATACCTGTTACCGGATCTTTTTCTATTATTTTTTCCTGGCGGTATTCGTCGGCTTTTCCTGTCTGATAGTTAATGGAAATGTCGATGATGTGTTCTGTGCGTCCGGATTTGATCCGGTTCATAGAAAGCAGGTTGTAGGTGGTGGTGTGATATTTTCCCGGTGAATATTTGATGTCTCCCCATACGTCTTCGTTGCCTTTGGCGTATGAAAGGGTGGTAAGCGTTTGAATCCGTTCGTTCTTATATTGATAAGACAATTCACCGCCAAATTCATGGTTGACGAATTCACGTTCAAAACCGGAGTAACCACCAGTGGTACCATCAGCATTTTCCATTCCGGTGAGGGTGTAGTATTTGAGGTTCGGATCGGTTTGTACGGTGGTGATGTTGGGGATTTTTTCTTTTCTGCGATGGTAATAACCGCTAAGACCCAGCGAGTGTTTGTTCCACGTGTAGGTGACGGCAGGAGTCAGTTGATAGTCTGCCAGATTGGTGCGTGAACGGGGGTCTTTCAGTCGGGAAAGATCTCCTACTTTATAATCCAGTCGTGTGCCGAAAGTGAAGTTTTTGATAGGCAGAGTGGCTAACGCTGCTGAGAGGTCGAAGTTCTGGAAGTCGTACTTTCCTTTGATGGAGCTTCCTGAAAAGTAAGGATTGGAGTGGTGGCTACGCAATACGTCGCTCCATGAACGGTTGAATTGCCGTCCCATGTCAAAGGTAAAACGCCCGTATCCGTAGAGAAATTTCCCAATTTTTTGGTATCGTTCTGAAGTGAACAATAATTTGTTTTGCTCATCACCGTCCTGAACCCGATAGTGTGTGCCTTGCTGATGAGAGAATTCGAAATAACTGATTCCCCGGTTGGTCAGCGTATCCAAAGAGAGCCCGGCAGGATTCAGGGTACGTCTCCATAACTGGGTAGCATCGGCGTACTCGTATTTTTCTTTTGTCTGTAATTCGATATCTTGGGCATGTATGCACAGTGCAGTTACCATCAGACCGGTAAAGAGTATATATCGATGGTTCATCATCATTTCTGAATTGGTTTAATTATTTCGTGAAGTAGTTGAAGAGACTGTACCGGAAGGTTATATGTTCTTGGGGCACAGTCTCTTTTGTTTTCTATTATTTGTATTCCCTCGGTTTGATTTCAGTTGATACGGCAAAATCGTTACTGCTGTTATTGGTATCAGCAAGAATGGTGCGCCCGTTTTCTGTCTTGGCTGTTTTGCGGTAGACTACTTCTCCGGTATATCCGGTGGTAGCCTCCGTGTATTGATAGCCTGCATCAATATAGTTGTAAAGACGTTTAGTGTTTTTATCTACTCCCGTACTTTTGTTTTTCAAACATTCTACACCATCCATTATGTATTTTACAGGGATTTTGACAAACTTGCTTCCTTTATCCTTGCCGTCAACGTATACAGTTTCCCATGAGGTCACATCTTCATCTGTACTGAATAATACAACAGAACAGGGGCCACCTTGTACCAGGTTCATATTACTGATTGTGGGAAATGTTGTATATATCAGTTCCACAGCCGGGGTTGCAGGATTGTTGGTTGTTTTCCCCTGCGTATCTTTAGCCTCAAAGTCGGCTTTGGATAAATCTACTTCATTATTTTCTGTGTGGTCGATGGCGCTATTGGCAACGATTATCGAGGCTCCCGGTGCAACTTCTGTGACTACATTAGATGGGAAACGGTAAATCTGCTTTAGGTAAATATATTCCGGTGTGGAGCCAAGCGTATATGCTGGAGTACTTTCCGACTCTACCAGTCCGAAATAAAGTCCGGCTATATCAACGGTTTGGTCCGAGTTATTAAAGAACTCAATGTACTTTCCTGCCAGATAATTTTTATTCTTGTTGTCTTTGGTTCCTGCATAGTAAACTTTGCTGATAACAATTGATTGTTTGGCAGAAATACTTGTTTGAAGTTCGATGGTTGCTGACGAACCGACAGTATATTTCAATAGACTGCCGGAAATCACATAATTTTCATTTTGCGGATCGTTGCCTGTCATTTCTTCATATTCTTCTGCAGTGATTTCGCAGGAAGTAGAGATGTCATACAAATCGGGAATCACTCCTTCGAAAGTGGCTATACCTTTTTCGTTTGTAATGGCGGTGTATTTACCCATTGTAACAGTGTGCCCTGTATATAGAATGTCGGACTTGAATCCTTCGGGCATGGATACTTTCACTTGTACGGTCAATGCTTGTGTGGCATTGTCGTCAGAGGAACATGCAGCCATGATAACTGTGACAGCCGCAAACATCATTTTTGTAATAAAAGAAATTGTTCTATTCATATTGTGATTTATAAATTAAAGAATAATTCGACACCAAAACTGAAATTACCTGTATTACGCTGTACTAGCGTGTTGGAGGTAGAGTTTTTGAGAAAAGGTTCGTAAAAGAGTATGTTGTTGGCATAGAATGAAATGCCGCCTATATTGCCCAGCTCCTTGGTGAGGCGTCCCGCCATTAACCATGTAATAGGGGCTTTGCTTGGCACATTGTCTTTAGGATTCTTGCGTTGGCTTTTCAATGATACTCCTTTTATTTTGTAGTTCTCATCTGCCAGCATATCTGCTGTTATTTCATGATAAGAGAGGTCTGTGTCTATCCATCCGATGGGGTCCATCGGAGGATTGTTGCTCTTGGAATAATTGTACCAGATGGCTTGTGTTGAGAACGAAGCTACCATACGCAGTGCCGGGATATTGGTCACAATCCGCAGAGTGTTCGTAAAGCGGCGGTAAGTGCTATAGTTTAGCCCGGATGGATATACAATTTTGAATGGAATGGTATTGGTTACCTGATATTCAGTAGGTAGATCGGTAGGATTGCTACTGTTGATGTCTGTAGAGTAAGTCTTGGATTCCATATATGCTCCTGACAGATAGAATGAAGTGTGCAGTACCGGAATCTCGCCGAAGTCAAAGTCCATTTCTATCCCTTTATTAATAGAGACATTCGTGTTTCCTATTTTACCGGTCGTACTGAGTACAAGGTCCGTGCGTTCTGGATTATCCCAATCTATTTTTGTGGCTTGTCCAGGAGTGATAATCAGTCCTTTTTCCGCAGAATAATAGTTGGCTGTATACGTAAAATATTCTGTGGCCGATCCGAATCCGTTAGCGGTTTTATCATGATAACCGATGAGGCTTAATTTATGCTTGTCCGATAACTTTATGTCGAACCCTGCCTCCCATTTGCGATTGGTCGCATTCTTCAATCCTTTAGTTCGTTGCACGTTGTACACTTGGGTGTGGTACATTAATATTTGTCCGACTTTGTCGTCTTGAGGCATATAGTTGGCAGCTACACGGTCGATGTACTTTTTGTCGGGATAGAGATAATCCAAACCGGGAGTTTTTGAGTTGAGTCCGAATCCTCCACGGATATTCAGCCATTTGTTGACGGAGAACGAAGCATTTACACGGGGAGAGAAAGAAAAGGTTGCTTCATCCGCCCACGGCTGTAAAGTGGTGAAACGTCCGCCTAACTGTATTTTCAGAAATCTGTTTTCTGATATATCCCAACGGAAGTTATCTTCTATGTAAGCGGCCATCTGATGGATGCTCGGAATATCGGAGAAAGGGCGGGGACGTCCGTTACTGTTGGGTTGTAATGGGTAACGGTCGTCATCATTATAATATCCACGGGCATTATTCCAGTCGTAGTGGTATTCCACTCCCATTTTGAAGTTCTGATATGTTTTCTTTGATTTTACGAAGAACGTGTTGCTGACTTTGGCATATACATTTCCGGGACGGCTAAGGGAACCTCCGCTTGCCTGATAGGAGCTTTGCTCGAAAGGCACATTATAATACCCTGTTTCTGTGGCAGTAAGTATCGGTAGCAACCCGGACGAATTGGCAACAATGGCGCTCTTTTCCATCTCTGTTTGAGTATAGCTGACACCTAATGTGTAATTAACAGTACGTGAGAATGGTTTATTAATTGATAGTTTGCCATTATGGCTTAATGAGAACAGCTGGTTGCGATTCTTTTGAAAAGTGCCGTCGTCGATGGCATCCGGGTCTTTTCCATTCCAGTCTTTGCCCATCATGTAACGTACCTTTGTGTCTGTATGCCAGATACGTGAAAAATCTTTGCTGTATCCCAAGCTAAAGGTGTAACGGTCGAATGACTTTGTTTTCTGGCGTGGATCTCCCCATGCTTGTGCATAGTCGAGATTGAAATTCAGGATACCGGCATCTTTGTTTAAACGCAATCCTTTACCGAGCGAGTAATTCATTGTTCCGGGATTTATCTTTCCCTTGATCTGCCAGGGAGTTTGTCCGATTTTGGAATGAACAACTACAAGTCCGGAGGTTAAATCACCGTATTCGGCAGAAGGAATACCACGGATTATTTCTACGGATTCAATATCGTCCGCACTAATTTGGCGTAAGTCTGTTCCGACAAATGCGGTACTTGAAAATCCTCCTTGCGATAGTGTACCATTGTTGGACATGGGAACTCCGTCCATTATGATACTCGAACCGAAGGCATTGGTGTTATTGTTAACAAGAGTACGGAGCTGTACATTGGAACGGGATGTCAGATCTGTATTTTTCATTAAGTGCCCCGGTATGAGTTGCATCACATCATCAAGGCTCATAGCCTGTAAATGGTCTATCGCTTGTCTGCCTATAATGGAGCTGGTAGATTCTCCGGCCGCATTTTGTTTTGCTACCACTACTACCTCTTTCAAAGCTAGCGAAGTGGGAGACATGCGGATCGTCAGATCCAGGTTTTGTTCAACGTTGATTTCCCGTTGCACAGTCTCGAAGCCTACATACGAAATATTTAATATGTATTTTCCTGTGGGGACGTTTTTTAGTACTGCCTTTCCCTCCATGTCGGTTGCGGCATAAGCTCCTAGCGGATTGAGAACGCAGGTTGCCATTGGTAGCGGCTGTTTGTTTCCCCTTTCCAATAACAGGATATGGATGTCATGAGTGGTGGTTTGCTTTTGAGCAGGATAGAGTAGAATAACGGATTCATTGATTTCGTACGTCAGTCCTATTTGCTTGCAAAGGTTGTTGAGTAAAGTGCTCAATGATGTCCCTTGCGGATAATTGAGTGTTACAGTCTGTTGGCTATTAATATTCTTCTCTTCATAGACAAAATGTACATTAGCAGCTTGCCGAATCTGGGTCAGTGCGGTACGTACCGGGATATTCCGTACTGATATGACCACATTTTGGTTTTGTGCCGATACATTGGCGGCAAACAGGATAATGGCTACTGTTTGCATCATCCGGATTAAAAGATATTTTTTCATATTTGAACAACGCTTTTTCCTGTTTAATATTGGGGACGGTTCTCTGTTATCTCAATAACATTTCCCTTCTGTCTGAAGTGTACATTAGAAACTTTGGATAATATATCTACTGCTTTTTGTAATGGTTGGTCGCGGAAGATGACTCCTGCAAACTTTCGTTCACGCAATTGCGGGTCGGTAAAGGTCATGTTGACGTTATACCAGCGCGAAAGTTGTTGCACAATAGTTTCCAGTGACGTATCGGTATATTCGTATATACCGTTTGCCCAGGAAGTATATTCCTGTACCTGAACTGTTTGTGTATTAATTGTTTTTGATTGTATGACAGCTTGTTCACCGGGTGAAAGAGATTTTTGTTCTGTCCCTTTCTTTTCCTCGCAGTATACTTTTACGGCTCCTTCTTCCAGGGTTACGGTAGTTTGATTCTTCTCGTAAGTATTGACATTAAACCGTGTTCCTACTACTTCTACTATACCGTACGGGGTATGTACAATGAAAGGATGGAGCGTGTCTTTGGCAACTTCAAAGAGAGCTTCTCCTGTGAGGTAGACTTCTCTTTTATTACCGGTAAAAGAAACGGGATAAGTAAGGCGGCTTTCGGCATTGGCGTGTACACGTGTACCGTCTGAAAGCACGAGTTTATATTCTCCTCCTCTGGGTACATTTAAAATATGCTTTCCTGCATTCTTTTGTATACTCGTTTGAGTGTCATATCTTAATTCTTTTTCTGTATTTTGAGCAACTTGCATGCCGTTTGCATTAAATATGGATTTATCTTGCGACAGCAGGTCGTAAGATTCTCCGTTATTTACAAACAGGGTTGCTTTCTGTTCCCCTCTGTGTGCGAATAGAGATTGGTCATATTCTGTGAGTGTGTAAAAACTGAAAGCTGCTATTAACAGGCAGGCAGCGGCAGTGCTGCTCCAATAGGTGTACATTCGTATCCGTTTACGGTGGCGGATGCGTTGCTGGATTGATTCCCATGCTTGTGCTTCATCGCATTGTGCCGCAAATTCATTTATCCGTTTCAACCGGTACCAGTTGAGCAAAGTAATCAGATTTTTCTCCGTTTTATTATGATCTTCTTGATTCATCTTTTCTCTCGTTTTATTATATGATCCGGAATTGTGTAAAATGGGTGTCAAAAACGAGAGACTTTTTTTCTTGGAAGATTTATGATAGGTTTATCAAGAATAAAGATACTAGAAGTAATTTCTCGTTTTTACGCAGTTTCTTCATCGCTCTGGCAAGATAAGTCTTTAATGTATTGACGCTGATATGCAGTTCACTGGCTACTGCTTTATAGCTTTTGTTTTCAATAACGACACCATAGAGTGCTTTCTTTTCTTGTTCGGGCAATGCTGCTAAAGCTTTTTCCAACTCCTTTTCTTTTTGTTCACGTTCATTCTCTTCAAGGCTTTCACATATATATAGGTATTCTTCTTCGTTGAGAAGAATATCGCTGGAGTCTATCTTTTCTCGTTTTTCAATGAATTTCAGTGATGCATTGCGAATACAGAGATAGGCATATCCTTTCAGATTGTCAGTAATGGTTTTATAGAGCTTCTTTTCCCAAAATGAAATAAAAAAACTTTGAACGATATCTTCGGATTCGGAAAAGTCATCTGTAATCTGTACTGCATACATACATAAACGGATATAGTAACGCTGAAAGAAAAGGTTGAAGGCCCTCTCTTTATCCGTACTGAATAGACTTACTAATTCTTTATCCGTTAAATGATTCATTTTTATAATAGAATTACGCAATGCAAAATAACATAAAAATCTTAAGATATAATACTTCTTGTTTATGTTTTTATGATAAAGCGTCATTGAAATACCTATTTGTAGGTATTCAATATCTTTTTGAAAGTGTAGATGTTCAGTCGGAAATGCAGCTGTAAGGCCGGAAACATGGGAGATTTAGGCGTTTTTTTCTATGAGTTTTTCTTTTGAAGGGAATAGAGGGATGGAATAGTTATAAAAAAGAAAAAAGAGTTCTGTTTTAGAACCCTTCTGCGATGTTTGTGGAGCGTATCGGACTCGAACCGATCACCTCGACACTGCCAGTGTCGCGCTCTAGCCAGATGAGCTAACGCCCCTTTTCTATCTTATATGATAACGTTTGTAAACGAATCTTTTTTGTTGCCGCAAATATAATGCATTATTCTGAAATAATTGCTATGTTTGCGGTAAATAATAGTATGAAATTAAGATATGCTGATTTATAATACAACTTTTCAAGTGGACGAGGATGTTCACGACAATTTCATGATTTGGATAAAAGAAAGCTATATCCCTGAAGTACAGAAACACGGTGTTTTAAAGGCACCGCGCATTTGCCGGATATTGAGTCATCGGGAAGAAGGAAGTGCGTATTCTCTGCAATGGGAGGTGGAAAGCAGTGGGTTATTGCATCGCTGGCATCTGGAGCAGGGAGTACGTTTGAATGACGAACTAACAAAAATATTTAAAGATAAAGTGATCGGGTTTCCGACCTTGATGGAGGTGATAGAGTGATTCAACCGGTAAAAGAAAAGATAATCCTGGGGATTGACCCCGGTACGACAATCATGGGATACGGTGTTCTAAGAGTGAAAGGAACCAAGCCTGAAATGATTGCGATGGGGATTATCGACTTGCGTAAATTTGCCAACCACTATCTGAAACTTCGCCATATCCATGAACGGGTATTGAGTATTATTGAAAGTTATCTGCCTGATGAGCTGGCTATTGAAGCGCCTTTCTTCGGTAAAAATGTACAATCGATGTTGAAGTTGGGCCGTGCACAGGGGGTAGCGATGGCAGTGGCGTTGAGCCGGGACATTCCGATTACGGAATATGCTCCTTTGAAGATAAAGATGGCTATCACCGGAAACGGGCAGGCATCAAAAGAACAGGTAGCGGATATGTTGCAGCGGATGTTGCGCTTTCCCAAAGAGGATATGCCTACTTTTATGGATGCAACAGACGGATTGGCTGCAGCCTATTGTCATTTCCTGCAAATGGGGCGGCCGACCATGGAAAAAGGTTATAATAGCTGGAAGGATTTTATAGCGAAGAATCCGGATAAGGTGAAGTAAAGCGACTGATTATAGGGATAGATATAAAGGAAATATCTAGGGGAGGTTTAAATGAAGATGGGAAGTAATTATTTAGCAATATTAGGGGTGACTACAGTGACAACAGTAATGAGCTGCTCCCCTGCGAAAAAGGAATATGCTTCTTTTGAGCTGTATCCGGTTCGTACGGGAAGTCTTACGGAAATGGAATATACGCCGTTGGCAACCAAATTTTATCTTTGGTCACCAACTGCAGAAGAAGTACGCCTGATGCTATATGATGCCGGTGAAGGCGGACATGCTTATGAAACAGTAAAGATGGAGCCCACAGAAGATGGAACCTGGACAACTTCAGTAGATAAGAACCTGCTTGGCAAATTCTATGCCTTCAATGTAAAAATCAATGATAAATGGCAGGGAGACACGCCGGGAATCAATGCCCATGCTGTCGGAGTGAATGGGAAACGTGCCGCCATTATTGACTGGAAGACTACAAATCCCGAGGGATGGGAGAGTGACAGGCGTCCTTCTCTGAAATCTCCTGCTGATATGATTATCTATGAAATGCATCATCGTGACTTCTCGGTTGATTCTACTTCGGGAATTAAGAATAAAGGTAAATACCTCGCATTGACTGAACACGGGACCATGAATTCAGATAAGTTACTGACCGGTATCGATCACTTGATAGAACTGGGAGTGACACATGTACATCTTCTTCCTTCCTCTGATTATGCTTCTATCGATGAAACAAAACTGGAAGAAAACCACTATAACTGGGGATATGATCCGGCGAATTATAATGTGCCGGATGGCTCTTATTCAACTGATCCTTATCAACCTGCCACTCGTGTGAAAGAGTTCAAACAGATGGTACAAGCATTACATAGAGCTGGTATCCGTGTGATAATGGATATGGTTTATAATCATACTTTTAATACCGTTGAAAGTAACTTTGAACGTACTGTTCCCGGTTATTTTTATCGTCAGAAAGAAGACGGGACATTGGCAAATGGTTCCGGATGCGGTAATGAGACGGCAAGTGAACGCCCTATGATGCGCAAGTTCATGATAGAGTCCGTTCTTTATTGGATAAAAGAATATCATATTGACGGTTTCCGTTTTGATTTGATGGGAGTGCATGATATTGAAACCATGAATGAGATCCGGAAAGCTGTGAACAAGGTTGATCCTACCATCTGTATTTATGGAGAAGGTTGGGCAGCCGACACTCCCCAATATCCGGCAGATTCGTTGGCAATGAAAGGGAATGTTTCCCACATGCCGGGAATTGCCGTATTCTCGGATGAATTGCGTGATGGGCTTTGCGGACCTGTGTGGAAAAAGGAGAAAGGTGCTTTCCTCGCCGGAGTTCCGGGAGCAGAAATGAGTGTTAAATTCGGTATTGTGGGTGCTATTGAGCATCCGCAAGTACGGTGTGATTCTGTTAATTACAGTCAGAAACCGTGGGCGGAGCAGCCTACCCAGATGATTAGCTACGTTTCCTGCCATGACGGTTTGTGCCTTATTGATCGCTTGAAAGCAAGTATGCCGGGAGCTACTCCCGAGCAACTGGTTCGACTTGATAAGCTTGCGCAGACGGTAGTCTTCACTTCGCAAGGTATTCCTTTTATCTATGCAGGAGAAGAAGTGATGCGCGATAAACAAGGAGTGGACAATAGTTATAAGAGTCCGGATGCAGTCAATGCTATCGATTGGCGACGTAAAACGACGAACGGAGATGTTTTCATGTATTATAAACGACTCATAGATCTGCGTAAGTCTCATCCTGCTTTCCGTATGGGAGATGCGGGAAAGGTCCGGAAGCATCTGGAGTTTCTTCCGGTGGAGGGACAAAACCTGATTGCATTCCGCCTGAAGGATCATGCGAACGGGGATAGTTGGGAAGATATTATCGTAGCTTTTAATTCCCGTATGACTCCTGCGCGTTTGGAAGTGCCTGTTGGTAAATATACTGTGGTATGTAAAGACGGCGTGATAGATGTGCGTGGATTAGGTACGCAGACCGGACCGGAAGTAATTATTCCCGGACAGTCTGCATTGATTATGTACAAGTAACTTTTGTTTGAAGATTAAGAATCATTTTCCGGTATACATACCGATAATAGTTCCTGTAAACCCACCTGCTTTATGGGTGCTTAAGATGGTGGCATCTAAATCGTTGACTACTTCTTGCCATTTCTTCTTGTCGAAAGATAGGGTGAAGCTGTATTTTCCACCGCGTCCAGTGATGCGAAGGTAAAGAGGGAGGTCGGTTCGTTTATCCTCTAGTGTAAATGTACCTTCAGTTGTCTGTTTGCCATTGTCAGTACGGACTACAGTAATCACTTGTTTTCCTTCCCGGATTGTTTTGCCAAAAATGAGATTGAATTTTTCATTCTGATAGCAGACAAGTCCGGCAAATGTTTGTTCATTGAGCGGAGTGAAACTCATTTCCGTAGTAACAGTGAAATTGGTATGTTGCTGACGATGACCAATAAAGGCGGGAGCACCCACAGTATAAATATCAAAAGCGGCAGGAGTCAGATGAAGTTTGCCTTCGTGAATACTCCACCAGTTCTCTCGCGGTGTCCGGATGAACAGCCATTCCAAAGCTAATTTCTCATCGGTATTGAAGTCATCTCTCCATATAAAGTTACCTGTAAATGTTTGTGGCGTAATTCCGGCAACATCAGCTTTCCAATTTTCGGGACGTACAACAGTAGGAATTGCTTTCCCTTTTTCCATAATGACAGGTGTTCCCTTTTTCCATGTAACCGGAAGCAGGAATGTTTCACGTCCGGTATGGTATAAGTCACCTTCATAAGGGCGGCAAGCCAGGAATATGGCAAACCATTGTCCGTCCGGTGTTTCAATAAGATCGGCATGTCCTGTACAGGTGATTGGATTGGTACGGTCTTCGGGGAGATCGCGTTGCGTTAAGATCGGATTGTTGGATACGGGTCGGTAGGGACCTTTCACATGGTCGGAGGTGAAAATAACCTCTGAATGATTGACGGATGTGCCACCTTCAGCAGCCATCAGATAATATTTTCCTTTGATTTTATAGAGATGGGGTCCTTCTATCCAGATAGGATGTTTGCTTTTGTCTACGCCTCCATCTACGATGACTTGTTTTTTCCCGAATGTCTGGTCGGTGCCCGGATCATAGTTGTGAATCCAGATGGCGCGATGCCCGTCATATTCCGGTATTCCTATTGGTGCGTCATTATGAACGAGATATGCTTTTCCATCTTCGTCGAAGAAGAGGGAAGGATCGATTCCGCCAACTTCAGGAAGAAAGATCGGGTCGCTCCAACCTTGTTGCGGGTCTTTCGTTTTTACAACAAAATTGCCGATGCCATCTACGCAGGTGGTAACCACATAAAAAGTGTCATTAGCAGGATTATAGCTGATGGCTGGTGCATAAATACCTCCGCTTAGGCGGATGTTGTCGAGTTTTAATTGTGAGGGACGGTCGAGTACGTGTCCTATTTGTTCCCAATGTACGAGGTCACGGCTGTGTAGGATTGGGATTCCCGGATAGTAAGAGAAAGAGGAATGTATCATGTAATAGTCTTCTCCTTTCCGGCAGATACTGGGATCCGGGTAAAAACCACAGATAATCGGATTCCGGTATTCATAGATCGAATCAATCGGTGTTTCGAAAATAACATCTTCTCCCTGATATTCGAAGAAGTCGAAAATGGCTTCATTTGTTTGGGGAATGGATTGGCATCCGGTTATATTTAATCCGGTAGCTATGGTAAACAGGATAATAATTAGAGAAAAGAAGATCTTTTGTGTCGTCATGGCTCTACTTTATTAATGAATGAAATGGAACATTTGTGATACATGGCAAAGATAACGGCTTCTTTTCTAATTCGGATTCTTGTTTGTAACAAGTCTTATTCTGTTTGTTACATCTGTTGTTCTTTATATTCACTCGGTGAAATTCCGTAAAAGTCTCTGAATGTATTGGAAAAATGAGAGAGGTTGGAGAAGCCTGTAGCGTATGCAACTTCCGAAACGCTTAGATTCTTCTCACGTAGCAGATTGGCAGCTTGTTTCAGTCTGATAGAACGAATGAAATCTCGTGCTGACTGATTAGTCAACTCCTTTAATTTGCGGTGCATATGTACGCGGCTCATTCCAACGTTGGCTGCCAGCATCTCTACATTAAGGGTAGGGTCGGCAAGATGGTCATTGATGGTTTTCATTACTTTACTCATCAAGATCTCATCATTGGACTTCATTTCTATCTTTGTTATTTTTTCTTCTACTTGTTGTTCACCTACCAGTTTGCCGCGCAGTCTTTCCCGATTGGCTATCAGGTTACTGATAGTAGTTCGTAATAATTCAGTGTTGAATGGTTTTACGATATAAGCATCTGCTCCAATTTCAAGCCCTTCGATTTGGTCTTCGGCTTTCGATTTGGCGGTTAATAATATAATCGGTATATGATTGATATTGATATTCTGTTTTATTTTCCGGCAGAGAGTGATCCCATCCATTTCGGGCATCATAACATCACTGATGACGAGATCGGGTTTCTCCTTCAAAATGGTTTCCAGTCCTTCCCGTCCATTTGTACATTCATAGATACGGAAATCACTATCCAGTTCGCTACGTATGTAGCGGCGTATTTCTTCATCATCTTCTACGATTAAGACGCGATAACGTGTTTTTGCTTTGGGTTTCCTGTACTCATTGGTTTTGTTTTCTTCTTCCGTTTCATAGATCGAATCTTTGGGAAGTTGGGAGATTGTTGGCTCGCTTCCGGTTTCTTCAGGATTTTCCAGTTCCTCTGCTTTCAAGTGATTACTACCTAACGGCAGGCGGATGACGAAACGGGTTCCTTGTCCGTCTTCGCGGTTTTCTGCTTTGATGATGCCGTGGTGCAGTTCCACTAACGACCGTGAAAGATGCAGTCCGATTCCTGTACCGAAATTAGATTGTGTCATGTCGTTGTCAATCTGATAGAAACGCTCGAATATTTGTTCTATTTTGTTTTTGTCAATACCGATCCCGTTATCGGTGATATCTATCTCGAAATAATCTTTCAAAGCACCCCGGTAGGCATCGTTGTGACCGGTTTTCAATAACACTTCGATATTTCCTCCCTCATGTGTATATTTGAAAGCATTGGAAAGGACATTCATCAATACTTTGTCAAAGTTATTTAGATCAATCCATACTTTCAGAGAATCAGCACCTTCCAGTTCTTTTTCGAAAGTAAATGTGATGTTCTTTTTTTGCGCTTGATAATTGAATGTTTGCATCAAGTCATTGATAAATCCTACGATATCTGTTTCCCGGAATTTCAGATGCATTTGTCCTTTGTCCAGTTTTCGTATGTCCATCAGTTGATTGATTAGGCGTAGAATACGTTGGGCATTCCGGTAAATCATGAGATAAACCGGTTGTTTCTCGGAATGTTCGGCTAACAGTTTCTCTAACGGGCTGATGATAAGAGTCATCGGGGTACGTATTTCATGTGAGATATTAATGAAGAATTGTAATTTGGCTTCGTTAATCTGTTCCATGTGTTTTTGTCGCATCACTTCTTGCCGGTGGCGGATACGTGACAGAATATACATGGTAAGAGCATAGATTAGTAATGCTCCGAGGCATCCCCAGATTACTTTTGCCCACCAGGTCTGGTACCAGGGTGGAGTGATGGCAATAGTAACTGTGCGGATATTAGAGAAATTATTATGGTCGCGTGCCTGTACGGAGAAAGTGTATTTCCCCGGTTTCAGACTGCTATAAGTCACCCGGTTTGTTCCCGGTTGCGTACTGATCCATTCATCGCCTAATTCTTTTATCTTATATTGATAACTAATCCGGTCGGGATTGCTGAATTCCAAAACAGAAAAATCAATGCTGAATGTATTTTCATTATATGCCAGTGTAAATTGCTCGGTATCCATGACAGCAGTATCAGTGATGACATTGTTGCCGGATTTATCCCCTTTTTTCACAGGGCGGTTAGCAACGTGAAAGCCGGTAATCAATACATTCATTTCTTTTTTGATTTCGGTGATATCCTGGGGGTAGAAAGCTGTTACTCCATTGGTACCTCCAAAAAATATCTTGCCGCGTTTATCTTTAAATACAGCAGTGCGCGTAAACTCATTTCCTTGCAGACCGTCGCCTGCATAATAGTTGATAAACTTCTTTTCCGGAGGATTCAGTTTGGAGATTCCCTGATGGGTACTGATCCATATATTTTTTTTCTCGTCTTCAGCCAGACCGCAAATAATATCACTGGGGAGTCCATCGGCAGTAGTGAAAAGTACAGGTGTTAGTCTGTCTTTATTCAGGCAGACCAATCCTTCGGAAGTACCAGCCCAGATCTCTCCATTACTATTTTCCAATAAACTGTAAACGACATACCCGGGGAGGAGATTGTTTTGCTTTTTATAATTGATAAAATTGTCCGTTTGAGGATTGAGTACGGCCAGACCTTTATAAGTGCCGATCCATATCATTCCCTCTTTATCTTCCAGTAGGTAGCTGATCCAATCGTTCGGAAGACGGTTGATGCTCCAGTCATCATTTTCGTTGCGGGTGGATTCGTAATAGGTGACATGTTGAGTTGGTAAATTGATTTTGTATAAGCCCGAACCATAAGTACCCACCCAGAGATTCTTGTTTTTGTCTTCAATGATGCAGGAAACTTTGGGCTTGCCTGCGTTAAGATTTCCTTGTAAAAGTGAGGTGGCATCCTGACATATTCCGGTTTGTTTGTTCATCCGTGCCAGACCATCGAAGTAAGATCCTAGCCAAAGTTCCTGATTGGAATCTTCATAGAGACATAGGATAGTGCCGGGGACAGATTGGGGATTACCTGCCTGATGGGTGTAATGGCGTAATTGTTTTCCCTGATCGTTTATGGCATATAATCCGTCGTTATCCGTACCTATCCAGATTGTAGCTTGTTCATCTGTATGAATAGCCATAACACAGCTGGAACCAATGGTGTTGTTGTGTATTGATTTGTAGCCGTAGTAGTCGAACTTATTTGAAATGCCGGGCACTAGTATCAAACCTTTCTGAAAAATGCCCAGCCATAAATTGTGATCTTTATCTTCGATTAACGAGTGAACCTTGGATTTGGAGAAGTCGAAGGGACCCGCATTAATTTCACTGTCCACAATAATATCTTGTTGAGGCTGATATTCTTTTACTCCTTCACCGTCTGTTCCTATGATAAGTTTTCCACGGGTATCAATGATGAGAGTCCGGATATTCAAATTCATCCGGTTTTGGTAGAGGATAGGTTCGAAGTTTCCTTCTTGCCGGGATGATAGCCTGAAAAGACCTTTAGTCAAGGTTCCTACGAAAATTTGTCCGTGTGCATCCTCACAAATGGCAGAAACGTCATCACCTGCTATATGATAAGGTGCTTTATAGCTTTTAAGCTCTTTACTTTCCGGAGAATAACGGTAAAGTCCTTTTTCTTCTGTAGCAATCCATAAATTTTGCCGGGAATCTTCGAAAATGACATTCAGGTAGTTACTACCTATCCGGTCTGTCAGTTCGGTTTCGATATGGAAGGAGGCGGGATTGCTGTCTTTTCTTAGGGATATGGCTCCTTGTCCGGAAGTTGCTATCCAAAGATCTCCGTTCCGGCGTTCAATAATGGAAGTGATATGGGGATTCTTTCGTCCGTCTTTCCGGGAGATGAATAATTCGTGAAAGCTGTCTGTGGCGCGGTCATATCGTTGTAAGCCATTGATGCATCCGATCCAGAAATTACCGCGGCTGTCTTCGAATAATGTCCGTACATAGTTGTTTTTCAAACTGGTGCTATCCGTAGCATTATGTCGATAGATTGAGAAACGTGTCCCGTCGAATTTATTAAGTCCGTTTTCGGTAGCTATCCAGATAAATCCTTTCCGGTCCTGATATACGGCATTGATCAGACTGTTGGAAAGTTCTTTGTCTGTTGAATAGAATTTGCCGGTCTGTGCTTTCATAACAGGAGTGCTTCCTATCAGGAAACAGTATATGGAAAAAAGGAATAGGATTTGTGCTTTCATACTCATTAATATAAGCAGGGTTTATTGGTGCTTTTTATATAGACAAAGATACTATATTAAATTAAAATAGCATTAGCTTTGTTACTTTTCCTTTTACTGATGTTGCGTACAAACCCTTTAGGGATGCTTCTGGAAGGGGTATGTAACGGGCGTGCAATAGCTTGTAACGTACATGCAAGTGTGTGTAACCGCCTGTCAATTGCTTGAAACAAAATCTCCACCTATACTTGATATATTATCCATAAATTTGCATTAACCAAAAAATGAATTGTCGGACACCTTAAAATAATAACTGCTTATGGAAACATGAATTCCTTACTCTATTCCTTATTATAAATAAGAAGAGAAAAACCTATAACTTGGATTAACCACTATCATTATTAATTAAAAAAATGATTTTATGGAAAGCACAAATCATTATTTTCGACCGTTAGGTCTTATCATTCTTTTCTGCCTCTTCCCTGTATGGGTATTGGCACAGACTGTTTCCGTGACGGGAGTGGTCAAAGATGCATCGGGCGAACCGATTATCGGAGCCAGTGTAGTAGAAGCTGGCACTACCAATGGTATAGTTACCGATTTGGATGGTAATTTTAAGTTGAATGTATCAGCCAAAGGTAGCTTGAAGATTTCTTTTATCGGATATCAGACACAAACGATTCCTGTAGCCGGGAAAAAGCAGTTTGATATAACCCTCAAAGAAGATGCAAAAGTATTAGACGAAGTAGTTGTGGTTGGATATGGTCAGATGAAGCGTAGTGACCTGACCGGTTCTGTTGTATCGGTCAACGATGAAGCCATTAAGAAATCTGTAGTGACTTCCGTTGACCAGGTACTGCAAGGACGTGCTGCTGGTGTGCAGGTACAGGCTAATAGCGGTATGCCCGGTGGTAGTTCTTCCATTCGTATTCGTGGTATCAATTCTTTGAATGCCTCCAATGAACCTATCTTTGTCATTGACGGTGTTATCATCGACGGTTCCACAGGTTCGGGAAGTGATAATGCACTGGCATCTATCAATCCTTCGGACATCGTCTCTATGGACGTATTAAAGGATGCTTCCGCCACTGCTATTTATGGTGCGCGAGCTGCAAACGGTGTGATTATGATTACTACCAAACGTGGACAGAAGGGTGAGGCGCAAATAACTTATGACGGATATATAGGATGGCAGGAAATGCCTAAAAAACTGGATATGCTGAATCTGCGTGAATATGCGGAGCATAAGAATGTTCGTTCAGGAAAAGACTATTCGGGAAATGATTGGGGAATAGTGAACAAGGATAATAACTTTGTTCGTCCGGATTTACTAGGTGAGGGTACAGACTGGCAGGATGAGATGTTCTCTAAAGCTATGATGACCAGTCATAATCTTTCTGTGACCGGAGGTACTGATAAAAGTAACTATGCTTTGGGAGCAGGCTACCTCAATCAGGATGGTATTGCTGTTGGTTCAGGGTTCAGGCGTCTGAACTTACGAGGTAGTTTTGATGCCCAGGTGAAGAGCTATTTAAAAATGGGTATTAACTTTGCGTTTAGTAATTCCCGTCAAAAATTGACTGTATCTGACGAGTCGTTGATTAGAACTGCTTTATTGCAGAGTCCGAGTGTGGCTGTTCGTAATGCTGAAGGCACATTTGACGGACCGGATACGGACGAATGGGTACAAACGAATCCGGTGGGTCTTGCCATGATTAAGGATAACCGCAACGAGAAAATGGGTATTCGGGCAAACACCTATGCTGAAGCTACTATCATTGACGGACTGACGTTTAAAACGGAATTGTCTTTCGATTATGGGGTAGCTAATACTTATAAATTTGATCCCTCATATACTTTTGGTGCGATTGAAAATACGGACCGTCAGGGGACTTTCTCCAAATCATATAATAAGTTCTGGAGTTGGAGAAATATCGTGAATTACATGAAAACTTTTGGAGTGCACAATGTGAATGCAATGATTGGTCAGGAAATGCAGGAGAGCAAATGGGAATATCTGATGGGAAGCCGTATGGGATATTTGTCCAATGCCGCAACCGACCTGACATTGGGAGATGCCGCAACAGCCAAGAATAATGGTAATAGTGGAGAAAGTTCGATTTTATCTTATTTCGGCCGTCTGTTCTATTCATACGATGACAAATATCTATTGACATTTACTCTTCGTCGCGACGGTTCTTCCAAATTTTACAAAGATAATCGTTGGGGATGGTTCCCATCGGCTGCTTTGGCTTGGAAGGTTTCCAATGAATCTTTTTTGAAAGACAACAATATTATTAATAATCTGAAATTGCGTTTAGGATGGGGTGTTGTAGGTAATCAGAATGTGCCTAATAATGCATATAAAGCCATTTATTCATCTGTTGCTACCGTTTGGGGAACAGGATTGCTGGCTGGCAATACTCCGAATCCCGAATTGAAATGGGAGTCTACTTATTCAAGTAATCTGGGACTTGATATTAATCTTTTCCAGAACAGGATTGAATTGATAGCCGATATTTATTATAAGAAAACAAATGATTTGTTGTTGCAAGTGCCTCTTCCTGCTTACGTGGGAACTTCAGGTCAGGGCTCTACTTCCGCACCCTGGAAGAATGTGGGTTCTTTGGAGAATAAAGGACTTGAGTTGACTTTAAATACAGTGAATATTGATAAAGGCGGATTTCAATGGAGAAGTAACGTGGTATTCTCTATGAACCGTAATAAAGTAAAATCGCTGGATACGGCAACCAGCCTGATAGATAAGAGTAATCAGACAGGTGAAACAATAACCGTACTGACACGTACATCAGTAGGAAACCCTATCGGACAGTTTTATGGTTATAAAGTGATTGGCCGCTTTGAAAAGGCTACTGACTTTTACTATAAAGATGCTTCCGGAGCAATTAAGCCGGTAGCATTGCCTGAAGGTATGTCGATTTCCAAGAATAGTGTCTGGATTGGTGATTATATTTTTGAAGATGTAAACAAAGACGGTGTTATCAATGAACAGGACCGTACTTATATCGGTAATCCTGAACCGGACTTTACTTTCGGCTTCGGTAACTCTTTCTCTTATAAAGGCTTCGACTTGAGCATTAACCTGACCGGATCGGTGGGAAATGAAGTTGTAAACTGGGGACGTCGTGAACTTGAAAATCCACGTGGCAATAATAATATCCTGAAATCGGCGTTGGATTATGCACAACTGGCTTTGATTGATCCGAATGGTCCGGATGATTATCGGAATATACAGATTGTAGGCGGTGACCCTTATGCTTGCCGTATGGCTATTGCCAAAGGGACGGATGATTCCAATTATCGTTTCAGTGACCGCTTTGTGGAAGATGGTTCTTTCCTGCGTATTCAGTCTATCTCTTTCGGCTATACATTTCCGCGTAAATGGCTGGCACCGATTGGTATTCAGAATCTGAAACTTTATTGTAACCTGCAGAATGTATATACATTCACAAAATACAAAGGGATGGACCCGGAAATAGGTTCTGCCAATCAGGACGCTTTGCTTACAGGCTTTGATAACTATCGTTATCCTTCTCCGCGAATTTATACATTCGGTCTGAATTTAACCTTTTAATCATTTAAAGTGACTAAATATGAAAACAAGTAAATATATATACTCTTTCATGTTGGCTGTAGCTTTGGCGTTTGCAGGATGCAGTGACTTCCTCGATTCTGAAGATAACTCCAATATCGCAGGAGATAACTTTTATCAAACGGAAGATGATTTCCGGGCAGCAACAGCTCCTTTGTATAATAAGGTGTGGTTCGACTTTAACGATAAGTTCTATTATGGACTGGGTGACGGACGCGGATTCAACCTTTGTGCGACAACCTCTAATTATATCTATCCTTTTGCCGATTTGACCGAAACCGGATTGACGGGGCCGTTAGTTTCGGCTTGGGGCTCATTGTACAATATAGTACAGCAAACTAATAAGATTATTAATGGGATCAAAGGTAATTCATCCAATAGCGAAGAAGTGAAGAACCCATATATTGCTGAAGCACGGTTCATGCGTGGAGTTGCTTATTCCTATCTGGCGATGTTATGGGGAAATGTTATTATAAATGAGGATACGGATGAACTGGTGGCTAATCCAATTGTCAATACTAGCCCGGTAAGTGATGTCTATGAATTTGCGATGCGTGACTTGGAATTTGCGGCAAAATATTTGCCGGAGGTTTCTTCTGCTGCCGGACGTGTCAATAAATACAGTGCCTTTGGCATGTTGTCGCGTGTTTATCTGACGTATGCCGGTTATAGTAGTAACCCTAATAGTGCGACCCGTAATCAGGACTATCTGGATTTGGCAAAGAAAGCGGCTTTAAAAGTGATAGAAAACAGAAATTTTGAACTGATGACTGATTATGCCGATTTGTTTATGATTGATAAAAATAACAACTCGGAAACACTGTTTGCTTTACAATGGGTTAGTAATGGTACGTATGGAGAATGTAATACGATACAGGATTATTTCGCTTGTGAGTCGGCTATTACTGGTAATGACCGTGCATGGGGCGGTTATGTTTTTGCACAACCGGACGTGATTTGGGAGTATGAAAAAGGAGATAAACGACGTCAGCCGACTTGGATGGCTTATGGCGATCATTATCCTGAAATACAGAAAGCAAACGGAGGATATACTTGTGAGAAGAAAGCATCGGGTACTGTTTCCGGAATTTATTGTAAGAAATATGTTTGTGGTTCTAGCAAAGATAATGCGAAGATCACTTCCGGAAGTACTCCTATCAATACTTACATGTTGCGTCTGGCAGAAGTATATCTGATTTATGCAGAAGCTATATTGGGAAATAATCCTTCAACAGATGATGCCGATGCAATGGAATACTTTAACAAAGTGCGCAAGCGTGCCGGTTTGGAACCTCAAAATTCGATTACTTACGAAGATATTCGTCGTGAGCGTAGACTGGAACTTTGTCTGGAAGGACAGTATTGGTATGACTTGGTACGTAGAGCTTATTATAAACAACAGGAAGTACTCAATTATATCACCGGACAGGATAGGGGTACTGCTATTCCTGTAGTATGGGATGCGGATACACAGACTTTGAAGAGAGACGAGGATTCGGATGAAACGAAGCGTGCCATAGGTGATGTCGATTCCAGTATATTCCTTCTTCCTTATCCGGAATCGGAGACTGTGCAAAATCCTTTGTTGAAAGCGGATCCTGTGCCTTATGCATTTAAGGAAGACAGAATAACCGATTTGTTTAACTAAAAACGAGAATACGAATGAAAAGCTTGATATATAAAAATAGTATGAAAGCATTTGGCTTATTGGTGAGTCTGCTCATCTGCTCTTGTTCATTTGTTTCGTGTGACGACAACGATGATGATAATGGCGGAAGCGCTGTGATGAATATTACAGGGATTTACCTGGAAGACGCGAAGTCGAATGTTCCGGACCGCTTGGTTGATTTTGCCCGTTTGGGACAGCTGATCCGAATCGAAGGTGAAGGATTCAACGGCTTGAAGAAAGTTTATATTAATGGATATAACTGTTATTTTAATCCGGTATTTGTTTCGAACAAATCTTTCCTGGTTAGTGTAAACAGTAAAATTCCGACTACGGAAGCGGATGAGAATGTACGTAATACAATTCGTTTGGTAAAAGATGGCGGTGAATACATTTATGATTTCCAGATTCGTGCTGCTGCCCCGTCTATAACGAAAATCTCCAACTGTATGCCGAATGTAGGTGAACCTATCATTGTTTATGGAAGTGGATTGACGGAAATAGCAAAAGTCATTTTCCCCGGAAATGTGGTGGTGACAGAAGGTATTATTTCTGATCTTGACGGTGAATATTTTATGGTGGATATGCCTGCCGGAGTTTCTGAAGAGGGCGGTTCTATTTTCGTAGAAGGTTCGAATGGTGGTGCTTATTCTCCTGCCTATTTCAATTATAAGAAAGGCTTGTTGTTGAACTTCGATGGAGTGGGTGCACAAGGAGCATGGGGCGATTCTGAAAGTATGATTCAAACAACCGAACTGGAATCTGCTTCGATTGGTGAAGGTAATGTGTCGCAAGGTGCTTACTGTCGTTTGCCATTAGAAAGACAGTTGCCGGTGGCAGCAGCGAAGAATCGTTGTGCTGAAGTTTGGACAGCTGGTAATGGCACTGATCCTGACTGGTTGACGCTGGGTGTCCCTGCTGAAACTCCTGTTGCCGAATGTGCTATTCAGTTTGAAATCTATGTGCCCGAACCTTGGTCTGAATCCGGATTCCTGAAGATTTGTGGTCAGAACGGATTCAATGGTGGAGAATGGGAGAGAGACTGTTATAATTACGTACCGTGGCTTGTAGGCGGAAAGATCGTTCCTTTCCAGACAACCGGTTGGCAGACTGTAACTGTTCCGTTCAGTGAATTCTACAAATCGAAAGCATCCAGCGGAGCTTGGACCACTTTTGCCGATGTGGCCGCTACCCGTGCATCTGCTTCTTATGCCAACTTCGGTTTCTATTTTGAGAACTCTGATATTACATTGGATAAGATCACAGGTGCGAGCTCGGATAAAGAAACAGAGTTTCTATCCAAAACAACTTCCGTGAAGATTTATATTGATAACTGGCGTGTCGTACCTTTGACGAAGCCGGAATATACCGATTTCCCGGATGAAGAAGAGGATGCAGAATAATAATGACTTTAAATTGAAAAGATTATGAAATACAGAAATATGCTTCCGTTTGTTGCCTTGTCGGTGCTGATATTGACATCGTGTGACGATAATAAGATGGAGTGGTATAAAGACCCTACACATGGAGCGGTTACTTCTTCCGAACTGCCTTTACAGTTGGCTGAAAAGATTTCCCGTTACAAGCCGTTGAAAGAATATTTATCCGATCCCAACTTTAAGTTGGGTATCGGAGTGGGGATGGATGAATATCTTGGTGACGAGACAACGACTACCATTGTGAATGAGAACTTTAATGATCTGACGATAGGATATGCCATGAAGCACGGTCCTATGGTCGATTCTAAAGGGAATTTGAAATTTGATAAGGTCGATCAGTTGTTTACAAAGACCATAGAAGCGGGTATCAGCATTTATGGGCACTGTCTGATTTGGCACACTAATCAGAATGCGAGTTATCTGAATAGTCTGATTGCACCGGAAGTTATTCCGGGGCCGGCGGGCAGTAATTTGTTGGATTTGTCGGGCATTGAAGATGGAACCTTTGATGGTTGGAATCGTAAAAATGGAAGTGATGCGATGTCCATTGTGGAAGGGGAAGGACTGACAGCTACTTCCAAAGCATTGAAATTTGCAGTAGGATCTTCTGTAACGGCTGCTCATTCAGTGCAATTATATACTCCTGACATTTCAGCAGTAAGTGGGCATAATTATGAAATTTCATTTTTTGTCCGTTCGGATAATCCCGGTAAAGCCCGGTTGACTTTTGCTGGGTTAGAGAATAATTATCCATATAAAGACTGGTATGCTACAGGTGGCAGTTGGACGGAAGCTTTTGAGACAACGTCTCAATGGCAACAGGTGAAGATCACAGTGAATGATTTTGTTAGTACTACATTTCAGATTGCATTTGAATTTGGTTATTTGCCGGATGTGACTTATTATGTAGATAATATTGTTGTGACAGACAAAGATGCGGAGCCTACTGTGGTTAATCTGATTTCTAACGGAGATTTTGAAAGCAAAGCTATTACTCCTTGGGGAGCTTGGAGTAGTGGAAAGGCCGCGATTTCGGAAGAAGGTGAAGGATATGGAAGTTCATATTCGATGAAGCTGACTAGTTCTGTTGACGGAGGGGCGGGCAATGCATATAAGGCACAGGCTGGATATGGCTTTGATACTCCTTTGGAAGTCGGCAAGACCTATGAGTTCTCTGCTATGATTAAAGCAAGTGTCTCAACTACTTTCCAAATTCAAATTCAGAACTCAACAAGTTATGCAGGTGAATGCTATGTAGATGGAAATGTGAGTACGACTTGGACAGAATTTAAGAAAGAGTTTACAGTGTCTAAAGAGGATATGAATCGATTCTGTATCAATTTCGGAGTTAGTGCGGGTGATTATTATATAGATAATATCGTATTGTCGGAGAAAGTGGTGGAGATCCGTGCTGTCACCCGTGCTTCCGGTCCTACTATCATTGAGAAGACCGATGAAGAAAAAGCCGAGATCATCAGAGATGCCATGGAAGACTGGATTTCAAAGATGGTTACCCATTGCAAACCTTATGTTCATGCATGGGACGTAGTCAATGAACCGATGGATGACGGAAAAACATCAGACATTAAGACTGGTAAAGGCAAAACTGATCTGGCTTCTGATGAATTCTACTGGCAAGATTATTTCCTGACTCCGAAAGACTATGCAGTAGAAGCTTTCAAACTTGCCCGTCAGTATGGAAATCCGGATGACAAACTATTCATCAATGATTATAATCTGGAGTATAACCTCAATAAGTGTGACGGTCTGATTAAATATGTGGAATACATCGAAAGCAAAGGGGCCACAGTGGATGGTATCGGTACACAAATGCATATTGCTATTGATTCCAATAAAGACAATATTGCTCAAATGTTCCAGAAACTGGGTGCTACCGGTAAGTTGATTAAAGTATCCGAGTTGGATATTAAGGTTAACACCTCGTCGCCTACTATTGAAAATTTGGCACAACAGGCAGAAATGTATCAGTATGTCGTTGATATGTACAAGAAGTATATCCCGGCGGACAAACAATATGGTATTACCATCTGGGGAGTATCGGACAATGAAAAAGAACATGTGAATTGGATACCGAATGACGCTCCGAACCTTTGGGATGCTAATTATGCACGTAAACATGCTTATAAGGGAGTGGCCGATGGTTTGGCTGGTAAAGATGTCAGCGGAGACTTTACCGGAGATTTGGAATAAATGATTTTATAACGATTAAAGAAGGGGAGAGTGAGGGTTACAGTAGTTGTTATTATCTTGGAGTGGATCAAATGAATAACAATAACTACTGTAATCCGCTCGTTCTAAAACTTTCCCTTTCCTCTTGTTCATCGGTGGTTTCAGCTTGGATGTAACATCGCAACAAGTTTTTGTAACATACGTAAACGATGATGTAACAAGCGAGTAATGATTTGAATCAGAATTTCTGGGTAAGTGGGAAGAAACTTCCTAAGTTTGCAAAGTGGAATCCCGATGGATTTCTTCTCTTGCTAAATTATCATGAAATAAAGACATATAAAAGAAAAGACAGAATGAATAAGTATTGGTTTTATAAGGTAGGGTTAGTAGTTGTGTTCCTTTGCTTCGCCTTGTTGGGCGGAGCAAAGGTTAAACTTCCGACTCTTGTTTCCGACGGAATGGTACTTCAGCGTGGGGAACCTGTCAATATCTGGGGAACGGCTGATCCTGATGAAACCGTTGATATAACTTTCCTGAAAAAGAAATATAAGACTGTTGCCGATGCACACGGTAACTGGAAAGTGACTTTACCTGTATTGAAAGCTGGCGGACCTTATACTATGACCATTAATGATATCGAATTAAAGGATGTTCTTATTGGTGATGTTTGGTTATGTTCGGGACAGTCGAATATGGAACTGTCTGTTTCGCGGGTTACAGATCGTTTTCGCGATGAAATATCTACGGACAGCAACTATCCGATGGTGCGCTATATAAAAACACCTCTGCTTTATAATTTTCATGCTCCGCAGACAGACATTCCTGGAATTTCCTGGCAGGCAATGACTCCTGAAAATGTGATGCCTTTCTCTGCTTTGGTCTATTTCTTCGCTAAAGATGTCTATCAAAAGACAAAGGTTCCGGTAGGAATCATAAATTCCAGTGTCGGAGGTTCACCGGTAGAAGCGTGGATCAGTGAAGAAGGGTTGAAGCCTTTTCCATTTTATTTGAATGAAAAGCGTATCTATGAATCGGACGACTTGGTGGAATCAATGAAAAAAGAGGAGAGAAAGAAAAGTCGTGCCTGGAATGTGGCATTGTATCAGGGAGACAAAGGAATGCATGAGGCTACCCCTTGGTATGCTGCCGATTATGATGATAGCAATTGGAAAGAAACAGATTTGTTTGCTTCCGGCTGGGCAACAAACGGACTGAATACCATCAATGGTTCCCACTGGTTCCGTAAAGACTTTCAGGTGTCTGCCCAACAGGCGGGAGAAAAAGCGACTCTTCGCTTGGGATGTATCGTAGATGCGGATTCCGTCTATGTAAATGGCACATTTGTGGGGAGTGTCTCTTATCAATATCCTCCCCGTATCTATACCATTCCTGCCGGATTGCTGAAAGCCGGAAAAAATACAATAACCATACGCCTTTTCAGTTATGGCGGTCGTCCTCAATTTGTAAAGGAGAAGCCCTATAAAATCCTTTTTGGAAAAGGTCAGCCGGAAAAAGGAGAATCGGAGATCAATCTGGAGGGAAGTTGGAAATATCGTCTCGGTGCTCCTATGCCCGCTGCTCCGGGACAAACGGCTTTTCATTATAAACCCACAGGACTGTATAATGCCATGATTGCTCCTTTGCTGAACTATACGGTATCTGGTGTCATCTGGTATCAGGGAGAATCGAATGTCTCACGCAGAAATGAGTATAAAGACTTGTTGACAGCTATGATTAGCGATTGGAGACAACGATGGAATAAGTCGGATATGCCTTTCTATATCATTGAGCTGGCGGATTTCCTTTCACCCACAGATAAAGGAGGACGCACTGCCTGGGCGGAATTCCGGAAAGCGCAGGCGGAAGTAGCCGATACAAATAAAAATGTTACTCTGATTAAAAATAGTGATTTAGGAGAATGGAATGATATTCATCCATTGGATAAAAAGACGCTAGGGCAACGAGTGGCAGCAGCTATCTTGATAGAAATGAATACGAAAAACAGAAAATGACCAATTTATCTATTTTATGGAGAATACAATAAAGACCAATGAAGCGAAAGGTTTCTATAAACTCTCTTGGCTTCAACGTATAGGATTCGGTTCCGGTGATTTGGCGCAAAACCTTATTTATCAGACCGTATGTATGTATCTGCTGATTTTTTATACCAATGTATATGGACTTAAACCGGAGGTGGCAGCCGTGATGTTTCTTATTGTCAGGATAGTGGATGTGCTTTGGGATCCTCTGGTGGGTGCTTTCGTCGATAAACACAATCCTAAACTAGGCAAATACCGTTCATACCTTATTTGGGGAGGAATTCCGCTGACTGGTTTTGCTATTCTTTGTTTTTGGAACGGCTTTTCGGGTTCACTGTTCTATGCCTATTTCACTTACGTTGGATTATCCATGTGTTATACATTGATTAATGTGCCTTATGGAGCACTGAATGCGTCACTTACCCGCGATACGAATGAAATCACGGTGTTGACGTCAGTGCGCATGTTTCTTGCCAATTTGGGCGGTTTGGCCGTGGCATACGGTATTCCGATACTGGTGAAGGTGTTGTCTCCCGATGGTAAAATCAATACTACTGCATCTGCTAACGCATGGTTTATTACGATGACTATTTATGCTGTTATCGGGTTGGCGTTATTGGTGTTCTGCTTTAGCCAGACGAAGGAACGTGTGGTTATGGATCAGGAGGAGACATCTAAAGTAAAAGTGTCCGACTTGTGGGTAGAATTTTGTAGAAATAAACCTTTGCGTATTTTGGCGTTCTTTTTCATTACTGCTTTTGCAATGATGGCGATTGGTAATTCTGCCGGTTCATATTATATGATTTATAATGTACGTGCACCGGAGATGTTACCCTATTTCATGGCCTTGGGCTCGATACCCGCATTCATTTTCATGCCGATGGTACCTGCCATTAAACGTGCCATTGGAAAAAAGCAAATGTTTTATGTATTCCTTTCAGTCGCTATATTGGGTATGGCATTGCTGTATATTATTTCTGTGGTTCCGGTACTCAAAACGCAGATATGGTTGGTCTTTGTGGCGCAGTTCATAAAATCGACGGGAGTCATTATTGCGACAGGGTATATGTGGGCTTTGGTTCCCGAAGTAATTTCGTATGGCGAATATACTCATGGTAAACGTATTTCGGGTATAGTCAATGCTTTGACTGGTATTTTCTATAAAGCGGGAATGGCTCTTGGAGGAGTTGTACCGGGACTTGTTATGGCTTTTGTCGGATTCGACCAGACAAATGAAGTGTCACAATCGCCTTTTGCCGAACAGGGAATACTGTGGCTCGTAGCCGTTATTCCGGCGTTGTTGCTTTTGGTCGCTATGTTCATTATTTCTAAATATGAATTGGAAGATAATGTGATTGACAATATAAATGAGGAGATAGAATCGCGCTGTAAAAAAGGCGAATAGATAAGATAGTAGAATGTTTATTACTCAAAAATATAACGTATGAAACTCAAACGAATAATTCTGTTGTTATTGACAGTGATGTTTTCTTTTTCTTATGGAGAAGTTTTTGCGAAAGATGGAAATTCGCTGAAAAAGGCTTTGAAAAACAAGTTTTTGATTGGCGTGTCAGTGAACACACATCAAAGTTCCGGTAAGGATGTCGCAGCTGTTGAAGTTGTAAAGAAGAATTTTAATTCCATCGTGGCGGAAAACTGCATGAAGTCTTCTGTCATTCATCCGAAAGAAAATAAGTATAATTTTGCGCAGGCAGATGAATTTGTCAGTTTTGGTGAGAGCAATCAAATGGCTATTATTGGTCACTGCCTGATTTGGCATTCACAATTGGCTCCTTGGTTTTGCGTAGATAAGGACGGGAACAATGTTTCTCCGGAAGTCCTGAAGAAGCGGATGAAAGATCATATCATGACTATCGTGAAACGCTATAAAGGCCGCATCAAAGGCTGGGATGTAGTAAATGAAGCGATTGAAGATAATGGAGCATATCGCAAGACAAAGTTTTATGAGATTCTGGGGGAAGAATATATCCCATTGGCTTTCCAATATGCACACGAGGCTGATCCGAATGCCGAACTTTACTACAATGACTACTCAATGGCTCAACCGGGGAGAAGAGAAGCCGTCGTGAAGATGGTGAACGATTTGAAAAGACGTGGAATCCGTATTGATGCCGTAGGTATGCAAGGGCATATCGGCATGGACTACCCGAAAATCAGTGAATTTGAGAAGAGTATGCTGGCTTTTGCCGGAACAGGAGTGAAGATAATGATAACAGAACTGGATTTGACGGTGATACCATCACCGAATCCCAATGTAGGTGCAGAGGTTTCCGCTTCCTTTGAATATAAGAAAGAGATGAATCCTTATCCGGATGGATTACCGGAAGAGGTATCGAAAGCATGGACTGAAAGAATGAATGACTTTTTCCGTCTGTTCCTGAAACACCATAACCTCATTACTAGGGTTACTCTTTGGGGAGTAGCCGATCAGAACTCTTGGCGTAATGACTGGCCGATGAGAGGTCGCACGGATTATCCGTTACTTTTTGATCGCAATTATCAGCCGAAACCGGTAGTCGACCTGATTATCAAAGAGGCTGAAAAAACAAAATAAGTTTCTAACAGAAAAACCGAAAAAGCATGAAAACAGAAAAAAGATATTTAGTTCCCGGTGATTATATGGCTGACCCTGCCGTACACGTATTTGATGGCAAACTGTATATTTATCCCTCGCATGATTGGGAAAGTGGTATTGCCGAAAATGATAATGGCGATCATTTCAATATGAAAGATTATCACGTGTATTCTATGGATGATGTGATGAACGGTGAAATAAAAGATCATGGAGTGGTGCTTTCCACAGAGGATATTCCTTGGGCGGGTCGTCAACTATGGGATTGTGATGTGGTTTGTAAAGATGGTAAGTACTATATGTATTTTCCTTTGAAAGATCAGAATGATATATTCCGTATCGGGGTAGCTGTGAGTGATAAACCTTATGGTCCTTTTATACCGGAAGCTAATCCGATGAAGGGAAGTTACAGTATCGATCCGGCTGTGTGGGATGACGGAGATGGTAACTATTATATGTATTTCGGTGGACTGTGGGGTGGACAACTTCAACGTTACCGTAATAATAAAGCCTTGGAATCTGCTGTTTTGCCGGAAGGAGATGAGGAAGCAATCCCTTCGCGTGTCGCTCGTTTGAGTGAAGATATGATGGAGTTTGCCGAAGAACCCCGTGCAGTGGTAATTCTGGATGAAAACGGTAAGCCGTTGACAGCAGGGGATACAGAACGCCGTTTCTTCGAAGCTTCGTGGATGCATAAATATAATGGTAAATACTATTTCTCCTATTCTACGGGAGACACTCATTTGCTCTGCTATGCAATAGGTGATAACCCTTATGGTCCGTTTACTTATCAGGGAGTCATTCTGACTCCGGTGGTAGGATGGACTACTCACCATGCCATCGTGGAGTTTAAAGGCAAGTGGTATCTGTTTCATCACGATTGTGTACCATCGGAGGGGAAGACTTGGCTCCGTAGCTTGAAAGTCTGCGAACTTCAGTATGATGCAGACGGACGAATTATTACCATTGAGGGAAAAGATGAATAATAGGATACATTAAAACAACCGCCTCTATTTGAAAAACATACCTACTTTTACCAGAATATTAGGTAATAGGGATTTTTCAGGTAGAGGCGGTTATTATTAAGTATGAATGCTTAATTGACTTATGCTATCATACTGTAAATTAATTGTGATAACATACTTTGTACTATGAGAAATATATTTGCATTGACATTCACTTTGTTTTTTTGCTTTTCTTCTATTTGGGCAGAAGATGGAAGTGCCTTGTGGCTTCGTTATGCATCGGGAGCGAAAGCGGAAATTAGCAGTAAGAAACAATCGCCTACATTACGTATTGCAGTTTCCGAATTACAGAACTTCTGGCAGGGAGGAATCCCGGTTACTTTGGAGGTCCGGAACAATAAAGAACTTCGTGCACTTGGAAATGAGGGATATACGATTCAGACCTCCAAAGATGGCAGTCAAATAACGATAGCTTCTTCCGGTGAACAAGGAGTACTTTATGGAACGTATCATTTACTCCGTCTGCAAGCTACCGGACAACTACCGGAATCAGCTTTGCAATCCCTCAATATCTCCGAACGACCTGATTATCGAATTCGTATCCTGAATCATTGGGATAACTTGGATGGTACAATCGAACGCGGATATGCCGGACATTCACTTTGGAAATGGGACGAACTTCCGTCTGTTGTCTCTCCCCGTTATGAAGCTTATGCTCGTGCCAATGCTTCTATCGGCATTAATGCCACCGTAATAAACAATGTCAATGCAAGTCCTAAGATACTATCTAATGATTATTTGCAGAAAGTCAAAGTCTTGGCCGACGTTTTCCGCCCTTATGGCTTGAAAATATATCTTTCTATCAATTTCTCTTCTCCCGCAGCTTTAGGCGGTTTATCCACTTCCGATCCGTTGAATAAAGAAGTGATAGACTGGTGGAAGCAGAAAGCCAAAGAGATTTATTCTCTGATTCCCGATTTCGGAGGTTTTCTGGTGAAAGCGAATTCCGAAGGGCAGCCCGGTCCGTGTGATTACGGACGCACTCATGCCGAAGGAGCCAATATGCTTGCTGATGTGTTGAGGCCTTATCATGGAATTGTGATGTGGCGTGCTTTCGTTTATTCTCCTACCGACAGCGACCGTGCCAAACAAGCCTATCTTGAATTTGAACCTTTGGATGGTAAGTTTCGGGATAATGTTATTGTGCAGATCAAGAACGGTCCGATAGATTTCCAACCCCGTGAGCCATTCAGCCCGCTGTTCGGAGCTATGAAGAAGACGGCAGTTATGCCCGAGTTTCAGATCACACAAGAGTATCTTGGCTTTTCCAATCATCTTGCGTTCCTTGCTCCTATGTGGAAAGAGTGTTTAGACAGTGATACTTATCTACAAGGCAAAGGCTCTACCGTTGCCCGTGTGACAGATGGTTCTTTATTCTTTCATCCGCTCACGGCTATTTCCGGAGTGGCAAACATCGGTGATGATACTAATTGGTGTGGACATCCTTTTGCTCAAGCCAACTGGTATGCTTTCGGACGATTGGCATGGAAACATTCGCTCTCTTCCGAACAGATAGGAGAAGAATGGTTGAAACAAACTTTTCTTCCCGTTACCGGTGCGCAAACCGATACTCCGGCAGGAGAAGTCATTCAAAAAGAGCAAATCGACGCTCAACTCTCTTTTCTCAACTCTCAAGTGCTTCAGAAATCGAGAGAAGCAGTAGTAGACTACATGATGCCTCTCGGCTTGCATCATATCTTTGCATGGGGACATCATTACGGACCGGAACCCTGGTGTGATATTCCCGATGCCCGCCCGGATTGGCTACCTCCTTATTACCACCGTGCCGACAACATGGGAATAGGTTTCGACCGCAGCAGTACAGGAAGTAATGCTACCGGACAATACCATTCTCCATTATGCGAGCAACTGGACAATGTGAATACTTGTCCGGAGAATCTGCTCCTTTGGTTTCACCATGTCCCTTGGAATCATCAGATGAAGAACGGACGTACACTTTGGGCAGAACTGTGCTACGCGTATGATCGTGGTGTAAACGAAGTGAGAAACTTTCAAAAAGTGTGGGACAGGATGGAACCGTATATTGATTCCGAACGTTTTCGTGATGTGCAACACCGCCTGAAGATTCAGGCACGGGATGCGGTCTGGTGGCGGGATGCTTGTTTGCTTTACTTCCAGCAATTCAGCAGACAACCGATACCTTACGAATTGGAACGTCCCATACACGAGTTGAAAGATATGATGGAATACAAATTGGATATTACCAATTTTGAATGTCCACCTTATGGGTTTAGTAAGTAAATAAAGATATTCCTTCTACGCAACGAATAAGAATATGTTTGCAATTTGGCGTCTTTTATGATAAAATTGTTACCTTTGCGGGCAATAATAAAACAGAATAAAAGAATATGAACCAAAATACATTCTGCATGGCGGGGGGCGTAGCACGCAACCCGCTTGTGCGTTTAGCCAAACCCATCACGACAACTATCGGAGCGAATGAACACATAGCTATTGTAGGTCCCAATGGTGGTGGTAAAAGTCTTTTTGTAGATACCCTGATCGGAAAATATCCATTGCGTGAAGGAACCGTACAATATGATTTTTCCCCCTCTGCCACCCAGACTCTTTATGATAATGTGAAATACATTGCTTTCCGTGATACCTATGGAGCCGCCGATGCCAATTACTACTACCAGCAGCGTTGGAATGCTCACGATCAGGATGAAGCTCCTGATGTTCGTGAGATGTTGGGAGAAATCAAGGACGAGCAACTACAACGCGAACTGTTTGAACTCTTCCGTATCGAACCGTTGCTCGACAAGAAAATTATTCTCCTTTCCAGCGGTGAATTACGTAAATTCCAGCTAACCAAAACCCTGTTGACTGCTCCCCGCGTGTTGATTATGGATAATCCGTTTATCGGACTGGATGCTCCTACGCGTGAACTGTTGTTTTCTTTGCTCGAACGTCTGACAAAAATGTCGTCCGTACAGATCATTCTGGTACTTTCCATGCTCGATGATATACCTTCATTCATCACTCATGTCATTCCTGTGGACAAAATGGAGGTCTTTCCTAAAATGGAACGTGAAGCCTATCTGGACGCTTTCCGCAGTAGAGATGTGGTTACCTCTTTTGATGATTTGCAGCAACGGATTATAGATTTGCCATCTGATGGCAACAATTACGATTCGGAGGAAGTAGTAAAACTCAATAAGGTCAGTATCCGTTATGGCGACCGAACTATTCTGAAAGAACTGGACTGGACAGTCTGTCGTGGTGAGAAGTGGGCGTTGAGTGGTGAGAACGGTGCCGGGAAATCGACTCTGTTAAGCCTTGTCTGTGCAGACAATCCGCAATCGTATGCTTGTGACATCAGTCTCTTCGGACGGAAAAGAGGGACGGGAGAAAGTATTTGGGAAATCAAGAAACATATCGGTTACGTAAGTCCGGAGATGCACCGTGCTTATCTTAAAAATCTGCCCGCTATTGAGATTGTAGCCAGTGGTTTGCATGACAGTATCGGTCTGTATAAACGTCCTCAACCGGAACAGATGGCTATCTGTGAGTGGTGGATGGATATATTTGGCATTGCAGATTTGAAAGATAAGCCATTCTTGCAACTATCCAGTGGAGAACAACGTTTGGCCTTGTTGGCAAGAGCTTTCGTCAAAGATCCGGAACTGCTGATTCTGGATGAACCGCTTCATGGCTTGGACACCTATAATCGTCGGCGGGTAAAGAAAGTGATCGAGGCTTTCTGCCGACGCAAAGATAAGGCGATGATTATGGTGACACATTATGAATCGGAACTTCCCGACACTATAACAGATCGTATTTTCTTAAAGAGAAACCGGTAAACATTGTTTTCTGATATTTATTTTGAATTTAGATTTTAGTTAATCGGATGTGTAAACCAGAAACAAGAACCTTTCCCCGGTTCAGATTCCACTCCGATTTTGCCGCCTAACTGTGTGACGATACTTTGACAGATAGGGAGTCCCAGCCCTGTGCCGGCAATGAAATTATTCAATTTCACGAATCGGGTAAAGATAGCTTCCTGCTTTTCCGGTTCGATGCCCATTCCCGTATCTTGAACCGAGAATCTGACTTCATTTCCGTTGATTCGGTAATCAATAACAATACTGCCCTCGGAAGTAAATTTCAGAGCATTCGTTACAAAATTCAGCAATACTTGATACAACCTGTTTTTGTCGCTGGTAAAAGTAAGCTCGGGCAGTTCCGGTGCTAAGAGAATCTCTACTTGCTCTGTAGCCCTTACCTGCATAGATTGTAACAGTTCGTTGCAAAGCTGTTGTGCATCCACTTGTTCCGGAATAATGTCGAAAGTCCCTGCCTCAATCTTTGACAAGTCAAGAATATCCGATATCAGTTGTAACAAGAGCTTGTTGTTCTCTTCAATAATCTTTGCATACAGATGTTTTTCTTCTGCATCCTCCGCTTCCTCAAGCAAACTGGAAAAGCCTACTATCGCATTGAGCGGGGTACGTATCTCATGACTCATATTCGCAAGAAAAGCAGATTTTAGCCGGTCGGCTTCTTCAGCTTTCTCTTTGGCACCAATCAGCATCCGCTCTGTCTCTTTCAGTTCGGTAATATCAAAGTTGATACACAGCATTTCGATGATATTATCCTGCGGCTGATAATTCCTGACTAATACGTTAACCCGTGTCCAAGTGTAATTTCCATCTGCTCTGCGAATGCGGACATCGCGGGATAGCTTGGAACTTTCTCCTTTTATCACTTTATCCAGAAAGTCGATCATCGCAGCCCGATCTTCCGGATGGAAATGGGAATGAATGCCGATGATTTCCGGCAATGGGGTACCCTCTTCTTCACCTACATTCCTGTACCAGCTTCTCAAAGCATACCCATCCCGACTCAAAGCATCGAAGTGCGCGTAACCTACTTTGGCATAATCTCCTACCAGGTCGAAAAAACTCTCGAATTCCTGAATCTTATTATAAGCAATTGTATCTTCGGTCTTGTCTACATTAATTAAGAGGTAGTTGATAGGTTCGTGATTGTGATCGTATAGAGTGGTGACTTTCGTTGTTAAGTCAATGAAGCCGGTTGTACTGTTAGGTTGATAATATTTGTTGATTTTGGAAAAGTCATACCGGAATGTAAAATCTGCGTTCTCATTGTCTCTAATCTTTTGTTTTATCTCCTCCGGCAATATAGGATTCTCGAAAATGTTGACTCCTAGAATATCTTCTTTATTGGAAATACGGAACATTTCCATATCTTTTTTATTCAGGTCGACCATTTGACCGTCCTTATCATATAATTCGATGCCTACTGGAAGATTCTTATAAATATTATGCAGGATACGCTCGCTATTTTGTAGAGCCTGATGAGCAGATGCAATATGAATTCCCTCTTGTGTTTCGGCAATTCCATATACTTTGGTATTACCATTTTCGTCTGTTTCCTGAAAGCATGCCTTGCTGCGAATCCATACATGGCCTTTGGGAGTATCAAACAAGTATATTTCTTCTACAGTCTGTTGTACTTTGTCAAAAGACGGAAAAGTGGCGTATCCTTGGTCTTCTTTTAGAATACGCTTGTTGAAATCTTCGAAACTGATGAGCCCGTCTTCTCCTATTCCGAGTAGTTGGGAGATAAGTTCCGAACACTTGTAAGTCTCTGCTTTCAAGTCAGCTTCCCACCATCCTATATTCGCTTTGTTCATAAGCTTTTGTAGGAATTCGCTTTCGTTTTGTTCGTTTATTTTCAAGATATGTCTGTATTATCAGGTAGTTAGACAATAATTTGCTCGTAAAAATAATCATTTTTGTTGAATTCCACCTTAAAAAAGTAAAAGATAGTATGATTGTATCACGAGGAAAGTCCGTACTACAAAGAAAATGGGCATATATGAGCAGAATATCAATAAATTATCTTCGTGTAAAAAAAGTAATCGAAACATTCTGTAAGCGTAAAGATAAAGCGAAGATTAAATCAACGTCCAGATGAATGGAAACGGCCGGATATAGTTCTGAATCGTATCTTTCTGGAGAGAAACAGGGTGTCAAAATATTAAGAGTCAGACGATGGGAATAGAATATGTCTATAACAACAAATGTATTTATATGAATTATAATCTTTTTTAATAAATAGAATGTTTTTTGCTCCAATTGGTTATCTTTGCGCTCTATGAAACGCAAAAAGTAACTATAAATACATGAATAATAGTCAAAATGCTATAACTGTTATATACAGGGAACATTGGCAAAAACTCTATATTCATGCATATAATCTGCTGAATGATGAGGAAAGCGCAAAAGATGTGGTGAACGATGTCTTTTGTTCGGTGCTTGAGAGCAACGAACGGTTGACAACGGAAGAGGATCTGTTGCCGTTATTCTTCGTCATGGTGCGAAATCGTTGTATTGACCAAATACGCCATCAGAACGTGGTGCATAAAAATGCGGAAAGATATCTGGAAGAACTTTACAGTGGCTGGACTGTGAAAGAATACCGTGAGTATGAAGATAAGATAAACCGGATGCAGGAGAGCATTCGCCAGATGGCTCCGCAAATGCGAACCGTAGTGGAAGAATTCTTCTTAAATGAAAAGAAATGTGCGGAAATCAGTGAAAAGTTACGTATTAGTGATAATACCGTTAGAACGCACATTGCCAGAGCTTTAAAGATACTCCGAAAACAATTAACCATCTTTTTTTAAAAAAAAATCCTATCGGGGTGTCATCAGTTTCAGTAACCTTTACGTGTTTAATGAAACTATTGACACTATGATAGACCATTCAGATAAAAATTTAGATTATGCACTTCGTGCCATACAACATCCGCAATTAAGGGAAACTGATGAATTTCTTCAGTGGATAAGTATACCTGAAAATAAAGAACTTTTCTTGGAATTAATGGCTTGTAAGGAAGCTGTGATACGTGAGAATCTGGAACGGAAACGTAGAGTCAGATCAAGAATGTATATAGGGGTGGCGGCTTTTACTGCAGCTGCCGTATTAGTGCTGGTTTTTCTGATTCCTTCGTTATTTCCAACTACGCCCCAGTCAATGGAACAACCGATACGGTTCTTTGCTGCAATCACTGATGGAGAATATGTGATGCTGCAAACAGATGGTCATAGTGAACAACTGTTGGAGGATAGTGTGATGAATCTTAAAGAAGTGGAAGCATTAACTCCGGACACAATATGTTGTCAGACTTTGACTACCCCACGTGGGAAGAGCTTTCTATTGGTGTTGTCAGATGGTACTAAAGTCTGGATAAATGCTGAAAGTAGCCTGCGTTATCCTGTGGCTTTTAATGGGAAGGAACGGCGTGTAGAACTGAAAGGGGAAGCCTGTTTCGAGGTTGCGAAGAATGAAAAGTGTCCGTTTATTGTAAGTGCCGATGGTATGGAAACTAGGGTCTTAGGTACTAAATTCAATATACGTTCATATAAAACGGAGGACCGACACGTGACTTTGGTACAAGGAAAGGTGGAGGTTACGAATATGACCAGTCATCAATCCGTTATACTTCAGCCAGGTCAGGATCTCACTTATACGGAAAACGGAGAAGAAAATATCTCACGTGTGAACATTGCGACTTATACAGCTTGGACTGAAGGAATGTTTTATTTTGAAGATGCATCATTGAAAGACATTATGAGTTCTTTAGGCAGATGGTATAACGTGAATATTGATTTCGAACAAGCGGAACTATACCATATCCGGTTAAACTTCTGGGCTAACCGTGATGCCCGCTTGGAAGAAGCTTTGGAACTTCTGAATAAATTGGAGAAAGTACGTGTGGATTATCAAGACGAAACGATCACGATTAAACATATATAACTTTACAAATACAACTCTTATGAAAAAGCAACAATTTACATTGTCTTACAAAAAGGCAACGGGAAGGATCGTGTGGATGAAAACCGCCTTTTTATTGCTGATGTTTGTAACTGCCTTGCATGGATGGGCACAAAGTACGGACAACAAACTGATTTCTTTGGAACTGAAAGAAGCATCGCTGGGAGAGGCTTTGAAGCAGTTCAGCAATGTGTCCGGTTATAAGGTGAATTTCCCTAGTGAAGATGTCGGTCCGTACCGGGTAAGTGTCAGTATACGCCAGTTGGCACCTTTGTCTGCGCTTCAGAAAATTCTAGAGGGAAAACCTTTTGAATATGAGGTGAACCAGCATTTCATTACTATCCGTAAAGTGAAAACCACTTCCACAGGTGCTGTACGGAAAACTAGAAGTGTAGAGGGAAGGGTGGTAGATGAAAAAGGTACCCCATTACCAGGCGCAAATATTCGGGGAATCAATAGCCCGTTCGGAGCTATTGCCAATGTCGAAGGAAATTTTACCTGTAAGGTGTTGGAGGAAACTCACACTTTGGAAGTCTCTTTTGTCGGTATGCAGACAGAAAAAGTTTCTATTAAAGGACGTACTCATGTCAATGTGATTATGCACGAAGACAAACAACAGTTGGGAGATGTCGTAGTGACCGGTTATCAGCGTATTAGTCGGGAGCGTTCTACCGCTGCTTTCGGCTTTGTGGATTCCGAACAACTGACAAGACAGATGCACACGGACCTGACTTCTTCTCTGGAAGGACAAGTGGCCGGCTTGCGTATGAATATTAATCCGAATAATGGTGATATGAGTCCTATCCTTCGTGGTGTAGGTACATTCTCGAATGATGTAGGAACAGATCCGCTGATTGTTGTAGATGATATGCCGACAAACTTGACTCTAAGTGAGATAAATCCCTATAATGTGGAGAGCGTGACTGTCTTGAAGGATGCAGCGGCAGCTAGTATTTATGGTGCTTTGGCTGCAAACGGAGTTATTGTGGTAGTAACCAAGCAGGCTAAAGAAGAAGGAGCACATGTAAGTATCAATGCAGACTGGTTCATCACTAGCAAACCTAATTTCAATAGTTTAAATCTGGCTTCTACAAGCGATATCATTGATTATCAGACTGCGGTATTTGATGCTAATGTGGCTGAATCCGGCAGTGCTTCCAGTTTTCTATCCACTTATAAATCAGGTTACTATTATCCATTATTTCAGCTTTATTTAGATAAGGAGAATGGAACGGTAAGTAACAGTGAAGTAGAAAATACACTGAATCAGTGGCGTAATAACGACTATTATAAAGAGTATCGTGATAATGCTTGGCGTGCAGCTGTGACGCAACGTTATAATATGACTGTTTCTCAAAAAGTAGGGGACAGTAATCATTTTCTTTCTTTCAATTATGAAAATAACAAAGGGCGTACTATAAATGACAAAAGCAATAGATTTTCTTTGTACTACAAGTCGAACTATGCTATCACCAGTTGGCTGAATGTGAATGCCGGAGTGGATGCCCGCTTGGGACGTAGTGACACGCCTAATAGTCTATTTACCGGTTATACCTTACAACAACGTTATGAAAGAATACTGGATGACGATGGCGGGCATTACAATTCTCCCTATGTAAATGTAAGCGGATATTCAGGTGGCTCTTATAATGGGGGAGTGGTAAGTCAGGCGGAAGGTGTTTCACCTTATAAATCATTTGGCTTCAATGTGCTTGATGCCTTAGGTGAAAGTGGCACAAAATCGCATGATGTTAGTATACGTCCGTTTGTCAGCTTGCAGGCTCGTTTTTTGAAGATGTTCAAATACAATTTTATGTATCAATATGAATGGAACAATAGTAAAAGTGAGGTGTATGATGCAGAAGATTCTTATTTGATGCGTATGACGCACAATTCCATGATTGATACGGATGGGAACTCGGGGATGCCGAAAGGTGGACGATTCTATCAAAGTGAAGTGGGAAGTAACCGTTATACGGTCCGTAACCAGATAGATTTTGATAAAAATTGGAAGGATCATTCTGTAACAGCTATCGCCGGATTGGAATTTCGGGAAAATAAAATTCCTAAATTAACCAGACAGCTAATGTACGGTTACGATCCCCAAACGTTAACTTCTGATATAATAGATTGGCAAGCATATCGCGATGGAATAGGGACAAGTGCTCTTTCCGGTAATACTATTAAGTTAACAGGTTTGTCGGCTACATTGCAAGAATCACGCCATCGTTATGCGTCTTTTTATGCTAATGCGGGTTATTCGTATCTGTCACGTTACAATGTCTCCGGAAGTATTCGCTGGGATCAGGCAGACTTGTTCGGACTTGATATCCGTAACCAACGTCACCCTCTGTGGTCGGTCGGTGCTTCTTGGATTGTGTCGGGCGAGTCATTTATGAAAGAACTTTTTTGGCTTGATTTTTTGAAATTACGTATGACCTATGGTATTAATGGTAATGTAGACCAAAGTTCGACTACCTATTTTGTGGTAAAGCAAAAAACTCAGAGTAATCCGATTAAGACGAATTATCTGACTTATGAAGATAATGATCTTCCGAACCCTAAACTTCGTTGGGAAAAAACTGCTACTTATAATGTGGGAATGGATTTCCGTCTTTTCAATAATGTGATTGCCGGTAGCTTGGAATATTATAACCGTTCTGCGTCAGATTTGCTTGTACGTCGATACATGGATCCCACTTTGGGAGCTAAATCACGTGTCGTGAACAATGGCAAAATGCGTAACCGGGGTATTGAGTTATCACTCACAACCAATATTATCAGAAAGAAAGACTGGAACTTTGCCATTGATTTCAACTTCGCTCATAACAAAAATAAAATGATAAAAGTGGATCATAGCGATTCGGACACATCGACAAGCTTTATCAAGAGTCCGCTGAACTACTTTATGGAGGGAACCAGTCATAACACGCTTTGGGCTTACCGCATCGATCGTATTGAGAATGGATATCCGGTAGCGGTGGATAAGGACGGGAATGATCTTGTAACATTTAATGAAGATGGAACGGTGGCTAACATTACTACCGGATCATCCCTTAAAGGTACAGATGATCTGGTAAATCTTGGTTCACTGACGCCTAAATTCAATGGAGCGCTGACTTTCAGACTAAGCTATAAAGGAATTGATCTGAATGCTTTCCTTGTATATGCAGGAGGTAATAAATTACGTAATAGTGTAGTAGATATGAATGATCAGGTGGGAAGTCAGACATTGAAAGATATTACTAATCGTTGGAGCTCTGATGATCCGAATGGAGATGTACGTATGTATATTGATATGCCTGCAAAAGTGAAAACTTATGCGGGGACTTTTCAGGATTGGTGGCGGTATGGTGACATCAATGTAAAAGATGCCGGCTATGTGAAACTACGTAGTCTGAGTTTGGGATATAATTTGCCGTCTGACATTTGTCGTCAACTCCGGCTTAGTTCGCTGAAGGTGAAATTGCAGGTGAACAATCTTTTTACCTGGTGTAAGGCAGGAAATGATATAGACCCGGAGAGCTACGATCTAAACGGAGGTACTCGTGGCATGGCCTCGCCCAAGACTTACTCTATTGGATTATCAACAAGTTTCTAATTATTAAAAAGACTATAGAATATGCGTAAACTACTTTATATATTGCCGGTTCTGCTGATATTGGGACTTGCGGCTTGTGAGAATTACGTGGATATAACTCCCACAGGTAAGAAGACTGTGGATTCTACTGATACTTATTACGAACTGGTAGCTTTGCCTAACCGGTGTTATTATCCGTCGGCCTTTGCCCTGTTGAGTGATAATGTCTGGTCAAAAGAATCGAATATTATTGGCAAAGAATATCTATCTTGGGATGGAATCAATATGACATTTAATGAAGATGCTGATCGTAAGGAGTTGAGTGATAATAATTTGTATGCGAATTGCTATGAATATATCTTGCGGTCGAATATCGTGATTTCATTGGTGGATTATAGTACAGGTGACAAGGATACTAAAGAACTGGCAAAAGCGGAAGCAAAGATAATGCGTGCTTGGGACCACTTTATTTTAGTAAACACTTTTGCGAAAAGTTATAATCCAGAGACGGCGGCTACTGACGGTGGTGTTGCCATTGTCAGAGAGTATGATCTTGAAGCTACTCCTACTAAAGCGACTGTGGCCGAGGTCTATGATTTTATCATCAAAGATATTGAGGATGCATTACCTTATTTGAAAGAAGAACCGGTGAATGTCTATCATCCGTCGAAAGCTTTTGGCTATGCTTTGGCTGCCCGTGTTTATTTGTTTCATCGCGACTGGAAAAAAGCTGAAGATGCAGCGGAGGAATCATTAAAACGAAATAACAGTTTGATCGATTATATAGCTTTGGAGGATGAGGGAGGGCCAATGAAGGTTTCAACTTATGCTAAAGGTGGAAACCCTGAAGTTTTGAATTATGCTTATATGGGTGGCGTTACCGAAAATCCGGCTTTTACTTATGGTATGATCAGCCCGGAACTGGTACAACTTTTTGGTACGAATGATGAGCGTATGAATCTGTTTTTCAAGACGACTGGAAATCTTGAATACTATTTTGATGAAGGTTCTGGGGCTGCTTTGTGGAATACGTCACTTACTTATGCCAAATTCCAGTATATGGCTGTAGGTATGCGTACAGCCGAAGTTTATCTGATTCTAGCAGAAGCCAAAGCCCGTCAGAACGATTTGTCTGGAGCTGTTGAAGTCTTGAATCTGTTGCGTGAAAAACGAATAAAGGGAAGTGAGGCGATATTACCGGAGCCGGCTACACAGCGTGAGATGATGCAGGAAATTATTAATGAGCGTCGTAAAGAGTTACTTCTTGGTTTTAGTCGTTTTTGGGATTTGAAGCGGTTTAATACGGAACCGGACTATGCAAAGACGATCACCCGTGTTTTCCCGCTAGTTTCTACTAATGTCGAACAGAAGACATATACGTTGAAGCCGGATTCACGTTTGTACATCATTCCGTTCCCGGTGGCTGCCCGTGAAAAAAATCCGAACCTGACATTAAATACTAACGAATAAAATAGATAGAAAAACAATGCAAAAGATTTTGATGATAACTGTATTGCTACTTTTGGCACTGCAAGGAGCAGAAGCACGGTCCGGTGTTATAAATCCGCTTGAACATGGAAAGAAAAGTCTGGTGGTCCGTGAAGATACAGTTAAGAAAGACACTGTTAAGAAAGCGACAGCTTACGAGAAACTTTTGAAAGATGGAGGAAGTGAATGTGAGGGCATGTTTACAGTGCGTCATATCAAGGATGATTGGTATTTTGAAGTACCGGATTCTTTGTTGGGACGATTGTTATTGGTTGTCACTCGCTTTAAAGCTGTACCGCAAGGGTTCAAAATGCTTAGTGGGGAAGAGGTGAACCGTAGTGTGGTTTATTGGGAACAGCATAACGACAAGACGCTCTTTTTACGTGAATATGTACAGTCACAGTTTGCTCCCACAGGTGATAAAATTGCGGAAGCATTGAAGCAGTCAACGATAGACCCGGTTATTTGTAAGTTTGACGTTATCGGTAGAAATCCGAAGACTCAGGCGCAGCTTATCAATGTATCCAAGTTTCTCTTGAGTGATAATAAGACGTGTGGCTTTACATCGAGTGACCGTTCTATTCTTGGCATTGGTTCTTTAGCGCAGGATCGTACATTTATGGATACCATAAAAACCTATCCCATTAATGTGGAAGTGCTTACCTTACGTACTTACAACATAACTTCCGGCAAGTTGCCGGCTGCGGCAACAGGTTCGGTGACAGTGAAACTGAATACCAGTATGGTGATGTTACCCAAAAAGCCTATGCAGCCGAGATTGGCAGATGAACGGGTTGGATTCTTCCAAAATCCGGTGATAGAGTTTTCTGATGACCAGCAAGTTACGACTCGTGGAGCCATTATCCAGCGTTATCGGTTGGAACCGAAAGATCCGGAACGTTATCGGAAAGGACAACTTACTGAACCCAAACGTCCTATTGTGTATTATATAGACCCGGCGACACCCAAAAAATGGATTCCTTATCTTAAAGCTGGTGTGAATGACTGGAATGTAGCTTTTGAAGCAGCCGGATTCAAGAATGCCATTATTGCCAAAGAATGGCCGGACGATCCCACAATGAGCTTGGACGATGCACGCTATAGCGTATTGCGCTATCTACCTTCGGAATCAGAAAATGCTTATGGTCCGCGTATTGTAGATCCTCGTAGCGGAGAGATCATGGAAAGTCATATCTGTTGGTATCACAACGTAATGAACTTACTTAAGAAATGGTATATGGTGCAGTGCGGACCTTTGGATAAACGTGCACAATCAATGACCTTTGATGATAAATTAATGGGGACTCTGATTCAATTTGTTTCTTCGCACGAGGTAGGACATACGCTTGGTTTGCGTCACAATATGGCTGCCAGCTCGGCTACCCCGGTAGAGAAATTACGTGATAAAGCATGGGTGGAGGCCAATGGTCACACAGTATCTATTATGGATTATGCACGGTTTAACTATGTGGCACAACCCGAAGACCGGATTTCAGAAAAAGGGCTTTTCCCCCGTATTGGCGATTATGATAAATGGGCTATAAAATGGGGGTATCAATATCGTCCGGAGTTTAAAGATCCCTTTAAGGAGAAAGCTGTGTTGCGTTCTGAAGTCACGAAGAAACTTCAAGGCGACCATCGCCTGTTGTTTATCGGTGATGAAGGAAAAGGAGCTGATCCCCGCAGCCAGAGTGAGGACTTGGGGGATAATAATATGAAGGCCAATGAATACGGTATGAAGAACCTGAAGAGGGTGATGGAAAATATTATGACTTGGACTGCACAACCTGACGGTCAATATGACGATTTAAATACGATTTATAAATCAGTTCGTGCCCAATATATGAAATATACGCTGCATGTACAGAGAAACTTGGGAGGGCGGTATACTAATAATCTGCCAGGACAGGAACCTCATGATTACCTGCCGCGTAGTGTGCAAAAAGAAGCTGTAGAATGGTTAGGACGGAATTTGCTTGTAGCTCCACTTTGGCTTTATCCTGATAAGGTAGTGAATTGCACAGGAGTGAAAGCTGTGGATGAAATTCGTGACCGCCAAAGTTCTATTATGGCCTTATTACTGGCGCCGGGAATGTTGCAGAATTTGTATTCGGCTTCGATGTGTGCTTCGGATCCTTATCCACTCGAGGAATATTTGGACGATGTGTTTGGTACAGTGTGGAAACCTTTGAATGATTCAAATGAATTAGAGAATAATTTCCGCCGTCAGCAGCAACGGACTTATCTGGGATTTATTGAACGTATGATGAATCCAAGTGACAAAGAGGCCGGAAATGTAAATACGACGGTGAATCGTTCTGATATTTTGCTTTTTATAGAAATGCATCTGGATAAGATTGAAGAATATGTGAAAAGGCAACTTGCCGTATGCAAGGAAGGCGATTTTAATTATAGACATTACACGGCTTTACTACGGAATATAAAGAAAGCAAAAGAAGCGTATTACGGGAAAAATACCGATAAATAAATTCTCTCTCTAACAGGCTTACTCTTCTCTAACAATAAACTTGTTTTGATTCATAATCGATCAATCCATGCAAGTTTAGAGTTAGAGGAGGGTAATTTTTTTATATGTCTAATTACTACATTTTACTTTTCAACTAAAAGAATCATTATTTCTGGGTATTGCCAACTATTTGTTTTCTGGTGAACTTTGTGAAGAAACAATCTGTTGTATATATAAACAGAAGAAAGGAGACTTTTAGCAATGAAAAAGATAGTATTGCTCCGTCATGGAGAAAGTGCATGGAACAAAGAGAATCGTTTCACCGGTTGGACCGACGTAGACCTGACAGAAAAAGGAGTTACCGAAGCCGAAAAAGCCGGAGAAACATTGAGAGAGTATGGCTTTAATTTTGATAAAGCATATACCTCTTATTTAAAGCGTGCAGTGAAAACGTTGAATTGTGTACTCGATAAAATGAATCTCGACTGGATTCCTGTCGAAAAGAACTGGCGCCTGAACGAGAAACATTATGGGGACTTACAGGGATTGAATAAAGCCGAGACTGCCGAGAAGTATGGTGAAGAACAAGTGCTCATCTGGCGCCGTAGTTATGATATAGCCCCTAATCCACTTTCAGAAAAAGATTTGAGAAATCCGCATTTTGATTACCGTTATCATGAAGTGCCCGATGCAGAATTACCTCGCACTGAATCGTTGAAAGATACCATTGAACGTATTATGCCTTATTGGGAAAGTGATATATTCCCCAGTCTGAAAACAGCTCATACGCTGTTGGTGGTCGCTCATGGCAATAGTTTGAGAGGCATCATCAAACATCTAAAAAACATCTCCGATGAAGATATTGTCAAACTGAATCTACCTACGGCTGTGCCTTACGTGTTTGAGTTTGATGAAAACCTGAATGTATCCAGCGACTACTTCCTGGGAAATCCGGAAGAGATCAAAAAGCTAATGGAAGCAGTTGCCAATCAGGGAAAGAAAAAATAAAATAGTTACATATTAAAAAGTAAAGTTATGAGTAAAGTAGTTGAATTATTAAGAGATCAGGCCTGTTATTATTTGGAACATACCTGTGAAACCATCGATAAATCATTAATTCATGTTCCGTCTCCCGATACGATAGATAAAATCTGGATTGATTCGGATCGAAACATAAGAGTATTAAATAACCTGCAATCCCTGTTGGGACATGGACGGCTGGCAAATACCGGTTATGTGTCTATACTTCCTGTCGATCAGGACATCGAACATACTGCCGGAGCATCATTTGCTCCCAATCCGATCTATTTCGATCCTGAAAATATTGTGAAACTGGCTATTGAAGGCGGTTGTAACGGAGTAGCTTCCACGTTTGGAATTCTTGGATCCGTAGCACGTAAATATGCGCATAAGATACCCTTCATTGTGAAATTGAACCACAATGAACTGCTCTCTTACCCGAATAGCTTCGACCAGGTGTTGTTTGGCACTGTCAAAGAAGCCTGGAACATGGGAGCAGTGGCCGTAGGAGCTACTATTTATTTCGGCTCGGAACAAAGTCGCCGTCAACTGGTAGAGATTGCCGAAGCTTTTGAATATGCTCACGAATTGGGTATGGCAACCATCCTCTGGTGTTATCTGCGCAACAATGATTTTAAGAAAGGTGCAGTCGATTACCATGCTGCCGCCGACCTGACAGGCCAGGCCGACCGCTTGGGAGTCACTATCAAAGCTGACATTGTGAAACAGAAACTTCCTACTAATAATGGTGGCTTCAAAGCCATTGGTTTCGGAAAGATCGACGAGCGTATGTATACTGAACTAGCTTCCGAACATCCGATTGACCTTTGCCGTTACCAGGTAGCCAACGGCTATATGGGACGTGTAGGCTTGATTAACTCGGGTGGAGAATCTCATGGTTCTTCCGATTTGCGTGATGCTGTCATTACAGCCGTAGTCAACAAACGTGCCGGAGGTATGGGATTGATTAGCGGACGTAAAGCATTCCAGAAGCCAATGAACGAAGGAGTCGAATTATTGAATACCATTCAGGATGTATATCTTGATCCGTCAATTACGATCGCTTAATCAGGGATGAATAGAAATAAATTCTTATCTTTGACTATTAGATCGTTAACCATTAAAAATTAAGAGTATGAAGTTTTTTATTGACACAGCTAATCTGGAGCAGATTCAGGAGGCTTATGACCTCGGAGTGCTTGACGGTGTGACTACCAACCCTTCGCTGATGGCGAAAGAAGGCATTAAAGGAACGCAGAACCAGCGTGAACATTACGTCAAGATATGCAAGATTGTTGACGGAGATGTAAGTGCCGAGGTGATAGCAACCGATTATGAAGGAATGATTCGTGAGGGCGAAGAACTTGCCGCACTCAATCCGCATATCGTAGTGAAAGTTCCTTGCATTGCCGATGGAATCAAAGCCATCAAACATTTCACGCAAAAAGGAATCCGTACCAACTGTACATTAGTCTTTTCAGTAGGGCAGGCATTGTTGGCAGCTAAAGCCGGAGCGACCTATGTTTCACCTTTTGTCGGCCGTCTGGACGATATTTGTGAAGATGGAGTGAAACTGGTGGGAGATATTGTACGTATGTATCGTACGTATGATTATAAAACACAGGTGCTGGCTGCTTCTATTCGCAATACAAAACATATTATCGAGTGTGTGGAAGTAGGAGCTGATGTGGCTACTTGTCCGTTAAGTGCTATCAAAGGATTGCTCACTCATCCGTTAACTGATTCGGGATTGAAGAAGTTCCTGGAGGATTATAAGAAAGTGAATGGCTGAAATTAAGTGAGATGCAATGATAAAATGGATGGTGAACATCATCGTGGATATTTCCTATCCGCATGATGTTCACCTTTTTTTATTCTCATTCTTTCCTTTCTCGTTTCTGCCTTTCTTTGTATTGGGTCGGCGTTTCTCCTGTGTATTGTTTGAAAGCCGTACTGAAATAGCGTGAAGTAGTAAATCCGATCTTCTCGGTAATTTCCGTGAAAGACATATCCGTATGAGTGATTAATGTGATCGCTTTCTCCATCCGGAATTTATTAATGTAATCATTGGCTCCCATATCGGTTAGAGCTTTCAGCTTATTGTAAAGGGAAGCCCGGCTCATTCCTATTTCTTTGCAAATAAGAGTGACATCCAGATTGCTGTTATCCAGATTCTCCTGAATAATTTTATTCAGTTTCAATAAGAAAGTTTCATCTGCCTGGCTGAATGTGCTTTCTTCCGGTGCAGGGACCAATCCTGTATTCAAATATCTCTTCTTGATAGATTCACGGTTCTTTAACCGGTTGCGAATGATTTCCATCAACATTTCTACCTCAAAAGGTTTTGTAAGATAAGCGTCTGCCCCGTTCTTATAACCACTAAACTGGCTTTGTTTATCATCTCTTGCAGTTAGCAGCACAATGGGAATGTGACTGATGGTAATGTCTTCCTTTATATTTTTACAAAGTTCATATCCATTCATTCTCGGCATCATCACGTCACTGACGATAATATCCGGAACATGGCTTTTGGTCAGTTGGAGAGCTTCCACACCATCCGAAGCAATGATTACCCGTTTGAAATATTCCCCCAGTGATTTTTTCAGGAAATCCGTCAGGTCCGGATTATCATCTACTACTAACACACTGTAAGGACTCGTGTCGAAATTACTCTCCTCCGGCAGTTGTTCTTTACTGTCATCACTCATCAACTCGTTCAGGTAGGCTTTCGGTTGACAGATAATCTCTTCCGACTGTTGTCGCAGCGGGAGTTCAAAGAAGAATGTTGCACCGGCTTCCTGATTATCTTGGGCACCGATAGACCCTCCATGCAGTTCGACCAGAATCTTGGAATAAGATAGTCCGATTCCAGTTCCGCTCTGTTCTCCTGTACCCTGGTAGAAACGGGTGAAGAGTTTCTGTGTATTTACTTGTTTGAGACCGTTTCCTTGATCTATGATGGAGATACGAACCCTGTTTCCCTCTGAAAGCAACTCTGAAGTAATGATTATTTCTGCATCTTGCGGACTGTGTTTTAAGGCATTGATGAGCAGATTACTTAGAATAATCTCACACTTGTCTTTATCGAAACTAACAGTGTCGATATGCGGATCAAGCTGATAACGAATACATACGTTCTTTGCTTCGCCTTCGCTGATGAAATCTTGTGATACATGTTCAATCCATTGATTGAGCGCATACGGGTGTATCTGCAATTTGCTTTCTCCAACCTCCATCTTACGCACGTCAAGTACCATATTAATAAGATTCTTCATTCGCTGTGACTGGCGATATATCGCTTTTATTGGCAGATATTGTGTATCTTCGGCAGAAAGCGATTTTAATATTCGGCTAAGCGGTGCATGTATGAGTGTCAATGGGGTACGCAGTTCGTGACTGATATTAATCAGGAAGCGCACCTTTTCTTCATATACCTGTTGCTCATGTTCCTTCATTGCCCATTTCAGTTTTTCCTCTTTGCGTTTTAACGTCCTTCGGAAAGTTTCGATGACAGCAGCAGTAATGAACACCGCACAACTAATGATAAACCACCATGTCCGATACCAGGGAGGTAAAATCGTCAGTTCCAGTACCTCCTGATTGGGAATCCAACTACCATCTTTGGCCGTGCAGGAAGCCATGATCTTGTAACTTCCCGGAGGGAGAGAGCGTATAACCAGTTCAGGGTTATATGATTCGATTTGTTGATCGTTTAGTCCTTCTATCTGATATCGATACACTTTCTGTCGGAAGATGTCTTCTTCTTTCGACATGATCCGAATCGTAATATTACTGTTCCAAGGTGCGGATATACCTGTCGGATTGCCAGTAAGCTTATCGTTAACGGATTCACCATTGATGACAACCTCTGATAATTGGAGTTTGGGCACTCCGGTAGTAACTAGCGGCAATTTACTGTTAATGTAAAGCAATCCTTTCACGCCTCCCATGTAGACATCTCCCTGTGAACTTAGCAAACGGGGTTTGGATAGATACTCATTCTGGATCACCCCATCAGATTCACCGAATAAAACAAATTTCTTCTCTTTAATCAACCATGCGAAGAGCATATTATCTGTTCCTATCCAAACTTTTCCTTGTTGGTCGCACACTACTTGTGTGACTTCACTGAAAAGAGAAGTGGGTATCGGGGTTTGTTTTTGCGTAGCAGGGTTGTAATGTACCAGTCCGTAATTATTGCCTATCCAGAAATTACCATATTCGTCCCGGGAGACGGAGTTGATAAGCGTATCTTTAATGCATTGATACAAGGTCTCAAGTCGGTTAGTCTCGTTATTCAGACTGAAAATATGTTTAGTATCATTCAGATAGGTGAGGTTTTTATCATTCATTATGGGGAGAATAGTGCCGATAATGTCCGCTCCCTGTTGCTCGGTAGCGATACTGAACGTCTGTTTTTTTAAGTCATATTGATAAACATGATCTCCGAGCAGTAATACACTGTGAGGAGTGTTCTGAAATAAGTTCACTGTTTTCCCGCGGCTTCCGAGACGTGTGGATGTCTCCGGGTCGATAATAATGAACGGAGTTTTTTTGCCGGTTGCCGGATTGAACACAAATACTCCTTGTGAGAAAATGGAGAGCAACAGATTGCCGGAGGTAAAGGGACAGATGGATGCCACTTTGTTTTGCCATGTAGAAGGATAGTGAGTGAATTTCTCTGTGACAGGATTAAACAGGTTAATACCTCCACCGTCTGTACCTACCCAGATACGATCGCTGGATTCCTGATAAATACTTAGTACAGTGTTGTTGCTTAGTCCGTTATCATTTCCCGGCAATACGTTCGTATAAGTTTTCATGGATACTTCCCGAATACTGATTAGTCCGTTGCGGATACTTCCTGCCCACATATTGTTGTTTCGGTCATTGTAAAGACAGAGGATGGAATTGGCAGGGAGGGAATAATTGTCGCTTCCCGGTATGTGTTCCAGCAAGGTGAATTTTCCTGTTTTCGGTTCGAGGATATTGATACCACCTCCGTCTGTTCCGATCCAAATTTTCCCTTCTCGTTCAGCGAGGCTTAGTACGACGTCATTGTTCAATTCAGAGTTCTGCGTGGTATACGAAGCCAGTCGTGTTCCATCATGAGTAAAACAGCTTACACCTCCGTTGTAAGGAGCGATCCATATCCTGTTCTGTGAATCGATCAACATATTCATGATTTCTTTTCCGCAGTCAAAAGGAGGAAGACTATATTTGCCTGTATTTAAATCTAAAAGTAGTAACCCTTGCCATCGGCTACAGCAAAGGAGAGTATGGTCATTCCATAGACTCAGTTGCGTGATGTTGAAATTGGACTCCTGATTGAGTGACTGCAAAAGGCGGAGAGAGGAATCTTGATAACTATAGAAATAAAACTTGTTTTGCGAGCCGAACAATACCCCGTCTTTAATCAGGCAAGTCGAATTGACCCAGATATTATTCCCTTTTTCATCTGTAGGAATAAAAAAATTATCACTTTGCCGTTGATAACATGCCAATCCCTTATCCGTCAGAACCCAGATATTATTCTGCTTGTCCTCTGTGATTTGATTAATTATGTTATGAGGGAGGGAAGAATCCGGATTATTCGCCTGATGAATGTATTTTTTTAGTTCGTGTCCGTCATATCGTCCTAGTCCGGAACGGGTTCCTATCCACACAAAACCTTGCTCATCTGTCAAGATACATCGTACGGTGGAGGGGAGTCCGTCTTTCAGCGAAATTTGTTTATAAAAGTAATGCCCGGCTTGTATTGGAAGAATACCGGCAAGCTGCATAAAAAATGCTATGTATAGTAGAATAAAGATTCTTGTTTTCATGGAATTAGGTCAGTTAAACTGAAACAAAGATAATATATTCAAATGAATGTTTGTTATAAAACAAGCTTATTTTATTATCCCAACTATATACCTTAATGTACCAAAGTAAAACTGATGTGGTATTATCAATTACAAGGTAAAATAAAACCGACCTATTTTGCAGATAGGTCGGTTCTTAAATAGGAGACTATAGGGAGGACATTTCAAATTATTGCCACCAAAGGTTCTTTTTAGAACCCCAAGCAGCTCTATAATGTTCACGTACCCACTCAAATCGACCATTTCTGATACGACTATAAGAGCGAACGTGAACCGATTTGTCACCAATATCTCGGCGATAAATCCTGTTTAGTATAAAACTAACCATGTCAAATTTATATTAATGGTTACCTTTGGTTAAAGGTCTTTCATTGTGTTAGTTTTACCGGGAGGATATATACGCCAATAGTCTCCTATTTATTTTGCAAAGTTACTTTGTTTATTTCATAAGTCAAAATTAAAACAAATCAAAGATTTTAAAGATTTTTGTTTAAGGCATAGCGGCAGTAGCCATCTTTGTTGTAATTTCCATGTAACGCTTTAATTGTGAAGCTGACATGTCATCTTTAGCATCTTTGAACTTCTCATCTAAGTTTTGTGCGTGTTCTAACATTTTAGCACTTTCAGTCATCGCAGATACATCTCCGCTGCTCGCCTTCTTTATAAGTTTTGCATAACTCTCGACATATTTTTCGTACTCGTCAAGTATTTCATCCCATTTTTTAGAATCAGATGTAGCGCTAGATTTACTAGTTGATTCAGTTTCATTTGACGAATTGTCTGAATAAACAGAAATGGTTTCAGCGCCTTCCTTGAATACGTTATCAATGATTTCGAATGAAGCTGCCTTAGTAAAGATTTCCTTTCCTATTTCCTTATCAAGATCTATATAATTCCATGTAAATGACACAGTTTTAGTATCACCAACGTTCCCTTTTAATAATTCAGATACTTTAGAAATTTCAGAACTAGAAAAGCCATGATAACCAGTGTCAAATACACTGCCAGTTTCATCTACCGCATTTAGTCTAATATTCCAACCATCATTATGAAACTCAACATCTGGTTTATCAGTTAGTTCTAATTTTACAGAAATAGATGCATCATCGCCGTTAGTTGTAAATTTGTAAGTACCATCGACAACTTTTACATAAGATTTGATAAAACCCGTAATGTCAACATTAGAAACAGTAACTTCCCTTTCTTTAGGGATTCCGGAACACGCACAGAGCAGGCATACAAATGCTGCACAACTAAAGATTTTCTTTAACATAGTAGTAATTTGTTAGTCTTCCTAGTCTCAACAGAAGGGTATTAAATAGAAGAAGCGTGAGACTATTAGACTTATACCTAATGTAGGTTCTGGACTACCTCTGTATTGAATATAAGTACAAACAGCTCACGCCCTTGACCGTATATCAACACACGAGTGTGCGGTATACAAACCAAAGGGAGAACGTTTTGTCTATTTCCTCAATACAGTTGAATTGTCCAGATTCACATTAGAGAAAAAGCACTAAACGCTTCCTAAATAATTAAGACGTCCCAAAGGACGGTACAAATATACTACAATTTTCTTTAATTGTATATGTTATCCTTCAATTTTGCATGTTTAAGTCGTTTGTTTATCTTAGGCATAAATTCCATAAATCTTTGAATGTCAGTTAATGTTCTAGTGTTGTATCTATAAGCGAACTCATTACAGTACATTTGTAAGTACTTAGGACTGACTACATGATAGATTCCTTTTATGCCACGCTTTAGATGTGACCAAAAGCCCTCTATACCATTGGTATGGAAACCATCCTTTGCATAAATTCCTTTGCTATGTTCTATGATGACGCGTGTATAAAGATGAGATAAACCATTGTAGCCTGCCCATCCATCGGTTACCAATGTTGAGCCTTCCTCAATTAGTCCAAAGACCAATAAATGTAAGGTTTTCTGACTTGCATCATAGGTAACGACTGGATAGACCCTATCTTCTGTAAGTACACCTACCACAGGAGTTTTCTCTTTAAGGCTTCTTCCTTGTGTACCTTTGTTCCATTTGTTCTTATTTTTGCCACCTACATAGGTTTCATCCATTTGAACTATACCACGGAATTTCTCAATCTCATCTTTGTACGTGTTATGCCTGATTTTAGTCAGCATAAACCACGCGGTCTTTTGAGTGACATTTATGTCTCTTGATAATTGTAGGCTACTGATGCCTTTCTTATGAGATAGGAAAATGTAAATAGCATAGAACCATTTCTCCAAAGGTATTTTGCTACCTTCGAACATTGTACCAACAGTTACAGTAAACCGTTTCTTGCAATGCTTGCATTTGTAGAGTCCATTGAACTCTCCTTTGTTCTTTAATTTGTAGTGATGTTCAGATTTGCAATTACAATGTGGACAGACCGGTACGCCTTGCCATCTATAGTTTTCTAAAAACTCTCTACATGATTTTGTATCATGTAACGTTTTCATTATATCTATAAATGACTTTATCTCTTGCATACCCGTTTAAGTTTTTGGCGGGTAATACTGAACCAAGTTGTCCATATTTGTTATATTTTGTATTATAAATATAACAAATTTAATTAACATGTTAAAAATCAGATAGTTAAATAATTTCTTATCAGAAATTAAATGGTGTTAAGTATAACAAATTGATTCTATAATGAGATTAAAAACAATAAAAAAGAGGCTGAACATAAGTTATGACAGCCTCAACGTAATGTTAAAAATGCAGTTTTATACTAAGAAAAACTTGATACGTAATGTTCTAATACTTATCAACACATTTACTATGTTAGCATTGATATTAGTCCGATTACTGAAATAATCGTACTTATAATAGATACAATAGTATTGACTGATACATTATAACGATCCAATTTGTTGCTGTAACAGGTTTGTTTATGAACAGTGTCATAGGAAATTAGATACTGTCCCCTTTCTATCGAATCTATAGCTATATCAAGCATAGACGAAAATGGAGTAACAACGTTATTTTTCATAATGATTATTAATTAGTAATGCACAAAATTACTATGATAATGATAATGCGACAAATTTTCATGCATATTTAACCATTTTAAATCCTAACATGGATATTACATATCATGCCGAGCAAATTGATTGCGTACAATGCTTGGTACATTAAGGTATATAGTTGGGTTTATTATTCCTTTGAGTAAGAGAATAGTCTTTGAATGAAATTTCTTTTCTTTATTTAGCTAGATTCTCTATCTTTGCTCGAAAATATACGACTATGATTATCGAAGAACTACAGAACCTTTATCAGTCATATACGGGTGTTCCCGCTGAAAACATCACTGAATTACCATCTTCCGGTTCCAATCGCCGTTATTTTCGGTTGACGGGTATACAAGTCTTGATTGGCGTTTATGGAGCTTCTATCGACGAGAATGAAGCTTTTCTTTATATGGCAGAACATTTCCGCAAATGCGGTCTGCCTGTTCCCGAAGTTCGCATCGTCTCGGAGGATAAAGCCTATTACTTGCAGGAAGATTTAGGAGATACCCTATTGTTTCATGCCATAGAGAAAGGACGTGCTACCAGTGTTTTTTCCGAAGACGAAAAAGAGTTGCTTCGAAAGACGATCCGCCTGCTTCCTGCTATCCAGTTTGCCGGTGCCGATGGTTTCGATTTTTCTCGCTGCTATCCTCAACCGGAGTTCAATCAACGGTCTATTCTCTGGGATTTGAATTACTTCAAATATTGTTTCCTGAAAGCTACCGGCATGGAGTTCCAGGAAGACAAACTGGAAGACGATTTCCAGAAAATGAGTGATGTCTTGCTTCGTAGTTCTTCCGCTACTTTCATGTATCGTGATTTTCAGAGCCGTAATGTGATGATAAAAGACGGAGAACCGTGGCTCATCGACTTTCAGGGAGGACGCAAAGGACCGTTCTATTATGACATAGCCTCCTTCCTGTGGCAAGCGAAAGCGAAATACCCGGATAGTCTCCGTAGAGAACTGCTGCAAGAATATATAGAAGCTCTTCGCAAATACCAACCGATTGACGAATCCTATTTTTATAGCCAACTTCGTCACTTTGTTCTTTTCCGTACGTTGCAAGTGCTGGGCGCTTATGGGTTCCGTGGATACTTCGAAAAGAAACCGCATTTTATTCAGAGTGTTCCCTATGCCATCGAAAACCTGCGTGAATTGCTAAAAGAAGAATACCCGGAATATCCGTATCTCTGCAAAGTTTTACGGGAACTTACCGGACTGAAACAGTTTACGGATGACCTGAAAAAGCGGCAGCTTACTGTCAAGGTGATGAGCTTTGCTTATAAGAAAGGGATTCCTGATGACTCCACCGGCAATGGAGGAGGGTATGTGTTTGACTGCCGGGCCGTCAACAATCCCGGTAAGTATGAGCGTTACAAACCCTTTACCGGACTGGATGAACCTGTAATTACTTTCCTCGAAGAAGATGGTGAAATACTCCGTTTCCTCGATCATGTCTATGCTTTGGTAGACGCCTCCGTGAAACGCTATATGGAACGTGGATTCAGCAATTTGTCCGTTTGCTTTGGCTGTACCGGTGGACAACATCGTTCCGTTTACTCAGCCCAGCATCTGGCAGAACACCTGAATCAGAAATTTGGTGTGAAAGTCGAACTGGTGCACCGGGAACAGAATATAGAACGTACGTTTGAGGCAAAATGAAAGCAATGATATTTGCAGCCGGTTTGGGTAGCCGGTTGAAACCGCTTACCGATACCATGCCTAAGGCCATGGTTCCCATAGCCGGACGTCCGATGTTGGAACATGTGATTTTAAAACTGAAAGCTGCCGGATTCACGGAAATAGTGATTAACATCCACCATTTTGGCGATCAAATACTTGACTTCCTGAAAGCCAACGGGAATTTCGGGCTTACCATACATATCTCCGACGAACGTGAGCTGTTGCTCGATACGGGTGGGGGAGTCAGGAAAGCCCGTCCTTTCTTTGAAAATTCCGATGAACCTTTCCTGATACATAATGTAGATATTCTTTCAGATGTGAATCTGAAAGAATTATATGACTATCATTTACAAAGTGGCGCTGTTGCCACTTTACTGGCCAGCCGGCGTAAAACGTCCCGCTATCTTCTTTTTGATATGGATAAGAGACTTTGCGGATGGATCAACAAGGATACCGAACAAGTGAAACCGGAAGGTCTTTATTATGATCGTTCTCTTTATCAGGAATACGCATTCAGTGGCATCCATGTACTTTCACCAGCCATTTTCCAGTGGATGACTTCTCCTTGCTGGGATGGGAAATTCTCAATTATGGATTTCTATCTTGCCACTTGCCGGCAAGTGAACTATGGCGGTTACCTGGCAGAAAAATTGCATCTGATTGATATCGGTAAACCCGAAACATTGGCGAAAGCAGAAGAATTCCTATACCAAAATACTAGATAAAGATACTGAAAGAGGCTAAAAGGCCTCTTTCTTTCTATGTAACAAAATATTTAAGTAACTTTGCTTAGATAAACAATCAATATTGTAATACTATACAAATTTTGCTGCATGGAACAGACTTTGGTAAATGGGATAGCTGATAACTTCTTGCATAATATCTTTAATGACTTGTCTGTAGGCTTGGAGTTGTATGATAAGGATGGTCTTATGATAGATGTCAATTATTCGCGGTTGAGATCAATGGGGATAAAAGACAAAAAAGACATTCTGGGCTATAATCTATTCAACTACACCAGTTTCTCTGATGAAATCAAGGAGCAGATCCGAAAGGGAGAAACCGTACGCTTTGTGGCAAAATATGATTTTGAAACTTTGCGACGTCTTTTTCCTACCCATTTGTCCGGTATCAAATTCTTCGAGATTACCGTTTCTTTCGTACATAATGATAAGTCTGAAATTACCAACTATATGGTGATAACTCAAGATGTCACCGAACGTGTTTTGTGGCAAAACAAATATGACAATCTTTACGAAGAGGCTGTGCGCTCGAAAAAAGAACTTCTTGAGAGCGAGCAAAGGATGATTCATTTGATTCGTCAGAATGAATTGGTCTTGAACAATATTAATTCAGGATTAGCGTATATTGCAAACGACTATATCGTACAATGGGAGAATATCTCACTTTGTAGTAAAAGCCTTTCTTATGAGGCTTACAAAAAAGGAGAACCTTGCTATCTGACAGCCCATAATCGTACTACTCCTTGTGAGAATTGTGTGATGCAACGTGCCCGGAAATCCGGTCAGGTAGAGTCCATCTTTTTTAATCTGGACAATAAGCACGTCATTGAAGTATTTGCTACTCCTATATTTAATGAACAGGGAGATGTTGACGGTGTCGTGATTCGTGTAGATGATGTTACCGAGCGGCAGCACATGATTGGTGAACTTGAAAAGGAAAGGAATCGGGCGGAACAATCCGATAAACTGAAATCTGCTTTTCTGGCAAATATGAGCCATGAAATCCGTACTCCGTTAAATGCTATCGTAGGTTTTTCCGACTTGCTGATGGTGACGGAAGATAAAGAAGAAAAAGAAGAATTCATCCAGATTATCAATGCCAACAATGAATTACTGCTGAAACTGATTAACGACATACTGGATCTTTCGAAAATAGAAGCTGGCTCGGTAGAATTGAAATACGAAGATTTTGATCTGGCTGTTTATTTCAACGAATTGGCTGCTGCAATGCATCATCGTGTAGTGAATCCACAGGTTCGTTTGGTTGCTATAAATCCTTATGAGTCTTGTATTGTTCGTCTGGATAAGAACCGGTTGGCACAAATTCTCACTAATTTTGTAACTAATGCCATCAAATATACCTCTGAAGGAACCATTGAAATGAGGTATGAAAAGATAAACGGGAGTGTCCATCTTTATGTTCGCGATACAGGCATCGGTATTCCGGAAGATAAAAAAGACAAGGTGTTTCATCGTTTCGAGAAACTGGATGAGTTTGCACAAGGAACCGGATTGGGATTGTCCATTTGTAAGGCTATAGTTGAGGCTTGCAGAGGAGAGATAGGTTTTGAGTCGGAATTTAATAAAGGATCTTTGTTTTGGGCAGTTTTGCCGTGTCAGTTCGAATCGGTCGACAGTGAACCGGGGGCTTCCCGTCAACGGCTTGGAAGAGAAGTGAATGGGGAGAAAGATGAATCTCATGCTTCCGGAGAAATGAAGTCTCCAAAGAGAATTCTTGTAGTAGAAGATATTCAGAGTAATTTCTTCTTAGTATCTTCTATTTTAAAAAACAAATGTCAGCTGCTACATGCACCGAATGGGCTGAAGGCGGTTGAGATTGTTCGTACCCAAGCGGTAGATCTGGTACTGATGGATATGAAGATGCCTGTTATGGATGGGCGCGCTGCAACCTCCGAGATTCGGAAATTCAATACGGAAATTCCAATTATCGCCCTGACCGCTCATGCTTTTGATGCCGACCGGGTAGCTGCTTTAAAAGCCGGCTGTGATGATTATCTGGTGAAGCCGATCAATGGAGCAAAGTTGATGCAGACGTTGAAAGAGTATGGTTGCTGAAAGGATTGGATTAAAAATGTGCTGATCTGAAAAAATGTATATTCCATTCATCCAGCTTTCAATTTTTCGATCACTGGCTTATAGTTTGCAGAAAAACGCGCTTCATTTTCATTTATAGAGTGTGAAATTATATGTCGTTTGACTGTATAACAGTTGAAAATGCTTCTTGTTGGTTCATTTTTATGTTTATATGCTTCTTATTTTCCTATATAGAGAATATTCTGCTTTTTATTTCGGTTGCTTATTTAAAGATGAATTAGCTTGCAAATAGTCTTTTTAGAGAGCTTTTGTATCTTGGTCGGTGGCTTTGAATAGATTTCTCGGTGAGTAAGGAGGTGTTGCTCACCGAGGAACGATTTGTTGCTCACCGGGGAAGTTTATTAATTTCTTTGGGAAGAATGCATATTATCCGAAAACAAATGTAGTATTTCTCTTCTAATATGCATATATATGTAATTTCTTAATGCTTTTTTATACCAGGGTACTTTTTTCTGTAACCGTTTCATCTTTCTGGATATGAAAAATAGAACATGTATCCAGCTTAAAAGAAAAGTTAGGCCTTATCATAATTATAGATTTCCTTATTTGACTTGAAAAGTGTTCAATAATGTCTACAACGCTATAATTTATCGATGAAATGGATGATTTTAGACAAAATTGGATATAAAATAGCGATTTTGGAACATCTTATTTTTATAGCCTTCTTATTTTTGTAGCCGATAAGAGTTGCCAAATAATGGTTTTTAGGAACTCTTTCAAACTAATAATCTTTGAGATTTATTTTTGTTAGCTAATAAATAAAGTCTTTATTATTAAATGTAATATTATGAAAAGAAAGAAGCTTATGAAAAAACAAAGCTGCTTTGTTGTTCTTCTGATGCTGCTCCTGTTGTTTCCGTCGGGAGTATTTGCACAGCAACAAATGATTAAAGGACAAGTAGTAGATGATAAGGGTGAAACTGTTATTGGTGCTACAGTCATGGTAAAAGGAGGGCAAGAAGGTGCCATAACCGATATTGATGGAAATTTCTCTGTAAAAGGTAAAGTTGGAGCCACATTAACTATTTCTTATGTAGGTTTTTCTCCTCTTGAAGTAAAAGTAACGAAACTGGAGGGTAATCGTTTCGTGCTCAAAGAAGATTCAAAAGTACTTGATGAAGTGGTAGTGGTAGGTATGGGTAAGCAGAAACGCAATACAATTACGGCTGCCGTAGCTACTGTTAAGTCGGATGCGATTGTCAATCGTCCGGTAACCGATGTGACTAGTGCGCTGCAAGGTAATGTCGCTGGTTTAAACTTTGCGTCAGATGCTGCAGCGGACGGTGTAGGTGGTGAGACTGGTGCTGAAATTAAATTTAATATTCGTGGAGTTGGTTCTATCAATGGTGGCGAACCTTATGTATTGGTAGACGGTGTGGAACAAAGTATGCAGAATGTCAATCCTGCCGATATCGAAAGTATCAGTGTTTTGAAAGATGCTTCCGCATCAGCAGTGTACGGTGCCCGTGCTGCTTATGGAGTAGTATTGGTGACCACTAAAAGCGGACGGAAGGAAAAGACACGTGTTACCTATCGCGGAACAGTTGGTTTCAGTTCTCCTATTAATATGCCGCAAATGATGAACTCATTAGAGTATGCCAACTATTGCAATCAGCGGGATGTGAATATGGGACGTACGGCGCAGATCTCAAATGCAACCATCGAAAAAATGAAAGGTTTTATGGCTAATCCTTATTCGGCAGAATTTCCCGGCATCGGTCCTAATCAAGCGGGTGACGGTTGGGCTGCAGCCGATAATGTTCAGTATGGTAATACAGATTGGTTTGATTATTATTTCAAAGACCGTGCGATACGTCATTCTCATAATTTGAGTGTACAGGGTGGTGGAGAAAAATCTATTTATTACATTGGTTTAGGATATACTTATCAGGAAGGTTTGATGGATCAGGTTCAGGATGATCTAAAAAAGTATAATATCAATACTAAGTTTTCGGTTACAGCAACCGATTGGTTGAAATTCCACTTTAATAATAATGCAACGATAAACATAATCAATCGCCCGATGGCTAATCAGACTATTTTTTATGGTACGATAGCCAATACGGCTCCAACCCGTGTGACTCAATTACCCATTGAACAGACGGAGTATTTTACTCCAACCTGGAATGAATTATTATACTTAAAAAAGTCCAATTATAATCAGAACCGTGTTTCGGATGCATTATCTTTCTCGGCTATTATTACCCCGCTGCAAGGGTGGGACATCATGGGAGAAATGAAAGCTCGTCTGGATGTGGAAAATAATAGTTTTAAACTGAAAAAAAGCAATCATGCATTGCCTAACGGGCAAGTTATAGAGACTTCCGGCAACCGTCAGGGGTATCAATATCCGGGTATGAGATGGCAAAATACACGTTTCGGTTCACTGACACGCGGTAGTGCTTTCAATTACTATCTGTCTCCCAGTTTGTCCAGTACCTACATGAATCAATGGGGGGATCATGACTTTAAAATCATGGCAGGTTATCAAATGGAATTGCAAGAAAATTCCAGTGAATATATGTATAAAGATGGAATGTTGAGCGAAGATACTTATTCATTTGACAATGCTGATGGAACCGTATATGCCGGAGAGGCTCGTACCCACTGGGCTACGATGGGATTTTATACTCGAATCAACTGGAACTATCAGAATACTTATTTCTTGGAACTTAGCGGACGTTATGACGGCTCTTCCCGCTTTGCATCGGGACATCGTTGGGGATTCTTCCCGTCTTTTTCTGCCGGTTATGACATTGCCCGTACTAAATACTTTACCGATTTAAATATGCCGGTATCACAATTTAAAGTACGTGTCTCTTATGGACGTCTGGGAAATCAGAATGGTGCCGGATTATATGATTATCTGGGAGTGATGAGTCTTGACCCGAATAATGTGAATGCATGGTTACTTCCGGGAGGAGGTGATGTAATAGGTAAAGGAACAATCTCATTAACTCCGAAAATGATTAGCCCGTACATCACATGGGAGAAAGTAGATACTGCCAACTTCGGTTTGGATCTTATGTTATTGAAAGATCGTTTGTCTGTAACGTTTGATGTTTATCAACGTACGACCAAAGACATGATTGGTCCTGCTGAAGCGATTCCGGCTGTCAGCGGTATCATTCCTGATGATCGTGCAAAAATAAATAATGCTACTCTTCGTAACCGTGGTTGGGAACTCTCTGTCAACTGGCAGGATAAGTTGAAATGTGGTTTTAGTTATGGAATAGGATTCAATTTATTCAATTACAAGGCTGTTATAACGAAGTATAACAATCCTGAAGGCATTATTTATAACAACCATACCGGTTTGGATCGCAACAAAGGTTATTATGAAGGAATGGATATAGGTGAAATCTGGGGATTCGTAGCAGATGACTTGTTTATGACCAATCAGGAGATTGATTCATATCTGAATAGTAAAGACCTTTCTTTCTTTAAGAATGACAACCTTTGGCAAGTAGGTGATTTGAAATATCTGGATACTAATCGTGATGGTAAAGTAGATCCGGGAAAAGGAACATTGGAGGATCATGGCGATCTGAAGGTAATCGGAAATGCTACACCTAAATATTCATTTGGTATCAATTTGAACTTGGGATATAAAGGATTCTCTGTCTCTACTTTATTCCAGGGAGTGGCGAAACGTGATTTTGCATTAGCGGGAAGTACTTATCTTTTTGGTGGAAAGAACTTCTTTAAAGAACATCTCGACTATTTTAGCCCGTCGAATCCCCGTGGATATCTTCCTCGTCTGACAGACCCCAAAACAGTAGATTATAATACAAATATTGGTTACAATACAACACGCTATATGGTCAATGCCGCCTATATGCGTATGAAGAACCTAACCGTGTCTTATACATTCGACAAGAAACTCCTGAAAACGATGAGACTGGAAAATTTGAGAGTATATTTTACGTGTGACAATCTGTTCACTATTACTAAGTTGCCTAAGGCTTTTGACCCTGAAACATTGAATCAGGTAAATACTTGGGCGGGTGGTAGCAATGCCACAGCACCGGGACTTACCTCCGCTGCCAATGAAAACGGTAACGGTAAAGTATATCCGATGAACAGAAACTTTGTGTTTGGTCTTGATTTTACTTTTTAATAAATAATAGAGAAGTATGAAACGATTTTATTTATATATAGTATTGATGGCAGGTCTTGGCACATGTGTATCTTCTTGTGCCGACTTTTTGGATCGTGAGCCGCTTACCGTGCCGAACAACGAATCGTTCTTGTCCGGTGAAGCCCAAGTGCGTGGATATATCAATGGTCTTTATACAGCGCTTCCTTCATTGGCAAAATTCGGGATGGGAGTGCGTGGAGAAGAAAAGAACAGTGATAATATTCTTTCTGAAATTTACAATAAGCGTCTGAATGGTGAGGAAACCTTGTTTTCCAGCAGTGAAGACTGGGAAAACGGTTATAGGAATCTGCGTAATGTGAACTATTTCTTTCACTATTACCTGGTACCGGAAGACATGGAAACAGAAGAAGTAAAATCATTGAAAGGCGAAGCTTACTTCTTACGGGCTTACTGGCACTTTGTTCAGTTGAAGAAGTTCGGTAATATTCCTATTATGGATGCTTTCTGGGATGAACATGCCACGATAGCTGGTTTGCAGATCCCGCAGAAAGATCGTGGTGAAGTTGCTAAATTTATCTTGGAAGATCTGGACAAAGCAGAGAAACTATTGTTCAATAGAAGCAAGTACAGCGGTTTGCGTATTTGTAAGGAAGCGGCTATGTTGCTTGCCATGCAGGTTGCGCTATATGAAGGTTCGTGGGAGAAATACCACAAGAATGATGAATTTGCGGCTGCCACTGACCAATCGGCTTATTTCTTTGGAGAAGTGTTGAGATGGGGAGATATGCTTTTCGAGCAAGGTATAAAATTAAATACGAAAGAAACAGATGGCGGTGTAGTCAATTCGGGAGATGCTTACGGACGTCTGTTTAATCAAAATGATTATTCCAACATTTCAGAAGTATTGTTCTGGAGAAAATATTCGGTTACTGATGGTGTATTTCATGCTTTGACCGGATTAGTGGGTGGAGGAGTTGTCGATCAGGATGGACCTGCCGGTATAGCCGGAGATTTGGTAAATACCTATTTGAATGCTGATGGAACGCCCGTTGATCCGAACAATAGCAAGTTTAAGGATTTTAACGAAACCTTTAAAAGCAGGGATTTGCGTCTCACAGAAACTATCATGAGCACTGGCTATAAGTTTAAATCTACTGCGAAAGGTTCTCGTCCGATGAAAGTGGCAGATGCTTCTGCCGGTGATAAAACAATCAATCCTCCTTTTCTGGCAGGTGATGGTAATGCCAAAAATGTAACAGGGTATCACATTCGTCTTGGAGTAGATACGACATACGTGTCGGGGGACTGTGAAACCGGACTGGTACTCATGCGTTATGCTGATGCATTATTGAGCTATGCCGAAGCTGCCGAGGAACTGGGCAAATGTGATGATGAAGTGTTAAGTAAAACATTGAAACCTCTGCGCGCACGTGCCGGAGTCACTTATGTGACACCTGTCAGAGATCCTAACTTTACAGATTATGGTTATACGTTGACTCCCGTTATGCAGGAGATTCGTCGTGAGCGTCGTGTGGAACTGGCATTGCAGGGATATCGTCTGGATGATCTGATGCGTTGGGCTGCTGATAAAGTAATTGTTGGCAAACGTGGCAAAGGAGCATATTTGGGACATGATGGTATTTTATACAAATCATTTGCGGAAGATAAACATGAAGCATTGGCCAAAGTATTGGTAGATGGCAACGGATGGATGGATCCTTTGCAGGAGTTGATACCGGGTGGTTATCAATTCAATCCTAAGAGAGACTATCTGTTACCTATTCCTCCAAGTGAACTGGAACTGAATAAGCAGATGAAACAGAATCCGGGGTGGAAATAATAATCATAGACTTTATAATTAAAGATATACTGTATGAAAAAGATTTTAGAATGGACATATTTGTGGATGCTGCTTATATTGGTGGCAGTGAGTATGTCAGGATGTTCTGACGATGATAATGTAAGCCCGTTGGCAGAACCTGTACCTTTAAAGATGACACTGAATAGTACAGATTTGGTAATGGGAGAGGTGATGGAAATCACTTTTGACGTGACAGGTACGGAAGAAGGAAAAAAAGCGATGAATGAGGATCTGAATATCAGATTGAGTGCCACTACTGATAAAGGAGCAGTCGACCAGTTGGTATTTGATGATTTTCCATCGGTGGTTACCATGAAGCAGGGAGAGACGACTAAAACCGTCCGGGTTCCTGTAAAGAAAGAAGGACTGAATAGAGAACGTTCCGTCGAAATATCTGCATTTGCACGTGGATATAGAATGGCAGGTGCTTTGCAAATTGTGACTGTCAGTGACTATCACTACTCTAAAGTTTCATTGAAAAATAATGCCGATAATACGGTGAAGGAGGGACAGACTTTTGTATTGGTAGCTTCCGTCAATACTACATTGAAAGACGAACTTACCATTACTATTACTCCTAAAGCCGGAGAAGGAGAACGTTATGAAAATCTTCCTTTAGAATTGACTATTCCTGCCGGAGCGAACTCGGTAGAAAGTGCGCCGGTTACTATGATAAAAGATGTGAATACTACCGAGGATGAAGAGCTGACTCTTGATCTTGCTACAATTCCTGTTCTTAGCCGTTATCCTTTGCAAGATACGAAGCTGATTATAAAGAAGATTGATATTCATAAGAATATGGGCAGTGAGGTAAGAGATGAGCGCTGGCTATATGAAGATGCAGATCAGTTGTTTGTTTCACCGAAAAATGAAGCGGCTATAAAAGCTTGGGGACAGACTAATTATCAGGTAATGAATGAGGGCGATCCTCATCCGAATAGTGGAAAAGTGCTTCCGGAAGGAAAATGGAAGTTCTTCCGTGCATACGAATTTCATAAAATATCTTCGTGTTTAACGACAAAAGAAAGCAATGATAAAACATATGTGAGTAATGAATATCCTTTAGGTTTTGCTGACCAGAACACAGCGGCGGTAGAAACTGCAGGTTCTGTGGATAATGCTAAATATGCATGGGTTACAGACGAAGGTTATTTGAGAATGATTTCACTGAAAGAGCGTACTCCAGGAAATAATGGTACTAAAGATTTTGGAACTTCTGCTTTTTATTCCTGTAAGTTTATGCGAGGAAATGTAAATAGTCCTACTTGGGCATCCTCTAACATCCGTATTTATCCGGGAATGCGTATCGAGACACGCGCACGCATTCGTGGTGCAGAAAATAGCGGAATGTTACCGGGTATCTGGCTCCAGGGTAATGAGCAGGTAGGAGGCGACTCGCAGTGGAACGTTTGGCCGGATTTTGGAGAAATAGACGTGATGGAAAATAACACCAAACATGGAAATCTAAGCTATAGAAGATCAGCGGAGCAAACTTTCCATATCGGAAATACAGCTCCTGGAACAGGGGGAAGCCGGCATTATAATCCGACTGTTGCCGTAACTGACATTGCGGGAACAATAGATCAGTTCCAGATTTATTGGATGGAATGGGTGGATAATCAGACCGTGCGTATGGGAGTCAATGGTAAGACTACAATAACCATAACTGAAGCACAAGCGTTGGCTAATGGTGCCAGATGGCCGTTTACAGATAAAGTAAATACCGAGGGACTTTATTACATTCTGACGATGATGTTCCTAGGTAAACAGGCTCCGAATTATCCATCAATGGAAATGAGTTATTTGACAGCAAGGAATATGTTGAAAAATAATCCGAATGCGCTGATTCCCCGTATGGAGATAGACTGGGTTCGTTTCTATATCGACGATACCTATACCGATCATGATATGCCATATCGGAAAGATCTGATCCTTTATTAATAAACTGAATAAATAAACCTTTTTAATAAGATAATAATATGAAACTGAAATCAATTTTATGTGTAGTATTTGCGGCAACTTTATTAGGCAGTTGTAGCTATGATGACGGAGATTTGTGGGATGCAGTCAACGGACAGGAAGAGAGAATTTCCGCTTTGGAGAAATGGCAGAAGACAGTGGTTGAGCAACTGAATTCCTTGCAGGGAATTCTTACTGCTACAGATTATATTACCGATGTAGAGAAGGTGACAAAAGAAGATGGAACGGAAGGCTATAAAATCTCATTCCTTCATGCATCTCCTATTACGTTGTTTTACAACAAAGACGGTGAGGTGAGTGGAACGAATGAAGAAAGTATTGGCGTGGATAAAGGCGATGATGGTAAATGGTATTGGACATTGGGCGGTGAGCCCTTGCAGGTAGATGGTAAAACTATTTACGTAAATAGTGGAGATGCTATCAAAATGGAAACAAATCAGGACGGTTCTACCAAATTAACCATTGGAGATAATTCAGTGACGATACCGTCATATCCGGTTACCCATCCTGTGACAGGAGTTACTCAATCGGGTAATATTGTTACAATTACATTGAACGGAGGTGCAACGGTAGAACTTCCTAAATATATCAACTGGAATGGTTATTTAGCAGCGGAATATAGTAAAGAGACTGCAGGAGAAGAAATTTATCCGATAGTGCTTCCGGAAGGCTGTATTATGAGAATGTTGGATACCAATCCTTCAAACTGGGCAATCCAAGTGACAGGTTCGGGAAATAACACAAAATTGAAAGTTGTTTATCCGGCAACCGGAGAAGCTACAGTCGCTTTCTTGCTTTCGGATGGAGAAACTCAAACAGTAATTAAAACAGTGACGTTTAAGGCAGCTACAGACCCGGGTATCCAGTGGACTACTATAGAATATACAGGTGCAATTATCACAATACCGGAGGGGGTATCGAGTATTAAGGTGACAGGAGCGTGTTCTGGAGGAGCTCCAAGTTTTAGAGATCACATCGCTACACCTCTGAAGACAGCAAGTGGTGTGGTAAATATTGATTTATCGGAATTGGTATATAGTGCGGCTATTCCAGCTAACGCATTTTATATAAATCTTCCTGCTTTGCCAGAAAAGGACAAGAACACATCCATTGAAACAATTATTCTTCCGAAGGGGACTATTAATATTTTCAATCTGGCATTCAAGAACTGTGTTGCTTTAAAAAGCTTGACTATTTTATCAGCAACTACCTTAGGATATAATGCTACGGCTTTCGAAGGTTGTGATGCTTTGGAATCTATCTTTGTAGCGACAGATAAAGTAGAAGCATATAAAGCGGGTTGGAGTGCACTAGCGGATAAGATCAAACCGATTCCCGAAGCAGGAGAGTAAAAGGTCTATTTTGTCATCAGATTTTTTAATGACATGAATACCTTTCAATCAAAAGGGGGAAAATCCCCCTTTTTGCCACTTATAAGTATAGCAAGTAAATAGTGATTTCCTGTATTTTTTGGTGAAACAAAAAGATTTGTAGAATATTGGACATTAATTGGTGATTTGTGGAAGTCTGAATAGATGGCATCCCCTACCTTTGTCGCTATAATCTAATATAAAGTTGTTTTTATGGAAAAACTGCAATCCAACTTATTCTTTCCTTTAGCGGGAGTAGCTGCTGTAGCTTCCCTTGCTTCTTGTGCAGGCAAGCAAAAACCTGCGGAACAGCAACCTCTGAACATTGTCTATATCATGACAGACGACCATACGGCTCAAATGATGAGCTGTTATGACACTCGCTATATGGAAACTCCGAATCTCGACCGTATTGCTGCCGACGGAGTACGTTTTACTCAAAGTTTTGTAGCCAATTCTCTAAGCGGTCCCAGCCGCGCCTGCATGATAACGGGCAAACATAGCTGTGCAAACAAATTCTACGATAATACCACTTGCGTTTTCGACAGTTCTCAACAGACTTTCCCTAAACTCTTGAGAAAAGTCGGTTATCAGACCGCATTAGTTGGTAAATGGCACCTTGAGAGTTTGCCATCAGGATTTGATTACTGGCAAATTGTCCCCGGACAAGGAGACTACTATAATCCGAACTTTATCACGCAGAACAATGATACCATTCAGAAACACGGCTATATCACCAATCTTATTACGGATGATGCCATCGACTGGATGGAAAACAAGCGTGATCCGCAAAAACCTTTCTGCCTTTTGATTCATCACAAGGCTATTCATCGTAACTGGATGGCGGATACCTGCAATCTGGCTTTGTATGAGGACAAGACTTTCCCATTGCCGGATAATTTCTTTGATGATTATGAAGGTCGTCCGGCTGCTGCCGCACAAGAAATGAGCATTGTGAAAGATATGGATATGATCTATGACCTCAAAATGCTGCGTCCCGACAAAAACTCACGGTTAAAATCACTGTATGAAAGATTCTTGGGCCGAATGGACGAAGGACAACGTGCTGCATGGGACAAATTCTATGCTCCGATTATCGACGACTTCTATAAGCAAAATCTGAAAGGAAAAGAACTGGCTAACTGGAAGTTCCAGCGTTATATGCGCGACTACATGAAGACAGTGAAGTCTCTGGATGACAATGTAGGCCGTGTACTCGATTATCTGAAAGAAAAAGGATTACTGGATAATACACTCGTTGTCTACACTTCCGACCAAGGCTTCTATATGGGTGAACATGGCTGGTTCGACAAACGCTTTATGTATGAAGAATCCATGCGCACACCGCTTGTCATGCGCTTGCCGAAAGGCTTCGACCGTAGAGGGGATATCACCGAAATGGTACAGAACATCGACTATGCACCCACTTTCCTCGAATTGGCAGGAGCAGAGGTGCCATCGGATATCCAGGGAGTCTCACTTGTTCCTCTGTTGAAAGGAGAACATCCGGAGAACTGGCGCAAGGCACTTTATTATCACTTCTATGAATATCCGGCCGAGCACATGGTGAAACGTCATTATGGAATACGCACGGAACGCTATAAATTGATTCATTTCTATAATGATATCAATTGGTGGGAACTCTATGACATGCAGGCAGATCCGACAGAGATGCATAACCTCTACGAGCAACCTGAATACGAACCGGTAGTGAAAGAGTTGAAAGAAGAGATGTTGAAACTACAAGAACAATATAATGACCCTGTCCGATTCTCCCCCGAAAGAGACAAGGAATAACCCTGAAATAATATCATGATAAAATATATCTTCATACTGTTGACCGGATTTCTGGTATCAATAGTGACAGGATGTGATAATACAAACTTAACACACAGTATTTCTATGGTTCCACGCCCGGCACAGATGATGCCGGGCAGTGGCAACCATTTATTCTCCGATCAGACCGTTTTTGTGGTGGAGAATGAAGAGCAGGCGGAAGTTGCCCGGAGTTTGATTGCTTTGTTTACTCGTACAGCCGGTTTCACCCCCAAACTGAATGTAGGAGGAGAGGGAAATGTCCGTTTACTGACAGACCCATCTTTGAAAAGCGAAGCCTATTCTTTGGAAGTTTCTCCCCAAGAGATCATTATTAAAGCTTCGGATAATAAAGGCTTTTTCTATGCCTTGCAAACAATTCGCCAATTACTTCCTCCCTCCATTGAAAGAGAAAGCTTGTCGGACAAGAATTTGGAATGGAGCATTCCGGTCGTGACCATCCAGGATGAACCACGTTTTGGATACCGGGCATTGCTGTTGGATGCATCCCGTTTCTTTATTCCTAAAGAAAATGTATTGCGTATCATTGATTGTATGTCAATGCTTAAACTGAATACACTTCATTTCCATTTGACAGACGACAACGGCTGGAGGGTGGAAATAAAGAAATATCCCCGATTGACGGAAGTCGGTGCATGGCGGGTGGATCGTCAGGATTTACCTTTTCCTGCCCGTCGCAATCCGAAAAAGGGAGAACCTACCCCGGTAGGAGGCTTCTATACACAAGAGGATATTCGGGAAATGGTGGCTTATGCTGCTGAACGTCAGGTTGAGATTGTGCCCGAAATAGATATGCCTGCTCATAGCAATGCTGCATTGGCGGCTTATCCCAAACTGGCTTGTCCGGTAGTGAAAGAATATATCGGCGTACTGCCCGGTTTAGGAGGACGAAATTCCGAAATTATTTATTGTGCGGGAAACGATAGTGTCTTCACCTTTTTGCAAAATGTGATGGATGAAATCATGGAATTATTCCCTTCACGCTATATTCATATTGGTGGTGACGAGGCTCAAAAGACACATTGGAAACAGTGTCCGTTGTGTCAGGCACGGATGAAAAAGGAACAGCTGGCTAATGAAGAAGATCTACAGGGATACTTCATGAAGCGGATCAGCGACTATGTGCGCAGTAAAGGCAGGGAAGTGATCGGCTGGGATGAACTGACCAATAGCAGCTTTCTGCCCGACAACTCTATCATTCTTGGTTGGCAGGGATTTGGACAGGCTGCATTGAAAGCAGCGGAAGAGGGACATCGGTTTATCATGACTCCGGCGCGCATCATGTATTTGATTCGCTATCAGGGACCACAGTGGTTCGAGCCGTTGACATACTTTGGAAATAACACACTGAAAGATGTGTATGACTACGAACCGGTGCAGAAAGACTGGAAACCGGAATATGCTTCCTTATTGATGGGAGTGCAAGGTTCGATGTGGACAGAATTCTGTAACAAGCCGGAAGATGTGGACTATCTTTTATTCCCCCGTCTGGCAGCAGTGGCAGAAGTCGCTTGGACACAACCGGATAAGAAAGACTGGGCTTTATTCCTGAAAGGAATGGACAGGTATAATGAGCATCTTGCAGAGAAAGGAATTGTTTATGCTCGTTCCATGTATAATATTCAGCATAAAGTGACTCCCGAAAACGGAGTGTTGCGAGTGAAGCTGGAGTGTATTCGTCCCGATGTGGAAATCCGTTATACAGTAGATGGCAGCGAGCCGACGGCAAGTTCATCCTTATATACCGATTCATTAACAGTAACGGCGGCTCAAACCATTAAGAGTGCTACTTTTGCACAAGGTGAGCAGATGGGGCAGACGCTTGTGTTGCCTATTGCCTGGAACAAAGCGACCGGCAAACCTATCCTCGGAAATAAGCCGAATGAGAAACTCATGACGAACGGGGTACGTGGCAGCTTGAAGTATACAGACTTTGAATGGTGTTGTTGGGAGAAGAGCGATCATATTTCTTTCACGATAGATTTGCTGCAAAAAGACAAATTGAATACTTTCACCATAGGTTGTATCACCAACTACGGCATGGCGGTACATAAACCGAAATCAATCCGCATAGCAGTTTCGGATGATAATGAAACCTATCGTGAGATAGCCGGTCTGCATTTTACTGCTGAAGAGATCTTCCGTGAAGGAGCTTTTATCGAAGATTTCTCCGTGGATATGAAAGGAACGGAAGCAAGATATGTCCGTGTAACGGCAGAAGGGGCGGGAGTATGTCCTGCCGATCATGTACGTCCGGGACAAGAGGCGAGAGTTTATTTTGATGAAATCAGGATTGAATAACATTTATTGTATAGCATAATACCATCAATAACAATGACAATGAAGAACCTAAAGAAACGAACTTTTTTTATCTTATCGGTAGTGCTGGCTGCTACTACTTTCACTTTAGCGCAGCAACAGCCATTGCCCGAATGGCAAAGCCAATATGCGGTGGGACTGAACAAACTCGCTCCTCACACATACGTATGGCCTTACGCCAACGCTTCCGACATTGAAAAGCCGGGAGGATATGAACAGTCTCCTTTTTATATGAGCCTGAACGGAAAGTGGAAATTCCATTGGGTGAAGAATCCCGATAACCGTCCGAAGGACTTTTACCAACCTTCTTATTATACAGGAGGATGGGCGGATATCAACGTGCCCGGTAACTGGGAACGACAGGGGTATGGCACAGCTATCTATGTCAACGAGACGTACGAGTTTGATGATAAAATGTTCAACTTCAAGAAGAATCCGCCGCTGGTACCTTATGCAGAGAATGAAGTCGGCTCCTACCGCCGTACTTTCAAAGTGCCTGCCGACTGGCAAGGACGTAGGGTAGTACTTTGTTGTGAAGGAGTTATTTCTTTCTATTATATATGGGTGAATGGAAAATTACTGGGATATAACCAGGGATCAAAGACGGCTGCCGAATGGGATATTACAGATGTCCTGAATGAAGGCGAAAATGTGGTCGCCTTGGAGGTATACCGTTGGAGTTCGGGCGCTTATCTGGAATGTCAGGATATGTGGCGTTTGAGCGGCATCGAACGTGACGTGTATCTTTACAGCACCCCCAAGCAGTACATTGCAGACTATAAACTGAATGCTTCTTTAGAAAAAGAGAAATACAAAGATGGTATTTTCGGACTTGAAGTGGCCGTGGAAGGACCTTCCGCTACTGCTTCTTCCATTGCTTATACACTGAAAGATGCTGAAGGCAAAGCAGTTTTGCAGGATGCCATCCGGATAAAATCCCGTGGATTGAGCAATTTTATCGCATTTGACGAAAAGAAGCTCCCCGGTGTAAAGGCTTGGAGTGCGGAGCATCCTTATCTTTACACATTAGTGCTCGAACTGAAAGATGAACAAGGCAAGGTCACTGAACTGACCGGCTGTGAAGTAGGTTTCCGTACCTCGGAAATCAAAGACGGACGTTTCTGTATCAACGGCGTTCCGGTACTGGTGAAGGGAACCAACCGCCACGAACACTCCCAGCTGGGACGTACCGTGAGCAAGGAACTGATGGAACTGGACATCAAACTGATGAAGCAGCACAATATCAACACCGTACGTAACTCGCATTATCCCACGCATCCTTACTGGTATCAACTTTGCGACCGTTACGGCTTGTACATGATTGATGAGGCAAACATCGAATCTCACGGAATGGGATACGGGCCTGCTTCCCTTGCCAAGGATAGTACCTGGTTGACCGCGCACATGGATCGCACCCAACGTATGTATGAACGTTCCAAGAATCACCCGGCTATCGTTATCTGGTCGTTGGGAAATGAAGCCGGAAACGGAATCAACTTCGAACGTACCTATGACTGGCTGAAATCGGTAGAGAAAACTCGTCCCGTGCAGTATGAACGTGCCGAATTGAACTATAACACAGATATTTACTGTCGTATGTACCGCGGTGTGGATGACATCAAAGCGTATGTAAACCAGAAAGACATCTATCGTCCTTTTATTCTTTGTGAATACCTTCACGCAATGGGTAATAGTTGCGGTGGACTGAAAGAATACTGGGATGTATTTGAAAACAACCCGATGGCACAAGGCGGCTGCGTTTGGGACTGGGTGGATCAGTCATTCCGCGAAATAGACAAGAACGGTAAATGGTACTGGACGTATGGCGGCGATTACGGACCGGAAGGAATTCCAAGTTTCGGCAACTTCTGCTGTAACGGCTTGGTAGGCGCTAATCGTGAACCGCACCCGCATTTGCTCGAAGTAAAGAAAGTATATCAGAACATAAAAGCAACGATGGCAAATCAGAAGAATCTGAATATCCGTGTTAAGAACTGGTACGACTTCTCTAACTTGAACGAGTATATACTGACCTGGAATGTGACAGCAGATAATGGTAAGATCTTGGCGGAAGGTACGAAAACGGTTGATTGTGCGCCGCACGCCACCGTCGATATTACTTTGGGTGCTGTAAAACTTCCGAATACAGTTCGTGAGGCTTATCTGAATATCAGCTGGACCCGTCGTGAAGCTTCTTCAATGATAGATAAGGACTGGGAAGTGGCATACGACCAGTTTGTACTTGCCGGTAATAAGAATTACACAGGCTACCGTCCGCAAAAAGCAGGTGAAACAACTTTCACCGTTGATAAGAAAACAGGTGCGCTTACTTCATTGAACCTGAACGGCAAAGATTTATTGGCTGCTCCGCTGACATTGAGCCTTTTCCGCCCGGCAACGGATAATGACAACCGGGATAAAAACGGCGCACGCCTGTGGCGTGATGCAGGACTGGATGGTCTGACCCAGAAAGTAATATCACTGAAGGAAAGTAAGACTTCGACTACCGCCCGTGTAGAAATTCTAAATGCGAAAAATCAAAAGGTAGGAACAGCCGATTTTGTGTATTCGTTGGATAAAAACGGTGCACTGAAGGTACACACTACTTTCCAGCCCGATACGACCATCGTGAAATCCATGGCCCGTCTGGGCTTGACATTCCGGGTAGCGAACTCTTACGATCAGGTTTCTTACTTGGGACGCGGGGACAATGAAACATACGCTGACCGCAATCAATCCGGCAAAATCGGTGTATATCAGACTACACCGGAACGGATGTTCCATTATTATGTTGCTCCGCAATCTACGGGCAACCGCACCGATGTACGTTGGGCGAAATTGGCAGATACTTCCGGCGAAGGCATCTTTGTTGAGTCGGATCGTGCTTTCCAGTTTAGTATCATTCCTTTCTCGGATGTATTATTAGAGAAAGCCCGCCATATCAACGAACTGGAACGTGATGGATTGCTGACAGTACATCTGGATGCCGAACAGGCAGGTGTGGGAACGGCCACTTGTGGCCCCGGAGTATTACCGCAATACTTGGTTCCATTAAGGAAACAGAGTTTTGAATTTACCCTTTATCCGGTGAAATGGATACTGAATCAATAGGTTTTTAGATAATATATAAAGGTGGGGGTTACACTGATTGGATGGAATATCGTAAGAAAGTATTCCGTGATAATCGTGAAATCTGCACCTTTATTTTATCTTTGTACGATTGCAATAAATAATAGACCATGAATAAACTACTGACCTCTCTTTTATTGTCTGTTGCTCTCATGAGCGGAGTGCAGGCGCAGAAAAAAGAAAACTATTATGTGAAGCATGTTGAATTTCCTCAAGGTGCAACTCTCGAACAGAAAGTCGATATGGCAGCACGGCTGGTGCCCACTCCGCAGCAATATGCCTGGCAACAATTGGAACTGACAGCTTTCCTCCATTTCGGAATCAACACCTTTACCGGGCGTGAATGGGGTGACGGAAAAGAAGATCCCGCACTCTTTAACCCTTCGGAACTGGATGCTGAACAATGGGTGCGTACCCTCAAGGAAGCCGGCTTTAAAATGGTGCTTCTGACTGCCAAACATCACGACGGCTTCTGCCTGTGGCCTACGGCTACTACCAAACATTCCGTAGCCTCTTCTCCCTGGAAAAACGGACAAGGCGATGTAGTGAAAGAACTTCGTGCTGCCTGTGATAAATATGATATGAAGTTTGGAGTATATCTTTCTCCCTGGGACCGGAATGCGGAATGTTACGGGGACTCTCCCCGTTACAATGAATTTTTCATCCGGCAACTGACTGAATTGCTCACCAATTATGGCGAAGTGCATGAAGTCTGGTTCGACGGAGCGAATGGAGAAGGTCCGAACGGAAAGAAACAGGTGTATGACTGGGATGCTTTCTATCAGACCATCCAACGCCTTCAACCCAAAGCTGTGATGGCAATTATGGGGGATGATGTCCGCTGGGTAGGAAACGAAAAAGGATTAGGACGTGAAACAGAATGGAGTGCAACTGTGCTAACTCCCGGCATATATACCCGTTCACAAGAGAATAATAACCGTCTGGGAGTTTTTGGTAAAGCGGAAGATTTGGGAAGCCGTAAGATATTGGAGAAAGCTACGGAATTATTCTGGTATCCTTCGGAAGTGGACGTATCCATTCGTCCGGGATGGTTCTATCATGCGGAAGAAGACAGCAAAGTGAAGTCATTGAAACATTTGGCGGATATCTATTTTCAATCAGTAGGTTATAATTCTGTTTTGTTGCTGAATATTCCTCCGGATCGTAGGGGACTGATTAATGAAGCCGATGTGCGGCGATTGAATGAATTTGCAGCTTATCGTGAGCGGGTATTCGCTTCTAACAAGGTTGTGAATGGTAGAAAATACTGGAATACAACCCCTGGCAGTGAAAAGATTTATTCATTGAAGCCGAATGCAGAGATGAATGTGGTGATGCTTCAGGAAGATATAACGAAAGGGCAGCGGGTAGAAGCCTTTACGGTGGAAGCCCTGACTGATAATGGCTGGAAGGAAGTTGGAAAAGGTACGACGATAGGATATAAGCGTATGTTGCGTTTTCCGGCAGTGAAGGCCAGTAAGCTCCGCGTGAAAATAGACGAATGCCGGTTGACTGCATTTATTAGTCAGGTTGCTGCCTATTATGCGGAACCTTTGCAGGAAGAAACAACGAAAGAAGACTGGAATAATTTGCCGCGTTCCGGATGGAAACAAGTGGCTGCCTCTCCGTTAACGATTGATCTGGGAAAGACAGTAACGTTGAACAGTTTTACGTATGCTCCCGCGAAAGCGGAGGCAAAGCCGACGATGGCATTCCGTTATAAATTCTTTGTAAGTATGGATGGCAAGAATTGGAAAGAGGTTCCTACCAGTGGGGAGTTCAGCAATATCATGCATAATCCGTTGCCACAGACGGTTGCTTTCAATCAGAAAGTGCAGGCGCGTTTCATTAAACTGGAGGCCACTACGCCTGATGCTGCCGTTGCAAAAGTAAATATGGATGAAATAGGAGTGATGGTGGCTCCCTGATAGAGCCCTCATCGGAAGATATGTTTAGAGAATAGCAGTGTAGGCCGGCATCTTGATTTTTAATGAATCAGGTGCCGGTCTCTTTTTTTCTAAACCAAATGAATATTTTACTGTTATTTATTAAAAAAGACAGAAGTTATGTTAGTAGTAGATTTAGGAAAATGGATGAATAAAACCCTCATAAATTGGGGAATAGATCCGGCCGTTGCCGATCGTTTTGATGAGACTATTATGGCTTTACTGATGATAGTGGTTGCCATCGTTTTGAATTACCTCTGCCAGGCGATTTTGATCGGAGGAATGAAACAGTATACGAGGCGGAAGCCCCATCAGTGGAATACGTTGATGATGAAGCGCAAGGTGTTTCATCATTTGATTCATACCATCCCGGCTTTTCTGGTTTATGCTTTGTTGCCGATGGCTTTTATCCGGGGAAAAGAGTTGTTGTTGATTTCTCAAAAGGCGTGTGTCGTTTATATTATTTTCTCTTTACTATTGGCTATTAATGGGATTCTGTTGATGATAATGGATATCTATGACGGAAAAGAAACGATGAAGGACCGCCCGATGAAAGGGTTTATCCAGGTCTTGCAGGTGCTTCTTTTCTTTGTAGGTGGAATTGTAATCGTTGCCATTATCGTGAATAAATCTCCTGCCACTTTGTTTGCCGGGCTGGGTGCTTCGGCAGCTATTTTGATGTTGGTGTTCAAGGATTCCATATTAGGCTTTGTGGCAGGTATTCAGCTTTCTGCCAATGACATGGTCCGTCCGGGCGACTGGATAACGTTACCTTCCGGCGACGCAAATGGTACGGTACAGGAGATAACATTGAATACGGTCAAGATTCAGAATTTTGATAATACCATTTCCACTATCCCTCCTTATACATTAGTGAGCAGTACTTTCCAGAATTGGCGGGGAATGACACAGTCGGGAGGACGACGGGTGATGAAGAATATCACTTTGGATTTAACTACACTTCAATTCTGTACGCCGGAAATGCTGGACCGTTACCGGAAAGAAATTCCATTAATGGCGGATTATCAACCGGAAGAAGGAGTGGTTCCTACCAATTCTCAAGTGTACAGGGTGTATATTGAGCGCTATTTGTGCAGTCTGCCTGTGGTCAATCAGGATTTGGATTTGATTATCAGCCAAAAAGAAGCTACCATGTACGGAGTACCTATTCAGGTTTACTTCTTCTCTCGTAATAAGGTTTGGAAAGAATACGAGCGTATCCAGTCCGATATCTTCGATCATTTGCTGGCAATGGTTCCGAAGTTTGATTTAAAAGTTTATCAGTACTCGGATTAGTCAACCATTATCAGGTAAGTATAAAAGCAAGCCTTTTATAAGTATGTTGACCATAGCATGGACCGCTATATACGTGAACATTTTGTACTTGAGTTTGTAAAGCGTGTACGTGCAAAAGATCCTGGAATTGGAGGTGAAAAGTTGTGGCTGATGTACCGTAATGAGTTTGGTACTAGTCTGGCTTGCGTTGGTCGTGACTGCTTCTGTGATATATTATCGAAGTATAAGTTGACAGTGCGTAAACGCCTCCGGGCTCCCCGTACGACCGATTCTTCTCACGATCTTCCACGATATCCAGATCTGACACGAACATTACTGGTAGATCATCCTAATCAGCTGTGGGTAAGTGATATTACTTACATTCCCATTTGGTTGCCGGATGGCAGTTATGTGTTTTGTTACCTGTCTCTGGTTACAGATGCCTATACCAAGGAGATAATCGGATATTGTGTAGGTGATACTCTGGGAAGCTGTTACACGGTGGAAGCTCTGGAAATGGCAATCGGCCACATATCCTCAGTGGAGCTTAAAGGCTTGATACATCACTCTGACAGAGGGGTACAATATGCCAGTGCGGATTATATTACTATATTGCGGCAAAATGATATTCTTCCCAGCATGACAGAAGATGGTAATCCGAAGGATAATGCCATAGCTGAACGTGTGAATGGTATTATAAAGAATGAGTTGCTTCAAGGAATACGTTTTAGTTCAATGGAAGAAGTACGTCAAACTTTAGTAACGGCTGTCCACTTCTACAATCACGAAAGGCCCCATATGAGCTTGGATATGCTTACTCCTGCACAAGCTAGGGAAATGGTAGGTACTATCAAAAAAAGATGGGTCAGCTATAGAGAAAAGTATCTAAATGCAGCACTTATGTGAAATAATTATATACATTTGCCCATGAAAAGACCAAGAATGCCCTGCTAGCAGGACAGAAAGAGGAAAAAGCGAGGAATCCCTCTCTTTTGTCTGCTTTCAAAAGGGGGAGGCAACTGGGAGTAGAGAAAATACAGAAACAAGTCAACCCCATATAGGAATTATCAATAACAAGGTCAACTGCAGATAGGGTTAGTAATCTTTCAAGTCAACCCAAAGCAGGGATAAGAAATAAACTAGTCAACCATTAGCAGGGAAGTACAATTCTCAAGCATTCTCACCATTATGAGAAAAAATTCTCATAGTGGTGAGAACTTTTTCTCATTGCGATGAGAATATTTTCTCACTACGATGAGAATGATCTCTTATCAGAATATACTGTGACGTCGTTTGGTGAGTTCTAATCAATAGGGAATCAGTTCGAAGTCTGCATAAATAGGAAGATGATCGCTGATACCTCCCTGATATTTCATTCCTTTGTAGGTGCGGAAAGGTTCTTTATCTCCATATTTCTCGTCATCTTTCAGTAAAAAGGGGAGAAGACAGACGTTTGCTCTTTCTTCACTGGTGAAAAAATGGCTCGATTGATTTAATAGAGTACCCGATACAATCAGATGGTCAAGCAATCCCCATTCACCGCGATATTTGTAAGAACCGAAGCTTTTTGACTTCGCTTTCCGGGCAAGTAGATGATATAGTTTTAGTGAGGAAGGAACAATTGTTGAAGGGTTGGTGGAGTTGAGTGTTGAGGCTGGCTTTGGGGCAGTAATGGGAGGCGCTTCGGCCTCCAGTATTTTCTGGATAGATTGATTCGTCGGGTAATCATTGAAATCCCCCATAATAATAACTTGCGGATGAGAACGAATATTTAGAATGTGATCGACTTCCGTGCGCAGAATTTGAGCTGCGTATAAACGATAGGGTTCCGATTCTTTAGCTCCACCCGAACGGCTTGGGAGATGGCAGACAAATACGTCTAATGTGTCTCCCGTCAGCAGAAGTCCGCTGACGTGTAGCAAATCTCTTGTCGGGCGGTATTGTCTCAACGGAGGAATGGAGATAGAACGGGAAGATAACAGCTTGAATAAATCCCGTTGGTAAAGCAGGGCTACGTCAATCCCTCTCAAATCAGGGGAATCGGTCATTACATAACGATAGTTAAGCTCTTTTAAAGGAGAACGGCGGGTCAGATCACGCAGCACCGTATCATTTTCCACTTCGCATAATCCGACTAGTGCAGGAGTATTCCATTTTCCAATAGCTGTGATTACTCGCGCCACATCAGCCAGCTTTTTCTTATATCTGCTATAATTCCAATGACGCAGCGCATCGGGAAGAAATTCGTGGTCGTTCTTTAAACTGTCATGGTGCGTATCAAACAGGTTTTCTATGTTCCAGCTGACAACACGGAAAGGGATTCTTTCTTCCTGACAGGGAGCTTGTTTGCTATGATAGTCTTGTGCTATGACAGAGCAAGGAGCGAAGAAACTTACGACAATTAAAAACATTGTAAAAAAGAGCATGGCAGCAGCGATTCTTTTCCGCTTGTTACCATACTCTTTTTTGTGATATTTTATCTGTCTGTTATTTTTTGGCAGGTACATGTGCCAAGATATCCAACAGATGTTTCCAGAACTTCTCTACGGTAGGAATAAGCATCCGTTCGTCGGGAGAGTGAACACCTGTAAGTGTCGGTCCGAAAGAAACCATATCCAACGTTGGATACTTATCAAGGAACAGGCCGCACTCCAATCCTGCGTGGATTGCTTTTACTTTCGCATCTACGCCGAATAAGCGTTTGTATGATTCAACTGCTACTTCGAGGATAGCCGAATGTGGATTCGGTTTCCATCCCGGATAACCTTCTCCGAAAGTAACATTGGCTCCTGCCAGTTGGAATACGGCGCGAACCGTGTTCGCCATATCGTTGCGTGCGGACAGTATAGAACTTCTCTGACTGGTTTCAATGCGGATGATATGGTTGGGCTTCATCTTGACAGATGCCAGATTGGTAGAAGTTTCCACCAGTCCGGGAATATCCTGGCTCATGGCATATACACCGTGAGGAGCTGCATACAGAGCTTTTAATAAACGGGTAGTAGTATCCTGGTCGATAGCCATTTTGCGTGGATTTTCCGATTCGAGAACCAGCTTTAAGTCGGGCTCTACAACGGACAATTCGTCTTCCATTTCGCTGGTGAAGATATTCAGTTCGGTGCGGACATCATGTTTGGCGTCTTCGGGAACAGCACAGATGGCATAAGCCTCGCGGGGAATAGCGTTGCGCAGGTTACCACCGTTGATTTCACATAGGTACAGATCGTGTCTGGCAGTCATGCGGGAAAGGAAACGGTTCAGTATTTTGTTGGCATTGCCACGTCCCAGGTGAATATCGCCACCGGAGTGACCGCCTTTCAGCCCTTTCACTTCCACCTTGAAGAAGAAATATCCGGCGGGAACTTCCACTTCCTTATAAGTAAATTCTGCAACGGAGTCGATACCTCCGGCACATCCGATAAAGATTTCCCCTTCATCTTCCGAATCGAGGTTCAGAAGGATGTCACCGCTCATAAAACCTTCTTGCAGGGCAAAAGCTCCGGTCAGTCCGGTTTCTTCGTCTACGGTAAACAGGCATTCCAGCGGACCGTGCTCAATGCTGTCGTCAGCCAGGATAGCCAGCTCGGTAGCTACACCGATACCGTTGTCGGCTCCGAGGGTAGTGCCTTTGGCTTTCAGCCATTCACCGTCAATTTCCGTTTCGATGGGATCGGTGAGGAAGTCGTGTTGAACATCGTTATTCTTTTCGCACACCATGTCGATATGCGATTGCAGAACGACGGTTTGAAGATTTTCTTTTCCCGGAGTAGCGGGCTTTTTAATCAATACATTGCCGGCTTCGTCCACCTTGGTTTCCAGATTATGTTTTGCTCCGAATGCCTTCAGGTAGGCAATCATTTTCTCTTCCTTCTTCGAAGGGCGTGGCACTTGGCAGATTTCTTCGAAATACTTGAATACGCCAGCCGGCTTTAAGTCTTTTTTTTCCATGCTGTTTCTATTTTATAATAGGAATAGAAGGGCTGTTTTCGCTTCTTCTATTGCTAAATATGGTTAATTTGATTGACTTATCTGAACTCATATCTCATTAAAGCCTATCTTTGCACTCACAAAATTAATAGAAATGGTTGAGACTATACTGATAACTTTGTTAATAGTTGCTATTTCCCTGGTATTATTAGGGGTGAAAGTATTCTTTACGAAGGGTGGGAAGTTCCCGAATGGTCACGTGAGTGGGAATAAAGCGTTGCGTCAGAAAGGAATCGGATGCGCACAGTCGCAAGATCGCGAAGCACAAAAGAAGCCGCGTTTTTCTATTAACGAGTTGGAAAAAGCCTTGAACGATAGTATGAATTAAATTTATTAAAAACAATACTTATTAATTATGAATAGAATGAACTACCTCATGAACGGTTTGGCTGCTCTTGCGTTTATCGTTTTATTTTCACAATGTGCTGGCAAAACTGACAATCAAACTACCAATGCTCCGGCTCAGGCTAATGCCGAACTGTCAGGAATGAAAATTGCCTATGTTGAAATAGATACGCTGCTTGCCAAATACAATTTCTGTATTGACTTGAATGAGGCGATGGTAAAGAAGAGCGAAAACGTTCGTATGACATTGAATCAGAAGGCTACCTCTTTGAACAAGGAAAAGCAAGATTTTCAGAAGAAAGTTGAAAACAATGCTTTCCTGTCACAAGATAGAGCGCAGCAAGAGTACAACCGTCTGGTGAAGTTGGAACAAGATTTGCAAGAGTTGAGCAACAAACTTCAGAATGGTTTGATGGAAGAGAACAACAAGAATAGCTTGCAGTTCCGCGATTCTATCAACGCTTTCCTGAAAGAATATAATAAGACTCACGGATATAGCCTGATCTTCAGCAACACTGGTTTCGATAACCTGCTTTATGCTGACAGCACTTTCAATATTACAAAAGAAATTGTTGACGGGTTGAATGCAAGATATTCACCTGTGAAGAAATAAATGATATAAAACTGTTCCGTTCTTTATAAAAGGACGGAACATTATCGAATTAAAAAAAGTGATGCCTGTTCAAGACTGAAAAGCTATGAACGGGCTTTTTTTATGACCTTTCTTTTTCTTCTTCCTGTGGAATACGGAAAGCGGTGTAAAGTTCGAGGATGGCAGCAACTGTGAGGCAGGCAATCCATTCATTGCCTCGTGTGGTAAACATAAAGGCTCCGGTCAGGATAAGTGCCAGTGCACCGAATATCTGCTGAACACGCAGGCGTTTCAATGTTTTGCTCTTTCCTTTGACGGGTGTGTTCACTTGTGCCAATGCGATACATCCGGCTCCAACAGTATATATGTAAGGAGCGTATATCCATCCGGTAATAAACACAGCTGCTCCGGTGAGAGCCATTATGGCGCCTACGGTGAAAAGGGCGGGTACTAATTGTTTCATTCTTTAATCTTCAAAAACGTAAATATCTTCGTTGGGTTTCTTCATCAGATACTTTTCACGGGCGATCTGTTCGATGGCGTCCGGATTGGTACTTATTTCGTTGAGACGTTTGGTGTTTTCTTCGTAATCTGCCCGGTACTTTTCTATCTCTTCTTTCAACTGACTGATTTCCCGTTCATATCCGAAACGACGAACCAGGCTGTTCTCGTCCAGAAAGCCAATGATAACAGCAAATGCAACGACTGTAATGAGGTACTTGCGTCTGCATATGAAACTCCAGATACTGATTAGTTTACCCATAATTTCTCCTTTTAATATCTGCAAAGATAAAACTAATAACTTAAAAACTTATCGCTTCGGCTTCAAAACTTCTCTCTTTATCCCTTATTACTTATCACTTTTTTTGTGTACATTTGCAGAATAAGCGAAATTTCAAAAACAGAGAGAATCCCGGATATGGAAAACTATATTGTTTCAGCCCGTAAATACCGTCCGTCCACGTTCGAATCGGTGGTGGGACAGCGGGCGTTGACTACTACGCTGAAAAATGCAATTGCTACCCAAAAACTGGCTCATGCTTATTTGTTTTGCGGACCGCGCGGGGTAGGAAAAACGACTTGCGCGCGTATCTTTGCCAAGACCATTAATTGTATGACGCCTACCGCTGACGGAGAGGCTTGCAATCAGTGTGAGTCATGTGTAGCTTTCAACGAACAGCGGTCATATAATATTCACGAACTCGATGCTGCTTCTAATAACTCGGTGGATGACATTCGCCAGTTGGTGGAGCAAGTGCGTATCCCACCACAGATTGGTAAGTATAAGGTATATATCATCGACGAGGTGCACATGCTCTCGGCATCTGCTTTCAATGCGTTCCTGAAAACGCTGGAAGAACCTCCCCGTCATGCGATTTTTATTCTGGCTACGACGGAGAAGCATAAGATTCTTCCTACCATTCTTTCCCGTTGTCAGATTTATGACTTTAACCGGATAAGCGTGGAAGATACGGTGAATCATCTGTCGTATGTTGCTTCGAAAGAAGGAATCACGGCAGAGCCGGAAGCGCTGAACGTGATAGCCATGAAGGCGGACGGTGGTATGCGTGATGCATTGTCTATCTTCGATCAGGTGGTTAGTTTCACCGGAGGAAATATCACCTATAAGAGTGTGATTGATAATCTGAACGTACTTGATTATGAATATTATTTCCGTCTGACGGATTGCTTCCTCGAAAACAAGGTGAGCGACGCATTGTTGCTTTTCAATGATATATTGAATAAAGGTTTTGACGGAAGTCACTTTATTACCGGATTGTCGTCTCATTTCCGTGACTTGTTGGTCGGGAAAGACCCGGTGACATTGCCTTTACTGGAAGTGGGAGCGAGCATACGCCAACGTTATCAGGAACAGGCGCAGAAATGTCCGTTACCTTTTTTGTACCGGGCTATGAAGCTGTGTAATGAGTGCGATTTGAATTACCGCATCAGCAAAAATAAGCGTTTGCTGGTAGAACTGACCTTGATACAGGTTGCACAGCTTACCACCGAGGGGGATGACGTGAGTGGTGGGCGTGGCCCTAAGAAGACTATAAAACCCGTATTCACTCAGCCTGCCGCAGCACAGCAGCCGCAGGTAGCTTCTGCCACTCAGGTTCAGCAGGCTCCAGTTCATTCGTCTCCGTCTTCAGTTACAACACAGGCTGCTAATGGCACTACTGCCCAGCATCCGCAGGCTTCTGCGGCTGTGCAACCGGGAGCACCGGCTTCTCCTGGTGCGGCTTCGTCTGCTCCGTCACAAGGAGCGGGAGTTGCTCAGACTGCCAAGGAAGAACGAAAAATTCCCGTGATGAAGATGTCCAGCTTGGGGGTATCTATCAAGAATCCGCAGCGTGACCAAGTATCGCAGAATGCGACTACAACTTATGTTCCTAAGGTGCAACAACCGGAAGAGGATTTTATGTTCAATGACCGGGATTTGAATTATTATTGGCAGGAGTATGCCGGCCAGTTGCCGAAAGAACAGGATGCTCTTGCAAAACGTATGCAGATGCTCCGTCCGGCGTTGCTTAACAACTCAACGACTTTTGAAGTGGTGGTTGATAATGAGTTTGCTGCAAAGGATTTTACAGCTTTGATTCCCGAATTGCAGGATTATCTTCGCGGCAGACTGAAGAACAGTAAAGTGATGATGACAGTGCGGGTAAGTGAGGCAACAGAAACAGTACGTCCTGTGGGACGTGTCGAGAAATTCCAGATGATGGCTCAAAAGAATCAGGCATTGATGCAACTGAAAGATGAGTTCGGGCTGGAATTATATTAATGTACTTACTTCTATCAGATTACCATCCGGATCTCTGAAATAAATACTCCGGATGGCCCCCTGCGCACCTTGACGCTGGACTATACCGACTTCTATTTCTATTCCTTTGGATTCTACTTCGGCCTTTATTTCCTCTATGTTTCCTTCTGTAAGTAAACAGATGTCCGCACTTCCGAAAGCAGGATGCTTGGCTGCAGGAAGGAACTGTGCTTTTCCTACATGAAGATTGATTTTCTGATTACCGAACTTGACGGCAAAGCGTTGGTTGCTTGTATCGGCTTCCATTCCCAGGACTTCTGTGTAGAAATGTAGGCTTTTATCTATATCGGACACCGGTATGACGATATGGTCGATATTCTTGATTTTCATATCAATGTAGGCGTTGATTCATGCGGTCTTCATATCCGTCTGAAGGTTTTCTTCCCGGCATGACAATCCACAGGATAATATATATAATCACTCCGGCGAAAGCGGTGAAGAATGTAGCCAATATATATACTATTCTCAATAAAGTAGCATCCCATCCGAAATATTCGGCTATTCCGGCACATACACCTGCAATCATTCGATTGGAAGAGCGGGTTAATTTCTTTTCATTTTCCATGATATACTATGTTCTTTTAGTGCAAATGCTACACAAATATAGAGAATATATTTGGTTTATGGGTTAAACGGAAAGATTTATGTATTATTTGTTAGCATTTTAACTTACTTAATTGGGGGTCAACAATAGACCAACAACAAGGAATATTAGGTAGGATTTAGCATGATTTGCTCTCTAAGATGTCTATTTCCTGAAAGCAGAAAACCCTCATAAGTATTTAACTTACAAGGGTTTTTGTTGGGTGGAAGACCGGACTCGAACCGGCGACATTCAGAACCACAAACTGGAAAATAAACTTCTATGATATGTGTAATTGTTAGTCTTTTTTACAGTCTCTGTAATAGTCTATAGGACAACTATAGACCAACAATGGTAGTGATACTATTTTGCTAGTGTCATGCTACCAATAGCACTTAGAGGTGCTAAACTTCTTTCTTGTGTTTCATAATTAAATCTGTTAAAGTGGTTAATGCAAATGTAGCAAATCTATTTGATTCATCAAATATCTTTTTCATTTTAATGAAGGTAGGCATACTGCTCTAATGTCATTGCACTATATGTTTGAACTGGCTTTGACTGTTAGGATAATCATAATGATGATAAGCATGATTGCTCCTATGAGTAATATGATACCAGACCATTTGTTGTTTTGTGGATTAGGCATAATGTTGGAGTTTAATAGGTTATGTTAATTGTTTATTTTCAAAACTAATAGATACTTCGTTTTATGACTTCACTATATGTGATGGCTATAAGAAGCATCTGATTAGTAGGTATATCAAGAGAGCACAGCATCCAAGAGTATAGCGAGGGTTATTCTTAACATCAATGGCTAGACATTTAAAGATAACTATACATCTTTTACTCCATGACATCTCTATCTTTACAGGCTTTTCCCATTCATTTTCAGACTGCTTATAGGTCATCTTCTTTATAGAATAGCTTTGATTATACCATACACACAGGATGATGACCAACCATCCTATCAAATTGAACCAAGGATTAATCCACTGGTCTTCCAAGTCTACTTGTCCGTGAGGTTCATATCTCATAGTTATCTTCTAATATATTGTGTAATCATCTTTATCTTTGTATTCCCATTTAATAATCTTCCATTTAAAGAGGATGAAATACCTTCCAAAGAAAGGGTACCATTGTATCCTTTGAGGCATATCTATATCATGGAGGCACACTTTTCCCATATACCAAGCCATTGGAAAAGTAAAGACTAATGCTATAAGTAATTCTGTCTTTCTAGGTATAGCATTTATGATTATGAACCAATTGAAAAGGTATATCATAAGGTACATAGCTCTATGGAGAATAAACAAGACAATAGTTGCCCATCTCCCTCTTTTATTACTTAAAAACCACTTTAAGAATAAGTGAATTCCATAGAATGTGATTAATAATAAAGCAAGTGATAGCATTTAGTAGTGTATTATATGTTCTTTAAAATCAATTACCCACTGGTTTTCCAGTAAGAAGTCAGTCCCAAGTAGACCATGTATCTGTATTCCACTTTCATCTTCAATACCTATAAAGGTATTAAGTAAAGGCTTAACACAGAACTTAGGCTTATAAACCTGACCTTCAAAAGTGAAAGGTAGAGTAATCATTTCTACCTTGTGCTTAGTTCCTTCTATTCCACTGATACAATACTCACCAATAGGCTTTACTATATCCTTGAAATATTCTACTACAGTGCTGTCTATTAGACTACAGGTACTTCCAGTGTCTAAGATGAAACTAAGGTATTTATCCTTAACTTCAACTGGGATTAGTGGAAGTCTGGTATGCTCTAGTCCATAGATAATAGAGCATCTATTTTCCATTCAGTAAGTTGTTTCTCATATTCATTAGAATGTGTTTAGTACTAATGTAGTTATTTGGATTAACAAGTGATCTCATTAGTATGTTACCAAGGTGATTCTTGATACCCTACTCTGTAGATGTCAGACTCACCAGACTTCTCTAAACAAATAAGTTTGGCTTTAGTTATGTCAATAATCTCACCAGTACCCAAATCACTATTATGGTCTAAAGGTATGTAGGTCATACCACCAGACCTCAAAGTGAACTGAATAGAGTTACCATACTCTGATGATACCACAACTGCCTGCTCAACTGCTGCAACCTCTTCCTGATTAAAGTCCCTTTCAAACTTAATAGTCCATTTAGTAGGTGTAATCTTCTGTTTTGTAGAGGGGGTAAAGGGGCTTGAATCTATTATTTCAGTCATTTCATATACATCTTTAGGGCTGTATCCCATCTTTGCAGCAATAAATCTAATATAGTCTATTGCTCGTGTACTGTGTTTTCTGTTAACTGTCATTAGATATATCAACTCATACAGATACTGATACCTGTCTTCTTCACTGGTAGGGTATATATCTTGTACACTATCAGGATCTATTTCAAGCATTTGATGAAACTTACTACTACTAATGTTGTGCTTTGCTGCTATTTCAAGAATAGTAGTTCTCTCTTTGGTGGTCATTTCTCCACTAGCGTAGACTATTGCCAGTAGGTCTCGTAGCCTGCATAGTTCAGGGTCTTTAATCCTTTTTCTGAATAAATTTAATATTCCCATAATTATTACTTTTTGTAGCCATACTACAAAAAGAAGGTGTGAGCCTAGCCTTGATGCTTATCAGAAGGTATCGCCAAACACCTATAACCACGCAAACAAGGAAAGCCCACACCTATATAGGTATGAGCATTCACTAACCTGCTTTTGATGGTTATATCTGATTGAAATTGGCGATTTCTCTGATAACATCAAGCAAGAAGCAAACACTTCTTCTTCTAATATGTCTTAGTTAAACTTCTATTTCATTAATTCTCATTTAATTAGTTCATGTTGCAAAGTTAGAACTTTTCAGCAATACTTCATCATTAGAGAGCTACTTTTAATAGGTTTAAAGCCATATCAGTACCATAGGTGTGGGCTATATCTTAACTGCATACAAAGGTAGGTTTTAACCTTACTTCTTGTATGCCCAATAAACAAATAAAGTACCTGCAATAAGTACTTCACCCCATTGCACTAATAAATATAAAGCTTCCATTCTAATAGGTTTAAAAGCCCCAATCCTATTGCAGACTGGGGCTTGAAACAACAATAAAACACATAATAAGAGGTCTTAAACTCCTAGTCCTTTATAAATAAGCTCATGATAATAGAGAATACTACAATCATGGCTAGCTCTGTTACTGCATCTTTCATAATAATTTAGTTTGTTATAACATTATTCTTATTCAGCTTTCTCTAACAGTCCTCAGAAGGATATTTTGAAGTACAGGTAACATCCGTACCCATTTCAATCAACACCTCTAAAGCCTCAACCAATATAGCATATCCTAAACAAGATGATAGTTTGTACTCACTTTCTCTATAATTAGAATTAAAAGTGAGTACACTGTGCAATCTCACTTACTCTATAAATATATACCATCAACCAAGTGAGACTAACATTATTTCCCATCATAATGGAAAGAAATGGTAGGGAGAGAGTGTTAGTAGAGAGTGATAGGTTATTGGTAGGGTTGAATATGTATGGATTTATAGTTTGCTTTCATCATAGTATGAGTAGTATTCATTCTCTGGGCTTAGGATTACATGGTCTGCTATATGAATCTCCATGAGTTCAGCTGCCTTCTTAACTCTTTCAGTTAGAGTATCATCCAAAGTGCTGGGTTTCATACTACCAGAAGGGTGATTGTGTGCCAATATTACCTGTGTTGCATTAGCCAGTAATGCAGCTTGTAATATCAGCCTTACATCTACATAAGTTGCAGATATTCCACCTTCTGAAATAGGTACTATACCCAATACTCTGTTAGACTGATTAAGTAGCACTACTTTAAAGCTTTCCCTGTAGCCTATTGTATCATCAGGGAAGTACTTAATTAGCAGTTCATAGCTATCTTGTGAGCTATTTATCTTGTATCTGGTTGATGATTTAACACAGCTTCTATAGCTTAACTGAACCTCTGCTACATTCATTATACTGTCCATAAGATGCACTAATTAATGAACCAACTATATTCATTTTCACCATATAAAGCCTTATTAAGTCCTTCTGCCAATTGGGTGGCATTAAGTGACCTATCCAAGAAGTTATCAATGTAGCTGCTCTTATTAGCTCCAGTTAGCAAGTTGTACACATTCCACATACTGATTTCTCTACTGTCCAGAAGAGTGCTAAAGTTATCATCATTATAGTATGCTTTAGCAACTAAACCTATTTGGGTGTCTGTCATTAACATCTGTGGTAACTTCTTCTTTCTATCAGTAGGTAGAAACTGATACAGCCTACTCTTTCCTAAGAACATTGCAAACTGCTTCTCTGTCATGTAGCTGTCTTTATAAGCTGACATATAGTACAGATGCTTAGCTATGTTGTACTCCTGAAATAGCCTCATCACTGAATTGAATAAGTCTGTAGTGCTCATAACCTTTAATTCTGATCTGTAACCATCTGTTGATACACACATGTTACAGCAGACCAGATTCTTGAATCCAATGAATACCTTGAACTTCTCTGCACCTTTCCTACTGTACAGGTTCTCATGGTTATAAGCTCTCACCCCTCCAATAGTCAGGTTAAGCCTGTTGCCTGATATATCCTCATAGATAGTAGGTATCTCAAAGCAGAACATCATTCTTTCAAAGTACTGGGTTCTGTCTGACTCCAGTAACTGATTCACAGGTTTATGAATGGCTTCTGGTACTCTGCCTTTAATAACATGGCTGACTCTAATAGCAGGTTCTTCAATTCTTTCATTGGGAAATACCTGATTAGCTGCGTCCCATATAGCTTCTATGAAGTTCGGATGACTGATAGTAACCTCATTATCCTTGCTAAACACTGGTACAACACATTCCGCTTTAAGGTACTGCATGGTAACCTCTTTGGTGTTAGCTTCAATGAAAGGTAATTTATGTCCTACTCTGGACTGAACAGTTTCCACCTCTAAAAGTTCTGTTGATACAGGCTCTGTTGGTACAGCTACTGTGCTTACAGGGCTTGTATTTACAGACTCTGTTATCATAGAGTTCTTAGTTGTAGTAGCTGTGTTTACAGTGCTTAGAGGTAGTGTTACTTTTAAGCTAGGCTGACTTGGTACTTGGAACATACTGTTAGTTCTTTGTACTGGGGTTAATTGTAGTGTGTGGGTTGCTTCCATATTGAATAAAACTGGGTGTGTAATTAATAATAGGTTGGTTCTTCTGCTCCAGAAGGGATGTTTTCTTTTGCATGAAGTCTGATGTAAGTTGTTGATACCACTCTGGGTATTGATGGTAAATGGCTGTAAGCTCTTCAACAGTTTTACTGCTGTTAATCTTGCTTCTTATCATCTCCAGATTAACTCCATCATTACACCAATCTAATATGATCTGTCCTGTAGTAGGTGTAATAGTGAAATCAGGTTTATTCATGAAAAGGTTAGTCCTGTCCTTAGATGCAATGGCTTGGTGCTTTATATTGATGTCAAAGACTATGGTAAACTCATAATCTATGCCATCTCTCATAACTGCTTTTAGTCCTACTTTCTCTGGTATCATCTTGCCATTCTTCTCACTTAGAACATAATCTTGCTTACACCTCATAGTGCAGATAATATGCCTTGAGGACTGTAGAATCTTCTGCATGAAAGCATTAATCCTTGGAGTGACCTTTTGCCAATTAGTGAAGCTGTTACCTTGTAAACTGGCATGATACTCTAGCAAGGTATCCCAGCACTGGGAGATACTGTCAATGATGATAACTTCCATACCTGCACTTTCACAGACTTCAATAGCCTGTATATAGGTTTCAGGAGTAAAGTTCTCACTTAGATTTAATACATTATAAGCACCTAAGTGAGCATAAAGGTCTGCTGAACCATTCTCACTATCAATGATAGCTACTTTAGACCAGTCACTGCACAGTCCATAAGCTAACAGCAATGCTGAATAGGTCTTACCTGAACCAGCACAACCTTGCAGAGCTAATTTAATCTTAGCTTGCTTCTTGGATGAAACTCTTAAATTCAACATATTAGATGGTATTTAGTTGTTAGTAATTAGTAAACAAAAAAGGTAGCTAGTCTTTAATAGACTAACTACCACTGAGGACTTTACAGACTCACCTTATAAGGTAGCCACTGTCATAGCACCACCTTCACCTTTCTGATGCAACATGTAGAACATGTCACCAGTATCAGGTGAGCATACTTGGGATATAACAGGAACTGTCACTTCACCATTAACAAACTTATCACTGACAGCACCAGTCTCACAACCATACACAAAGAAGCACTTACCTGTATGTGGATTCTGCTTTACTTCAATCTTGTTAACACCCTTTTGAGCCTTGAACTCATTAACTGTCATTGTCTCTAAGAACTTTAATCTTTCCATAATCTTGTAATTTTATTGTTGTGCAGTAGACTATTCTGCTGCTGTTGATTCAGCTACTAAGAAGGGGTAATGAGCTTAAGTGTAATAAGCCCATTATAATGTAATGAGCCCACAATTGACACAGGGGGCTATCCCACTTCTAAAGTAGGGGGTGGGTGTTTAAGTGAATTAGAGCACACTCATACCAATAGAGTAGCTGAAAAAATTAGAAGAAAATTTGAAATGATAGAAAGAGTACTTGCAGTAAGAAGAGTTATGCATTACGGATGTATTTATATAGTAATCCCCTGCTTTCTGGAATGAAGACAGGGGGTATCAGGTTAATTAATGTACATATTCATTCATCTTTAATAGTATCAAGGTAATCCTTTATCTCATCATCATCAGGTGTGTGTGATGTAACTTTATCTATCCATGTAGTATGACCTAAGTGAGGGTATAAGATAACTTTGGCATCCATATGTTCAGTCCAAGTGAGTGCCATAGGTACATCATAGGAAGACCAGATAACCTTTTTATTTATCAACAGATTCCTGTATTTAACATAGGTGTTCTTTGCTATATTCCAATGTCTATAGACTTCAATATCTGAAAGGTCTATTCTGAACTCATTGTTTGCACACATACAGTATAAGCCTATCATAAAACCCTTTTCATCAGGGGTAAGTGTTTTATCATCAAATAACTCTTTCCAGATATACCTAAAGTTTATATTGGGATTAGGTAGGTAATAGGTATTTCTCTTAACTTCTGGTTCTACTTGTACAGTTCTAACCTGAATATATTCACTGGCTCTAAGCTTAGGTACAAATGACTCTTTGATATAATAAACAGGGACTCCAGTCAACTCTGAAAGTTGTTTGTAGGTAGTGTCTGTTGTTATATAATCAACACCTTTTTGGTAATGGGCATTGATATATAGACCTGCCAATAGGTAGAGGTCTCTCTGCTTGAAGTATATACAAGCTTTAACGGGGAATATGGTATATTCTTTAATGGTTGTCATATATTAAAGATTAGAATGGTCAATATTACTACTATACTAACTACCTACTATGATAATAGTATGGTATAAAGGGCTTTAGTAATTAGTATAGAGGTGTTATTGACCACAATTTGTATAGGTTGCATTTAAGAAACCAAAGAGGTGAGAATGATATGTATCTCTTTGATTATCAGATGCAAAGGTATGAAAAATAGTTGGTTTATGCAACATCTTCAGCTAGTAATATACTCATCCTTAACATTTTAAAACATAAAATACCTTAGCATGTTATTATCTTCACAACTTATCCTGATACCATGCTCCTTTAGCTGCATTGGGTTTTCCTCTTTAATGATGTAGTTGTTCTTGGGTCTCATAGTCTGATATATCACATTCAGCAGACTTATGTACTTTCTTGGTTTTAGTACCTTGTGTAGATGATATTGGACTATAGGGGTCAATAACTCTTGTATCTCATTTGCAGAGTAGGCTCTATTCAAAGTAAAACTGCTTCTTACAGCAACTTTGAAAGGGTGCTCTTCATCTAGTGCCCAATACATGACAGCATTGTTGAGGTTCTTGAAAGCTGCATTGTTATCTGCTCTTATTTCCCATAATTGATTCAACAAGCTCTCCAAGTCAACATACTTATATAGTCTCAAGAACCTTTCATAGAATATCTTCACTTTGCTTCTGCTATGTCTTATGTACATAATCAAGGTGTTATCATTCAGTTGCTTAGTAGCTGCTAGTCCTCTGGTTTCAACAATGGCATTTTGGATGTACTTGTCTATCAGTTGCTCTTGAATGGCTTTGTTGCTTTGCTCTATATCATTCTGCTGTGATGTTGTATTGTAAGACAGTGTACTGTAGCTAATGATATTACCTAGTTTACTTAAGGCTTTCTTGATGGTTTCTGGATGTGAATAAAGCTCATCATGTAGCTCTAATCTCTCTGTGAGATAGTCAATGTTGAGGTATGCAGGAACATATTCTCCTTGTATATTCTTTCTTACAAGGTTTATTAATTCACCTCCTATACTCTTTTCTTGTGCTTTCTCCTGTATAGCCTCTGCAATGATAGAGAATAGATTATCTAAAGTGTAGTCATCTTGTGTTATGTCATTTGCTGCCTCTATAACCTTGAGGACTTTACTGGCTTTGTTTAATAGTATCTTTGGATAGGTGTCCATGCTCTTTCCAGAGTGTTGCTTAGTTATGTTGAATACTATTGTATCACTAAGTACTCCAGTGACTTTCCTGCATCTGCCATGTATCTGTATTATTCTATCAATACCTAACATAGAGTGGCTTCTTCTCGTATCTGAAACTGTAATCAGGTGATAGCTATCATCTATATCTATGCCAGTGAAGTAGCAACAAGTGGCAAAGTTGATTCTGGCAGGCAATGTGTCATTATCTCCTAGTTTAGGAGCAAAGTAATCTCCTGCTTCCTTAGTAGAAGCCTCACTGCATAGGATAGCACACTCACTTCTGGACTTCTCATCTAAGGTTGATATGATGTTCTGTATTTGAAGTATGGAGTTGTAAGCTATGAGTATTTTCTCTGTAGGGTGGGAGTGTAACTCGTCTACAACTACTTGTGTGATGTTATTAGTGTACAGTAGTCTAATGGTTCTGGCTGTATTGCATAACCATGGTACGGAGAACTTACATTCAGTTTTCAGTAGTGGATTGCTAAACTCTTTCATAGTAGCAGTTACCATACATCTGTTCTTAGGTGGAAACATGAAATAGTAGTCAATTACATCTTCTAGTTGAGGTCTGAAACTGTTGTCAGACTGGAGTACATCTATCTCATCAACCATCAAGAAGTAGTTTTTTAATTCTTCTGGAGAGATATACTTAAGTACTCTTCTTAAACTGTCTGCTACCACTAAGAGTTTCTTATAGCCATCTCTACTTAAGTACTCTTGAATCATATTGTCTGTGGTTCTTTCTCTTTCACCTTTAATCTCACTACCTACGTAAAGTGTATTAAGGTGTTTATTGCACTTAGCTGATGCAAGTGCTTTAGTAGGCAGAACTATAATAGAGTTTCTTTTTGAATTTATTTCAAGAGTAGTAGCTCCAATTCCAGTTACCTTCTTGTCTATTAACCCGTGGGGTGTCTTGGATAAATAGTCAGACAGGAGGTATCTCTATACAAGCAAAGTTACTACAAAAAAGTGAAATGCGGAAGAATATGGTAATGGATTTGATTTACAGGGGTTTCATTTACGCTGCCAATTATTCCGAGAGCCATTACAATCCACGCCGAAGCCAAATCAAGACGGAGCTACGTTACTTGTTCGTAACCACGCCCAATAGGTGACGAAATGGACACGAATAACGAAACAAGGCTTAAAGGATTAGTGAGTTACTGACAACTCACGCAAAAAATCCGGTAACGAAAAAAGATTGCGCCGTTCTTCCGCGATTTGCGTATCAGAGGAGGGTTCTTCACCAACTAATTTTGAACAAAAAAAATTAAGGACGATGAAGAGTACATTTTCAGTTATTTACTACCTCAAACGTCAGGTAGTGAAAAAAGACGGGACGGTTCCCGTCATGGGACGCATCACGGTGGACGGCAGCCAGACGCAATTCAGTTGCAAACTGACCATCGATCCCAAGTTGTGGGACACCAAAGGGGGACGTGTCACGGGCAGAAGCACGGCGGCACTCGAAACGAACCGCATGCTTGACAAGATGCGGGTGCGCATCAACAAGCACTATCAGGAAATCATGGAGCGTGACAACTTCGTCACGGCAGAGAAGGTGAAGAACGCCTTTCTCGGACTGGAACACCGCTATCACACGCTGATGCAGGTGTTCCAGCAACACAACGAGGACTATGCCAAGCAGGTGGAAGCAGGCATGAAAGCCAAAGGCACACTCTTGAAGTACAAGACCGTTTACAAGCACCTGCAAGAGTTTCTCAACATCCGTTACCACGTGAAGGACATCGCGTTGAAAGAGCTTACCCCCGCTTTCATTTCCGACTTCGAGATGTTTCTGCGCACGGACAAACACTGCTGCACCAATACCGTGTGGCTGTATGTATGCCCACTTCGGACGATGGTGTTCATCGCCATCAACAACGAATGGCTCACACGCGACCCGTTCAGGGAGTATGAAATCAAGAAGGAGGAAACGACACGCAGTTTCCTGACCAAAGACGAAATCCGCCTGCTGATGGAAGGTAAACTGAAGAACGCCAAACAGGAACTATACCGCGACCTCTACCTGTTCTGCGCCTTCACGGGCTTGTCATTCGCCGATATGCGCAATTTGACGGAAGAGAACATCCGCACCTACTTCGATGAACACGAGTGGATAAACATCAACCGCCAGAAGACGGGCGTGGTGTCTAACATCCGCCTGCTTGACATTGCGAAACAAATCATCGACAAATACCGCGGGCTGTGCGAAAACGGCAGGATTTTCCCTGTTCCCCACTACAACACGTGCCTCGCCGGAATCCGTGCCGTCGCCAAGCGTTGCGGCATCACCAAGCACATCACGTGGCATCAGAGCCGCCATACGGCAGCCACGACGGTGTTCCTCTCCAACGGTGTACCCATCGAAACAGTCAGTTCCATGCTGGGACACAAGAGTATAAAGACAACGCAGATATACGCGAAGATAACCAAAGAGAAGCTCAACCAAGACATGGAGAACCTTGCCGCAAGATTGAACCAAATCGAGGAATTTGCAGGATGTACCATCTAAAACAGAGACGCCATGAAACGTGACATAATCATTATAGAGGACAAGACGGTCAGCGTAACCGGTAACGAGGTATGGATGACCGCCGGGGAAATCGCCGAAGAGTTCCATGCCACCGTCCCGGCAGTGAACGCCACCATCAAAGCCGTCCGCAAGTCGGACGTGCTGAACGACTACGAGGTATGCCGCTACATACAGCTTGAAAACGGCCTGTACGCGGATGTTTACTCGCTTGAAATCATCATTCCAGTAGCCTTCCGGCTGAACACATACTATACACACGTGTTCCGCATGTGGCTGGTGGAGAAGGCACTCTCAAAGGAAAAGAGGCAGGCATACGTGATGTTCATACAGAACGGGAAAACCGGATATTGCTGAACACGCATACAGACAACGAAAAAGGAAACGGACAACGCCATCGGGTGCTGTCCGTTTCCTTTTTTTTTTCATGCAACCGCCTTATTCCAGCGGCTTGAGGTAATTCGCCTCCAACAGTTCACGCAGTCCCGATTCGGGATAAAGCACCTTACCTGCCAGAAGGATAAAGGGCAGCATCCTGTTGTTGCGATACTCCTGCAAGGTGCGGCGGCTTACCCGGAGCATTTCCGCCACCTCCTTGTCCGTCAGGTAATGTTCCCCGTCCAGTGGCGGACGGTAACTTTCCAAAAATGCGGAGAGCCATTTGGAGCCTTTGAGCATATTCTGTATCGCGGTGGCAACCTGCTCGTCCTCCATTGAGAAAACCTCGTTGTTCTCGTTCATCATAACATCGGATTAAGTGGTTAATAAAAACAGAGTCATTTTCCATCGGGATAGATCGTGCCGATAAGCGGAATAAGCCGCCTGACCTCCTCCGGCCTGTAATAGAATCTGCGGTTCATCTGCGAGTAGCCGATAAGCCGCCTGTCACGCAATGACTGCAACGTGCGCGGGCTGATTCTCAACTGCCCGCAGACCTCCTCGCCCGTGAGCCACCTTTCCAGCCGCCCGCCGTCGCTTTTGCGCCTTAGGGCGGCGACTTTCTCCGAGAGGGCGTTGAATGACGCCAGCATCATCTCGAAGGTCTTTTTCTCGATAGATACGATTTCCATATACCAAAACATTTAATGATTTACCGCAAAGGTAACGCAGCCGCCTTGAATGCGTGCCGTTTTCCGCTATATGGCAGTTTGTTGCGCCGGTTGTCCGGGTTACGGAGTCACTTTCAAAGAAAATCTTACGTGAGTCACGTAGTGAGTTGTTAAAGCTCCTTTTGTTTATTGCCGAATTTTGCCGCAGAGAAACAAAAGAAAGGACAAAATATGAAAGTGATAACGATTGAAAGTTCCGCCTTCACCGCCCTGACGGAACAGATAGCCGAGATAGCGGTCTATGTGCGTGCCGTTTCCGGTGAGAGGAAGGGAGAGTTTTCCGACATGCTGCTCACCACCCGCGAGGCGGCGCACCTGCTGAACGTGAGTACCCGTACCCTCCAACGTATGCGCAGCGAACAGCGCATCGCCTATGTCGTGCTGCGCGGCAAATGCCGCTACCGCCGGTCGGAAATAGACCGCCTGCTCGCAGACTGCACCGTGGCAGAAGATGCAGCGACACTGACGGAACTGAAACGCAACCACACGCTGCGCACGGGCGGCGGCAAACCCAAAGGAAGGAGGACATAAGATATGGAACTGCTTACACGAAACAATTTTGAGGACTGGATGCAGAAGCTGATGGAACGGCTCGACCGTCAGGACGAGCTGCTGCTCTCCCTGCGACCGTCCGGCAAAGCCCCGAACCCGATGGAAAGTATCAGGATGTTCGACAACCAAGACCTCTGCATGCTGCTCCAGATAAGCAAGCGTACCCTGCAGCGCTACCGCAGCATCGGTGCATTGCCGTACAAGACGCTCGGCAAAAAGACCTATTACAGCGAGGAGGACGTACTGACATTCCTCTCCGAACACGTAAAGAATTTCCGCAAGGAAGATATAGCCTTCTACAAGGCGCGTATCCATAATTTCTTTAATAAATAACCCATTAAAACATTTTTCAAATGGCAAAGAAAACAACAGAAAAAGACGTGCTGATAGTCCGCGACGAGAAGACGGGCGAGATTAGCGTGGTAGCCGGGCTTAACGCCGACGGCTCACCCAAGCGTACCCCCGCAAAGGCGGAGAACGCGCAGAGTTTCCTGCAATTCGACAGGCACGGGGACGTGCTGGACAACTTCTTCAAGAACTTCTTCCGGCAGTGCAAGGAGCCCAGCCGCTTCGGTTTCTACCGTGTCGCGGCGGACCAAGCCGACAAGCTGCTGGAAGTTATCAAGGACTTGCTGAAAGACCCCGAGGGCAACAAGGAGATGCTTGCGCCCCACAAGGTGGACACCTCCGGCTACGAAAAGAAAGTACAGGAGGAGCAGTCCGCCGAAAAGCAGGAACAACCGGAACAGAAACAAGATGACGAACCTAAAAAACAGGAAGAAATGGAACAGAAAAACGAACAGAATCAGGAAAACCCGCAGCAGGCGCAGAGCAACCGGGGCTACCAACCCATCGACGAGAGCAAGATCAACTGGAAGGAGTTGGAGGAGAAATGGGGCGTGAAGCGCGACGACCTTGAAAAGTCGGGCGACCTTGACCGGATGCTCAACTACGGCAAGTCCGACTTGGTGAGGGTGGCGCCCAATTTCGGCGGAGAGGCTTTCGAGCTGGATGCCCGCCTCTCCTTCAAGAAGGACGGCGAGGGCAACGTCAGCCTTGTGCCGCACTTCATCCGCAAGGAGCAGAAACTCGACGAGTACAAGGAACACAAGTTCTCCGACGACGACCGGAAGAACCTGCGCGAAACGGGCAACCTCGGCAGGGTTGTGGACCTCGTGGACAGGGAAACGGGCGAGATCATCCCCTCGTTCGTCAGCATCGACCGCAAGACGAACGAAATCACGGATGTCCCGGCAAACAAGGTGCGCATACCGGAGCGCATCGGCAAGACGGAAATCACCAAGCAGGAGCAGGACATGCTGCGTGCCGGGCTGCCTGTGCGCGACAAACTCATCGAGCGCAAGGACGGCAGGAAGTTCGTCACCACCCTGCAAGTGAACGTGGAGCAGCGCGGCGTGGAGTTCGTGCCGGGAACCGGCAGGTCGCCACGTGCCGCACAAGCACAGGAAGCCAAGAACAACCCCACACAGGGACAGGCGCAGGGTACGGAAAACACAGCCAACACGAACAAGGAGCAACGCCGCAACACGTGGACGAACGCCGACGGCAGCATCCGCCCCATCAGCAAATGGAGCGGCGTGGACTTCACCGAGCAGCAGAAAGCCGACTACGTGGCTGGCAAAGCCGTGAAACTGGAGAACGTGACCGACAAGCAGGGCTTCCACGCCACGATGTACATCAGGTTCAACCCGGAGAAGGGACGCCCGTACCGCTACGACACCAACCCCGATAACGCGCAGAAGGTCGCGCCTTCCAACGAGAGCCGCACGCAGGTGGCGGTGAACAGCGAGGGCAAGACCAACGAGGCTACCAAGAACCTGAAGGAGCCGTTGCGGAAGGGACAGACCGCCCCGAAGGACACCGCACAGCAACAGCAGCAGGAGAAGCCGCAAAAGAAAAACAATAAGGGCATGAAGATGTAATCCGGTGTCCGCCACTAAATCCGAAGTAACATTTGTAAAATTCAAAACGACAGAAAAATATGAAGACAATCATTGCAGAAAAGCCGTCTGTGGCACGTGAGATCGCCCGTATCGTGGGCGCGACAAAGAGAGAGGAAGGATATTTCGAGGGAGGCGGCTACGCCGTGACATGGGCGTTCGGACACCTCGTGCAGCTTGCCATGCCCGACGGTTACGGCATACGCGGCTTTGTCCGTGACAACCTGCCCGTCATACCCGACACCTTCACGCTCGTCTCCCGTCAGGTAAAGACGGAGAAGGGCTACAAGCCTGACAGCAGCGTGGTGGCGCAGATCAAAACCGTCGCCCGGCTATTCAAGGAAAGCGAACAGATCATCGTGGCGACCGATGCCGGACGCGAGGGTGAGCTTATCTTCCGCTACCTCTATCATTATACCGGATGCACCACCCCGTTCGTCCGCCTCTGGATAAGCTCGCTTACCGACAAGGCTATCCGCGAGGGACTGCGCAACCTCGAAGCGGGCGACAAATACGACAACCTCTATCTTGCCGCCAAAGCACGGAGCGAATCAGACTGGCTCGTGGGCATCAACGGCACGCAGGCACTTTCCATCGCCGCCGGACACGGCACTTACTCCGTCGGGCGGGTGCAGACACCCACGTTGGCGATGGTGTGCGCACGCTATTGGGAGAACCGCCGCTTTACCCCCGAAGCCTTCTGGCAGCTCCATATCGCAACGGACGGCTGCGATGAAGGAACGGTGAAGTTTTCCTCTTCCGAAAAATGGAAAGAGAAAGAGTCCGCGACGGAACTGTATAATAAGGTGAAGTCGGCAGGCACAGCCACCGTCACGAAAGCCGAACGCAAGGAGAAGACGGAGGAAACACCGCTCCTGTACGACCTGACCACGCTCCAGAAGGAAGCCAACGCCAAGCATGGCTTCACGGCGGAACAGACGCTTGAAATCGCGCAGAAGCTCTACGAGAAGAAGCTCATCACCTATCCGCGAACCGGAAGCCGCTACATTCCCGAAGACGTGTTCGCGGAAATCCCCAAGCTGCTTGCCTTCATCGGCAGCCTGCCCGAATGGAAGGGCAAGTTGCAGCCGAAAGCCGTGCCGACACGCCGCAGCCTGGACGGCGGCAAGGTGACAGACCACCATGCCCTGCTCGTCACGGGCGAGAAGCCGCTGTTCCTCTCCAAAGAGGACAGCACCGTCTATCACATGATAGCCGGGCGCATGCTTGAGGCTTTCTCCGAAAAATGCGTCAAGGACACTGCCACCGTCACGGCAGAGTGTGCCGGAGTGGAGTTCGTGGCAAAAGGCAGCATCATCAGGCAAGCCGGATGGCGTGCCGTCTATGGCAAGGAGAATGGAGAAGAGAACAACAGCCAAGAGGAAACCGCCGCCATTCCCTGTTGGCAGGAAGGCGACACGCTGGCACTGAAAGCCGCCTCCATCACGGAGGGAAAGACCAAACCCAAGCCGCTGCATACCGAAGCCACCCTGCTGTCCGCGATGGAAACGGCTGGCAAGGAGATAGAGGACGACGCATTGCGGCAGGCTATGAAGGATTGCGGCATCGGCACGCCCGCCACCCGTGCGTCCATCATCGAAACGCTTTTCAAGCGCGGCTATATGGAACGCTGCAAGAAGTCGCTTGTCCCCACCGAAAAAGGGCTTGCCCTCTACTCGGTCGTGAAGGCGATGCGTATTGCCGATGTCGCCATGACGGGCGAATGGGAAAAGGAATTGGCACGCATCGAGCGTGGGGAACTGCCCGCCGATGACTTCCGCAGGAAGATTGAGGCATATACACGGGAAATTACCTCCGAACTGCTGTCGTGCGACAAGCTGTTCGCCCGCAGGGATTCCGGCTGCAAGTGTCCCAAGTGCGGAGCGGGGACGATGCAGTTTTACGGCAAGGTCGTCCGCTGCGACAACGCGGAGTGCGGTCTGCCCGTGTTCCGCCTGAAAGCAAACCGCACCCTCTCTGATGATGAAATCAAAAACCTGCTCACCGACGGACACACGAAACTGCTCAAAGGATTCAAGAGCAAGCAGGGCAAGAGTTTTGATGCCGTAGTCGCCTTTGACGGGGACTATAACACGGTTTTCGTGTTCCCAGAAAGGAAAAGTAAAGCGACCTCTGCGAAAAGAAGAAAATAAATGTTTAACTTTGCCACTGGTTCAGAGTAATGAATTGTTCTTCGATACCGGATTACACTCATACTTTGGATTTAGTGGTGGCACTCGGAGGGATACCGGGTGCCTTTTTCTTCTCGTTTTCCAACGATTATCCCTATCATCATTATCAATCCACTAAATTCCAAAGAAATGAACAACAAGAAGAAAAACGAGGGTCGGACCGACTTTTCCTATTACGGTCTGTACCTGCTGGACTACCTCACCACGAACAAGTTCGAACAGGCAGCCGATGAAGCCTTCATCCGAGAAAGAACCGACCGTGCCGCCGAAGCGTATGAACAGGCAAGGCTCGAAGGCTATCCTGCCGACGGGGCGCAGGAACTGGCGATGAAGGTGCTGACGGAGGGCCTTCGCTACTCCAAGCACGCCATCCTGCGCGAAGTCGTGGAGAACGAATTTGCGGGTGAAGTACCGGGAGAAAAATGTGAAGCCTTTACCCAGAAGCTGCTACCGCTTGTCGGAAACGTATTCTCCATCTATGACCTCTCGGACGACAATTTCGCCCTGTCGCCCGAATATGACCTGCTCTACACGGAGCTGACGGGAGCCGTCATCCTCTATATCGAAGAGTATGGCGTTTAACCGCAAACAGAGGCTGCGGGACAACATCGAGGCGATACGGACGGCATTCCTCCTTGACAGGGAACAGCGCACACCCACCGCACGCGAACGGCTCTTGTTAGAACGTTATTGCGGTTTCGGGGGACTGAAGAACATACTCAACCCTGCAAGGGAACTGACGGATGCCGTCCACTGGGCGAAGTCCGACCTCGAACTGTTTGCCCCTACCGTGGAACTGCACAGGTTGCTGCGAGAGAACACAAAAGACGAGACGGAGTACAAACGGAATATGGATGCCATGAAGCAGTCCGTGCTGACCGCCTTCTATACCCCGCCGGAGATAACCGGGACCATCGCGGACGTGCTGCATGAACACGGCATCCGTCCCGACCGGGTGCTGGAGCCGTCGGCAGGTGTCGGTGCATTCGTGGACGCCGTGCTGGAGAACAGACCGGACGCGGACATCATGGCTTTTGAGAAAGACCTGATGACGGGCAAGATACTGAAGCACCTGCATCCCGGACAGAAAGTAAGGGTACAGGGCTTCGAGAAGATAGAAAAGCCGTTCATGAACCATTTTGATTTGGCTGTCTCCAATATACCGTTTGGCGATGTGGCGGTGTTCGACCCGGATTTTTCGGGCAGCAAGGATCCTGCAAGGCTCTCGGCGGCACGGACGATACACAATTACTTTTTCCTGAAAAGCCTTGACGCGGTGCGTGAAGGCGGAATCGTGGCGTTCATCACCTCGCAGGGGGTACTGGATGCCCCGACCAACGCGCCCATACGCGAGTATATGATGAACCATGCCAATCTGGTGGGCGTAGCCCGCCTGCCGAACAACCTCTTTACGGATAACGCGGGAACGGAGGTGGGCAGCGACCTGATTATCCTGCAAAAGAACAGCGGAAAGAACGGTGAACTGTATTACAACGAAAAACTCTTCGTGCAGACCGAACAGACCCCTATCGGCACTTCCGTAAATGGGTATGTATGGAGCATCGGCTCGCTTTCACACACGGATTTGATCAGAAGTACCGACCCGTACGGGAAACCAGCCTATAAACTCCTGCACTGTGGGGACATCGCACAACTGGCGGAAGACTTGCGGGAGCATCTGAAAATAGAACTGCAACAACTTGACAGGAAACTGTATGAGAGACACAGGCTGCATCCGACAAAGGAGGGAAGCACGGCTGCGGAAGTGCAACCTGCTCCGAAAACAGAAAAGGTATCACCTTCTGTAATAGCCCCCGTTTCTGTAATTGAGCCTGTCAAGGGAGTGGAGAAGCCGCAGGCACAGCCCATAGAGGAAAAGCCGGAGATTGAGCCGCGCCAACCCAATCATTCGTCAGCCGTGCAGCTTACCCTGCTCGACCTTTGGGGTATGCCCATAGAGGAACCGGTAAAAAAGAAAAAGGCAGCGAAAAAGGAAAGCAAGCCGAAGCCTATGCCGTCCACGCCTAAACCGCAAGTCAAAGTTACTCCACCCGTTGAAGCCGCCAAGCCGGTAAACGGTAATAAGGAAGAAAAGCCGGAAAATGCCGAAAAGCCAAACGACCCGGACGACATTTACGCCACTCTGGATTGGGAAACCAATCCTCCCATCAACGGCTTCTATGAGACAATGATGAGCCTGACAGCGGAACGGCGCAAGGCCCTACGGCTTGAGGCAGAACGGCACAGGCAGGAACAACTGAAAAAGATGGGTATCAAAGACACGTTGAACCCTGCTTTTGCGCCTTCTTCGGACAATATGGATAAAAAGCCGGAACAAACGGAAGAAATAAAGCAACCTGAAACACTGGCAGAAGTTGTGCCTACTTCCGAAACGGTTGCCACTTCCCTGTTCCCGGAACTTGAAACGGAAAAGCCGAAGGAGGAAGTCATGGACCTTTCTCCCCGTCCGTTCAACGGCCTGCTGGAGCCACACCACCGTGACGGCTCGATGGTGCTGGATGCTTCACGCAATCTCGGTTACCTGAAAGACCTCACGCCTTACGGTGCGACCTTCCAACCGCTCGACCTCCGTGGCTATCAAAAAGAGAAAGCGATGCTGTATATATCGCTCCGTGACGCTTACGAACGTCTGTATAGCCACGAGACGGAGAACCATACGGAACACAAACCGCAGCGCGGGTATCTCAACACCTACTACGATGAGTTTGTCATGCGTTACGGTAACCTCAACGCCAGACAGAACGTGAAACTGGTGATGATGGATGCCGGAGGGCGCGACATCCTTTCGCTGGAACGTGCGGAGGACGGCAAGTTTGTCAAGGCGGACATCTTCGACCGTCCCGTTTCCTTCTCGGTGGAGAGCCGTGTCAATGCAGGCTCTCCCGAAGAAGCCTTGTCCGCATCGCTCAACAAGTTCGGCACGGTCAATCTCGGCTATATGCGGGAGATAACCGACACCACGGAAGAGGAACTGCTTGGTGCCCTCAAGGGGCGCATCTTCTACAACCCGCTCGTAACCGGTTACGAAATCAAAGACCGCTTCATCGCGGGGAACGTGATAGAGAAGGCGGAACGCATAGAGGGCTGGATGGAGGACAATCCCGAAAGTGAGCGGATGCCGGAGGTGAAACAGGCGTGGGAGGCATTGAAGGAGGCCGAACCGCAGCGCATCGCCTTTGAAGACCTCGACTTCAATTTCGGGGAACGCTGGATTCCCACGGGTGTGTATGCCGCCTACATGAGCCACCTTTTCGACACGGACGTGAAAATAGCCTACTCCGCAAGCATGGACGAGTTTTCCGTGGCGTGCGGCTACCGCACCATGAAGATCACGGACGAGTTTTTAGTAAAGGGCTATTACCGGAACTATGACGGTATGCACCTGTTGAAGCACGCCCTGCACAACACCTGCCCCGACATGATGAAAAGTATCGGCAAGGACGAGAACGGCAACGACATCAAGGTACGCGACAGCGAGGGCATACAGCTCGCCAACGCGAAGATAGACGAAATCCGTAACGGGTTCTCCGAATGGTTGGAAGAACAGTCGCCGCAGTTCAAGGAACGGCTCACGACGATGTATAACCGCAAGTTCAACTGTTTCGTGCGCCCGAAGTATGACGGCTCGCACCAGACTTTTCCCGACCTCAACCTGAAAGGGCTGGCAAGCCGGGGAATCAAGAGCGTTTACCCGTCGCAGAAGGATTGCGTCTGGATGCTGAAACAGAACGGCGGCGGGATCTGCGACCACGAGGTGGGAACCGGCAAGACGCTGATAATGTGCATAGCGGCACATGAGATGAAGCGTCTGAACTTGGCGCACAAGCCGATGATTATCGGGCTGAAAGCGAATGTGGCGGAGATTGCCGCCACCTATCAGGCGGCCTATCCTAACGCCCGCATCCTCTACGCTTCTGAAAAGGACTTTTCGACCGCCAACCGTGTGCGTTTCTTCAACAACATCAAGAACAACGACTATGATTGCGTCATCATGTCGCACGACCAGTTCGGGAAGATACCGCAGTCGCCGGAGTTGCAGCAGCGCATCCTGCAGGCGGAGCTTGACACGGTGGAGGAAAATCTCGAAGTCTTGCGACAGCAGGGCAAGAACGTGTCGCGGGCGATGCTGAAAGGGCTGGAGAAGCGCAAGCACAACCTTGTGGCGAAGCTGGAGAAGGTGGAACACGCCATCAAGTCCCGCACGGATGATGTGGTGGACTTCAAGCAGATGGGCATCGACCACATCTTCATTGACGAGAGTCACCAGTTCAAGAACTTGACTTTCAACACCCGTCATGACCGTGTGGCGGGATTGGGAAACTCGGAAGGAAGCCAGAAGGCCCTGAATATGCTCTTTGCCATCCGTACCATACAGGAACGCACGGGCAAGGACTTGGGGGCTACGTTCCTTTCGGGCACGACCATTTCCAACAGTCTGACGGAACTGTACCTGCTCTTCAAATACCTGCGCCCCAACGAACTGGAACGGCAGGACATCCGCTGTTTCGATGCTTGGGCTGCCATCTTCGCCAAAAAGACGACCGATTTTGAGTTCAACGTAACGAACAATATCGTTCAGAAGGAGCGTTTTCGCTATTTCATCAAGGTGCCGGAGCTTGCCGCCTTCTACAACGAGATTACCGACTACCGCACGGCGGAGGATGTAGGTGTGGACAGACCAAACAAGAATGAGATACTGCACCACATACCGCCCACACCGGAGCAGGAGGACTTCATACAGAAGCTGATGCAGTTTGCCAAAACCGGCGATGCCACTCTGCTTGGCAGGTTACCCCTGTCGGAAACGGAGGAAAAGGCGAAGATGCTCATCGCCACCGACTACGCGAGAAAGATGGCTCTTGATATGCGCATGATAGACCCGAACTACGAGGACCATCCCGACAACAAGGCAAGCCATTGTGCCAAGATGATTGCAGAGTATTACCACAAGTACGAGACGCACAAGGGTACGCAGTTCGTGTTCTCCGACTTGGGGACATACCAGCCGGGGGAAGGATGGAACGTGTACAGCGAGATAAAACGCAAGTTGGTGGAGGATTACGGCATACCGGCAAGTGAGGTGCGCTTCATTCAGGAGTGTAAGACGGATAAGGCTCGTAAGGCGGTGATAGATGCCATGAACGCAGGGACAGTGCGAGTGCTGTTCGGCTCCACAAGTATGCTCGGAACGGGCGTGAATGCGCAGAAAAGATGCGTCGCCATCCATCACCTTGATACACCGTGGCGACCGTCCGACCTGCAACAGCGTGACGGACGGGGTGTTAGAGCCGGGAACGAGATTGCCAAGCATTTTGCCGAGAACAACGTGGATATCATCATCTACGCGGTGGAAAAGTCGCTGGACAGCTACAAGTTCAATCTGCTGCACTGCAAGCAGACGTTCATATCGCAGCTCAAAAGTGGAGCGATGGGCGCACGTACCATCGACGAGGGAGCAATGGACGAAAAATCGGGTATGAACTTCTCGGAGTATATGGCGTTGCTCTCCGGCAATACCGACCTTTTGGATAAGGCGAAATTAGAGAAGCGTATCGCCTCGCTCGAAGGGGAACGCAAGTCGTTCAACAAGGGCAAGCGCGATTCGGAGTTCAAGCTGGAATCCAAGACGGGAGAACTGCGCAACAACACGGCTTTCATCGAAGCCATGACGGAAGACTGGAACCGTTTTCTTTCCGTTGTGCAGACTGATAAGGAAGGCAGCCGCCTTAATCTTGTCAAGGTGGACGGCGTGGATTCAACGGATGAGAAGGTCATCGGTAAGCGTTTGCAGGAAATCGCCAAGAACGCCACGACTGGTGGACTGTACAAGGCTGTCGGGGAACTTTACGGCTTTCCGATAAAGGTGGTCAGCGAGAGGACACTCAAAGAAGGTCTGGAGTTCACTGACAACCGCTTCGTGGTGGAGGGTAACTACAAGTACACCTACAACAACGGGCATCTGGCGATGGCAGACCCGATTGCTGCCGCACGAAACTTTCTGAACGCATTGGAGAGGATTCCGACCATCATCGACCAGTACAAGTCTAAGAACGAAGTGCTGGAAAAGGAGATTCCGCAGTTGCAGGAGATAGCGGGCAAGGTGTGGAAGAAGGAGGACGAGCTGAAACAGCTGAAGTCCGAACTCGCCGCACTGGACCGCAAGATACAGCTTGAGCTGGCTCCGGCTCAGGAAAACACAGAAGAGAACCGGCAAGGCAACGAGAAAAAACAGACGGAACAACAGCCGGAAAGCCCGCACGTGGACTTTGTACGCAGTCATTTAATTATAGGGAGACCCGGTTTATCGGAATCCAAAGGTGTAAAACTTTAATATCGAAGTCTTGACAGAAAAAGCCAGTGGTTGAATTTTTCACCACTGGCTTTAATTCTAATAATTTTTCAATCTAATATGACCGAATCTATAACGTTAAATCATAGATTATGTGTCTATTTGTGAAGAAAAAGACGTAACTTTGTATCAAAATCAAATAAGCATAACAATGGAGCCATCTATATACAGTTTTTCACTTTATACCGCACTGCCATTGATGTTATTCTTCGGCTTTTATTTTTTGTTTGCAAAGACTCCTGAAAAGAAAATTTTCAAGAATTATCTCCGCTCCCGACAGATTATGGGTATAGCTATGCTGCTGCTTTCGGCAAATTATTCGGTACATTTCTTCTTTGGTATCCGATTCAAAAATGCGGATTCTGCCATATTGATGAACATGTCCACATACTTCCTGTGCTATTCTCTGTTCAGTTCGGCATTGATAATGTTGCTTGATCGTTTTTACATTACCAAACGGCGTGTGTGGACACATATCATTTTATGGATTATATTTTCAACTCTTTCCGGAGTTGTGTTGTTCCTGTTGCCAAGCGGAATCATGCAAAAATTCTCTTTATTTGCTTTAGCTGTATGGTTAGTCGTTTTTGGAGTCGTTTTAGCTCGCAGAGTCATAATTGCATACCGTAGAGCCATTCGGATTTTCAATGAAACTCAGGCGGATGATATAGGTACATATATCGAATGGCTTTCCATATTCACTTATTGGGCTGTTATCTTCGGTGTCGGATGCGGATTGCTGACATTTCTGCCAGACAAATATGTTTTTATCTGGATTTTGTCGTCAATACCGTTCTACAGCTATCTTTTCTACAGCTATCAGAACTACCTGCTGTTCTATGAACAGGTGGAAAATGCTTTTGAGCAAGATATACAGTCTGAAGAAGAACTTCTGACAGATACAGAAACAGAACCTAAAATAGTTTCTGAGAAAGAAGTTCCAGTGTCCTATACAGAAATTATAGAGAAAGTGGCCAACTGGATAAAGACAGACGGCTATGTCCAGCAGGGACTTACCATAAAAGAACTGTCCGAAATACTTCATACGAACCGTACCTATCTTTCCGCTTATATCAAGACTACGTATAAAATGACATTCCGCGAATGGATAACCAGTCTCCGGTTGGAGTATGCGAAAAACATACTGAAGGAGCATCCGGAGATCAATATACAGAAGCTGGCTGAGTCTTCCGGTTTTCTTTCCCGCAGTAACTTTATCAAATTATTTACCGAGAAGGAAGGATGTACGCCTGCCAAGTGGAAAAAAGCAAATCTGAAGTGATTTGCGTGGTAAAAATCCGATGAAAAAGCTCTCAGAAACCCATTTTCCAAAAGTGCTCATACTACAAAAAGTGCTAATTCGACAACTCAAAAAGTGCCGATTTGACAAAATAAGTGCTCAGACGACAATGTGAAAAGTGCTCAAACGACAATTTTTATAAAACGCTGTGTTTTAGCAAAAAAAGTTTTTGTAATATTTTGGGCGCTGAATGGCATTTATTACCTTTGGAGATGACAAAGATAATGAATTCAAGTTTATATGAGCAGAAAAATCACTTTTCTTACCCTGTTTCTGTGGCTGATGACGCTAACTTTTCCTGTCATTGCGCAGCAGAAAGCAGACACGACCTACACCTTCCGGTTCGTTACGCAGAAGGACATGTTCTACGTGCCTTGGAATGGCAATGACACGGAACTTGCCCGCCTGTTGGAATGTATCGAAAACAACAAAGCAACAATTCTTGACGGCAAACTGCCGCTATTGGTTGACGGATATTGCAATTCGCAGAGCAGTGAAGTCAAGAACCTTGCAACAGCGAAGATTCGTGCCAACCGTGTGAAATCAGAACTGATTACACGAGCGAAAATCAAGGAAGAAAACTTCATTACCCGCAATCATGTGACAGAGGGTGATTTTGTCACCGTGCGCCTGACGGTACCGGTAAAGGAAACAGCCGTGACGGATGCGGAAGCAGAAGCACGACGCAAGGCGGAAGAAGCCCGACTTGCCGCTGAAAAGGCAGAAGCCGAGAAAACCGCTCAACAAAATACACTTGCCGACACGCTGTCGGAAACCAAAATCACAACTGATTATCATCTCTCCCTGCGTGCCAACCTGCTGCGCTGGGCTACCTTGACACCAGATTTAGGACTTGAATGGCGCATCTGTCCATCGTGGGGCATTGCCGTAAACGGCTCGTGGACTTCTTGGAGCTGGAGTGACAAAGACCGCCGCTATGCACTCTGGGAAGTGGCTCCGGAAGTACGTTACTATATGGGTGAGAAGAAAGCCTGGCATCTGGGCGCGATGTTCAAGGCTGGACAGTTCAACTACAAGCTTTCCGAAACAGGCAAGCAGGGCGACCTGATGGGTGGCGGCATCACCGCCGGCTATCAGCTGCGACTAAACAAGGCATTAGATCTTGATTTCAACCTCGGTTTGGGCTACCTGAATGCCGATTTCGAAAAATATGAAGTCATCGATGGTGTGCGCGTGCGCTGTGGCAACGAGACAAAAAATTGGTGTGGCCCCATCAACGCCGGTGTGACATTGGTATGGAAGTTATTCTAATACGGAGGAATAGAGTATGAAAGCAAGACAATATATAAATATGGTAGGAATGGCAGCCGCCGTGCTGCTCTCTTCCTGCGTGAAGGACACGCTTTATGACACGCCGCATCCCGACTATGGGAAGATTGCGGTGACAGCCGACTGGTCGGCACGCGGTGAGGGTATCGACATACCTACCACATGGACGGTTACCATGGGTGACTATACGGGTACGGAGACTTCCGCCACCCATGCCCCCAACCATCTGTTTGCTCCGGGCAGCTACACCCTTGCGGTGTGGAACCCTGCTGAAGGAATCATGGTAAATGGTACCACCGCCACCATTGCCGCAGCCACGGGAAACCGGGCAGGAACGGATGCCTTTGTGAACAATGCCCCGGGATGGTTCTTCACCTATACGAAACAGGTGAGCATCGAGAAAGACAAGGACTATCCGCTGACCGCCGCAATGAAGCAGCAGGTACGCGAACTGACGCTTATCATCAAACCGACGGGGGATGCCGCCGGACGCATCACGGAGATTGTTGCCCATCTGACGGGTGCAGCCAGAACTCTCGATTTCGCTACCGATACCTACGGAGCCGCTTCAAACGTCGTGCTGCCCTTCACCAAGATAACCGAAGGTGACGATGCCGGCAAGTGGAAAGCCACGGTGCGGTTGCTGGGTGTGACCGGCACGGAACAACTGCTGACGGGTGAAATCCGCTATGCGGACGGCAACCCGACCCCCACGACGCTGAAAAGCGACATCACGGAAGCCCTCAAGGGGTTCAACACCGGAAAGGGCGAATCGCTGACCCTCGGCGGAACGCTGGTTGAGACTCCCGAAGGCATGGAAGTGGACGGAGTCGAAATCAACGGCTGGGAAGAAGTGAAAGGTGATGATGTAAATGCCGATTTGTAAATAATTAGCAAACCGAACGCAGAAGCAAAGCTTGCTTTGATTTTGCTAAGGTGCAGCAATTATTGAAATGGAATTTAACTAATATAATAACAGAATATAATGAAGACAAGATTTTTTGCACTTGCGATGCTCGCCCTCGCACTGGTAGCCTGCAACAACGACAACGAGAACCTGAACGGTGACCCCGTGGCCGCCCAGTTTACCGCCGACATCGCCCCCGCCACCCGCGCCAGCGGAACCACCTGGACTGCCGGCGACCGTATCGGCATCACCGACATCGGCAACGATTCCCAGTACGGCAACGTGCCTTTCATCCTGAAAAACGGGAAATTTGAGGCAGAAGGAAAGGTTATCTATATCGAAGATACAAAGACCCATACTTTCCGCGCCTACTATCCGTACAACGCGGTGGGAGGCATCCTCACAGCCACGACCGATGCCACGGCGCAGCAGAACCAACCTGCCATCGACTTTCTCTTTGCTTCAGGAGCCACGGGAGACAAAAACAACCCGGTAGTAAGCTTCACCGACAAAACCGCCAAAGGCGGTGAAGACAACTCCTTCCACCACCGCATGAGCCAGATAACCCTTACCTTCGAGGCGGGCGACGGCGTGAATTTCAGCGTGGTCAAGCCTGAACGTTACACGCTGGACGGATTGTTACTCACCGGTACGTTCAACACGGCCGACGGTATTGCCACCGCAGACAACGGGGCACAGACCGGAGAACTGACCATGAATCTGGCAGACGGCAATCTCACGTCATCGATCATCCTCTTCCCGCAGACAGTTGCATCCCTGCCGTTGGTTGTGAATTACAAAGGTCAGGAATATCATGCCACACTCACCATGCCCGAAGGCGCACTGCAGGCGGGCAACAACTATACCTATACCGTCAAGGTACGCAACAAAGTCCTTGAAGTCAGCGAAGCCACCATTGCAAAGTGGAACGATATAGACGGCGGAGAAGTGAATGCTGGCCTGTAAGATATTAATAATTAATTGATTAGGTTGAAGAATTATGAGACATAGAATTTTTATCCCCGCAGCCACCGCACTGCTGTTCGCCCTCGCCGCCTGCACGCAGGACGAACTTGCTGGCGATAACCGTCTGCCCGAAGGTGAATACCCCGTCGTCATCCGTGCCACCGGACTGTCCGTAGAGACAACGCCGCTGGCAGCCCCGTCAACCCGTTCCGCCGTGGACGGCGACTGGCAGGGCGTCACTTCCGTGGCACTCAAGATGGGCGATGCGGTAAAGGAATACACCGTAACGGCTTCTACCGATTTCAAGAGTGCCACGCTTTCACGCGAGAACGACCCGTACTACTGGACCAGCCGCAACCCGATTACCGTATCGGCATGGTGGCCCTTCAACAATGCCAACATCACACAGATGCCTGCCGTGAAGGTGGCCGAAGACCAAAGCAAATTGGCTGACTTCCAGAACAGCGACTTCATCTCTGCTGAGAACCGGAAGGTGGAATTTAACAACCCGACTCTTGAATTTACCCACCGCACGGCACGCGTGACTATCGAACTGAAGCCCGGCACGGGATTCACGAGCGTCGCTGGTGCCACGGTGAGCCTCGTGAGTCTGTCCGCCGATAACGGCAACCCGACTGCCATCAAGACCTACAACGCAAGCGGCAACACCTACGAGGCACTGACCGCCCCGCAGACCGTTGCGGCAGGCAAGCCGTTCGTCAAGGTGGAACTCGGCGACGGCACCTTCTACTTCCGTCCGCAGAACAACGTCGTATTAGAAGCGGGCAGCCGCTATAAATATACCGTTAAGGTGAACGCCACCGGCTTGACGTTAGAGGGTTGCACCATCGGCAGCTGGGTTGACGGCGGCGGCGAGAGCGGCGAGGCTGAGGATTTGGGCTACATCTACGACAGCAACACCAAGACCTACACGGTCTATAACGCCAACGGCCTACTGGCATGGAACAAAGCCATACAAAAAGATGAATCGATAAATTGCACCCTCACCGCCGACATCGACCTGACGGGTAGGGAATGGACACGTTTAGACACATGGCCAGGCTACTCCGGCGTCTTTAATGGGCAGGGACACAGCATTACGGGATTAAACTTTTCAGCAGCGAGGTTTGGACTTTTTCTTTTTTTAAATCAAAGTGGAGTGATAAAGAACCTACAACTCATAGATGTGAATCTGGATGGCAGTAGTGGAGGAGCTGCTGGAATGGTGGACCGAAATCATGGCCAAATCATTGCCTGCTCTGTGACGGGAAAACTTACTGTACATAGTGGTGGTATAGCCAATGCAAATTATGGCGATATCATCGCTTGCTGGTTCAACGGCACATTGAAAGATGAGGCTGGCTGTGGAACTATAGTGCGTTTCAACTACAAGAATATAACTTCCTGTTATTGGGGAGGCAATGCCGGGCAAGGAGTACTCCGTAATGAAGGAGGAACGGTAGTTGCCACGAAGGTAGACGGCGCGACCGTGAAATGGCAGACAGCCGTCGACGGCATGAACACCGCCCTCACCGGCAACGACTACCAGTGGACACTCGGCACCGGCGGTCTGCCCGTACTGAAAAGAAACAATAAAAACCCCTAAACAACACGCATCATGAAACGAACAAACATCCATATATTCGCAGCCCTCGCCCTGCTGTTCGCCCTCACCGCCTGCACGCAGGACGAAGCAGGCTTCCTGTCTGAAGGGGCGGAAGGCACACCCATCGTCTTCACCGCCACGGGGCTGAACCCCGCCGCGACAGCCACCGCCGGCACCCGTGCCCCGGTGGACGGCAATTGGGAGGGTGTGCAGAGCGTGGCAGTCCTGATGGACGGCACGGTGAAGGCATACGACGTGACGCCCACCAACGCCACGCTGACCTCCACCGACCCGCACTACTGGACCAACCACAAAGACATCACCGTCACGGCGTGGTGGCCCTACACCGCTGGTGAGACATCCCCGCCTGCGGTGAAGGTAAAAGCCAACCAAAGTGCCCGGAAAGACTTTGAGGGCAGCGACCTCATCGTAGCCGACGGGCAGACGGTGACCTACGGCAGCCCCACGCTCCGCTTCACCCACCGCACGGCGCGGGTGACCATCGTTCTGACGGACTATACCGAGGAGTCGATGGGCGTGCAGCTGACGGGTCTCTCCACCGAAGGCGGCAACCCAGCCGAAATCATCCCGTATGACAAGGGCAGCAACACCTACACCGCCCTCGTAGCCCCGCAAAGTGTAGCAGCTGGCACGGCCTTCATTACCTGCACCTTCACTAACGGCAAGACCTTCGTTTATAAGATGAAGAATGCTACCGACTGGCAGGCGGGCGGTGAATATACCTACACAGTCTCCCTCGCTGCGGCAAAAGACCCAGGATATACCATAGAGGGCAACGGCAGCTACACCGTGACCTCCGCTGATGGTCTGATGAATGTAGCCGAATTAGTGAACGGAGGTAAGACCGACATTAACATTACCCTCGACAAAAACATTGACCTGACGGGCAAAGACTGGACGCCGATAGGCACAAGCTTCGACAACTCATACACCGGCACCTTCGACGGCGGCGGCCATACCATCACGGGGCTGACCATTACGACAAAAGACCAATTTGTGGGTCTGTTCGGCTATCTCAATAGAGCTGGTACGGTGAAGAACGTGGTGATGGAGGGCATACAGATAACAAGCAATCACATGTTTGGCAATACTGGCGGCGTGGCAGGATTTAGCTGGGGCACCATTGAAAACTGCTCGGTGTCGGGCAGCGTCAGCGGCACGAAGTGCGTCGGCGGTGTGGTGGGTGCTCAAAAGGCCGGTTCCATCACCGGATGCAGCTCCTCGGCCACAGTGAAGGGAACGGTCGATGTCGGCGGCGTGGCAGGAGAAAAATGGGGCTCCATGACCGCTTGCTATGCCACAGGCAACGTAACCTTAGAAATAGACTCCCCAAAGAATCTCTCTGGCGGCGGTCTGGTGGGATTCAACGGAGGAAGCAGCGTCCTTGCCTGCTATGCCACGGGCAACGTAACCAGTACGGGTAGTAGCACTGGCAATGTACATATCGGCGGCTTTTTGGGAGATAACTACACCACCGTGACCGCCTGCTATTGGAAGAACAATCATGAACAAGGTATCGGCTACAATAACAAAGTCACCGAAGCCACGAAGGTGGACGGCACTGACATTACCTGGCAGAAAGCCGTTGATGCCATGAACACCGCCTTGCAGACCGCAGGCTCAAAGTGGCGTTACGAACTTAACGGAGCATTGCCTACCTTGAGGAAGTTGTAAACCGTTGCGGGCGGAAAAGTTACGCCCGCAACGGAAAGAACCAGAGTAATAAAATAACAGATATTATGAGGATAAGATTTTTTGCACTTGCAGCGCTCGCCCTCTCACTCGCCGCCTGCACACAGGACGAAGCGGGCTTCCTACCAGAAGGGGCGGAAGGCACACCCATCGTCTTCACCGCCACGGGGCTGAACCCCGCCGCGACAGCCACCGCCGGCACCCGTGCCCCAGCGGATGGCAATTGGACGGGTGTGCAGAGCGTGGCAGTTCTGATGGACGGCACGGTGAAGACGTACAACGTGACGCCCTCCACCGTCGATCTCACCAGCGCCACGCTGACCTCCACCGACCCGTACTACTGGACCAACCACAACGACATCACCGTCACAGCGTGGTGGCCCTACACCGCTGGCGAGACAACCCCACCTGCGGTAAAGGTAAAAGCCAACCAAAGTACCCAGAAAGACTTTGAGACCAGCGACCTCATCGTAGCCGGCGGGCAGACGGTGACCTACGGTAGCCCCACGCTGCGCTTCACCCACCGCACGGCGCGGGTGACCATCGTTCTGACGGACTACACCGAGGGACTGGCATCCGTGCAGCTGACGGGTCTCTCCACCGAAGGCGACAACCCGGATATAATCACCCCGTATGACAAGGGCAGCAACACCTACACCGCCATCGTAGCCCCGCAAAGTGTGGCAGTTGGCACGACCTTCATTACCTGCACCTTCACTAACGGCAAGACCTTCGTTTATAAGATGAAGAATGCTACCGACTGGCAGGCGGGCGGTGAATATACCTACACCGTCTCCCTCGCTGCGGCAAAAGACCTGGGCTATACCATAGAGAGCAACGGCAGCTACACGGTCTATAACGCCGACGGCCTGCTGAATGTAGCCGAATTAGTGAACGGAGGTAAGACCGACATTAACATTACCCTCGACAAAAACATCGATCTCACAGGTAAAGACTGGACGCCGATAGGCACAGACTACGACAACTCATACAAAGGCACCTTCGACGGTGGCGGCCATACCATTACGGGGCTGACCTTTACGACAAATGACGAATATGCGGGTCTGTTCGGCTGGCTCAATAGAGCTGGTACGGTGAAGAACGTGGTGATGGAGGGCGTACAGATAACAAGCAATCAAATATATGGCGGCAGTATTGGCGGCGTGGTAGGATATAGCTGGGGCACCATTGAAAACTGCTCGGTGTCGGGCAGCGTCAGCGGCACGGTGTATGTCGGCGGTGTGGTGGGTGCTCAAATAGACGGTTCCATCACCGGATGCAGTTCCTCTGCCACAGTGAAGGGAATGGTCGATGTCGGCGGCGTGGCAGGTCAGACGAATTCGAGTGCCACCCTGACCGCTTGCTATGCCACGGGCAACGTGACCTTAGAAATAGACCCCAAAAAGAATATCGCTGGCGGCGGTCTGGTGGGAATGAACGCAGGAAGCAGCCTCCTTGCCTGCTATGCCACGGGCAACGTAACCAGTACGGGTAGTAGCACTGGCTATGTACATATCGGCGGTTTTTTGGGAAATAACTACACCACCGTGACCGCATGCTATTGGAAGAACAATCATGAACAAGGTATCGGCTACAATAAGAAAAGCACCGGAGCCACGAAGGTGGACGGCACTGACGTTACCTGGCAGAAAGCCGTTGATGCCATGAACACCGCCTTGCAGAACGCAGGCTCAGAGTGGCGTTACGAACTTAAAGGAACATTGCCTACCTTGAGGAAGCAGTAAACCGTCGGGCGGGAAAAGTCCCGCCCGCAACGAACATTAACCGAAGTATAATCCCAATAAAGAAAGGAGGACGTGCTGGAACACACGGAGAATCCACCATATAGGTTTTGGCATCAAGGCATTGTTAATAATAATATAGACTCCAGTGTAAATATGGAAGCTGTAAGCCGGACATTGTCAAGATTGGTGCTCATTAAAGACAACAAATCAAGTAATTAAATTAAAAACATGGGACTTTTTCACAGAGACAAGAAAAATAATGACGATGAGCCGGACAGTGTTCAAACCAATTCATTCTCTGATATTATGAATGGTTTGCAATACGCCGTAAACTGTGCACAAGATACATTGCAGAATCATCAGATACAAAATCTGACCAGACTTTTTGAAGGAACAAATGCAAATAACGCAAATTGGAGTTTTAGTTAACCAATTATATTTTTCATCAACAAACAGTGTCGCTGCGATATAAAATATTTTTCGGCTATGCCATACTTATGGCGGTCATCGGTAGCATGGCCGCCATTCTCATCCATGAACCTGCGAAGTTCCACGACCTATATGCGTATGTTGAATAACGGTATTTACACAAACAGCAAATGAGCGAACAATTCGTTACCACTACCAAGCATTTCCGCAAGCTGCTTGCCGCAGGCTATCTGTTGATAGTCCTGCTGGTGGGCGGCATCATCTGCACGTGGCTCGGCGAATGGCGCGACTTGGAGTTGCTGGAACGGGAGAACCGTGAAATCAACCGCTTCCGCAAGGAAACACACGATGCGTATGTGGGTGTGGTGGAGTTGTCTCTTTTGGGCGAGTCGGTGCTGGAATGGGACGATAAGGATGTGGCGGCATACCGGCGGCAACGGATGACGGTGGATAGTATGCTTTGCCGCTTCAAGAGCCATTACGAATCGGTGCGCATAGACAGCGTGCGCCACTTGCTGGAGGACAAGGAAAAGCGGCTGTGCGCCATCATGGAGGCTCTGGAACAACAGGCGGACATCAACCGCCGGATAGCCAAGCAGGTGCCGGTGATAGTGCAAACGAGCAGGCAGGAAGAGCCGAAGAAACAGAGGAGGAAAGGTTTTCTCGGGTTGTTCGGCAAGAAACAGGAAGCACCTCCGACGACGACCACCACGATGCTCTACACACTGAACCGTGATATGATAGCGCAACAACGTGCCCAAAGCCATCGTCTGTCGGAATATGCCGACAGCCTTGCCAGCCGCAATGCGGAACTGAACCGCCAACTGCAAACCCTTATCCAGCAGATGGACCACAAGGTGCAGGCTGACTTGCAGGAACGTGAGGCGGAAATATCCGCTATGCGTGAAAAGTCGTTCTTGCAGGTAGGTATCATAACGGGTGTCATGCTGCTGTTGCTCATTATTTCATACATCATCATTCACCGCTATGCCACCCGCATCAAGCAGTACAAACGTAAGACAACAGATTTAATCGGGCAACTGCAAAAGTCCGTAAAACAAAACGAATCGTTGATAGCCTCACGCAAGAAAGCGATGCACACCATCACCCACGAGCTACGCACACCACTGACTGCCATACATGGATATGCGGAACTGATGCAGGACAACGAAGAAGAAAAGATAAGCGGTTATGCGGACAATATCCTGCAAGCCTCCAAGAGAATGACCGACATGCTCAACTCCCTGCTTGACTTCTTCCGCTTGGACAGCGGCAAGGAACAGGCGAATGTCCGTCCGTTTCGTTTGGAAAACATCGCGGAGCTGTTGCAAACGGAGTTTACGCAACAAGCAGAAGCAAAAGATCTTAAACTTACCATCGAGTGCCCGGAGGGTATTATCCTGAATGGCGACAAGGAGCGCATCATACAGATATGCGACAACCTGCTGGGCAATGCCGTCAAGTTCACGAATGCCGGAAGCGTTTCACTTGTCATAAGCTATGACGGCAATAGGCTGACCCTTGTAGTAGAGGACACCGGAACCGGCATGAGTGCGGAAGAACAACAGCGAGTGTTCGGAGCGTTCGAGCGGCTTTCCAACGCCGCCACGCAAGACGGTTTCGGATTGGGGTTAAGCATTGTGAAACAGATTGTCGGGATGCTTGGCGGCACTATACGCTTGGAAAGCGAAAAAGGAGAAGGCAGTCGTTTTACTGTGGAGTTGCCAATGAACACTGCCGATATTGGTATTGAAGAACAGACAGCCGCAGAAAGTCTGGCTCATATAGAAAGACCTTATTCTGTCATCGTATTGGACGACAATCCGATGGTATTATCCATGACAAAGGAAATGTATGCTGGTATAGGTGTGCATTGCGACACGTTCACTACTATTGGCGATGCAATGGAAGCCATGCGGCAGCACACATACGACCTCATGATAACCGATATGAAGATGCCGGAGATTAACGGCTATGAGGTGTTGGAGTTGTTACGCTCGTCAAGTGTCAGCAACTCGAAAGAGATTCCCATTGTCGTGGCGACCGCCTCCGGCAGTTGCAGTGAAGAGGAGCTGTTGGAAAATGGATTTACCGCCTGCCTGTTCAAGCCATTTTCCATTTCCGAACTGGTTGCTGTATCAGACAAATGCCTTTTGATAAGTACGGACAAGGATGAACTTCCCGACTTGTCCTCTCTGCTTGCATATGGTGACAAACGGGCGATGCTCGACCGTTTGATAACCGAAACAGAAAAGGATATGCAGGCTGTCCGGGAAATCATGGAGAGGAATGACCGCAAGGCGTTGGACGAATGGATACACCGTCAGCGAAGTTCATGGGCTGTTATCCGTGCTGACAAACCCTTGTGGAACCTGTATGAACTGCTGCATCAAGAATCTGAATGTTCCGAAATGGAATTGCGGAAATGCGTGGATGCCATGCTTCGTATGGGAACAGTTATCATAGAACTTGCGCAAAAGGAAAGGAGGTCGTCGGATGAAAGTATTTGTGATTGAGGACAACCCCGTCTATAACGATTATGTCTGCAACCTGCTGAAGAAAGACAGCTTCGATACTATGTCGGCATATAATCTTGCCACTGCCAAGAAACTATTGGTAAAGTCAGAGGTGGATGATATTGTCGTTGCCGACCTACGCCTCCCCGACGGTGAAAGCATAGAGTTGTTACGGTGGATGCGTGCCAACGACAAACAACAGGTGTTTATCGTTATGACCAATTACGGGGAGGTGCATACGGCAGTGGAAAGTATGAAGCTCGGCTCAAAGGATTACATACAGAAACAGTTGTTGGAGGATAAACTGATACCGCTTATCCGCACCCTGCAAAAAGAACATGAAAAGCGACTACAATGGAACATTCCGATATTCGTCCGGCAGAGCGAAGCCTATCAGAAAATCAAGAAACGTGTGCGCCTTGTAGCCACCACCCGGATGAGCGTGCTGATACTGGGCGAGAACGGTACGGGCAAGGAACATATCGCACAACATATACACCAACAAAGCAAACTTGCCGATAAACCTTTTGTGGCAGTGGACTGCGGAGCCTTGTCCCCGTCATTGATACAATCCGCCTTCTTCGGACACGTCAAGGGCGCGTTTACGGGTGCCGAAGCAAACAAGACGGGGTATTTTCTGGAAGCGGATGGCGGCACGCTGTTCCTTGACGAAGTGGGCAACCTAACAATGGAGATGCAACAGATGCTGCTCCGCGCCATACAGGAACGCCGTTACCGTCCCGTCGGAGCAAAGGAGGACAAAACAGCCAACGTGAGGATAGTGGCTGCAACCAACGAGGATTTGCAGAAAGCCGTAACGGAAAAGCGGTTCCGGCAGGATTTGCTCTATCGCTTGCAGGAGTATGTGATAACCATGCCGCCCTTGCGCGACTGCCCGGAAGACATCATGCCATTGGCCGAGTTCTTCCGTGAAATGGCAAACCGTGAGTTGGAACGTGAAGTAAAAGGTTTTGCCGCATCTGCCCGTAATGCCCTGCTCGCCCATGCGTGGCCGGGCAACGTGCGCGAGTTGAAACAGAAGATACAGACGGCAGTCCTGCAATCAGAATGCGATATGATAACCGAAGCCGATTTGGAACTTGACAATGAACCGTCCGCTACTTCCGCTTGTTTTACATTGAAGAGCGGGGATGAAGAAAGAGGACGTATCTTGCGTGCTTTGAAACAAGCAGCCGGTAACAAGAAAATGGCTGCAAAGATACTGGGTATCGGCAGGACAACGCTGTATAATAAATTGGTAGAATATGGATTGAATGAAGAAAACTGACCGGAGTATGGCTGTAAATGGCAATAATTAATTAACTTTGCAATTGTATTTCAGAAAATAGCAGGCGATTGGGTAACTTTTCGCCGATGATATAGACATAAGACCGCAAGGCGTTTCGAGCGAAAATCTGGTAAATTGAAACTACGGAGACGATTGCGTGATGCTTATGCTATGCTTACGCATAGCGTGCATTCACGTACTCTCCGTAAAGGCTTTACCAGAGCCATCGCTTGAAAGTAGTGTGAATTGCACGCTACTTTTTTGCCTCGCCAAAAAGGAAAGAAAATACGTTATGGCGAAAATACAATTACTTGCCGTTATCTCAATAGATGGCTGTCCGATGAAACTGCATCCCCGGAAGCGGTTGCTTCAAACCGAAGATTACGGTATGGATGAAATACGTGCCAATGCCCTGTATAAGCTGACATCCGACTATTCGGTATCCGTGCTTCAAGAATGGAGGGAGGAAGGTGGAAGCATTTGCCATTTGTTGGAAGTAACTGCCGGGAATACCGAATATGCCAACGGACTGTTACGGATGAACGTGATAGATGAAATCATACTATACGTTGTTCCAACCATCGACGGAAACGGAGCGCATTTTTTCAAGTCAGCACTACCTATGAATGACTGGCGGCTTATGGAGAACAAAACTTATAGGGACGGAGTAATCCGGCTTACCTATCATAAAGAGCCACGGGCATAAAATGTTCAGATTATGAACATCTTGGCGGGATTTCCGTGCTCAGAAAGTGAACACATGTTCAGAATCTGAACACATTTCACAAGGGATGCAATCAAGGATAAAATTATTTTTGAATTTTATCTTTCTGAAAAACAATGTAGTACAATTTTCTCACAATCTTTTCTCGTGTTTAGGGCTATGATTTGCACCATATATCAGTGTGCGCACACTGATAAACAAGTGTAAACCCTCAAAACAGAAAAGATAATGAACCATCTCATACTGGCGGAAACACAGTTTTTCGCCATGATAAACGGAAAAGACAACGGTAGCACGGAAACGGCATACGGCGGATTCGTGCAGGAAGTAATAAACCTGTGCTACGGCGGCAATGATGCCAAGCATATTATTGTGGCGTTGGCTTTTGCCGAAATCGAATTACAGCACCATCCGCAGAACTTGTCGGCATCGGAGGAGAATGTCGTCACTGTGTATATCCGCAAGGCGTTATCCTTCATCCGAAAGATGCAGAAGATGGTATCCGCTTCTGCAATTACCTCCGTGCCACCACTAACATCCACATCCGAAACCAAAGCCACAGTCCCAGCCTTGCAATGGACCGGTAATGCCGTCGAGTTGGTAGAACTAATCTATGCCCTCTACGCCACCGGCTGCATCAATGGCGGCAAGGCTTCGCTGAAAGAGCTTGCTCCTGTCCTCTATTCCTTTTTCGGTGTGGAGTCCAAAGACTGCTACCGCTTCTATACGGACATCAAACGCAGGAAAAGCGACAGTCGCACCTACTTCCTTGAAAAGATGCAGGACAAACTGAACGCGAAGATGCGACATGACGATGAATTGGAGCGGATGAGGAGATAAACGAATGCCAAACAAAGGATAAGCGGCCGGATTATACGGTTTCTTATCCTTCTTCATTTACAATCACTCTATTATCTGCCGGAAAGCCGATTAAAATCATTAACTTTGCAAGTATTAATCAATGACGGATGAAAATAGATAACCTCGAAATATTGAACGGACTGATTGCCGGAGCCGAAGGCGGGACAGTTGAGTTCAAAGAAACTACCGGGCAGTTGGAGCGTGGAATGGAAACTCTTTGTGCCTTCTTGAACGGTACGGGCGGCACGGTGCTGTTCGGTGTAACCGACAAGGGAAAGATTATCGGTCAGGAAGTGAGCGACAAGACGAAGCGCGATATTGCGGAAACCATCAGACGAATCGAGCCGTTTGCGACCATTGATATATCCTATACAGACATTCCGGGAACGAACAAAAGTGTTATAGCTTTATCAGCGGAAGAACAACGATATATGCGCCCGTTCACCTATAAGGGGAGGGCTTATCAACGGATAGAGAGCGTTACATCTGCCATGCCGCAGGGTATATACAACCTGTTGGTTATGCAGCGAGGCGGAACCTATGCTTGGGATTCCATGCAAAATCCCGGCTTGAAAATATCCGACCTTGACGAAACGGCAATCTTGGGCGCAGTACGTGGAGGAATCAGAGGCGGACGTTTGCCGGAAGGTTCTATGCAGGAGGATGTCCGAACCATCCTTGAAAAATTTGACTTGTTGAATGATGGAAAGCTGAACAATGCTTCCGTTGTCCTATTCGGACGGAACTTCTACCATTATCCCCAATGTCTGCTCCGTTTAGCCCGGTTCAAAGGAACGACAAAAGATGAATTTTTAGATAATCAGCGTGTGACAGGCAATATATTCAACTTGCTGGATGCTGCAATGGCATTTTTCTTCAAGCATTTGTCCCTCTCCGGTAAAATTGAAGGTTTGTACAGAGAAGAGGAACTGAATGTGCCATATAAGGCATTGAGAGAATGTTGCATAAATGCTTTTGCACATCGTGTTTACCATCGCCCCGGCAGTTCAGTCGGGATTGCTATCTATGATGACCGCGTGGAGATTGAAAACAGCGGAACATTTCCGCCTGATATTACCATTGAGAAACTGTTGGGTGGCCACAATTCCGAACCACAAAATCTGATAGTAGCCAATGTGCTGTACAAAAGTGCAGTATTGGAGAGTTGGGGACGTGGCATAGCCCTTATGGTAAACGAATGTCGCCGTGTCGGTATTCCGGATCCGGAGTTTCATACCGACGGCAATGCTGTATGGATTGTGTTTCATTATACAAGAACTACAGTAGGACAAGACCCCACAGCACCCCCACAGCAACCCTATAGTAACCCCACAGTAACCCCACAGTTAGGAAAACTGTTGTCTGCTATTGGGAACAACACTCTCTCTGCTAAAGAAATCATGGAGAAAACGGGAATGAAAGATAAAAGGAATTTCTTAAAGAACTATATCCATCCGGCAATAAATTCCGGTTTGGTCCTTTCACTTTATCCCATAGGCTCCAAGAGTCCGCAACAGAAATACTATCTTACTGATAAAGGTAAAGGTTTCCTGCAACAATAACGGGTATGGCTAAAAGAAGAAACATAAGAATGATGTAAAAACTGATTTACCGATAATCATGGATTATGGTATCGGCAGTATATCCGTTTATGACCCGGCAGACATAATGCCATACAACGAGCCGCCAATTAGCGAACAAATCCGCTTCAAGAAACTCGGCAAAGAGATGAAATCCGAGTTCAAGTGGCTGGTATCTTCCGTAGTGATTGAGTATTGGTAAGAAAACCGACAGATACCTTTCGGTGAAGAAATGTCGAAACTCAGAACCAGACTGTTGAGAATGTTTGCCGAAGAATACAGCATACTGCTTAAAGACGATACAGAGCTGAAAAATTATTTGCTGACGCTTGCCATTACCACCATCAACAAGCATCTCAAATCTGAGAATAAAAAGAGGGTGTCAAAACTCTCTTTTTAACAAAATTACCCTTGCTACAGATATCTGTGACAGGGGTAATTTTCATATTTTGGGTGTTTTGACACATCCCCTTTTTCACATATAAAGGAATCTGTTATTTCTGCTGCAACAGGTGTTTCAAGTTTTCATCATTTGCGATACGTTCCAGTTCCTCTTGAACAATCTGCTTCACTTCCTCCTTGATGCGCCTGTAATTCGCCTGAACCGTTTCCTTCATGCGGTCGTTGCCGTCCCCGTCCGTAAAGTCGGTAATGACGGGGATTTTCTTGTAGGCTTTCTCCTCGCGCCTCACCTTCTCGGCATCCACGACAATCTCGCAATGGAAAATCTTCTGCTCGATACGCTCGTTGAAGTTGTCGGACACCGAACCGACAAACATACCCTGCGTCAAGCCGGAAATCTTGCTCGGCGGGATGAGTGAATCCATCTGCGTGTTGATGGAGGTGGAAACATCCTGCCGGTTGATGGAAATGGACTGCCGTTTCTGCAACACCTTACCGAAGCGTTCGGAAAGCGTCTTGGCGGTTTCACCCACCACCTGACCGGAAAAGATATTGCCGACGGTGTTCATCACGACCTTCGCTTCTTTATCACCGTAGTCGCGCACCAACTGGCTGAAATCCTGAAAGCCCAGACACACGGCAACCTTGTTGCTTCGCGCGGTGGCGATAAGGTTGTCCAACCCCTTGAAATAAATCGTGGGCAGCTCGTCGATGATGACCGACGACTTCAGCATCCCTTTCTTGTTGATGAGTTTCACGATACGGGAGTTATACAGACCGAGAGCGGCCCCGTAGATATTCTGACGGTCGGGATTGTTGCCCACACAGAGTATTTTCGGTTCTTCGGGGTTGTTGATGTCCAGCGTGAACTCGCTGTCCGACATCACCCAATAGAGCTGCGGGGAAATCATCCTTGACAAAGGGATTTTCGCGCTTGCTATCTGCCCTATCAACTGCTCCGCAGCCCCTCCGAGCCATGCGTCCATGAACGGAGAAAGATAGTTTTCCAATTCCGGGTAAGAGGTCAGTATCGGGAAAATATCCTCATAGCGGCGGTTCAGGAACTCAATCGCATGGGGGAACGTGCAGTATTTGCCGCCTTGATAGATTTTGAGATACCATATAATGCTGGCAAACAAAATAATAGGTGATTCCACAAAGAAGTCGCCCTGCTTCTGCACCCACGTTTTATTGAGGTTGAGCATTATCGTATAGGCACTCTCGTAGGCATCCGTAATATCCTCCATGAAATCCGGGTGGATGGGATTACAGCGGTGCGAGCGTCGCGGGTCGTCGAAGTTTATCACATAAAACTTCGGCTTCACCTTGTAACCCTCCGGGTGGTTCAGCAGATGGTTGTAGGCGATTGTAGATAAGTCGCTGAATTTGAAGTCATATACATACATCGAAAAGCCCTTTTCAATCTGCTGCTTGATGAAACTGTTTACCACCGCGTATGACTTTCCACTACCCGGCGTACCCAACACGATGGAGGCACGAAAAGGATTCACCACATTGATCCAGCCGTTGTTCCAACGCTTTTTGTAGTAGAACCGTGTCGGCAGATTGACCGAATACTCGCTTTCGATAAGCCGCGTTTCCTGCATGAAGCTCTCGTTCTCGTTGTTGAACACATCATCCATGAGGTTGTGCTTCAACAGGCGGCTCAACCACAGACCGCCCATCAGCAGGAATACATAGCCCGCGCCAACGGCCAGGATATACAGTCCCGTCACCGCCTCCACCGGCAATGGCAGGGCCAGTATCCACCAGTTGAGGAAGAACAGCACGAAGCCCACGGCAAGGACCGCCCAGATTTTCCCCCACGTGATTTTCTCGCCCTTCACGCCCTTTGTCCCCAGACAGGACAGGGCAAGCAGGAGGACGGCAAATAGTTTCGTGTAGAGGATGGAACGGAACAGCCCCGCCGTGCGGTTGAAGTTCATCAGTATCCTGTCCACCACACCGATGTCCACACCCCAGAGTCGTATGGCTTCATAACAGAACCAGTACACGTTCATGACCACTAAAATAATACTCACGGCACGCAGAAAATCCATGATTTTCGCCAATGCCCTCAAATCGTCTTCTTGTTGTGACATACCTTGAAATTGTTTTGATTGTTGATACTTTGTCTGACTGATTACATTCCCAAGCCCTTGCGCTTCTTCTTTTTCTTCCTGCGCTGCATCGCCCGGATGAAGGCTTCCTCCTCGGCGTCCACTGCCGGGCCTTCGGGAGAGAACAAGCCCATGCCGTCCAAGTCCCTTCCGTATTCGGGAGTGGACGGAGCTTGCGTTTCCTCCTGACCCTCCGTGGTAATGGAAAGCGGAACCGGCGGCTGTCCGGCGTATGGCAGAGTGAAGTGTTCCTGCAAGGCGTTGGCGGACAGTTCCCTGCCCATGCGCGAGCCGTTCAACACGCATCCTGTTCGGTGGTCGATGAACGTGGCCCCGTAGATGCGTCCTTCCTCCGTATAGCGCAGCACGGTGTCAATACCTTTCTCCTTGAGTGTGGCAATGAACCTCTCCTTGTCATACGTGCCTTGCAGTACGGAAAGGACGGTGCGCTTCGTCATGTCGGCGAGTTTTCTGTCCTTGATTTCCGTTTTTGAACGGGCGAACTTTCTCTGTACGGCATCATAGCCGACGGACTTCCCGAAGAGCGAGGACTTGAAAGGATTGCCGACCTTGTTGCCACTGTCGTCCGTAACGGAATAGACCAGCCCATTATATTCCCGTCCGCGCACGTTGCCCCGCGCTTCCTCCACCGTCATATTATATAAGGAAAGGAGGGCGCGGTATTCGCCCATCGTCTGGAAACGGTAACGGCGGTTAAGTTCCTTTACCACATTCCCCGCCTGTTTCTTCACATCGCCCGCCGAAACATCCACTTTATGCAGCGGCATATCGGTACGGCGGCTTTTCCGTTCCGCGTCATGCAGCCCGTATTTCCGTTCCAGCTCGCGGGTTATCTGCTTGCTACGGTAAAAGTTGTTCCGGGTGTCTATGCTCCTGCCGTCCCCGTCCACCCGCACCGTCACGATATGCAGGTGGTGGCGGTCTATGTCCTCGTGCTTGTACACCATATAGGGCTGGTTGCCGAAGCCCATCTTCTCCAGATACTCCCGCGCGATTTCCTGAAGCTCGGTGTCGGTCAGCATATCGTCGGGATGTGGGTTGAGCGAGATATGCACCACCGGCTTCTCCACCTTCGACCGCACGGGCATCAGGGCGAGGAAGTCCTCCATCGCCCGGCGGATGTCCACCGTTCCCGTACCGTCATTGTAGATGCGGTTGGTCGTCAGCAGCCGCCCTTCCTCCTTGTTGATTTTCTCCCCGTTGTAGGCAAGTGCGCCGTACAACGAGTTTCCTACGCTGATTTTTGCGACCATTTTTCCTGCATTTCTTTAGACAGTTCCACAATCTGGCGGCTCAGTTTCACGAGTTCGACGGTCTGTTGCTCCAACTTGTAAAGCAACGCCATCGCCTTTTTCTCGGAAAAATGCAGCCTCAGTTCCTTCACGACTTGGTTGTAGTTCGTGCCTATTGCGCGGAATTGCGCATGAAAATCAGATAGCTTGGTGTAGTAATCCACCAGCGTTTTATCCACTTTCAGTACCTTGAACGGTTGCCCGAAGAAGTGCGCCTTCAGGAAAACCGACTTGGCGTAAACGCCCGACTTCTCGAACATGGAGAGGAAACGGTTGTGTTCCTCCTCGCTGAAACGGACGGTGTATCTGAACACCGCCGGATCGAGTTTGGGATTTCTCCCGCCTTTGTTTCTTTTTTTTTCACTCATATTACTTTGGATTTAGCGGTTTGACGGCATAAGCCGCCGCCTCATGGCACAGACACCGTAGGTTTGAGAGGCTTCCCGACTTCGGAGGGTAAGCCCGCCCCCTGCAAGGGCAAGGCGTTTTCCGGGATGCTCAAAATATTTTGAGCGGCTGAAAACATACCTTGCTATGTTCAGGTGAACATAAAAATCCGTCGGGGACGGATTGGGGGAATGCCTTTCAAACTCCGGGCTGCGCCACCTGTGGCGTACCCTGCCGTTCGGGTGCAAAGTTACGCCATTAACGCGGTATCGGACAGAGGCTTGACCCGGACAATCAATGCCAACCGGCGCAACGTGCTGCCACTTGCCGGAGAAGTGATACAAGTTCCAAAATATCCTTGTTTATTTGCAGTGTGATTCGGATGTGGGACTGAAAATACACTCCTTCCGCCGGATGTTCGGACAGCAATCCGGACATCAATCCAACCGGCTGAACACGGGTGTACATATTCAGCCGGTTTTCCAAGCACACGTCCATGCGGACGGATAAAGGCATGGGTGATTGGACAGACCGATGAATGCCCACAGGCACAGCCGGATTAAGGAATGGATAAATAAATGGAAGCGCGTGCGTATGTATGAATGGCAATACGCTACCGCCACCGGACAGATGTATAACCAAATAAATTATCAGACAAATGAAAGAAGCAACTTATGTGGCAATCTCCACGCAGAAAGGTGGAGCGGGTAAGACAACCCTGACAGTGCTTGTGGCAAGCTACCTGCACTATGTGAAAGGCTACAACGTAGCCGTGGTGGACTGCGATTTTCCGCAGTATAGTATCCATGATATGCGCAAGCGTGACATGAAAGCCGTCATGGAGGACGGGCATTACAAGGTGCTGGCGTATGAGCAGCTCAAGCGGCTGAAGAAAAATCCGTACCCAATCAGATGCAGCCGTGCGGAAGACGCGATAAGAACCGCCGAAAATCTGGTAGAAGCGCAGCCCGACCTCGATTTCGTGTTCTTCGACCTGCCGGGAACCATCAACAACGCCGACGTGGTACAGACCATTTCCAAAATGGACTATATCTTCACACCCATCATTGCCGACCGTGTGGTGATGGAGAGTTCCATCAAGTTCGCCACTATCATCAACGAACAGATGATAAGCACGGGCAAGTCCGGCATCAAAGGGATTTATCTCGTGTGGAACATGGTGGACGGACGCGAAAAGACTGAACTGTACAAGGCATACGACAAAGTCTGTGCCGAGTTCGCCCTGCCCATTCTGGAAACATACTTGCCGGACAGCAAGCGTTTCCGCAAGGAAACGGCGGCAGAACGCAAGGCTGTATTCCGTTCCACGGCATTCCCTGCGGACAAAACGCTGATACGCGGCAGCAACCTTGACAAACTCGTTGATGAGATTCTCTGTATCATTAAAAGCTGAATGTCATGGCAAAGAAAACAAGAATCGAGGACATCGACAGCGAAGCTGTAATCAACTCGTTCCGGCTGGACGATACAAGCATTCCACCGGAAGCGAGAAGTACGGGCGGAAACGCCCCTTCTCCACCTCCGAAAGAAGAATTACAGACGGTGATTACATTGCCTGCTTCCCGTCCCAAAGAGGAACCGGAACGCAGGCGTAGGAACGGCAAGCCGGAAAAGCCGGATTATGAAACCGTGTTCATGTGCGGGTCCAATGTCACGGCAAGGCTCGGCAAACAGGTATATATCCGCAAGGAGTACCACGACCGCATACAGAAGATGCTTCATGTAATCGGAGGCAACGAGGTGACTATTGCGGCTTTTCTTGACAACGTGCTGACACACCATTTCACGCTGTTCCAAGACGAGATAGCCGAATCGTTCAAACGGCACATGGAATCCTATAATCTATAAAAACAACAAACAACAAAGAAGTATGAAAAGGACAAAGAAGAACCGACAGGCAGACTGCCTGCAAACAGGAAAGAGTGAAAGAACCGCTGCCAGTGCAGCAAAGTGTACAACCGACTACGATCAGGAAAATACCGGCGTTGACTTCCGCAAGGATAAAGGCAGAGACAAACCGCTCTCGACTTTCCTGCAAGCATCGGAAATCAAAACGCGGCAATGTATATACATCAGCCGAGAAATTCATGAGAAAGTCGCTATCGTTGCCAGTCGGATGGGAAACGGCTTGAGCATCGGCAAGTTCGTGGACAACATCATCCGCGACCATTTCTGGCAATACGGAACGCAGTACATGGAACAGATTGAAAACGCCCAAAAAGTGAAACTATGACAAAGGTGTTTTTAATCGTATCGGTTGCCTGCAACGTGTGGTTTCTGTCCCTGTTGCTCTACGACCGCATCATGGAAGCGAAACTTATCCGTTTCTTCAGACACATTGCCGGGTTGTGGCGGTCATTGGACTGTACGGCGGCAGAGCAAGGAAAGGATAAGGAAATACCTCACGCAGACACCTCGGACATCATTGGCAAGAGCCGTTTCAAGATGGCATCGACCCGGACAACCGCTGCCATACCGACGCAAGAAGCCGCCACTTCGGAAAAAGGCATTGAGCTGTCGGAGGAAGAGGCTACTTTTGACGACGGAAACACGGAAACCGTCTCACGCCCGACACAAGTACCGGAGGACAAACTCGATGAAACCTTCACGAGCATCCCGCCCTCGGAACTGGAGTACAGAGAAGATGAACCGGAGGATGAAGAACCAGACAAAAAGCAGGCTTCGGGAAGCAGCTTCGAGGATATTGACATGGCAGTACGCACCATACGGAAGGAATCACCATCCGATGAGGAAATGCGACACGCCGGAAAGGTCATGACGGAACTGGACGGGACAGAGCTTTTCACAAGAATAACGGAACGCCTGACCGATGAAGCAATGAGCGAGAGGCTTGCAAAGGCGATGGCAGTTTTCGTGGACACGGTGAACATGACCATGACACAACAAAAGGAAAAGGTGTTCGTGATTCCCGACAACATCGAGGAGTTCGACTTCCGAAACTATGTATAAAAAGAATGGAAATGAAAACGTAAAATGACGACACCCATGCGCACGGCGGTACAAGGTACAGCCAACCCGCAACGGACAGCCCCAAGTCCGTAGAAACAAACGGGCAACCACTAAACCAAAGTAAAGTAATCAAGTATCAACCGCCCGAAAAAGGACTATCCACCCTTTGGACGGCACAAAAAAAGAACAGTTTATGAACAAGAACATCAGACAAAAGTTCATCATCTCTGCGGCACTCATGATTGCCGCCACCGCTTCCGCTTTCGCACAAGGAAACGGTATCGCAGGTATCACGGAAGCTACTTCTATGGTCACCAGTTACTTTGATCCGGGCACTAAGCTGATTTACGCCATCGGCGCGGTAGTCGGGCTTATCGGTGGCGTGAAAGTGTACGGAAAATTCTCGTCCGGAGACCCGGACACGAGCAAGACTGCTGCCTCGTGGTTCGGGGCTTGCATCTTCCTGATTGTCGCCGCCACTATCCTGCGTTCATTCTTCCTTTAATAAACAATATATGGCTGAATACCCGATAAACAAGGGTATCGGCCGTCCGGTCGAGTTCAAGGGTCTGAAGGCTCAGTACCTCTTCATCTTCTGCGGAGGTCTGCTGGCTCTCTTCGTCCTGTTCGTCATCCTCTACATGGTCGGCATCGACCAGTGGATATGTATCGGCTTCGGCGCGGCATCATCTTCCGTCCTCGTATGGCAGACCTTCGCGCTGAACGCCCGGTACGGCGAACACGGGCTGATGAAGTTGGGAGCGGCAAGGAGCCATCCCCGATACCTTATCAACCGACGGCGGATCACCCGATTATTCAAACGACAACGAAAGGAAGAAACGACATGAGAAATACATCCAAAATGACAACACTGGAAAACAAGTTCCCGCTGCTGGCGGTGGAGCATGGCTGCATCATTTCCAAAGACGCCGACATCACGGTGGCTTTCGAGGTGGAGCTGCCGGAGCTTTACACCGTGACAGGCGCGGAGTACGAGGCGATACACGGTTGCTGGTGCAAGGCTATCAAGGTGCTGCCGGACTTCTGTGTCGTGCATAAGCAGGACTGGTTCATCAAGGAGAAATACAAGCCGGAGTTACAGAAGGACGACATGAGTTTCTTGAGCCGTTCCTTTGAACGCCACTTCAACGAGCGTCCGTACCTGAAACACTCCTGCTACCTCTACCTGACCAAGACGACGAAGGAACGTAACCGGATGCAGAGCAACTTCAGTACGCTGTGCCGGGGACATATCATCCCGAAGGAACTGGACAAGGAAACCGCCGGGAAGTTCATGGAAGCTGCCGAACAGTTCGAGCACATCATGAACGACAGCGGCTTTGTCAGGCTGCGCCGCCTCTCCACTGACGAGCTTGTCGGGATGGAAAAGTCCGCCGGGTTGATAGAGCGTTACTTCTCGCTCATGCCCGAAGGCGACACGACCTTGCAGGACATCGACCTCTCGGCAAAGGAAATGCGCATCGGAGACAACCGCCTGTGCCTGCACACCCTCTCCGACGCTGAGGATATGCCCGGAAAGGTAGCTACCGACATCCGGTACGAGAAACTCTCCACCGACCGCTCGGACTGCCGCCTCTCCTTCGCCTCACCCGTGGGGCTGCTGCTCTCCTGCAACCACATCTACAACCAGTATGTGATTATCGACAACAGCGAGGAAAATTTGCAGAAGTTCGAGAAGTCCGCAAGGAATATGCTGTCGCTATCCCGATACAGCCGGAGCAACAGCATCAACCGCGAGTGGATAGACCAGTACCTGAACGAAGCCCATTCCTACGGGCTGACATCGGTGCGGGCGCACTTCAACGTCATGGCATGGAGCGATGACGCGGAGGAGCTGAAGCATATCAAGAACGATGTAGGCAGCCAGCTCGCCAGCATGGAGTGCGTACCCCGCCACAACACCATCGACTGCCCGACGCTCTACTGGGCGGCGATGCCCGGCAATGCGGCGGACTTCCCGGCGGAAGAGAGTTTCCACACCTTCATCGAGCAGGCGGTGTGCCTCTTCACGGAGGAAACCAACTACCGCAGCTCGCTCTCGCCCTTCGGCATCAAGATGGTGGATAGGCTTACGGGAAAACCGTTGCACCTCGACATCTCCGACCTGCCAATGAAGCGGGGCATCACCACCAACCGCAACAAGTTCGTGCTGGGTCCTTCGGGCAGCGGCAAATCCTTCTTTATGAACCACCTCGTGAGGCAATACTACGAGCAGGGTACGCATGTGGTGCTGGTGGACACGGGAAACTCTTATCAGGGCTTGTGCGAGATGATCCGGCGCAAGACAAACGGGGCGGACGGCGTGTACTTCACCTACACGGAGGAGAAACCGATTTCGTTCAACCCGTTCTACACCGATGATTACGTGTTTGACGTGGAGAAAAAGGACAGCATCAAGACGCTGCTGCTGACGCTCTGGAAATCGGAGGACGACAAAGTGACGAAGACGGAGAGCGGCGAACTGGGCAGTGCGGTGAACGCCTACATCGAGCGCATCAGGGCTGACCGGAACATCGTCCCCTCGTTCAACACCTTTTATGAATATATGCGCGACGACTACCGCCGCGAACTGGCGGAACGTGAGATAAAGGTGGAGAAGTCAGACTTCAACATCGATAATATGCTCACCACCATGCGGCAGTATTACCGGGGCGGACGCTACGACTTCCTGCTCAACTCCACGGAGAACATCGACCTGCTCGGCAAGCGGTTCATCGTCTTCGAGATTGACAGTATAAAGGAAAATCGAGAACTTTTCCCTGTGGTGACCATCATTATCATGGAAGCCTTCATCAACAAGATGCGCCGTCTGAAAGGTATGCGCAAGCAACTGATAGTGGAAGAGGCTTGGAAGGCTCTCTCTTCGGCGAACATGGCTGAGTACCTGCGCTATATGTACAAGACCGTGCGCAAGTATTACGGGGAGGCAATCGTGGTGACGCAGGAGGTGGATGACATCATTTCCTCGCCCGTCGTCAAGGAGAGCATCATCAATAACTCCGACTGCAAGATACTTCTCGACCAGCGGAAGTACATGAACAAGTTTGATGCCATACAGTCCCTGCTGGGTCTGACGGAGAAGGAGAAATCGCAGATACTCTCCATCAACATGGCGAACAACCCGTCAAGGCTCTACAAGGAAGTCTGGATCGGGCTGGGTGGCACACAGTCAGCGGTCTATGCCACCGAAGTTAGTGCTGAAGAGTATCTGGCGTACACCACCGAAGAAACGGAAAAAGTAGAGGTTTACCGTCTGGCGGAGCAGCTGGGCGGCGACATCGAAGCCGTCATCCGGCAACTTGCCGAAAGACGGAGGAATAAGTAAAAACCGATTCATCAACTAAAAAAGAAAATGCGTATGAGTATATCAAGAACGAAAATGCTGCAAGTCAGCAAGTGTTTAATTGGGCTGGCGGTCATGGTACTGCAATCCTGCGATGTAGCGGACAACCGCCGTGACCAGCTTTGCGGGAACTGGGGGAGCGTGGAGGGAAAGCCCGACGTGCTTATCTACAAGGAGGGCGAAGCCTACAAGGTGACGGTGTTCAAGCGGAGCGGGCTTCGCCGCAAGCTGAAGCCGGAAACCTATCTCTTGCAGGAGGAGAACGGCAATCTGTTCATGAACACCGGATTCCGCACCGACGTGTCCTACAACGAGGCGACGGACATCCTGACCTTCTCGCCGAACGGGGACTACGTGCGTGTGACCCCGAAACCGGACCATCCGATAGGCGAGCAATAAATAATGAAATCCACTAAAATCCAAAGTAACATGAGAACAAGAATAACACTTATTATCTGCCTGTGCCTGTTTGCAGTCGGCAGGGCAAGCGCACAGTGGGCGGTGATAGACCCGTCCAACATCGCGCAGAGCATCGTGAACACCTCGAAGAACGTGGTACACACTTCCACGACCGCCCAAAATATGATAAAAAATTTTCAAGAGACCGTGAAGATTTACGAGCAGGGCAAGAAGTATTACGACGCACTGAAATCCGTGAACAATCTGGTAAAGGACGCCCGGAAGGTGCAGCAAACCATCCTGATGGTGGGTGACATCACCGACACCTATGTGACCAGTTTCCAGAAGATGATGCGTGACGACAACTTCACGGTGGAGGAACTGGGAGCCATCGCCTTCGGCTACACCAAGTTATTGGAGGAATCCAACGATGTGCTGACGGAACTGAAGAATGTGGTGAACATCACCACGCTCTCCATGACGGACAAGGAGCGCATGGACGTGGTGGAACGCTGCTACTCCAAGATGAAGCGTTACCGCAACCTCGTGAGCTACTACACCAACAAGAACATTAGCGTGAGTTACCTGCGTGCGAAGAAGAAAAACGACCTTGACCGCATCATGGGGCTGTACGGGAACATGAACGAAAGATATTGGTAGCCTATGAATTTCGACAACCTTCACCAAATTCTGCGCTCGCTCTACGAACAGATGATGCCGCTATGCGGGGACATGGCGGGCGTGGCGAAAGGCATCGCCGGGCTGGGCGCACTCTTTTATGTGGCCTACCGGGTATGGCAGTCGCTGGCGAGAGCCGAACCGATAGACGTGTTCCCTATGCTCCGCCCGTTCGCGATAGGCTTGTGCATCATGTTCTTTCCGACGGTGGTACTGGGTACGATAAACAGCATCATGTCGCCCGTCGTGCAGGGTACGGCAAAGATGCTGGAGGCGGAAACGCTGGACATGAACCGATACCGTGAGCAGAAGGACAAACTGGAGTACGAAGCGATGATGCGCAATCCCGAAACCGCCTACCTCGTGTCAAACGAGGAGTTTGACAAACAACTGGAAGAACTGGGCTGGTCGCCCGGCGACATGGTGACGATGGCGGGGATGTATATCGAGCGCGGGATGTACAACATGAAGAAGGGCATCCGCGACTTCTTCCGCGAGATACTGGAACTGATGTTCCAAGCCGCCGCCCTCGTGATAGACACCATCCGCACGTTCTTCCTCGTGGTGCTGGCGATACTCGGTCCGATAGCCTTCGCCATATCGGTGTGGGACGGCTTCCAAAGCACGCTTACACAGTGGATATGCCGCTACATACAGGTCTATCTGTGGCTGCCCGTGTCGGATATGTTCAGCACCATACTGGCGAAGATACAAGTGCTGATGCTGCAAAGCGACATCGAACGGATGCAGGCTGACCCGAACTTCTCGCTGGATTCGAGCGACGGGGTGTACATCGTCTTCATGATAATCGGCATCATTGGTTACTTCACCATCCCCACGGTAGCAGGCTGGATTATCCAAGCCGGAGGCATGGGAAGCTACGGTCGCAACGTGAACCAGACGGCAGGACGAGCCGGAAGTATGGCGGGCAGCGTGGCGGGCGCAGCCGCAGGAAACGTGGTCGGACGTGCCGGGAAACTACTGAAATAATCAACTGACAATTAAAAACGAATAAACAACAATGGAATTTAAGTCACTTAAAAACATCGAATCATCGTTCAGGCAGATACGCCTGTCCGGTATCGTCTTCCTCTCGTTGTGTGCCGTAATAACGGTATGGAGCGTGTGGAGTTCCTACCGCTTCGCGGAGCGGCAACGGGAAAAGATTTACGTGCTGGATAACGGCAAGTCGCTGATGCTGGCTCTCTCGCAAGACTTGTCGCAGAACCGTCCGGCAGAAGCGAGGGAACACGTGCGCCGTTTCCACGAGTTGTTCTTCACGCTCTCACCCGAAAAGAGCGCGATAGAGCATAATGTGAAACGCGCCCTGCTATTAGCGGACAAAAGCGTGTACAACTACTATTCGGACTTCGCCGAGAAAGGGTACTACAACCGCATCATCGCCGGGAACATCAACCAAGTGCTGAAGGTGGACAGCGTGGTGTGCGACTTCAACGGCTATCCCTACCGTGCCGTGACCTACGCCACGCAGAAGATCATCCGGCAGAGCAACGTCACCGAGCGCAGCCTCGTGACCACGTGCCGCCTTTTGAACTCGTCCCGTTCGGACGACAATCCCAACGGTTTCACCATCGAGGGCTTCACCATCATCGAGAACAAGGATTTACAAACCATCAAAAGGTAACAGACATGAAGAAAATCAGAAAATCATTTTGGCGTGCGTACTGGAAGCTCCACGACAAAAAGAAAATGCTGGTGGCAAGGCTCAAAGGCTATCTGGACGGTTTGCCCCCGAAAACACGCAAGCGCATCGTGCTGGCGATGCTCGCCGCCTTCACGGTGCTTGCCCTTTACACCTTCGGCAAAGCTGTCTATGACATCGGCAGGAATGACGGCAGCCGGATAGTAACAGACCATGCCGGACAGGTGGAACTGTCCGTAAAGCCGGAAAACAATCATAATGTAATACCTTATTTATATGGAACAGACGAAGAATGAACCTAAAAACGAGAACAAGGCGGCTCCCGACAACGGGAAACCGAAGAAGGAGCGCAAGCCGCTGACCGAAGCCCAAAGGCTGAAACGTCAGAAAATGATAGTGCTGCCCGCTATGGTGCTGGTATTCATCGGTGCTATGTGGCTGATATTCGCCCCGTCTTCCGACAAGGAGCAGCAACCGGGAACGGGTGGTTACAATATCGAAATGCCCGACGCTGACAAGGCGAACCGTCAGATCATCGGCGACAAGGTGAAAGCCTACGAACAGGGGGCGATGGAGGAACGGCAGGAGAACCGCAGCCGCACCATGCAGGAGCTGGGCGATATGTTCGACCGCGAAGTGGCGGAAACGGATAGCGGCAGGGACTTCGACCTTGCCAATCCCGGAGGCATGGAAGAGAATGTGAAGTCCGCCCCGAAGACCATCCAATCATCCGCAGCCGCCTACCGCGACCTCAATGCCACGCTCGGCAACTTCTACGAGCAGCCAAAGAACGACAATGCGGATATGGACGAACTGTTAGAGCGTATCGCCTCGCTGGAATCGGAACTGGAAACCGAGAAAGGCAAGGCATCCGCTATGGATGACCAAGTGGCACTCATGGAGAAGTCCTATGAACTGGCGGCGAAGTACATGGGCGGGCAGAACGGCACACAGCCACCTGTCGGACAGGCGGCAGAGCCTTACCCCGTGCAGAAAGCCGGAAAGAACACTGCTGCACCTGTCAGGCAGGTAACGCATCAGGTGGTATCTTCGCTCTCACAGCCGATGAGCAACGCCGAGTTTGTCGCCTCCTTCTCGCAGGAGCGCAACCGCAGTTTCAATACGGCGGTGGGTGTCACGACTGTATCGGACAGGAACACCATATCGGCGTGTGTCTATGGGGCGCAGAGTGTGACTGACGGGCAGGCGGTAAGATTACGGCTGCTGGAGCCGATGGCAGTGGCGGACAAAATCATACCCCGCAATGCAGTGGTGGTAGGCACGGCAAAGATTCAGGGCGAACGACTCGATATTGAAATTACTTCGCTGGAGTACACAGGTACGATTATCCCGGTAGAACTGGCGGTGTATGACACGGACGGACAGCCCGGCATCTTCATTCCAAACTCGATGGAGATGAACGCCGTCAGGGAGGTTGCCGCCAACATGGGCGGCTCGCTGGGCAGCAGCATTAATATCTCCACCAACGCAGGGGCGCAGCTCGCCTCCGACTTGGGCAAGGGGCTGATACAAGGCACGAGCCAGTATATCGCCAAGAAGATGCGTACCGTCAAGGTGCATCTGAAATCCGGATACAAGGTCATGCTATATCAGGACAGAGATTGAAAACAATAACAATCAACGACTAAAAAACAACAACCAAATTTTTATTTACCACTAAAATCCAAAGTAGAATGAAAAAAGTAATCATCATGCTTGCCCTCGCTATGGGCATCGCAACTGCCAACGCGCAGGAGAACGTAACCGTTGTAACGGACAACGGAAGTGAACAACCGACCTTGACAAAGGAGGTCTATCCGCAGAAGGAGGCGGACGGCGATCTGTATCACGGGCTGACAAAGAAGCTGACCTTCGACCGCATGGTTCCCCCGCACGGCTTGGAAGTGACCTACGACAAGACCGTCCACGTCATTTTCCCCTCGGAGGTGCGCTACGTCGATTTAGGCTCGCCCGACCTGATTGCGGGTAAAGCCGACGGAGCGGAGAACGTCATCCGCGTGAAAGCGACCGTGAGGAACTTCCCGAACGAAACCAATATGTCCGTGATAACGGAGGACGGGAGTTTCTATACCTTCAACGTGAAATATGCCGATGAACCGCTGCTGCTCAACGTGGAGATGTGTGACTTCATCCATGATGGCGAGAAGGTGAACCGCCCGAACAACGCGCAGGAAATCTACCTGAAGGAGCTGGGCAGCGAAAGCCCGATGCTGGTGCGCCTTATCATGAAGTCCATCCTGGGGCAGAACAAGCGCGAGGTGAAGCATATCGGCTGCAAGCGATTCGGCATCCAGTACCTGCTGAAAGGTATCTATACGCATAACGGGTTACTCTATTTCCACACGGAGATAAAGAACCAGAGCAACGTGCCTTTCGATGTGGACTACATCACATGGAAAATCGTGGACAAGAAGGTGGCGAAGCGTACCGCCGTGCAGGAGCAGATCATCCTGCCGCTCCGTGCGCAGAATTACGCCACACTCGTGCCGGGAAAGAAGAGCGAGCGCACGGTATTCACGATGGCGAAGTTCACCATTCCCGACGACAAATGCCTCGTGGTGGAACTCAACGAGAAGAACGGAGGTCGCCACCAGTCTTTCGTGATTGAGAACGAGGACTTGGTACGTGCCAATACCATCAACGAACTTCAAGTGCGCTGACCATGAGAAAGTACATCGCAATAGTCATCGCGTCGCTTGCCCTGTTCACGGGGCAGGCGCACGCCCAGCGATGCCTGCCGAAGATGCAGGGCATCGAGGTCAGGGCGAACATGGCGGACGGTTTCAATCCCGGCGGCAACGACGGCGGGCACAGCTTCGGGGCGGCTCTTTCCACCTACACGAAAAAGGGGAATAAATGGGTGTTCGGCGGCGAGTACCTGTTGAAGAACAACCCTTACAAGGACGGGAAGATACCCGTGGCGCAGTTCACGGCGGAGGGGGGATACTACTTCAAGATACTCTCCGATGCCCGTAAAATCGTGTTCGTCTATGCAGGGGCTTCGGCTCTTGCCGGATATGAATCGGTGAACTGGGGCGAAAAGGTGTTGCATGACGGCTCCACGCTCCATGACCGGGACTCCTTTATCTACGGCGGTGCACTGACGCTCGATGTGGAGTTTTACGTGGCAGACCGTATCGCTCTGCTCGCCAACCTCCGGGAGCGTTGCCTGTGGGGTGGCGACACGAGGAAGTTTCATACGCAGTGGGGCGTGGGCGTGAAGTTCATCATAAACTGACGCACCGCATGGAACGGACGGAAATCGATGCCATGAGGCATATACCCCTTGCGGACTTCCTCGCACGGCTGGGACATGAGCCTGTACGAAGAAGCGGCAACGAATTGTGGTATCGTGCGCCATACCGCAATGAGCGCACGCCCTCTTTCCGTGTGAACGTGGCGAAACAGCTCTGGTACGACTTCGGTACGGGCAAGGGCGGCGACATCTTCACGCTTGCCGGGGAGTTTATCGGAAGCAACGACTTCATGGAACAAGTGAAGTTCATAGCGGAAACCGCCAATATGCCTATGCCTGTTCCCGAAATGAGTAAACCGACTTTCCTGCCTAAACCGTCTGAACCTGCCTTTGAAGGAGTGGAAGCCACCCCGCTGTTTCGTTCTCCACTGACGGACTATCTGGCGGAACGGGGTATTCCTTACGGCATTGCATCCCGGTATTGCTGCCGACTGAATTACGGTGCGCGTGGCAAGCGGTATTTCGCCGTCGGTTTTCCGAATGTGGCGGGTGGCTATGAAATCCGCAGCCGCTTCTTCAAAGGATGTGTGCCTCCGAAGGATGTGTCGCTGGTCAAGGCGGAAGGCTCTCCGGCTGACGTATGTAGCGTATTTGAAGGATTCATGGACTTTCTTTCCGCTGCCACGCTCGGATTGGAAACGGGTGATTGCCTTGTACTGAACTCCATTTCCAACGTGGAAAAGGCTATGAGGTATCTGGACGGTTACGGGCGCATAGACTGTTACCTCGACCGTGACGAAGCCGGACGGCGCACGTTGGAAATGCTGAAAGGACACTACGAGGAACGTGTCTGCGACCGTTCCGCCCTCTATGATGGTTGCAAGGACTTGAACGAGTATCTGCAACTGACAACGAAAAAAGAACAATAACTTAAAAATCAAAAGACAATGAACATACTGAACAACAAGAACAAGAGAACATCAATCTTCAAGGCGTTGGCACTCTGCCTTTTCGCCGCCGTGTCGCTCACCGCCGTATCGTGTGACGACGATATGGACATCCAGCAATCCTATCCCTTCACGGTGGAAACCATGCCCGTGCCGAACAAGGTAAGCAAGGGGCAGACAGTGGAAATCCGCTGTGAACTGAAAAAGACGGGCGACTTCGCCAACACCCTCTATACCATCCGGTATTTCCAGTTTGAGGGGGATGGTACGCTGAAAATGGCGGGCGGCATCACGTTCCTGCCCAATGACCGCTACCTGCTCGAAAACGAGAAGTTCCGGCTGTACTACACGGCGCAAGGTGACGAGGCGCACAACTTCATCGTGGTAGTGGAGGACAATTTCGGCAACTCCTATGAGTTGGAATTTGACTTCAACAACCGAAACGTGAAGGATGACGGGGTTATCACTGTTGTCCCCATCGGGAACTTCAAGCCCCTTACACGATGATGCGTGTATTCATGGCTATCCTCTGTTCGCTTCTGGCGGTCTGTTCCGTGTCCGCACGGAACAGACGCCATGAGGGAACGGACGGGCAGGCGGCTATCTACCGGCTGCCTCCATTTGAGAGGGCGGTGCGATGCACGAAGTATTTTGAGGGCTGGCATTCGGAAAAACATCACCCGTATGTAGGATATGGACATCGGTTGCAGCCGGGGGAAAGGTATTCGGCACGCACCATGACGAAGCGGCAGGCGGACGCGCTTCTGCGAAAAGACCTGCGGAAGTTCTGCGCGATGTTCCGGCAGTTCGGGAAGGATTCGCTCTTGCTTGCCACGCTCGCCTACAATGTCGGTCCATATCGACTTTTGGGTAGCGGAAAGATTCCCAAAAGCACGCTGATCCGAAAGTTGGAGGCGGGCGACAGGAACATCTATCGGGAGTATATCGCTTTCTGCAACTACAAGGGGAAACGGCACGCCATGCTGCTCAAACGGAGAAAGGCGGAGTTTGCACTGTTGTATGTACCATAAATAATAAGTACCTGACAAAAGAAAATCCGATGAAGCCGCAACTTCATCGGATTTTCTAATATATTGCTGCTATCAGATAGTTTGAGATGGCAGTTCTTTTATATGAACTACATTATATTCTTTGCCTTTCTTTATGTCAGTTATCTCAAATTTTGTTCCTCTTTCAAATTCCACTTGATATTCAGGATACGGACAATCCTCTCCATGATTATATATTTTATATATTTCATGAGCTTTTGTTTGACCTTCCGGTAAAGGCTCAATTATCCATTTTATAGAATGAGCATTATCAAAATCATCTATTGATGTCGTAAAAAAGCCATTTACGGTAAAAATATCTCCAATCCTATTATTACCACGCATAAAACCATCATTGGCATATAACACAGGGTGAGTATTTTTAGGAGCTTTTCTTAATGCACTATCTAAGTTTTGGATTAAAACTTCTGTTAAGGCATTCAATTTACGCCTATTATACAGAGGTTCTTGTATGAACCGAGAACTACCAAAGCCTTCAAGGATGACGATACTTAATGCTTCTAAATCAGTCAAATTATATTCTTTATAATGTATTTTATTGACCTCTTTCAGATGTTGCATCGCTTTTATATGAGAATTCAACAACTCAACATCTCCTCCTCGTTTATATGCAGATGGATTGTGCTGATATATTGTTTCTACAATTAGTTGTAAATCTTCTATATTCATATTAATATACAAAAAAATAACAATGCAAAATTAGCCTTTTCTGGCTTATTTTACATATTCAAATAAGAATTTTATCGAAGATTGGAACAAAGGTTTCTTTGCTACTTTCTTTGTCCGCCATCATGCTCACTGAAAGAAAGTAGGCGGCTTTCGCCGCCCATCGTTCAAAAACGGGTGTAAAGCCCCGTCACCATCGTGAACATTTCCTCCAGCATATCGCAATATATCCCCTCGTGCGTTTCTATGTCTTTCGTCTTGCACTCGAATGTCTTTTTGCTGAACGTCCTGCGGTAGAAGCGCATATTGTAGAGGTCTGCCCCTGCATCATAGATGATGTCAAGGCGGTTGGCACTCGTCTTATTCCTCGCAAGGCTCATGCGTAAGCCGTTGCCCATGTCTATGAAGTCTTTGCTTCCCGTCATGGTGGCAAAGCGTCTGCCACCTATCTGCTCCAAAATTGTCTTCGCTATCATATTCGTTGTATTTTAGGCGTTATGTTGTGGCGGTGCGGACACCGCCACAACGTTCAAAATTCAGTTTTCTCGGCTATAGGTGTGCATCTTTCCAGCCACTCTTTCAGACACTCCATGTTATACTCGCTCGTTATGACTGCCGTATGGCTGTCAATGGCAGTAAACCTGCTACTTTCATAGTTGTCTATCCACCCCTTCAGGGTATCAACTCCCCATGCTTCGGCATCATCAAACATTCCGTCCAATGCCTTGATTGGCTCGCTGAACTTGACTATCAGCGTTTGGTAGGCAACTTCGTTCATCGCTTGTCCTCCTTTCTTTCCTTTGCCGTCAGCCACTTGTCCCGTGCGGCTCGGCACTCGTCTAACGTGGGTTTCACACAAGAGAACAATTCCCCGTCCGTGTGGCGGTAGTCGTATTGCATAAGTGTCCGCTTACGTCTGCCGATACCCGTTTGGGACTTCTCGTATTTCTCTGTCCCTGCTTGCGTGCAGGTGCTTACTCCGCTGATGGTCATCCGTGTACTCATAATCGTTATTTTTAGATGGTTAGAAATGTACTGACAACACTCTGTTCTGCATCACTATTTCGGGGTTACTCGTATAGCGTTGGTGCAGGTAGAAATGATGTGAGCCGAAGCCGTAATGAAAGAACTTGTCAAGTTCGTGCTTCTTGGCGAAGTCCTTGACGCCCGCTCTTAACTGCCCCTCACTCTGACAAAGAGTGAGGAGGTTCATAAATTCAAGGAACATCGTGGGGATTTTATCGTCCCACAAGCAAACCATGCTTTCAAATCTTACTTCCATATTATTCTGTTTTATAGGTTGATGTTATGCTGCGTTCATCCGCTGACGGATAAGTCCGGCATTGTCCTCCACAAGTCGGATGATGCGGTCGTGGTACTCGGTATTGGAATTGCATACCCCTCTGCTTTGTACCACTTTCAGCGTTTTCAGTGACACTTCTATCGTTTCAATCCGTTTGCCGTCAATGGTGGCGGATAGGATAAGGGAGTTTGCCTTGTTGTGATAACCGCCCACACAATGGTGCATTATCCGTCCTTCCTCCACCATTTCCTCCACGCTCTCTATGACCTTGATGCAGATAAGGCTGTCGGAGAACACAAGTCCGAAGAAGATGCCTTTGGCTTTCAGATAATTCTTCTCGTCCTCAATAGCCTTTTGCCGTTGCTGTTCCGTCCGCTCACGCTCCCTTTGCAGGTTACGCTTTGCCACCAACTTGTCGTGTTCCGCTTTGAGGTCGGCAGGGCAGACGTACTTCGGGCTGTTCGTGTCTTTGCCGAAATGCCGCAGGAGGTCAATGGTGTCACGCCATACGGAGCCATCCGAAATGGTGTAACCGTTGCGGATGCAAATCTTGACGGATGCCCAATACCGCCCCATATCAAAGGAACTACGGATATAATGCCGCAACATGGCGTATTGCCCTGCCTTCAAGAGTGTTTCGGCTCGGCTGTCGGAAAGGATAGCCGTGAAAAGGTCATACGGCAGTGTGTTGTGATAGTCCCCCTTGAAGCCGTTGCGTTTCAGTTCGGGGATGAAACGCTGTCGGGGATAGGTACACATGGGTGCTATATCGTATGCGTGAAGCCTGTTGTTCTTGCGCACTTCCATGTCGCTGTATTCAGACCATTGGTCGTAATACAACATTGACATACCACGCAGTCGGGCAACGGTGGTGGTTGTGCCTTTGGGTGAAATCCACCTCTGCACCACTTCATAAATGGAATACTCGGCTGCTTGCCCTGCCTTGTATCGGGACTTGACGAAGAAGAAACGTATCACTTGGTACTGCTTGCTGGTCGTGACAATGGAGAAGTATTCGTTCTCGCTGAAAACGCTCTTTCGGGTGCGCAACGCTTCCAACTGCATACCGCAATGGGGGCAGGTACATCCGCAAAGGGTGTCCGCAAGGTCGTGGTCGCTCTTCCACGAATGTCCGCACTCGGTACAGATGTTCGTGCCGTCCGCCCTCTTGATTGCGTAATGCTTGAAGCAATGACGGAAAGCGTATGCCTTTTGCATGGCGGTCAATCTCGGTAGTCGCTTGCTCAGATGTGCGACTTCCTGCTGTATCTGTGTTCTCGGTTTCATAAGCCTAAATCAAATAATGAGGGTTGTTGTACTTCTTGGACGGTCGCTTTGGTGGCGGTTCTCGGCTTGTTGCGGTTTTGCAACCTGCGGACTTCCTCGTCTTGGTATTGTCGGATAGCGTTCTGCCGTGCTTCCGCCTTCTCCTCTGCGGTGAGTTCCACCACATGGTTCACTGCTACTTGGCATTGGATAGGCTTGCCTACCTCTATCTCGTTCTCGTCATAGTAGTGTACGGCTTGTCCGTATATCTCCCCGTCCGTGAAGCCGTTGCAACCGCTTTTCTGCACATAGTTCAGAATGTAGGTCACACAATCGTCTATGTTCTTGGCAGGGTTGCGGTAATTCTTGGCAAAGAGCGCATCTTCCGCTGCACGTTGCTCCAGATACATCTGTATCGTTCTCTTGAAATGGTCTGTCGTTTTCATATTCGTTGTCTTTTTAGATTGTCTGTTTCAGTATCTCTCTCCAATAAGTTGGCTCCACCTCGCTCAAAAGGAAGTCTATAAAGTCCTTCCGTGCGTCCTTGTTCAGTTCGTGGTAGAGTTCACGGAACACGGATATGTTGCCGTTGATGTATGTTTCCACCATGTACTCGAAGATGTTGTCCACCTCGTAGTATCTGCACTGCTGCGCTGCTGTCTTGCTGTTTCTCTTTGCCATGTCGGTAAGGATTAAAGGGTGAATAACCAAAGGATGAAGCCGAAGAAGACGATTGTGGAAAGAATAGCCACGATTATGCCTATCGCCACTCGGAACACTCTGTTTACTATCTCTCTGACGATGCCCCAAAGGATGCCGAATACCCAAAGGACGGTACGCATGATTAAGTTGCATATTGCAAGCCCCATGTATTGCGCCACTTGTCTGAAATCTGCCGTTGCTGTCATATCTTTGCTGTTTTTGATTTTTTTGTTTTTAATGCGGATTCAAGAGCTGAGGGAGTTGAGTTTCAAACTATCTTATCTGCCTCTCGTTTATCCGACATTTTTTTTAATGCGTCTTTCTGTCGCATCGGTCGTTTTCGTTTCGGGTGCTTAAAAAGGTAGGGATTAGGGAATGCAAGGTTTTTCGGGGAAAATACTACCCGCAGGGCTGGAGATTTTTCCCGAAAACAGGAGGCTTGACCTTGCTTTCCCGTCAAATCCCGGAGTTACCTTTGCGCCCATAACGGAAATGACTGCCTGATGCGGTCCACTGAAAGGCGCGAAAATGGAGGTAAACGGAAGTAGAGGCAGATTAGACAGAAAACTTCAAAAGAGAAATCCGTGAAAAAAGGAAGTCTCCCCCAAAAAAGGACATAGCCGGTAGCGTGAAACCGGGCAAACCACCTGCAAGGAAGTATGGTTCTATCTGTCCGGCCAGACCTGTCGGGGCGGGCAGATAAAATCATTCTTCCCGATTTGCCTGCTGTGGGTGACGGCTTGTTCCATTTATGGACAAGCGGTCATACACGGCTTTCCGCTTCCGGCTCAAAGGAACAGCGAAAAAGAAAAATCATCTGAAAAACCGTAAAAGCTCCTCTTTGGCATAAGCATAAAAGAAATGGGCCTTGCCTCATGAGTCTAAACTGTTGCTTAGGCGTGAGGCAAAGCCCTTTTCTCCGCTTATGCGATAGTCGGCACACGTTCGTTCAAAATCCTTTTGTACGATGGTGTGCCGACGAATAAAGCCACTTTTACGGAAAAACTTGTATGAGATATAAAAAATCAGGGAGATTCATATCAAAATCTCCCGTTTTATTGTTACTTTTGCATACGAAGAGTTCTTTGAAGGTTACGCAACGCACAGAAGAATAATGCAGCAGATAACTAACTAAATCGTAACCTATTACTATCATGAGCGATTAACATACGCTCATTTCCAATAAAATACACTCTTTTCGTAACTTCATACAAGCAAATATACCTTTTCCTGCATAAGTAGCTTGACCTATAGGAAAGCCTGATAAGTCTTTGATTATAGTAGTAGGAGTTATGTTTATCCCATTCTCCTTTAGATCCTCTACTACTTGGTGGTCTTTCTCTGTTAGGTCATCCCAGTCTATTACATCTGCAAAGGTGTTGTAAATGACTTGATTGTGTTGCTTAGTATTTTCCATCTCGCAGTTAGCTTTAAGTATAGATATAACAAGTAAGTGAGCAAATATACTAAAGAACCCCCATAGTTCAATCAACTACAGAGGTTCTTTTATTTATAAATCTACTCCACTTCTGGACTGGACAGCTCACCTTGGTTACCAAACACATATTCTACTACCTTCTTGTTTGCTTCATTCTCAATCTTGAAGTCCCTTTCAATGTAGATGTCCGTGACCTTCATAGCCTCATCAATATGATTCAATGCAGCATGAACTGTATACTTATCTATACCTACTTTGTTGACAGCAATAGTAGCCCATGAATGCCTTGCAGCATAGTACTCCAAGTCATCTACTTTTAGTATCTTGCCAATCTGCTTTAACCCCAGATTGATGGCTCTGTTGAAGTTCTTATAGGTTGAGTAAAGATGATAGAAGCAAAAGACCTTCTGGTGAGTGTAATCTTCATACTTCTTTATCAGAGGTAGTAAGATTGGAAGAACATCAACTCTCATCTTTGCTTTATCAAGCCTCCTATCTGCTGTCTTAGTTCTATAGTAAGTAATAGAATCCTCTTCCAATTCAGTGCAGTTATACAAGTCTGCTGAATTCATTCCAATTAAACAGAAGGATAGTATAAAGCAATCCTTAGCAAGATTGAAAGGACACAATCTTTCCCTGCCATTAGCATTGATGATATAGGGTATTTCCCATATCTTCTTTATTAGCTCTGGTGACACAGCTCTCTTTCTTGTAGCTTCCTGTTTGGGTATCTCCAAGTTCTCAAAAGGAGAGTTGGGTATCCTAATGACATTCCTATCATAGTCATTGTACTTTTTCTTAGCCTCATAAAACAGGTGTCTGATACTACCCATATACAGAGAGACCATTCTATTGGAAGGTATCCTCTTGCCTTTTTTCTGGAGTTCTGCAACATGTTTAGCTCTCTTCTTCTGGAGATAATCCATGAACTCCATCATCAGCAATTTGGTAACTTGACTTGTGTTCAACTTATCCTTTCCTAAGAAGGTCTTGAATGTATTAAGGGCTGATTTATAGTTGACTTTACCCTTAACTTTTGTAGTTTCCAACCATTCATTACAGAACTGGAGAAAGTCTATAGGAGTGTTCTTCTCTTTTTCTTTCTGGATATAGTCAAGTATATCACTAATGGTTAACTTGGAAGATTCCAAGGGTAGGCTGGTGCATAGCTCCTGATAGTATCTGACTAGTCTATCAGCTTCCTTGATATACTTTGGGTTCTTTAACTTGAAGCCCTTAGTCAGGTCTTCTGTTCTCACAAAGATATGTGTAGCTAACCTCCTTACTTCTCTGTTGTAGGTTAGTCTTATCTTTAGATTGTAGGTGTTATCAACTTTCTGCTTAGTTTTTAGTATTTCAGCTTTGATAGTCAGCATGTTATATTGGTTTTCTTGGGAACAACAATAGACCAACAAATACCTCATAAAGTAGTCTTTTTGAGCCAAATTTAGCACCTGAATGCCCACCTCCTGAAAGCAGAAAACCCTCATAAGTATTTAACTTACAAGGGTTTTTGTTGGGTGGAAGACCGGACTCGAACCGGCGACATTCAGAACCACAATCTGACGCTCTAACCAACTGAACTACATCCACCATGTTTGCGTTTCTCTAACGCGGTGCAAAGATAGATATTATCTTCTAATCTCCAAAAGATTCTGCTATTTTTTTTCGAAAAAAGTATATTCTTTTATTCCCCGATTGTGCTTGCTGAAAAGGGTTCGCGCATCATTTACAAAGATTTTCAGAGAGTTACGTGCTTGTAAAGGAATTGAATCAATCGGCAAATTGACTGGGAGCAATTGATGATTTTTTTTTCCTGATTGAATGGGACGGGCTGTCCATACCAAACTATAATCACAATTATTGAGGCGGGCAGTGCTGTCTTTTACTAATTCCATTCTTACCATCAGTCCTCCGTCAGTGCGGCGGGCGGACATATTGGAAATATAATTTCCCAGCGAATAGACTACGAGATGTTTGTCATTCGTCAGGCTGTCTGTGCGAACTTCGATGGGCTGAACTACGTGAGGATGGGAGCCGATGATATGGTTTACTCCTTTTTCAATCAGCCAGTCGGCGAGGAATTTTTGCTCTTTGTCCGGGAGTGACTGGTATTCGATTCCCCAATGCATACAAGCTATGATGGCATCCGGCTTCATTGCTTTACTCTCTTCAATATCTTTGGCGATGATGGCTGTATCGATATAGTTCACGATATTAGGAGGGGTAACGGGGATGCCGTTTGTTCCATACGTGTAGTTGAGCAGGGCGATGCGGAATCCGTTCTTTTCTAATAAAAGAGGATATTTCTTTTCACGTTCATCAGCGTTGATATACGTGCCTGCGTGTGGAACCTTTAAAGAGTCTATTAATTGAATGGTTCTCTCCAGTCCGGATTTACCACGATCGAGACTGTGGTTGTTGGCAGTCACTAAAACATTGAAACCTGCATCGTGAATTGCGGTCAGAAATTCGTCCGGCGCGCTGAAAGCAGGATAACCTTTGTAAGGTTTGCCTCCTAATGTCACTTCCAGGTTGGCGATGGAGAGGTCGGCTTTCTTTATTTCTTCTTTGACATACGCAAAGCATGTGGAGTAATCATAGCCCGTTGATGTTCGTGCAGCGTTGATTTGTCCCTGATGTTGCATGAGGTCACCTACGAAAAGGAGGCGCAGGGTGTCGGTGGAGGAGATGTTGTCGGAAAGGCTGTCCGACAGGGTGTCAATGATAGAATCTCTCTTTGCCTGCGACCGGGAGGTGCAGGACAAAGAGAGAAGCAAAATCATCAGAAACAGGGTATGTCTCATTGATAAATAGCTTTCTTACCAGCTAAGAGTGTATTTTTCATTAACGATACAATCGTCATTGGTCCAACACCGCCCGGTACGGGAGTGATGAATGAACATTTCGGTGCAACTTCGTCAAACTTCACGTCGCCGGTCAGTTTAAAACCTGATTTCTTGGTTGCATCCGGCACACGGGTAGTACCTACGTCAATAACTACCGCGCCTTCTTTCACCATTTCGGCTTTTACAAAGTTCGGTTGTCCCAAGGCAGCGATAATAATATCAGCTTCCTGGCATTCTTTTACCAGGTCTCTGCTACGGCTGTGGCATACGGTTACTGTGGCATCGCCCGGATAGGCTTTCTGCATCATCAGGGCAGCCATCGGTTTGCCGACAATATTGCTGCGTCCGAGTACGACGCACTTTTTTCCGGAAGTTTCTATGTTATAACGTTTCAACAATTCGAGGATGCCGTTGGGAGTAGCGGATACATAACACGGAAGCCCGATGGACATACGGCCTACGTTGATCGGATGGAAACCGTCTACGTCTTTACGGTAATCAATTGTTTCGATTACTTTCTGTTCGGAGATATGCTTGGGTAAGGGAAGTTGTACGATAAAGCCGTCCACGTCGTTGTCTTCGTTTAGTTCACGTACTTTGGCAAGCAGTTCTTCTTCGGTCACGTCACTTTCATAACGGATGAGGGAAGACTTGAATCCACATACTTCACAGGCTTTTACTTTGGCAGCTACATAAGTCTCGCTACCACCATCGTGTCCTACAAGAATAGCGGCCAGGTGCGGGCGTTTTTCGCCATGAGCCACCATTTCGGCTACTTCGGCTGCAATCTCTTGTTTTACTTGTTCGGAAATTGCTTTTCCGTCTATCAGAGTCATATTTTCAGAGTATTTATTGGTGATGGACAAAAGTAAAATAAATAACTGAACTCTCCAAAGGGATTGGAATTTTTGTCAAGAGATGGGTGGTATAAAAAAAAGAGGGAGTCGAAACTCCCTCTTTTTACTTATCATTAGATTTGGATCTACAGAATGATTACTTTTTCATCTTAGGCATCATCTTACCCATTTTGCTGCTAGTCACCATTTTCATCATTTTGCGTGTCTGGTCGAACTGTTTCAATAGGCGATTCACTTCCTGGATAGTCGTTCCGCTACCTTTGGCGATACGCGTACGGCGTGAACCGTTCAGTATTTCCGGATTGGAACGTTCTGCCGGAGTCATGGAATAAATGATGGCTTCGATGCTCTTGAAAGCATTGTCGTCAATATCAATGTCTTTGATTGCTTTTCCTACTCCCGGAATCATGGAAGCGAGGTCTTTCAGATTACCCATTTTCTTGATTTGTGCAATCTGGCTAAGGAAGTCGTTGAAGTCGAATTGGTTTTTGGCAATTTTCTTCTGTAAGCGTTTGGCTTCTTCTTCATCGTATTGTTCCTGTGCGCGTTCTACCAATGAAACGATGTCACCCATACCGAGAATACGGTCGGCCATACGGGCAGGGTGGAACTGGTCGATTGCTTCCAGCTTTTCACCTGTACCTACGAATTTAATCGGTTTGTTCACTACCGAACGGATAGAAAGAGCCGCACCACCGCGGGTATCACCATCGAGTTTGGTCAGTACCACACCGTTGAAGTCCAGACGTTCGTTGAATTCTTTAGCTGTGTTTACAGCATCCTGACCGGTCATGGAGTCTACCACGAATAGAATTTCGTCCGGGTTGATTGCTTTTTTGATAGCGGCGATCTCGTTCATCATCTGCTCGTCTACTGCCAGACGTCCGGCTGTATCGACGATAACGAGGTCGTATCCTTTGGCTTTGGCTTCCTGAATGGCGTGTTGTGCGATTTCTACCGGATTCTTGCTGTCCAGTTCGCAGTACATCGGTACTTCAATCTGTTCTGCCAATACACGCAACTGTTCGATAGCTGCCGGACGGTAAACGTCACAAGCCACCAATAATGGCTTACGGTTCTTCTTGGTTTTCAGCATCCGTGCCAGTTTACCGGAGAAGGTGGTCTTACCCGAACCCTGCAAACCTGACATCAGGATAACTGCCGGACGGGCGTCGATGTTGATCTCGGCTGTCTCTCCACCCATCAATTGTGTAAGTTCATCATGCACGATTTTCACCATCAACTGGCTTGGCTTCACAGCCGTAAGAACGTTCTGGCCAAGCGCTTTTTCTTTCACCGTATCCGTGAAATTCTTTGCAACCTTGTAGTTTACGTCGGCGTCGAGAAGTGCTTTACGTACGTCTTTCAGCGTCTCCGCCACGTTGATTTCGGTGATTTTGCCTTCACCTTTCAGAATCTTGAATGACCGTTCTAGTCTTTCACTTAAATTATCGAACATAGTTATTTAATTACGAATTACTAATTACAATTTACTTGGCCGAAAGAGAGACTTTTCCGTCTGCTCTTTATTTGAGCTTGCAAATGTACAAAAATCTCTAGTATTTATATCTTTTTATTCTGCCATTTTGCTTTTTTGAGATAAATATAACTTGTTATCAACAGTAAGCTATAATACACAATCTCAATTGTAAAGCAGATTTCGATTGGTGCTTTCAGCCACATTCCGATGAAAACAATGTAAGATCCGTAGATGATGATTGTAATTGTTTCGAGCAACAGGGCTGCTTGTGTATTTCCTGTTCCGGAGATGCCGTTGAACACCACATTGGCTACGGATGCGATAAGCATGGCGAAGCAAATAACGTATACCGAGGGCACGGATTCTGTAATGAGTGCCGCCTCACTGGTGTAGATAGAGAGTAGGAACTGCGGAAATAGTGCTGATACCGCTACTAGTCCCAGCATGATGAAAAAGGAGAACCGGGCAATTTTATTGATGAGCGGCATCACGTGCTGGATACCTCCTGCACCAATGGCGTTGCTGACAAGGCTGTTGGTGGTTGTAGCCAGTGCATTGACCGGAATTAGCAGTACGACGTAGATACTTCGGACGATATTGGCAATCGCCAGTTCCCGTTGTCCCAACCGTTCTACGGCTACAAAGAATACGAACCAGGTAGCCATTGACAGGAAATATTGCAGCATGGTGAAACAGGAGATACTAAGTATTCGCATCAGTAATGCCGGGTCGAATGTGCGCAGGCGGTTCAGGCCGTATTTCTTCAAATCGACGGTGAGGTATGTGTAAATGACGAAAAAGAGAATGGAGGAAGCTTCTGCCAGTACGGAGGCGATAGCTGCTCCCTTGATGCCCATTTCCGGCAAACCGAACTTTCCGAAAATTAATGCGTAATCCAGTACGACATTGGTTAATGCCATGACGATGGCATTGACGGTTAGTACTTTAGTACGTGTAATGCCGATATACAATGCACGGAACATGACATTGATGAACGAGAAAAAGAATCCGTAAATACGCCAATCCAGAAATTCCATCGTTCCTTCGTAGATGGATTCTGAAGAAACCAGCAAACGCATGATGTTTCCGCCGAATGCTTTGGTGAATCCGAATAGCAGCAGTGCCATCACAAACAGGAACATGACTCCTTGAATCATGACGGGACCGACATCCGAATAGCGTCCTTCGCCGTTGCGTCGTGCGATGACTATCTGCGAACCGGTACTGAATCCGAATGCGATGGTGAATACGCATATATAAAACAACCCGCCCATAGCTGATGCTCCAAGGGCTACCTCGCTCACGTGTCCGAGGAATGCTGTGTCGGTGACATTGATGACATTTTGTGCCAGCAAGCTTAGTAGTATCGGATAGCTGACACTCCAAATCTGTTTGTTGGTGTACATAATTAAGTGTTTAAGTTTACACTTTGCAAAGATAGTGCTTTATTTTGATTCGGAAACGATGGGGTAGATGAAAACAATTTCCGGACCTTCGGGAGTTTTATCATTGACGAGATAGTTTCCTCCGAAATGTTTTAGTAACAACAGGTTGATATCATGCCGGATGATGGTTTCCTGTGATACGAATGCATGGTCTGCCAAAGGTGAATTAGTGATCCGGAAACGGAGCATGTCTTCATTCTGGCTTAATGTGAACCGGATGATTCGTGCTTGCCGGTGTTCTTGCGGGTACACCAGTGCGCTAATCAAGGCCTGCGTCAGTCGCATTATATCGGTATGGATTTGGGCGTCCGTTTCGCTGGAAAATTCAATCCGGATACCTGTTTCTTCGTTCCTCATCTGCGCCATGCTGCATGCTTCCTTGCATAGGGTAGTGGCATCATAGTCTTGCAACTGGAACTTCATCATTTGAGCTTCCAAACGGGATAGGTCGAGAACGTCATTGACAAGTCTCATTAACTTCTCTGAACTTTTGTGGATGATGTTTGAGTATTCTTGCCTTATTTCCTTGTCTATGTTGGGCTCGCTGGCTATGAGTTGTGAGAAACCGACTACATTGTTGAGTGGGGTACGGATGTTATAGCTCATGTTGGACAGGAAGCGATTTTTTATTTCATTGGTCTTCCGCACGTTTTCTGTTGTTTTCCGGATTTCGTTTTCCGCGTATTTGAGTGCTTTCCGTACCATAAAGAGTCGCGCCATAAAGATAAAAAGCAGAATCAGGATGACAAATATAAAGATCAGATAGGTGAGCTGGATCCGGTTGTTTTCCCTTTTTTGCTCCAGTTCTGTTTTTTCGATATTGTATTTGCTTTGTATTTGTGCCATCTGATTGTTTGAGAGTACAGTGGCTGTCGAGTCTTTGATGGCGAGTGCCTGCTCATACAGAGGGATGGCTTTTCCGCTTTGTCCTGCCTGTTTCCATATTCTGGCCTTTTCGAGTAGTTGTTCGGCATAGTCGCTTGTGAAGTCTTTCTTCAACATCATCAGTGTCGTATCGATATAATCCGATGCCTGTTGATAGGCTCCAATTACCTGGTAATATTTGCCAAATGTGTCGAAATAGAGTACTTTATACATGAAATAAGTATTCTCGTCCAGATATTCTTTAGATTTTACGAGATGTTCATAAGCTTGTTGCGGCTGATGGGTATTCAGGTAATAATAGCTGTAGAACAGTTCATTGAACAGGTATACATCGGCAAATCCCGCTTTTAAGGATGGATTCGCGCTGATGTGGTTATGAAGAGTGTTTTCCAGTTCCTGCAGGTATTTGAGTAGTTTTTTATTATCTTTCTTTTCTTTGACAACGGATACTAACTGTGACAGTACCGAGATACGGACTACCGAATTTTCAGTTGGAGTGAGTAGCTGGTAGGCAGCCTCCAGTGCTTCTATTCCTTTATCCCAGCGCTGGCTGCCGATATATGCATTACTCAGGCATTGATAGGCGGCTATACTACCCCGGTTACTGTTCATTTGGGAGGCTTGCTGTTGCATCTTTTGAGATTCGTTGATAGCAAGTTCATATTGTTCGTTGAATGTGTACAGGTCTATCTGAAAACGTTTGGCATCAAAGAAGTAGTTCCATAAATCTGATTTCCGGGTATGAGGCTCCATTATGGTGAGCCATTTCGCTACACTGTCTTGATTATTACGATTGTAATAGTATAAGATATGGTAGTAAGCGGCCAGACCGGCATATTTGTCATTTTCCAGTTGCAATGCTTCTTTCATTAATGCATCTGAATATTGGATACATTGCTGGTTGTTTTGTTCTATTCTGATGATTTGATTGAGAACATTCAGCCGTGTCGTATCGTACGGTAATGTTTGCAACACCTTTATCAGGCTATCGGATTCCAAAACAATCTCGGTATTGGCTTTTCCGGTGAGGGTGCAGCATAATAGAAGGAACAGGAGCAGGACTTGTTTCATTCGGCTTCCTCCTTTCCTGGTTGCTCATGACAAATAGGGTGTGTGAACAGGAAACGGGCTCCTTCCTTATAATTGGAGTCAATCCATATTTTACCGCCCAGCTGCTCGATAATGAGTTGGCAGATAGACAAACCGAGTCCTGTGCCTTGAGCATTTTCATTCAGTTTCTCAAAACGGTTGAATATTTTATTCTGATTCTCCGGAGAGATACCGCAGCCGGTGTCGGTCACAGAAAACAGTGCTGTGTCTTCTGTCTGTTTTTCCAGTTCCATGGTGATGGAGCCTTGTGGAGTAAATTTGGTTGCATTGATAAGAAGGTTGATTAATAATTGTTGCAACCTTGCATTGTCTGTCGTCAGTTCTAATGAATGGAGAGAGGTTGAAAAACGGACGTTTGCATTCGTTTGTTTTATTTTCTCAACCATGTCGATAACGTTTCTGCATATTGTTACTGCATCACATCGCTCATATTTGAATTTCATCTTGCCCACTTCGAGACTGGACAAGTCGATTACGTCGTTAATCAGCTTGAGTAACAGTTCTGAATTTTGCTGAATAATATCGCTACACTGTTTCCGGGTCTCGTTGTCGATGGATTCTTCCGTCAGGATGGATGAGAAGCCGGACAACGCATTGAGCGGCGTGCGAATTTCATGGCTCATGTTGGAAAGGAAAAGGCTCTTTGCCCGGATGGAATTTTCTTCTTGCTTTTTCACTTTTTCCAGTTCCTGCTGCGATTGGCGCAGTTTTTTATTTCCTCGTCTGACCAAAAGGATGAAAAATACAATCAGTATGACTATGAATAGGATGGTAAACCAGCTCCAGAAAAGGATTGTCTTCTGCCTGTTTAAGTTGTCCAGTTCGTTTTTGTCTATTTGGTAGAGGGTGTGTAATTCGTTGATTTGGCGAATGTAATTCATTGCATCCAAAGAATCTTTGTATGTATTGAATATTTCATAAGCTTCACATGCTTCCTTGCTTTTTCCCATTAGGGCAAGTATGTGTGCCCGATCCTTTTGTACCTGCAGGGATGTGTATGAGCCGGCCGCTTTTGTATGTGAGAGTAATTCATTAAGTGTGGTTAATGCCTGGATGTATTCTTTGGATTCAGTGTAATAAGAAAAGTACAGGTATTTAATCATTAAATGAAAATATGGGTACTGATACTCCCGGCTGATTTGTTCGGCTTGTCGTATATAGCTTAATGCTTCAGGAAGATGGTGTGTCTGAATACGGTAGAATGCCTGGCAGTAAACTAGATGAAAATCGTCTTGGGGATTCCCCCCCTTGTCAGTAATTGATTCGAGTTCCCCAATATAATCTTCTATATCTGTCATTTGATGATATTTGAGCTTGGTCAGAATGAGTTGGGGTAAGAGTGTTTTGGCGTATTGGTTGGCATGAGGTATTTTCTGGATCACTTCTAATGCTTCTTTATACGATTCGATGGCGGCTTGTGGTGTTGACGAGCTTAAATAAGCATTTCCAATGGCGTGTAATGCGAGTGCTGTTCCCAAAGGATAGTTCATTTCTCTGGCTTTTTGATACATCTGGTTGGCCTGATTGATGGCAAGACTGATGTTACCTTTTGCTATTAAAGCCTGAACGGCCAGCAGATTTATCTGAAATAGGAGTGGATATTGTTGTTTCTTTTGTAATTCCGGTTCTAAAAGTTTTTTCCAGGCAATGATGCTGTCGACTGGGGCGTCCGGACTAAATGGATGATTGTATTCAAGTAAAGGTTGTAATAAAGAAAGACGCTCTGAATTTGTGCGTGCAGCATATAAGGTGACCGATATTAATGCGGTTACGACTATTGCAATTATATGACGTCTGTGTTTTTTCACTTGATATAAGAATTGCTTGCTTGTAAGTTTATCTGCAAAAGAACTAAAAAGAGTGAAGATTACAAAGAAATCTTCACTCTTTTTTATAATTTATTTTCTTTTGAGTATTTCTCGTACCCCAGGGCCCTCGTGGTTAGGGTAACCTGGAGTATGGTTTCTGCATCGTGGATCGGCATCTACTTTCAAACTCCGGTAATCGTCTTTGGTACGGACGATGTAATCATCAAGCATGGCACGGTGTTCGGCGAGAATTTTACTGTATTTGGGGTCTTTGGCGAGATTCTTGCGTTCTCCCGGATCCTTTTTCATATCATATAGCTCTTCTCCGTTACCTTCCAGATAGTGAGTGTACTTGTATCTCGGTCCGCGTACCATACGTCCGGGAGTAACGACATATTCATATTCGCTATGCCATTCAGAAACGACATAGGGGTGAGTTTTTTTCTGTTTTTCTCCTTTTAATATAGGTGCAAGGCTGATTCCCGGTTTTTCGGCCGGAACAGGAATTCCTGCCAAATCACAAAGGGTAGGCAGAAGATCCAGTGTAGGTTGTGTCAATACTTGGTCTATGGGCTTTTTCTGTTGTTTGATGCCGGGGCCTGCAAAGATAAACGGTACGTTGGTCATTTCATCGTAGAAGCTGATGTGTTTGGTCACCATGCGGTGTGAAGCCATTCCATCACCATGGTCAGCCATGATAATAACGATTGTGTTTTTTCCGGCAGGAGTGGAGTAGAGGGCTTTCAATACGCTGTCTACTTGCTTGGAAACCATCTTGGTATAGTGTTGGAAAGCAGCAATGTAATGACGGTAATTCTCTTCATTCCAATGAGAGGCTTGGGTCATACGGCGATGACTGCAGCAGATGTATTGCACAGGTTTAGGGATATTGCTCCAGTCTTCTACATCGAAATTGGCCGGTAGTTCCGGAAGGGTTTCGCTGATGGGGCGGTCGGTATGTACTCCTTCGTTCGCTCCTACAAATCCACAGATATTGTGAGGGTTCTGAAAATCAGCGATACAGATGAATGGTTCTTCCGGCGGATTACTTAGATAAGCAACAGCGTCTTCACATGTTCCTACGTCTAGGAAGCTGTCGTTATTAACCGGGAATTCCGGATCGGTGAATGGCTTGGCTACCGGTTCTTTATGCTTGAATCCTCTAAGTGAACCCATGTCGTGTGTTTTTCCGAAGTGTACGGCTTCGTAACCGTTTTCAGAAAAAAGACTTCCTAATGTCGGTACATTTTCGGGAATACGTGGGTTGATAGGTTCGCTGGAGTTGGAACGTACATTGGTTTGATGAGGCATCATGCCACTCCATAAAGCAGCGCGTGAGGGTTGGCTGAGAGGGCAGCCTACATAAGCATTGGAGAAGATAACTCCTCGTGAAGCGACTTCGTCAATAGGGAGGGTGCAGCCTTGTGTTTGTCCGTAAGCTCCCACAACGCGTTGTGTCAGATGGTCGCACTGGATAATCAGGAAATTGGGCTTTTCTTGGGCCTGCGCTGTCACGCTGCACAGGGCTAATCCCATGAATGGATAAATAGTTTTCATTACTGGTTAGAATTAAGTAATATTTGATTTGGAAGCAAAAGTAGGAAAAAAGGAAACGTAAAAAAGGGCGAGGTAGTAGTTTTGGACGCAAATGAAAGTATTTTGTACAAAAATGAAAGGTGTGGCAAGCGGTTAGGGGTAACTATCGGTGATGGGAGTTGAATGATAAGTGATAAACGGCAGGTGATAAGTCATAAAATGGGTTACAGAAAAAGAAAACGGTGAATAAACTGCACTTGTTATGGCGCAGTTTGTTCACCGTTCATTTATAAGTTTGCTGTTGATTAGCTGTTCATGCTCATCAGGAATTCGTCGTTGTCTCTGGTTTTTTCCAGACGGTCTTTAACGAAGTCCATTGCTTCGATCGGATTCATGTCGGCAAGATATTTGCGTAATATCCACATGCGGTCAAGAGTTGTTTTATCAAGCAACAGATCGTCGCGACGAGTGCTGGATGCAGTAATGTTGACTGCCGGGAAGATACGTTTGTTGGACAGGTTGCGGTCGAGCTGCAACTCCATGTTACCTGTACCCTTGAATTCTTCGAAGATAACTTCGTCCATTTTAGAACCGGTATCGATCAATGCGGTAGCAATAATGGTCAGTGAACCACCGTTTTCAATATTACGGGCAGCACCGAAGAAGCGTTTAGGTTTATGAAGTGCATTTGCATCCACACCACCGGAAAGAACTTTACCGGATGCAGGAGATACTGTATTGTATGCACGAGCCAGACGAGTGATAGAATCAAGGAAGATAACTACGTCGTGACCACATTCTACCAGACGTTTTGCCTTTTCCAATACGATACCTGCAATTTTTACGTGGCGTTCTGCCGGTTCGTCGAAAGTAGAAGCGATTACTTCTGCATTAACGCTGCGCGCCATGTCTGTTACTTCTTCCGGGCGTTCGTCAATCAGTAACATAATCATGTAAACTTCCGGGTGGTTGGCTGCGATAGCGTTGGCGATATCTTTCATTAAGATGGTCTTACCTGTTTTTGGTTGGGCAACAATCAATGCACGTTGGCCTTTACCGATAGGAGCGAAAAGATCGACGACACGGGCAGACATAGAGTCTGAATAACCGCCTTTGCAAAGTTTGAACTTTTCATCCGGGAAAAGAGGTGTCAGATGTTCGAAAGGAACACGGTCGCGAACAAAAGCTGCATCACGTCCGTTGATCTTCGAAACCTTTACCAATGGGAAATATTTTTCTCCTTCTTTGGGTGGACGGATAACTCCTTCTACTACATCACCGGTTTTCAGACCAAATAGTTTGATTTGAGACTGTGATACATAAATATCGTCCGGAGAAGAGAGGTAGTTATAGTCGGAAGAACGGAGGAATCCGTATCCGTCTTGCATAATTTCCAAAACACCTACTCCGTTGAGAATATCGTCGAATTCATAAGGCTTTTCGCGCTCAATAACCTTGCGTTCCTGCTGCTGCTGTTGTACCGGAAGGTTTTCACCCGCATTGTTCTGCTGAGCGGCACGTGGCATCGGTAAGCGTTGTTGGTTTTGGTTCTGATTCGGGTTCTGATTTTGATTTTGATTTGGGTTCTGAACCTGATTCTGGTTATTGTTGTTACGCTGGAAATTATTATTGTTGCTATTGTTATTATTGGCGTTATTGCCGTTATTGCCATTGTTGTTAGCATTATTGTTGCCGTTGTTATTGTCGCGTGAGCGAACAATACGCGGACGTTGCTGCTGGGATTGCTGCTGTTGAGATTGTTGTTGCTGTTGAGGATGAGATGGCTGTTCCGGTGCTGTCTGTGCTGATTCTGTTTTAGTAGCTTCGAATTTTCCGAATAATTCGGTAGGAAGCTCTATTTTTTCAGAAGGCAGGTCTTCGATTGGAATAAAATCATCGTCGTCAACGCTGGATAAGATATTGCTTTCCTCGTCGATAACGGGTGCAGCTTTCTTTTGTGGTTTATCTATTACCTTTTTCTCTACAACAGGTTTGTTAGGTTCAGTAGCCGGTTTATTTGTTTCTGCAACAGGCTTATTTGCTTCTGCAGCTGGTTTGTTTTTTGCTTTCTTCTCGGCTGTTTGCTGTTGTACCGGAGCTGGCTTTTCCGTAGTACCAGTAGCTTTCTCTGCAACAACAGGTTTAGGTTCCACTACTTTGGGTGCTGCCGGTTTTGCATTTTCTACTTCTTTTTTCTCTTCTGCGTCAGAGCTCTTACGAGGACGGCCTACTTTACGCTTGGGAGTAGCAGTGTTTTCTGCTTTAGCTTCTACAACAACAGTTTCTTTTTCTTTGTTTGTACTTTCTTCTTTCTTGGAAGGTTGTGGTGCAGCTTTTACAGGAGCGGCCTCTTTTGTCTTGTTAGCCTCTCCACTCTTTGTTGCGGAAACCACTTTGTCTTCTTTTTTGGTAGGAGCTACCCGTGAACGCTTTTTCTTTTGTTCTTCATTTTTGCGTTCTTCTTTTAGCTTATCTGCGGCAACTTTCTTTGTAGCTCCTACAATGGCCTGTTCATCGAGTATTTTATAAACAAGGTCTTCTTTTTTGTATGAGTCTGCTTTTTTTATGCCTAACTCTTTGGCAATAACTTGAAGTTCCGACAGATTTTTGTCGTTTAATTGGATAATGTTATACATATAGTATGGTAAGTTATTAATATTTCTTTTTTTGCTGAATTATGGACAGCATTACTACAGCTCATGGCTACAGATATGCGAGCATACGTTTTGTTTTTTTATTCTGAATTAGGGATGTATATGTTGAATCGTAGAATGTTTCAACGGGGCAAAGATAATAATTTTTTTTGGTTTCATGAACAATCAAACATTTTTTTCCACGTAAAAGTGTATCTTTGCTACATAAAAGAAAATAGTATGACAGTAAATGAAGCTCATTTAATTTATTTTTCGCCTACACACACATCTAAACAAGTTGCGGAGGCGATTGTTCACGGGACGGGCATAAAAAATATTTTTCCTATTAATGTAACGCAGCAGATTGCGGATGAAATTGTGATTCCTACATCTTCTTTGGCTATTATTGTAGTGCCTGTGTATGGAGGACATGTCGCTCCTTTGGCAATGGAACGTTTGCAGTATATCCGTGGAGTGGATACTCCTACCGTTTTGGTAGTGGTTTACGGAAATCGCGCTTATGAAAAAGCTTTAATGGAACTGGATGCTTTTGCTATTCCTCACGGATTTAAAGTAATTGCCGGGGCAACTTTTATTGGAGAACATTCATATAGTACCGACAAATACCCGATTGCAGTGGGACGTCCTGATGAATCGGATTTAGCCTTTGCTGCGGAGTTTGGGAAGAAAATCATGGAAAAAATACAGACAGCTGATAGTATGGATACCCTTTATCCGGTGGATGTACGTGCTATCAAACGTCCGAGTCAACCATTCTTTCCTTTGTTCCGTTTTTTGAGGAAAGTCATCAAGTTACGTAAAAGTGGTACACCGCTTCCCCGCGTTCCTTGGGTGGAAGATGAGGATTTGTGTACCCATTGCGGGTTATGTGTGGTCCGTTGTCCGGCAGGGGCTATAACGAAAGGGGACGAGCTACATACGGATGAGGCTAAATGTATCAAATGTTGCGCTTGTGTAAAAGCTTGCGTTAGGAAAGCAAGGGTGTATGAAACTCCTTTTGCAGCTTTGTTATCAGATTGCTTCAAGAAACAGAAGTTGCCTCAGACTATTTTGTAAATCACGACGCGCTTAGTCGTTTCATCAATACGAAAGCGGTTGTCTGTTCGTTCGCCTATCAGCCATGCGATGTGTTCTCCGCAGCAGAGTACCCATTGGCGTTCTTTTTGGCTGATAGAAAATTTGCGGTCGGTCAGATAATCGCTTATTTTTTTCTTTCCTTTCATTCCAAAAGGAATAAAAGTGTCTCCCGGCTGCCATTTCCGGTAATGAATTTCTCCATTCAGTTTGTCGGCATCAAAACAGGCAATTTCCTTTTCACGTGGAATGAGAAAATCCGGGGTGTATTCTTTTTCTTCTTTGATAATTTGAAAAGGAGGAAGAGTCTCATTTTCAGATTCAACTGTTTCTATTAATAGGAATTCTCTGTCTTTTATCACTCTCCATTCTTTGCTACAGAATTGCTTGCCCGGTTGGCTATGAAGCGAATGGGTGATATCTTTGATCTGTGCGGAATTGAATCCTAGAGGATGCAGGACTTCGAATAAGATGGCTTCGGGTGCCGGTTCCTTTACTAAATCACTGATTCGGATACCTTCTGCCGTAATGATTTTCTTTTTAGTTTCCTCTATACATTTATTATATATAGTGGCTACATCATTCAGATAATTACTCGTATCTATCAGAGTGTTTTTGACTGACGGATTAATTTCCTGCATGAGGGGAAGGAGGTTGAGTCGGATTTTATTACGGGTATATTCGTCTTCCAGATTGGTGCTGTCTGTCACATAATCTTGTCCGATGTTTTGCAGGTAACGAATTATTTCTTCCCGGTTGATACAAAGCAGAGGGCGTACGATGGCTCCATTGCGGGGGCGGATTCCTAACAGACCGGTAATTCCTGTTCCCCGAATCAGGTTAAGTAGTATAGTTTCTATGCTATCATCCTGGTGATGGGCCACAGCGACAACATCTGCCTGATATTCTTTTCTAATTTTCTCGAACCATTGGTAGCGGAGTTCCCGTGCGGCCATTTCAATCGAAATATGTTTTTCCGTTGCATATTGGGTCGTGTTGAAATCAATGGTATGTAAATGGATTTCCATTCTTTCGCAAAGTTGGCGGACAAATAACTCGTCCCGGTCTGACTCTTTGCCTCGCAGGTGGAAATTACAATGTGCGGCTTCGCAATGATAGCCTGCTGTATGCAGAATATATAGTAATGCCACCGAGTCGGCACCACCACTCAATGCGACCAGGATTTTATCATCTGGTGAGAATAAATGTTCCTTTTCTATATATTTTGTAACGCGTTGTTGTATCATACCTGCAAAGATACGAGTTTATCAATAAGTTTTTTTATTTTTTCTGAATCTTTTAGAGGATGAAAAAAGCTGCTATTTAAAAACATTCTAAATAATTTGCATGCTCCGAAGTTATGAATTATCTTTGCCAAAAATTTTGAGAGTTATGCGTTTGTCCGAATTAAAAACAGGAGAAAAAGGTGTTATTGTAAAGGTATTGGGGCACGGTGGTTTTCGTAAACGTATTGTGGAGATGGGCTTCATTAAAGGTAAAACGGTTGAAGTGCTGTTGAATGCTCCGCTAAAAGATCCCATAAAATATAAAGTTTTAGGTTATGAAATTTCTCTTCGTCGTCAGGAAGCTGAAATGATCGAAGTTATCAGCGAAGAGGAAGCAAAGAAACTGGCCGAGAAGACCGTTTATCATGAAGGATTGCCTGAAGACCTTTCAGTAAAAGAAGAAGATATGAAACGGTTGGCGTTAGGTAAACGCCGTACCATTAATGTTGCTTTGGTCGGAAACCCGAACAGTGGCAAGACTTCTTTATTTAATCTTGCATCCGGTGCTCATGAGCATGTTGGAAACTACAGCGGCGTAACCGTGGATGCCAAAGAAGGTTATTTTGATTTCGAAGGCTATCATTTCCGTATTGTCGATTTGCCGGGAACTTATTCTTTGTCTGCTTATACGCCGGAAGAAATCTATGTCCGTCGTCATATTATCGATGAAACTCCGGACGTGATTATTAATGTAGTCGATTCCTCTAATCTGGAGCGAAACTTATATCTGACTACTCAATTGATAGATATGAATGTCCGCATGGTGGTAGCTCTGAATATTTATGATGAGTTGGAAGCCAGTGGAAATACATTGGATTATCATCTGTTGAGTAAGTTGTTCGGGGTGCCGATGTTGCCTACTGTCAGTAAGAAAAATCGTGGATTGGATACCTTGTTTCATGTTGTTATCAATCTGTATGAAGGAGTAGACTTCTTCGATAAACAGGGAAATATGAATCCGGAAGTTCTTAAGGATTTGACCGAATGGCATGATTCTCTGGAAGATCGTAAGAACCACGAGGAAGAGCATTTGGAAGATTATGTACGTGAACATAAAAAGACGGGGCGTGTATTCCGACATATTCATATCAATCACGGTCCTGATATCGAAAAAGCGATTGAAGCTGTAAAAAGTGAAGTGTCCAAAAACGAATTTATCCGTCATAAATATTCTACCCGTTTCCTCTCCATTAAATTGTTGGAGAATGATCCTGACATTGAGCGCATTGTGCGCACATTGCCAAATGCGGATGAGATATTGCATGTTCGTGACAAGATGTCGAAGCGTGTTCAGGATACAATGAATGAGGATTGTGAATCGGCTATTACGGATGCTAAATATGGATTTATCAGTGGTGCACTGAAAGAGACATTCACAGATAATCACTTGGAGCAGGCGCAGACAACAAAAGTGCTGGATTCGATCGTAACTCACCGTGTCTGGGGATTTCCTATTTTCTTCCTTTTTATGTATCTGATGTTTGAAGGTACGTTTGTCATTGGAGAATATCCGATGATGGGGATTGAATGGCTTGTTGAGCAGATTGGTGACTTGTTGCACAATAATATGACGGAAGGTCCATTTAAAGATTTGCTGATTGATGGAATTATTGGTGGGGTAGGAGCGGTTATTGTCTTTTTGCCGAATATCTTGATTTTGTATTTCTGCATTTCCCTTATGGAAGATTCGGGTTATATGGCTCGTGCAGCTTTTATCATGGATAAAATCATGCATAAAATGGGATTGCACGGAAAATCATTTATTCCTTTGATTATGGGATTTGGATGCAATGTACCTGCTATTATAGCTTCCCGTACTATTGAGAACCGGAAGAGCCGTCTTATTACAATGTTGGTAAATCCTTTGATGTCTTGCAGTGCGCGTCTGCCAATTTATTTATTGTTGGTGGGTGCTTTCTTCCCGAATAATGCAAGTCTGGTGTTGTTAAGTATTTATGTGATTGGTATTGTACTGGCTGTGGTAATGGCTCGCTTGTTTAGCAAGTTTCTGGTGAAGGGTGATGATACTCCATTTGTGATGGAACTTCCACCTTACCGGATGCCGACAGCAAAATCGATCTTCCGTCACACATGGGAAAAGGGAGCGCAGTATTTGAAAAAGATGGGAGGCATTATTATGATTGCTTCTATTATAATCTGGTTCTTGGGGTATTATCCGAATCATGATGCTTATGAAACAGTTGCCGAGCAGCAGGAAAATTCTTATATCGGCCAGTTGGGACGTGGTATAGAGCCAGTTATAAAACCACTGGGATTTGATTGGAAACTAGGTATTGGCTTGCTTTCCGGTGTGGGAGCGAAAGAATTGGTAGTGAGTACATTAGGTGTCTTATATGCAGATGATCCGGATGCTGATTCAGTAAGTTTGGCAGAACGAATTCCGATTACTCCATTGGTTGCTTTCTGTTATATGTTGTTTGTATTGATTTACTTCCCGTGTATTGCGGCGATAGCGGCTATAAAACAGGAATCGGGTAGTTGGAAATGGGCGCTTTTTGCTGCTTGTTACACAACGGGATTGGCTTGGCTTGTATCATTTGCTGTTTATCAGATTGGAGGATTGTTTGTATGAATAATTGGCAAGATTGGGTAGTCGGAGTACTGGTTGTACTCTGCATTGCCCGCGTCATATATGGAATATTTCGTTTTTTTCGTCGTACGCGAGAAAATCAGAATCCTTGTGACAGCTGTGTAAGTGGCTGTGAACTAAAGGATATGATGGACAAGAAACGCGGAGAGTGTGATGTAAAGAAAAAAAGTACAAAGAAAAATTGCTGCGGATAGTTGGTAGTTTCAAAATTTGTACTACCTTTGCAACCGCAAACGAGAAATAATGGTTCCTTGGATGAGTGGCTTAGTCAGCGGTCTGCAAAACCGTGTACGGCGGTTCGAATCCGCCAGGAACCTCAAGTAACACTTTGAATTCCTTGAAAGTCAAGTACTTTCAAGGAATTTCTTTTTTTGGGGACCATTCTGGGGACCAATTAGGTAGTATATTATGGATATACCGTTACTGCATGCGCTAATCCTTTTTATTTTAGGTTTTTCCCTACTGACAATTATGGAATTCACTTATTTATTCTGATTTTCCTGCGTTACTTTTGTTCTAAACCAAAAGAAAAACGCCATGAAAAAGATTTTATTTATCCTGTTTGTTGCCCAGTTTATTTTGGCTCCTTATATAATAAAGGGCTATGGTGCAAATCTTGTTGAAGATAATTATGAGTATTCGGGAGTTGACCAAGGGAGAGAGACTGTTGAAAAGGATATTTTAGGTAATATCATTATCCGTGATGATAATGGTAATAGAAAGACTATTGAAAAGGATATCTTAGGGAATATCATCATTCGTGATGATAAAGGCAATAGAAAGACTATTGAAAAGGATATTTTGGGGAACATCATTATCCGTGATGATAGAGGCAATAGAACGACTATTGAAAAGGATATTCTAGGAAATACCATTATTCGTGATGATAAAGGCAATAGAAAGACTATTGAAGAAGATATTCTAGGAAATACCATTATCCGGGACGATAAGGGTAATAGAAAAACTATAGAGAAAGATATTCTGGGAAATACTATTATTCGCGATGACAAAGGGAATAGAAAGACGATTACAAAAGATATCTTTGGGAATACTATTATCGAGGATGATAAGGGGAATAGAACAACCATTAAAAAAGATATTTTTGGAAACGAAATAATTGAATATGGTAACGGTCATGGGAAAATTATTAAAAAGGATATTTTTGGAAATACAGTCATTGAGGAGTATTAAAATGTACTTTTTAAAATGATAATATACGGGATGTCATTTGAGATAGGGGTTATTCACAATATCATGGATAGCCCCTTATTGTATGTTATAACCTGGCAATAATATTTTCGCTATAAAATCATATTATAATCGTAAAAGTGTATATATTTGCATAGTGCGGAGATAAAATATTTATTTCTAAGTTATTCAAGGATAAAGAAATGGAACACAAACAATTACTAACTGTATTTAATTCACTTCCTGTTGGAATAGGTTTCTTCACAGCCGATGGCACTCTGGTAAGATGTAATGAAAGCTTCTGCCGATTTTTTGGCGCTGACTCGCAAACGCTTCTTGGTAATAAACTCAACATAAATGAAAATTCTGTGGTTCCTGACGTGGTGAAGGAAGCAGTTCGTCGTTGTGTTCCGGTACAGATGAGTTTTTTGTATGATTTCGATAAACAGAGAACCGATAAACGCTTTTTCTCTACGCGTACCCGGACCTGCTATTTGAAATGTAATGGTAATCCTCTTTATGATAATGATGGCAAGTTTGTTAATTACATTTTTATCTTTGAAGATATTACAGAAACTGTGAAAAGTGAAGAGGTACTCCGTCAAAGTCGCCGGAAAACGGAGCTTGCTATGAAGGCAGCCAACATCATGTTTTGGGAATTTGATGCAGTGGCCAAATTATTTTATAGTGATAATGAACCGCTGAATGGATACGATCAGTCTAAGCCAGTTAGTATGGCACTATATCTGGAGACTTTGCATCCGGATGACCGTGGTCAGGTTACTGAAGTAATGGAAAGAATGAGCAATGGGGAAGACTTTTCTTTTTCTTTTGATAGCAGGGTTATGTTGCCGGATAGCTCAACCTGGCAATTTTGTACGATAAGCGGTGCTCCTTATGAATTTGATTCTAATAAGAAAGTATTGAAATATGTTGGTACCCGAAAGAATAATACGGAGGTGCAGAAAAAGCAGCAGTTCTTCTATAATATATTAAATAATCTTCCGTTATCTGTTCATATCAAAGATGTAGAGAATGATTTCCGCTATGTTTTTTGCAATGAAGAGAGTAAGCTCATGTTTGGTACCAGCGAAGATAAAACTACTTATGATGTGCTGAGTGAAGAAGAAGTAGAGCGTATTCAGAAGACAGATTTAGAGGTATACAATACTGGGAACCCTTATTTCGGCATGGAACGTATTATACTGAAGGATGGACGCAGCTATGATACTATTGTTCGCAAAAGTATAATTGAAGATGATGGCAAGCGCTTTCTGTTAAATACCCGCTGGGATCAGAGTTTACAAAATGAACTGAAGCGTCGTGCACAGCTGTTAACTGTCACTATGGAAGCGATGAATGCCTTCACCTGGTTTTTCGAGCCGGCTAAGAACAGGGTGAGTTTCGGTGAAGGTTTTGATAAAAATGGGAAAAAGGCATCAGAAATTAATTCGGTCGAGAAATATCTGACTCTCGTACATCCTGATGACCGACAAAAGTTTGCTGAAACTTTGCAAAAGGCGGTAGAACTAGGAAGCGGTGTATGGGATGTGGAATATCGCATTGACTTTAAAGGAGATGGCGTGTATCAATGGTGGGAAACGCGTGGCCTTGTTGAAACCACAACTTTGAACGATGCTCCTTATAAGTATCTGTTCGGTATGACGCAAAATATCGATTCCTATAAGCAGACTGAATTGACCTTACTAAAGAATAAAGAAATACAGGACGCTTTGGTACGACAGAATGAACTGGTTCTTAACAATACGAATTCAGGGTTGGCCTACATCACGAAGGAATATATGGTTCAATGGGAAAATATTTCGTTATGTTCAAAAAGTCTTTCTTTTGAAGCCTACAAAAAAGGTGAACTTTGCTATAAAAGTACATATAATCGTACTTCTCCCTGTGAAAATTGTGTGATGCAACGTGCTTTTGTTTCATTACAGACGGAACAGATGAAGTTTTCGTTGGACAGTGCGCATACCGTTGAAGTGTTTGCCACTCCCGTAGTTCTTGAAGATGGATCTGTGGATGGTGTTGTAATTCGCGTGGATGATGTAACGGAGCGTGAAAAAATGATTAAGGAATTGCAGGAAGCCAAACATCAGGCAGAGCAGTCTGATAAATTGAAATCTGCGTTCCTGGCGAATATGAGTCATGAAATCCGTACTCCCTTGAATGCTATTGTAGGTTTTTCGGAGTTGATGGCTTATGCCGGAGAAGAAGAAAAGGCGGACTATATCCAGATTATTAATAGTAATAATGAGTTATTGCTAAAACTGATAAATGATATACTTGATTTATCCAAGCTGGAAGCCGGTTCGGTAGAACTGAAATACGAACCGTTCGACTTATCCGAACATTTTGAAAACATGTTTACTTCCATGAAGCAGCGCCTGAAGAATCCGGATATCGTGTTAACTGAAATCAATCCTTATCACTGTTGCCGGGTAACTCTGGACCGTAATCGCGTGGCACAAATTATAACGAATTATGTCACTAATGCTATCAAATATACTTCAAAAGGTTCTATTAAAATGGGATATGCATGTAAGGATGGAGGCGTCTATTTTTATGTGAAAGATACCGGTATTGGTATAGCTGATGATAAAAAAGGAAAAGTATTCCAGCGTTTTGAGAAACTTGATGAGTTTGCCCAAGGTACCGGACTTGGACTTTCTATTTGCAAGGCAATTGCAGAAGCTATGGGAGGCAAAGTCGGCTTTGAATCGGTACACAATGAAGGATCGCTGTTTTGGGCATTTTTACCTTGTGAAGTCGATACACTTTCTATGGTAGAAGAGAAGAAAGAAGAGAATATCTCCGGAGAAGAGTTTGGCGCGAATGACGAAGTGATGGAGAAGAGTGCCGGTCGGAAAACAATTCTCATAGCTGAAGATATACAAAGTAATTATCAGCTGGTGTCTACTATCCTGAAGGATCATTATGATTTACTGCATGCAGAGAATGGGCAAAAGGCAGTGGAAATAGCGCGTAGCCAACATGTCGATTTGCTGTTGATGGATATGAAAATGCCAGTACTGGATGGTTTGAAGGCTACAGCTGAAATACGTAAGTTTAATGCTAGCTTGCCTATCGTCGCACTTACCGCCCATGCTTTCGATTCTGACCGGATTGCTGCAATAAAGGCCGGCTGTAATGAATATCTGGTTAAGCCGATTGAAAAAATGAAATTAATGGTGGCATTAAAGAAATATTTATAATCTTTGCATTGTGAATATCTGGAATTAGTTGAATATATCGATGAATCGTATTAAAGGTATACTTTATGCGGCGGTATCCTCCTCCACTTTTGGGCTGGCTCCGTTTTTTTCTATAACTCTGTTGTTAGCCGGTTTTTCGGCTTTCGAGGTGCTTTCTTATCGTTGGGGAGTGGCTGCTATTGTATTGACACTGTTTGGATGGTGTTCGGGATGTAATTTCCGGCTGGCAAAGAAAGATTTGTTAGTCGTTTTCTTATTAAGTTTGTTGCGGGCAACCACCTCATTCAGCTTGCTCATTGCCTATCAGAATATAGCCACGGGGGTAGCATCGACTATTCATTTTATGTATCCGTTGGCCGTATCATTGGCAATGATGTTTTTCTTTCACGAAAAGAAATCTCTTTTGGTGATGCTTGCTGTTTTAATGTCTTTGTTTGGTGCGGCTTTACTGTCATCGGGAGAGTTGGAGGCGAAAAGTGGTCATACAATGGTAGGATTGGTGGCGGCTTGCATTTCTGTCTTTTCTTACGGAGGATACATCATTGGGGTTCGAACAACACGAGCCGCTCAAATCAATTCCACTGTACTGACATGTTATGTTATGGGGATGGGAGCTGTTCTCTATCTGATAGGAGCTATGGCAACTTCCGGGCTTCATCTGGTGACAGACGGTTATATATGGCTGATTATTTTAGGACTTGCATTGCCGGTCACCGCTATTTCGAATATAACTCTGGTACGGGCAATTAAGTATGCGGGACCTACACTGACTTCTATTTTAGGTGCGATGGAACCACTGACAGCCGTTGTGATCGGTGTCTTTGTTTTTAAAGAACTGTTTACCCTGAATAGTGCTATTGGAATTCTTTTGATTTTGTTGGCTGTGGGTATGGTAGTATTTCGTAAGCAAAAATCTTAAAGAAGATATTAATAAAAAATGCTGCTTATCTGATGTGATAAACAGCATTCATTCTGGAGAGCCTCTTGTCGGATTCGAACCAACGACCCCGAGATTACAAATCACGTGCTCTGGCCAACTGAGCTAAAGAGGCGTTTTTCTTTTGCGGGTGCAAAGGTATGAATTTCTTTTAAAAATGCAAATACATCACATACTTTTTTTATATTTGCAAAGTTACCAATGATTAGATGAAAATGAAAATTATGAATGTATGTAGTGTGGCGCTTTTAGCCATAGGTATATGGGCTTGTTCCGGACAGAAGAAAGGAACGGCGAATGTTGAAGTTGCAACAGATAGTGTAGAAGTAACTGCGGATGCAAAATCTGTTCAGGCAGATAGTACAGGATATATTGTCCGGGTAGGAGAGATGGCTCCGGATTTCACAATTACCTTGACAGATGGGAAACAAGTGAGTTTATCTTCCCTTCGTGGTAAAGTTGTCATGTTGCAGTTCACTGCAAGCTGGTGTGGAGTTTGCCGTAAAGAAATGCCGTTTATCGAGAAGGATATTTGGTTGAAGCATAAAAATAATGCAGACTTTGCCCTGATTGGCATTGACCGTGACGAACCGCTTGACAAAGTACTGGCTTTTGCAAAATCTACCGGAGTCACTTATCCGTTAGGGCTGGATCCGGGAGCTGATATCTTTGCGAAATATGCATTACGTGAATCCGGAATAACGAGAAACGTGTTGATTGATAAGGAAGGAAAAATTGTAAAGCTGACTCGTTTATATAATGAGGAAGAGTTTGCTTCTCTTGTGCAGGCAATTAATGAAATGCTGAAATAAAAGAAAACCTTCATCAGATGTTTCTAACGGAACATGTATGAGTATATAAAAATAGTAACGCTATCCTGATGTGATGGCGTTACTATTTTGGTTATATAGTGACGCTATCCGGAGTGCATACCGTCACTATATGAAGATGCATTTTCAAGCAATGCTAAGTTTGACCAGGTAATCGTAATGTTTGCCTTCTTTTATCAATTCTGCCTTAAAACCACATTCGGAAGCATATAAGCTAAGAGTCTGGAAATCTACATATAACCAGTCGAATGTGTCTCCTTTTACATCTTTATATTGCATTTGGAAGTCGATCTCTCCGTAGTAATCTCCGGCCAGATCGATGACTATGCTACCGTCTTCCTCTTCAAAAAGATAACGCAAATCACTGGAATCCATAAATATGCATCCACCGGGGCGGAGAATACGTTTCATCCGTTGGAAAAATCCGGGCATATTATTCAGCTGTCCGATGATTCCGGAACCATTCATGAGCATTAGGATTGTATCGAATGTTTCGGAAAATGTTTCATCAAAAAGGTTGATGAGACGGGGATCGTTCACTCCGCGTTGTTTCATTACTTCGACAGATAAGGGAGAAATATCAATGGCGCATACGTCTTTTCCCATTTCCTGAAGTGCCAGCGCATGGCAACCACTTCCGGCACCTACATCCAAAATCCGTCCGGTAGCCATTTGCAGGGCGGTACGCTCTAGTATAGGCATAGACTGTATACTACGAAACAGTTCTTTGACGGGAATTTCATCTTCTTCGAATTGAGAAGAAAATACCCGCAAACGATCAGCTCTGTGATGGTTGAAATAGTCAGAAATAGCGGCTCCCATCGGGTCCTTTTCTGCAGAAAGAATTGTTGTTGCCATTGGTGGTTACGATTGTTAACTTTGCAAAGATAAATAAATCCGTAGAAAAGGGTTATCTTTGCCATCGGAAATGTTGAATACTAATAAATGATTATATGAGTATAGAAGAAGCAATCATGGGTGGTATCGTTTTTAAAGGTAAGAAAGATAAGCCCAAAGAAGAGGAAAAGGTGAAAACGAAAGCGAAAAAAGCGACGTATATTCGTGGACAACATGGTTCGGGTGCAGCGAAGATGAAAGCAGATATCCGGAAGAAAAGAGCTAACCGACATAAAAAATAAAGATCGTAGCAATAAACGGATCATATTCTGATATAAAAAGTGGGGGCAGGATAATTATCCTGCCCCCACTTTTTATATAAAATCACTTCTGTGGAAGTATTTCAATCCAGTAATCATCCGGGTCATTAATGAAATAAAGCCCCATGGCAGTGTTCTCAAAACATACACAATTCATTTCTTTGTGATAGGCCCTGATTGCATCGTAATCACCGGCTACACGAAAACATAGGTGACTTTCGTTTTCCCCCAGTTCGTATGGAGCAGTATGATCTTTGAGCCATGTCAATTCCAATAGGAAACCAGTTTCATTATCTGTCAGGTAAACCAGTGTGAATGAACCGTCGGATGCTTCTTTCCGATGATGTTCTTTTAAGCCGAGTGCTTTCTCATAAAAAGCGATACTCCGCTCCAGGTTTGTAACGTTGATATTAAAATGGTCAAATTTACTTTTTATTTCCATTGTTGCAATTTTCCTTATTTTTTCATTAAGAGTTTCACAATTTCTCCAACATAGGTACGGGGTTGTCCGGCTTGCGGAGTTGTCTGTGAAGGCATTTTCTTACATTCGATAACAGCTGAAGGAGTTGTTTGGTTCGGAGCATACAATTTCAGTGTATAGCTGTCTGCCTTTTCTATAGCATCATAAGGTTGGTCGGGTGAAAGTGTGCAATATGCAACAGCTTTTCCTGATTGATACCCCAATGCACCACCTGCATTTGCAGTCATATTGGTCATGTTGAACTCATCTTTTCCAATACTGATTACTAATTTACCACTTCCCATTAAGGCATATACTTCGCCCGGAATTTGTTTCAAATCAATTTCTGTATAACCGGATGCGTCGGATGCAACTTTGGTAGCCGGAGTGGCAGGAGTCAAAGTAGCCGCAGGAATGGTGGTTTGAGCAGATTCGGTAGTGGTAACTTTACCTCCCTGACCGATAACGATCGGACCGGCAGCGGCCACAACAGATGGTTTTTGTTGCTCTTCTTCTTTCTTCTTTTTCTCTGTCTTCGGACGAGTATCAGGTGCTCCGAAAGCTACTGCTACATCCATAAACATATCATCTGCGAAGTCTACAGTTTTTCTACGCCATTTAGCCAGGCCGCGCACTAATTTGGTCTTTGCTTTATTGAGCGCATATTTATCAGTAATCCATTCTTCCGCTTTGTATTTCTCTGTTTCGCGATAAGTGAAACGGATTTTCTCAAGCTCTACCAGGCAGTTGCCGGGTTTACAGGTAACGGTAATCTGATAGTTGACCAGTGTACGGTCTAATGACAGAGCACTGGAACTGAAAACAATCCATTCTTCTCCAACACCGGCAATTGTCCCCTTTGCTTCGTCAGAGAAAACAATGCGGCTATCAATATTTTTATTTTCTTTCAGACGTTCGTCCATCCACTTTGTCATTGTGTCGTAGATTTGTGCCTGACTCATTCCGGGAATCTGGAACTCTTTGGAAAATACTACTTTACCATCTACTTCAGGAACAGCTCCTACAAGGTACCTGGTGTCATCTTTCTTCTCTTTTGCAGAATCTGCCTTCATCGCCATCGGCAATGCAAGGAACAGGGTAAGAAACAGAATCGTAAATTTATTCATAATTATCATGTGTTTATTTGGTAATCTCAAAACTTTCGCCCCGATGGGTGATGCTGATAAAACGGCATCCGGCATTTTCAGCAAAACTACGAAGTGCATTTCCCCCCTCATAATCTTCACTGAAGTGCATGGGCACAAATATAGTAGTTTTTATTTGTTCGATGAACTGTTTTGCCCCTTTCATGTAATCTTTTCCCATTCTCCGATCCACCGGGAATAGTACTAAATCAATGTTTGGCGCTTTTTCTTTTAAATATTTAACTTCTGCAAGGAAATCACCATTGGCTTTTCGGATCTCTTCTTCAGTAGATTCCTCACTCCAATGCCAGTTGTTCAAGTCGCCGGCATGGAAGATACTCCAATCTTGCAGGTGAAGCAAGAACGAACTGCCGACATCCGTTGAGCCGAAAGCATCGATACGAATTGTCTCGTCTTCGTATGTTTCTCCTTTTTTAATATAGAAAGCATCTTCGGCTTTGGCACGATGGGACTTCAAAATATCTTTGGAGAAAATATATTGAATGTCGGGGCGTTGTTCTTTCCAGGTCAATATCTCACGGTTAAAGTGGTCGGGATGGAAATGGGTGGCCAATACGTATAGTTTACCCGGCCTTTGCAGGAGATAATCATGTACGATTCCCCGGTTATGTTCCGTTTCGGAAGAATCTTTGTAGTAATCGATGATAACGGTTACACCTTCCATTTCGATGGCGAAACCGCTGTGATAAATATAATCCAATGTCATAAGCTGACTATTTTATAGTTGCAATATTACGTATTCTAGTTGGAGTTGCCAAGAAAAATCGACGAAATCAAGGAGCAAGACGACTGATTTTCCATTCCCCGTCCGGTTGCAGGGTATATAGAAAACGGTCATGCAGACGGTTGGGGCGTCCTTGCCAGAATTCAATCCTTGTAGGGGTAACGGCATATCCGCCCCAATTATCGGGCCTCTCCACTTCTTTTCCGATCCACCGGGCTGCCTCCCTGACAAAAGACCGTATTAATTGCATTCGGCTTGTTATAGGTTGACTTTGGGGAGAAATTCGTGCACCGACCCGACTTTTATAAGGACGTTTCCGGAAATATTCATCCGATTCTTCCGGAGGAACTTTCGTCGCTATTCCCTCTATATGTATTTGTCTTTCGAGGGCGTGCCACACAAAAGAGAGGGAGATATACGGATTTTGTGCCAATTGCCTGCCTTTACGGCTTTCATAATTGGTATAGAAGACAAATTTTCCATCATGGAGCCCTTTTAATAATACGGTACGCGTGGACGGTCTCCCTTCAGGGGATACGGTTCCTACAATGACAGCAGTCGGTTCATCCACCTCTGCGTCAATTGCTTCTTGTAGCCAACGGTTGAAAAGCGAAAGCGGGTCGCCCGGAAGTTCATTTTCCCGCAACCCGCCTTTCGTATATTCCTGTCGGATATCTGCTATGTTTAATTTCGCCATAAGATTATCTGGCAGTTTTAGTTCTTAATTTCTAATTATGGAATCACATAGGTACTTCTATTAATAGAATATGTGAATCTTTCAATGTCTCCAGTTCGAAACTGTTGGTATCGTAAACACCCATACCATCGCGGCGTTTCAACACTTCGCCGTCTACTACAATTTCTCCTTCAATGAGGAAAATATAGACGCCTGCATGACTTTGATGCATGTGATAACCCAGTTTCTTTCCGGCTTCTACTTTACCGATTGAGAACCAGGTGTCTTGCAAAAGGGAGGCAGGTGTACTGCCGTCGGGAGATACGATGACTGCCAGTTCATTCGGACGTTCCAACTCTGTGATACTGAAATCCTGATAAACGGGACGGGTGTTCCGTTCTCTCGGCATAATCCAGATTTGCAGGAATTCTACCGGTTCTACAGGGCTTGCATTCACTTCACTGTGGAAGATTCCCGTTCCGGCACTCATTGTCTGAATTTCTCCAACAGTAATGATGCGGCTGTTCTTCTTGCTGTCTCCATGTTGCAGATGTCCTTTCAGAGGGATGGAGATGATTTCCATATTCTTATGCGGGTGAGTCTGAAAACCTTCTCCGGGTGCAACTTTGTCATCATTCAATACGCGAAGGGCACCGAAGTTGATACGATTGGAGTCGAAGTATTCGTCAAAACTAAAAGTATGGTAACTATCCAACCAATCATACTGGGAATGTCCTCTTGTATCTGCTTTATGTATTACTTTTTTCATAAAATCTGTCCTTTCTCTTATTTGTTTATATGTTTTGTAAACAAAGAAAGGAGCTTAAAAGTTTTATTTCTTCACTTCATTTAGCAAAGGCTTATGATTGATAAAATCTTTTATGTTTTGCAGGGTGGTCGCAGCAATATTCTCCATCGCTTCGTGTGTGAAAAAAGCTTGATGAGAAGTGACGATCACATTGTTGAATGAAAGTAAGCGGGCGAGTACATCATCGTCGATAATACGGTCGGATTGATCTTCGTAGAAGTATTCACTTTCTTCCTCATATACATCCAGTCCTGCAGAACCTATTTTTTTGTTCTTCAATCCTTCGATCAGTGCGTTGGTATGAATCAGCTGTCCACGGCCGGTATTGATAATCATTACTCCGTCTTTCATTTTGCTGATAGAGTAGTCATTAATCAGGTATTTGGTCGCTTCGGTGAGCGGGCAATGCAAAGAGATGATATCCGAATTGTGATATAGTTCGTCCAATGAAGTGTAAACTATTTGTTCTTCACGGGCGAAGTTGTGATCCGGATAGAGGTCGTAAGCCAATATGTTCATCTCAAAGCCTTTTAAGATGTGAATCAGTATTTTCGCGATTTTGCCTGTGCCGATGATTCCTGCAGTTTTTCCGTGCATATCGAATCCCATCAGACCGTGCAGGGAGAAATTACCATCTTTGGTACGCCAGGAAGCACGGGGAATTTTTCGGTTTAGCGATAGCATAAGAGCTACGGTGTACTCTGCAACGGCATAAGGAGAGTAGGCAGGAACCCGTACTACGGTAATTCCGGCAGCGGCGGCAGCATCTAAATCTACATTATTAAATCCGGCACAGCGTAGTGCCAATAGTTTTACTCCGTTGGCTGCCATCACACGGATTACTTCTGCGTCGGCAACGTCGTTCACAAAGATACAGACAGCATCCACTCCTTGTGTCAGTAGTACGTTGTTCTTATTCAGATGCCCTTTGTAGTAGCGTATCTCAAACCCGAACTCTTTGTTTTTGTCATTGAAAGAGGACTCATCATAAGGCTTTGTGCCGAAAAATGCAATTGTATAGGCCATAATATTATTCTATGAATTATATAATATTAAACGTTGGAGCAGGTGAATTTGTTTAATCAATCCATCATTCGAAAAACAGATTGTTTCATTAGAAACAGTTTGATTTTTCAATTAAAATGGCGGATAAATGAAAATAAATGCACAAATGTGTGCTCCCTGTGCAATATTATTATATCTTTGCGCCGAAATAATTTTAAAAAAGATTTAGATGAGAAAAATTTCGTTGATTGGTCTTGCAATGTTGATCGTTTCAATTCCAACTTTTGCCGGAGATTATCTAACCAATACGAATCAGAATGCTGCTTTCTTACGCATGATAGCCCGCGGCGCTTCCATCGATGTTGATGGAGTTTATAGTAATCCTGCCGGACTGGCATTTCTTCCCAAAGATGGTCTTCAAGTAGCACTTACTATTCAAAGTGCATATCAGACCCGTGATATTGCTGCAACAAGTCCTTTATGGACTATGGACGGACAGACTACTGTGCGTAATTATGAAGGGACGGCTTCTGCTCCCGTTATTCCTTCCATACATGCTGTATATAAAAAAGGTGATTGGGCGTTTTCCGGTAGCTTTGCCATTGTGGGTGGCGGTGGAAAAGCTTCTTTCAACACAGGCTTGCCTATGTTTGATGCCGCTGCTATTAGTTTGGCAAATTCTGCGAGTGGAGGAATGTTGAAACCTAATATGTACAATATTAATTCGGCTATGGAAGGTCGTCAGTACATCTATGGTTTTCAGTTAGGAGCAAGTTATAAGATTAATGAACACTTCTCTGTTTTTGCTGGTGCACGTATGAATTATTTTACTGGTGGATATAAGGGGCATTTGAATATTAGTCTGAAAGAGGGTGTGGCTCAACAGTTGGGTGCTGCCATAGTACAACAAATCATGGCTGCTAATCCTGATATGAGTTTAGAACAAGCAACTCTGGCAGCGCAGGCGCAATCGGGTCCTTTGCTTCAAAAACTGGATGATACAAAGATTGAGCTTGATTGTGACCAGACAGGTTGGGGATTGACACCTATTATCGGTGTAGATGCTAAATTCGGAAAGTTGAATTTGGCAGCGAAGTACGAATTTAAGGCTAATATGAATATTGAAAATGATACGCATACACGTGAGTTTCCGGATGCAGCTGCGGATTTTATGGCACCTTATGCGAATGGTGTGAACACGCCGAGTGACCTTCCTTCTATGCTTTCTGTAGCAGCAAGTTATGAATTTTTGCCATCATTGAGAGCTTCGGTAGAATATCACTTTTTTGATGATAAGAATGCCGGTATGGCGGATGGTAAGCAGAAAACACTGAAACATGGTACACACGAGTACTTGGCGGGTGTTGAATGGGATATCAATAAACTGTTCACAGTCAGTGGAGGTTATCAGAAAACAGACTACGGATTGAGCGATGCTTTCCAATCAGATACAAGTTTTTCTTGTGATTCTTATTCAGTTGGTTTCGGAGGCCGTATTAATTTCACGCAGGCATTGAGCCTTGATGTTGCTTATTTTTGGACTACATACAGTGATTATACCAAAGAAAATCCACGACGTGGTGGTTTGCCTGAATCGATGGCATCATTAGTAGATAAAGACGTTTATAGCCGTACCAATAAAGTATTTGGCGTGAGCGTGAACTATAAGTTCTAAATTTCTAATCCTTTATATGTATAGAAAAGCCGTCTCGAACATGATGTTGAGACGGCTTTTTTGTTTTACTGTTCTATGTTAGTTTAGAAAGAATATTGTACCAGCATATTCAACCGGTTGGCGTGGCGGGTTGAAGAACTGAAATCAGTACGCCATCCTCTTAAATATTCTACGCCCACTTGCAGGTTACTGCTTACATTCCAGAAAGCATTAGCCACTAAATACTGTCCTTTGCGATAGGATTCCGGATTTTCACTTGGATATCCGTTTTCAGAATAAAGTCTGGATAAACTATATGTACCGGATATAAAGATGCTCGGACAAAGGTTGTATTGCAACCCTGCATACCATCCCAACATTGGGAGAACCTGCATTTTTCCCTCATTATCAGGATCGGGAACGATATCTACGTTCAGATTACTTAAATCGTTCAGGTAAGATCCGATACCTTTTCCATAATTGAACTGTCCGAATGCCTGTAATTTCTTCGTAATATTGAAGGTTGTAGATGCTTGCAGACCGAATCCGGTGGCGGAATAGGCTTTCTCATGAACGTTACTTGAGTAAGTCATACTACGGACAATAGCACCTAATTTAACGTGACTGCTACTATTCCAGTTATACTGTACGGAAGTGGCAAAGTCCGGCATTCGCTGGGTGTTGATAGACAAGTCATTGTTGGTTGTACCGTCTACTGAAGGCATTTCCATCGAAACACCGAATTTCCAGTTTTTCAACTTATCGCACATATAGCTCAATTGCGTAGTGCGGTAAAAGGCTGATCCGTTAGGACCTGCAAAGTCGATGGTGGGAGGCAGTGCGGAGAGATCCATGAACGAACCGTAGCTGTATCCGATCGTGAAACCGAGGAATTGCGCATAAGCATTCTGCAATTCAAAGGTTTTTCCGTCACCCCGGAAGTTTCCGGCTGTGTAGACAACGAAGTCTCCCAGATGTTTCGTACGTCCTACCAGTTTGAGGAATAGGGTAGAAGTGGTGATATCCATCTGGAATTGATTCTTGGCAAAATAGCCACTTCCGCGTTGTGGAATCAATGCCGGATAGAAATCGACATCATTTACGATACCGTTAAAGTCATACTCTGCTGTTGCACGAACATATCCTCCGATACCCAGGGCAAATTTCCCTTTCTGGTCGGTGAGCAGGAAACGGGGAGCATTCGGGTCATGGAAACGCATCTGCGAACGATCGTTCATGATTCGGATGATTTCATCTCCTGCTTTGTTCTTCGAAACAAACATGATAGAATTCGGTTCTTCATCTTCGATGACTACCTTCTGTTGTGCATAGGCACAGAGGGGGAAAATTCCTATCCCCAGTAGCATAGCTACCATTTTAAAGCTTGTTTTCATTATCAGTTAAGTTTTAGGTGAATGCCCAATGAACAACTAAAAAAAGAAATGGTTGAGAGGGGCAAAGGAAAAATTGCCAAACTAATCGGAAGAATTGCTATTTATAATGATTCTAAAAGAACGGATCTTTGTACCGTATTAATTAGATAAAAGAAATACGACGATGGAAAAAGTAGATTTTACCCAAGGAATATTAGCGATGGAACAGGATTTGCATCGTTTCGCATATAAATTGACAGCAGATCGTGAGTCTGCAAATGATTTGGTACAGGATTGTCTGTTGCAAGCGCTGGATAATCGTGAAAAATTCACGTATACCAAGAATCTGAAAGGATGGATGTATACGCTTATGCGTAACATTTTCGTCAATAACTACCGCCGTACAGTTCGTGAAATGAATCTGATTGATGACAGTTATTCTATCAATCAACAACATTTGATCGAGGATGAAGATGCCGACAGATTTGAATTTACCTATGATATGAAACAGCTGTACCGGGTGATACATTCCATACCGGAAGAAATGAAAGTTCCCTTCCAGATGTTTGTTGCCGGATTTAAGTATAGAGAAATTGCCGAAAAATTAGGATTGCCGATGGGAACGGTAAAGAGCCGTTTGTTTTTCATTCGTAAGCGGTTGAAAGAGGAATTGAAAGATTTCTCCTCCTGATTAAAAATAGAAAAAGCGATTGGAACAAGTGTTCCAATCGCTTTTCTAAAATTCTAAGGACATTTGGTTATCTTCTAACAATATATTCCTCTCACATACTCTTGTTATATATGATGTTGTTCGATATGATATTGATATATTGAGCATTATTTTTTATTCAACTCTTTACTTTTGAGATATTTTCATTAATAACCTTACTGAATGCGTCAGCGCACTGTTTGATATCATTGTACTTTTGAAGTTGCTTTCCAACAAGATTTTCGCTTGACCAATCTTCAATATTCTCTGCGTAGATACCCTGGTTAAGGTGCTCTAGCATATGGACAGTTAAACTTGTAGGAAGGTTTGTAATCAGCATATCGTCAATGATTCTCTTAAAGTAGGTATAATCCCCATCGATAATGAATCCTTTATCAGCAGCTATACGATAGATTGCCTCCCAATGGTGTTGTTTAGTGAAAGCTGATTTTTTAGGATTATAACCAAGGAGTTTAATAATACTCTTTTTGAGTATTTCAATTCGCTTTTCTTCAGGCAATTTTCTTATATCTATAGATTCTGCAGCTATGTTGGCATATCTTTCATTACTATTGTTGGAATATAGCTTAGGAGTATGGAGAGTCAATTCAAATTGTGCAGATCCGGAATCTGGTGCAATCATTTTATTAACATCATGTCCTGCCATTTCCAACCCTGTGATGGATGCCCCTGTAGCATAGAAATACATCGAGATTACGATATTGATAGCAGTGTCTACTTCTTGTTCTGAAGCAGTAGGTGAAATGTGCGATTCATCATTACGCCACCCCTTAATTAGCATTAGATATTGATATAGTTGTTGCTTGGTTGTATCAGTACTAAATTTCAAGTTCCAAAGACACCTATGAGCATAGATTACATTTTTCCATGTCACATCTTCACCCTCGTTTTGAGTAGGAACATCATTGTTATGTATCAAATAATATAGTTTTTTAAGGTAGGCTTCATATTTGGTCACAAGCAGGTTAAATGCCACGAACTTATCTACTATGGTTACTTTTTTTCTATATAAATTGGTGAAAGCTCTATTGATGAACAATCCCACATTATCAAGCGATTCAATAGATTCTTTGCCAATCACATAAAATACGCTATTAAGCACTTCTTCTATGGGGCGCATCTGTGGTAGTATTCCATTCAGAGTTGTTATTAGTATATCTTTAACTTTGGTTTTTACGATGTCAATATCGAAAGACTGATCTTTTTCTGTTTCTTGTGGATTATCTAAAACCATACTAGGTTGTTCCGATGAAGATTCTTGATAAGCTGTGTCGGTAGAATACTTTTCATCTTCATTTAGATAAGCTTTTAAAATACGTTCTCTGCAACCTCCATCAAGAATAAACTCTCTAAGTATCTTGTCGATTTTGGGCATGACCATGCGTGCGGGTACCTCTACGCCTTCAATTTTTACGATAAAATCGCGCGTTTTAGGCATGTTCAATGTCAGTTTTAAATTATCGAACTGATTAAACTCGTTTAAGGTCTGTTCGGTAATATTTCTTTTTATGATGCGTTCCAACTGACTAATATTTACTCCTGTAGCTTCAACTAAAATCAGAATCTGTTTGTGTAGCTCATTAAATTGATACTCTGTAATATAGTCATAGATAGTTTTGCCTGGAGCAAGATGTAAATCACCAGATTGAATGTCGTGTAATATCACCATTGCCGTTCGTTGGTCTTTCTGCGAAAGTGAAGCGAATGTTTTATGCAGTTCTTTAAAAGCCTCTTTTGTCAGTTCGCTACCGGGGCCGCTAGTGTAAAGGTTCTTGATGAACTTCACAAATTTAGAGTTAATATATTCCGCATCTATGGTGCCTGTGCCGGTTTCGGTAATATAAGTATCGATAGGATAGTCGAAATCGTCGGTTTCACCACCACTTTCTCTACCCTCAAACAATTCACGATAGCGTTGTAGCAGAATCAAGTATGTTTGTTCATCAAACTCCATTCTTACATAAGTATAGGTGTCACCATGTTGAAACTCATACTCGTTTTTCTCCCATAGGAATCCTTGCAATTTGGCAGCTTCGAGGAGATGTGTCATTTGGCTGAAGTCCTTAGCAAACATATTGCGGTCTTCACGTGTGTCCGGTAAACGTTCAAAGTTTGTTATTTGGTGCGATTGGAATATATCACGTATATGGAGAAATCGTTGGTTGATATTAGCCAGGTTACTTTCTAACTTATCTACAAACACACCGAGCGGACGGTCTACGTATACTTCCAGTGCATCATTGATGTTCTGCTCCATAGTATATGGGAAAGTGTAGTAACGGATAATACCGAAAGGCTTATCAGGACCAAACAAGCGGTTTGTGCGTGAAAAGGATTGAATGACGTCTACATACTTCATCAGTTTATCCACATAGAGTGTGTTTACCCATTTCGAATCATAACCGGTAAGCATCTGTGTAACTACAATGAGCAAATCTATCTGCTGATTGTGATCATGCTCTATGCCAAGGTAAGGTCTTTTGTGAGCTAATCTCTTTGCTATGTCTTTCTTATATTTGGTGTAAGTAGAAAGTTGGAAAGAAGTATGATATTTACTATTATATTCATCAAGTATTTTAAGCAATGCATCTTCTTTAGCGATTCCTTCATCGGAATTGTCGATGTTATTGTCGAACACAGTTGCTACATTCAATGAGGGATATTGCTCTTTGAATAGGTTATAGTACGCGATGGCTTCCGGTATGTTTTGTGTAGCTAGTATACTGTGAAACTTATCGTTCTTACTTAGTAGGTTGCGGCTATTTATAATATCGGCTGCCACAGCTTGGTGATGAACGGGTTGTTGATAGATATCATTGGGAAGATAATATTCTATACCATGTTTCGTTTCATTTCCTTCGGTGTAAGTTTTAGGCATCTGTAATTCGTTGACAAATTTGTTATAAATTGCCATTTTCTCTTCATCACCTTCAATCTCTTCGATGTTTTTCACTTTTAACTGGGCAAATGCTGCCTTTTCACGTAGTTCATTATCATCGTAGGTGTTGATACGATACAAATCGAATCCAAGTACATTGCGGTCGGGGATACCATTGGCTATCGTGTATTTATGAAGCATATTACCGAAAAGCGTTTCTGTCATAATTTCGTTGTGGGCATTTTCTTCAAACACTGGTGTCCCGGTGAAGCCAAAGAGTAATGCCCGGGGAAATGTATTTTTTATGTCAATAAGCATATTGCCAAATACACTTCTATGGCACTCGTCAATGATAAATACCAGACGTTTACGTCCAATGCTATCAATGACTGTTTGTGAAATGCCGTGTTTAGCATTAATGTTCGACATTTTTTGGATAGAGGTCACAATCAGACGGTCATCGTTATCAGTACTTTGTAGTTTGCTGATCAGCATGGCCGTGTTTTGTGTGTCTTGTATCGCATCCGATTCTCCAGCAAAACCACGATATTCGTCAAGTGATTGTGTGCTTAGTTCAATGCGGTCCATCAAGAATACGACTTTGTCGGCATCACCCGAGTTGGCTATCAATTGAGCCGACTTGAAGCTGGTCATCGTTTTGCCTGAGCCTGTGGTGTGCCATATGAAACCACCCCGATGCTGATGGGTATCCCAATTGACTTCGTAGGTCACTTTGCTTATTTGGTTGACTGCGAAATATTGGTAGCTACGCAGTACTTTCAGGGTCTTGTCCTTATCATCGGCAATAGTATAGTAGCCTATAAGTTGGTGAGCCATGGGGATACTAAGTAAGTCGGAGGTAACTCTTCGCCAGTCGTTTACGATGGTATTGTTAAAATCTGCCCAATGAAAATAATATTCAGGTTTAAAGTTTTCTTCTACGCCTGGATTGGCGAAGTAGAGCGTCTCTTCAGGGGTCATTGCAACAAATATTTGTACCATTTTAAAGATACCGTTGCCAAATACACCTTCGTGTGTGTAGCGTTTTATTTGAAAAGTGGCTTGACTCACGTCCACTTTCGACCGTTTCAGTTCAATGTGGATAACGGGCATACCATTAATCAATAGCATTACATCGCCTCTTCGGTCTCCACCTAAAGGGTGTGAAGCTTTAAATCGGGGCTGGCGCACTATCTGATAACGGCTTTGCCCGGCACTGATCTCACGGGCATCGAATATTTTGAGATATACTTCTTTGCCACAGTTGTTCATGTCGGCATGATTATCACGCTTAATGCACACCTGTCCGCCATTAATGAGTTTGTTCATGCTGTATGGACTATCGCAACGATTCACTTGATCGATGATTTGCTGTATCTCGCTCGTGGTAAGCGGAGCATTACCTAGTCGGTTGATGTCACGGTTATTATCATAGATAATGGTAGCCCAGTTTTTTACGAGGTCTTCTTCACTAGGTTGTACTATTATATCTTTTTCCCAACCATGATGGGGGAGTAAATCAACAAGTGCTTGTTCAAAAGCGCTCTCTTTGATGAAGAATTGAGTGTCGTTTGTTGTATTGTTCATTTTTTCTCTTTTGCTTTATGATTCAGTGTTTTAATACTATCGAGATAGGCTTGCTCTACAGGTGAAAGTGTGCGCACTTCCCACTTGCGATATTCTGTTTCAGCTTTATCCATGGCTTGTTCATGGCTTATTGAGCCAGGACCAGTCAATAGAACTTCTCCTGTGGAGGACAATATAGCATCCAGATGTTTGATGTAATCGTTCATGTACATTGGACGGTGCTTGATGGCTTGTATTTCTGCAAAATCAAAATATCCAGAGACGAGGTTGTTCAATATTTTGAGTTCTTCTGCGCTTAAGTAATTTTTGGCTATCTTTGCATCACGCAATGTTGGATGGTCACCTTTAAAAGAGGTTAGTCCCATCATGTGCTGGTCGGCATCGGCTCGTTCATAAATTACTTCTGCAGCTGTATGTCCGTGGGCTGCAAAGTGCAACTTATTCTGAACAATTTTGAAGAACTCAATGGATTGTTCAGCACGGGGATCGTAATCCATGGCAGTAGCATAAATATCAAGTACTTGTCTGTACATCACCTTTTCTGATGAGCGGATATCGCGAATGCGGTCGAGCAGCTCTTTCCAATAATGGCCTCCTCCTATCTGCTTCAAGCGCTCATCGTCCATTGTGAAGCCTTTGATGATATATTCTTTAAGACGCGCCGTTGCCCAGATTTATGTGCTGCTGCACATAAATTTGGTTATGAAGAGTCGGAGATTATGTAAAGAGAAAGGACCGTACTATTAGCAGCCCGGTCCTTTCTACATTTTACTCTACATAATTTATAGGCTTTTAAGCCAATCCAGTAGATTCGTGTCTTTTAGCCAAACAGGTTCATTTGGTTCTTCAGATGTTGGAACAAAAGCATTTGTTATGACTTCCCGTTTACGTTTTGAATCAACTCTTGCATAAATTTCCGTTGTAACGACTGACTCGTGTCCAAGTAGGTCTCTGATATATATCAGAGGCACATCTGCCTGAAGCAAATGCATCGCTCTTGAGTGTCGTAAAGAATGGCAAGAAACCTTTTCGGGTATCAGCGTTGCACTCTCAACTCTTGCTTTTGATACATATTTATTTAGTATGTAAGAGATACCACTACGTGTCAGTTTTCTGCCACATCCGCTTGAAAATAATGGCATCTTTGCTTTCTTAGAATCAAAAAGACATTCATCAGCCATGTACCTTTGCAAATGTAGGACTTGCTGTTCTATTAATGGTACTATTCTGACTTTTTGCCCTTTTCCCATCATTCTTATCGTATAAGGTTTTGTCAACCGAAGACATTCAACGGTCAAGTCAGCTATTTCTTGCACTCTTGCGCCTGTATCATACATGAGAGATAGCAGTGCCATATCACGTCTTCCGCTTTTTGTCAGAAGATTAGGCTGTTTCAATAAAAGCCTGATTCCATCAACCGTGAGGTAGTTAATAGACTTTCTCCCTGTCTTTTTTAGTGGTATTGTGTGGATTTTCAGTCCTTCATTCAAGAAGGTGGGATCTTCATATCCGACATACGAGAAGAACGATCTGAGAGCAGCCAACCTTGCATTTCTTGTACTATCCGAGCATTTATTTTCATTTTGGAGCCAATCAAGGAATGCCACGATATCTTTCCGTGTCAGCTTATCCATAGTCAGCTTATTAACAGAGATGTGTTTTGCATCTTTGTAATACC